>VFQQ010000128.1_pt1 | contig 197286 bp, 148 predicted proteins | sample 3512341 | NCBI WGS metagenome assembly VFQQ01 (sample SAMN10412373, study PRJNA504923) | tailings metagenome | isolation source: Relicate 2 Philex TSF1 revegetated site | place: Philippines: Tuba, Benguet | collected 2017-08-29 | reverse complement strand
CGGGCGCTCATGGCCTCCGGCGGCCAGCAGCGTGCTGGACCCGCCAGCGGCCCGCTGGACCGGTGTCGCCACGCCCCTCGACTGACGACGGCGTCAGGCCTGCACAGGGTTTTGAAACAGCCCTGATCAACCGAATCCGCCCGCGCCCGAGTTCTCTTCCGCCCCGACCTTCGAAGCGATCGTCGCCTTGAGGTACTCGCGGTTGAGCCGGGCGATATGCGAAATCGAGATCCCCGCCGGGCAGGCAGCCTGGCACTCGCTCGTCACCGTGCAGCCGCCAAAGCCTTCCTCGTCCATCTGCTTGACCATGTTGATCACACGGGTCGCCCGCTCGGGAACCCCCTGCGGGAGCTGGGCGAGGTGCGAGACCTTGGCCGAGACGAACAGCATCGCCGAGGCGTTCTTGCAGGCCGCCACGCACGCGCCGCAGCCGATGCAGACCGCCGCGTCGAGCGCCGACTCCTGATCGGTCTTCGAGACCGGCAGGCAGTTGGCGTCCTGGGCCTGGCCGGTGTTCACCGAGACGAAGCCCCCGACCGACATGATCCGGTCGAACGCAGTCCGGTCGACGACGAGGTCGCAGATCACCGGGAAGGGTTTCGCCCGCCACGGCTCGATCGTGATCGTGTCCCCGTCCTCGAACTTCCGCATGTGGAGCTGGCAGGTAGTCGTCGTCCGCTCAGGACCGTGCGCCTGGCCGTTGATCATCAGGCTGCACGCGCCGCAGATCCCTTCGCGGCAGTCGTGGTCGAAGGCGACCGGCTCTTCCCCCTTCTGGATCAGCTGCTCGTTCAGAATGTCGAGCATCTCGAGGAACGACATGTCGGTCGAGATCCCGGCCACCTTGTACTCGGCGAACCGCCCCGCGTCGGCGGCGTTCTTCTGCCGCCAGACCCGCAGGGTCAGGTTCAGAGCTTTTCCGTGAGAAGGGGCGTGGGAAGCGGGCGTCGGGCTGATCATCGTCACTCTTCCGGGCTGCGGTGTTCGTCGTCCGCCGGTCGCGGGGCGGGTGGTGTTCGATCGCGGGGACTGGGACGCTGGCTACTTGTAGTTGCGGACTTCGGGGGGGATGAACTCGAACGACAGGGCTTCCTTGTGGAGTTCCTGCGGGACGTTATCCCCCTTGTGTTCCCACGCGCCGGCGTAGCTGAAGTTGGCGTCGTCGCGACGGGCTTCCCCGTCTTCCGTCTGGTATTCCTCGCGGAAGTGGCCGCCGCACGACTCCTGGCGGTGAAGCGCGTCGCGGCACATCAGCTCGCCGAACTCCAGGAAGTCCGCCACGCGGCCGGCGTGCTCGAGACTCTGGTTGAGCGACTCGCCGGTCCCGAGGACCCGCACATTCCCCCAGAACTCGGAGCGGAGGGCCTGGATCTCGCCGATCGCTTTGGTGAGGCCCGCTTCGGTGCGGGCCATGCCGCAGTGGTTCCACATGATGTGGCCGAGCCGCCGATGAAAACTGGTGACCGTCTCGGTCCCCTGCACGGCGAGGAGCTTGTCGACCCGCCCCTTGGCCTCTTCGAGCGTCTCGCGGAACTTCGGATGGGCATCCGTGATCGGGGCGAGTTTGCGGGAGGCAAGGTGGTGGCCGACCGTGTAGGGGGCGACGAAGTAACCGTCGGCCAGCCCCTGCATCAGGGCGCTCGCCCCGAGGCGGTTCGCCCCGTGGTCAGAAAAATTCGCTTCGCCGAGGACGAACAGGCCCGGGATCGTACTCTCGAGGTGGTAGTCGACCCACAGCCCCCCCATCGTGTAGTGGACGGCGGGGTAGATCCGCATCGGGACCTTGTACGGGTTCTCGTCCGTGATCTTGTCGTACATGTCGAACAGGTTGCCATACTTCCCGCGGATGGCATCTTCCCCCTGCTCCTGAATGGCCCGGCCGAAGTCGAGATAGACGGCCAGTTTGGTCTCGCCGACACCGAAGCCGGCGTCGCACCGCTCCTTGGCGGCCCGGCTGGCGATGTCGCGGGGGACCATGTTGCCGTAGGTCGGGTAGCGGCGTTCGAGGTAGTAGTCCCGGTCCTCTTCCGGAATCTGGTTCGCCGGGCGGCTGTCGCCGGCGGTCTTGGGGACCCACACCCGGCCGTCGTTCCGGAGGCTCTCGCTCATCAGCGTGAGCTTCGACTGGTGGTCGCCGGTGACCGGGATGCAGGTCGGGTGGATCTGCGTGTAACAGGGGTTCGCGAAGAACGCCCCCCGCTTGTGGGCCCGCCAGGCGGCGGTGACGTTGCACCCTTTGGCGTTCGTCGAGAGATAGAAGACGTTGCCGTAGCCCCCGGTGCAGAGCAGCACCGCGTGGCCGGCATGGGTCTCGAACTGGCCGGTCTCGAGGTTCCGGCAGACGATCCCGCGGGCGATGCCGTCGATCGTGACGACATCGAGCATCTCCCGGCGGGAGTACATCTTCACCTTGCCGAGGCCGATCTGCCGCGACAGGCCGCTGTACGCCCCCAGCAGCAGCTGCTGGCCGGTCTGGCCGCGGGCGTAGAACGTCCGCGAGACGAGCGAGCCCCCGAAGGTCCGGTTGGCGAGCGTTCCGCCGTACTCACGGGCGAACGGAACCCCCGCGGCGACGCACTGGTCGATGATGCTGGCGCTGACCTGGGCCAGGCGGTAGACGTTCCCTTCCCGGGCCCGCCACTCTCCCCCCTTCAGGGTGTCGTAGAACAGCCGCCAGACCGAGTCCCCGTCGTTCCGGTAATTCTTGGCGGCGTTGATGCCCCCCTGGGCGGCGATGCTGTGCGCCCGGCGGGGGGAGTCCTGGAAGCAGAACGCCTTGACGTTGTACCCCATCTCGGCGAGCGAGGCAGCGGCGCTCGCGCCGGCGAGGCCGGTGCCGACGACGATGACCTCGAACTTCCGCTTGTTGTTCGGGGCAACGAGCTTCATCTCGCGCTTGCAGCGGTCCCACTTCTGTTCGATCGGGCCGCTGGGAACTCGCGAGTTGAGAACGGTGGACATAGGAGACTCAAGGATCGACGAGCGGTGTGTGCGGAGAACTTTTTCACTGGGGGGCGAGCGCCGCCGCAGGACTACGGGGTCTTCGCGGGTTCCGGCGGGTGGGGATGCTCATGGGTGTGGTCCCCCGACTCGGGCGCCGTCGCAGCGGAGTCGGCCGAGGCCGCGCCGGCGGCGAACGTCCGGCCCCCCCAGGCGGCGAAGCTGCCGAAGCCGACCGCGACCACGAGGGAGAAGACCATCGCCGTCTTCTTGATGATCGGCGTGTACTTGGGATGGTTGAAGCCGAGCGACTGGAAGGCGGAGGCCAGACCGTGCGACACGTGGACGCCGAGGACCAGCGAGCCGATCAGGTAGATCACCTTGCGGCTCATCGAACCGAGGATCACCTTGGCCTTCGTGAACGGTTCCGCCTTCTCGATCTCCGACCAGCCGATCTCGAACTTGAAGTCGGCGACGTGGACGATGATGAAGAACAGGACGATCGCCCCGGTGATCGCCATCGTGCTGTCGGGGGTGAGGCCGGCGAAATTGGCGACCCGTCCGGGGACCTTGCTCTTCCGCGGATGGCCATAGGCGATCGGGCGGGCGGCGAGGTTTTCCGTGACCGTGGCGTAGGCCAGCAGCAGGTGTCCTGCGAACGCGAGGTACAGCAGGACCTCGGCGAGGATCAGGAACGCCACGTTCGCGTGCAGGGCGTGAGCGTAGTGGTTGTAGGCGTCCGCGCTGACGTACAGCAGCAGGTTGCCGCCGAGATGGACCACGAGGAAGAAGCACAGAAACAGCCCGGTCCCCCCCATGACGAATTTCTTGCCCACGGAGGATTTCAGGGCGTTGAGCAACCAGCTCAAGATCGGCTCCTTCATGCACCCGGCCTGTCCGGTCTGGGACGCAGCCGACGGTCGGCGGTCCGGGACCGTCCGACGGGGGATGGGGGGAAGGGAAGGCGGGAATACGCTGAACGTCATTCCGGTCGACGAGCGATCGACCGGAACTTGTGGAGCTTCCACTCTGATTGGACAGCCCCGCGAAGCAGCATGAGCGCGGCTCCGGCCGTGCGGACTTTGCCTGCGAACCTGTCCGGCAGAGTGGCAAAACCACCCGCGCCGCGGACTGCACTCCACTGTTGCGCAACCGCGACAGCGCGATTATAGGAGTCCCCCCCCGCGCTGCAACGCACGTCTCCCGCGCAATACCGACCATCGGAGAGCTCTTCCCATCTCGGAGAAACCCCACGATTTCGTCAGCTTCCACGTCGTCGGGTCAGCATTTCCTCATACGGGGGTGAAGCCTCGCGCGCGGCAGAGAGGAAGCCGGGGTGGGCGGTCCGGCGGCAAGAATCGGCGAAGGCTTCGGAAATCCGAATCCTTGCAACCCCGTGAGGCGTCGCTGACACTCCGGAACCCGCTCTCGTGAGTCTCGTCCGTGGAGAACTGGTCGATGCGCCGCTTCGCATTCCTGCTGGGAACCGTGCTGATCCCCGCCTCGCTGCCAGCCGCCGCGCCGCGGACCGAACTGATGCAGGCCCTCAAGACGATTCAAAGCGTCGACCGGGAAGGAAAAGGGCACGCCGAAGCCAAGGCGGCCGCGAAGGTCGCCGCGCAGTCTCCTCCGGCAGAACTGGTCGCGATCCTCGAAGCGATCGATGTCGCGAACCCGCTCGCGGCCAACTGGCTCGCCGGGGCCTTTGAGACCGCGTCTCAGAATGCCGCGCAGGAGTTCCCGAAGGGAGACATTGAAAAGTTCCTGCTCGACCGGACGCATTCTCACCGCGCGCGGGTGCTCGCGTTCGAGGCGCTGAGCCGCGCCGACGGGACCGCGCGGGACCGCCTGATCCCCGGCATGATTGACGACCCGAGCGCCGAACTCCGCCGCGAAGCGGTCGCCCGGCTGATGAAAGCCGCCGAGACCGCTCCCGCCGAAGAGGCGAAGACGCTCCGCCGGCAGGCGTTCGCCGCCGCGGTTGACGGAGACCAGGTCCAGGAGCTGGCGAAGATCCTCACCAAGGAAGGGGAGACGCTCGACCTCGTGAAGCACTTCGGGTTCGTCACCCGCTGGAGCCTGATCGGCCCGTTCGACAATCGCGGGACGAAGGGGTTTGACGTGGCCTATCCCCCCGAGAAGGAGCGGAATCTCCAGGCGGAGTACGAAGGCATGAAAGGGCCGGTCCAATGGGCCCCGCACGCCGCGCCGTTCGATCCGGCGGTTCTCGACCCCGAGAAGGTCGGACTATTCGACATCGCCAAGCTGACCGAACCGCACAAGGGGGCGGCGACCTACGCCACGACCGAGTTCACTTCCGAGAAGGAACAACCGGTCGAGTTCCGCCTGGCGACCTCCAACGCCTGGAAGCTCTGGCTGAACGGCGAACTCGTCTTCGCGCGCGAGGAATACCACCGCGGGATGTTCTTCGACCAGTACATCGTCCGCGGGACGCTCAGGCCCGGAAAGAACGAACTGCTGCTCAAGGTCTGCCAGAACGAGCAGACCGAAGACTGGGCCCAGGACTGGAGTTTTCAATTCCGGGTCTGCGACCTGAGCGGCAAAGCCGTCCTCTCTGCTGAGCCTAAGACGACGGCCCAGCGTTCGCAGTAAGAAGACTAAACACCAAGACACCAAGGAGTCACAAAGAACACCAAGGATTCTTCCACTCTGATCTCTCCTTTGTGCTCTTTGTGGCTCCTTGGTGTCTTCGTGCTGAACTCCTCTGTCTCTCCCCAAGGATCACGCTCGATGCGAATTCTGTTGCTGGCCCTGTTGATCGCGGGCGTTTCGCTGGGCTCTGCGAGTGCCGCCGAGCGGGTCGCCAGAACGATTGCCGGGAACGGGAAGTCGGTCTTCGCGGGCGCGAGTGGACCGGCTCTCGAGACGGCGGTTGGTGGTCCGTTTGGCGTGGTCATCGGTCCTGACGGCGCGGCCTATGTCTGCGAGATCTCGACGCACGTCATCCGCCGGATCGACCTCCAGACCGGGATGGCGACGACCGTTGTCGGGACCGGCGAGCTCGGGAACTCCGGTGATGGCGGCCCGGCGACTGAGGCGAAGACCAACGAGCCGTACGAAGTCCGGTTCGATGCCGCGGGCAACCTGTACTTCGTCGACATGAAGGCGGCAGTCGTCCGGCGGGTCGACGCGAAGACGAAGATCATCACCACCGTCGCCGGGAACGGCGCGAACGGGTTCTCGGGGGACGGCGGTCCCGCGACGAAGGCGAAGCTGAACCAGCCGCATTCGATCGTCCTCGACGCGACGACGCTCTACATCTGCGACATCGCCAACCACCGGGTCCGCGCCGTCGACCTCGAATCGGGAACGATCGGGACCTACGCGGGGACCGGCGACAAGAAGCCGACCCCGGACGGGGCGAAGCTCGCCGGAACGTCCCTCAACGGCCCGCGGGCGCTCGACTTTGACGCCAGCGGCAACCTGATTCTCGCCCTCCGCGAAGGGAACGCCGTGTTCCGGATCGACCGGCCGGCCGGGACGCTCCAGCACCTCGCCGGGATCGGCAAGCAGGGCTACGCCGGCGACGGCGGCCCGGCCCTCAAGGCGACGCTCGCCGGGCCGAAGGGGGTCGCGCTCGGTCCGGATGGAGACATCTACCTGGCGGACACCGAGAGCCACACGATCCGCGTGATCCGGGGGAAGACGGGCGTGATCGAGACGGTGGTGGGGGACGGCAAGAAGGGGGATGGGCCGGACGGCCCGGCGCTCCATTGCCGCCTCGCCCGCCCGCACGGCGTCTACGTCGACAAGGCGGGGGGGATCTACATCGGCGACAGCGACAACCACAAGGTCCGCTATGTCGCCCCCTGATTCTCCCTCCGATTCCCCCTTGCCCGAGATCACGATCCGGCGGATCGAGTGGGAGCCGGACGAGCAGCTCTCGTCGCGGACCTGGGCTTACACCGCCCTCGTGGCGGACCGCCCGGCCGCGGTGCAGGCGGTCGTGTTCCGGGCGGACGGGACGGTCCTGTACCTGACGCCCGACTTCAAACGGGGCTCCGTCACGGACGAGTCGGTCGTTACCGCAGTCGTGAGGCGGATGGCGGAGCAGATCCAGCAGGATCTCGCGCCGCTCGAATTCGTGTTCCAGCAGGCGGCGATCGATCCGGAGGACGCGATCGGCACCGCGGCCCTCGAGGCCGCCGGTTTTCAGGAGTTGACGGACGTCTGCGAGCTGCGGCGGGCGATCGACGCCGCGGAGGCGTTCGAGATGCGGACCTCCGAGGTCGCAGTCGACCTTGTCGCGCCGTCGCCGGAATCGCCATTCTGGCGGCAGGCGTTTGAGGCGTCGCTCGCGGGGGGCCTCGACGTCCCGGAGCTGTTGGCACGGCGGGGGCCGGCGGAGTCGTTCGAGAGTCTGCGGTTGCTGGCCGGAGAAGAAACCGAGCACTGGCGGGTCGCCTTGTGCCGGGGGGAGCTGGCGGGCTTGGTGTTGCCGACGGCGCTGCCGGACGGGACGGCGGAGATTCAGTACATGGGGGTGTCGGAGGGGCACCGCCGGAAGGGGATTGGACGGCGGCTGGTGGCGGATGCGATCGAGGCGGCGGCGGATGTCGGGGCGAGCGAGCTGGTGGTGCAGGTCGACGCTCGCAACGCCCCTGCGCTGGCGCTCTACCGCTCGATGGGTTTTCGGGACGTGACGCGGCGCGGCCTCTGGCTCAAGTAGAGCTGGCCGCGTTCCGGCCAGCCAGGCGCCCTTGGAAGCTGTTTCAAAAACGTGCTCGGCCCCCAGATCCAACCCCAGAGGAGTGCCGGGCGGAAAGGCGGTCGTTGCGCAACCCGACGTCCCTGCCAATCCCGGTCCAGCGGGGTCGCTGGCCCCGCCGGAGGCGCTTCCGTTCAGGTCACCGTGGCCAACGGCCGGCCCCCAATTCCGGAAACCAGCATCGCGCCGCCCCTCTCCAGACCGTGGGAATCGCAGGGGACGCGTTCTGATGAAGCGGGTCCGCCATGCCCGGTCCGCGCTGGGACACGAAACGTGTTCCGTGGTTCGAGAGCGCTCATGGCCTCCGGCGGCCAGCAGCGTGCTGGACCCGCCAGCGTCCCGCTGGACCGGGGTGGGTCCAGGGGCGGAGCTCCTGGCCGCCGGAGCCGCTTTCCGTACAGGGAACCGTCCAATCCAGTTGCGCTGGCCTACTTCGCGATGCGCTGACGGTACTTCTCGTAAAACCGAGTCTGCCGGCTCTCAGGAGCGTAAGGCTTACCGCCGACAAAGATCGCCTTGAACTGCGTCGTGTGCTGCAGCGGCGAGCCGTCGGTCAGGAGGACGTTCGCCCGCTTGCCAGCCTTGAGCGAGCCCAGCTCGTTCGCGACGCCGAGGATCCGGGCGGCTCCGAGGGTCACCGCTTTGAGGGCTTCCTTTTCGGGGAGGCCGTAGCCGACGGCGAAGCCCGCTTCAAGCGGGGCGTTGCGGGCGTTGGCTTCTTCGTCGGAGCGGATCGCGATCGGGATTCCGGCTTCGAACAGCCGGCCCGGGTTGGCGTAGGGGGCGTCGAACGTGTCCCACGGCTCGAGGGGGGCCCGCATGACGGGGCCGAGGATCACCGGGACCTTACGGGCGCTGATCTCGGGGGCGAGCTTCCAGGCGTCGGTGGCCCCGGTCAGGACGACGCGGAGTTTCTCCTCTTCGGCCCACTGGAGGGCTTCGGCCATTTGCCTACGGGTGTGTCCTTCGATGAAGACCGGTTTCGCTCGCTTGAGGTAGGGGCGCATCGCCTCGTAGCGGGGGTCGACGACCGTTTGCTCGGCCCCCTTCTTTTCCGCGGAGCGGATCTCGTCGTAGCGGCGGGCGGCTTTCATGAACTCCTTGAGGGAGGCGATCTCCTCGGCCTTGGTGGGCCAGTTCACGGCGAGGCCGACTGCTTCGCGGACGGTCATCTCGGGAGCGGTCCAGCCGGCGGTGAGAATGAGTGAGCACTGGCCGGCAATGATCCCGCTGCGGGGACGGATCAGGGCGGCGGTGATCCCGCCGGCGCGGGCGACGGGGAGCAGTTCCGAGTCGACGTTGATGGCGGTCGAGGGGTAGAGGTCGGGCTGGAACGGGCCGTTCTCGGCGGAGTCCTGGGTCACGTCGAGGGCGTCGATCTCATGGACGCCGAGGAGGCAGCCGGAGTCGATGAGTCCCGGATAGGCGTGTAGTCCGGTGGCGTTGACGATGGTCGCCCCTTCAGGGGCCGGGACTTCGCGGCCGAGGGCCTGGATCTTGCCGTCGACAATGATCAGGGTTCCGTGCTCGATGACGTCGTCCGGCCCTTCGACCGGGTGGAGGGTGACGTTCTCGATGGCGTAGACGCCTGAGTCCGATACGGCGATCTCGAGCCGCTTGGCGCGGATCTCCTCGTCAGCCATCGCGAACTTCGGAGGATTGGCCGATCGCTTCACGGCGGCGGCGGACATCGTGGTCGGCTGCTTCGCCTGCTGGTAACGGATCTCCCCTTCGATGACCGTCGTCAGGCACTTCGAAAACGTGTTGAAGGGGTGGCTGGTGAAGATCGCCAGGTCGCCATCCTTGCCGACTTCGAGCGAGCCGATTTTCTTGTCGAGGCCGAGTTCGCGGGCGGCGTTGATCGTCACCATTCGGAGAGCGGCGTCCGCCGGCATGTTGCCGTACTTGAGGGATTTGGCGGCTTCGAAATTCAGGTGCCGCATCAGCTCGGCGTTGTCGCTCTTGATGACGGTGCTGACGCCGGCCTCGGTGAGAAGCGAGGCGTTGTAGGGGGTGGCGTCGTATGCCTCGACCTTGTAGGCCCACCAGTCAGCGAAGGTGCTGCAGCTCGCCCCGTGCTTCAAGATCTCGGGGGCAATCTTGTACCCCTCCAGGACGTGCTGGAGCGACTGGATCCGGAAGCCGAGGCTGTCGGCGGTCCGGAGGAGCATCAGGATTTCGTCGGCCCGGTAGCAGTGGGAGTGGATCAGCGTCTCGCGGTTGAGGATCGCCACGAGCCGCTCGAGCCGCAGGTCGCGGCGCGGGGGGAGGAGTTCGTCGCCGGCGTCCCCGGCCGCTTTCTTCGCCCGTTCGTACTCGATCCAGGTCCGGCGGTAGTCGAGGGCTTCGAAGAACGCCCGCTTGAGGGTCGCTTCGACGCCGAGCCGGGTGTGGGGGAACCGGTCGGGGTTCCGTTTGACGTTTTCACCGAGGGCGAACTTCACGCCGATCGGCCGGTCGAGGACGAGGTGCTCGGCGAGAGAGCTTCCGACTTTCAGCTTCACGACGGCGTCCTGGCCGCCGATGCAGTTGGCGGAGCCGTGGAGCAGCCGGGCGGTGGTCAGTCCGCCGGCGAGCGCCCGGTATTCGGCGGGGTCATGCGTGGCGATGACGTCCCGGACGCGGACTTCGCAGACGATCGACTGCGTCCCCTCGTTCACCTGGCTGAGGCCGCCGTCGAACATGATGTGGCTGTGGGTATCGATCAGGCCGGGGGTGATCCATTTCCCCCGGGCGTCGATGATCTTCATCCCGTCGTCCGGCTTGAGGTCGCTGCCAATGGCGGAAATCTTCCCCTCGCGGATCAGAATCGACGCGTTCTCGAGGATTTCCCCCGTTCCAACGAGGACCGTTCCCCCGCGGACGAACAGGTTCCCCCCGGTGACCTCGATCGGCGCGAAGCGGTCGCTCGGCAGTTCGGTCGGATAGTTGTCGAAGTCGGCGACCTTGGGCCGGTCGGTCTTCGGCTTCTCGTTCTTGGCAGCCTTCTTTTCCGGCTTCTCGGCAGCAGACTTCTCCGGGGCCGGCTTCTCGGTCTTGACCGCGGCGTCGCTTCCCGAATCATCGATCGAAAGGGCAACCGGGTTTCCGGGCTTCTTGTCGTCGGACGCTGGGGCGTCGCTCTTCGCGGTCTCTTTCGGCTTGTCCGACCGGGCGGACCAGGTCGTCTCGGGACCGAACGGTGGAACGAGCTTGCCGCTGAGCGTGGTCGCTCCTTCCTTCTCCGCCGCTTCGCCGGTGAACTGCAGCCGCAGGGTTTTCTCGCCGATGCCGATCTCGACTGTGAACCGGACTGTCTTGCCAGTCACGCGGCCCCCTTCGATCCGGCCCGCTCCCTGCTCGCTCGCGAAACTGCCGGAGAGGGCGTTCTCGCTCTGCGACAGTTCGAGCGTAGCGGAGGTCGATTTTCCGTTCCCCTGATCGATCGTCAGCTCCCAGCGGCCATCGAGCTGGACGCTCGGCTTCTCGTCCGGCTTCCCTTCTTTCCCCTTCTCGGGGGCGTTGAACTCGAACAGGGCTCCGTCGACCAGGACGTACCGCAGCTTCGAGTGCTTCTCCCTGGGAGACGCCGAGAGGACCGTGACGTGTCCCCATCGCCCCGCCTTGAGTTCCCCGAGATGTTCCCGCTGGCCGAGGACCTCGGCGGCGTTCGAGGTGAGAGAGGCGATCGCCTTCTCTTCGGGGAGCCCGTGCTCGATCAGCACCCGCACGGTCTTGAGGAGGTCGCCGGGGTTCTTGAGGCCCCGCGTCGAGAGGGCGAACGGCACGCCCGCCTTGTCGAGGGCCGCGGCGACGGCCGCCTTTCGGTTCCACTCGGATTTCTGATAGTCGCGATGCCGCTTCGGCGCGGGAACGTCCGCCCGGATCTCCGTGGTTTCTTCTTCGGACTTCTTCTTCGGATCCTGCGGCTCTTCCCCCAGGTCCAGTTCCAGAATCAGCAGCGGTTTTTTGGCCTTGAGCCGCTCGACGGCATCGACCGCTCCGACGCCGACCGAGAGAATCGGGGTCAGCTTCTGCTCGGCCGCGAAGTCGAGGGCCCGGTGAATCCGGTCGACCTCGGTGTCGGAGGGGAGGAACCCGAAGGCTCGGGCGCCGGGATCGTCCTCTTCGCGCCGCTCCGGCCGGGCAACGCGTGCCAGGAACAAGCCCTTCGATTCCCCGCGGAGCACGGCTCCGAGGGCGTCGAGCGCCGGATCGTCAAACGGTCGGGCGATCGCGGGTTTTCCGCCGTCGAACAGCTCCCGCTGCCGGGCATGCCGGGCCGCGTCGAGGAACGCCTGCCGCAGGTGGGCGACGCTCCCCATGAACGTGGAGGGATACCGCGTCTGCTCTTCGCCACCGCTGCGTTGCGGCGGGGCGATCAGGAACGTCGACGCGAGCGAGTCATGGACGAGAGTCTCGCGGAGGGGCGCTCCCGAGGTAGTGACAAGGCACGAGAGCCCCGCGGCGATCGGCGCGGGATAGACGGCGTGAACGTCGGTCAGCCCCGCCTCGCGATACCCCTTCTGGGCGTTCTCATCCCAGACGAGCCGGGTCGAGAGCTGGAATTCCGGAGTCAGGCCGCGACGGTTGTCGGGAGGCGTCGCCGCGAGGGCGTACTGCTCCAGGTTTAGCTTGCGGCCCGCCGCCGGGCTCGGCTGCCGCTCCTGAGGCAACGAGATGTCCGCCAGGGCGTTGATGAACCCGGGATAGACGACGAGCCCCGTCCCGTCGACGACGTTCGCCCCCTTGGGGATCTCGACGTCGGCTCCGACTGCGGTGATGACGCCGTCGACGAGGACGATCGTCCCCTTCTCGATCACCGGCTGGTCCGCGGCAACGACGATCCGGGCATCCCGGATCGCCTGCACCGTCCGCTGAAATCCGCCGCGGCGTTCGCGCGGGGGCTGGGCCGAGGAATCGGCCGGATGATGGAGGAGGAGCGCGCCGATTGAGACGAACAGAAGGAGAAAACGCACAACCAGTTCCATCAGGAATGCGGAGACGTTCGGAAGATCCGTACTGTCGGGCGCATCCCGACGAATGGCAAGGGTTTGCCCCACCCGCGCAATCGCTCCATTTTCCCGCGAGCGTGCGGCAGTCGCTGGTCCGATTGAGCTGTCGAGAAGAGTCCGACAGCCCTCCACACCCGCCCGACTCGATGCACAGAACCCCGCTTGCCGCTGATGACGTCCCCGCCTGCGTTTTGGGGGCGGTCACCCGGGTCCAGGGGCGGAGCTCCTGGCCGCCGGAGGCCTTTTCGTCGTGGAACCGTGAGAAACCACCGGCGTCCACTTTGGAGAGCCGGCGTTGCGGGCTCCCCGTTCTCCTGGCCGCGGGGAATGCGATGCAGGCGGGTTGGAGAGGGGTTATTCGACGCCCGCCGCGCGATCAGATGCCTGCTGTTTGCCGTGGTTCCACAGACGAAGAGCGCCTCCGGCGGGGCCAGCAGCGTGCTGGACCCGGGTTAGGGACCGGTCCGGGAGTGGAAACCTGACAATGGAGCGATTTTCCAGTGCGGTCGCACAGAGAAATCGGCCGTGTTGCCCCAACGAAACGCTCTCAAAGGCCAAGTCGTCCCGTCCAACAAAACGCGCAACCCCAAGCTCCCCAACACCCTCCATTGGCGTCGCAGCCCTCTTTGCGCAACCCATCGTCCCACGCCGCCCCGGTCCAGCGGAACGCTGGGGTTTTTGGGCAATCGGATGATTCGATCCGGCATCATCGGCGGCGGATGCTAGGGTTGCCTGACGCGCACAGACTGCGCCTTCCGCACATTTCATGAGTTCCGCGATGCGTTACCTCGTTACCGGCGGCGCCGGGTTCATCGGCTCCCACATCGTCACCCGCCTCCTGGGCGAAGGGCACGAGGTCCGCGTCCTCGACAACCTCTGCGCCGGCTCGCTCGACAACCTGGCCCACGTCGCCGGGGGGTACGAGTTCCACGAAGGGGACGTCGGCGATCCGGCCGCGGTCGACCGGGCGGTCGCCGGGGTGGACGTCGTGTTCCACCAGGCGGCCCTCGCCTCCGTCCCGCTCAGCATCGAACGCCCCCTCGATACCCACCGCGCCTGCGTCACCGGGACGGTCCACGTCCTCGACGCCGCCCGCCGGCTCGGCGTGAAGCGGGTCGTGTATGCCGGTTCGAGCAGCGCCTACGGCGACGCCCCCGAAATGCCCAAGCGGGAGACCCAGGTCCCCGAAGTCCTCTCCCCTTACGCCGCCGCCAAGCTCGCCGGCGAGTACTACTGCCAGTCGTTCGCCGCCGCCTACAACCTCGAAGTGGTCCGCCTGCGGTACTTCAACGTCTTCGGCCCCCGGCAGGATCCCAAGAGCCCCTACTCCGCCGTGATCCCGCTGTTCGCCTCGGCCCTTCTCGAAGGCCGGACGCCCCGGATCTACGGCACTGGCGAACAATCCCGCGACTTCGTGTTCGTCGAGAACGTCGTCGACGCCAACCTCCTCGCCTCACGGGCGAAGGGTGTTTCGGGCCGCGTGTTCAACGTCGCCAGCGGCAAGACGATCAGCGTCGCCGAGCTACTCAAGAAGATCTGCGACCGCCTGGGCTATCCGTTCGCTCCTGATTTCATGCCCCCCCGTGCCGGGGACGTCCTGCACTCGTGGGCCGACATCTCCGCCACGCAGCAGGGACTCGGCTACGAGGTCCGGTTCAGCCTCGACGATGGGCTCGAAAAGACTCTCGCCTTCTACCGCAAGGACGCGGAGAAGAAGGCCGAACTGGCCAGCCTCAAAGGCTGAGCACCCGGTTCGTTCCGTCCGCTGAAGCCGAACCCCGTTCGCGACCTCCCTCAGACGATTCCCGAAGGCCCGTCGCCTTCCGCCTCCCCCAAGGCCTGCCATGAGCCAGCGTCCCGCCACTCCCGCTTCGGATCCGAACGCCGATTTCGCCCCGCTGGGATTCCACAAGGCGGCCGGCGGCGGGGGCCGGTCGATCGACATCGTCCGCTTCGTCCTGTCGATCTGGAAGCGGCTCGCCGTCGGGATGGCGGCCGGTCTCGCCCTGGGGGTCCTCGTCTACCTCTACAAGGGACCGGTGTACCGCGCCTCGACGCGGGTCCAGGTTTCCAAGAAAGCCTCGCTCCCGATCAATTCGCAGGAAGCCCGCCGGTACACCGACCGCAGCCAGCACATTCACTTCCTGATGAGCGATACGATCGCCGCGATCGCGCTCGAGAAGTATGGCCTGAAGGAGATCCCCGGCATCGGCGGCGCGTATGACCCGCTCAAGTCGATCTGGGAAGACACCTCCGCCAAGCTCGTTTCTGGCCAGGACTCCTCCTTCGACGCGATCATCGAAGTCGCCTACGAGAACCCGAACAAGGAGATCGCCAAGAAGGTCGTCGACGCCATCGTCAAGGCGTACGAAGACTGGCTGGTCCAGACCCGCGACAAGAACTCGAGCGACCTGTACGAGAACCTCCAGCAGAGCCGCAAGAGCCTCCAGGGGGACATCTCGAAGCTCGAGCGGGACTGGCGAAGCTGGCGCGAGAGCTCGAAGTACTTCTACCCGACCCCGCCGGTCGTGACGGTCAACGGCATGCCTGCTCCGACCGTCAGTCCCCACGTCCAGGCACTCCAGGCGGTCATCAAGGACCAGGAGCTGCTCGAAGCCCAGCGGGCGAACGTCCAGGGGAAGATCGCCACGCTCAAGAAGATGATCGCCTCGCAGGAATCCCGCGATGAAATCCAGTTCTGGGTCATGCACGCCCTCTCGAGCGGCACCGGAGGCGGTGGCGCGGAAGGGGGAGGTGGTGGAGGGGGCGGCGCCGCCAGCATCCTCGCCGGCCCGAGCGGCAAGGCGGACCTCGACTCGCGGCTCCTGACCGCCCGGCTCCTCGAGAACCGGCTGCAGCAGCTCGTCGGGGACGACCACGCCGACCTCAAGAACGTCCGGGGACAGATCAAGACGATCCTCGACGCCTACCGCTCGCAGGGGATGGTCCCGCCCGACCTCGAAAAGGAAGCGGCGGCTGCCAACTCCAAGGGACCGAAGGCGACGACCGGCGTCGACCTCCCCTCGGTCTACCTCTACATCCTCGAAAGCCAGCTGGAAGAGTTCAAAATCCGCGACGGCCTGCTCGCGACCCGCCGCAGCGAAGCGGAGAAGAACGCCAAGGAGGCGTCGCTGTTCGACGCCGACGACCAGAACCGCAAGGACGACATCGCCCTCAAGAAGAAGGAACTGGAAGGGGTCCAGCGGCAGGTGGCCGACTACATCCAGTCCCGCTCGCAGGAGGGGTACCAGGTCAACCGCGTGTCGCAGATCCGCCTCGAGCGGTCAATGAAGCAGATCCTCAAGATCCTCGGGGCCTGCGGCATCCTGGGACTCGCCGGGGTCTTCGCCCTCTCCTACTTCCTCGAGTGGTACGACACGTCGCTCCGGAACGTCGACGAGGTCCGCGATGTCTCGGGAGCAACCGTCATGGCGACCGTCCCCCACTTCCGCGACACCGCCGTCAGCCCGGCGATGGCCCACACCGGCATCAGTCCCCAGGTGCTGTACCTGCATCGCCCCGGCTCACGCGAGGCGGAAGCGTACCGCTCCCTCCGAACGACATTGTTCTTCAGCACGCGGGAGTCGCGTGAAAAAGTCATCCAGGTCAGCAGCTCCGAGCCGGGGGACGGCAAGTCGACCACGACGGCGAACCTCGCGGTGGCGATGGCCCAGTCCGGCAAGCGGGTGCTGCTGATCGACGCCGACCTTCGCCGGCCGACCGTCCACGAGCTGTTCGGCCTGCCGCAGCATGTCGGGCTCTCGGACCTGCTCGTCGGAACCATGCCGCTCGAAGCGACCCTCAAGGAGACCCCGGTCGCCAACCTGACGATCCTGACCGCCGGCATCGCTCCGGAGAACCCGGCCGAGCTCCTCTCGAGCCCGCGGCTCCCCGAGATCCTGACGGCGCTCCGGGGCCAGTTCGACTGGATCCTGGTCGACTGCCCGCCGATCCTCGCGGTGAGCGATCCCTGCGTCGTCGCCCCGTACGCCGACGGGATGCTGCTGGTGGTCCGGCTCCTCAAGAACAAGCGGGCGGTTCTGCAGCGGGCCCGGGAAGTCCTCGATGCTCACGGCATCCGGATCCTCGGGGTCATCGCCAACGACATGGGCTCGAGCGCCGAAGACGCCGACCTCTACGGCCGGTACGACGAGTACTACCACGCCCCGGCCGCCGAAGCGGCAGCCCCGAAGATCACCTCCGTCCCGCCGCGAACCGCGTCCGCCGCAGGCAAGACCTGGTAGGACGATCACACAGAGAATTCGTTAAACACGAAGGCACCAAGGTCGCACAAAGAACACAAAGGAAGAGGGAGAGCAGGCCTGCTCCGTTTTCCCCTTTGTGTTCTTGGTGAAGCCTTGGTGCCTTGGTGTTTAAGCCTTTCGACACCTCACCCAGGACGCTTCGGGTCCCCCTTCAGCGGCAGCTCGATCCGGCGGCCGGTCCAGGCGGACTCGTAGATCGCCAGGATCAGCTCGACGCTCTTGCGTCCCTCGCGGCCGTCGACGAACGGCTTGCCGCCGGTGCGGACTGCAGCCAGGAAATCCTCGAACTGGAGCTGGTGTCCCCGGAACGAGATCGCCTTGGGATCGCTCGCCCCGCCGGTGTTCCCGGTCTTCCGCGCGAAGTGTTCGCGGGTCGAAGCGTCGTCCGGATGGGCGTCTTCGAACTCCCACATCAGGATGTCGTCCTGCTCGACGATCACGGAGCCCTTGGAGCCGTGGATCTCGGTCTTCTTGAGGAGCCCCGGCCAGGCGCTCGTCGTCGCCTCGAGCGTCCCGACCGCGCCGTTTTTGAACTTCACGATCGCGGTCCCGACATCCTCGACCTCGATCCGTTCGTGCGCGAGAGTCGCCGTCAGGCCGCAGACTTGGGTGACATCCCCCATGAACCACAGGAGCAGGTCGACGTTGTGGATCGCCTGGTTCATGTACGCCCCGCCGCCGTCGAGGGCCCATGTGCCCCGCCAGCCGCCGCCGTCGTAGTACTGCTGCGTCCGCCACCACTTCACGTAGGTGTCGCCGAGGGTCAGCTTGCCGAACCGCCCGGCGTCGATCGCGGCCTTGAGGGCCCGGTTCGCGTCGCTGAAGCGGGACGGCAGGATGCAGCCGAGCTTGACCCCCGCCTTGTCGGCGGCGGCAATGATTTCATCGCAGCGGGAGAGCGTGATCTCGAGCGGCTTCTCGATGAGGATGTGTTTCCCGGCGCGGATCGCGGCGAGGGCCGGCTCGAGATGGGCGCCGCTCGGCGTGCAGATCGTCACCACCTGGATCTGCGGATCGGCGAGCATCTCCTCGAGCGTCCCGAACGCCCGGCACTTCGTCTCCTCGGCGAACTTTTCGGCGCGGCCGGGGGTGTGGTTGAAGCAGCCGACGAGTTTCGCCCCGGGAATCGCCTCGATCGCCTTCGCGTGGAAGTGAGCGATCATGCCGGTGCCGATGATGCCGAAGCCGTACGTCATGGTGTGCGCCAGAGAGGAGTGAGTCCGGTGTCTGGAGGGGGTCGCCGCGGGCCGCGGCAGTCTTCCATCGGATCGTACGAGAGCCGAGCCGGATTCGTCGACGAACCGCAGCGGTGCGGGCGCAAAAAAAATCGGCCCGCAGTGCGGGCCGATGGAGAACCGTGGCAGAGACCGGCCGATGCCGGGCCGTGATCCTCAGATCCCGACTTTCGTTCCGCCGTTTCCGATCTTGCCGACGTCCATGATGCTCTGGAGCGCGAGCTCGACGACGTTCTTCTGGTTCGTCGCGGCGCCGCCCGCTCCCGAGACGGCCGGGTCGACGTGCGCGAACCAGATCTCTCCGTCCGCGACGAGCCGGTCGCCGCACTTGGCGGTGACGTTCACCATCCCCCCCTCTTCGCGGACCTCCGCGAGGGTGGCGGTGTAGGTGAGCTGGTCGCCGGGCATCGCCCAGCTGTGGAACGTCATCCGGGGGACTTTGGCCAGGATCACGAGGTGCTTGAACCCGTGGGTCTGCCCGAGCAGGATCCCGCCCGTCTGGGCCATCCCTTCGATCATCAGCGACCCCGGCATGACCGGGAAGCCGGGGAAGTGATCGTGGAGGTGCTCTTCGGCGAGGCTGACGTTCTTGATCGACGTGGCGGAGACGCCATGCTGAAAGTCGATAAAGCGGTCGATCCAGAACCAGCGCATGGATTGCTCTTCTGACGGCCGCGCTCGGTGCCGAGGGGCCTTGGGGAACCAGGGGCGGAGGCGAGGGGCGCGCACGGCAACGAAAAACCCGGCCTCCAGGCGAGACCGGGCTTCTCGGATGCGGGCGCGAGTCGAACTACTTCGCAGCCACCTTGGCGGCGATGAACTTGCAGATCATGTCGACCGTGAACAGGTCGGAGATCTTCTCGACGCGGGGATCCTTGGCGAACTTGTCGACGTCCGCGTGCGGCATCCGGGCCTTGAGCTCGGCGATACCGGTCGGGGTCACGACGCCGTTGGCGACGAAGCCCGAGTCGGCGGCGGCGATGTTCTCGGGGAACAGCTCCCCCCGCGGAATCTTGATGTCGAAGTTCTTCTCGAGCCGGAAGACGATGTCGAGGAAGTCGATCGACTCTGCGCCGAGGTCGCCGATCAGGGTCGCCGACGGGGTGACTTCATCGTCATCGACCCCCAGGGCGTCCACGAGGGTTTCCTTGACCTTCTCAAACACTTCGTCATTCGTCGCCATCGGAATTCTCCCGTAGACGGCCGCGCCCGGTGATCTGGTCCCAACCCGAGGGCCCGGATCGCTCCGGACTCTCTCTCACCTGCGGCCGCCCACTGTTCCTTCTCTCACCAGACCCATCGGAAAGCGACGAGCCGGTCCCGGTGAGCGAGGGACGCTGCCGTCGAAACTGTTTTGTACGAACCGCATGCCGGGGACCTGACAGTCCCGGCGGAGGCTTCCGGCCGGAGCCGGGGCCCATCCGGGCGAGTGTCCTCTCAGAACCCGCCCAGCGTCAACCCGCCGTCCACCGTCAGGACGTGACCGGTGATATACCCGGAATCGTCGCTGGCGAGGAAGGCCACTGCGTTGGCGATGTCTTCCGGCTTGCCGAGGCGGCGGAGCGGAACCATGTCCTTGATCTTGTCGCCCCCCATGTTCCGCACCGCCTCGGTCATGTCGGTTTCGATGAACCCGGGGGCGACGGCGTTGACGGTGATGTTCCGCCGGCCGACTTCGGTGGCGAGGCAGCGGGTCAGACCCTGGATCCCCCCCTTGCTGGCGGCGTAGTTGACCTGACCCTGGTTGCCGAACTCGGCGGCCACGCTCGACATATTGATGATGCGGCCATAGCGCTGCGACATCATCTGACGCATCGAAGCCTGACAGTAGTTGTAGACGCTGGTCAAGTTGTTATCGATGACCGCCTGCCAGTTCTCCGGCTCCATCGTGGCGAGGAGACCGTCCTTGATGATCCCGGCGTTGTTGACCAGGATGTCGAGGCGGCCCCACTTCTCAACGACCTGCTTGACCGCGGCGTCCGCTTCCGCCTTCTTGGAGACGTCCGCCTGGATGGCGAGGGCTTCCCGCTGGTTGAGCTCGAGGTCCTTGACGAGCTGCTCGGCGGCCGCGGCGTTCGACTTGTAGACGAACGCGACCTTGCATCCTTCGCGGGCGAGGGTCTCCACGACCGCTTTACCGATCCCGCGGCTACCGCCGGTCACCAGGGCAATTCGTCCGGCCAGTTTCATCTCGCGATCCTTTTGCTTTCCGTTCACTTCGCCGTCTCAACCGCAAGCCGGCGTTCCACTCTTGTCTCTAGGCTGCGGCGACCGGGGGCTGCCACAGGACGGCGAACAGCTCGCGCATCTTGGCGATCCGGTCTTCATCGGACTTCTGCAGGGAGGCATCCCGTTCGGCGAGGTTGAACTGCTCGAGCGTGAGGCGACTGCTGACCGCGGACAATCCGTCGACGGTCCCGGAAGCCTTGAATGTGTAAAGGTTTCCGTCCTTCTTGTGCAACTCGCACTCGATCACGAGGGCTTTTCCCGGGGTGACGAAGTTGTTGAACTTCGTCGCCTTGGCCTCCTTGAGGAGGACGTTGCTGTACCGGAAGTCCTCAGTGTATCTCATCAGCCAGGCGCCGGTTTGGACGAGCGCTTCGACCATGAGAACCCCGGGCATGATCGGAAAACCGGGGAAGTGGTCCTGCAGGTATTCCTCCGCCAGCGACAGATTCTTGACAGCCTTGATCGCCTTTCCCGCCTCGATTTCGGCAATGCGATCAATCAGTGAAAACCGCACGGGATCTCCTCAACTGGGCTGTCGCCGGTACTGTCTGACGTTCATTCGCCACGAGGGAAAGCCGGGCTTTCCGACGCGGGCTCTTTTCTTCGGTAGTCCGCAAGGGGCAAGAGTATACGGGGGGCCCGAATCAATCTCAACCACCCTCTTTTCGCCGACCGGCACAATCGTCCCGACTCCCCCCGGCCGCCGATTTCTCAAGGGAGACGAGGACGAGGCTTATGGCCCACAAACGTCGTAACACTCATTCCACGTGTCTGTTGCGTCGAATTTCAACTGCAGGGGCCCGGGAGAGACGGCAAAGTCTCAGACCAAAGAACCGTATTCCAGAGGAGGAGCTCCGCGGCTGGCGGAGAGGAAACCCGCCCTGCCGGGCGTTTGAGGCGGCGACCCCATGATCGAGCTGTGGACTGAGCCCTGGTGGACCTGGAATCCCGAAACGGCCGGGACCTGGGACCGTCTCTACCGGGCGTTCAACCTGTTGGAAGGAGCGGCCTGGTTCGTCTTCGCAGGCTTGGTCCTCCGGCGGTGGATCCGGTTCCGTCACAGCCCGCTGGAGACGCTCTACGCCGCCGCGTTCGCCGCCTTCGGAGCGACCGACCTGCTCGAAGCCTCGCAGCAGTCGGCCCCCCTCGTCGTGGTCAAGGGGGGCATCCTCGTGACGCTCCTGCTCCTGCGGCAAGTCGTCCGCAAGTGGTGGTACCCGGCCAACTCACTCTACTGACTGCGGCCGCGCGTCCAGCCCCCTAGTCGCCGGATCTGGGGACTACATCGGCGGCGGAAGCTCGAAGTACCGACCCCCGTCCCCGGTCTGCTGGGCCCGCAGATTGGGGGGCTCGGGAAGCACCTGCACGAATCCCTTCGTGCCATCCGGCTTCGGCTTGTCCGACTGCGACGGAACGCCGGTCACCTGCCCGTCGAGCCTGGCAGGCTGCTGGCGGGCGGTCTCCGGCGACTGCGCCGGGATCGTCGATTTTCCCCCTCCGCTCGGGAGCGTATCGGTCAGGAGCGCCACGAGCTGCCGGATCGATTCCGAGTCGGCGGCCGTGTCCCGCGTGTAGGGAAGGACGAGCGTGATGACCTCGGCATTGAGCCGCGTGGCCGCGTAGTCCTCGATCGTCGCCGCCTTCTGCTCATCGGTCCGGACGACATCGAACCCCGGAACGCTCTTCACGTCGCAGGAGGTCAGCACCGCCCCCCGGAGGCTCCCTCCGGAGACGACATGCACCACCCGCGTCGGCCGGAAGTCCGCCAGGATCTGGATCAGCGCCCGGGTCTCGGGCTCGCTGGCGGGGGCGTCCCCGGTGATCTTTTCGGAATTGGCGGGGAACCGCGGACTCGGCCAGTTGCGGTTGAGGTCGACCCCGCGGGAGTTCGTGAGGGTCCGGTCGGCCGCTCCATCCGGATTCGGCGCCCGGACCGCCAGCAGCGCCCGGTCAGCGAGAGCCTTCGAGTCGCTCGGCAGCGCCAGGATCGCCCCTTCGACGACCCGGACGGTGTCCGCTTCGTTCCCGTGCAGGCTGCTCGTGACGAAAATCCGCCGCTCGCCGCTCCCGATCCGGACGGTCTCGATCGGCCGCCGGTCGGCGCTCTCATAGTCCTGCCGCCAGCGGATTCCCTGGTGCGACACGGTCGAAGCGACCCGCCCCGGCGGAAGCGTCCCGGGCTGCGGAGTCCGGGCAGGTTCGGCGGCGGCCTTCTCGGCCGCGGGCTCCTCCTTGAGGAGCTTCTGTTCGAGCGGGGTCAGCGCGCTGGGATCGCGCGGGGGCTGGGCCGGCCCGGCGACCTGCGGTGTGTGCTGAACGGGGACGGTCCCCGCGGGGACGCGCAAAGCCTGAACGAGTCCCTGCCGCCCTTTGGCGCAGCCGGAAACGGCGGTCATGCAAACGAGAGCCGGAATCAGAGCGCGCCGCATCCTGGGGCTCCTTCGGGGGGAAGGGACATCCACGCTCGCAGGGGGATGCGAGGCCCGGGGGAGGGAAAGGATGCCGCTGGCGGAGAATCAATCGGACCGGGGCCAGGACGAGTCACTCGTCCTCGACGCCGATCTGGTACTTCAGCTCGTTGAACTGGTCCGCGTACTCCTCGCTCGAGGAGTGGACATGCTCCCCTTCGGTGATGAACCGGAGGGTGTCGCTGCTGTGGACCCGGTGCGTCTCGAGGACCTCTTCGAAGGCTTCGAGATCGTGGCCGTACATGACGAGGAGCTTGTGCTCGTCGAACTGGACTTCCATCGGAATCCGCGGGTTCAGGACCGCGATCCCGGTGCAGCCGTCGTTCGTGAGCAGGTCCTCGAAGTCGTAGAGGAGGCTCTTGAGGATCGGGAGGTCGATCTGCTCCCGGTAGGTGTCGACATGGTCCCGCCGCCGCGTGTCGTGGCTCGACTCAAGGACGACGTCCACGGTCTCGCCGAGCGGTTCGAGCAGGTCGATGAACAGGTCGAACAGCCGCTCCTTCGTCTGGGACGCCATCAGCACGGGGATCGTGATCCCCGTCCCGTCGTCCTTGAAGGAGTCGCGCCGCCACCCGGCGCTCGGGACGACCTGCAGGTCCACGGAGGGACGGATCGCGTCGGTCAGGAGATAGCTCCCGTACCGGGCGATCTGAAGGTGGTCTTCCAGCTGTTGTTCCGAAACCGTCTCGAAGGAGCTCCGTCCCCGAGTGACAGTTTCATCCCGAAACGCGTTCTTGATGAGACGCTTCAGGAAACCCATGATCGACGCTCCGCACATCAGGCGGGAGGGGCTGCATCCGTTCAGGGAAATCGATCCATCGGGCAACTCTAGCACGCGCCCCAGTGCACCTCCGGCGGAGGTCGAGAAACCCGAGAAAAATGAGAAACCCCTCAGCCCTGACTGACAGCGGTGACCATAACGGAAGGTGGTCCAGTTAGACAGGCCAGCCACCTGTGCCGGTTATGCCGCGGGGATTGCCGAACGGCCGAGGCTCCGTCCCATTGTGCAAAGGCCGCACGCCGGTCCATTGACGCGCGGGGGAGTTCCTGCGGCCCCGCTTGACTCCCCCCCGAACGCCCCGGCAGGATACCCCCGCTCTCCCTCCATTCGCATATTCCGGGCAACGGCGATGGCCATTCGCATCTCGTGCGACTCCTGCGGCGCCACGATCAAGGCGGACGACAAGCACGCCGGCAAGCGGGTCCGCTGCCCGAAGTGCCAGGAGATCCTCACGATCCCCGCCGCGTCCGCCCCCGATGAGCAGGACGACGGCGAATCCGACTTCTTCGAAGACACCCGGGCCGCCGCGCCCCCACCTCCCCCGCCGGCTCCCAAATCCACCTTCCGCCTCGCATCGAGCCGTCCCCCCGGACCGCCGATCCGCCGGGCTCCTCCCAGCGATGCTCCCCTCAACCGAGAGCGCCCTGCCCCGCCACCGGAGAAGGAGACCGCTCTCCCGGCCGAAGAGGAGACTTTCGGCTTCGCCGCGGGGCCGGAGCAGACCGCCGCCGCGGTCGAAGATGACTTCAGCTCGCTCTCCTCCAGCGACCTTGCCGACGGCGAGCCGATGCTGGAGGACGCCCCTCGAAAACCCAAGAAAAAGAAGAAGAAGGGGGAGGCCAAGCGGGCCCGCCGGCTCGAGTCCGAGGCAGGGTGGCGGCAGCACCTGCACTGGTTCTTCCTCGCCGCGTTGATTCCGCTCTGCCTCAGCTCGCTCATGCAGGGGGAGCCGATCGACGAGCGGGTCGCGGCGACGATGGAAGAGCACAAGATCGACGAGTCGAACCTCGACTTCGAAGAGGACGGCGACTTCAACGTCCTCCAGCAGGTCGCGATGGCGACCCCCGACCACCGGATCAACGGCGCGTTCCTGGCGGCCGACTCCCACCTGCACTGGCTGTTCGCCGCCCTCAGCGCCGCCTTCTTCCTGGGGCTGTTCATCCTGCTCTGGCCGCAGGCGGAGGCGGGGCCGGCCCGGCTGATCGGCACGGGGCTCCTGACCGGGACGATCGGGATCATGTTGCTCCTGGCGTTCCAGTTCATCGCGGTCTGGACGATGGGCTTCAACGTGCGAGGCCGGAGCATCCTCGTGCTCCTGTTCTACCTCATCAAATTCATCGGCTTCTCGTACCGCTGTGCCATCGACGCCAACACCGGCTTCGGGCTGAGCTTCATGGGGTTCACCTGCGGAGTGGGGCTCTGCGAAGAGCTCTGCAAGGCGATCCCGATCGCGATCTATCTCAACAGCACCCCCAAGGCGACCTGGCGTGACGCCTGTCTGGTCGGTCTGGCGAGCGGGGTCGGCTTCGGGGTCTCGGAGGGGATCACGTATTCGGGCAGCTACTACAACGGGATTCAGGAGAGCTGGATCTACCTGGTCCGGTTCATTTCGTGCGTGGCGCTGCATGCCCTGTGGGCGGGTGCGATCGGGATTCTGATGTACCACAACCAGGACTACATCGGGGAACTGTCGTGGGAGAACGCGGGAATGTTCGTCGCGTTCTACCTGAGTATCGGGATGATCCTGCACGGGTTGTATGACACGTTCCTGAAGAGCGATCTGGAGCTTGGTGCGCTGATCACGGCGGGGGTGACGTTCGGGTGGTTCGCGTTCATGGTCAATCGGGCGCGAAGTGCCGAAGCAGCGTAAGCCCGGGTGCAGGGGCGGAGCTCCTGCCCGCCGGAGGCGTTTTCGTTGTGGAACCATGGCGAACCGCCGACGCCCGCTTTCGAAAACCCGCGTCGCGGGCCCCTCCTCTCCTGAACGCGAGGAGTGCAGACCCCGCGTAATAAAGAGAGGAGCCCGCACCGCCGGTCCGCGCTCGGACGCCAACAGTGATCCAAGGTTCCACGACGGTAGCGCCTCCGGCGGGGCCAGCAGCCTGCTGGACTGGGGTGGCCGTGGGGCGTTGGGTTTGAGCGGGTGACGCTGTGCCGGCCGGGGCGCGGGTTAGGCGAGGATGTCCTTGATCACGACCCCTTCCACATCCGTCAGCCGGAACCGCCGCCCATTGTACTTGTACGTCAGCCGCTCATGATCCATGCCCAGCAGGTGCAGGATCGTCGCGTGCAAGTCGTGAATGCTCACCCGGTTCTCAGCCGCCTTGTACCCCACCTCGTCGGACGCCCCATACGTCGTCCCCCCCTTCACTCCACCACCCGCCAGCCACGCGGTAATGCAGTGCGGGTTATGATCCCGACCCGGCTTGCCGCCGGTTTGAGCAATCGGCAACCGCCCAAACTCCCCGCACCACACAACCAGCGTCTCATCCAGCAGCCCCCGCGCATCCAGGTCCGCCAGCAGCCCCGCCACCGGCTGATCGGTCTCGCCGGCAAACTGCGAGTGGTTCCCTTCGATGTCGTTGTGCCCGTCCCAGGAACGCTGGTTCTCCATCCCCCCCGAGTAGATCTGCACGAAGCGGGTCCCCCGCTCCACCAGCCGCCGGGCGGTCAGGCACTGCCGGGCAAAGTGATCGCACCGCTCATCGCCGATCCCATACAGCTTCTGCACATGCTCTGGCTCGGCAGCAATGTTCATCGCCTCGGGGGCGGCCGACTGCATCCGGTAGGCGAGCTCGAAGCTCTCGATGCGGGCGGCCAGTTCGCCATCGGCCCGGCGGCTCTCTTCGTGCAGCTCGTTGAGCTGCCGGACAAGGTCGAGCTGCGACCGCTGGCTGGAGTCGGTCATCTGGGCCGGCCGGTTCAGGTTGTCGATCGGGTCCCCCTGCGGCTTGAGGTAGGTCCCCTGGAACACGCCGGGCAGGAACCCCGCGCTCCAGTTGGCGGCGCTCCCTTTGGGGAGACCGCGTCCCTTAGGGTCGCTCATGACGACAAACGACGGCAGGTCGGTGCTTTCGCTGCCGAGGCCGTAGGTAACCCAGGATCCGACGCAGGGGAGTCCCATGCGGGGCATGCCGCAGTTCATCATGAACAGGGCGGGCGAGTGGTTGTTTGAGGAGGAGTAGCCGGAGTGAATGAAGGCCATCTTGTCGACGTGTTCCCCGAGATGGGGGAAGATCGAGGCGACTTTCTTGCCGCACTGGCCGCGGGGGGTGAATTCGAAGGGGGACTTCATCAGGGCGCCGACGGCGTTTTTGAAGAAGCCGGTGGTGCTTTTGAATTCGGGGTCGAACTCGTTGATGGTTTTGCCGTTCCACTTTTCGAGACCGGGTTTGTAGTCCCAGGTGTCGACGTGGCTGGGGCCGCCGTTGACGAAGATCCAGATGACCTTGGTGGCGCGGGCGTCGAAGTGGGGTTGGCGGGCGGCGAGGGGGTTGAGCGCGTTGATCTGGCCGGATTCGGCGGCGCTGGCGACGGAGAGGAGGCCCTGGTCGCGCAACAGGCCGGTGAGTCCGAGGAGACCGGCGCCGCATCCCGCTTTACGGAGGAGTTCGCGGCGTGGAACAAGGAATGGGGAATCCGATGCAGCGCTCATCAACGACTCCGATGGATCAGTGAACTTCGATGATACGGTGCGTGGCGGATTGCGGGAAGGACGTCCCGGCCGGCAGAGCGCTGCTCTCGTAACCCCACACCCATCGGCCACCCGGGTGCAGGGGCGGAGCTCCTGCCCGCCGGAGGCGCTTTCGTTGTGGAACCACGGCGAACCACCGACCCCCGCTTTGGAAAACCAGCATCGCGGGCCCGCCTCTCCTTCCCGCTGGGAGCGCAGTGCGAGCGTTCATAATAAAAGGAGCCCGCACCGCCGGTCCGCGCTCGGACGCCCCCAGTGTTCCAAGGTGACACGAGAGAAGCGCCTCCGGCGGGGCCAGCAGCCTGCTGGACCGGGACTGCCGTAGCACGACGGGTTTAAGCAAACAGCGCCGCCCCGGCATGGACGCCGCCCGACCAATCTTTGCAGCCCCGCCGCCCACACCACTAACCTCCCCATACCATGACCCACCCCAACCTGACACAAATCCTCCACCAAGCCTGCCAAATGGAGGCCACCGCCCGAAAACCTGGAAACGTACACCCCCAAGCCGACTTCCAGGACATGACCTACAACGACTTCCTCCACTCCGCAGACATCGCAGCACCCATCCTCGCCCGCGCCCAGCAACAAGGAGTCGGAGCCACCATCCTCCAAGCCGTCCGCGAAACCCGCCAAACCATCGGCCGAAACACCAACCTCGGCATGCTCCTCCTCCTCGCCCCCCTCGCAGCCGTCCCCGCGTCTCAGACGCTGGCCGCAGGCATCGCCGAAGTCACCCAGAACCTGACCATCGAAGACGCCCACAACGTCTACGAAGCCATCCGCCTCGCCAACCCGGGCGGCATGGGCTCCGTCCCCGAAGCCGACATCTCCACAGCCCCGCAGATCACCCTCCGCGCCGCCATGGAACTCGCCCGCTCTCGAGACTCCATCGCCGAAGAATACGCCAGCGACTTCGCCCTCGTGACCGGCCAGGCCGCCCGCATCCTCGCCGGCGGAACCCTCCAGGACTGGGAACTGCGAGTCATCCACCTCCACCTTTGGTTCCTCGCCCGCTCGGGAGACACCCTGATCGCCCGCAAATGCGGTGAAGAGACGTCGGAGGAAGCCCAAATGTGGGCCCGCCACATCTTCGCCGAAGGCTGGCCCGAAACGGACGGCAGCGTCCGCCTCTGCCAGAAGTTCGACCGCTGGCTCCGAGCCGACGGCCACCGCCGAAACCCCGGCACCACGGCCGACCTCGTCGCAGCCACCCTGTTCGTAGTCCTGCGAGACGGTCTGACAACCTTCCCCGACTGGGCAGGGCCTCCGCCCTGCACCGGGGCGGCGAAGGGCGATGGGGTGGGCTAAGGAGGCTGCGACGCCAAGGATCGGAGTCCGGGAAGTAGGGTGGGCTCCGCCCACCACTTCCGGGGTGCAGGGGCTCGCCCCTGGCCTCGCCGGAGGCGCTTCCGTACAGGGAACCGTTCAATCCTCCTTGTTCGTCCGGATCATCCTGCGGCCCCTCCCTGACACAGGAATCCACATCGCTGTCGTCGCATCCCCAGCCGTCCTCTTCGGCGATCGCCTCGTCAGGCAGATCGACCTCCGCATCGTCGCCCGCAGGCTCTTGCGCGCGAACGTCAACCAACCACTCGACCGGTCCGGGATCCGCGCTCGTCTCCATCGCTTTCCCAATCGTCCGCGGCCTGGGATCCCTTTCCCCATCTTCATCGTCACGACGGTCCCCCTCCGGGCGCGGAGGCCCGGCGAGGCAGCTTCAGTCATATCCGACCCGGAATCGGGTCAAGACAATTGTTAGAAAGTCTCGGCAAACGTCCGCCGCAACGCGCGTCCGTCCGGATCCGCGAAGACGGCGGCCGTGCTCCCGCGACAGCCCATACAGGGGAGCCGTGCCGATCAGAACGTGAAAGCAGAGGGACACTTCGCGAAGAGCGCAGCGCTGCGGCACTGTCCTGGAAAACGAGCGACCGCTTCTCGTCCGGCGTGGAGGCGTTTCGGCCTCCACGCCGTCTCGAAGCGGTCGCAATTCGCAGAGACGATTTAGCGGGTTACCGAACCTGTTCCAATCGGATCAGGAAGTGAACCGCGCCTTCGACTTCTGAACCGTCCGTCGCGCGTCCGAGCAGGCGAAGATCGAGCGTCTGGGGAGCGGTGGCACCCTTCGGGAGCGCGTTCAGATACGTTTGGACACCATCGGCGATGCTCGTAATGACGGTCCGATACTTTCCTCCAGCGACAACGAACTGCCGACGGGCCGGATCGAACGAGACTGCGGTGAAAGGGCCGCCGAGGTCGGCGATCTGAACGACCGAACTGTCGGTCCCCAGGACGACCTCCACGCTGAAGTTTGCGGAGTCCGTCAGCGAATAGGGGGGAACCGTGATGGCGAGTTCGTGCGGCGGTTGAAGCAGAATGCCATTCTTCTGGATCTCGTAAGCCGCCTTGGCCATCGCCGTCTCGGGTGTCACGGTGTACGGCATCTTCACGGCAATGTCGCGGGAGTTCCATTCCAGCCGGGCCTCGCAGCAGCTCCCGGCTTCGATCACCGGAATGTGCAGGTGCGAGGTCACACCGTAAGGAGTGGCGACATGGACGTCGATCACCTTGTGGCGACACTGACTGTTGTCGACCGTCTCCAGAGCGGGCTCGGTCCCGGCGGGAATCGTCACCTTCATCACCTCGCGGCTGATGAGCTGGAACTTGCACTCCCGGTGTCCCGCCACGACGTGCGTGTCATGCACGCTGAAGTGGTTGCCGACCAGAAAAAGCGTCGTGTCCTTCCTGACGTCGATTCCCGGCTCGCCGTAGAAGTCGAGCAGTTCGGGGCCGAGATCCGTCACGCCGGATGAGAACATTTCGAAACCGCCGAGGGTGTTCTCGTTCGGGACGCGGGAGTGGACCGTCTGCAACGGGAAGCGGCGAGTCAACTGCGTCGCGCGGGCCTGAACCCGGGAGACCTCTCCCGGAAGGAAGCGGGTTGCCTCGCAGTGGAGCTGGTTCAAAGTGTCATCGAGCAGCTTGACCTCCTCGCTCCAGCGAACGTTCTCGGCGAGCGTCGTCCGCACGTCTCGGGGCGGGAAGACGTCGTGCTTGCAGTCGGCCATGCGAAAGAAGTTTCCACGGGCCTGGAAGGTGACGTGCTCGATGAAGGAAGGCATTAGGACGATCGCCACACACTCCCGCTGTCCCGCCTCGAGTTCCCAGGTGCGGGTGATCTGGTCCTTCGTCGGGCCGCCGACCAGGAGGTCGCGGACGAAGACCTTGGCGTTCCCCTCGAAGGGAGGGGACTGAACGCGGGGAGTGAACCGCCAGCCGAAGGTGTCGCTGCCGTGGCCGAAGGCGACGTCGGTCCGGTTCAGGGCGATTGTCTCCATATCGATCTCGAGACGGCGGGCATACCGGGTGACATTCTGCATGTTCGCGCGGCCGGCCGCGAAGGACATGGCGAGCGCAAGCTGCAGCTCGCGTCGCAGGCTGAACTGGTCGGAGATGTTCTGCTGCTGGACGACCGGGTCCAGCGCGAAGACATGGATCGGCCAACGGCACTTCACGTAGTCGATGAACGCCATCCGGGCCTCAAGCGGCGGGTCGGCGCTGTAGAACGCCTGCGGTCCGGCACACGCGCATTGGCAGTCGGGATCCTGACTGACCCGCTTGACGTCGTCGTTGAGGTGCTGGTTGAGCAGGGCGGACTCCACCAGGATCCACCACGCACACGAAGTCACGGCCGAGGGGGCGTACATGTCATTGCCGGCTTGGGCAGCCACCCACCCCTGAGGCGTGCGGACCGTATACGGCTTGACGACCTTTCGCCGAAGGCTCTCGAGGTCGGCGCCACGGTCGGAGCGGACCGCCTCGTAGATCTCAGGAACGAGTTGCCAGTGGCCCATTCCTTCCGGGGTCGAAAGGTAGTCGTAGCCTGCCTGAAGCTGTTCGGCGAGAAACGCCCGGGCATCCGGAAGATGACGATCGAGTGCCATCGGACGAGCCTTCCAGAACTCATAGGCTTGGACAATGAGCTCATCTTGGCCAAGGACTATGGTGCTCTGCGTGGGCGAGAACGGCCCCCGCGCATTGCGAGCCACGCCCGCCGCCGAGGGGCTGATCGCGCCCCCCCGATGGCTGGTCTGTGTGACATACTCCTTCAGGCTCGTGGCCTTAAGCGAGTTTCGAAATTCCATGTTGAATAGCGAGTCTGGGGACGGTGAAGGTGCCGCGCCCGCCCCGCCGCCGAGTGGAAATCCAAATGCCGCCCTGGCCGCTTTCTGCGACCGTGGCGCTACCGGTTCCTGTACCACTGACGGAGCAAGCATTTGTTGCGCTTCACCCGGAGCAGCGGACATGGGTGCGTTTGCGTTTGCAGGGGAATCCGATTCGAAAAGCAGTGCTTCTAGCTTTTCCGCCTCGCTAAGGGTGAGCCACATTTCCTTTTTCGCACGGTACTGTGGACTGCATCCCGTCTTTTCGACGAGAACCGCCTCGTCGATCGCCTCCGCGGTTTTGAGGACCGACGCCCCCAGCACATCCACCAAATCGTTGATGACGAGCTCACGGAAGACTCGGGGGAGCAGTTCCGGAGAAAGGTGCGGCGTTGCGGTGACGGTGACTTCCGCTCCATATCCCTTACGGGTCTTGTCGCCGGGAAGGATCGAGACCGGGATCCGGACGAGGTTCAGCGAGTAACCGGGGGAGTCCGAAGTGTCATCTCCCTCGTTCACGCGGCGAATCTCGTTGAGGTGGTCGAGATACCGTTTGAGCTGATCGAGAGCGATCGTCGGCTCGAGTCCGATATTGAGAACGTTGTTGTCCTGGAACGAATCGACGAACCGGCTCGTGTTGACGCCTGCCGCGGCCACGAGGTTCCGCTGTATCGGCGTGTCCGTCGCGCTGCCAGATGCGACAGGCGCCGTCGCCGGCGTCAGGGCGTTGACGATCGCCAGGTCGGTCTGCGCCTGGCCTACGGTCGGAGGCTGGACGCTGCTGGTCAGCGCCGCCTGAATCGCCAGCGAGTTGGCGAGAAACGCCTGATCACTACGGCGGATGCTGCCGTTCAGCATGAGTTGGAACTCGTCCACTTTCGCCTCGAGCACTCGCTCGAATTCCTGGCGGTGCTTCGTGAGCCGCGACTCCCCCCAAACGTCCGGAGCCTTGACGACCACGGAGCCTTCGTTCTGCAGCTTGTGCTCCAGCCGGTCGATCTGCTCGGCCGCCTGTTCCAGGCAGGACTTCGGAGCGACCCGGCGAATGAAGGGGTTGCCCGCCATCGCCGCGCCCCGTCCCCCTTCCGACACCAGCAATAGCGCAATCACCGCGGTCCGCTTCCATCGCCCCCACGTCCGTTTCATCGTTTAGCCCTTTGACGAAGGACGGCAGTCCGCTCCGGGATCCGTCTTGGCCCCCAGCCCGAGCGGCTGCACCCCATATCCTCTATCGAAGTTCCGGCGGAACGGCCGCAGATTGATCAAAAGCCGCAGGATGCATAATCCGCTTCCAATCGCCCGCATCCTCAAATCCTTCGTAGACTGCCATGTCTCGACGTCATCCGTGCTCCTTGAAGGAGAATTCCGGCGAAAAATGCGGAATGGGTGGTTTCAACGGTCCCCCTCCTTGGCAAAATGCGAGTTCTGCTGCTGGGCCTTCGAAAACATCTTGTGCGAATGAAAGGGCTTTACCGGACCATGAAAGCGTATTCCGTGTTCTTGCTGGCGGGATGGATCGGGGGCGTGGCGACCTGCGCGGCGGCGGGTGAAGTAGAGGGGGTGGTCCGAAACCTCTATCTCAACGGAAGCGCAATCCAAGTCGAATGGGGGGCGGCCGACGTCAAAGCCGGTGACGAGGTGAAACTGACCATCGCCGCGTCGGTGCCGCTAGGGCCGGCAGTGGACGGACTCCGCGTCCAGCCGCCGGCCCACTCAATTCGGACGGTCGCCGGATCCAAAGAGGCGCCGCACCAGATCTTCGTGCTGTTCGCAGAAAAGCAGGCGAACGTTGATCTTCGACTCACCGACCCGACAGCCGGAACGAAGCTCAGTTATCGCGTCGAAACCGAGCCCGCGGCAGTGCCTCCGGTTACCAGGATCAGTTCAGTCCTCGCGATCGAAAACGGAACGCCAACTCCCTGGACGAATGTGAAAGTCATCCGCGACAAGGGGAATGTTCGTGACCGGATCGGAGAAATCACAGCGAAGCCCTCGGAGCGAGTTTCGCTCACGCTCAATCCGGAGATCAGGAACACCGCCCCTGGCAAGATGTTTCAGCACTGGGTCGCCGAGACCGACTTCACAGCTCAGGGCCCCCTCGAAATCGCGAAGTCGTCGTTTCAGATGCCGTTCGAAAAAGGATGGCCAACCGCGTTCGCCGAGCCGGCCCCGATCGACTTTGTTTACAACACGCAGCTGATCGACACGATCCCCCTGTCCGGGGCGAAACCGGAGGAACAGCTGGCCGCGTTTCAGGCGCTGATCAAGAAACCTCTCAAAGCGCTTCCGACGGCGCCCGCACAGGTGAGCGTAGTCCATCGGCGGCTCGTGAAGTCATTCGCGGCGATCAAACCGCCGGCGAGCACGGGAAACCCCCTGTGGGAGATCTCTTCGACGTCCGCGTACGTCTATGACCCCGCTCCCGTCGTCCTTTTTCGGACCGCCGCCGCCGCCGCCCCGCTGTCGGAAGACGGGCTGACGGAAATTCCCAATCAGGTCCAGACTGATAAAGTGTTCCTCACGGTCGGCTTCGGCCAAGACAACCCCGAATCTGTCGGGAGTGCGATCGATGCGGTCGAGACGCTCTTGAAAGGGGAACCGCCGATCCGGGGCGACGTGGACAAGGAAATCCGGGAACAGCTGGTGCTTGCACGCGAACGGTTGAAGACGTTGCAGCCGTTCCTTCAGGAGACGACGAATCTCCGTCAGACTCTGCTCGCAATCATGTTCGACGCGGCTCAGCGGAACCAGGACGATCGCGTCCGCTCCGGACGGGCGCTGCTTCTGGAGCTGGAACTCTTCGTTCGAGATGCGATCGCCGAGTTCAATCCGCTTGCTGGAACCGAGCGGGCATTTGTCGCTCCGACGACCACCGCCATCAAAGACAAGATTGAGGCGCTGAAGAAGATGTAGGAAGGGGCCAGGTGGGGCTGGACAAGAGTGTGGCCTTGCGAAGCCTCGGCTCCGCCGGGTCGAGGGACGGCCGCCAGAAGGATCAACGCGGCAGGGTGGCTGGGGCGCGGACTGCCTTGGCATGAGATCGACTCCGATCACGATGTGATCGTCCACGATCGGTTGGCGTCCATGGCCCCAGGTTTCGGCGGGTCAAGCCGGGGCCGAATCTCTCGGCCGATCGACATAGCGACGGAGCATCCATTCCACGCAGCCGGACCACAGGAACGGATTCAGGGGAAGGACCAGAGCGAGAAGGATCGGATCGGGCCGGATCACGAACAGCAGCAGCGACATCGGGAAGCCGAGGGAAACCACGGCCGCAAGCAGCCACCAGGGCGGCTCGTCAAAGGATTCACTCATGGCGACCAGCCCTCCGATGGCCACCACATTCGTAAAAACGAAAGGTGCCCATCGCTTCATCTCATTCCTCCAACTCGTTCCCCTTGGGGCGTAGATCGACCAGGAACTGCCTGTACCCCGCGATGTGGGTGATCTCAAACGCCGAAATGTCGTGCCTGAGGATCACTCCGGACTGGCTGTTCGCCCAATCGATTCTCGGACTGGATCGGAGGACTTCCCCTTCTCCGAACTGTGCCCGAAAGGTCCTTCGTATCTCCGAAAAGTTCTCGCTCTCGAATCTGCACTGGATCCTCGCCACGACGGACTCGGAGAAGTACAGGACAATCTGATAGATCGGCGAAATCCCGACCGTCAGGTCGATCTCCCTCACAACCCATATTGCGAACCGCTCGTTGTCCTCATGCTTCGAGAAGAAGCCCGCCCGGCCCAACAGTGCAAAAGCTTTCGCTCGCGTTGTCCGTCCCGGAACAAGTCGATTGTCGAAGAAGAGCAGTTCGTCGGGGCCGAACATTGTCATGACGTCCTCCCCGCAGGGTGGCCCGGGTTGGCGTACTCGCCTACCCGGTTCGCGCAAGCGACAAGAGGTTGTTCCACGAAGAACATCTCCCGGCAAGCGTAGCCGAGCGCTATGGACTCCCGTCTTCGGGTGACAGAGTCGTCTGCAGCCCGTCCCGCCAAGGCTAGACCTGCGGCGTCGACCAGTGCTCCCGGTACGCCCGCTTCAGGAGCCCGTCCGCCTCCCCGTCCCCCACGATCCGCTCCGACGCCGGATCGAACTCCAGCGTCCGCGACACCCGCGTCGCGATGTTCCCCAGATGCGACAGGCTCGTCGAAAAATGATTGATCCGGATATCCGCGTTGAGATTCGCACCGCTCCGGATGCCGTCTAAAAAATTCCGATGGTGCGCCGCCAGATCCGGCCCCCCCCACGTCTTCTCCTCGATCAGCTTGTTCTTCGGCCCATACAGTCGGTACGCGCCGGTCTTCCCGAGGAGCATCAGCCCCTCCGTCCCGTAGTACGCACAGCCGTTCTCGAACCCCTCTTGCACATAGGGAGACCAGATCCGCTGCTCGAACAGCAGCTGCTTCTTCGGGTATTTGCCGGGGAGGCCGTGGTATTCGAACACCACTGTCTGCGTATCCGGGAACTGCTGGTCGTCGTCAAAAAAGAACTTTCCGCCGAGCGCCGCGATCCGCGAGGGATGCGTCTCGACGCCGAGCCCCCACCACGCGATGTCGATGTCGTGAACGCCGTCGTTCCCCATGTCTCCCGTGCCGAAGTCGTACCACCACCGCCACCGCCCCGGCAGCAGATTCGCCCGGTACGGCACCGAGGGGGCCGGACCGAGCCAGGTATCGAAGTCGAGCCCCTCCGGCGGCGCGGCGGGCTTCGAATGCCCGATGTTCCCCCGCCGCTGGCTGTTCCACGCCTTGGCGACGACGATCTCGCCGATGACTCCCTCGCGGAGCCGGGCCATCGCCTGCTGGATCCCCTCGGTGCTGCGGCTCTGCGTGCCGACCTGGATCAGCCGCCCGGTCTTCTCGCTCGCCTCGATCATCAGCCGCCCTTCCCGCAGGTTGTGCGAGCAGGGCTTTTCGACATAGACGTGTTTGCCGGCCTGGCAGGCCAGGATCGCCGCGGGGGCGTGCCAGTGATCGGGCGTCGCGATCCAGACCGCCGCGACCGACTTGTCGTCGAGGATTTTTCGCAGGTCCTTCGTGGTCTCGGGCTTCTTTCCCGACTCCTTCTCGACGTGTTCAGCCGCCGAGGCGAGCCGGGCGACGTCGACATCGCAGATCCAGGCGACCCGGACTTCGGGGTTCTTGGCGAGGAGCCGAACGTGGCTCATCCCCATCCCGCCGGGACCGATGATCCCGATCGGAACCGGATCGGTTTTCTCCTCCGCCCGCCCCGTCGCAGCGAGGGTTGCGAGCCCCGCCCCCGCGAGAGTGGCTGCCGTCGAATCCTTCAGAAAGCCGCGACGATTGAGGTCCGCCATCGAACTGTCCCCAGGGCCACAAGAGAGGGTTCACGTCGTCCCGAAAGCATAACGGACGGTGGATGCGATTGCCGCACCACTGCCTAGCCCCGCTCAAAAGGGGGTGATACGCTCCCCGCTGCCCTGCCGCGAGCCGCGGACGCCCGCCGCTCGACACGTCTCCGCGGGGCCGGCGCGATGGAAGCGTGTCCGATTCTTCACTGGCTGCCCGTCCTCAGTCCCTTCTGGTCTAGGTCCTCGATCGCACACCGAACGGCTCCGGCCTGCGGCCCGGGCCCGTTGCGGTTGTTCGATCGTGCTGGAGTCACCCCCGATGATCCGCCCCCGCCCCGCTCTGCTCCTCTCTCTGACGGCCCTGCTCTCGCCGGCCCTCGTGTTCTCGCAGGAACCGAAACCTCAACCGGCCGCCACGGCGGCTGCGGCACCGGCGGAAGAGTCCCGGCCCGCCGACCGCCAGGCGATCCGGGGCGCGATGACCTCGTTCGCCAAAGCCTTCCAGGCCCGCGACGCCAAAGCCCTCGCGAGCCACTGGACGAGCGAAGGAGAGCACACGACGGTCCGCGGAGTCACGATTCATGGCCGTCTCGCCCTCGAGGCGGGCTTCACCGAGTTCTTCGCGGTCACGCCCGAGATCACGGCCGACGTCCAGCCCGAATCGCTCCGGTTCCTCTCGAGCGGCTCCGCGATCGAACAGGGGACCGTGACGATCCGCAAAGGGGCCGCCGCAGCGCCGACCCGGGCCCGCTACGAAGCCCTCCTGGTGCAGGAGGAGAATCAGTGGCGGCTCGCCAGCCTCAGCGAGTCCGCCGAGCAGGGGGTTTCCGTGGCCGACCTCGAGTGGCTCATCGGCGAATGGAAGTCGACCCTCGGGGGCAGCAGCGGGTCGGCGGCGGAGATCCACACCCGCTACGCCTGGGACGCAAACAAGAAGTTCATCGAAGTCACGTTCAGCCTGAAGGAAGGGGAGCGAACGCTCACCGGGCGGCAGGTGATCGGCGTCGATCCCGCCACCGGCTCGCTCCACTCCTGGACGTTCGAAGCCAACGGCGGCGTCGGCGAAGCGGACTGGAGCCGCGACGGCCATGACTGGGTCCTGACCGCCACCGGCTCGCTGCCGAACGGGGCCACCTTGGCCGAGACCAACATCCTGCGGCGGGTGAACGCCGACACGCTCACATGGCAGTCAACGAACCGGGTCCTGAACGGCCAGGAGATCGCCGACCTCGCCCCGGTCAAAGTGACCCGCGTCTCAGCCGCCAGATAGACACCCGAACGCGCCGTCTCGTGACAGAGACGGATGCCAAACCTCTTCAGGAGGCCGGCATCCCAGCCGCTCCGGAGACTCCCGTTGCCCCCTTCTCCCGACACATCCCCTTCTGTCCCGCGGACGGAAGCCCGAAACACCCGACCTGAGAACCGCATCATGCTGCTGAAACACTTCGCCCTGCGGGCCCTCCTTCTCTCACTCGTCCTGACGCAGTCCCCCGCCTTCGCCCAACGAGGCGGCTTCGGCGGAGGGGGAGCGGGAGCACGGGGAGGGGGAGGCCTCGGTGGTGGCGCGTCCCGCGGAGGGGGACTCGGAGGGGCGGGGGGCGGCGGTGGACTTGGGGGAGGGGGAGGACATGAACCCGCGGGAGGCTTCGGCGGCGGTCTCTCGGGCAAGAGCGGTGGTCCGGGGCGGGGCCCCGGGGGAGCCTCCCCCGGCGGACCAGGACATGAAGGAGGTGCCGGCCACGGCGACTTTTCGTTCGGCGGGATTGGCGGCGGCGGAGCCGGTGCACGGCCCGGCGCAGGAGCCGGCGGCCCCCGGCCGGGCATGGGGGGGAGCGGAACAGAGAAGCCGGCGGGGGGAACCGGTCTTCGCCCCGGAGGGGGAGGCACGGGCGAGAGACCAGCCGGTGGAGTTCGGCCGGGTGAAGGGGGAAGTGGCGTCGAGCGTCCTGCAGGGGGAACCGGCATCCGCCCCGGGATCGGTGGCGGGGGATCGGGGACGGCTGCGGGCCGCGCCGTGGCTCGCCCCGGCACGGGAGGGAATCCGTCGGGACTCCCGGGTCTTCGTCCCGACAACACGGTCAACAACTTCCACCCGAACAACGTGAACGGCAATCAGTTCAACAGCGTCCGGGGGGGCAACAACAGCATCAATGTCAATAACGTCAACAACGTCTCGGGGACGTACTACAAGTCCAATACGGCCCTGAACGCTCAGGCGAACGCCTTCCATGCCTCGTCGGCCGGCTACCCGACCTACAGCACCGAAATGTGGGGGAGCCATCCAGGGGCCTGGGTCCCGCCGAACATGACCACGAACTACGTCTACGGGAACCCGGGGTACGGTGCCGTCGCCACGTCGCTGGGGCTCGCCGCGACGCCGGTCCCCTACGACTACGGCACCAACGTCGTCGCGCAGTCGAACACGGTGTATCTCAACGGAGACTCGGTCGGCACGCCGCAGCAGTACGGTCTGCAGGCGAGCGAGCTCGCGAACCTCGGGCAGTCGGACAGTTTCCTCAACAAGTCGTCGGCGCAGGATCAGGCGTGGGTGCCGCTGGGGGTGTTCGCGGTCGTCGAGGGGGACGCGACGACGTCGGATGACGTCTTCCAGCTGGCGTTCAATCCGAGCGGGGCGATCCGGGGGAACTACCACAACCGGAAGTCGGACCAGGCGGAGGCGATGTACGGCTCGGTCGACAAACGGACGCAGCGGGCCGCCTGGACGATCGGAACGGACCAGTACCCGGTGTATGAGGCGGGGATCGCCAACCTGACGAAGGATGCGACGACGATGCTGGTCCACACCGGCGACGGCCAGCCGCCCCGTCAGATGTCGCTGATCCGGATTCCCTCCCCGTAGCACCCGAGCCGCAATCCCCTCGTTGCCCGGGGCCGCCCCCGCTTCGCCCGGCCGTCCAGTCCAGCAGGGTGTGTGCCAGACACCATCCCGCAGGGTGGCGCAGGTTACCCCTTTGGGTTACCTGGGTGCCGAAGCCAGAGGAGGTTCGTCCGTCGAGCACCGAGGGGGGCGGCGGCGCGGCTCACGCTTTGACTGGGTGGTGCCCGACAGATTGCCTTCAGTATCTGAAGTCAGAGGATAGCCTGAAGCGAACAAACAAGGGCTTCGGTGAAGGATGAAGATATCGATTGAGTCGCTGCTTGGCCGGATTCGGGACTCGATGGCCGAGGTCGATGTGGAGGTGAAATGGCACGCTCCCCGCTCCCCGGCACGATCCGTCCCGACGTTTTCACCGATACGACGACGCGCCCTCAGCCCGCTCCTCGCCGAGTACTACCGGCACGTCGGCGTGGTTACCGTCGACTCACAACGCATCCTGACCCCCGCCGGGATGGCACGTCCCATTCGAAGCCGGGCTGTCCTCGGATACCACAGGGCTCTGAGAGAGAACTGGGAAGACTCGGCTCCGCAGCACCACAAGGACAGTGATCTTGGGTTGCTCTCCTACACACCGGAGTTGATTGACCACCTGACGTACCTTGTCTGGACGAAATTCTCCCGAGAGCCGGAGGTTTGGCATTACTCTGGCATGCAGGAAGACCGCTTCGATGACCTGCGGCACTACCTGAGATGGTTGGCGGGCGAACAAGAGTCGAGGCCGTGAGGCCCGGATGCAGAAAACCATTGAGCTGCGGGCAGAATTGTCGTTGTTGGAGCAGTCCTACCTGCCAGGGGGCGCCCCCGCTTCGGCTGGCCGGCCTGCAGGCGTGCCGAACCCTCCCGGCCCGCCAGGGGGACGGAATCCACCGGGCCCGCCTGGCCCACCGGGGGCCGGATTGCGGAGCCCTTTCAGGATCGTCTTCTGCTCCTCCGTCAGCAGCGACTGAACCCGTGCGTCGGTCTCCTTCTGGATCTCGGCGAGCCGCTGTTTCTGTTCGGCGGTCAGCTTCAACTGGTCCTGCTGCGGGCCGGAGAAGATATCCCCCGCCCGCGTCCCCATCCCGAAGCCCGGACCGCCGAAGCCGAACGGTCCGAATCCCTGCGGAACGAACCCCTTGCTCGTCCCGGCGAGCTGCGCCGCCACCGAGGCGGTGCGGGTCTCGATGAACGCCGGCAGCTCGGGCGGAGCCCCGAACATTCCGCCGCCGAATCCCCCCGGTCCTGGCCCCTCCTGCCGCTTCGCCGCCGCCTGGGTGTCGCGCTCCCGCGGTCCCTTGGAGGTCTCTTCAAAGCGCGCGAGCTTGGTCTGCAGCCGCTCCTTCGCGAACGGTCCGGCGGCCAGTTCCTTGAGCAGCTTCTGATAGGCGGCGGCGATCTCGGGGGTCGCCAGCAGGCGGTCGGTCAGTTTGTGGGTGCCGCCGTAGGGGTGTGTCAGGCTGAGGTCCATGTTCTGCGCCGCGTTGCCGAAGTTGGCAAACGCCCGGTCGAGGTCCCACGGCAGGAAGTGGAGCTTGCGGGTCACGGGATGGAGATACAGGTAGTAGTTGTGCCCCCCCGTGAAGATGCTGTCGGTGCTCGACACAAACGACGTCGTCGCCAGAAACCGCAGGTAGTTGTCGACGTCGAGGTAGGAGTCGATCTCCTTGCGGAACGTCGCGTCATCCGCCCGGTCGACCAGCCGGGCGAAGGCGATCATCCGCTTCGCCTCGTCCGGCCTGGCATCGCGCTTCGGCTCGTAGGGGCGTTTGTAGCGCTCCCATTCGTCTCCCATGTCGGTGAAATCGCGGACCCCCTCGGGCTTCATGAGCAGCCCCTTGTCATCCCCGAAGCGGTCGCGGAGGAACGGCTTGTCGATCTCTTCGACGATCGTGTAGAGGCCGAGGAGGGCGCTATCGTGCTTGCCGGGGACGGTGAGGCGGACCTCGGCGAAGGCGGTCCGGGGGGATGGGACGCCCGCTGCGCCGTACACCTCGTAGCCGAGCGACTCGCGGCATTTGGAAGGGTCGGTCACGCCGCAGTGGAGGTTGATCGTCTTTGAGCCGGCGAAGCGTCCTTCGCCCCCTTCGCGGTCGAGGTCGATCTTGATCGACTTCTTGATGGACCGGCTGGCGTCGAGGATGGTGCCGTTCCCTTTGTAGCGGATGCCGACTTTCTCGTAGGTCTTGTCTCCCACGGTGACGGAGCCGGTCCCCCACGGGAGGTCGAACCCGAAGGTGTTGCGGTGGACTTCGCGGTCGGGATCGAGGGGCTTTTCGGGTGTCGCGGGGGCTGGAGGTCCGGAGCCTGGTGGTCCAAAACCGGGAAAGCCCCGGCCACCGCGGGGTTCGATGGCGGCGTATTCCTCGGCGGAGAGGAGGATGTGGACGGTCCAGACCTTGCCGGGTTCGTACACATCCTTGGGTGATGTGACGTCGGCGGCCGAGGCGGTCGGTGCCCGAAGGAGGACGAACAGGGCGAGGACCGTTGGAACAAAGCGGCCGGTGAAGCGGTGAGCGGAGGGACCTGCCATGAACACATCCCGTCGTGGTGGTGAAGCGAGACGCCCGGATGGCCGCTTCCTGAGGTGAGCTGGATCTTATCTGGGCAAGCCGCACGCGGAACAGGTCAGGCCCCTCACCGCCGGCACAGCGCCGCCAGCTCAAACCCATCGTCCCACGGCCAGCCCGGGTCCTGCACGCTGCTGGCCCCGCCGGAGGCGCTTCCTGTGAAGAACGATGGAACACAACGGGCGCTCACTTGCGGACCGGCGTGGCGGGCTCCATTCCCCATCACGCTCGCACTGCACTCCCCGCGGTAATGAGTGAGGGGGCCCGCGATGCCGGTTCCCCAAAGCGGACGCTCATGTTTGACCACGGTTCCACGAAGAAGCGCCTCCGGCGGGGCCAGCAGCGTGCTGGACCCGAGTTAGGCACTCACTCAGTCTGCGGCCTGCTCAAGACGATCCAGGAACTCATCCGTCATCCCCGCCTCACGTCGAGCATCCCTCTGAAACGTCTCACCCCGAGACTTCGACGGACGAAGCGGATAGTGCAGCGACGAAGCAAACGCCTCCCAGTCACTCTGCCCCTCCGGCTTCAACCGCCGCAACCACTCGAGCCCAAACCGGACATGGTCAATCTCGTCCCGGTGAATCACCCGCATCAACTGCCCGCTCCGCTGATCACCCGCCCCCTCGAACATCTCCGCAAACTCCAGCGAGTGATCCAGATTCGCCCCCTCAAACACCAGCGGCAGACACGCCACATACTCCAGCACCGAACGCAGCTCCAGCGTCTTCCGCCAGATGTACCAGTTCACCGGAAACTCCCCGAACGTCACCCCCAGCTTCCGCGCCCGTTCGACATGCATCCGCGTATGCCGCTGCTCATCCGCCATCACCTCCGCCATCCCCAGCCGGAACTCCGCCGGAGCCTCCGGAAACGCCAGGAGCACCCACGCCATCGACTCCAGCGCCTGCAGCTCATGGTTCGCCATGATGTGATGCGCAATCCCCCGCTGCTTCGGCTCCCCCAGCCGCTCCCGCGCCGGCATCGCCGGTGCCGTCTTCCGCGCCCCGAACTGCAGCTCCCCCGACCGCGCCGGCCGCTCGACGCGCAGCACCACCCCCGGAGCCGCATCCGTGAAGGCCTCCCCTGCGGGCGTGAGCTTCGCGTCGAGGTCAGGCGTCAACAGGATCCGTTCGGCAAACGCTCGGAGTTCCACGGGACCAGCTTCAAGACTTGGAGCGGATGGAAAGGGGGAGTGTAGGAGAAGAGGGGCACGCCACGCAGAGAGCGGCTATCGCGTCCCGGACCACTGGACGACGTTCATGTTCAGGTTCCACAGCGACGTCACCCAGATCTCGTCCTGCCGGATCACGGAAAAGTCCCGCTGCCCGTACCGCATGACGTCCACTCCCTGAATCGTGTCGCAGATCTCGAACACGAGGTACCCGAAGAGGAACAGCCCGGCGTACCGGATCCAGCGGTCCAGCTTCGCCAGTTCGTCTGCCACTTCGGCGTCGATCTGCGGCCGGAGCTCCGGGTAGTTGTCTGCGAGCGATCCCATCTCGGACAACGGATCGCGGAGGCCGGCTTTCAGGAAGTCGATCACCTTGGGAGACCGGTCGGCGCAGTCGTAGCGGAAGATGATGCGGATGACCTGTGAGCGTTCTTCTTCGATCAGATAGTTGCCGTCGAGGTCGTCGGCGTGGGGGACTGGGGACCGGTCTTTGAGGAAGACCCCGTCGACTTCGTAGAGGGAGTATCCGAAGAAGAGGCGGGGGAAGGCTTCGATTTCTTCGTCGGTGTAATCGGGGCGTTGGAATGTCCAGCCTTTGCTGAGGAACTTGCGGATCCGTTCTCGTTTGGCGGGGTCGGCTCCTCGGAAGTGGTCGCGGAGGTGTGAGACGCGGAGTCCGGAGGTGAGGGTTTGGTAGAGGGCACCTTGGAGCTCGGCGCGTTTGGCGAGGAAGATTTCGGTGAGGATGCCTGGTTCGGCTGGTCGGACGCTATAGGGGTAGGGTTCCATGGGCCACTCTCCGTAGGGCGACTCGCGGCGTAGATCGATTGTCGCGGAAGCAGAGGCCCCGTCCAAGTCGGCTACAGGTCGAACCCCGTTCCGGCCGGCACGGCTTCCACAGCTCAAACCCATCGTCCCTACGGCCACCCGGGTCCAGGGGCGGAGCTCCTGGCCGCCGGAGGCGCTTTCGATGTGGAACCCCGGCAAACAACGGGCGCCCGACCGCGCACGGACGTCGAGGACACCCCTCTCCAACACGCCCGTACTGCACTCCCCGCGGTCATGAAAGCGGGGGCCCGCATCGCCGGTTCAGAAAGCGAGCGCCCGCAATTGACCACGGTTCCACGAAGGAGCGCCTCCGGCGGGGCCAGCAGCGTGCTGGACCCGGGATCTGGGACGTGGATTGCGCAAAGGTAATCCATCCGTTGGGCACGGCTGACCTGCACAACCCGCCCCGTCCCGCAGCTACCGCACCGCTGGCCCCAAGTTCTCCGCTACACAGGGGTTCCCTTCCCTGCTAAACTTCACCTCGTTATCGATTCCGCTCTCCATCCCTGTACTCCACGGGGCGTTTGAGTGGGCACCGGATCGCGGCTCGCCGCGGTCGACTCCGTCCACCCGTCCTGGGAGTGTCTTGTCATGGCCAAGCCTTCGTCGAAGGATTTGTTCGATGATTCCACGATGACATTCGGCGAGCACCTCGAAGTGCTCCGCTACCACGTCATCTGGGCCCTCATCGGATGGATCATCGCCGTCATCCTGGCGTTCATCTGGGGCGAAGCGATCGTCCGGACCATCCGCCAGCCGATCGACAAAGCGATCGACTCGATGCTCCAGGCACAGGAAAAGGCCAACCCCGAAGCCGAAAAGGCCAAGATGGAGCCCGGCTTCATCGACGTCTCCAAACTCGGCCAGCTCACGTTCGACGTCCCCCGCGCGACACTCGCCGCCGCCCTGACCCCAGGCGCCCCTCCGGAAAATCCCCCGACGGTCGAGGGACAACCGGACGACAAGGTCACCCTCACGATCTACTCCGAAGAGATCAAGCAGCTCCAGGAACGGGTCCTCAAACCCAAGATCGTCACGACCAACGCCCAGGAAGCCTTCCTGACCTACATGCGGGTCTCGATGGTCGCCGGCACGGTCCTGGCTTCACCGTGGATCTTCTACCAGATCTGGCAGTTCGTCGCGGCCGGCCTCTACCCCCACGAACAGAAGTACGTCTACCGCTACGGGGCCCTCAGCCTCCTCTTGTTCCTCGGCGGTGCGGTCTTCTGCTTCTACCTCGTCATGCCGATCGTGCTGGAGTTCCTCCTCGGTTTCAACACCTCGATGGACCTCGAGCTGATGAACCGGCTCTCGGAATACATCAGCTTCGCCGTCATGCTCCCGCTCATGTTCGGCATCAGCTGGGAACTCCCGCTCGTCATGGTGTTCCTCAACAAGATCAACATCTTCAGCGTCGAGACCTACCGCGAAAAGCGGCGAATCTCGATCTTCGTGATCGCGGTCCTGTCGGTGTTCCTGACCCCGGCCGACCCGATCAGCATGCTCCTGATGATGATCCCCCTCGTCCTGCTGTACGAGCTCGGGATCCTCCTCTGCCAGGCGAGCCTCGCCAAGAATCCGTTCCAGGAGCTGACCCCCGCCTGACCCGCCTGCCGCGGTCCTCGGATCGCGGCCGCGTGTGTGTCAGCAAGGAGTCCGCTTGCCCACGGATCGGGCCCCGTCGCGAATGCGTTTCGGTTCTCGAAATTCGGGTGTTCCGCATGACCTACGATGACCTCCTGGTCCTGATCCCGAGCCACAGCCTCGAAGATTTCCCGACCGAGCTTGGCGAAAAGCCGGCCGAGGGACTTCTGAACCCGTTCGCGGTCGCCTGGCACCCGGTGCTGATCGCCTCCGCCCAGCGGCTCCCCCGCTGGCGGCGGGCAGACGACACCCCGCCGATCGAGCCGAACACGCTTGTCCTCATCCCGACCAAGTGCACCGATCAGGTCCCCGAGTCCTGGATCGAGCGGGCCCGCCGCGAAGGGATGAACGTCATCACTGGGATCACCGAGCGGCAGCCGCTCCTCGACGCGATCCTCGCCCCGCTCGAAAATGTTCCGGCGCTCGACCCCGAGCTGGTCGCCGACTTCCTCGCCTTCGGACACGTCTACATCCAGGCCGAACTGCTGACCCGCCACATGCGGAACTTCAGTCAGCTCGACGAACCTCACCTCGAACGGGAAATCATCGCCGCGGCGAAAGCGGCCTGCAGCCAGGACGGCGAGGCGGCCCGCAAACACCTGCGGCACTGCTTCGAGATGCTCCTCGAAGGCCGCGAACGGTACTACCCGGTCGAATGCTTCCTGCTCGACCTGTGCCTCGTCATCCCGCGGCTCGGCGGCGAAAAGCTCCAGGAGCTCCTCCGCCGCGAGGGGACGATCAACCTGATGATCACGGCGGCCGATCTCGAACAGATCGCCGCGGAGCACCCCGAGTCCCTGACACTCCTCAAGGAAGCGATCCAGGCGGGCCGCGTCGAGCTCATCGGCGGAGAGTATGAAGATCTCGGCACTCCCCTGCTCGACCTCGACACGACGATCTCCCAGCTCTCGCGGGGCCGCAAGACCTACGAACGCCTGCTCGGCCGCGCCCCGAGCATCTGGGGCCGCCGCCGCTACGGCGTCACCCGGCAGCTCCCGCAGCTCCTCGATCAGGCGGGCTTCACGTCGGCGCTCCACCTCGTGATGGACGACGGCTACTACCCCGACGAAGAGCAGTCGAAACTCCGCTGGGAGGGGGCGGACGGAACGGCCCTCGATTCCTTCAGCCGGATCCCGCTCGCTGGTGACAGCGCCTCGAGCTACCTCCGCCTGCCGGTCCGGATCGCCGAGTCGATGGACCACGACCACGTCGCCGGCGTGGCGGTCGCCCGCTGGCCCGAGATGCGGACCCCGTGGCTCGACGACCTGAAGCGGGCGGACAAGTACGCCCCGGTCCTCGGCCGGTTCACGACTTTCAGTGAGTTCTTCACCCGCACCGAACATCCGGGCCGGCATACCGAGTTCCCGGCCGACAAATACCTGACGCCGTTCTTCGTCCAGGCGGTCGCCCGCCAGGAAGCGAACCCGATCAGCCGATACGTCGACTGGTGGAGCCGCAACTCCCGCTTCAAGACCGCCGCCTGGGCCCGCGAGATGGCGGCCCTCCTGTGGGCCCGCGACTGGCCGGCCGACGTCGCTCCGTCCGAGGACGCGGCGATGAAGGCGAATCCCGACTCCGACGCGGCGGCGGTGGCCGCGGCCACGACGGCGATCGACAACCTCGAGTCCTCCGCGCGGGGCGCCCTCTCGGAGATCTTCCGGCAGGGAACAACAAGCGGCGGCCCGGGGTGGCTCGTCCTCAATCCGCTCGCTGTTGCCCGCAAGGCGATCGTCAACCTGCCAGGGGAAGCCCGCCCGGGAGCCGATCCGGCGCAGCGGGTCGTCCAGAAGACCGACACCGGCAGCCTCGCGGTCACGGAGATTCCGTCCTGCGGCTTCGCCTGGATCCCCGCCGGATCGAGCGCCGCCGCCAAGTCGGCGGCGAAGGACAAGACCCCGCCGATGGCGGAGGGGCTGACGCTCCGGAACGAGTTCTTCGAAGTCCACATCAGCGACGTGACCGGCGGCATCAGCCAGGTCCGGACGTACCACCGCAGCCCGAACCGGTTCAGCCAGCAGCTCGCCTTCCGCTTCCCGCGCGAGCGGACGATCAACCTCCCGACCGATCCCGGAAGCGAACCGCAGACCACGCAGACCTACTACTCCGAGATGCGGCGGACCGCGGCCCGGGTCCTGGCCAGCGGCCCCGCCATGGGGGCCATCGAGACGTTCGGCGAGATCGTCGACCAGCAGTCGAACCTGCTCCTGGCCGACTTCCGGCAGGAGGTCCGGGTCTACCGCGGCAAGCCGATCGTCGAAGTGCTGGTCGAGCTCAAGCCGAGCCGGAAGCCCGAAGGGGACCCGTGGTCGAACTACTACTGTTTGCGGTTCGCCTGGAAGGATTCCTCGGCGGCGCTGACCCGGTCGATGCAGATGGGGGCGAGCGCCGTCGGTGAGCAGGAGCGGATCGAAGCCCCGCACTACGTCGAAATCGCCGATGAGAAATGGCGGACGACGATCCTCGGCTGCGGGCTGCCGTTCCACCGGCTGACGGGGGACCGGATGCTCGACACGATCCTGATCGCGGAAGGGGAGACCCGGACGTCGTTCCGGATGGTGATCGCGATCGACGACCAGTACCCGCTGCAGGCCGCCCTCGACGCCATGACGCCGCCGGTGGTGATCCCGCTCGAGAACGGTCCGCCGTCGGTGGGCGAGTCGGGGTGGCTAGTGCACCTCGGGACGAAGAACGTGGTGCTCCTGGGGATGCATCCGCTTCACGGGGATCAGGGAGAAGACCTGTCGACGGCGGGGGGCGTTGCGCTCCGCCTGCTGGAGACGGAGGGGCGAAGCAAGGTGTTCAAGCTCCGTCTGTTCCGGGCTCCGAAGTCCGCGCGGCAGCGGGATTTCCGCGGCCATACGGTCCAGACCCTCGATCTGGAAGGGGACGCCGTCGTCGTCCACGTCGGCGCCCACCAAGTCTGCGAAGTCGAAGTCCTGTTCTGACCAGCGCTCCGTCCTAGACCGGGGCGCCAGAGCTCCGCCCTGGACCGGGGCGGCGTGGCACGATGGGTTACGCAAAGAGGACTGCGACGCCAATGCGCGGTGTTTGGGAGGATGCTTAGCGCGTTCTGTTGGGGTGCAGGGGCCAGCCCCTGCCCTCGCCGGAGGCGCTTCCGTACAGGGAACCGCCCAAGCTGCAACGGACGTCGACCTCGGCCGCAAGCCGTCTCGTTCTCACGGTGAGTCCGCTATCCTGTGACCTCCGTTGTCGCGTGAAGAGGACGAACCGAATGCCCTGGCACCAGACTCAGATCCGTCTCCCCGCCTTCCCGAGAGGCGTGCATCTCGTGACGCCGCTGGTCGTGAAGGGGATTCCGCAGCTGGCGGAGATCGAGACGGGCCTGCTGCACGTCTTCATCCTGCATACCTCGGCGTCGCTGACGATCAACGAGAACGCGGATCCCGACGTCCGGACCGACATGGAGATGTCGCTGAACCGCCTCGCCCCGGAGAACGCCCCGTACGTCCACACGCTCGAAGGCCCGGACGACATGCCGGCGCACGTGAAAGCGTCATTGATGGGAGCAAGCGTGATGATCCCGGTGTCGCGGGGCCAGCTCGTCCTCGGAACGTGGCAGGGAATCTACCTCTGCGAACACCGCGACCGCGGCGGCTCACGTTCGCTGGTGCTGACGCTGCAGGGAGAGTCGCGGTCCGGAGACTGACGAGACACGGCCCAGGGTGTATGCCGAGGCCCTTTTTGAGCACGTGAGTCAGGTGCCGCAGCCATGATCGACGTTGTGATTCATGGCTGGAATGTCGGGATGAACACGATTGAATCGGCTCGGATTCTTCGTCGCTTCCTGGGCTTGGGCCTCGCCGAGGCGAAGACCATGGTGGAAAGCATCGTCGACGGCAGGGAGCTGCAGGTGCGACTCCCCGAATTCATTCAGGCCGAAGCGTTTTGTTGCGAAGCGGCTGCTGTTGGCATGAAGTGCAGAATCGAACGGCGAACCGACTGACGGCGTTCTTGCACCCACAAGCTTGGCCAAGGGGATTTTGAATACGATCGAAATCGACTCTTCAAACGGATTCTCAACGAGCAGGAACTGCGGCAGTCGGTGCGATGAGTTCCTGAGCGCCGGCCGCGTCGAGCTGCTGGGCAATCTTCCTGCCGAGGTCGGCCGCCTCGCTGACGTTCGCTTCGCGGCGGGCGTGAATCCGCCGTGAGCCCTGCGGGTCGAGGACGACGGCGTCCATGATGAGGTGGGGCTGCGAGCCGGTGACGGTGGCGAGTTCCGTTGGCGGGGTGCGGGCCCAGACACCGACCGGGGCGTGGCAGCCCGCCTTGAGTTCGAACAGGCAGGCCCGTTCGGCGGTGACTTCGGCCATGGTCTGCGGGCAGGTGATTGCTTTGAGGATCGCCTGGATGTCGGCGTCGTCGGACCGGCATTCGATCCCGATCGCGGCCTGGCCGACGGCGGGGAAGAAGAGGGGGGGCTCGAGGACGAAGCTGATGCGGTCGGCCCAGCCGAGGCGTTCGAGGCCGGCGGCGGCGAGGAGGATGGCGTCGAACTGTCCTTCGTCGAGTTTGCGGAGGCGGGTGTCGAGGTTGCCGCGGGCTTCGGCGAACTGGAGGTCGGGGCGGTGGAACAGGAGCTGGGCTCGGCGTCGGAGGCTTCCGGTGCCGAGCTTCGCGCCATGCGGGAGGGCTTCGAGGCCGGTGGCCTTGGCTTTCTTGGGGAGGATCAGGACGTCGAAGCGGGGGGCCCGCTCGGGGACGCCGCCGAGAACGAGGCCTTCGACGGGGACGGTCGGGAGGTCTTTGAGGCTGTGGACGGCGATATCGGCGCGGCCATCGAGGACAGCTTGCTGGACTTCGCGGGTGAAGACTCCCTGGCCGCCCATCTGGGCCAAGGGGTCTTGGCGGTTGCGGTCGCCGACGGTGCTGATCTCGACGATTTCGACGGGTCGGTTGCGGGTGGCGGCCTGGAGGAGGCTGGCGATGTGTCGGGCTTGCCAGAGGGCGAGTTGGCTGGCGCGGGTTGCGATGCGGATGGGGGAGTCGGCCATATTGAAGGAATCCGCCTGAAGAACGCTGGGAGCGGGCCGTGCTGGCCGCTCTGCTAAACACTAGTCCGAAGCGCCGGACTGGGACAAGACTCGATGCCTCAAACCTCGTCCTCGCCGGCACCGCGCCGCCCGCTCAAACCCATCGCCCCACGGCCACCCGGGTGCAGGGGCGGAGCTCCTGCCCGCCGGAGGCGCTTTCGTCGTGGAACCACGGCGAACGACAGACGTCCAATCGCAAACGGACGTGGCGGGCCCCTCTCTCCACAACGCCTGCACCGCACTCCCTGCGTTTATGAAATGGGGGTGCCCGCGATGCCGGTTCTCTAAAGCGGGCGCCGCCGGTTGACCACGGTTCCACCACGAAAAGCGCCTCCGGCGGGGCCAGCAGCGTGCTGGACCCGGGGAAGGGGCCGCACTACAGCAGGCTTCGCTCCAGCACGGCCTTGGCGTCCGCGAAGTACGGCACCCACGGAATCTCCGGCGCACCATTCTTCAAACAATCCCGAACCTTCTGCAGCGTGTTCCGCGCCATATGCGGACACCGGTTGCAGGCACACGTCTGACCCGAATCCGCCATGATCCCCGGCACCGGGATGTACTCATGCCACGGCGCCGTCTTCTGCAACGCGTGGATCATCCCCACTTCCGTCGCCACCAGGAACTTCGTCGGCTCCTTCACCGCCTCGACATGCTTCCGCATCTTCTCGGTCCCCCCGACCACGTCGGAGACCTCAAGAATGTTCCGCGGGCACTCGGGGTGCGACATGATCACCGCCCCCGGCGTGTTCTTCTTCGCCCGGATCAAGTCCTGCAGGCTGAAAATCTCATGCACCATGCAGGCCCCCGGCCACAGAATCATCGGCCGGCCGGTCACTTCGGTGAGATAGCGGCCCAGGTGCTGGTCCGGGACGAACAGAATCTCTTTGTCTTTGGGAACCTTCTGCTCGATGATCTCCCGGGCATTCCCGCTCGTCACGATCCAGTCGCACAGGGCCTTCACCGCCGCCGTCGTATTGATGTAGGCGACGGTCACGAAATCGTGCCCCTCCGCCCGCAGCTTCTGCTGGTACGCCGCCAGCTTGTCCGCCGGACAGCTGTCCGCCAGCGAACAACCCGCCTGCAGGTCCGGCAGCAGCACCCGCTTCTCCGGGTTCATGATCTTCGCCGACTCCGCCATGAAGTGGACGCCGCAGAACACGATCGTCGAGGTCGAAACCTTCGTCGCGTCCCGGGCCAGCTTCAGGCTGTCCCCCGTGAAGTCGGCGATGTCCTGGATCTCGCCGTCCACATAGAAGTGCGCCAGGATCGTGGCGTCCTTCTCGACCTTGAGGCGGTCGATCTCCTCCATCAGGTCGAGAGGATCCTCATAGACCTCAGGTTCAGCGGGGGCGGCGACGGGAAGGATCGGAAGTGTGGCGGTGGACATGGCTTGGCGGTCGGTTCGTCGGCTTCGGTCAGGGCAATCGGCCGGAAAATGGGACGGCCGACCCGCAACCGCGAGCCTTCCTGAAATCGTAGGGGACCGGCCCCTGGATTCCATGGAGAATCGCGGGCATCCCCGGCGATTCCCGATGGGGCCGGACGGGGTGTCGACCCTGTGGTGGGAGAGAACGCAGAAAATCGGTCGGCGGTTCAGCCCCGCGACGTGAATCTTTGCCGGGAAGGAGGATCGGGTGGGGACGCCGCACGGGCCGGCCCTCACGCCGGCGGCACTCCCCGCCGGATGCTGGACGGCACAGCCTCCGTCTGCCAGAATCGGCGGATGGAACACCACACCGAAGCCCCGGTGGGTTCGTCTCGCGATTTTCAGACAGCCCGAAGCCCTGATGAGTCCCGCACTCGTCACCGCTTCGGGCTGTGCGCGTTGAAGGGGCCGGGATTGTCTTCATCCTCGGCCCGTTTGCAGGATCGGAAGCATGTTCACGGGACTCGTTGAAGGCCGCGGCCTCGTCCGGGCCCTGCGGCCCGCGGGGGCCACCATGGACCTCGGGATCGAACCTCCCCCCGAGCTGCAGACCGCCACGGACCGGGCCCGGATCGGCGACAGCATCGCCATCAACGGCTGCTGCCTGACCCTCGTCCGCCAGGAGGATGGAGCGTGGTGGTTCCAGGCCGGAGCGGAAACGCTCGTCCGGACCAACCTTGGCCGGCTCAAGGAACGGGACCCGGTCAATCTGGAGCGATCGCTCCCGGTGAACGGCCGGCTCGGTGGACACTTCGTCCAGGGACACGTCGACGGCGTGGCGACGGTCGATGCGATCCGCCGCTCCGGCGAGTGGATCGACATGGTCTTCCGCACCCCCGCCCCCCTGCTCCGGCAGATGGTCGGCAAAGGCTCGGTCGCCATCGACGGCGTCAGCCTCACGCTCGTCACCGTCACCTCCGAAACCTTCAGCGTGATGCTGATCCCCCACACGCTGTCGGTCACGACCCTCGGCGTCCGGGGGGTCGGGGACCCGGTCAACATCGAGACCGACATCCTCGGCAAGTACATGGAAAAGATGCTCGGTGCGATGACTCCCGCCGGACTGACGCCGCCTCCCGTTTCGATCACCCAGACCTGACGCAAGGATTTCCGACAGCCCATGGCCGCCGAGCGCCAGACCCGTTCCTACCTGATGCAGCTCTTCCAGGAGCACGGCTTCAACCCGCGCCACGACCTCGGCCAGAATTTCCTGATCGATCTGAACATCATCGATCTGGTGGTCCGCCGGGCGCAGCTGGGACCGGATGACGTCGTGCTGGAAGTCGGCACGGGGACGGGAAGTCTGACCGGGGCCCTTGCCAGTTACGCCGCGCACGTCGTGACGGTCGAATACGACCCGAACATGCACATGCTCGCCGGCCGGGCGATGAAGTCCTTTAACAACGTCACGCTCCTCAACACCGACGCCCTCAAGAACAAGAACCACCTCCACCCGCTGGTCCTCGAGGCGATCGACACGGCCCTGGCAGTCCGGCCGGGACGGCAACTGAAGCTCGTTGCGAACCTCCCGTACAACATCGGCACAGCGGTCATGTCGAACCTGATGGCGACCGACCTGCCGTGGGTCGCCATGGTCGCCACGATCCAGTTCGAACTCGCCGAGCGGATGCAGGCCCTCCCGTCGAGCAACGACTACGGCGGACTGACGGTCTGGATGCAGGCCCAGGCGGACGTGGAGCTCGTCCGGAAGGTCGGCCCCAACGTCTTCTGGCCCCGCCCCAAGGTGGATTCGGCCGTCGTCTCCGTCCGGCTCAACGAAGAGAAACGCCGCCGCATCGTCGACCGGGGGTTCTTCCACGAGCTCGTCCGGCACCTGTTCAACCATCGCCGCAAGGCGCTGCGGGGCGTACTTGCCGTGCTGGACCCCGTGCTGGGCAAGGCGGATGTCGACGCCCTGCTGGCGGAGCTCGACATTCCCGGCAACACGCGGGCCGAACAGATGTCCCCCGAGGCCATCGTCGGCCTCGCGAACCGCGTCCACGCCCGCCTGCAGGAGCTCCGTGCTCCGGCAGCTCCGAACTGACAACCGAACACTCCCTCCCCACCCACCCCTCCACCTCCAACCAAGGATGCCCGCATGCTCGACCGCCTCATCGCTGACGGAATCACCTTCGACGACGTCCTGCTCGTCCCGGCCTACAGCGAGGTCATGCCGGCCGAGGTGGAAGTCTCATCGCGGCTGACCCGGAACATCTCGGTCAACCTGCCGGTGGTCTCTAGCCCGATGGACACCGTGACCGAGAGCGACATGGCGATCGGCATGGCCCAGGAGGGTGGGATCGGGATCGTTCACAAGAACATGACCCCCGAGCTGCAGGCCCTGCAGGTCGACCGGGTCAAGCGGAGCGAGCACGGGGTGATCGTCGATCCGGTCACGCTCCACCCGTCGGCGACGGTCCGCGAAGCGATCCAGCTGATGGAGGAACGGAACGTCGGCGGGGTTCCGATTACGGAAAATGGGAAACTCAAGGGGATTCTGACGCGCCGCGACCTGCGGTTCCTCGATTCCAAGGACATCCCCGTGGAACAGGTGATGACCAAGGACAAGCTCATCACCGCCCGCGAGGAGACGAACCTCAAGGAGGCCGAAAAGATCCTCCGCGAGAACAAGGTCGAGAAGCTCCTGCTGGTCGACAACCAGTATCAGCTCAAGGGTTTGATCACGATCAAGGACATCGACAAGAGCCTGAAGTACCCGCGGGCGAACAAGGATTCCCGCGGCCGGCTGCGGGTGGGGGCGGCGATCGGCGTGCACGACGTCGCCCGGGCGGAGACGCTGATCCGGGCGGGGGTCGACGTGCTGGTGGTCGACAGCGCTCACGGCCACTCGAAGAACGTCATCGAAACTGTGAAGGCCCTCAAGCGGCAGTGGCCGGCGATCGAAGTGATCGCGGGGAATATCGCGACGAGTGAAGGTGCGAAGGATTTGGCGGATGCGGGGGCGGATGCGGTCAAGGTGGGAATCGGACCTGGGTCCATCTGTACCACGCGTGTCGTTTCTGGCGTCGGTGTTCCGCAGCTAACCGCTATTTCCGCTGCGGCCAAAGCGGTCGGGAACTCGATTCCTCTGATAGCCGACGGTGGGATCCGCTACAGCGGAGACATCACCAAGGCCCTGGCCGCCGGGGCATCCACTGTGATGCTCGGAGGCCTGCTGGCCGGTCTGGCGGAGAGCCCGGGAGAGATGATTCTTTTCCAGGGAAGGACATTCAAGCGGTACCGCGGCATGGGTTCGCTCGGCGCGATGATGGCCGGAAGCAGCGACCGATACCGCCAGTCCGTCACGGAAGACGATTTGAAAGGCCGACCGAAGCTCGTCCCCGAGGGGGTCGAGGGACGCGTCCCCTACAAGGGGGCCCTCAGCGCGCTGGTGTACCAGCTCGTGGGTGGTCTCCGGGCGGGGATGGGATACCTCGGCGTCCGCAATATCGAGGAGCTCCGCACCAAGGCGAAGTTCCTCAAGGTGACGCCAGCGACGGTCAGGGAGAGTCATCCTCATGACATCGCCATCACGCAGGAAGCACCCAACTACACCGTCGAGCATTCTCCGGTCGACCCTCACTAGGACCGGTTCCGCCGGGCTCGTGCTGGCGATCCTCGGGATCGCCGTGAACGCCGCGGAAGTGCGAACTCCGGCGGTCGATCCTCTGGCGCGTCTCAAAGACCGCCCGGGATCGATCCGCTGGAACGAGATCCGCGACCGGGCCGCGGCCGAGGAGAACACGAAGATCGAAGTGCCGATGCCGGCGCTGCAGAGGCCGGGGCTTCCCCCGGTGACGAAGACGATCTTCGACCAGATCGACAGCCCGTTCGGCGAGCCCGACTCGCTGCAGCAGGAAGTCGAGCCGACTCCGGCGGACGTGATCGTCCAGTCGGCGGATGAGCGGGTGGTCCCGATGCGGGAGTTCCTCGCTCCGAATCCGATCCAGGCGGTCCCCGCCCCGTTCCCGGTTCCGGCCGATGTCGGGCTGGCGGCCGAGGAGTCCGTCGTGGGGCCGGCGCAGCCGTTCCCGGCGATCGGCGAAGAGACGCCGCGGATCGCTCAGAACCTGCCGGACCCGGTTCCGGCGAAGGAGCCGAAGGCGGTCGAAGGTCCTCAGGATCTTCCCGAGCTGCGTCCGCTCAAGGACATCAATCCGTACTTCGATTACTTCCCGGTCGGAAGCGAGCTGTATGCCGCCAACGGGGGGACGAAGATTCCGGACGAGAAGGAGCTTCCGCACGAAGGGAACCTGAGCCGGGTGTTCGGCGGGACGAACTTCATGTGGACGGCGTCGGACCTGTACCACAACCCTCTCTACTTCGAGGATCCGGAGCTGGAGCGGTACGGTCAGGACCATGGCTTCCTGCAGCCAGCGGCGTCGATCGCGCGGTTCGGGGTGCAGCTGGTCGGACTGCCGTACCAGATGGCTCTCGATCCGCCGTGCCGGCAGGAGTATGTGCTCGGTTACTACCGGTCGAACGAGATCTGCACGCCGAAGAAGAAGTCGCGGATCCCGTTCAACGCGAAAGCGGCCGCTACGGCGGCAGCGGCGTACACGGGACTGATCTTCATCTTCCCGTAGTCGCCTGAATCACCCGCGATCGACGAAAACGCCGCCGCTACCGGGCGGCGTTTTCTTTTGGGGTGCAGGGGCCAGCCCCTGCCCTCGCCGGAGGCGCTTCCGTACAGGGAACCGTCCAACTCATACCGGACGTCCCACTCTAGCGCGCTAACCCGCCGTCCACCCCCAAAGCAGCACCACGCTCACTGACGCGACGACCGCGATCGCAACCATCAGCGTCGTGGAGATGGCGGATAGAAGCACTCCCCGGGCAAGCGGCAGGCGAAAGAGAAAGCCGAGCGCCGTGCCGAAAGGAGGAACGGTGACCGCCACGGCGAAGAGGGGCAGCCCGATCTCATGGAACGCGATCGTCGGCGTGAGTGGAGTCCTCTCGATCGCGGTGACGAACGAGGCGAGGACCACCCCGATGGCGAACGGCTGGAGATTCTGAATCCCCCACGCGGCCAGCATCCGCTCGTCGGAGGGACTTTCGGCGGGGTCATCGCCCCAGACGCAGCGATTGAGCTGCCTCAGGGTCTGCTCCAGGAAGAGCCCGCCGAACGTGAAGGTGACGGGAAGGTAAGCGAGAAGAACCATCCAGGAGAGCATGGGCTCTCACCGCTCTGGGGCTACGACCGGCTGTCGAAGCGGACCGTTCCGCCGACGATCGTATACCGCACCCGCCCGCGCATCTTCACACCGCCGAACGGGGTATTCGCGCTTTTCGAGCGGAAGCGGGCCGGCTCGACGGTCCACTCCTCGTCGGGATCGAAGATCGTGACGTCCGCTGCGGCGCCGGGGCGGAAGCTCCCCCGGTCGGCGAGGCCGAGGAGCGCTGCGGGGCCGACGGTGAACTTGCTGATGAGTTCCGGCCAGGTGAGGTGCCCCCGCTCGATCAGGGCGGCGCGGCAGACGGAGAGGGCGGTCTCGAGGCCGATGACGCCGAACGGGACGACGTCGAGCTCGCGGGCTTTCTTCTCGGGGGCGACCGGGGTGTGGTCGGTGGAGATGATCTCGATCGTCCCGTCCTTGAGCCCGGCGATCAGAGCGGCGATGTCCTCTTCGGTCCGGAGGGGCGGGTCGAGCTTGAAGTTCGCGTCGTAGGAGGTCATCGCCTCGTCGGTGAGGAGCAGGTGGACCGGCGTGACGTCGGCGCTCACCTGGACGCCCCGGGCGCGGGCCTGCCGGACCTCTTCGACGCTCCGGTCGGAAGAGAGCCCCATCAGGTGGATCCGGCCCTGGGTCAGCTCCGCGAGGGCGATGTCGCGGCGGACCATGATCTCTTCGGCGGCGGCGGGCATCCCGCGGAGGCCGAGAACCGTGGCGTGGTACCCCTCGTTCATGACGCCGCCGGCAACGAGTTCCGGGACCTGCGGGTGATGCAGGACCGGCTTCTGCCACATGCTGCAGTACTGCAGCGCCCGCCGCATGACTTCGGAGTTCGCGATCGGCCGCTTGCCGTCGGTCAGGGCCAGGGCTCCGCCGTCGACGAGCTGCCCGATCTCGGCGAGCTCCTGCCCCTTGTTCCCCTTCGTGACCGCTCCCAGCGGATGGACGCGGCAGTGGCCGGCCCGTTCTGCCTGCCGGGCGACGAACTCGGCCGCGGCGCGGGTTTCGACCACCGGCTCGGTGTCGGGAAGAGTGGCGATCGTCGTGAACCCACCGGCGACGGCGGCAGCGGTTCCGGTCAGGATCGTTTCGTCTTCTTCGAAGCCCGGCTCGCGGAGGGCGACCCGGCAGTCGATCCAGCCGGGAGAGACAATCAGTCCGCGGGCGTCGATGACGGTCGCGTCGGGGGCCGCGTCGGCCCCGGCGGGGGCGATCTGTCCGTCCCGGATGACGAGGTCTCCCTGGCGATCGACGCCGCTGGCGGGATCGATCAGGCGGCCGTGACGGATCCAGAGATGGCTCATGAGGGACTTCGCGACTCGGTGAACTGCGGAGGACGGGACGGGGAGCGGCCGGGGATCAGGTCCGGGACCGGGGGGCGTCGGTGGCGGACTTCAGGAGCGACAGGCAGGCCATCCGGACCGCCAGGCCGTTGCTGACCTGGTCGAGGATGACCGAGTTCTCGCCGTCGGCGACGTCCGGGGTGATCTCGACGCCGCGGTTGATCGGCCCTGGAGCGAGCACCAGCACGTCTTTCTTCGCGCGGCGAAGCCGCTCGCCGGTCATGGCGTAGAGGTGGGCGTACTCGCCGATCGAGGGGAAGAACGCCCCCCGCTGCCGCTCGAACTGGACCCGCAGGAGGTTGATGCAGTCGGATTCGGCGAGGACCTCGTCGAAGTTGTGGCGGATCTCGACGCCGACTTCGCGGAACTCGTTGGGGACGAGGGTCGGCGGACCGCAGAGGATCACGCGTGCGCCGAGCTTCTTCAGTCCCCAGATGTTCGAGCGGGCGACCCGGCTGTGCTTGATGTCCCCCACGAGGGTCACGGTCAGCTTCGAGAAGTCGGGCCCCTTCCGCTCCTTGATCGTGAAGATGTCGAGCAGCCCCTGCGTCGGGTGCTCGTGCGTCCCGTCGCCGGCGTTGAGGACGCTGCAGCGGAGGTTTGCGGCGAGGAGCGCCGGGGTCCCCGAGGTGCTGTGGCGGACCACCATCTGCTGGACCCCCATCGCCTGGATGGTCAGCGCGGTGTCGAGGAAGGTCTCCCCCTTGCTGAGGCTGCTGGTCGAGGCGGTGAAGTCGACGGTGTCGGCCCCGAGCCGCTTCGCCGCGAGGCTGAAGCTGGTCTTGGTGCGGGTCGAGGCCTCGAAGAACAGGTTGGCGACGGTGACCCCCCGCAGGTCGTCGAGCTTGTTGTTCGCTTCGGCCGCCCGGCGTTTGAAGCGGGCCGCTTCGTCCAGGATCGTCCGGATCTCGGGCTCGGAGAGCTCCTGCAGGGAAAGCAGATGCCGCCGCGTCCAGAGGGGACGATCGGACGAGGAGAGAGAGGGCTCGGTTGGTGTCATATCGGACCGCGAAGTTTTGCGGATGGTACCCGCGGGGACGGCTGACTTCAAATCTCCCCTTCTCGACTCAACTTTCGGTCTTGTCAGTGGTTGTGGCTCGCTGGCCGCGAATTCTGCGGGATTCCCGATTTACGTCCCGGATTCCTGTACGGATCCCGCCCCGGGACGCCCCTATTTCCTGTGACGGCTCTCTCTGGGGAGCCGGAGCCCTGAGTCGAACCGGAACGGGTGCCTTATGCGTCTGACGCTCCGAACACTGCTGGCCTACCTCGACGACATGCTCGATCCGGCGGCCGCCAAGGACATCGGCCAGCGGGTCAGCGAAAACAGCGGTGCCCGTGAACAGGTCGAGCGGATCCGCGAGGTCCTCCGCCGCCGCCGGATCGGCGCTCCCGAGATCGCCGGCCCCGGCTCGGGCCCCGATCCCAATATCGTCTCCGAATACCTCGATAACACCCTCTCCTCCGAAGGGGTGGCGGAGCTTGAAAAGCTCTGCCTCGAGTCCGACGTCCACATGGCTGAGGTCGCCGCCTCGCACCAGATCCTGACACTGGTCCTCGGCGAACCGGTCGAAGTCACGAGCGGCCTCCGGGAGCGGATGTACGCCCTGGGGCATATCCCCGACTCCAAGCCGAACGGCAACGGAGCGGGCGTTGCCGCGGCGGCCGCCTCGACCGGCAATGGCCGCGTCCCTCCGCCGGCAGTCGCCCCCGCGCTCCGGCCGCAGGTCCCCGAGTACCTGAAGCGTTCGCCGTGGGGCCCGCGGCTGATGCTCGGCTCGGTCGCCGCGGTCATCATCGCCTGGGCGATCTGGATCATGAACGATCCGTCGCTTCACACCGCGGGCGACCGCTCGCTGGCGGTCAACGACAACAAGCCCGCAGTCCCGGTCGTGGCGGACGCCGCTGCGCCGGACGCGACCGAGAAGCCGGCTCCCGCGGTCGACCCGATCCGTCCGATGCCTCCCAACGCGGTCGACCTCGGCACCGCCGAGCCGCTCCCGCCGATGCCGGCTGCTCCTCCCGCCAAGGTCGACGAATCGAGCCTGGCCTCGAAGACGCCAGCTCCGGGAGAGTCGTCGGTCAAGCCGATGCCGGCCGAGATGGAACTCCCGGCTCCGCCGATGCCGATGAAGCCGCCGGCCGAAGGGGGACTTCCGGCGCCCCCCATGCCGATGCCTCCCGGTCCGGCGGTCCCGATGCCGCCGGAGAAGGTCGCTCCCGCCAAGCCAGCGCTTCCGTACGCGTCGATCCTCTACGCCAGCACCGAAGGGGTGCTGTTGATTCGGGGGGAGGCGGACTGGACCGTCCTGCCGCGGCGCTCGGTGATCCACGCCGGCGACGTCATTGCCTCCCCTGAGCCTTTCGAAGGGCAGCTCCAGATCGACAACGGCAGGGTGAACGTCACCCTGTTCGGGGACACGATCGTCGAGTTCCGTCCGTCGACCGATGCCGTTCCGTTCGGACTGGCGGTCCACCGCGGACGGGTCCTGATGAGCCGGACGAGCATCGACGCCGACAAGCCGGTCCCGTTCCAGCTGCAGGTGTCCAATCGGATGCTGACGATGACCCTTCCCGAAGGAAACACGACGCTGGGAATCGCGGTCGGCCCGCCGCAGCCGCAGGGGCGGCTCGAGCCGGGTCAGACCCTCGTCCCGCTGGGGGGCGTGATCGTCTCCCGCGGCACCGCGCAGGTGCAGCTCGGGGCCGGACCGTCGTTCGCGATCCGGGCCGATGCCGGCGAACTCGACTGGGTCTCGCTGTTCCAGGGGGACAAGCAGGGGCAGCTCCGGGCCCTGCCGGCCTGGATGTCGCCTGAAGGGATCAAGATCACCCCGACGCAGAAGCAGTTCGCCCGGTCGTTCGAAAAGGAGTTCGCGCTCGACCAGGGGGTGAGCCAGAGCATTCCGGCGGTGGCGAAGTCCGACATCGCCCGGATGTCCGAAGCGGCGGTCCACACGCTCGCTCTGACCGACAACTACCGGGAGCTCGTCCGGGCGCTCCAGTCGAAGCATGAGGAAAGCCGCCGGGCAGCGATCATCGCCCTGCGGGAGTGGCTCGCCGCCGATCCGATGCGGGAAGTGCTGCTCAACGAGGAAGCGGCCAAGGTGTTCCCGGACGCCGACGTCCCGTATGTTGCGATGCTGCTGTGGGGTTTCTCACCCGCGGCGGCGCGGGATCCGCAGATCTCGCGTCAGCTGATCGAGCTGATGTCCCACGAGGATATCGCGATCCGCGAGCTCGCCTTCTTCCACGTCGAATCAATGACCGGCAAGACCTACAGCTACAAGCCGATCCTCCCCAAGGGGCAGCGGGACGCGGCGATCGGCCGGTGGGACGAGCACCTGAAGAAAGTCGGGGCTCTGCTCCCCACGGAAAAGTGAGGCTGGTGTGCCGGAGGGTGTTCGGTCGGGGACTCCGCAGGGCGAATGGCGGGTCCCCCGTGACAACTATGGAATCCTGACGACGCATTCGGACGCGGCGGCGCGCGCCCAGGCGGCGCAGACCCGAAAGCGTCTCGACGGGACCGAACTGGTTCTCGGTGGGCGCTCGCTCCGCGAGCTGCGCGCGCAGGCCCGCGCGGAACTGGTCCGGGGAGCGCAGGAGTTTGCCGCCCAGGGGACCTGCGGCTGTCCGGGGATCGACGCCTCCGCGCCGGTCATCGCCACGGGGCACCAGCCGGAGCTGTTCCATCCCGGAGTGTGGGCCAAAAATTTTGCGGCGCACTCGCTGGCTCGCTGTACGGGAACTCCCGCCTGGAACCTGATCGTGGACAACGATCTTCAGGGGCGGAACGCGATCCTCGTTCCGGCGGGGACGCGGGACGAGCCGCTCCTGTCTGAGATCCCGTTTAACACACCGGCCCCTCCCCGTCCGTGGGAAGAGAGTTCCATCGCCGCGCCGGAGCTGCTGTCTTCCTTCGGCGAGCGGATGCGGGAGGCAATGGCCCGTTGGAACATCGAGCCGTTCGGGGCGGACCTGTGGCCGAGCGCCATCGGGGTGGAACCTCGCTCGCTCGTGCAAACGTTCGTGACGCTCCGCCGCCGGGCAGAAGAGTCCTGGAGCGTCCGGAATGTCGAGCTTCCCCTGAGCCGCCTCTGTTCCTCCGAAGTCTTCCGGCACTTCGCGGCGGAGATTCTCGTCGGCGCGGACCGGTTCCGGGCCTGCCACAACGCGGCGCTCGTCGCCTACCGCCGCGAGCACCACATCCGGAGCGAGACCCACCCGGTCGCGGCGCTCCAGGGGGTTGGCGGGGCGATCGAAGTCCCGTTCTGGGTCTGGCGGGCCGGCGAAAGCCAGCGGGGCCGGCTCTCCGTCTGCTGGCACGGAACCGACCGCGTCGAGTTCCTTCGGGGGCCGGAGTCATTGGGAACCGAACCGGTCAGTCCGGCGGGCGCGGCCGAGGCGGTCACGACACTCCTCAGCCGGCTCGACCGGGAGGGGTGGAAGGTCCGGACGAGGGCCTTGTCGACGACGCTGTTTGCCCGGCTGGTCCTGAGCGACCTGTTCATCCACGGGATCGGCGGCGCGAAGTACGACCAGGTGACCGACGAGCTGTTCCGGCGTTTCTTCGGGATCGAACCCCCTCCCTTCATGGTCCTGACGGCGACTCTCCGGCTGCCGCTCGGCGAGCTGTTTCCGTCGCAGCCCCGCGACGCCCACCGGACCCGGTGGATCCAGAACGACCAGGTCTGGAACCCGGAGCGATACCTCCCCGAGCCGGCCCAGACCGAAGCTCTGGCCCGGAAACGCCCCCTCATTGACCTGCAGAAGACCGACGCAGCCGCCCGGGCGGAGCTGCGGGACCTGCGGAAAACCTGGCGGGACGAGATCGAAGCGGAGGTCGCCGGCAGCCGCCAGCGGGCCCGCGAGATCGACCGGCAGCTCCTCGCCAACCGCCGCCTCACGAACCGGGATTTCGCCTGGCCGCTCCATCCCCGGGCCTCGCTCGATCGGCTGTGGGAGACGCTCGCGGCCGCCCTCCGGAGCGGTTGAGACCGGGCGGAGAACTGGTCCCCACCGGCCGATTGCCATCGGTTTCCACTCTCCTGTTGCCCCGCTCCGGAGAGACGCGGCTGCGAAAAAGTCGCATCGAACTGCTGAGCGAAAATCCTGCTGCCGGCAAGGATTGGGGCGTGCGGGCCGCAGCAAAAACCTTGCAGCAATCCCCCGGAAGTCCTACAGTTCCCGAGGCTTTCGTCTGGAAGTTGCGGTCCGGCGGAGCTCTCCATCCCCCGTGTTGGCGGAATCGGTCCGAAGCGGGGTGGTGGGACGCGGCGCGGGATCGGCGCCGTAATGAAGGATTCGGACACCGCCGGGATTCGGACATAAGGGAGTCGATTGGTGTTTATTGCGGCATCCACCCGTTGCTTCTGGGACATGCCTGTCTTCGAGGCCTGCCAGCAGATCTCGGAGTTGCACTTCGACAAGGTCGAGCTGTGGCTCGACAAGGCCGCCACCCACTTCTCGCTGCAGAAGCTGATCAGCGATCCGGAGCGGTTCGCCGTCGAGTTCCGCGAGCAGACCCGCGTTGCCCCGGTCGCCCTCTGCTTCGAAGGGGATCCGGAGATCGTTGCCTTTCCGCTCGTCTGCCGCGCCTCGAAGACCCTCCGCATCACGCAGATTACGATCCCCTCCGCGCCGCTCGGGACCCCGTTCAACACCGAGATTGACCGCCTCAAGGAGCTGGTCCGGATCGGCGTCGCCGAAGGGATCCGGGTGTCGCTCAAGACCGAGAAGGGGCGGCTCACCGAAGACCCGCACACGGCGGTCGAGTTCTGCCAGTCGGTGAAAGGTCTCGGGCTGACGTTCGACCCGAGCTACTTCATGGCGGGGAACATCGACAAGATCACCGACCTGATCTCCCCGTACACGTACCACGTTCATCTACGGGACTCGACGGCGCAGGACATCCAGACGCAGGTCGGCCTCGGCGAGGTCGACTACGGGAAGCTGATCGGCGCGCTCGAGGCGGACAAGTACGACCGGGCTCTCAGCGTGGAGCTGATCCCCGAGAAGACGATCCCCGAGCAGCGCGGTCTCGAAATGCGGAAGCTCCGCATGCTCCTCGACACACTCCTGTAGCCCCCCTCACCCGGGTCCAGCACGCTGCTGGCCCCGCCGGAGGCGCTCCTTCGTGGAACCGTGGAAAACCACGTGCGTCCGCCTTGGGAGACCGCCATTGAGGACTCCCCGTTTCTTCATCGCCGGGAGTGTGGCGTGAGCGTGTTGGAGTGGCGGGTCTGCAGCGCCGGTCCGTGATCGGATGTCCGCTGTTTGCCGTGGTTCCACATCGAAAGCGCCTCCGGCGGCCAGGAGCTCCGCCCCTGGACCCGGGTGGCCGTGGGATGATGGGTTGGAGCAAAGAACGTCGTGCCGGCCGGGACGCTGGCTAGACCCCTAGCGCCGACCGGAGCGACGCGAGCTGGTGCTCCAGCTCCTCCACACGTGCCTGCAATCCCGCCACCAGCTCCTTGAGCTCCGCAACCTCAGCCCCTGACCCACCACCAGCCGGCGCGCGAGACGCAACTGCGGTCACCGCTCGCTCAGTCACAACCTCCGCCGCAGCCGCGTCCCCTTCCTGATAAGCCAGCCGCTTCGACTCCGAGTCCGCATAAAACGTGTGGTCCAGCTCCACCCCACGCCGGTCCAGCGGACCCGTCGTCTGGATCCACCCCTGATCCATCATCCCCTTCAGCTCGCGCCGCAGGTCTTCAAGCGACTCGATCGGAAACATCCGGCTCGCCCGCGCCCTGAGCTCACCCACCTGCTGCCGCCCACGCAGCAATAGCTCCCCTAGAATCGCCAGCTGCGACTCGCTGATCGGAATCACCTTCCGGACATAATGCCGGAACCGCTCCGTCCGCCCCCCGTCGGTGTGTACCGTCGCCACCAGGCTCAAGGCCCGCAACTGCTCCAGCGCCTCCTCAACCGCCTCCTCCGTGTAGTTCGTCACCGGATCCCGGTTGTTCTTCTGGTTCGCCCCCGACGTACTCGACTTCAGCGTCAGCGGATACTGGTCCGGAGTCGTGAACCCCTTCTCGATGAGCACTCCCAGCACCCGCCGCGCCTCGCGCGGAAGAGTCTTGGGAAACTGCGAAGCGGAGCCTTCAGGCCGGGAATCGTCGGACATCGGCAAGCGTCTCTTGGAATGCGAATCGAGGAGCGGAATCAGAACGGCGTGCTGGGTCAGAACGGCCGCGTTACGGCTTCGCGGCGAACTGGACCCCCTTGACCATGTCGAGGTCTTCCTGCCCCAGCTCACCCCGGAGCGAAGGCTCGACCGCGAACACGAACGACATCTGCTGACCCGAAGGCTCGGCGACGAGGTAATAGATCCAGTTCATCGGGATCTGGACGGCTCCTTTGTTGCCGGTAACCTCCGATTCCCCTTCGACCTCGACCCGGTAGATCATCCGGCCGTTCGTCGCCGGAACGGTCTCACGCGACAGGAACTGCTTGAACCGCTTTCCGAGCGACCGCTCGATGTCCCGGTCGAACTGCTCCTTGGGTGCATGCTGGCCCGCAGGGGCGGCCGGCAGCGTCGTCACGTTGCACTGGCAGACGAGGCTCCCCCGGTCGATCTGGCGGAGGATGATGACCTGAGGAGAGCCTTCGAGGACCGCCTGGAAGACGTGCCAGCTCCGGCTGTGGAGCAGCCGGACACCCCACGGTTCGGCGGGGAACGCCAGCCGCTCGGCGGCAGCGGGAGCCTCGACGGGGATTGCCTCAATAACCGAGTCGACCAGCCGGCCGGGGCCGGCCGCGGGGCGGCGGACCATCCGGGATTCGGTCTTGGCGTCGATTCCGGGGGTCACGGTCCCGATGGTCGACTTGATGGCATAGGTCAGGGCCGCGGCCGAGATGCTGCTCGTCTGCCGGTCGAAGGTCACGGTGCCGCTGATCTGGACGTCGGTATTGGCTCCGAGCCGCTGGCCGCGGACGCGGGAGGTGATGGCAAGGACCGCCGAGGCGTCATCGAGGCTCTCGACGCGGCACTTCGCTTCGATCGCCTCCACCGCTTCCACGGTGGCGAACATCTGCGTGACCCACTCGGCCGGGGTCCATTCCGAACCTTTCTCGACGGCGTCGGGGGGGAGCAGCGCCATCAGCACCAGCGGATCGGCGGGCATCTCGAGGAGGTCGAGCGTGTCGCGCGAGAGGAGGGTGGTCGGGCAGTAGGCGGAGACCCCCTCCCGCTGTCCGGTGGCGACGATGAACCGTTCCATCGGGGGGAGTTCGGTGGTGGTCCGCTTGTCGCTGACCTGGGTGTCGACCTTGGCTTTCTGATAGTCGCGGGCGGCGCGGAGGGCCTGAGCATCGCGGCCGGCGGGGGGGAGGCGGCGTTCCGAGAACTCGAACGCCGCGGCGGCGTTCATGGTGTGCCGCTCGCTCTTGCCGCCGGCGCGGCTGGTATAGACGTGTCCGGTGGTCTGGACGTCGATCTTGACCTGGTAGGGCTTCGGATCGCTGGCGGCGGGCTCGAGTTTGACCGGTTCGGCCTGTGCGGCGAGGGCGAGGCCGGCGACGAAGAGGGGGGCGAGGAGTGCTTGCAGCAGAGATCCGCGGCCGTGCGGTGTGGGTCGGGAGACTCCGTTCATCGTTCCAGTCCTTGCTCGAGAGCGGCCGCAGCCCGCGGCCCATCGATCCGTGAAGACAGACGTATACCACACCCCCCCAAACGGCGACCAGAGGTCCCGCCCACCCCGGAGCCAGCGGCCAGCTGGACCGGGGTCACGCGCTGGGGCCGGATTGCGCAAACACGCTCCGTCCGCCCGGCGCGCATGCTCCTGCAAGCCCCATCGACCTCAAGGCCCGAAGACCGATTGCACCGACGGAGACGAGCGTGCGGGTTGTGCCGCCGATGCGAATCAGACCAAGGAAGGCAGGGTCGCGATACTCGTCTCGATTTCGAAACATCCGGCACTTTCGTCGCACTTAGGCAACTTCCCCGATCCGCGGACGGAACCTGTAACGATTCCGCAACATCGACGCTTGCTTCCGGAAACACGTGGTAGGGTTTCAACACACCTTGGGAAAACTGCGCCGAGGGTCCCCCTCTCACTGCTATGCCCGAACTCACAACACCATCGCTCGTCCTTGCCGTCGCCATGGGGCTCTTCACCGCCGTGGCGGCGATCTGGGACTACCGCTTCATGCGGATCCCCAACAAGCTCACCTTTCCGGTCTTCGCGCTGGGCTGGGTCTACCAGGGGGTCTTCCATGGCCCGGCCGGCCTCCTGAACGGGCTCGGCGGGTTCCTGGCGGGCTTCGGCATCCTGTTCATCCTGTGGATGGTCGGGGGTGGGGGCGGGGGTGACGTGAAGCTGATCGGCGCCCTGAGCGTCTGGCTCGGCTACCGCATGACCCTGGCGGTGCTCGTCGCCAGCATCGTGCTGGTGGTGCTGTTCACGATCGGCACCGTGCTGTGGGGTGTCGTGACCCGCGGGATGCGGAAGACCAAGGACCAGTACCTCGCCACGGGGAAGGGAAAACCGACCCTCAAGGAGAGCATCGAGAAGAAGCAGGGGCGGCGCGTCATGGCGTTCGCTTTCCCGGTCTGCGTCGCCACCTGGTGCGTCATGGCCTGGTTCCTCCCCCGGATGGACCGCCAGGTCCGCGCCGCGGAAGAGAAGAAGGCCCGTGCCGCAGCGGCCGCTGCCAGCGAACCGGTCAAGAACGAAGCCCCCGCGCCCGAAGCGGACAAGGCCGAAGCCAAGCCGGCCGATCCGGCGGCTGCCACCGAGAGCCCCGAAGCTCCGGCCCAGTGAGCTCCCCCGACTGGCCTGCGACCGCCGGCCACTTGGACACCCGACTGATGAAAACCGAACCCTTGAACACGAACGCCAGCCGTCGCACTCGCCGCCGTCGCGGGCTCCTGAGCATGGAGCTCGTGCTGACGCTGCCGATCCTCGGCATCCTGCTGCTCGGCCTGTTCGAGTTCTCGATGCTGTTTTTTGCACGCGGGGACGTCGTGGATGCCTGCCGGGCGGGAGCCAAGCAGGCGAGCCTCCAGGGGGCGACCGAAGAAGACGTCGAAGCTGCCGTCCTGAATGCCCTGAGCGGACGCCTCCAGGCGAACGCCCAGGTGGAAACCCAGCTCGGAGAGCACTCGGGCGACCCGATCGCCGTGGCGGTCTCCGTCCCGATGGGGGCCGCCAGCCCCGACCTCCTGTGGGTCGTCGGCTTCAGCCTCCAGAACGAATTCCTGTACTGCGAAACCCGGATGACCAAGGAGTAGGCCGCCCGTCGCGGTCTCCCCTTCCCTGAATACCAACCCGTACCGTCCACCCCGACTGCCGTCACGTTGAGACTGGAGACCCTGTCGTGAAACGCCTTTCGCCCGCTTTCCTCACGATGTTGATGCTGCTCGTGGTGGGCGGCCTCGTCGTCATGTACGTCGGCAAGCGCCTGCTCGCCAAGCCCGAGGTCGCCAAAGAACAGACGATCACGGTCCCGATGGCCGTGCAGGACCTGCCGGTCGGAACGGTGATCACCGAAGCGCACCTCGCCAAGGGGCGGATCCTCCCCTCGAAGCTCGAAGCGGAGCACGCCCTGACGAACGGCCCGCTCATCGGCCGCGTCGTCAAGAACGCGATCACCCACGCCCAGCCGATCAAGAGCACCGACCTGTACCTGGTCGGCGAGTATCCCTCGCTCGGTCTCGAGTCCGGGATGGAAGCGATCACCCTGCCGACCGGCGCGGGGACCGCGACCGTCGACGGAATCGTCAAAGTGGGGGACCGGGTCAACATCCAGTTCACCCCGTCGACCGCTCCGGACCTCAACATCACCGGCGGCTACACGATGCTCCTCATGAAGGGGATCAAGGTCGTCGGCCTCAACCGGGGCCAGCCGGCCGCCGGCAACCGGGGCCGGACCGGCTCGATGACCCTCGAAGTCTCGCCGGAACAGGGCCGTATCCTGCTCCTGTGCAAAGACAAAGGTCAGCTCGCCATGACCTACACGAACGAGATGACCAACAGCGGCAAGATCGTCCTCAAGGACTCCGACAAGGCGACCCTCGCCGAGATCCTGAACGTCGATCCGCCGGAAAAGCGGACCCCGCCGATCGTCACCGAGCTCTACTCGGGGGCCGGCCGCCGGCTCCAGACGTTCAAGGACGGGATGCGGGCCGACCGCTACGGCATCGAGCGGTATGACTACAACCGGGCCTACAACTCCCCCTGGGGTTACGGCGGCTACGGCAGCAACGGCTTCGACACCGAACCGAACGGCAATGCGTCGGGCGCCCGGGTTGAGCCGTCGGTCTACAACGGCGGCTACTTCTCGGTTCCGGCCGGCTTCGGCGGAGCCCCGGGAGCCGGCGGCAACGGCCAGAACGGCAATAACAACGGCTTCGGCAATGCCGGCGGCAACCAGGGTGGCTTCAGCGGTGCCGCGACCCCCGAAGGCCGCTAAGGAATGACGCGATCGTGCGGGGGGAGAGGCCTCCCCCCGCTTTGTCATAGATCCCCATCGAACGGCGTCGATGAGGAAGTGGTGCCAGGGAAGGACATTCTAAAATCTTTCCCCGCCACGCCGCCGTGAACCTTCGACGTTCTCATCGCCGATCGGCCCCCGCCCGGGCCACGCGACTCGATCGTCGCGGCAGCATGGTCCCCGCCATCGCCTTCGCGATCCTGATCGTCGGGATGGCCCTCGCGCTCGTGGTCGACCGGCTCTGGCTCGACGCCGCCCGGGTCGAACTCACCGCCGCCACCGAGGCGGCCGCCCTCGCCGCCGCGAACCGGATGGCGGACGACGAACTGCTCCGCCCGACGGCCGATCTCTCGGTCCTCCTCGATAATGCCCGCCAGAAGGCGGCCGAAGTTGCCGCCTCGAACTACGTCGCCGGCAGCCCGCTCGAGCTCGACACCAATGAAGACGGCGACATCCGGTTCGGCCGGATCGTCACCGACAAGGACACCGGCCGCGGCAGGTTCCTCGAGATCGACTACCGCCCAACCTCGGTCGTGGTGTTCGGCGGCCGGACCCAGAAGTTCGGCAATCCGATCGCCCTCTTCTTCCGCCAGCTCACCGGCCAGGGAAGCGGCGACCTCCTCGCCTCGGCCGAAGCGACCATCGACAACCGGATCGCCGGCGTCCGCCCGTATGAAGGGGCGAACACCCCCGCGGTTCCGCTGGCCCTGCTCGACCGCCATCCCGATCCGCGGCGGACCGACACCTGGACCCTCCAGATCGACGGCCACCTCGGCACCGACAGCTACGGATACAACGAACTCACCAAGGAAGTCACGACGGGTCCCGACGGTATTCCCGAGTTCCTCGTCTATGGCGCCAAGCAGAACGCCAAGGAAGATGATGTCGAGAAGGCGAATTGCCATCTGATCGACATCGGCACCGGTCTCAACCCCGGCGAGCTCAGCCGCCAGTTCTCGAAGGGCTGGACCGCCGAGGACCTGGCGGCCTTCGACGGCGAGTTCCGGATCGACGGCCCCCCGGAAGTCCTCGACTCGAATGCGATCCTGACCGAGTCGAACCTGGCGGACCTCGAAGACGCCATCGGTCAGGCCCGGATCTGCGTCCTCTACGAACTTCCCCGCAGCCAGGGGGGACCCGGCCAGGCCAAGCTGACCACGACCCGCCTCGTCGCCGTCCGGATCCTCACGGTCCGGCAGGCCTCGGGAAAGTCGGTCGAGATCCTCGTCCAGCCCGCGGTCGTCACGACCCGCACGGCGGTCCTGTCCGCCGAGGCGGGAGCGGCCGGCCAGTGGAGCGCCGATCCCGACGTCCAATACGACACGAACCCGTACATCTACAAGCTGTTCCTGACGCAGTAAGCGTCGCGAGTCCAGCAGTCCGATTCCGCACCGCACACCTCGACCGCTTTCCACCGAAAGTCGATTCCATGGTCACCGGCACGTTGCCCGATAACCGCCGCAGCTTCCAGCAGCTCAAGACGAAGCTGCACCGCCAGATCGTCGACGTCATCGACATGTCGAAGGCGGGCGAAATCGGCCCTGAAGAATTCCGCAAGCAGCTCCGCTCCCTGGCGACGCACCTCGTCAGCCGTCCGGAGAACAACCTCGCCGGACGCGACCGGGACATCATGGTCCAGGAGCTGATGGACGAGATCTACGGCTTCGGCCCGATCCAGGAGGTCATGGACGATCCGGATGTGAGCGACGTGCTCGTCAACGGCGCCGACACGGTGTTCATCGAACGGAACGGGCTGCTCGAGCGGACGAACATCAAGTTCGCCGACGACGATCATCTGCTCCAGTTCATCCAGCGGCTCGTCGGCCGGGCCGGACGCCGGATCGACGAAACGACCCCGATGGTCGACGCCAAGCTGGCGGACGGCTCCCGTCTGCACGCGGTGATCCCGCCCCTCGCTCTCCGCGGACCGACACTCTCGATTCGCCGCTTCAAGAGCAAGATCGTCCAGTTCGAAGACATGGTCCGGATCGGGACCCTCACCCCCGAGATGGCCGACTTCCTGATCCAGGCGGTCCGGGGCCGGATGAACATCCTGCTGTCGGGTGGTACCGGTGCCGGTAAGACGACGATGCTCAACAACCTGAGCCGGTTCATCCCGAGCTCCGAGCGGGTCGTGACGATCGAGGAAACGGCGGAACTCCAGCTCCAGCAGGCGGACGTCGTCGGCCTCGAAACCCGCGTCCCGAACGTCGAAGGGAAAGGTCTCGTGACCCCCCGCGACCTCCTCCGCAACTCGCTGCGTATGCGTCCCGACCGGATCATCGTGGGGGAAGCCCGCGGCGGCGAAGTCCTCGACATGCTCCAGGCGATGAACACGGGTCACGACGGCTCGATGAGCACCGTCCACGCCAACGACACCCGCGACGCCCTCTCCCGCCTCGAGCTGATGATCGCCCTCTCGGGAGCGGAGCTCCCGACCAAGGTCGTCCGCCAGTACATCGCCACCGCGATGCAGATCTTCGTCCACGTCCAGCGGCTCCCGACCGGGGAGCGCAAGATCATGCGGATCTCCGAGCTGACCGGCGTCACCGACGGCGAGTTCAACCTCGAAGACATTTTCGTGTACCGCCTCGCCGGAACCGATCCGGCGGGCCGGGCCCTCGGGTCGTTCTACGCCACCGGTTACGAGCCGCAGTGCCTGCGGCGGATGAACGCCCGCGGCTACGACGTCCCCTCCCGCCTGTTCCAGAACCGCGAGCTCCGGACCGGCGGCGAGTACCAGCCGATCGGCACCTGAGCCTTCGCATCCGTCTCTGACGAGTCCCGATTCACCCCGACGCGTCCCGGCTCCTACCCGCCGGCCTCGCGGCACGAGGTCTCCCAATGGCGATCCAGACCATCAACGTCCGTCCCGAATTCGCGGGGATCCTCCGCGATGACGAGACGTTCTACGTCGAGAACGACAACTCCGTCAGCAACAACATCAACGGCTGGTTCGACACCCTGCTCGTCCAGTCGGGGCTCGGGATCTCGCCGACCGTGATGCTGTTCCTGTCGATGCTCTCCGGCGTCGCGATCGGCGGAGCGGTCTTCGTGTGGCAGGAGAATCCCCTCTCGGCCGCGTTCGGCGCGGCGATCGGGTTCCTGCTCCCGGTGATGCTGACGATGTTCATCCGCCAGCGGCGGCAGACCCAGATGATGAACCAGCTCCCGCCGATGATCGACGAGCTGGCCCGCGCCGCCAAGACCGGCCGCAGCATGGAGCACTGCTTCCAGCTCGTCGCCAACGACACCCCCGCCCCGCTCGGCACCGAACTCAAGATCTGCTCACGCCGCCTCGAGCTCGGCCTGCCGATGAGCGAGGCCCTCGAAGAACTCCCCTACCGGACCGGCCTCGTCAGCTCGAGCGTGCTCGTGACCGCCCTCGGCGTCCATCAGCAGACCGGCGGCGATCTCGTCAAGGTTCTCGAACGACTCGCCGTCACGATCCGCGACCGCATCCAGTTCCAGGGCCGGCTCCGGGCCGCCACCGCCGCCAGCCGGTACGTGGCGTTCTTGATGATCGCCCTCCCCCCCGCCATCCTCGCCTTCTTCATCCTCCGCGACCCGGAGTACATGACGAAGCTGATGGACTCCGACTGGGGCCGCTGGGCGACGATCGGGGCGTTCGTCCTCGAAATCATCGGCGTCGTCTGGATCCTCCGGGTCCTCGCCTCCAGCAACCGCACCTGAGTGTTTTCGACTGATCCCCTCCGACGAATTTCGACAGCCGACGCCCACCGCACGAGATCTGAGACGATCCCATGTTGAACCTCAGCCCTGTCAACAAGCTCATCCTGATCGGGATCGCCGCCGCGGCGGTCCTGGTGCTGGTGATCCGGATCGCCCTCAAGTGGTGGAAAGGCCGCGCCGCCAAGGCTCCGGCGCGTCGGGCTGCCGCTCCCGTTCCGCCGCCGGCCGCTCCTGCGCCCGCAGCGCCGACCTCTCCGTTCGCAGCCTCCGAGTCTCCCGCCCGGTCCATCTCCGGGTATGACGACCCCTCGCGCCCGGCTTCGACCACCACTCCGACTTCCGCCTCGGAGTCCCCGTCCCCCACGCGGTCCGCCTACGGTTACGACAATCCTTCGCGTCCTGCCTCGACCGCCACGCCGGCTCCCGCCCGTCCGACTCCGGTCGTGACCGGCAGCGGCATGACCCGCCGCGACCTCCCCGGCGGCGGCGACTCCGTGCCGCTCGACTTCGACGAGCTCCCGGGGACCGACGACAGCGACTACCGCTTCGGCGGGGTCACCCCCGTCCTGGCGGCGATGCTGCCGGAATCGGACGATCGTCGCCGCGCGGTGACCCGCAGCCTGCGGAACGCCGGCGAGTACGGCCGCCACGCCTGGCACAACTTCGCCGCGGTCCGCTACCTCGGCATCGTCCTCCCCATCCTGTTCTTCGGAGCGCTCCTGGTCGTCGTGCCGGAGCGGCTCGAAGGGCTGATGATCACCGGTCTCGTCGTCGGCCCGATCCTGGGCTGGGCGATCCCCACGATCATGCTGCAGAACCGGGCCCAGCAGCGTCTGGGCGAGGTCGCGCAGGGGATCCCGGACATGCTCGACATCCTGAACATGTGCGTCAGCCAGGGGATGACCGTCCCGACCGCTCTCGGACGGGTCGGTCGCGACCTCGACGTCGTCTACCCCGCTCTCTCCAAAGAACTCAAGATCGTCACCGAGCAGGCCCGGGTCGGCACGCTGCAGCAGGCGCTCGCCGGATTCAGCCAGCGGTGTGACATCCCGGAAGTCCACTCGTTCACGTCGCTCCTGACGCAGACCGAGAAGATGGGGACGAGTCTCTCGGCGGCGCTGGTCGAGTACAGCGACAACATGCGTGAGACGGTGAAACAGCGGTCGGACGAGAAGGCGAACTCCGCCACGTTCAAGCTGCTGTTCCCGACGGTGCTGTGCCTGATGCCGGCGGTGTTCCTGCTGCTGCTCGGCCCCGCCATCGTCGAGCTGTCGAACTTCTTCAACCGCGGCGGGACCGACATCCTGATCAACAGCAGCCGCGGAATCGACCAGTTCCAGAACCGCTGACCAGGGCTCTGCCCTGGACCCGGGAGGGGTTACCCCCTCCACCCCGCGCGGCGTCGCACGATGGGTTGCGCTAAGAGGGCTGCGACGCCCAGGCGCGCTTTGTGGGAGGCGGGATGCGTGGCGTGCCCTCTTGAGCGGTGCTCGGCGTTCTTGACTTGAGTGATTTCGCTCGGGCTGTTGGGGGCCAGAGGCTCGCCCCTGCACTCGCCGTAGACGCTCTTTCGTGGCCCTGTCCCAGTCTCGCGGGACCGGATTCCGCTGTTGCCGGTCACGTTTCTGAACTGCAACACCGCGGCAGCATGTTGAACTTTGACAACAGCGCAAGAGAGGGTGGCTGGGGAAGCGCGGCGTCGCCTGACGCGCGTAGGGTCAGGCTTTGCAAAGGGTTGTGACATCTCATCCGGCTGTAGGAATGCCTGCTTGAATTGAGGAACATCCTTTGCCAACATCGCCTTTCATGCTCAAGATCTGCAAAGACCTGCTCCCGGGCAGCGACCTGACCTACCTCGCGTTCCGTGTCGCGTTCTTCGACACCCTCGAGCGGATTTCGCTCGCGGACCAGGTCGGAATGCCGGCGGACGCCGCGTACGGATTCCTCACCGAGGTCCCGTTCCTGCGATACGTTCCCCCGCACGTTCAGCTGGACGTGCTGGTGAGCACGTGGGCCCGGCACCATGACTCGGCGACGTATGTCGGCGACCTGGTGGACGAGAGCGTGATCTACTCCGCCTGTGAGACGGCGGCGCGGATCGTGAAGACCGAGCAGATGACGGCGAAGCGGTTCTTCCGCAACGGTCCGCGGCCGGTCGGGATGACGATCGGGCCGAAGACGAACGCCGATCTCGAAGCCCTGCACTTCAATCTCTCGAACCAGGGAGATTTCCTGCTGATCAGCCAGTTCCTGGACATCCCGCCGGACGAAGCCCGTCCGCTCAAGGCGAAGTTCGGGATCAGCGACGATGCCTGCGAGTGCATGTTCGATCTGCTCGGTCGCTGGCATGTCTCCACGACGTTCCGGGCGAACGCGTCGGGGCTCCTGACGTCAGCCGAGATTGATCGGGCCGCGTCGGTTCTCCGTCTTCCGCAGTCCGCCTCGGCCTAGAAGCTGTTTCCGGACTGGCCACAGAGGTCACAGAGACCACCGAGAAGGTCAGAGGCGGCGACACCATCCATGGGTGCGGCCCCGTCTGGCTCTGTGGGCTCTGTGGCAAGAATGCTTTTGAAGCGTCTTCCGGAAAGGGGCTCGCCTGACTCGTTGGGCGGGCTCTCAGAGTTGTGACCTCTGCAGGACCAGCCCGGCCTTTGGCGCGGAACTCACAAGAGAGAGTTCGCGAGAAGATCTCTCGACCGCTTCTGTGCTGTTGCCCGTTGTGCGGCCCTGCGTTTCGAGTGCTCAGCCCTTGACGCCGACCACCGCTTCGTCGCGGGTCGAGTACATCGGCCAGAGGCGGTTGAGATTCGTGATCTCGAGGACTTCCTTGCAGTAGGTCGTCAGGCCGCAGAGGGCGAAGGTCGCGTTCGGGCGGGGCTTCAGCTTGTTCCAGCCGCGGAACAAAGCCTCGATGAATGACGAGCCGAAGAACTGCGTGTGGGAGAGATCGACGACGACCTTGTTGCTGTCGCCGGCGGCGGCCTGGAGCAGCGCCTCGGATGCGGCGGGGATCGCGTCCTCGGAGATCCGATCGAAAGCCGGGCCAAACACCACCACCGTGACTCCGTCTTGAGTCACGATCTCGGGCTTTTTGGTTCCAGGCATTTGGGGGTTTCCTCGAGGTGCCTCCGCAGTCGGCAATGCTACCCCGTCAAAGACTTGTGTCAATGTGCCGGACGCCGGGGGCGCCTCCGGATTCTGCGGCTTTTCTCACAGGAACTCGGCGATGACGGTGTCGGCGACGCAGCGGCCCGACCGCGTCAGCCGGAGCGAACCGTCGACGATCTCCAGCCAGCCCCGGTCGAGGAATTTCGGGGCCGCGTCCCCCCCGAGTTCCAGCAGGTCGAAGCCGAATCGCTGGCGGAACGGTGCGATCTCGATCCCCCGGACGAGCCGCAGGCCGACCATGACGGCGTCCCGGGCCCGGTCTTCGGGGTCGAGCGGTTCCTCATCGGCGATGGGGGATTCCCCGGCGAGGACCTTCCGGATCCAGGTCGTGACGCTGCGGTGGTTCAGCCGCCGGACGTGGCCGAGGAACGAGGCGGCGCCGGGGCCGAATCCGTAGAACGGCTCCGCCCGCCAGTAGACCTGGTTGTGGCGGCACTCGAAGTCGGAGCGGGCGTAGTTGGAGATCTCGTACTGCGGGTACCCGGCGGCGGGGAGCCGGTCCATGACGCTCTCGTACATCTGGAGCTCGAGCTCCTGGTCGGCCGCCGGGAGCTGCCCCTTGGACTGCTTGGACCAGAACGCCGTCCCCCGCTCGAAGGTGAGGCCGTAGGCGGAGATGTGCGTCGGCCGGAGGGCGATGGCCCGGTCGAGGTTTCGTTCCCACCCGGCGAGCGACTGGCCGGGAATTGCGAAGATCAGATCGAGCGAGACGTTGTCCCACCGCCGCCGGAGGCTTTCGAAGACCGCTTCGATTTCGCCCGCCGAGTGATCCCGTTCGAGGAGCGTCAGTTCGCCGGCATCGAACGACTGGACCCCGAGGCTGATCCGGTTGACCCCGGCGGCCTGGAGCAGGTCGAGTTTCTCCGCAGTCAGCCCCGTCGGGTTCGCTTCGACGCTGAACTCCCCACCGGAGGTGAGTCGGAAGGTCTGCTGCATGATCGCGAGGAGCCGCTGGAGCTCCTGCGGCGGGAGATGCGTCGGCGTTCCGCCGCCGAAGAACAGCGTATCGACCTCGACCGGGCCGTCGCCGAAGCCCGGGAATTCGGCGATCTGCCGCTGGAGAGCGTCGAGATAGCCCCCCATCAGGTCGTCGCGGCGGGCGACGAGCGTGAAGTCGCAATACCCGCAGCGATGGGCGCAGAACGGGACGTGAATGTAGGCGGCGCGGGGGATTTCCGGTGGCGAACTCATCCGGAGGGCATCGTAGCCATCCGGCGGCCGGGCGGAATCGTGGGGCTGGCGCGGCGAACGAATCCCCTACGGCACTTCGTTCGGGGGCCGCATGAGTCGGTCGAACTCTTCCGGCAGGACCCGGCCTCCGGAGCGGAGGATCAGCTCGGTCGCTTCGACCGTGCCGGGAGGGACGCTGCACTCCTGCATCTGGCGGAGGGTGGCGTCGATGTCGTACTCGACCCGCCGCAGCTCGATCCGCCCGTCCTCGATGACCGCGTAGGCGGCCCGGTGGTCCCCGTCCCGCGGCTGGCCGACGCTCCCCGGGTTGATGACGATCTGGTTGCCGAGGTCGAGGACGAACGGGAGGTGGGTGTGCCCGACGCAGACGAACCGGGCGTCGATCCCGACCAGCCGGTCCCGCCAGGCGTCGGCGTCGGCGGAGAGATATTCGTCGAGCGGATCCCGCGGAGTGGCGTGGACGAGGCAGAACGAGGCGCCGTCGAGCGTCAGGAACTGGCTGGCGGGGAGGCGGGCCAGAAACTTCATCCGGGCGTGGTCGATCTTTTCCCACTGAACCGGGCGGGTTGCCATGGCGATCCGGCGGTAACCGGTGCCGACTTTCGCCGGGATCCGCTGGGCCACGGCATGGTCGTGGTTTCCCCGGACCGAGTAGGCCGCATGCCGCCGGACCCAGTCGATGCAGGGGACCGGATCGGTGCAGTAATCGACGAGATCGCCGAGGAACAGGCAGACGTCGAACGATTCCTCGATCGCCTGCAGGGCCGGCCAATTGGCGTGGATGTCAGCGACCAGCAGGATCTTCATACGGCATCAACACTTGCGAATATCGTTCTATTCGGATTCGAGGACAATTTTCTTGACGCCTTGCTGTCACGGGGAGTCTAATGTTCGTCTGAGTGTTTCACGAAGCGATCCTGGACTCGAGCGGCCGGAGGCCGGCGGTTCTCACCGTCCTCCCCGTCTCCCCCCAGGGCCGCGTGAGGGAAACGTTCACGGTTGGTCACAACCACACTCTTCCTGCGGTGCGGAGAACCATGTCGGCCTCTCCCGAATCGATGACGTTGCGTCAGAAGATGACCGAAGGGGAGCACCTGGCGCGGGAGCTGATCCAGCATCTCGAGCAGGGGTTCCTCCCCAAGGTACAGCATGTGCGACGTCTGACCCGTCCTCATCCCGAGGCGGGAGAGGAAGAGCTGCGGGAAGTGACCTTGCGGAATGCCGTCGAGGAAATCCTTGCCAGCGATGACTTTACACGTCAGTTGAGCCAGAGAGTGCGGATGTTCGCGGCCTCGATCGAGGCCGATATCGGACGAATTGTTCACGAAGGTCAGTAGCACCGCTGCCTGTCCTGGGGGCATCCCGTCACCCGGCCCCCGGACACAGCGAACCTTCGGAGGGGAATTCCGGTCGTTTCGACCGACGTTCCCGCAAAACGCCCGAATCCTTGTCCTCAATTCCCGTAGTCCACAATCCGGAAGCTCCGCGGATCGTCGATCCAGCGGCAACAGCCGGTCAAATCGTTCCCGAGTCGTCCGGAATTCGTTTTGGAAAATGAATCCCGCATCACCGCGGAAGGGAGTTCGGCCAGGACCGCTTATGCGTTCCTGAGGCCCCTCCCGTCCCAGCGCGGCGTCGGATCCTCCTCTCCTGCCGCCGCGTCGGTCGGAGCGATGGTCCCCGCCCGCGATGAGATGCTGCGCCGCCTGTTCCCCGCCCGGAACCCGGCGATCGGCGACTCCGAAGGCTCCCTCTCGGTCGCGGGGACGGTTCTAGGCCACTTCCAGCTCCAGGAACGGATCGGCCGCGGGGGGATGGGGGCGGTGTTCCGCGCCGTTGACCTGCGGCTCGACCGGATCGTCGCCCTCAAGGTCCTCTCCCCCGAGCAGTCGCACGATCCGGCGTCGGTCCAGCGGTTCCAGAACGAGGCCCGGGCCGCCGCCAAGCTCGACCACGACAACATTGCCCAGGTCTACTTCATCGGTGAAGACCAGGGGCTGCAGTTCATCGCCTTCGAGTTCATCACCGGGACGAACATCCGGGAACTCCTGGCCCGGCTCGGGACGCTCCCGATCCCCGAAGCGGTCAGCTACACGCTGCAGGTCGCCGAAGCGCTCCGCAGCACGGCGGCGGTCGGGGTTGTGCACCGGGACATCAAGCCCTCGAACATCATCATCGAGCCGACCGGCCGGGTGACCCTGGTCGACCTGGGCCTCGCCCGACAGAGCGGCGGAGTCGGCGAAGACCTGACGGTCGCCGGGACGACGCTCGGGACGTTCGATTACATCTCGCCGGAGCAGGCGGTCGACCCGCGGAAGGTCGACGTCCGGAGCGACATCTACTCGCTCGGGTGCACTGTCTACCACATGGTGACGGGGGAGCCGCCCTACCCCAGCAACTCGATGTTCCAGAAGGTCGTGGATCACCACGGGGCGGTCGCCCCCGATCCGCGGCTCAAGAATCCCCGGGTCTCGCCGCAGCTGGCCGCCGTGATCCGGAAGATGATGGCGAGCGATCCGGACGACCGGTACACGAGCCCCGAAGCCCTGATCCGGGACCTCCAGCCGATCGCGCGGCACCTCGGGGTCCGGCAGGTCCAGGCGGGATGGGACGTCCGCTCCGCCGCGGGACGGGACTGGCTGCGGGAATACCGCGGCTGGATCGCGGCGGCTGCGTTCCTGGTGCTGCTGGGGCTTGGCATCAACAAGCTGCCGACGGCGCCGGAGACACCGCTCGAACTCGGAGCCAGTCAGGCTGAAACCGACGAGCGGCCCCAGGCTCCGCCGACCGAGAAGCCGAACGTCGCGACTGCTCCGTCGAACAGCCTGCTCGAGAACGCTTTCCCGTTGCCGGTTTCGGGCCGGACCGAGAAACATGGCTCCGCGCTCGCCGCGGCGCCAAATGAGATCAAGACCGCGGAATCGTCCCTCTCGAGCGGCGTCGGCGCGGCGCGGGATGACCTGAAAGGGGTCATGGCCCGCCTCGGCGGCCTCAACGGAGCGACCAGTCCGTCCGCCGGCAGCATCGGGACGACGACGGTCGAACCGTCCGCCCCGCCGATGGCTCCGGTCGTCCAGCCCGCCTTCTGGGTCGCCTCGGACTCGGGGAAGGAAAAGGGATACCCGACGCTCGAGGCGGCCTGCACCGCCGCCTCGGACAATGCCACGATCGAGATCCGGGCCGACGGCCTGCTGCCCGAGCCGCAGGGTCCCGTCCGGATTGACCGCAAGCGGCTCCGGATCCGGCCCGCCGCCGGATTCCGGCCGATCCTCGAATTCAAGGATGTCGTGACCGGCCCCGCTCCGGTGAGCCGCTGGTTCACGATCTCCGGCGGCAGCCTCGACCTGTCGGACTGCGAGCTCGTGATGCGGGTCCCCGCGACGCGGGCCTCCGACCGGTGGGCGGTGTTTTCGCTCGAGCGGTCGCAGGCGCTGACGCTGCGGGGGGTGACCCTCACGCTGCAGAACGAAGAGCGGCAGCAGAGCGCGGCGTTCGTCGAGATCGCCCGCGAACAGATGCTGTCGTTCGAGAAGATGACCGACTCCGCCTCGACCACGACGACCGCGATCGACGTCAAGGAATCGCTCCTCCGGGGCGACTGCGATGTGGTCGCGTCACGGGTTGGGGATGCCCTGGCGATGAACTTCGGCTGGAGCGGCATCGCCGTCTCCGGCGGCCTGTTCCGGATCGACCTGATGCAGCGGCGGTCGATGATGGCGACCGAGGAGCGGAGCATGTCCCTCCAGCTCGACCACGTCACTGCGGTCCTCGACCAGCCGATCATCGCCGTGACGAGCGATCGGGCCCGCCCGCCGGTCGTCGGCGTGACGGCGGATGATTCGGTGATCGTCCTCCGCCGGGCGGACCGCGCGGTGGTCGCCCTGACCGGAGAAGAGGAACTCGATCTCTGGTCGACCCGCTTCGAATGGCGCGGGAACGGCAACTACTTCCAGACCTCCGGCCCGATGTGGGAGATCACGCTGACCCCCGGACTGCCGGCGGCCCGCTCGGTCCCTTTCAAGGACTGGGGGAAGTCGGTCACCGTCTCCTCCGGCGAGCAGATGCTGTCGGCGAGTCCGTTCGAGACGGCCGATCTGTGGGGGGCCCAGCGGTTCTCGCAGGTGACCGCCGCGGCGTTCACGCTCCGCAGCCAGGGGAGCAGCGTCATCGACCGCTTCGGCCGGCCGGCCGGGGTCGACGTCGGACGACTCGGGGTCCGGACGCCAGGGACATAGGGCCATCTAGAGGCACGGGCTGTCTCAGCGGCGGGCCTGCAGCTCCTGCCAGGCGAGTTCCATCCGCTTGTCCGAGACCGGAACGGCGGTCTTGAGCTGCTGGGCGAAGACCGAGACGCGGTATTCCTCGAGCAGCCAGCGGAACTGGTCGGTCCAGGGATCGAAGAACGGCTTTTCGCTCTGGCGGGCGATGTGCTGCCGGTAGCGGGCGGCGTGGGTCTCCACCTGCGTCCGGAGCTTGTTGTCCCGGTCGAGTCCGCCGGCGCTGAGGCGTTCCCAGCGGGTCTGCATCGCTTTCAGGTATCGCGGGTACTGCTGCAGCCAGATCCAGGGGACCCGCCACAGGACGCCGGGGGCGAACAGGTGGCCGAGCTGCAGCCGGAGGTCGTTCGCGGCGGGCTGCAGCAGCGGGGCCTTGATCGAGTCGAGCAGGCGGCGGAGCTGCTGATACCCGGAGAGGACCGGCTCCAGGACCCCCTGGAGATCCTGCACGGCGACGCCGACCATGCCGCGGGCTTTCTTGACCCGCTCCCGGTAGGCGGGCTCGCTCCGGGGGACATCGGCGGTCGCGAAGAACGCCCGGTCCGCCATCCGGAGCTCGAGCTGCGTTTCAAACGGCGGGGCGGGGGCGGGGGCCGGATCCGCTCCCTTGGCAGGAGGAAGCAGCGGGTCCTCCTTGGGGAGGGCGAGGGCGTACATCGCAAGCTGGTTCCGGTTCGGGATCCAGGGGATCTGCTCCTTGAGCTTGCGGTGCTCGGCCCGGGCGAAGAGCCGGACCAGGGCGAGCTTCGTCTGCCGCTCGGCGATCGCGGCGTCCATCGAGAGCCGGACTCCGACCCCCGACTCCTGCTCGATCAGCATCGGGTGGGCGACGACGTCGACGCCGCCGCGGCGGACCGTCACCTGCTGCGGGAGGGTTTCGATCGTCCAGTCGGTGAGCCCGTCCCGGTGCCAGCCCTCCTCGCGCGGGGCGGCGACCGCCTGCGCGGCCCGGGGTCCGAGCTTCGTCTGGAGCTCGGCAACGCTCCGCCCTTCGGCGACCGCCTTGCCCCCGGCGTCGACCAGCCGGATCCGGGCCCGGAGGTGGTCGGGGATCCGCTGGAGGTCGAACGACTCGGGGGTGATGTGCTCGTTCGCGATCTGCCGCAGGATCGTGGCGACCTGCACCAGGAGGTCCCCTTCGCCGTACTGGAGCTTTGCTGCGACGTCGCGGGCGGACTCGGGGACCGGCACAAAAAATCGCCGCAGATCCTTGGGGAGGGAGCGGATCAGGGCTCCGATCTTGTCTTCCAGGAGGCCCGGGACGAGCCAGCCGAGCCGCGTCTCCGAGAGCTGTCCCACTCCTTCGACCGGGACCACGACGGTGAGGCCGTCTTCGTCCTTGCCGGGGGCGAGCTCATATTCGACCGGCAGGTCCATCGTCCCGATCTTGAGGCGGTCGGGAAACAGGTCGCGCCGCAGGACAGTCTCGGGATCGGCGAGGAGCACCTCGCGGGTCAGGTGGAGGATCTCGGGAGTCTTCTTCTCGGCATCCTTACGCCACTTGTCGAGCCGGGGCAGGTCGAACGCGTCGGCGGGGAGCCGCTCGTCGAAGAACTGAAACTGGGCCTCTTCGCTGGCGAAGATCTGCGACTGCCGGAGCTTCGCCTGCCAGTCCCCCAGCTCCTCTTTGAGGGCGAGGTTCCACTGGTGGTAGGGGGCATTCGTCTCGAGCTCATTGTGGACGAGTCCCCGGTCGATGAAGATCTGCCGGGACTGCGCCGGCTCGATCGGCCCGTAGCGGACGCGGCGCTGCGTGACGATCGGCAGGCCGAACAGCAGCACCTTCTCCATCGCCATCACGGAGCCCGCCTTCCGGTCCCACTGGGGATCGGAGTAGGTCCGCTTCACGAGATGCCCGGCGAGTTTCTCGATGGCCGCCGGGTCGATCCCGGCGACGACGCGGGCGTACTTGCGGTTCGTCTCGATCAGCTCGGCGGCGACGATCCACTTCGGCTTCTTCTTGAACAGAGCCGAACCGGGCCAGAGCATGAAGGTCTGGCCGCCGGCCCCGGTGTACTCGTTCGTTTCGCCGCGCTGTGCGACATTCGAGAGGAGGCCGCTCAGGACCGCGCGGTGGATCGCGTCGGCGTCGTCGTGGCGTTTGGTCGTCTTGAGCCCCGCCCCTTCGGCCATCTCCTTGAGCTGCCGGTAGAGATCCCGCCACTCGCGCATCCGCAGGAACGAGAGGAAGTGTTTGTGGCAGGTCCGTTCGACCTGCTTGCGGGACTGCTCGTCGTCCCACTTCTCGTACTCGTCCCACAGCTTCAAGAACGACAGGAAGTCGGAAGCCTCGTGCGCGAACTTGCGATGGGCTTCGTCTGCCGCCTGCTGGTGTTCATGCGGCCGTTCACGCGGGTCGCGGATCTCGAGCGCCGCCGCGATGATCAGGACTTCCGTGAGACACTGTTCCCGGTCCGCCTCGAGGATCATCCGGCCGATCCGGGGGTCGACCGGCATCCGGGCGAGCGACTTGCCGACCGGCGTCAGTTCGTCCTGATCGTTGATCGCGCCGAGCTCGAACAGCGTTCGCAAACCGGAGCGGACCGCGGCGGGACTCGGGGCATCGAGGAACGGGAAGTCGTCGATGTTCCCGAGGCCGAGAGCCTTCGTCTGCAGGATGACCGAGGCGAGGTTCGTCCGCTGGATCTCGGGGGGGGTGAACGCCTCCCGCGTCGAAAAGTCCTGCTCCGAGTAGAGGCGGATGCAGATGCCGGGCCCCACTCGGCCGCAGCGTCCCTTCCGCTGGTCGGCGGAGGCCCTGGAGATCGCCTCGATCGGAAGCCGCTGGATCTTCGACTGCGGCGAATAGCGGCTGATCCGCGCCGTTCCCGGGTCGACGACGTAGCGGATCCCGGGCACTGTCAGCGACGACTCGGCGACGTTGGTCGCGATCACGATCCGCCGTCCGGTGTGCGGCTGGAAGATCCGGTTCTGGTCCTTTTCCGAGAGCCGGCCGTAGAGGGGGAGGACCTCGGGCGGGGGACCGGGGACGCGGAGTCCCTTCAGGATCTTGTGCGCCTCACGGATATCCCGCTCGGTCGGCATGAAGATCAGGACGTCCCCTTCTCCGGCGTAGCATGCCTCCTCGACGGCGCTGGCGACCCCCTGGAGCAGATCGACTTCGTCCGTGTCGTCGTCGGGTTCCTGCGGGCGGTACCAGACGTCGACCGGATAGGTCCGGCCGGCGACCTCGATGACCGGGGCGGGGCCATGTTCTGATGCGAAGAAGTCGGAGAACCGGGCGGCGTCGATCGTGGCCGACGTGATAATCAGACGCAGGTCAGGCCGCTTCGGCAGGAGCCGCTTCACGTACCCGAGCAGAAAGTCGATGTTGAGCGACCGTTCGTGGGCTTCGTCGACGATCAGGGTGTCGTACTGGTCGAGGAAGCGGTCCGACTGGGTTTCGGCCAGCAGGATCCCGTCGGTCATCAGCTTGATGTAGGTACCGGGGCTGGTCTGGTCCGAGAAGCGGATCTTGAAGCCGACCCCCTGGCCGAGGCCCATGCCGAGTTCTTCGGCGACGCGGGCGGCGACCGAGCGGGCGGCGATCCGGCGGGGCTGGGTGTGTCCGATCAGGCCGCCGAGGCCGCGGCCCATTTCGAGGCAGATCTTGGGGATCTGGGTCGACTTACCGGAGCCGGTTTCGCCGCAGAGGACGACGCAGGGGTGTTTGCGGATCGCGTCGGCGATCGTGTCGCGGTGGAGGCTGATGGGGAGGGCGTCGTCGTATTCGATCTTCGGGACGCCGCGTGCGCGGGTCTCGCGGCGGCTGACCGACTTTTCGATGCGATCGAGGAGCTGCTGGAGGTTTTTGTCGAATGGTTTGCCGCTGTCGGCGGCGCGGCGGAGCTGGGTGAGATCGCGGCGCAGGCGGAAGCGGTCCGCCTGCATGGTCAGGTCGATGCGGCGGGCGATCTCGTCGAGCGAGGGGAGGGGATCCGAGTCCGACATCAGAGTCCGGGGGCCGAAAAACCAAGGCCCGGAACTCTATGCCGTCCGGTGCCGATGGGAAAGACACGGGGGTGGCATGGTGGTTCGAAAGGAGTTTTCGCGGGAACCGGGGACTGCTCGCCCAGCGTCCTAGCCGGCACGACGTCGCTTGCTCAAACCCAACGTGCCACGGCAGTCCCGGTCCAGCAGGCTGCTGGCCCCGCCGGAGGCGCTCTTGTTGTGTCACCGCGGAACACTGTGGGCGTCCGAGCGCGGACCGGCGGTGCGGGCTCCTCTCTGTATTACGCGGGGTCGGCACTCCTCGCGTTCAGGAGAGCGGGGCCCGCGATGCGGGTTTCCAAAGCGGGCGTCGGTGGTTTGCCGTGGTTCCACATCGAAAGCGCCTCCGGCGGGCAGGAGCTCCGCCCCTGCACCCGGGTCAGGGGGCGTGCCCGTGACGCGGCGACCAGCAACAAACGAATGTCCCCCGTTCGATGGCCGACGGGCAGACGCCAGCGGTATCCTGCCGGCACTGCGGATTCGTCTCTGTCTCGGGCACACTGACAGGAGAGCTGCAATGTCGACCTGGCCGTGGCGGCGACTGTTCCCCGCCCGCAAAACTCTCCGCCGGGGCGTTCTGCCGGGCCTCGTCGGCCTGCTTCTACTCCGGGCCGCCACAACCGCCACCGCCAGCGACTGGCCCGCATTCCGCGGCCCGCACGGAGACGGCCTGTCCGAAGCCAAGGGGGTCCCCCTCCACTGGTCCGACACCGAAAACGTCCGCTGGAAAGCCCCGCTCCCCCGGCCAGGGAACGGCAGCGCCATCGTCATGAAGGACCGCGTGTTCGTCACCAGCGCCGAAGACGCCGCCGGACACGAACGAAGCCTCCTCTGCTACCGCCTCGCCGACGGAACCCTCGACTGGAAACGGACCGTCCACGTCGACAAGGAGCTGCCGACCCACAAGACGAACCTCTACTGCGGAACCACCCCCGCGGCGAACGACCAGGCGGTCGTCGTGTGGCACGCGACCGGCGGACTCCACGCCTACGACCACGCGGGGAACCCCCTCTGGTCCCGCGACCTCGGGGAATTCCGCCACATCTGGGGCTACGGCAGCTCCCCGATCCTCGACGGCGACCGCGTGATCCTCCACTCGGGGCCGGGAACGCGGGTGTTCCTCGCCGCATTCGACCTCAAGACCGGCAAGACGATCTGGGAAACTCCGGAGCCGGTCGAAGGGGACGGCAGCAACACGCCGGACCGCCGCTACTTCGGATCCTGGGCCACACCCCTCCTCGCCGAGATCGGCGGGACGAAGCAGCTCGTCGTCGCCATGCCGACCCGCGTCTGCGGCTACGATCCCACTGACGGCCGGCTCCTGTGGTGGTGCGACGGCCTCCGCCACAGCGGCGGGGACCTCGCCTACTCCTCACCGCTGCTTGTCGGGAAGACATGCGTCATGACCGGCGGCTTCAACGGCCCCGCCATCGCGTTTCCGCTCGGGGGCTCGGGAGACCTGACGTCGTCACGCCTCTGGCGCACGGAGAAGAACCCCCAGAGCATCGGCTCCGGAATCGTCGCTGGAGACCACATCATCCGCCCCAACGCCGGCCCCGGAACGCTCGAGTGCCTCGACCCGCAGACCGGCAGGATCGTGTGGACCACCCGTGGCCCCGGCGGAAACATGTGGGCCTCGATCGTCGAAGCCGAAGGACGGGCCTACGCGACCGCCCAGAACGGAACAACGGTGGTCTTCCGGCCCGACCCGAAGGGGTATGAAGAGCTGGCCCGGAACCGGCTCGACGACTCGACCAACGCGACCCCGGCCGTGACTGACGGGACGCTGGTGTTCCGGATGGATCACGCTTTGATTTGCGTGGGGCGGTGAGTGGTCGCCAGGTCCAGCCGGAACTCGGACGGTTCCCTTTATGGAAAGCCCCTCCGGCGAGGGCCGGGGCTGGCCTCAGCTCCCCCCTGCCCCCCCCAACAGAGGGGACAGGCATCCTCTCGAATACCGCGCATGGGCGTCGCAGCCTCCACTGCGCAACCCATCGTGCCACGCCGCCCCGGTCCAGCGGGACGCTGGTGGTCAAGAATCTTCGTTGATCTGGCCTTTGATCACCCGCTGGGTCTCTTCCCACTTCGATTCAAGCCACGCGACGTACTCCTCCGCCGAGAGGAACGTGACGTCGGATTCGAATCGGTAGAGCCAGCCTTCGCCGTAGCTGTCCGTGTTGATCACCGACGGATCTCGCAGCACCGCGTCATTGAAGGAGAGAACACGGCCCGCCGCCGGGGCATACAGGCTCGAGACTGCCTTGGAGCTCTCGACCTGGCCGATCTCCTGCTTCTTCGCGACGCTCGCCCCGGCGTCGATCGTCCAGTCGAGGAAGTAGACGTCCTGCAGCAGCCGGACCGAGTAAGCGGTGAAGCCGACCCGCGCGCCCTCGTCGTCGGTCTTCAGCCAGAGATGGTTCTCCGAGTACCGGCGGTCCGTGGGGATCCGGGCTTCGTATTTCCCCATCATGAACGAAAGAGTGTCGGACATCCGGACGGGCTTCTCGAAAACAGGCGGCACGGCGTCCGGCGGTCGGACCGGGACAGAGTCGTCGAACGGCGAAGACCCGTCAACAAACCGTCCGGCACAGTGCTCGAGTTCGCGACGCTCCGGGGACGCAGGTCATTCCTGAATGATCGATGAGGTGCAGACCGCACCCGAGTGTCGAGCGGAATCCGCTCCGGCCGAGAACACGCAACGCTTCGGCAGACAAGACATCCCGACGACTTCGTCAGGAAAGTGCGTCTTGTGACAGTTTTTCGGTTGGACTACGATTTTCGACGGCAACTGGACTGTAGGACAGGATTTCCGTCCTGCCTGCAACACGTTCCGGTTCGGATCGAACATCCCCAGCGAGATCGACGATGAAGTCAGCTTTCCGACTGTCCCGAGGGGCAGCGTTCCTGTTGGCACTGGGCCTCGTCGGTGAAATCCAGCGCCCCGCCTCTGCGGCCGGTGCGGACGACAAGGACACGGCCAAGCTCGTCGTCCAGATGATCTCCCGGTTCCACCTGAGCCGGCCGCTCGTCGACGACAAGGCTTCCTCGAAGCTGCTCGACCTGTACCTCAAGCACCTCGATATCCAGAAGCTGTACTTCCTGCAGGCGGACATCGACGAATTCGGGAAGCACCGCACGACCCTCGACGACGAGCTCAAGGCGGGGGACACCCAGTTCGGCTACGTCGTCTTCAACCGGTACAAGGACCGGATGAAGGCCCAGATCGCCGTCGCCAACAAGTGGATCGACGCCGACCACGACTTCACGGTCGACGAGTCGATCGTGACCGACCCGGACGTCCAGACCTGGGCCAAGACCCAGCAGGAACTCGACGACCGCTGGCGGCAGCGGATCAAGTTCGACCTGCTCCAGTCGAAGCTCGACGGCACCCCGATCGAGAAGGCCCGCGAGCGGCTCCACAAGCGGTACCGCAACGCGATCCTCAACATCAACAACATGGGCGAGGGGGAAGAGCTCGAGTTCTACCTCACCTCGTTCACGCAGTGCTTCGACCCGCACTCGACCTACATGTCCCCGCAGTCCTGGGAAAACTTCCAGATCGACCTGCGGCTGAGCCTCGACGGAATCGGCGCCGCCCTCCGTTCGGATGACGGCTTCACGATCGTCGCCGAGATCGTCAAAGGGGGAGCCGCCGATCGCGACGGCCGCCTCAAGGTCGGCGACAAGATCCTCGGCGTCGGCCAGGGTCCGAGCGGTGACATCGAGGACATCTACGAAGCGAAGCTCAACGACGTCGTCCGCAAGATCCGCGGCCAGCGGGGGACGATCGTCCGCCTGCAGGTGAAGACCGAAGCGGGGGGCGAGACCAAAATCTACAACGTGACCCGCGACAAGGTCGAACTCCAGGAGCGGGCGGTCAAAGGCGAGATCATCGACACCGTCTCCCGCACCGGCCGTCCGGGGCGGATCGGCGTCGTGAGTCTGCCGTCGTTCTACCGCGACTTCGAAGGGGCCCAAGGGGGCGAGGACTTCAAGTCCGCCGCCAAGGACCTCGAAGCGGTCCTGCAGAACTTCAACCGCGAAGGGGTCGACGGGGTCGTGATCGACCTCCGCGACAACGGCGGGGGGGCCCTCAGCGAAGCGATCGAAGTCTCCGGCCACTTCCTCGACGAAGGCCCGGTGGTCCAGGTCAAGGAGCCGAACGGCCGCGTCCGCGCACTCGATGACGAACTGCAGGGAGTCCTCTACAACGGCCCGCTCGTCGTGGTCTGCAACCGGCTCTCCGCCTCCGCCTCCGAGATCTTCGCGGGAGTCATCAAGGACTATCACCGCGGCCTCGTGATCGGGGACACGACGACCCACGGCAAGGGGACCGTCCAGAACCTGATGGAAGTCGCCGCCACCGAGCCGTTCCGCTTCTTCAAGGGGGCGGACCGGGGCAAGCTCAAGCTGACGATCCAGCAGTTCTACCGAGTCAACGGGGACAGCACCCAGAACCGCGGCGTCCGCTCGGACGTCGTCCTGCCGTCGCTGCTCGATCACCTCGACCAGGGTGAGGCGTTCCTCGACAACGCCCTGCCGTTCGACCAGATCCAGCCGGCGAGCCATACCGACAACCGGCTGGTCTCCCCGAACCTCGTCGCCTCGCTGCAGAAGACCAGCGAAGCCCGCGTCACCGGCGACAAGGAGTTTCTGAAGGTCAACAAGGCGATTACCCGCTACCTCGAGCGGAAGAGCCGCAAGACGGTCTCCCTCAAGGAAGACGTCCTCCGGGCCGAGCGGGATATCGACAAGGAGCTCGAGGATCCGAACGCGGAGAAGATCGACGAGGATGCTCCGCCGAAGAAGAAGGACAACGAGTTCTTCCCGGACAACGCCTACAACAAGGAACTGCTGAACGTCACCCTCGACTACATCGCCGGCCTGAAGAACCAGGTCGCCGCCCAGAAGTAGTCGCTGAAGACGCAACGCCGGGTTTCACGAACGGGCCGCACGAAAGTGCGGCCCGTTTCTTTTTGCGCCCCCCGCAGCGCCATCACCCGGTCTGCAGTGCCAGCGAGCTAGCTCTGGAATGGGGCGTCCCGGTCAATGGTCCCCTGAGGCTCGTCGAGCTGTTTGATCTGGTCGAGGATGAGATTCAGGATGAGTTTGAGCGCGATGAGTCCGCAGACAACGATCGTTCCCATGATGTGCCGGCCCGGCCTGGTGAATGTCCAACGTGGCTGACGGGACAACGCCGACCGGACCGCCCCGGATCTCGCAATCGAAACGGATTGCCCGCCCCGCTATCGAGAAGGCCGTTTCCGTTTCCCCGGCTGCGGGGAGCCGCCGTGATCATGGGAATGCCCATGATCGTGCGAGTGGTCGTGCGAATGACCGTGATCATGGGAGTGTCCATGGTCATGAGAATGACCATGGTCGTGCGCGTGGGACGGGAGCGGTTCGTCAACCGGCAGTGTCTCGGCCGGTTCTCCGGCATCCTGCCCGGTCGGCATTCCGCGGACGGGGCCCTGCCGGTAAGCCTCGAGGGCTCCGTCCATCACCTCCCGGAGGGGAACACCGTAGCGGCGGGCGATCTGGGCGCACGCCTCGTACTCGGGGGAGAACTCGGCGGTCCCCCCGGTCCGCCACGAAAGCTTTCCGGCGATGGCGCCCCAGCCGGTCGTGACGGTGTGCGGGGCGCGGGCCTGTTTCGTCCGCTCGATCCGCTGCCGGCGGATCCCGAGCGTTCCGGTCTCGCGAAAGAGGATCTCCTCCATTCGGACGGCGGCGTCGAGGTCGCACAGGACCGAGAGCATCGCACCCGGGCGGTCCTTCTTCATCTGGATCGGCGTACTCCAGCAGTCGAGGGCGCCTTCTTCGAGCAGCCGCTGCCGTGCATACGCGAGCACTTCGCCCGGAACATCGTCGACGTTCGTTTCGAGCAGCAGCACCTCGTCGGTGGTCGTTCCCGCCGAGACGGCCGAGCCGACGAACAGCCGCAGCACGTTCGCCCGGTCGGGAAAGTTCTTGGTTCCGGCTCCGTAGCCGATCCGGTCAATCGTCATTGCGGGCATGCTGCCGAAGCGGCTGGCAAAAGTCTTGGCAATGGCGGCGCCGGTCGGAGTCGTCAGTTCCGCCTGGATCGGGACGTCGACGAGCGGGATCCCGCGGAGGATTTCCGCGGTCCCGGCGGTCGGGACGGGGCAGAGGCCGTGGTCGATCCGGACGTAGCCGCGGCCGGTCGGGAGGCGGCTGCAGACGACCTCGTCGACGCCGAGCAGGTCGAAGCCGACCGCCGCGCCGACGATGTCGACGATGGAGTCGATCGCCCCGACTTCGTGGAAATGGATCTGTTCGAGGGTGCTGCCGTGGACCTTGGCTTCGGCCTCGCCGATCGCGCGGAAGATCCGCTTGGCGAGGTCGCGCTGGCGGTCTGTCAGGGCCGGCGCGGCGTCGAGAATTTTGACGATGTCGGTGTAATGGCGGTGGGCGTGCTGTTCGGGGTGGAGGACTTTCACGTAGGTGGCGCGGAAGGCCCCTTTCATGACGGTCTCGACCTTGAGTTCGACGCCGGGGAGCCCGAGAGAATCGATCGCCCGTTTGAGTGCTGCGACGTCGATCCCGGCGTCGATGAGGGCGGCGAGGGTCATGTCCCCGCTGATACCGGTGGCACATTCGAGATAGGCGATCTGCATGCGAGGGACTCCCGGCCGACGTCTTGATGCGGGCTGGTGTATCACTCCCCCGCGAACGGAACAAGCGGCCAGTCGCGACGGAGCGTCCCACCACCTCGGTCCAGCGGGACGCTGGCCCCGCCGGAGGCGCTCTCTCGCGGAACCGTGAGAAACCCTGGTCATCCGCTTTAGGGAACCGGCCCGCAGACTCCTACTCTCCTGACCGCGGGGAGTGCAGTGCGGGCGTGATGGAGAGGAGGGCCCGCGACGCCGGGCCGCGACTGGACGTCCGTGGTGCGCAATGGTTCCACAGTAGGAAGCGCCTCCGGCGGGGCCAGCAGCCTGCTGGACCGGGGTGGCCGTGGGGCGTTGGGTTTGAGCGGGGGGCGTCGGACCGGCATGGACGTGAGAGCGTGCGAACCGGTTCCCGTTCGTTTACGCTCTTACCAATCTCCACACCCCCACTCTCCCCATGAACGAACTCGCCCCCTGGGGGACCCTGCTCATCGGCCTCGCCGTCGCTCTAGGCGCCTGGAGCGGACAGGACATGCTCCGCGCAGGCCTCGCGACGATCGAAAACGACATCCGCGAGAAGCTCCGCCGAGTCCGACTGCCGTCGTCGAACCTCCACACCTACATCGTCGCCTGGGTCATCGCCGCCGCCGGCCTCAGCGCCGTCGTCTGGATCGGCCTCGGCCCCGCCTCGGCCCTCCTCGCCTCGATCGTCTTAGTCTGCCTCCCCTGGCTCCTGATCCGCCGGATCGCCGCACGGCGTCGCGACAAGATCGAAGAACAGCTCTCCGACGCCATGGTCGCCATGTCGAGCGCCATCCGCTCCGGCCTGTCGCTCCCCCAGTCCCTCGACCTCCTCGCTCGCCAGAGCCCAAGGCCGATCTCGCAGGAGTTCCTGCAGATGTGCGGCGAGTACCAGATGGGTAAGCCTCTGGAAGTGGTTCTCCGCGAGGCGCGGGACCGGCTGCAGAGCGAGAACTTCGCCCTGTTCGCGGCGGCGGTCGATGCCAGCCGTCAGAGCGGGGGGCGGCTGAACGAGACGATCGAACGAATCGCGCATTCGGTGCGTGAGCTGCAGCGACTGGAGCGGAAGATCCGGTCGGAGACGGCCCAGGCGAGGCAGTCGGCGATGTACATGGCGCTGGCGCCGGTGTTCATCCTGTTCATCTACTACTTCGCGTTCGATCCCGAGAACACGGAGCGGCTCTTCACGACGTTCGCCGGCCAGATGATGCTCGCGGTCGCCATTGCTCTGAACCTGGCAGCCTACTTCTGGGCCCAACGAATCCTCGAGACAGAGATTTGACCCCGGGTCCAGGGGCGGAGCTCCTGGCCGCCGGAGGCGCTTCCCACGTGGAACCGCCCAGTCCATACCGGGCGCGCGGACTCGAAAGGTGCCCGTCAAAACCGCGCCCACCGGCAAACTCCCGCCATCCCACCCGCCCCAGCTTTTCCCGGTTCTGTAACCCGCAATCTCGTTCAGGTGGCAGGCGCGGTGGGCCGATGTTCGATCCGCAGGGATCCAGACCGGCCCCGCGCCGACGTATTCCGACCGGAGCAATCGTTGCGACCGATCCAACCGGATCAGGTTGCCGAATCGCATCCGGGAAGAGGACGTCGATGCGCCACGGACGCCAGCCGGCCTAGAGTTCGAACAGGGAGGCGAACGGGATTTCGTCCCCCTTCCTGACGAACGAGCGACGGCGAACCGCAGCGCAGCAACGGGACCCCTCATGGCGACGGCAACGACATCCCGGACCAGGACCGCAGGCCTTGAGCTGGTCCCGCTGCGCGGCCGCGTTTCGTTTGCGCCGCTTTCGCTTCGGCCCGGTCGGCACATGCTGGGGGCGGACGCCGGCTGTGACCTGTGCCTGGCTCTGGAAGGGGTCGCGGCGCAGCACTGTCTGATCATTGCCGGCCCGCAAAAGACGCTCGTGAAGGCCCTCTCGCCGCTGACGTGGATCAACGATGGTCCGTGCGGGGAATCGGTGCTGAAGGCTGGCGACCGGCTGGTGATTGGTCCAGTCGAGCTCCTGGCTCGGGCGACGGTCCTGGTGGACGAGGAGCCGGTGGCGAGTGCCCCGGCCGTGGTGGATGAGCCTCGGCAGCGGGTCGAGCCGGTTGTTGTGCCTCCGCCGCTTCCTCCCGCTGTGCGGACGCCGGTGACTCCGGCCACGCGGCTGGCGGACGTCACGACGCCCCGGTCGCTGTTCCAGTCGGATCCGGCCTGGCAGTCCGCATCGACTGAGGCCGCTTCGGTGTCTCCTACGCCTCCGCCGCTTCCGATGTCCCCTCCTCCCCTGCCCCGTTCGGTCGACGTGACCGTCGAGCAGGAACGACGGCTGGCGGACCAGGAACGCAAACTCGCGGAAGCGGAACAGGAGCGGCGGCTTCTCGCGCGGAAGCTCGATGAGGCCGAGTCGCGGCAGGACCGCGAGGGGAAACTCACGGCCGACCTCGAGCGGGAGCGGATCCTCGTTCGGGCGCTCCGGACCGAGCTGAACGACGCGCGGACCGCAGCCTCCCGCCCCAGCGTCGACAGTGACGAGGTCCTGAGCCTGCGTGGCCAGGTCGAAAGCCTGACGCAGAAGCTGGCGAGCGTCCGGCCGGCAACGCCGGAAGCGGACCGGAGCGGGCTCCTGCAGCAGCGGATGGAGCTGCTGGCTATGCGCCGCGACGTCCAGGAGAAGCTGACGGAGCAGCACCGCCTCGAGCACGAGATCGAAGAGGCCCGGCAGGCCCTGCTGCGGGATGCGGATGACTTCCGCAAGCAGCAGGAGACGGCCCAGGAGGAGTTCAGCCGCATCGAACACCTGATGGCGGAGTTCGAACAGCACCGGAGCGGCCTCGCCGAGCGGGAAGAGACGCTCCAGCGGGAGTTCGACCGGATCGCCGGTCTCGAATCGGACGTCGCGCGGCGATCGGGCGAAGTCGACGAACATCGACAGGGGCTCGTCTCGCGGCAGGCGGAGCTCGACAGCGAGCATCGGCGGCTGCAGGCCCTGCGGGCCGAGGCGGCGGAAGTTTCCCGGGCCCAGGAAGAGCTGGCGGCCCGTGAAGCGGAACTCGACCGGATTGCGGAGCAGCTCGAGCAGGAGCTGCAGCACGCCGAACGGACCGCGGAACAGCACCGGGTTTCGTCGCTCGAAGTCGAGGCCCTCCGGAAGGAACTCGGCCTGCGGGACGAAACCCTCAGGTCGAGTGAGCGGGAGCTCGCGACCCGGCATGCGGACCTCGAACACTCCTCAATCCAGTTGGAGCAGGCCCGCGCTGAAGCGGAGCAGCGGCTTCGCGATCACGCCGCTCGGGACGAGGAACACAAGTCGGTCCGCGCCCTGCTCGACGAGCGGGCGGCGGCCCACGAGGAAGCCGCCCGGCGCCTCGAAGAGCGGATGACCGAGCTCGCCGGCCGCGAACACCACATCCAGACCCGCGAGTCGGCCATCGACGAGCGGCATCGCCTCCTGTCCCTTGCCGAGACCGCGCCCGCCGCGACCCCGGTCGACCAGGACGAGATCGATTCATTGAACGAGGCCCGCGAAGAGCTGGCGCGTCACGCCGAGGATCTTCGCCAGCAGACGGCGGAACTGGCGGATGCCCGGTCCTTCATCGCCTCCCGCGAGCGGGCGATCGAAGCCCGGTTGCTTGAGCTCGAAGAGCGCGAGGCGGTCATCGCTAAGCGACCGGTCTCGACTGAGTCCGATTCAAACGGGACTGCCGAAGAGGCTCCGCAGTCGATCGACCGGGATCTCGAAGAGGCCCGGCTCAGCGCCGAGTCCCTCGCCCAGCGCGAACGGGACATCTCGGAGAAATTCGAGCTGATCCAGGAGCGGGAGTCCGCACTCGACGACCTCGAAAGCACCCTCCGCCGCCGCGAGCTCGCCCTCGACGAACGGGAAGAACGGGCGGGCTGGTCCACACCGGGCATCACCGCTCCACCGGCCCCCGTCGCGCCGTCCACTCCAGCACCGGATGTCGAGGCCATCACCCGCGAACTGGAAGCCGCCTACGCGGAACAGGTCGCGGCCCTCGACGCCGAACGGGCTGAGGTCGAGCAGCTCCGGGGCGAGTTGAAGGATCACCGCAGCGCCTTCCTCCAGCAGTACGAGGCGCTCGAGCGGGATCGGAACGACTTCGAAACCGAGCGGCACGAACTCGATCAGGAGCGGCTACACGTCGCCCAGGAACGGGCCACCCTCGAAGCGGAACGCGAGGCCCTCGAGTACGAGCGCAACAGCGCCGCCGCCCCGTTCCTCCCCGAATCCCACGAGACCGGCCACTTCGGGGCCGTCGCCTACGCTCACCCACACTCCCCTGAGCCCCAGGACGAGCCGGCCGTCACACCGCCGCCGATTCCCTCCCCCTCCCCCTCCCCCTTCCCGTTTGCCGCCCGCCCCTCCCTCTCGACCCGACCGAGCCTCGACGAATCGGAGCTCGAGTCCCCCGCGCCGCACGCGTCGCCGTTCGCTCCCCGTCCCTCTCAGCCGCTCCCTCCCGATCGCCCCGCGCTCGGCGAACCGGAGCTCCTCGGCGCCGCAGGACGGTTCTTCCCCGACGAGATCGGCCGCCGCTTCCTCCCCGCCGCCGAACTCCCCCCGGAAGACCGGGCCGAATTCGACGAGGAGCAGGACCCGCACGGGGCGCTCGCCACCACCCTCATCGAAGAAGAGCTCCCCACGGAGTCCGCCGAGCCCGCTCCCTCGGGCGAAGGTCCGTCGAGCGACGCCCTCGAACTCCGCGCCCATCTCGCGGATCTGTTCGGGATCGATCTCTCCCACCGCCGCTCCTCGATGCTCTCCGCCGCCGAACCGGCCGAAGCCCCGGCCCTGGACGCAGAACCGGAGCAGTACGCCGAAGAGGACTACGCCCCCGAGCCGGTCGCCGAGCTGTCGCCGCCGATCGAAGCTCCCCCTCCCGTGGACGAGCCCCCGATCGACGAAGACGATGTCGCCTCCTACATGGAGCGGCTCCTCAAGCGGACCCGCACCGGCATCATGGACTTCCAACGGTCCGTCGCCCCAGCCCCCGCTCCCGCACCGCCCCCTCCCGTCCCGGCCCCCAAGCCCGACGAAGTCGCGCCGTCGCTCGCTGAAGAAGCCGCCCGTCCCGCCCGCCGTCCCCTCGCCCAGCAGGAGAAGGACGCGATCCGGGGCTCCATGGACTCCTTCCGCGAACTCGCCAACCGGACCGCCCGCGCCGCCGTCGCCCGCCATCAGCTCGTGAAGCTCCGCCAGACCCACTCCACCAAGGGGATGCTGGCCGGCTTCTGCACCGTGGTCACGGTCATCCTCGTCGTCCCCGAGATCTGGGGGAGCGACCGCTACCGCATCGCCGCCATCGCGGCCGCCGTCGTCACGTTCATCGCCAGCATGGAATGGCTCCGGACCAAGATTCGCATCAAGAAGCTGGACGACTTCGTCGCCGAGTCGGATATCAGCAAGGATCCTCCGCTTGAAGACGAGGAGCCGGTGCAGGAGTAGGTGCGTCCGGTATCGGTTGCACCGTTCCCTGTACGGAAGCGCCTCCGGCGGGCAGGGGCCCGGCCCCTGCACCCGGGCACAGCATTGGGGGCTTTACCTTCGCAAGACGACCTGGTCCGCGAGGTAGCGGACCTTCGGGACCGTGGCGTAACGGTCCGTGGCGGAGCGATAACCGGCCGCGCAGGCGACGCAGGTCGTGTAGCCGAGCGACTCGAGCCCCAGCACCTCGTCGTACCGCACGGGATCGATCCCCTCCATCGGACAGGTGTCGACCCCCAGCACCGCCGCCGCGGTCATGAAGTTGCCGAGCGCGATGTACGCCTGCCGGATCGCCCACTCCATCCGGGCCCCCTCCGACATCCCCTGCACGATCGCCCCCGTCAACATCTTCCGGAACCCCGCCAGCGACTCCGGCGTCACCCCCCGGACGTCCGCGATCCGGGCCAGGTAGTTGTCGACGTCTGACTCGGCGAGCGCTTTGTTCACCGCAAACACGACAAAGTGCGAACACTGCGCGGGCTGCTTCTGCCGCCACGAGAACGGAACCAGCTGGTCCTTCGTCTCCTGCCCCGTGATCACGACGAACCGCCACGGCTGCAGCCCGTACGACGACGGCGTCAGGATCAGCGACTCCTCCAGCGCCCCCCAGACGTCGTCGGGAATCTTGCGGGTCGTGTCGAACTCCTTCGTGGCATAACGCCAGCGGAGCTGCTCGATCAGGGCGGCGGGAGCGATTTCAGGCATGGCTGCGTCGGGATATCCGGATCTCGAAAGAAGGACCTCCGCCGATTCTATTCCCTCCCCCGCCAATTCCCATCGGTGCTGCCGAAACGCCACACGTCGCTGAAATCACTCCCATCGCGCGATCCCCGCAAACCGGCGCGACCGGATGAGCCCATGCAGGTCGCAGCCCCGCAGGCGAAACTCCCCCCGTTGCCCCCGCCCCCACCAGATCCCGGACGAGCCGCTCCCGGCACCGTGCCATTCTGAAGGAAGTCTTTGTCGTCCGTTGCCCCGCTCCTTCCCCGTCTCCCCAAGGTCCGCCGTGAGCCTCTCCCCGAAACGTCGCCTGCTCGCACGGGTCGCGGATGCCGCGGGGCTCGCCCGGCTCGTCGACGTCGCTCGCGGCTGGCGGGGACTGCTGGTGCTCAATTACCACCGGGTCGGCACCCCCGGGAACAGCCTCTTCGATCACGACCTCTACAGCGCCACCGCCGACGACTTCGATCAGCAGATCCGCTACCTCAAGAAGAACTTCGACGTCATCGGCCTCGACGGCCTCGACGACCTCCTCGTCCGCCGCGGACGGCAGCGGGCGGTCATGGTGACGTTCGACGACGGCTACCTCGACAACTACGAACTCGCCTTCCCGGTCCTCCGCGCCCAGAACGCCCCGGCGGTCTTCTTCGTGACCACCGGCTTCCTCGACGACCGCCCCCTCGCCTGGTGGGACGAGATCGCCTGGATGGTCAACCGCAGCCCCCGCTCCTCTCTCGAACTGAAGTCCTGGCTCGCCCAGCCGGTCACCTGGGTCAACGGACACCGGGGAGCCGCCATCGGCCGCCTCCTGAAGACCTTCAAGGGCCTGCCGACGAAAGAAACGAAACAGTTCCTCGACGACATCGCCGCCGAAACCGGGTCGGGCCGCGCCCCCAGATCGGCCGCCGACGGTCTCTGGATGAACTGGGATCACGTCCGCGAAATGGTCCGCGGCGGGATGAGCATCGGTTCGCACACGGTCACCCATCCGGTCCTGAGCCGCGTCGACGACGGACAGCTCCACGTCGAACTCGCCGAGTCGAAGCGGCGGCTGGAACAGGAACTCGCGATCACGGTCGACTCGATCAGCTACCCCGTCGGCCAGCCCGATTCCTTCACCCCCCGCTGCTGGGAAGTCGCCGAACAGCTCGGCTACAAGTGGGCCTTCAGCTACTACGGCGGTTTCATTCCCGAGCTCGCCAACCGCTTCGACCTCAAGCGGACCGCGATCGAGCTCGACTGCTGCCTCCCCACCTTCCGCTCGATGACGCGGGTCCCGACGGTGTTTCACTCGTAGGGCTCGCCAGCAACGGATGCGAAGGCCTGCCTCGGTTCAACGACCGGCAGAATGCTTCATTGGGACGATGGCAGTCGACGCACTGTTTCGACAGAATCGCGTCGCTCGCTGCACACCCTCTGAGGACTCATTCCGATGGACCTGCTGTCGACTCTCTCCGGCTCGCTGATGGAAAACTTCTTTCCGGCCGGGTGGGATCTCAAGAAGATCGATGCCTGCGTGGATGCCGATCCCGCCTCGATCACGACCCGTCAGAAGTGGTGGCACCCCAAGTTCAATCCGGTCCCGTGCGCGTCGCTGGCGGACTTCGACACCCTCCTCGGCCACGAGATCGCCCTCACGATCAAGCAGAGCCGCGACGCCGGGGAGAAGCTCGCCCTGATCCTTCCCGTCGGCCCGATGGGGATGTACCGCTGGGCGATCTACTTCCTCACGGAGTGGGGAGTCTCCTGCGACCACGTCTACGGCTTCAACATGGACGAGTGGAGCGACGCCCAGGGGAACACCCTCCCCTCCGACAACCCCGGCGCCTTCCAGTACGCGATGGAGCAGGCGTTCTACGGTCCGCTCGGCAAGCTGACGGTTCCCAAGAAGCAGCGGCACTTCGCCACGAAGAAAGTCCTCCCCACCTACGGCGAGCGGATCGGCGAGCTGCGGTCCAAGGGGGCCAAGCTCGGCGTGATCTTCGGCATCGGCCGGGTCTGCCACATCGCCTTCTGGGAGCCGCACTTCGCCGGCGAATACGGGACCGAGAAGGAATGGAAGGCCCAGACGCACCGGATCGGGGCCAAGCTCCATCCGCTGACGATCGAGCAGAACGCCCTCACCAGCTTCAAGAGCCGCACGACGCTCGTCCCCGCCTTCGCGAACACGATCGGCCCGGGCCTGTTCCTCGGTGCGGACAAGATCATCGGCGGTGCGGACGGCACCTTCGGCCGCGGCATGCAGTGGCAGGGGCTCAGCCTCTGGATGACGCTCCGTCACGGCCCGTCGACCTGGATCCCGTCGAGTTTCATGCCGGCCCAGCCGGGGCGGCTGTTCTTCCTGAAAGAGCTCGCCGGCCCGCTCGTCGCCGAGTGCAACTGAATGGATTCCCCAGCTCCGCGGCGGGCGTGCGACCATGCGGAGGCCGCCGCCGCGGGCTAGAATACTCGCCGCTCCGGGACCACGGGTTCCGGAGCGTTCCCCGAGGAGTTTCCGCCGTGTGGATTCGATCGCTCGCGTTCAGCGCCACTCTCGCCGCCGCTGCCCCCGCCCCCGCCCCGCTGGCCCTGGCTCAGCAGGAACCCCCTCCGCCGGGGCTTCCCGCCGCTCCGACCACCCCGGCCGCGCCGGCCGCAGGGGACGCCGCGGCGAATCCGGGCGCTCCCGCCACTCCCCTCTCTCCCGAGGCGGAGGCCCGTGAGAAGCTCAAGCACGACGCCGATGAGGCGTACCGCCAGCAGGATTTCCCGAAGGCGATCGAGCTCCTGAACCAGGTGATCAAAGACGCCCCGACCGACCACATCGCCCTCTACCTCCGGGCGAGCGCCAAGGTCGAACACGGAGCCGCCGAAGGGAAGCCGGAGCTGATCCGGGACGGCCTCGCCGATTCGATCGCCGCCGTGAAGGCGGAAGGGAAATCCCGGCCCGACTACTACCTCCCCTACTTCTTCGGGATGTCGCAGCTCTCGCACATCGAGAAGACCCTCGACCATGCCAAGGCCGCCCGGGGGGTCGCCGACGGGATGCTGAAGCAGCCTCTCAAGGAAGACCAGCGGGCGCAGATCCTCTACCAGCGGGCGCTCCTCAACCTCCAGATGGACGAGAACACCCCGGCGAAGACGGACCTCGAAGAATCCGTGAAGCTCGCTCCCGAGCATCAGGCCGCCTGGATGGCCCTGGCGGACGTCACCGCGCGGACCGAGGGCTTCGACAAGGGGCTCGCCGTCTTTCAGCGGGCAATCGAAAAGAACCCCCGCGACCCGATGCTGCTGAACAACCGCGGCATGTTCCTGCAGTCGCAGGGGCGGGACCAGGAGGCGATCACCGACTTCTCCAAGGCTCTCGAGGTCGACCCGAAATTCACTGTCGCCCTCGCCAACCGGGGCTACGCCCTCCTGAACGGGGCGCAGTTCGAAGCGGCCGAGATCGACCTGACCAAGGCCCTCGAAGCCAACCCCGCCGACCGGGGGGTCCTGAGCCTCCGGGCCGCAGCCCGGATGAACCTCGGCAAGCTGGACGAAGCGGTCCGGGACTGCGAAGAGGGGATCAAGCTCGAACCGCAGAACCCGCTCGCCTACGCCGATCTCGGCTTCGCCCAGTACGCCGCCGGAAACGTCGCGGGGGCCCTCAAGTCCTTCAACGAGGCGCAGCGGCTGAGCCCCGAGCTGCCGTTCCTCCTCCCGTGGCGGTACGCCGCGGCGATCGCCGCCAAGAGCCCCCTCCCGGCTGAGGCGGAGGGGATCGCCAGGAAAGCCAAGGATCAGCGGAACTGGTTCGACGTCCTGACGTTGTACCTCGGTAACCAGGCGACCGAGCAGGACCTCAAGACGGCGATCGAAGCGACCCCCGAGATGTACCGGGACTCGCAGAAGTCGGAAGCGAACTGCTTCATCGGGATCAAGGCCCTGAACGCCGGCAACAAGGACGCCGCCAAGCGGGCGTTCGAGCAGTCCCTCAAGAGCAAGGCGACTTCCCTCTCCGCCTACCGCGTCGCCAAGGGGATGCTCTCCAAGCTGTAGGTCCCCGCGGGGGGAGCGACCTCGAGCGGAACTTGGGGAAACTGGCCTTAAGATCCACAACCAGGCCGCTTTGGGTTGCCCGGGGGAGCCGAGCCAGCTAAAATTCCCGGCTCGCATTTTCCGATGGAACGGGCGAACGACTTCGCCGCTTTACGTAAGAGCATACTGCCATGGCACATAAGAAGGGACAAGGCTCCACCCGCAACGGACGCGATTCGAACGGCCAGCGCCGGGGTGTGAAGCGGTACGGGGGCCAGGTGGTCATCGCCGGCAACATTCTCGTCCGCCAGTGCGGGACGAAGTTCCACGCTGGCCGCAACGTCGGCCAGGGGAGCGACTACACGCTGTTCGCCCTCGTCGATGGCACGGTCGAGTTCGACCAGAACAGCCGCCGCGTCAACGTGAACCCGGCCGCTGCCGCCGCCAACTAGGCTCGCGCAACACCGCTGTGAATCTCGGCAGTCTGGCCAATCTGGCCAGACTGCTTTGTTTTTGCGCGATGCAGGAATTCTGCGGAGGTGGCCGCCTGTGGGGCGTCGATACACGACGCAGGTGGATCGTCTCCACCCGAGATCCGGGAGCCGGGCCGCGTTCGCAGCGCGCTTCGGGATCTTGCGAGGGGAAAGGATTCTCCTCGACGAATGAATTCCGGCAGGAGGCGCGGAATGGAATCCTCGGCGGATCACGGACTGGCATCGATCGAGGTCGAACGGATCGCCTATGCGGCGATCGGGCGTCACCTGCGGGTGATGTGCTTCCTGTGCCTCCTGCTCCTGGTGCTCGGGTTCCTGATCGGGCACCACGTCGCCAATCTCCATTCGCGGACCCTCGCCCAGAGCCTCGAGGGGCGCGAAGAGGCGCTCCGGACTGAGATCACCAAGCTCACGAGCGACGTCGCCGCGATGCGGCTGACCGAGCTCGAAGGGACCCAGCGGGTTTCCGATCTGCAGGGGCAGGTCACCCGCCAGGAGTCAGCCCTGACTGAAGCCCGCCAGCAGATCGAGTCGGCCCACGCCCTCCGGCAGTCGCAGGTCGTCGATGCGATCGAGCAGATGGACGCGGATCGCCGGGCCCTGCTCCGCGAGCTCAAGCCGTATGAAGACCAGGATCGTCCGCTGCCGCCGCAGATCGTCTCGGGAGCCCTCTCGCGGGTCATCGAAGCCCAGCGGGAGCGTCTCAACCGCCTGATCGAGGCTCCGGTCACCGCCAGCCGTCCCCAGTGCCCCGTCGACGCGGCCGCCTCGGTGGCCCTCGTCCCGGTCTCGGAATCGGGGCCCTCTCCGACGATCGCGCCGGGGACCGCACCAGCCGCCACGACCGAATCGAAGCCAGCCGCCGCCAGCGAAGAGATCGACCTGTTCACTCCCCCGGCTCGGGTGGAGGCCTCCGCTCCGGTCACCGCTCCTCCTCCGCCGCCGGAGACTCCGGTCTTCGCCAAGCCGGTCCCGTTCACTCCCGCTCCGGTCCCTGTACCCGCTCCTCCGCCGGCTCCGGTGGCGAGCGATCTGGTCGTGACTCCGGCCCCCGCTCCGTCGGCAGCCCCCGCCGTCATTGCGCCTGCTCCGCTCGCCTCGGCCCCCGCTCCGGCGGTCATTCCGGCAACCGGGATCATCGACAGCGTTCCGCTCCAGGAGCTCCACGGCCATGAGGCCGCCCCGCTGACGCCGGAAGCGCGTCGCGGCCGGACCACGCTGTTCTTCACGCCGACAAGGAAGAACCCGGCGAACTCGGTCCCCGCCATTCCGATCGCCGCCCCCGCACCGACGCAGACGACGTCCGCCCCGCCGGCGAAACTCCGCTGATCGCGGAAAGCAGGAATCCGACAGGGGCCAACGCCCTATGAAACACTCCGGGAATCGCCAAACCCTCCCCAAGGAAGGTCTGGCGGTTCCCGGAGTTTTCGCTTTTCCAGCGTCTAGCGCAGTGTGCCGCGATCCCTCCCCACGCCAGCTCCCACCGGGGCGGACGCCGAAGGCACGCCCCCAACCCCGCCCATTGCCGTCGCAGCCCCGTTAGCGCAACCCATCGCCCCACGGCGCGCGGGGTCAAGGGGCCCCGCCCCTTGCGGGTCCAGGGCAGAGCCCTGGTGGTGGTGGTGAGGGGGGCTGGGGTCGGTATCATGGGAGGGGTCCGGCGGCGGAGTGCGTCCGCGGACAGACTTCCGGATCGCGAGCGGTTCCATGGCAGGCAGGCTCCAGGTCGGATCGACACTGCGCGGGGTGGTGTGCCTCGGGCTGGCGGTGGCGGCGTTCGCCGAGACCGTGACGGCGCAGCCGGTCGGGCCGCAGCGGCATCGTGTGCGGCGGTTCGCGGCTCTCGACGATCCGGAGAAGGCGGCTCCGGCCCCCTTCTCGATCGATGAGCGACTGGCGGAGCTCGAGCAGCTGGAGACCCGGATCACGGGAAAGCCGGTGGACCGGGGGGCGCTCAAGGAGCGGGTCTCGCCGATCGTCGCGCGGATCAATCTTTCGACTCCGAACGCCTACTCGGCCGATTCGATCCGCTATGTGCTGATGGAAGTGGTCCTGGTCAATCCGACCGGGAAGGAGGCGGTCCTGCAGCCGCGCGAGGCGACGCTGACGGCGGACGGGAAGACGTTCCGTAGTACGGACGTCGCTCCACTGCGGAATTACGGCATCCAGTTCATGAACGGGGATTCCTACAGCCCCACGGACCTCGTCACGGAGAACTCGCTCCCGACCCGCAAGGTCATTCCGCCGAAGAGCGAGGTCACGACGCGGTGGGTCTTCTGCGGCCTGTCGCGGGGGCGGAACGTCCCCGCGATGTCGCTGTCGGTACCGGTCAACGGGGTGCCGATGACGGTGGACCTCAATGCGCAGGCCCGGGCGCGGCTCGGGATGACGGTTGAGACAATCGGTCCCCGGAAGTGCCTGGCGTTCATCGAGGTCCGCGGGGAACTCGACACGGTCAACATGGCGGACCTCGTGAGTTATCTCGACGGGGCGCCGGCGGCGGGGGTGACGCGGGCGGTGATCCATGGGGGGCAGACCCCGGGATGGCTCAACGAGTCGATGCGGTCCTGGTTCCTGATGAGCCGGACCCCTCACGCGGCGCAGCAATTCAGTCAGATGCCGTCGATTCCGGGGGGGATTTCGGAGCTGCACATCGTGCTGCCGAAGCAGCCGACGCCGGAGGAAGAGAATACCGACGATGAGGAACTGCTGAACGCCGAGGAGATCGAGCTGGCGGAGGACAGCAGCGGGAGCCAGCTCCACGAGTCGCTGCCGGACGCAGTCCAGGAGGCGCTTCGGACGGCTCTCGAGGCCCTTCCGCCGGACCAGCTCGTGAAGGAGATCCACGACGGCCATCGGCTCGCCCGGGCGGCAGCGCTCGCGCAAGGGGGGAGCCGGCTGGGACCGGAGCTCTATTCACTGGTCGAGTCGTATGTCGACGGCAAGGACGAGCTGCTGACCTCGGCGGGGATCATCGCCCTGGGGGAGATCCGGGATCCGAAGGCGGTGCGGAAGCTCGAGAGCATCCTGATGACGGGGACGCCCCGGCTGGCGCGGATCGCGATGGAGAGCCTCGCCTCTTCGCGGTTCCAGGAGTTCCACGAGGTGCTGGTCCGGCATCTCGACGAGAAGACGGCGGTCCCCGCGAAGGAGGCGATCGAGGTCCTGGCGGGCTTCGCGCATCCCGACTGGAACGACCGGCTGCTCAAGCACTGCGATGACGGCGAGGTCGACGTCCGGCTGGCGGCCCTCAAGGCGCTCCGGCGGATCGGCCATCCGCAGCTGCTGGCGGTCCTCAAGCGGCTGGTCCGGGATCCGGACGACAAGGTCCGGATCGAGGCGTTCAACATCCTGGTCGACCGCCCCGACGCGGAGTCGGAAGGGGTCGCGATGGAGATCTGCCTCGAGCGGCTCAGCGACAAGAAGACGACCGATAACGACCTGCAGATCGCCTACGGGCTCCTGTACCGGACCCGCGACGTCCGGGCAGTCCCGCCGCTGCTCGAGCGGTTCGACGCCCTGAAGGAAGGGCGGTCGCAGGTGATCGGCCTCCTGGGAATGATCGGCGGGAGCGACGTGATCGACCGGCTGATCCGGGACTACCCGAAGCTCGGCGCCGAGGAGAAGGGGGCGGTCCTCTCGCTCCTGTCGGAGCAGAATTCGCTGGCGGGGCGGGACTTGGCGATCGCGGAGATCCGGGGGGAGGACAACAACCTCCGGGAGATCGGACTGCGGTACCTGGTGACGATCGCCGATCCGGAGCTGATCCCGCTGATCCGGCAGCAGGTCGAGAAGAAGGTGACCCGCGAGCAGCTCCAGGCGTACCTCCAGACCCTCTATCAGGTCGGCGGACCGGACGCCCGGACGGTGTTGCACCAGCTCAGGAAGACGATCGACAAGAACCAGCGGGAGCTGGTTTCGCAGATGATCCAGAACCTCTACATGCGTTCGCCGGGGTGGCAGTTCATCGACGGAATGCAGCGGAACGGGATGGGGAACGCCAGGCAGGACCACGAAAAGATGGTCGAGGTCTGCGACATCGCGCTCGACATGGATTCCCTGCTGCCGCTTGCCTGGTCGAGCCGGGGGAATTCCTACCTGTGGCTCGGGAAGCTCGACGAGGCGGAGCGGGATTTCCGCCGCTCGATGGAGCTTGATGACGAGAACCCGAATGCCCTGACCGGCGTGGCGATCGTCCTGGTCCGCAAGAACCGGATCGACGAGGGGCTCGGCCTCTTGGCCGGAGTGGAGAAGCGGTACCTCAAGAACTACCTGTTCCTCTACAACTCCGCCTGTGCCTACGGCCGGGCGGTGGAAATGCTCGAAAAACAGCCCCCCTCGTCGGAGCGGGAGACGAAGCTGGCGAAGTACCGGAAGAAGGGACTGGCAGACCTGCAGCAGTCGCTGAAGTCCGGGTTCACGGATTTTCCGTTGATGGAGATGGACCCCGACATCGCGACGCTCCGTGCACTGCCGGAATACAACTCGGTGAAGGAGACCCGCCCCCCGGCCACCGACGCTGAGGAGGACGAGGAGAAGCCGGCGGAAGAGGCTCCGGCCGAGGGGGCCGCCCAGCCGATCTAGGCTCTTCTCAGTCCGAGGCGACGCCATCGGCGCGAACCTGTCCTCTCCGCGCGTGTCCCGCGACCAACGTTCCTCCTCGATCCCTGTTTCCGATGCCCGCTGACTTCTACCCCGCCGAACTCGTCGAAGAGGACGCCCTCGTGGTGAGCGGCCGGGTCCGGGTTCCGCTGTCGACGATCGAGTTTCAATACTCGCGGAGCGGAGGCCCTGGGGGGCAGAACGTCAACAAAGTCAGTTCGCGGGTCCAGCTCCGCTGGCCGGTCCTGACCGCGGAGCTCCCGGAAGAAGTCCGGACCCGGTTCATCGCCGTGAACCGGAACCGGATCACCAAGGAGGGGGATTTCCTGATCGTCAGTCAGGAGCATCGCGACCAGCCGCGAAACCGCGAGGCGTGCCTTCTCAAGCTCCAGGAGCTGCTCCGGGCATCGCTCGTCGTTCCGCGGGCCCGCAAGAAGTCGAAGCCGACCAAGGGGTCGAAGGAACGACGTCTGAAAGAGAAACGGCACGGAGCGGAGCGAAGGGCCGCGCGGCGGGTCGACGGGGGCGAGTGAGCAGACTCAGCCCGGGAGACCGGACCGCGATCTGCCGCCGTTTCAATGGGCCCCGAGTGGGCGAATGTGGACGACGCGGAGGTCCGTCACGTTGGTGTGGGTCGGGCCAGTCTTGAGGAGTCCGCCGGTCTGGTCGAAAAACGGATACGAATTGTTGTCGTCCAGGTACGCCCGGGCATCGAGGCCGAGTTCCCGAAGCCGCGCCAGGACCTCATCGTCGACGACCGCGCCGGCAGCATCGGTCGGTCCATCCTCCCCGTCCGTCCCTCCGGAGAGAACGGTGATTCCCTTCGCGCCGGCCTGCTGGAGGAAGACCAGGGCCGCGAGGGCCAGTTCCTGGTTCCGTCCCCCCTTCTGCGGCCGCCCCGTGCTGGCAACGCGGACAACCGGCTCGCCGCCGCTGATCAGATAGATCGGACGCGATTCCGGATCCATCAGGCTCTGAATCCGGACCGCCTCCTCCGCCAAGTCGATCCCGACTTCCCGGGCGATGCCCCCCTGGTCCCAGCCGAGCACGCGGACGTCGCGCGCCTGCCCCCGTGCAAAGTCCTCTGCCGCCTCGACAGCGGTCCGGTTGTTCCCGATCACGAAGTTCTGGACGTGAGGATAGGACTCCGGTTCCCTTCGTTCGTGGCCGAGTTTCGCCTCGAGAATCGCCCAGACCGATGGGGGAACCTGACTCCGGTCCGGAATCAGGTCCTCGAGAATCCGGATCGCTTCCGCGGGAGTGCCCGTATCGGGGACCGTCGGCCCCGAAGCGATGATGTCGAGCGGATCCCCCGCAACATCGGAGATGATCAGACCGGCGATCGGCGCCCGGCACGCTCGCGCGAGCCCGCCCCCCTTGATCCGGGAGAGTTGCTTGCGGACGGAGTTCAGCTGATGGATCGTCGCCCCGGCCCGCGACAGCAGCCGCGTCAGCGCAATCTTGTCCTCGAGCGACAGCCCTTCGACCGGAGCGGGGAGCAGCGCACTCCCGCCGCCTGACATCAGCACGAGGCACAGGTCGTCCGGCGTCAGATCCGCCGCAAGCTCCAGGATCCGTTCGGAACCCTCGACTCCCTCGCGCCGCGGCTCATTGACCCCGGCGGGACGGGCTCCATGCAGATGGAGCGCAGTCAAAGATCGAACACAGTCGGCCGGAACATTGACCCAGCCACTCAGCCGATTGCCGAGCGGCCGGAGAAGGACATCCTCGACCCCTTCGGCCATCCCGGCCCCGGCCTTGCCCGCTCCCACAACGACGACGCGGGAAGCCGCGCCCAATCGATACGTCCGGCCGGCCACGAGAAGACCGGCCGGCGTCATCTCGAGAGCATCACGAACGAGACGTCGCGAATCGACCGCCGCGACGCCTCTTCGCCAGACCTGCTCCGCCAGTTCCCGCCCCGACGCCGCTCCGGACATCGTCCGTCCTCCCGCTGCGCCAGACCGCGAACTAGCAGGGGCTCCGATGGAAATGGACGTGCTTCCAGCCGGTCGGGGTCTTCTGCCACACGCGGGTCTCGTCCGACGACACCGTGATCGGGTTCCCGTCGGCGCCGGTCTTCTGGACGAGGCGGACGTAGGTCAGCACCGCCCCCGTTTCGCCCAGCATCCGGACGTGCGGCGACGCCATCGACGACAGCCGGACCGAACCGCCGCCGGGGAGGTCGAAGTAGTACTTGTGGAACGGCAGCCCGCCGACGAGGTGCCCGTTCGCCTCCGGCTCGAAACAGGTGATCGTGTCGCAGCAGAGCTTCGCGTACGCGTCCCAATCGCCACGATCGATCGCCGCCAGGAGCTTTCCGTTTGCTTCGAGCACTTCCGCCTGCGACACGGTCCCGTTCTCCGACTCTGGATGGTCTTCACATTTCCCCGCAGGCACCTGCCTCGGAGATCCAGTGCGGACAGTATTCGGACGGGGTTTCGGCGTCCAGCGGCGGGGATCGCGGCCAGGCCGTCGGGCTCGCCCCCTTGGCCCCGAGCCGGTTTCCCGCCCCCCGTCCATTGCCGATCGCCGCCCCGGGTTCGATACTCCCCCGATTCAAGACTTCCCACCCCACATCCAGCCCCGACTCATGGCCGATCAGGACGATATCGACACCGAAACCGACGACGCCCCCCAGGATCCCACCCTCAACGAACTCTCGTTCGACCTCGTCCACCAGATCCTGACCGCCACGGAAACCCTCCGCATCGAGCCGGTCGAGACCGACAGCGGCGCGATCCTCCTCGACTTCGGCATCGACTCCCCCGGCAGCCTCGGCGCCGGCCTGGCCCTCGCCGAGGTCTGCCTCGCCAGCCTTGCCGACGTCAACGTCGTCCCGGGTGAAGTCGCCGGGGTCAACTGGCCCCACTTCTTCGTCCAGACCGACTCCCCTGTCGAAGCCTGCCTGTTCAGCCAGTACGCCGGCTGGCAGGTCTCCGTCGGCAAGTTCTTCGCCATGGGCTCCGGCCCCATGCGGGCCGCCGCCGCCCGCGAAGAGATTTTTCAGGACTTTTCGTACCGCGAGAACGCCATTGGCGTTGTCGGCGTCCTGGAATCGGGGAAGATTCCGCCCCACGAAGTCATCCAGAACATCGCCGAAAAGTGCGGCGTCACCGCCGACCGGGTCGCCCTGCTCGTCGCGCCCACCGCCAGCATCGCCGGCAATATGCAGGTGGTCGCCCGCAGCGTCGAGACCGCCATGCACAAGCTGCATGCCCTCGGCTACGACGTCGCCAACGTCGAATGCGCCTGCGGCACGGCCCCCATTCCACCGGTCGCCGCCGACGACTTCGCCGGCATCGGCCGGACCAACGACGCGATCCTCTACGGCGGCCGGGTCACCCTGTGGGTGAACGGCGAAGACGAAGAGATCACCGACATCGGCCCGCAGATCCCCTCCAGCGGCTCCCCCGCCTACGGCAAGCCGTTCCGGGAGATCTTCGAAGACGCCGGCCGCGACTTCTACAAGATCGATCCCAACCTCTTCAGCCCCTCCGAGATCGTGATCCACAACGTCGAGACCGGCCGCGTCCATGTCTACGGCCGGCCGAACCACGATGTCCTCCGGAAGTCGTTCGGGTTCTGATCCGCGGCCCCGGGAATCGGCCTCCGCCTGATCTCCAGAAAAGACTATCGAGCGCAAGTTCCTCTCTACTGAGGGACTTGCGCTCGTTTCTTGCGCGGTCTTTGTCGAATTCCGGCAAAAAGGACCAAAATCGCGCCAAGATTTCCGCCCCTCGAGCGAACGACTGGTGTGCGACCGGAACATCACTCGGTCCCAGACCGATTCAGACGAGGGGAGATCAACATGGTTCGGAAACTTGTCTACAGCGCGGCGACCGTGGCGGCCATCGGGGGCCTGGTGTTCGGCAAGGACGCCATCAGCTACATGCGGACCGGGTACAGCTCGGTCCGGAACACGATCAAGAGCGAAGTCCCCCTCGAGTTCGAGCTCGAGCGGGCCCGGACCGAAATCCGTCAGATCCTCCCCGAGATCAAGAACTCGCTCCACGTCATCGCCCGCGAGCAGGTGGAAGTCGCCCAGCTCGCCGCCGCGATCGAGCACAAGACCAAGCAGCTCGCCGACCAGGAAGAGGCGATCCTGACCCTCAGCTCCGACGTGAAGAGCGACAAGCCGCAGTTCGTCTACGCCGGCAACAAGTACAGCCGCAAGGAGCTCGAGCGGGACCTGACCCAGCGGTTCAACCGCTTCAAGGTCGCCGAGGACACCCTCAAGAAGGAGCGGGAACTCCTCGCCGCCAAGGAAAAGGCTCTCGCTTCGCACCGCACGACCCTCGAAGGGATGCTGTCGCAGAAGAAGGACCTCGAAGTCTCGCTCGAGCGGCTCCAGGCCCGCCTCCGGACGGTCGAAGCCCGCCGGACCGTGACTGGCCTCAACATCGACGACTCGAAGCTCGCCCAGGTGAAAGCCCTCATCGGCGAGATCGATCAGCGGCTCGACGTCGAAGACGCGGTCCTCGACGCGGAAGGGAACTTCAGCGACCTGATCCCGGTCGAGCAGCACGTCGAAGAGACCGCCGACATCACCGCTCGAATCGACGAGCACTTCCGCCACGGCGGCAGCCCGCTGAGCGACGCCCCGGCCCAGGTCGCCGCCAAGCAGGACTGATCCCGGTGGGGGCTCGGTTCCTGCGGACAACTCCCCCAAGACGGGCGGCACCGGAGAGTGCCGTCCGTTTTGGAGCGTTTTCGAGGGGAACGAGTCCAGTGCGAACCGTGAGGAAAAACAGGTGATCCGAAGGGTCGCGGCCGACGTTTCCGGGGGTGACGACTCCCGGCCGCCCGGCTCTCCGGCGACCGCCGATCGGTCCGGATCTTGGTTCCGTCCTCCGGCACGGATATCGTGGCAGGGAACGGCGAAGCCGGTGAATTCCAGAGTCCAGCCCCCAAGTGGACCTGGCGACGATCACCGTGAGACTGGCGTCCAGAGGAGACGGGGGCGGAATGAAGTTCACATTCTCACCGGAATCGCGTCCGCTTGACGGCTACACGATCAAGCGGGCGATTTACCGCGGCGGCTTCGGCGAAGTTTATTACGCCGTCAGCGACGCCGGCCGCGACGTCGCGCTGAAGCTGCTCCAGAACAACACCGAGGTCGAGCTCCGGGGGGTTCAGCAGTGCCTGAACCTAAGTCACCCGAACCTCGTGACGATCTTCGACGTCCGCCGCGACTCCGACGGCGACCACTGGATCATCATGGAGTACGTGCCGGGCGAGACGCTCGACACGACGATCCGCCGGTTCCCGAATGGGATGCCGATGGAAGACATCCGCCGCTGGATGAACGGCATCGGGGCGGGGATCGCCTTCCTGCATGAGCGGGGGATCGTCCACCGCGACCTCAAGCCGGGGAACGTCTTCGCCAGCCCCGCCGGTGGAAAGGTCGGCGACGTCGGCCTCTCGAAGTTCATCAGTGCCAGCCAGCGGTCGGCCCAGACCCAGAGTGTCGGCACCGTCTACTACATGGCCCCCGAGGTCGCCCAGGGACGCTACGGCAAAGAGATCGACGTCTATGCCCTCGGCGTGATCCTGTTCGAGATGCTGACCGGGCAGGTCCCGTTCGACGGCGAGTCGACGGGCGAGATCCTCATGAAACACCTCACCGAGCCCCCCGACCTCCGCCGGCTCCCCGAGCGGCTCCGGCCGGTCCTGGCCCGCTCGCTCGCCAAGGATCCGACGCAGCGGTACCCGTCGGTCGCGGCCTTCCTGAAGGCGTTCGACGACGCGGTGGTCGGTCGCTCGGCCCCGGAAGCGGCTCGGCGTCCCACCTCCTGCGGACCGCGCCATTGCCGCGATGACAAATTCCGGACCGCCGGACGCGCCGCGCGGCGGTTCGCCGGCCGCTGCTCGAGCCACCCGGCCCCCTTCCCGGTCCTCGGGCGAGGGCTCGTCATCGCCGCCGTGGTGATGATTCTCGTGGCTCTGTCGCGCGGGCACTTCAACCGGGGGACCGTCATCGTCAGTGGCCTCGCCGTGACGTATCTCCTCGGCTACGGCACCTACGCCCTCGGCAAGGCGATCCTCCGCGAAGCGAAGGACCTCTTCCGCGGCGGGAATCGCGATCCCCTCGACGCGGCCACGCTCGTCAGCGCACCGCTCGCGGCTCCGATGTTGCCGAGCGGCACGACGGCCCGGGAACGATGGCTCAACTGGACCTCGACCTGCGCAATGGCGCCGCTCGTGGTCCTGGCACTCTCCGCCGGGATCGCCTGGCTACAGCCCTCGCTGTTCCATCCCTCCGGAACGGGGGGACTCCCCGATCCGGCGACGTTCGGCCTCTTCTCGGGGACAGTGATCCTGGCGACCTGGCTCTTCTCGGCGGTCAACACCGCCCAAGACGGCAAGTCGCTCGACTCGTCGACGCGGCGGCTGACGCTGGGGATCGCCGGTGGAGCGGTCGGACTCGGCTCGGCCCTGCTCGGCACGTGGCTGCTCGGCACCGATCTCCTGACTCCGTGGCCCCGCGGGTTCCATCACCTCGGGGAACGGTCGCTGCTGACGGCGAGCGGTCATCCGAACTTCTTGGCGTTCTCGCTCTACTTCGCCTCCTTCGCGGCGGCGATCCGGTGGTGGGTTCAGTCGGCGGGCCGGCGGACGGGTCGGTTCCAGGTCGCCCCGCTCCTGTTCTCGACGCTGGCTGCCTACGGGCTGACATTTGTCTGGCCGATTCCCCAGGACTGGGGAGTGATGTGGGGAGCGGTGATCTCCGCCACGCTGCAGATCGCCTCCCCGTGGTCCGGTTCGGAAGCCCGCCGCTCGCTGGCGTGAAAGAGAGACTCCGATGGTTCAGCAGACTCCCGTGTGGGCTTTCCTCGCCCTGCCGATGGCAATCCTGTTCCTCGTCGCGACGGCCCTCTTCGTCTACGGCGTTTCGCAGCCCCGGTACCGGGGCGCGACGCTGGGAATCCTGGCGGTCGGCGTGATGCTGGTCCTGGGAGGGGGATTCTTCGTAGGGACGGTCCACACCGTCCGGCAGGTCGAGACGACCGAGACTCGGATGCACACCCTCTCTGGGGGCTCGATGACGGAGAGCTCTGTCTCCGTGGCGCCGGAGATGGTGGCGGTCACGACCGGCTCCAGCGAACCCGCCACTCCTCCCTCTCCTGCGCCGGCGGACGTGGCGGGCCGGATCGAGCAGTTCGATGGCAGCCAGCGGAGCGGGACGCGGATCGACAAGCTTCCGGAGTGGGTGACCTCCCCCGAGAAGAGCGACGAGTGGACCGTGACGCTCGATTCCGGTTCTCGGGCGAGTTTCGAAGAGTGTGAGCGGGAGCTGCTTGCGGAGGCGAGCACGCGGCTGGCGGCGCATCTTGCGGTGATTCATCCGGAGGCGGCGCGGTGGCATCCGGACCGGGATGCGATCCGGAACAGCCGGGCCGTTCTCCATCGGGTTCGGGAGACGCAGGTGGTCCGGATTGATGTGGCGAACTCGGTGATTCGCGAGCCTCTGTGCCGCGAGTATTGGCAGTTGTCGCTGACGCCCGAGGTGACGGAGCATCTGGTTTCGATTTATCGTCCCGCGATCTCTCGTGAGCGGGCGACTTGGCTGGCGGGTGGGGTGGGGATTGCGACGCTGCTGTTTGGTGCTGCGGCGGTGGGTCTCCGGATGGGGAGCGGTCGCTCCCGAACAGCGACGGCCTGAGCGGGCGAAGGCCGCCCCCTGCCCCGGGTCCAGCACGCTGCTGGCCCCGCCGGAGGCGCTTCGTCGTGGAACCGTGGTAAACCATGGGCGTCGACTTTGGGGAACCGGCATCGCGGGCCCCCGTTTCATGACCGCGGGGAGTGCAGTGCCGGCGTTGTGGAGAGTGGAGCCCGCGACGTCTGTTCGCGATCGGACGCCCGTTGTAGGCCGTGGTTCCACGTCGAAAATGCCTCCGGCGGCCAGGAGCTCCGCCCCTGGACCCGGGTCGCCGTAGGGACGATGGATTTGAGCGAGCAACGTCGTGGCGGCCGGGGCGACGTTTGAGCCGTTGAGGTCTCCGCGGTCTGTTTCGCTTGGCGGAGAGAGCGTCTTCGCGCAACCCATCGCGATCGCCCACCCCGGTCCAGCGGGACGCTGGTCTTGAAATCCGCGCGAGGGGTCGCTTCGATAACTGGGCTCCCCCACCCCGTCCGACCCACCACGTTCCCGGAGACTCGCATGCGCCCGCTGCGATATCGGTTCCTCCTCACCCTCAGCGTCCTCCTCTCCTCCTTCGCCGCGCCGAACCTCGGCCTCTCCGCAGAGCCCGAGTTCAAGCAAGCCGACCTCTTCACCGCCGGAGTCGGTGGCTACAAGCTCTACCGCATCCCCGGACTCGTCGTGACCACCCGCGGAACCATCCTCGCCTACTGCGAAGCCCGCAAGAGCGACAAGGGAGACTGGGGAACCATCGACATCCAGCTCCGCCGCAGCACCGACGGCGGTGCGACCTGGTCGGAACCGGTCACCATCTCCGACGTCCAGGGCCCCAAGACCAAGAACCCCGTCGCCCTCGACAAGAAACTCGCGACCACCGACGAAGTCACCTACAACAACCCCGTCTTGATCGTCGACCGGCAGACCGGCGCCGTCCACCTCCTCTACTGCCTCGAATACATGCGGTGCTTCTACGCCCGCAGCGAGGATGACGGCCAGACCTTCTCGAAGCCGGTCGAAATCACCGCCGCCTTCGACGCATTCCGCCCCGAGTACGACTGGAAAGTCCTGGCCACCGGGCCGTCGCACGCAATCCAGCTCAAAACCGGCCGCCTCGTCGTTCCCGTCTGGCTCTCGCTCGGAACCGGCGGCCACGCCCACCGCCCCTCCGTCACCTCGACGATCTACAGCGACGACCACGGCGCCACGTGGCACCGCGGCGAGATCGCCGTCCCGAACACCGACAAGTGGGTCAACCCGAACGAGACGATCATCGCCGAACTCGCCGACGGCCGCGTGATGCTAAATACCCGCAGCGAGTCGAAGGACCACCGCCGACTCGTCACCACGAGCCCCGACGGAGCGAAGGGCTGGTCGGAACCGAAGTTCCATCCCGAACTCCTCGAACCGGTCTGCATGGCCAGCATCGTCCGGCTCACCGGAAAGGACTCGGACAAGACCCGCCTCCTGTTCGCGAACCCCGCCACCACCGACTCCCGCAAGAAGATCACCGTCCGCCTCAGCTACGACGAAGGGGAGACCTGGCCCCTCACGCGGATGGTCGAAGAAGGGTCCAGCGGCTACTCCGACCTCGCCGTGCTTCCGGATGGCCGGATCCTCCTGATCTACGAGCGCGGCAGCGTCGACAACAAGAGCCCCTACAAGACCGGCTCGCTGACGCTCGCGAAGTTCAATCTCGAATGGCTGACCGAAGGGAAGGACGCGCTCCCCGCGGCGGCGAAGTGAGTCGATGGTCACGATGAGAGGCGGCCCAGCGCGGGCCGCCTCGTTTCTTGCGGTTCAGTCCCATTCTTTGCAGAGCCGCCAGAACAGTCTTAACAGTGCAGAGGAGGATACTCTCCCGGGCGTGAAATGATTTCCTCCTGGGAGCCGCTGGGATGTGGTGGACTGTCGGGGTCGGAGCTGCCGCGGCGGCCATTCTCCCGCCGGCGGGCCTGTTCGTCTGGCACCGGACCAGGCGGGCCGAGGTCTATCGCCGTCTCGCCTCCGAACGGGGTGCGATCGTCGCCCGTCATCCCGCGGCGTTCGACTTCGCCGTTCCGGGCGAGTCACTCAAAGACGAGTTCGCGAGAGAACGCGTGGTCCGGGTCGATCGAGCCCTCACGCTGGACTTCCTCGCTCAGGCCCTCGCCGAGTGTGAGACGAACCGCCAGCGGATCGAGCGCAGCTACATCCCGACCCACAAGAAGGGAGGAACGGTCGGCTACGAATCGATTCACCGCGCGCTCCCGCTCTGTCTCTCGATCTACCACTCGCCGGCGCTCGCGCTGTACCTCTCCGAGCTGATCGGAAGCCCGGTCCGGCCGACGGCAGACCACGACCAGAGTTCCTGTTCCGCCCTGTTCTACACCGAGGCGGGTGACCACATTCAGTGGCACTACGACCACAACTTCTACCGCGGCCGGCATTTCACCGTCCTGATTCCGCTGATCAACCGCAATGCCTCGGGGGACGGCCTCTCGCAAAGCCTGTTCGAACGGCAGCGGCCGGAGGCTCAGGGAGGGGACCTCTCCTACAGCACCGCCGCGAACTCGCTGATCGTTTTCGAAGGGAACCAAGTCCGGCACCGGGCGACGCCACTCGGCGAAGGGGAGCTGCGGATCATGCTCAGCATGACCTTCGCCACCGACTCCCGGATCCGCTTCACGCACGAAGTCGCCCGGCGGGTGAAAGAGACCGCGTTCTTCGGCCTGCGGGCGCTGTGGGACTGATCGAAGGCGTTAAACACCAAGACACAAAGGATTCACAAAGGGCACCAAGAAAAACGAGAGAATGGCCGCAGCGAGCGGAATCAGACCACCCTGCTCAACTCACTTGAGATCCATCGCGTGAAGCCACGCCTCTCCGGTCCTTGGTGTCCTTTGTGAGTCCTTCGTGTCTTGGTGTTTAATCTTCTTCACTCAAGCCCACTCGGCTCCCAGGCCGCCCCGTAGCGGGTCTCGCCGGCGAGGACCGTCGTCAGGACTTCGAAGGCGTGGGGCTGCGGCTGGAACACGATCAGGTCCGCCCGGCTGCCGGGGGTGAGTTCGACCGGTTCACAGCCGAGAAGCCGCGCCGGGTTGGTCCCCGCGAGGTCGCACGCGTCCGCCAGTGAGAGATCGGCCATCTCCATCGCACGGGCGACGCAGGCGTCGGTCAATGAGCCCGAGCCCGCAAGCAGCTTTCGCTGGCCGGCGATGACGATCGGGCCGTCCGCCAGCACCTCGAACCGCCCACCGTTGTACTCGTAGATCCCCGGCGGACTCCCCGCGAGCCCCGAGGCGTCGCAGGTGATGACGCAGTTCCCGATCCCCTTCGCCAAGAGGACCGTCCGGAGAAAGTTCTCGGGGATGTGAACGCCGTCGGTGATCAAGCTCGGAACGAGCCGGGGCTCCGCGAGCTGATCCCACAGGTAGTTGGGGTGCCGCGGCAACACGGGATGGGCGCCGTTCCCGAGGTGCGTACTCAGCGTTGCCCCGGCGTCGACCGCCGCGGCGATCTGCTCGGAGTTCGCCGCGGTGTGCCCGATGGCGATCGTAACGCCGCTCGCGGTCGCGCGGCGGATGAAGTCGGGCGCGTTCTCCGCCTCGGCGGCGAGTGTCATCAGGCGGATCCGGTTTCCTGAAGCCTCCTGCCACCGCTCGAACTCGCTCCAGTCACAGCCCCGGACGTGCGTTCTGGGATGCGCCCCGCGGGGGCCGTCCTCGGACGCGATGTAGGGCCCCTCGACATGGCCCCCCGCCACCATCGCGTTGACCCAGTCGTCCCGCTCGCAGGCGGTCCGGATCGCCACGAGGCCGTCCCGGATCGCCTCGAACGAGTTCGTGATCAGCGTCGGGCAGAGCCGGGTCACGCCGTGGGCGAGGTACCGCTCGAGGATCGTCCGGACCGTCTCGGGAGAGAGCGTCTCATCGCTGAACCAGGCCCCGCCATACCCGTTCACCTGCAGGTCAAACAGGCCCGGAGCGATCCAGGGCCAGCCCTCGGTCCCCTCTTCAACGTCGTGGAGCAGCTCGACCGTGGCGATCCGCTCCTCCTCGATCGTGACGCAGACCGGTTCTTCGAGACGGTAGTGGCGGCCGTACAGCTTCATCGACAGGAGATCGGAAACAGCAGGGGAAAGACTCGCCGGCACGGCCGCGGGACCGTTCCCGGCGACCGTAGCGACACAACAGAGCGGACGAGCGCCGCTAGGTGAAGAAGACGCTTTCGGCGGTCCCGCGGAGCAGCCAGTTCCGCTCTTCGGGGGTGACGAAATCAATCCGGTCCCGGACCAGCGCGACCGACTCCGGGTAGTTGTTGGGAGCCGCCAGCTGGTAGGGGCAATCGCTCCCCCACATCAGCCGCTTTGCACCGAACGTCTCGTACAGCCGCTTGATCATCGGCAGCAGCTCAGTATGCGGCGGCTTCTTGTCCCCGAGGGCGTAGTAGGCCGAGATCTTGACGTGCGTGTGCTTGTGGCGAGCGAGTCCTTCGAGGGCCTTGAGCTCCTCCTCCTTGACGCCCCCCATCATTCCGACCCGCGCGAAGTGGTCGACGACCACCTTCGTGTCTGGATAGAGAGCACACAGGTCATCGACCTGCGCGATGTTCGCCGGATCGATCAGCGGACAGATCGCGAGCCCCGCCCCGGCGGCGTGCTTCCACATCGTCCGCATCCCCGGGCTATCCTTCCAGTGGGGCTGGCCCCCTTCCCCCGGGCGGATCCGGAACCCGCGAACGCCGAGGCCTTTGAGACGGTCCATCTCCCGGTCGGGATGGGCCGCTTCCGCCTCGATGCAGGCGACTGCGCTGAACCGGCCGGGGAACTGGGCGATCGACGTCGTGATGTAGCTGTTGTCGACGCCGTGGTAGGGCTTGTGCTGGATCAACACGACGCGGGTGACACCGCTCTTCCCGGCGAGTTCCAGGAGTTCCTCCGCCGTGAAGCTGGGGGGCTTGAGGTCGGCCCGGGTCTGGCCATTCGCCAGCGGGAATTTTTGAAGGTCGGTGGTCCAGATGTGGGAGTGCGAATCGACCCAGCCCGCTTTCAAGTTCGGCTCCTCCGCAGCAAGAGAGGTGTTTGGCGAGGAGACAAGGTGGGGGGCCGCGGCGGCTCCCAGGACTCCCGCTCCCGCGGTCTTCAGGAAATCGCGCCGGGTGGTGGACGACATGCGGTTCGCTCCGTACGGATCGTGGCGGCGGCCGAGGCGCGGGCCATGCCGTGGTCGAAAACACTCCGTCGATCACGCAGCGTCCGTGCGGATCCGCATTATGCGCCCGGCCGGCCAGTCAGAACAGCGGCTCGAACCCGAGCAGCCGCCGGAGCGTTGACAGCTGGCCGAGATGCAGGGCGAAGTGCGTCGCCAGGACGTGCGAGACCAACTCCCCCTTGGTAATGAGGTTGGTCCACTTGAGCCGCTCGAGATCGTGCGGCTTCGCGAGCAGTTCCGCCGGCGCCGACTGCGCCGCCTCGATGACGCGGTCGTAGCCCCGCGAGATCGAAGACATCAACTCGTCCCGCGACGGGATGACCGACGGATTCGTCCCCGGAGGGGACGTGGGACCATAGGCTTTGAGCCATTCCGCCGGGCATTCGAACGGCTGACCCAGGTGCTTGGCCGCGAAGTCGGCGACGATCGCCAGGTGGGCCAGGATCCAGCGGGCCGAGTGCAACCCGGGCTGCGGCTCGAGATCGAGATCCTTCTCGGGGTAATCCGCCATGAGCCGGTTGAGATAGGTCCGGTTCATGCGGTTCAGCATCGCTTCGGCTTCGAACATCACGCACTCAATCCGTTGGAAGGGGAGAATCCGGGCGTCACGAGAGAGAGGGCCGTGCGCTACTTGGCGGGGGCCGCGGCGAATTCCTTCTCGGCGTCCGCTTTGCGATAGAGGGTCGTCGGGATCTTGAGTTCCTTCGGAACCTCTTCCCCCTTGGAGTAGGCGACGATCGCCTTGACGACCTCGATCCCCATCCGGTCCGGATACTGGATCGGGTCGGCGTAGATCTTGCCGTCCTTGATCGCCTGCCGCCCTTCGGCCTGGCCGTCGAAGCCGATGATCACGATCGAGTCGGTCTTGTTCGCCTTCTCGATCGCGGCCCGGGCCCCGAGAGCGGCGGGATCGTTGATGGCGAAGACGCCTCGCAGGTCCGGCGTCGACTGGAGAGCGTCGTCCATCGCCTGAAGCCCTTTGGCCTTCGCCCCGCCACCGTCGAGCTCCGCGGCGATCTCGATCTTCCCCTTTCCCTTGGCGTTGTGAGCTTCGATCGCCTTCTTGAACCCCTCGACCCGCAGGATGCAGGACTCGGCCTGCTTGAAGTCGAGGATCGCAACTTTGCCCCCCTCGTCGCCGAGGGCTTCGATCATCGCCTCGGCCGCCTGTTCGCCCCCGTTGAAGTTGTCGGTCGCGACCTGGCAGACGATCTCGACTCCCTGTTCGCGGCAGGGGATGTCGACCGTGAAGACCGGGATCCCGGCCTTGTTCGCCTCCTGGATCACCGGTACGACCGCCTTGGCGACACAGGGGCTGATGACGATCGCCGAGACCTTCTGCGAGATGAAGTCCTTGACCTGTTCGGACTGCCGCGCGGGGTCTTCATCGGCGCTCTGCGGGATCGTCACGTAATCGTGCTTCTGTCCCTCGGCGTCGATGTGGTCCGCGATCACCTTGAAGAACGGGTTCTGGAAGGTCAGCAGCGAGACGCCGATCTTGCGGGTCGCCGCCGCGGGCTTGGGGGAACCGCCCGTCGAGGCTCCGGGAGCAGTCCCGGGGGTGGCCCCCGAACCGGAGCAGCCGAGGACGAGGAGCGAGAAGCAGAGACCGAACGCGCGGCGCGACAGCATGGATCATCCAGGGGCGAGTGTCTGGAGCGGGATCAGTCTCGCCATCATAGGAGCGAGCAACCGCCATCGACAGCGTTCGCTTCGGTCTCTTGCGACCGAGGCGAATTCGCCTGTTGCCGCGCCGGGCGGACGGATCGTCTTTGCGAAACGGACGCCGCCGCCTGTCCCGGGTCCAGCACGCTGCTGGCCGCCGGAGGCATTTTCCGTGGTGGAATCGCGGAATACTCAGCGCGTCCGCTTCAGGAAGCGGGTGTCGCAGGCCCGTCCTTCCTCATCGCCGGGAGTGCAATCCAGGCGTCCTGGAGAGAGGAGCCCGCAACACCTGTCCGCAGGCGCGAACCCGTTGTTCGCACTAGTTCCGCGACAGGAGCGCCTCCGGCGGGGCCAGCAGCGTGCTGGACCCGCGTGGCCGTGGAACGATGGGTTTGAGCAAGCGACGCCGTGTCGGCAGGGACGCCGTTCCCCTTGCAGTCCGGTCTCGCTCCTCTTCCCCCCGAACACCGCCCGGCCGGCACGACATCCTTAGCGCAACCCGTCGCCCCTACGGCCACCTGGGTCCAGGGCGAAGCCCTGGTGGTCAGGTGAGTTGTTCGTTCATCAGGGAGCCGAAGTAGGTGAAGGTGCGGCCGCCGTGGGGAGCGGAGGTGTTGGCGACGTCGACCGCCTGGCGGCGGTTGTCCACTTCGACCTCGACCACGAAGTGTCCCCGGCGGAGTTCTTCGAGTCCCATGATGAGGCTCTGGTCTTCGCCGTCGCTGAAGAAGAATTCCTTGAGAGTCCGGTTGAGGATATGGATCCCGTCTTCGCCTGCGAGGATCGCGATCTGTTCTTCGGCGATGCCCGATTCCTCGAGGGCGTCGACGATCGCGTCGCACTGGGCCTGCGTGTCGGCGAAGCCGATGACGCGTCCCACGAAAGAGGGGGCCTCTTGACCAAAGTCCGGTGTCGGTTCGACGTTCATGATCGACTCGCCTGTGCTGAGGGACAGATCACTTCGCCACCGTGGCAAGACACAACGTCATTGTAACCCGCGCGGCAGTGGGTCACTTGAGGCAACCCGCGTACCAAACCGCCAGTTGCTGTCTGAATCTCAAGAAATCGGCTGGCGGAGCGGGCTGTCGGCCTGAAGATGGTGGCCGACAAGGCAGGGCGCGCGAAATGCCGCCATGAAAACAGGGTTTCCGGGCGATGATCAGGGCCAGGACCGGAAAGCGGCCGTCGTCAGGGGGCCTGCCCGTTGAACGTCGCGCCGTCGAGAATCAGGCTGCGGCGGGAGGGGACGTACTCGATGATGTGGGCCTGAACGTCGGTCGGGCGGCGGCCGGCCTGGTCCTGGAAGTGGATGTCCGCCTTGTCGGTCCCGCGGCCCCGGAGGATGAACTGGCCCTTCCCCTGGTCATAGAGGACTTCGTGGCCGTTGGCCGTGAACTTCCGGCCTTCGAGCGAGGCATCTTCTCCGTCGCCACCTTTGGCACGGAGCTGGGCGGTCGACTCGCCGTCACGGCCCTTCACGAGGATCAGGTCGAGTTCCTGGCAGCCGAGCCAGGCGGCGTTGTTGCCGTTGTCCTTGCCGCTCTCGAACGACAGGTCGTTCCGGTCGAAGACCTGCAGCGCCTGGGCGACCGGGGCATAGAGAATCTGGACGTTGCGGGTGAGGGTGGCGTCCTGGCGGTGGATGTTCCCGGTGACCTTCCCCTTGAAGATCATCTGGGCGTAGTTCCAGGGGTGCCGCTTGTCTTCGCTGGTCGGCTGGTTGGTCTGAACGGAGCTGGTCGGTTCGACCGACAGCCACCGCGACGACTCGCCTGACTTGGCGACGCGCCAGTCCTGCATCATCCCGGGGCCGAGCCCTTCGAACTCGCCGGTCTCGTTGTCGAGATGGAATTCGGCCAGACGCCCCTTCATGACTTCAACGACGCGAGAGTCCGCGTACTCGTAGGTCTCGATCGTCACCTGATGGCGGCAGGCGATCGACTTGAGGTCGAGGCCTGTCGTATCCGGGTGATCGCTCTGCAGGTCGAGGCGACGGTTGAGGCCGACCTCCATCGCTTCGCAGGTGAGCTGGCTGTCGCCGACCCGGGCCTTGACCCGCTGCAGGAAACGGGCGGTCTGCCCGTCGAACGACATCCGCTCGATCCAGGCGACATCCATGATCTGCGGCTGCTCGAGCTTTTTCCCTCGGACGTCCGTCGCGACGGGGATGTGGAGTTGGCCGGGGCCGGGGACGTCGACCCGGTTCTCACCCCGGTTGAAGACGAGCACCGGAGACTCGACGCGGTAGTCGCCGACCCGGAGCTTGGCATCCTGCTGCGGCTCCTGACGGGGATCGACGCTCCCCGAGAGAGTCAGAATCTGCCGCGGTCCTCCCCCTTCCGGGTTCTGCATGTGGAGCCGCTGGCCGGTGATCTCGACGGCCCCCGACACGTTGACGCGGCCGCCGCGCTGGGCCGCCGGCGTCGGCGGGGCTTCGCGGGTGATCCGGACGTTGTGGAGACCGGTCAGTTCGGGAACGTCGACCTCCTGGCTCACCGGGTCGCGAAGGATCGTCGCTTCGATCTCGCGGGCCCGGATGACGAACGGGGGCTCGGCCGGACCCGTTCCCGGCATGCGGCGGGGATTCTCATTCCCGAGGCGGCCGGATCGGGCTCCGCCGTTCCGGGCGGGGACCCGGCCTTCGGCGAACCGGGCGTCGACCCGGTCGGACTGGACGATCGCCTCGGCGGTCGCCATCTGGACACTCCCCTGGGCCAGCGCGCGGCGGACCGGGAGCTTGCGGAGGTTGTTCCCCTGCGGGCGAGCGGCCCCCGGCATCGAGGCTGCGGAGGAATCGAGCCAGACCTGGATCGTCTCGCCGTCGATCTGAACCCGGTCGGGCTGCACGAGCGACGCGCCGCCGTAGATCGACAGGATGTTGCCGGGGGACTCCGGATCGGGAGCGACGTGGACCCGGTCAGCCCACGAGCCGAAGAACAGGAGGTGTTCCCGGGCGTCGTCGAGCTGCTCGAAATGGCCGGGGCCGGCGCACTCGATGACTTCGAAGCGGCCGCCGCTCGCGGCTCCCCGCTCACCGTGGACGACGCGGATCTGCGGCGAAAAGATCTGCGTCGCTTCGTGGCGGACGTGGACTTCCTTTTCATCCAGCAGCATCAGCTCGCGCGACACCGCGTCGTAGCGGAGGTCCTGCATGTCTCCGGCAAAGGCGTGCTCAGTCGATTCGACATGAACCGGGGCGACCTCCGCCCCCTTGGAGCTCGTGTTCGTGAGCGCCCGCAGGTACCGGAAGGCGAGGCTCGAAAGCATCGAGCCGCCCGGTTTCGACGTGCCGCTCACCTGCTGGATCGCGGGGGCCGGATCGCCCGCCTGGGCAATCGACAGGCCGCGGGAGCCGGGAGGGGCGTTCACGAACTGCAGGCCGAGCCAGTGGCACTTGAGGGAGTCGGTCTGCTTGATCCCCTCCTTGACCGTCGGCCGGACGACGGTGACGTTCTCTTCGAACTGGGCCAGCTTCCTGGAGACGTCGTACGTGAAGGGACCGTCGCTCGAAACGAGCGTCTTGGCCGGCTCGCCGTTGAGATCGTAGGTCATGTCGAGTCGGACGGCGCGGCGGAGCCGGAGCCGCGTCACCTCGCCGACGTGCGGCATCTCCGGTCCGTAGGGGGAGACCGACACGGGTGCGAACTCGATCGTCACCTGGTCCGCCTGACCCCGGACGGCGTTCATCTGCCCCGCGGAGGGTCCGAACCGGAACATCACGGGCCAGTCGCTGTAGAGCTGCGCCGACTCCTCAGAGAAGATGAATTTCTCCCCTTCGATCTGCAGGTTGTCCGGCCCGTTGATCCGGACCTTGCCCTCGAGGGTCATGTGAACCATCCGGCCCGGCTTGCGGGTTCCGAGCTCCAGGGCTTCGTCGAAGAACTGGTTCTGGAAGTGGACCACCGCGCCGGCCGCTTCGACCGTGTAGCGACCGCCGTCGGAGCGTTTGGGATCGCGCCACACCATGGCGAAGGGGGCGAGGCGGACCTTGTTTCCGCCGTCCGGGAGCCGCTGGAACTCGTTGAAGAAGAGGCACGCGTCCGCGGACTGCTCCCAGTTGTAACTGGCGTTCTGCGCCCAGGGGGAATTCGGAAGGTGCTGACGGGCGAGGTCGGAGGTCTGTGTCGGACCGACCTGGGCCACACTGGCCGTCGGCGGGCGGACTTCCGGCCGCGCGATCGGCCGCAGGATCGGGCCGACGACGAAGGCGTACACCTGATAGGTGCCCGTCAGGCAGATCGCGGTCACGATAGTGAGCAGGAGGCGGAACATCCGGGGTGGTGCAGGCTCGACGAGGCGTTCTGAATGCGGAAGCAGCGGCGGCTCAGGCGGCGGGGATCAGGTCTTCTCCTCCTCGTCCGCTTCGTCCTGCCAGCCAATGACGTCGGTGATGTCGATCATCCCGACCGGCCGGCCATCTGCATCGACCACCGGCAGTTCGCTGATCTTGCGGGCCGAGAGGACCTCGATGACGTCGGCAAAGGTGGCGGTCGTCTGCACGGTGAGCGGCTTGCGGGTCATGACTTCCGAGATCGGCGAATCGAGCGACGCGTCCTGCCGCCGTTCGAGCAGCCGGGCCAAGTCGCTGTCAGTGAAGATCCCGCTCAGCTTGCCATCGCCGTCCGTGAGGATGACCGCCCCGATCCGGCGGCCGGGCTGGGAGGAGGCCCGAAAGACTTCGCGGACGGTCGTCGTCTCGGCCGCCATCCGAATCCGGTTGAGCCCCCGCATGACTTCGGTGACCCGCCGCAGCTTGCGGCCGAGGCTCCCGGCCGGATGGAACACGGCGAACTGCTGCGGCGTGAATCCCTTGAGGCGGCTCACCACGAGAGCCAGCGCATCGCCGACGGCGAGCATGGCGGTCGTGGTGGTCGTCGGAGCGAGCCCCCACGGGCCGACCTCCTTGAGTTTGCCGAGGAGAATCCGGACATCGGCATTCCGTCCGAGCGTGCTCTGCTCGCTCGACGTGATGGCGATGATCGGGACCCCGAGCCGCCGGAGCGTCGGCAGCAGGGCGTTCAGCTCTTCGGTCTCGCCGCTGTTCGAAAGGGCGAGCAGGATATCGTTGTGATGGACGCAGCCGAGGTCGCCGTGGACCGCTTCGGCGGGATGCAGGAAGTGGGCCCGGGTGCCGGTGGAGGAGAGGGTCGCCGTGATCTTCTGGCCGATGAGGCCGGCCTTCCCCATACCGCAGACGAGGATGCTCCCTTCGCACTCGAGGATCCGCTGGACGGCATCGCAGAACCCGGCGTCGAGCCGGCGGGCGACATCGTGAAGCGCGTCCGCCTCCTGCCGCAGGATCTCCCGCCCCTCGCGGAGCTGATCGATATCGGCAAAGGGGACGATCCGGGGTGCGGCAGACATGGGGCGCCTCGTGGGAGGGCCGTCCAGCCGGTTCCGGGGCGCAGGAGCGTTCGAAACGGTCCTTCGTTCCGGTCCGCGGCGCGGACGAGACTGACCGATCTCAATCCTTGAGACCGGATTCCGGAGACGGAATCGACCGCAATGTACGCCCGTTGCCTCCGGAGGGTCAACGTGAGTTGTAAGCCCAAACCTCCAAATCGCTTACGCGACCTGTCGAAGTCTCCCTCGGCGGCCTCATCCGTCCCGGAATGGCGTCGGCGGGGGAGGCAATTCGCCTGAAACGGAAATCCTCACTATGCTCAGCCCGGGACCTGTTGTCGGGAGTGAGTGAATGATCATCGGACTGGGGACAGACATCGTCGAAGTGCACCGCATCGGGGAGATGATCGAGCGGCACGGCGACCTGTTCCTCAAGCGGGTCTTCACCGCCGGCGAAATCGACTACTGCGCCCAGAAGAAGGCCTGCGACCAGCATTACGCCGGCCGGTGGGCCGCCAAGGAAGCGGTGATGAAGACCCTCGGGACCGGGTTCACCAAAGGGGTGGGCTGGACGGACATCGAGGTCTGCACCCGCCGCAGCGGACAGCCGTACCTGCAGATGAGCGGTGGAGCGGCCGATTACGCCAAAGGGCTCGGGATCGACGAGATCCTGATCACGATCTCCCACTGCAAGAGCTACGCCACCGCCACGGCGATCGCCTTCCGCCACACCCCCGCGGTCCCGGCGACGGGCTCCTGACTCCTTCGCCGCGCCAATCATAAGCCTGCAACGTTTTGCAGCGGTGAGCCTGGCCGCGCGGCCCGGCGTGGCAAGCTGGGAGGTCTCGGCTGGTGAATCCTGCAGCACCCGGCCGTTCTGATCGATCCGAACGGATCGAAGAGTCTCACCGCGACGATCCTGCCGAAAATAGAGTCGTGGATTGAAGTCCACCACGCTCAACACGCGCGGTCGCGAACGGGTACGCGGCGCCGGGATCTCCGGTGATCGTTTCCCCCGCGCCGGCCCATGCGAGCGATGACGCGGCACAGGTCACTCGGCGGGAGTCGGCGAAATGAAGGGCGTTCTCGGAGGGATGGCGGTCGTGGCGGGGCTCGTGGTGGCCTCCGCCGTAGCGTGGGGGACCGGTCCGGAGAAGTCCCCCGTCGCCTGGCAGCCGAACCTGCAGGCGGCCCACAAGGTGGCCGTGCAGCAGAACAAGCCGATGATCATTGTCTTCGGCGCCGACTGGTGCACCTACTGCAAGAAGCTCGAGAGCCAGACGCTCGCGAATCCGCAGCTGGCGAAGTACATCAACATGAACTTCGTGCCGGTCCACATCGATGTCGACGCCGAGCCAAAGGTCGGTGAGATCCTCGAAGTGAAGTCGCTCCCCTGCACCGTGGTCCTCTCGCCGGGGGCCGACCTGCTCGGCCGCTACGAGGGGTTCTGCCAGGCGAACCAGATGTACCAGAAGCTGACCGCCGCCCAGAAGCTGCACCAGGAAGTCCAGCAGACGAGCGGACACCGCTGAGACAGATCCCCTGCCGGTCCGCCGAGCCGGCAACCCGCGACGCGTGATCCCAGGAGCCCGATGCGAAAGCCGCATCGGGCTCTCGTCGTTTGCGGCCAGTCGATTCAGGTGCCACGGGGATCGTCGTTGGCCGCGTACCACCGCTGCCAGTCCCGCTGGTCGTAGCCGAAGTCCTTCCCCGTAATCTTCTGCAGGGCGAGCAGGACTTCCTCGTTCCGAACGTCGACGTTGATGTTCGCCGTGTGGATGATCTGGTTCGGATCGGGAAGCACGATCGCGCCATACGGGAACTGGCCGGCGCGGGCCGCCATTTCCAGGTCGGTCGGCAGGACGCCGCCATAGCCGTTCGGATTGACCTGCGCGATCCCGTTGCCGGTGTTGGCGAAGCCGAGCGCGTTGTTGCTCGGCACCTGCACCTTGACCCGGTGCGACGTGATGAGGGCCGCAATCAGGTTCGGGACGACCCGCTGATCCCCGAACTTGCCGACGCCGACCGCCGCCCGGCGGACCACCGCGTTGTTCTTTTCCTTGAGCGCCGGAAGCAGGTACCGGACCGCTTCCTCGGCATGCTCATGGGCGATCCCCGCAAGGGCCGCCTGACGGACATTCTGGTCGTTGTCGTACAGGACCCGCTCCACGAGCCGGCGGACCGGTTTCTTCCCCGGCATGCGGGAGACAATGTCGACGAACATCCTCCGCCCGAGCGGGTTGTCGTGGCTGGCGAGGAACTGGTTGAGGCCCGAGACCGCGTCCGGATCGGTGATCGACCGGAGGGCCTGTTCCCCTTCCTGACGGCGGATCGCGTCCCGGTCGGTCAGCATGTTGACCCACCGGCGGACCTTGGGGTGCCACTCCGCCTCGGCCGCCCGTTCGGCGGCGGTCTTCTCGAGCAGGTCGTACTCGTGCTGAGTGACGTACCGCCCCTTGTATTTGACGTACCCCTGCCGCGCCATGGCGTCGTCGCGGGTCATCCACTCGCCGTGATGGCGGATGTGACCGAGCGACTTGTGGGCTTCCTCGTGATTCGGGTCGAGGTCGAGAATCGCCTCGAGCTGCTCCCGGCGCTGGGTCTGCATCTGCCGCTGGAGGCACCACCCGGCGAGCTGCCAGTGGGCATCAACCGTGTCGGAGATGCGCCGCGCTTTGGTGTGGTACTCTTCGACCAGCGGCGAGCGGGTCGAGATGAAGTCGATGTCGGCCCGGGCGACCTGGACCTCCGCCCCGGCGACGGTCCGGATTAGGACCATGGGGTCCTGCGGCGTCGTCGACTTGCTGATCAGGCCCCGGACTTCGCCGCCGTTCTTGAGGCGGATCACGTCGCCGCGACTCGACGACGGGGCCAGCAGGGCGAGGCCGGTGAGCAGGCCCCCCCAGAGGAAATGCCGCGTTGTGCGTCGAACTCGCGTGGGCATTCCGGCTCCAGAGCAGAACTCCAGGGATTGTATCGGCCTCGGGCGACCGGGCTCAATCGTGCGACTCCTCCCCCCGCTCCGAGGAACCGCTCCGTATCCGGCACAATCGGGAAGCCGGCCTGACCGGCGCCCGCCGCAGAACCGCTACAACCTCTGTGAAAGGGCCCGGTTCCCCCTCCCGCCACCCCGCGCAGAAGCCGCGAGATTCCGGCGAACCGAGGGAGAGTCGTCGGGGCGGGCCGGACCGCTTTGGTCGCGAAGTGTGATACTCTCCGGATCTCCTTCGCGCGGCCTCCCGCCGCCGGAGACGTCCCGTTCAGTCAGTTGTGCGGCAGCGGCATGTCAAACACCACGGAATCCCTGCGGGCGGCGTTTCAGAACCGGACCGCCACGGTCGGCGTCATCGGCCTCGGCTATGTCGGCCTCCCTCTGCTCGACGCCTTCATCTCGAAGGGGTTCGCGTGCGTCGGGTTCGATATCGACGCGAAGAAAGTCGAACAGCTGAACGCCGGCCGGAGCTACATCAAGCACGTTTCGTCTGAGAAGGTTTCGGCATGGCGTGAGGCGAAGAAGTTCGAGGCGACCGCGGACCTCGCCCGGCTTCGCGAGCCGGACGCCCTCATCATCTGCGTCCCGACCCCGCTGACGGACTCCCGCGACCCGGACCTCTCCTTTGTGGAAGGGACCGCCCGCTCGATCGCCGCCGCCCTCCGTCCGGGCCAGCTGGTCGTCCTCGAAAGCACCACCTACCCCACGACGACCCGCGACGTCGTCCTGCCGATTCTCGAAGCGAGCGGCCTCGTCTGTGGCCGGGACTTTTTCCTCGCCTTCAGCCCCGAGCGGGAAGACCCGGGGAACGCCAACTACTCCGCGGCGGGAATCCCGAAGGTCGTCGGCGGGATGGATGCCGCCGCGCTCGAGCTCGCCTCCGCGATGTACGCGCAGGCGGTCGTCTCGGTCGTGCCGGTCTCGAGCCCCGAAGTCGCCGAGGCGTGCAAGATCCTCGAGAACACCTACCGCGCGGTGAACATCGCCCTCGTCAACGAGCTGAAAACGCTCTTCGACCGGATGGGGATCGACGTCTGGGAGGTGATCGACGCCGCCAAGACCAAGCCGTTCGGGTTCTCGGCCTTCTACCCCGGCCCGGGGCTCGGGGGACACTGCATCCCGATCGACCCGTTCTACCTGACCTGGCTTGCCCGCAAGTACGCGATGACGACCCGCTTCATTGAGCTGGCGGGGGAAGTCAACGCGAAGATGCCCGAGTACGTCGTGATGCGGCTGATGGAGTTCCTGAACGATGTCGGAAAGCCGATCAAGGGGTGCCGGATCTGCGTCCTGGGAGCGGCCTACAAGAAGGACGTCGACGACCCGCGCGAGAGCCCGTCGTTCGTGCTGATGGAGTTGCTCCTCGCCCGCGGCGCGATCCTGACCTACAACGACCCGCACGTCCCAACCCTCCCCCGGATGCGTCATCACCCGTCGCTCCCGGCGATGAGCAGCTCCGAGCTGACGCCGGAGTTCCTCGCCGCACAGGACTGCGTCCTGATCTCGACCGACCATTCCGCCTACGACTACGCCCATATCGTCCGGCACGCGAAGTTCGTACTCGATACGCGGAATGCGACCCGGAACGTCACCGACGGTCGCGAGAAGATCCGTAAGGCCTGACCCGGCGCCGAAGGACGAAGGGCAGGACGATGCCGCTCGAACGCGCACCACTTCTCTTTGCCGAACAGCGGGTCGCGGCGATCGCCTTCCGGAAGGGGCGCTTCCACCACACATTCGGCGGCCCCCTGCGGCCCCAAGGGACCGATCGCTCGGCCACCGGCGGGAGGCGGCTGCACCAGCTGTTTGATCTCGACCTGACTGATCCGGCGATCCCCGAGGCGTTGCGCAAACTGGGGCTGACGAGGATCCCCTTGCTCTACTGCTTCGACTTCCGGGTCAACCGGTTCGGATATCGGTGCCTGGAGGACGGCACAGTCCACGTCTTCTTCTGGAAGAAGGAGCAGAACGTCTCCCGCAAGGAGGCGTTTCCGAGCGATCCCTTTCCCGATGAGTTTCCGCAGCGGGCGGTCTCACTGAAACGGGAGCCCTACGATCCCGCCTCGTCGGCCGACGCGCTCCGGTTCGCCGGCGTCTTCGGCCTGGCAGGACTCGCCCGCCCGGCTCGAACCAGAGTCCTCAAGGAGCAGCGGACGTGGTTCGAGAACCTGAACGGTGAGCCTCCCGAGTCGGAATCCGCGCTCGAAGCCTGGCTCTCGGGCCCATTCCTGCAGGGACGACCGAACAGCCGGTGCCCGAACCCGGAATGCCGGTGGCATCGCGTCTCAGGCGGCCTCAACCCCTTCTGCGTCGTTCCGTCTGAGCCAGTCCCCGGCGTTTCCCTGTTCGGGGCGCACGGCGGTATTCAGGTCGTCTACGAACGCTGCCCCGCCTGCGAAATGATCGTCGCTTCGAACCAGTCGGGCTGATCGGCGTCGGAAGGGACTCGACTCTGGCCCTCGTCGACTCGGTCGGGGAATCGGTAGCGCCAGCCCCCACAGGAGTGGCCCGGGAAAGTTGCGCTGAGGCCGCTCAACGTCCCCATCCGGATGTGGATGAGTTCCCCCCGCGGCCCCCGGCGAACAGGACGAGGCCCGCTGCGGCTTACTGCATCCCGGCCTGCCACCCGAAGAAATACATCGCCCGGGGGACACTCGCTTCGAGGACTTTGGCCAGCGGGTTTTCGTTGGACTTCGCCGATGCGCCGACCAGGAGGTCCACCAGCGTCGGCGGGAACTCGTAGGTCACCGCGCGGGCTTTCGACAGCCCGAGGTCTTTCTGGAGCTGGGTGATGACGTCCTTCTCGTACAGGATCCCGTCGACCATCCCGTTGGCGAGCGCCTGCTTGGCGGTGTAGATCTGCCCGGTAGCGAGTTTCCGGACCGCCTCCTTGTCGAGCTTCTCACGGGACTTGTCGATGATCGTCAGAAACTCGTCGAACGCCTCGTCCATGATCGCCTTCCAGACGTCCCGCTCCTCAGGGGACATCTCCTTGAACGGGCTGAGGGCGTCCTTGAACGGCCCAGTGACGAGCGGCTCCGACTTCACGCCGTAGTCCGACGCGAGCTTCGAGACGTCGTACCGCGGGATAATGACTCCGATCGAGCCGGTCCAGGTGGCGGGCTCGGCGTAGATCTTCGACTTGGGGCCCCCTCCCATGGCAACGTAGTACCCTCCCGACGCCGCGAGCCGCCCCATCGAGACGTAGATCGTCTTCCCCTTCTGCTCGTGGAGCTCCATGAGCTGGTCGTAGATCCGCTGGCTGTCGGCGACGAATCCGCCGGGGCTCTCGACCGACAGCACGATCCCCTTCACGTTCGCGTCGTTCCCGATCCGTTTCAGGATCTTGAGGGTCCGCTCGGTGAACGGCGACATGATGGTGCCGTTGATCCGCACCACCGCGATCCGATCGGAGGCTTCCCGGTCGCCGGAGACGAATTTCTCCTGGAGCGTCGAGGTTTCCGTCGTGCTCGTGATCTGCGTCGCGGCGACGCCGATCAACAGAAAATTGAAGAGGATCGAGCCGACCAGGAGCACCGCCAGCACGATTGCCAGCCAGCCCCCCTTGCGGACGGTCCGGACGACGACGGTGGGGGGAGCGGGAGGGGTGGGGGTCGGTGTCGACATCAGGATGTCAAAGTGGGAAGGGTGGCGAGACTTTTCCGGATGTGCCGTTCGTGCGCATTGGATCTGTTCTCGGGCCGGATTCAGGCCGGGCAGCCAGTACCGCCGTCAAACTCCGCACAACCCGTCGACGATAGAAACCGTGCGGCGGGGGGACAGCCCATTCCCGGAATGGGAACGACGATTATCCCCCGCCCGCACGCATACGCAATCCCGGCGGCCGCGTTTCGCCGCAGCGGGTTCTGGACTCGGTCGCCTCTTTGCGAAGAGGCAGCAGGAGCGAACGATGGTCAGCGTTCGACACGGATCTCCCCGATACCGCGCCTTCTGGATGACGGCGGGGCTCACCGCCGGAGCGGCGACGTGGGCTTTCGCCATCGAGCCGGTGGCGCAGCAGGTGGTCCTGCAGCCGATTCCGAGCTCGAACGTCGTCCAGACGCAGGCCCAGACGCCGGCGAGCTCCGGTCTCCGGACGCAGCAGCCGGGGGCGTCTCAGGGGGTCCGCCAGGCGGTGAACAACCAGCCGAAGAGCGAAGTCCAGAAGAAGCTGGAAGAGCTCTACGCCCAGGATGGCCGCGAGATGCCGGTCCTCCCCGATCCGCAGATCCAGCGGCAGACGCCGGGGCAGTCCAGCTCGCCGAAGCCGGCCGGGATACCGGCTCAGCCGGTGAGCCAGAGCACCGCCGGAGCGCAGCCCTCCTCCGTGCAGCCGCAGTACAAGTCGTGGGCCGACGCTCAGACTGCCGGTGAACCGCGCTCGTCGCAGGCCAAGAAGACCCCCTGGCTCGAGCAGATCAATCCGTTCAAGAAGCGGGTCCCCTCGACGCCGCCGACCGAACCGGCCGAGATCCACTACGACCCGCGTCACGCCGGAGCGACCGGCGGAACCGCCCAGTTCCAGCCGCAGGGGCAGATGGCGCTGCAGCCGGGCCAGATCAATCCGCAGACCGGACGTCCGAACTACGGCCAGATCTTCAACCAGCCGCAGACCTACGGCGCGCCGATGACTCCGCCGCAGGGGGACCCGTTCGTCGCGACCCCGCCGATGGCGGTCGCCACGACTCCGCAGCTCACCGCACCGGGTCAGCCGGCGGGCCAGCAGCCGGTCCCGCAACAGCCCGCGGCGATCCTGATTCCCCCCGCCCAGGCCCAGGCGGCTCCGCTGGCTCCGGCCAATCCCGTCGCCCCGCCGACGCCGGCGGCCGCGCTGCCGATGCTCGATTTCAGCAAGCCGGTCCCGGTTCAGGCTCCCATGGCCGCACCGGTGGCTCAGAGCCCGACTGCAACGCCCGCTCCGGGCGCCGCCCCGGGCGGGGCCTTTCCGGTGATCGACTTCACGACGCCGGTCCCGATGGGGACGGCCCCCGCGGCACAGCCGACCGGAGTTCCCGCGATCTCGGCGGCTCCCGTGACCGCGACGCCGCAGGTCGCACTCGTCCCCGCTCAATCGGCCACACCGCCGGTCGCGGCGGTTCCGGCTCCGCCGGCGGTGTCTCCGTCGCCGTTCACCGGCATCGGCCTGAACGATGACGTCCCGCTGCCGGCGGCAACGCCCGCGCCGCAGGCCGCGGCCGCTCCAGCGTTCCCGCCGGTGGTCACGGCTCAACCCGCTCCGGCCGCCGCGGCGCTCCCGCCACTCGTGGTCGCCGAGGCTCCGAAGCCAGTCGCGGCGCCTCCGGTCGCCGCCGCTCCGCAGACTCCCACGGGGATTCCGAAGCTCGACGGCTTCTTCTCCGAGGAAGAAGACCGGGGAACGCCGTCGGCCGAAGCGGTCGCCCTGCCGGCCCAGCCGAAGCCGCTCGTCGTCCCGGCTCCTCCGGGTGAGCAGCCACAGTTCGAAGTTCCGAAGCCGGCCGACGTGGCGGCCCTCCCGATGCCGAGCATTCCTTCGGCCTCGATCGCCGAAGCCGCCCCGATGCCGGCGGCCCTTCCCAAGCTCGAGCTCCCGCCGATCGTCGAGTCGACTCCGGCCCCCGCCCCGGCGGCCGTCGCAACGACCCCGTCGCCGGACGTCGTTCTGCCGGGCTCGGTCCCGCCGCTGAAGCCGGTTCCGCGGCAGGCGGATCCCAATGCCACCAGCAAGATGGCCCGGATTGCCGCTCGATCCGACCAGCGGGGCCTCAAGGGGTTCTGCCCGGTGATGCTCCGCGATCACCGCGACCTGGTCGACGCCCGGGCGGAGTACCGCAGCTTCTACCGGAACCGGATTATCCTGCTTTCGTCGCAGGAGGCGAAGGTGGTGTTCGAGTCGGATCCGGCCAAGTACGCTCCGGCCTCGGCGGGGAATGACGTGATCCATCTCGCCCAGACCGGCGAAGAGCTCGAAGGGACGCTCGACTACGCCGTCTGGTACAAGGGGCGGCTCTACCTGTTCGCCAGTGCCGAGACCCTGGAGACGTTCGTCGCCGCTCCGAGCAGCCACGCTACGAACGACTGAACGATCGCAGGAAACTGAGCAGAAGGGGACGCCGGACGAGAGTTCCGGCGTCCCCTTTCTCGTTGAGGCGGCGAGTTTTCCTGAGGTCGGGCCGGCGGGGGAAGACGATCGTCTTCGAGGTTCTTCGTCGGCTGATCGATGACGATCGAGGTTCTCACGTCTGCTACATTCCGGGGCGCCGCCGACCTGCGGAGATCCGTCCCGGAAAGAAACGAGCCCGACTTCGGGCTGGCTCGCGTCTTTCCGATCTGAGTGACCCTGGCAAGCCGGCCACGAAGACCGCGGTCACCGCTTCTGTCCGCGGAACTTGGAGTCCAGGGAGAAGTCGCAGGAGTTGCTGCCCTCCTTCACGTCCGCGAGCAGCCCGCTCGTTCCGGCATCCTGGTACGGCTTGGGGATTTTCACTTCGGCGGCAGGAGCCGGCGAAGACTTCGGTGCCAGCGGATCGGCCGGAGGGGGAGGCGAGACGGCCACGAAGTATTTTCCGGGGAGGCAGCGGATCGCGTACTTGCCGTCGCTCTGGAGTTCCGCGCTGACTCCCAGGCCCCGTTCGCTGACCAGAAGGACCGATCCCGCCCCGATCGGTTTGCCGTCGAGAGTCACGGCCCCTGACACCGAAGCGGTTGCCGGCCCCCCGCCGGACCAGCACCCGGAAAGCAGCCCGAGACCGAGGAGGGAAGCCCCGATCCAGGAACGTCGGACCACCCGGACCTCGGAAGAACACGTCATGCTTCACCACAAAGAGGAATGCGACAGCGCGAATGGGCGCGGGCAGAGGAAAGTCAGATCGAAAGCCGAGGCCGCAGGTCGAGCCGGGCGGCCAGCGCTCCCGCCCGGCATGAGATGTCGTGAGAAACCGCTCGGCCGGCCGAGCGTTCTTTGCGCAACCCATCGCTCCAGCGGCCACCCGGGGCCAGGGCGAAGCCCTGGTTAGTTCAGGATGTCTCCGACGATCTGGCGGTCGTCGCGAATGGCGATGTATCGGACGAGGGCCATGTCGGCACTGGAGCTCAGGAAGGAGACTCCGCCGTCCCCTCGCAGGGCGTGCGTTCCCCCCGGATGCTCGGAGTAGAGGGCGGTGTTGGTGCCGTCGCGGTTGTTTCCGCCGCTCCCCCCCGCCTCGATGTTGTAGCCGATCGGGTAGCGGATCGTGGTGGTGTTCCGGCTCCAGGGGGTGCCGGCCCAGGTGTAGGTTCCGCCGGTGGCGGGGGGAGCGACGGTCGCTCCGGGGCCGAGCCAGCAGCCCCACTCGGCGCTGGTCCGGATGTCGACCTGATTCGTGGAGGTGGGGCTGGTCCGGCCGATCCCCGACTGCTCTCCGACGAGAAGAGTATTGCTCGTGCCGTCGGTCACGTCCTGCATCCGGACGACGGCGTTGGGGACCATCGTTCCATTCGCGCAGGCATACCCCTGGCCTCCCGACACGCAGCGTCCGAGCCCCGTCGGGTCGGTCGCGTTCGCGGCGTCGGTCGACGCGCCGGCGATGCCGACGTACGAGGCGGTGGAGTAGCGGGCCGCCACGTCCGTTCGGATGTTGACGCGGTTCGCGGTGCTGGAGGGGCACCAGATCACCGAGGGGGTCCAGTTGTTGAACAGGGGGTCGTTGGCGCTGCCGGGGTTGGCCACCGAAGAGGAGACCCAATCCATCTTGTTGTAGATCGCCGACTGCTCCAGCTGCGGCAGGATCGACGTCATCCAGCTGATGCGGAACTGCCCGAAGCCCCCGGCGGGAAAGGAGCCGTTCGTGTCGTGGTAGTTGTGCAGCGACAGACCGAGCTGTTTCAGGTTGTTCCGGCACTGCGAGGCCCGGGCCGCTTCCCGCGCCTGCTGGACCGCCGGGAGGAGGATCGCCACGAGGACCGCGATGATCGCGATGACGACGAGGAGCTCGATCAGCGTGAATCCGTGACGAAGCCGCAACCGACCGGAGGCGGGGGAAGCCATGACGCCCTCATTCGAAGTGGGGAAGTGAGAAAAACCGTGGGCTCGACTGCTGCGTTGGGCCGCGAGCGCGGAGAGAAAACGGCAGCGATTCAACGAGAAAGGCAGAAGCAGACAATCTGACTGTGTCGACAAGATAAATTTCATTTTGTTGAACTGTCAATGATTTTGTCGCCAAATAGCATGTTTTTGGATGGAAGGATGAGGTTCGTCTGGCGAAGTCTCCCCGCCCGCGCGGCGCGGACCTGACGTGGCACCGAAGCCGCCTCAGCGCTCGTTCGCGTTGATTCCTTTGAAATCGAGCCACAAGCGGAGAGGGACTGCGATCGCAGCAAAGCCGAGTCGTCGTCGGGATTTCTGTTGATCCCCCAGCGCGAGTCACGACAATCATGACTTGATCTTGCCTCCACACATAATTACATTGTCGCCAATGTCAATTTCAGCGAGGATCGCTCGGGACCTCAAGAAGCGGCTGCGATTCGAGCAGCCCTTGTCGACTCCCCTGACTCTCGACGCCCTGTCCGCGCACTACGACGTCAGCGTGACGCCGGTCCGGGCGGCAATCGCCGAGCTTCTCGGCGAGGGGGTGTTGATCAAGGGGGCCAACCGCCGCCTGGTCCCCTCCCCCGCCGCGATGGAGCCGGGCGAAGCGAGTGAGTCAGGCGAAGAGAGCGCGGAACCGATCGAGCCTTCCGGCGACCTTCTGAAGCGGATCGAACACGACCTGGTCCGCCTGAGCCTCTCGAAGCAGGCGGTCCCGCTCCGGGAAGAGGCGGCTGCGCGGAAATACGGGATCAGCCGCTCATCGCTCCGGAACATTCTCAACCGGCTGGCGGGCCGCGGACTCCTGATGCACCTTCCTCGACGCGGGTGGCAAGTGCGGCCGTTCCGGAAAGAAGACATGGAGTCGTTCCTCGACGTCCGGGCGCTGCTCGAAGTCAAGGCGCTGGAACTCGCGCAGGACCGGCTCGACCCGGTGGTGATCCGGCGGATCCTCGACGGCAACCGCGCTCCCGCCAATCCTGGCGAGCGCCCGCAGGTGGACAACTCGCTCCACGCGTACATCATCGCGCAGGCCGGCAATCCCTACATCCAGGACTTCTTCGACCGCCACGGCCGGTACTATGAGTTGCTGTTCGCCTGGGAAGACCTCGATGAAGAGGCGTTCCTGGAAGCAGTCCAGCAGCACCGCCAGATCCTCGAGGCGATCCTGCGGAAGGATTGGGACACGGCCCGCGCAGCGCTGGCGTGGCACATCCGCAGCAACCACCCGGTGCTGCGGAGCCTGACGCGCCGCGAAGCGGCAGACGGCGACGCGACAGACGGAGCCCCGACATGAGAGCACGAGTCCTCCGGTTCACCGTGGCGTCCATGCTGACTCTGTCAGCATGGACGGCGGTCCGCGCAGCCGACGCCGAGGTGGACTATGTCAAAGAGATCAAGCCGCTCCTGCACGAGCGGTGTTATGCCTGCCACGGCGCACTGAAGCAGGAAGGGGGACTGCGTCTCGACACAGCGGCCCTCGCGATTCGCGGGGGGGAGAGCGGCGCGGCGATCGCTCCGGGTGACGCCGCAGCCAGCCTGCTCCTCCAGCGGGTCTCCGCGAAGGAGGAGTCCGAGCGGATGCCCCCCGAGGGGGAACCGCTGACGGCAGCGCAGATCGCCAGACTCCGGAGTTGGATCGAGCGTCGGGCGAGCGCTCCCCAGGACGAGCAGCCGGAAGCCGATCCGCGGGCCCACTGGGCGTTCCGGGCGCCGATCCGGTCGAGCGTTCCGCAGGTCGCCTCGCCGGAATGGCAACGGAATCCGATCGACGCGTTCCTCGCGAAGACGCATGCCGACCACGGACTGACGCCACAGCGGCGGGCCGACAAGCGGCTCTGGCTGCGGCGGGTCTCTCTCGATCTCGTCGGCCTTCCTCCGACACAGGCCGAGCTCAACGCCTTCGCGGCGGACGACTCCAGCGATGCGTACGACCGTGTCGTCAACCGCCTGCTCGAAAGCCCGCAGTACGGCGAGCGGTGGGGCCGGCACTGGATGGATGTCTGGCGGTACAGCGACTGGTGGGGACTCGGTGCGGAGGTCCGCAACTCGCAGAAGCACATCTGGCACTGGCGGGACTGGATCGTCGAGTCGCTTAATGCCGACAAGGGTTACGACCAGATGCTCCGGGAGATGCTCGCCGCGGACGAGCTGTATCCCGACGACCTCGACCGGCTCCGGGCCGGCGGCTTCCTCGCCCGGCAGTACTTCAAATTCAACCGGACCACCTGGCTCGACGGCGTGGTGGAGCACACCTCCAAGGCGATGCTCGGCCTGACCGCCAACTGCGCGAAGTGCCACGACCACAAGTACGACCCGATTTCGCACGTCGAGTACTACCAGCTCCGGGCGATCTTCGAGCCGTATCAGCTCCGGACCGACGCCGTGGCGGGAGAACTCGACCACGAGAAGGATGGCATCCCCCGCCCCTTCGACTGCAACCTCGGCGCAGAGACATTCCTGCATCTCCGCGGAGACGACCGCAATCCTGACAAGTCGATCCGGATCGAGCCGACCGTCCCCGCCGTGGTCCGGACGGACGCCATGCGGGTCGAGCCGGTCGCGCTCAGTCCCGTGGGGATCCGCCCCGGTCTGCGGGAGTTCGTCGTCGCGGCCCACCGCGAGCGGGCCGAGCAGAAGGTGACGGCGGCCAAGGCGACGCTTGCCTCGGCCCGGACCAAGCTCGAGACCGCGGAGAAAGCGGCCCGTGCCGCAGAAGATGCGAAGGGGGATTCCGCGGCGCCGAAGCCCGCTCCCCCTCCGATCACCGACAACTTCTCGGCCGAGCGGCCCGAGCTCTGGAAGGTTCGTTCCGGCCAGTGGACGTATCGCGACGGAAAACTGATTCAGTCGGCAGCGGGGGGATCGCGCGCGGCCATCAGGGCCACCGTGGAGGTCCCCACGAACTTCGAAGCGAAGCTCCGGTACACGCCGACCGGCGGAGACCAGTGGCGATCGGTCGGCATCGCCTTCGACCTGAACGAATCCGGTAATGAGGTCCTGGCGTACCTCAGCTCGCACGAAGGGGGCCCCAAGGCGCAGCTCACCTACCTGGTGAACGGCAACCACGCCTACCCCGGCGAGGGGGCAAAGGCCCGCCCGGTCGCTCTGAACCAGTCGCACGAACTGACGCTCCGCGTCCGGGATCGGCTGGTGAACATGATCGTCGACGGCGAGCCCGCCGTGGCGTACCGCCTCCCGATCGAGCGGCAGCAGGGATCGCTCGAACTCATCACGTTCGACGCGACCGCAGATTTCCAGGCCTTCGAGTTGCGGGAACTCGCCCCCTCGGTGGTCCTCAATGAGCCCGCCACGGGGAACGACAAGACCGAACCTCCGGCTGGACCAGGGGCAGTCGAGCAGGCCCGGCTGGATGTCGTGATCGCCGACAAGGGAATCGTTACCGCCGAAGCCGACCTGAGGTCGGTCGTGGCTCGGGGGGCGGCAGACCGGGCCCGGTTTCTCGAGTCGGCTCCCCCTGAGACCTTGAAGGAACGCGTTCAGCAGGCGGTCACGGCAGAACGGGCGGCGGCAGTGGCCCGCGCGGACGAAGAGATCGCCCGCGCCGAACTGGCCGTGAAGCGGGCTCCCAAGGACAAGCTGGCGGAGGCGGAGAAGCGGCTCCAGGCGAGCCGTGAAGCACACACGAAGGCGCAGGAGGGCGTCGCGGCTCCCGGGGAGTCGTACACCTCGTTGCCGGGAGCCTACAAGACGCTCGAATCGAACGTCGAAGACGAGGCGAGTCGCGCGAAGCCGTTTCCCGAAACCAGCACGGGGCGTCGCTCCGCCTTCGCCCGCTGGCTCACCGATCGGAGCAATCCGCTGGCGGCCCGCGTCGCGGTGAACCACATCTGGGCGCGGCACTTCGGCCGCCCGCTCGTTCCGACCGTCTTCGACTTCGGCCGCAAGGGGACGCCCCCGACGCATCCGGAGCTCCTCGACTGGCTCGCGGTCGAGCTGATGGAACAGGGATGGAGCATGAAGCACATCCATCGGCTGATCGTCACCTCGGAGGCGTATCGGCTCTCCAGTTCTGCCGCCGGCGCCGACGCCAGGACGCTCGCCGCCGACCCCGAGAACCGCTGGTACTGGCGGATGAACCCCAGCCGAATGGAGGCCCAAGTCGTCCGGGACAGCCTGCTGCACCTGGCGGGGGAACTCGACCTCAAGCTGGGAGGCCCCCCCATCCCGGTGAATCAGGAGCAGTCGCGGCGGCGGAGCCTGTACTTCGTCCACTCGCACAACGACCATCAGCCGTTCCTGTCGATGTTCGACGACGCGAGCGTCCTCGACTGCTACCGCCGCGCGGAAAGCATCGTCCCGCAGCAGGCGCTCGCCCTCGAGAACAGCAGTCTCGCGATCGAGATGGCGGAACGGATCGCCAAGCGGCTGAACGGGGAGGCGGCGACCAGCGACGAGTTCGTCCGCCGCGCCTTCCTGACGGTCCTGGCTTCGGAGCCGACCGCCGAGGAGCAGCGGTTGATCGCGGAGATGCTTCCGCGGATGGTCGAGATCGCCCGCCGCGAGAAGCGGCCCGATCCGGAACTGCACGCCCGGATCCGGCTCGTCCAGGTCCTCCTCAACCACAACGACTTCGTCACCATCCGCTGAGGATTTTCGAATGAACCACGATCACCGGTTCTGCCTCGGCCGCGGGGTCCATCGCCGGGCCTTCCTGGCCGACGTCGGGATGGGCTTCGCCGGCCTGGCGCTGGGGAGCATGCTCGCCCGGGACGGGATCGTCCGGGCGAATGAAGCCGCCCCCTGGATGCCTCCGACCGGCGAACCGCACAGCTCGCCGCGGGCCAAGAGCGTCGTCTGGCTGTTCATGAACGGCGGCGTCTCCCACATGGAGTCATTCGATCCCAAACCCGAGCTGACGAAGTACGGCGGCAAGACAATCGCCGAGACCCCCTACGCCGACTCCCAAAGCCCTGACAAGCTGAAGCTGGCCCGGGTCACCGTCATCAACGACGCCAACGGCCAGCAGCGGAACAAGCTCTACCCGCTCCAGGTCGGCCACCGGAAATACGGCGAGGCGGGGATCGAGCTCTCCGACTGGGTCCCCCACATGGGGAGCTGCGTCGACGACTTGGCGATCGTCCGCTCGATGTGGACTACCGACGACAACCACGGCGCCCAGACGCAGTTTCACTCCGGCCGCCACATGCTCGACGGGGAGTTCCCGACGCTCGGGGCGTGGGTCCACTACGGTCTCGGCTCGCTCAACGACAACCTCCCCCAGTTCATCAGCATGGGGAAGCGGGAGTACTGGAACGCGAAGGATGGCCACTACCTGGGCCCCGCCCACGACGCCGTTCCGATCCGCGTCGATCCCAAGAACCCGCTCGACTACGGGAAGTCTGCCGGCAGCCTGTCGGAAGAGGAGCAGCGCCTCGGGTTCGATCTCGTCGGCCGGCTGAACCAGCTCAAAGGGGTCGAGTACCCGGATGACCCGGCGCTGTCGGCCCGGATCAAGGCCTACGAGCTCGCCTTCCGGATGCAGACCTCCGTTCCCGATTCGATGAACTTCGCCCAGGAGACCGAGGCGACGCAGCAGCTCTACGGGCTCGATGATCCCGCCACGCGGGACTTCGGCATGCAGATGCTCGCCACGCGGCGGTTCATCGAGCGGGGGGTCCGCTTCATCCAGGTCCAGCACGGCGCGGGCGGCGCCGGGGCGTGGGACGCTCACGGCGGCCTCAAATCCAACCACGAGACGAATTTCCGGGCGGTCGACAAGCCGATCGCCGGCCTGCTCAAAGACCTCAAGCAGCGGGGCCTGCTCGACTCGACGATCGTCCTGTTCGCGAGCGAGTTTGGCCGGACCCCCGGGACGCAGGGGGCGGACGGCCGCGACCACCACATCTTCGGGTTCTCGGTCTGGATGGCGGGCGGGGGAATCCGCGGCGGGATGGTCCACGGCAAGACCGACGAGATCGGCTTCCACGCGGTCGAGGACCGGCACTACGTCACCGACATCCACGCCACGATCCTGCACCAGCTCGGCCTCGACTCGCGGCGGCTCGAAGTCCCGGGCCGGAAGCGGCTCGACATTGACCACGGCAAGCCGATCCACGACATCCTGGCTTAGCCGGTTCGGCGGACGGCCGGCGCGGCGCTCCAACATCCTTGAAACGAACGACACCTGATGAAGATCACCCGCATCGAAACCCATGTCTGCAACGCCCGGATGCGGAACTGGATCTTCGTCAAGGTGCTGACCGACCAGGATGGACTGTTCGGCTGGGGAGAAGCGACGCTCGAGTGGCACACCCGGAGCGTCGTCGCCGCGATCGAAGACATCGCGGAACTGCTCGTCGGCGAGGATCCGACGCGGATCGAACACCTGTGGCAGATGATGTACCGCCAGCATTTCTGGCACGGCCACGGGATCGTCCGCTCGACTGCGATCTCGGGGATCGACATCGCCCTGTGGGACATCCTAGGGAAAGTCGCGAACCTTCCCTGCTCGAAGCTCTGGGGAGGCCCGGTCCGGGACCACGTCCGGACCTACTGCCATCTCGGCGGCGGGAAGATGGAGGACTTCTATGAGACCGCCGCGGACGACGCGAAGCGGTTCGGCGACCTCGCCCGCCGCGCGGTCTCCGAAGGGTTTACCGCCTTCAAGTCGATGGCGGTCCCCCCGACGTTGCCCCTCGACGGACTCAAGCCGATCCGGACCGCTGAAGCGGCCGTGGCGGCGATGCGGGAGGCGGTCGGCGATTCGATCGACATCATGGTCGACTGCCACGCCCGCCCCTCCCCCGCAATGGGCCTGCAGTTTGCGAAGGCTTTGGAGCCGTACGGACTCTACTTCTTCGAGGAGCCCTGCTGGCCGGAGAGCATCGAGGGGCTGGCCTCAATCGCCGCCGCCGTCCGGACGCCGATTGCCACGGGTGAGCGGATCACGCATCTGGCGGGGTTCCGCGACCTGTTCGCCGCCAAGGCGTGCGCGGTCTGCCAGCTCGACCTGACCCACTGCGGCGGCCCGAGCGAAGCCCGCCGGATCGCCGCCCTGGCCGAAGCGCACCGGATCGCGCTCGCGCCGCACAATCCACAAGGCCCGGTCAGCACGGCCGCCTCGCTCGAGTTCGGCTTCTCCCAGCCGAGCTACATCATCTGCGAGACGGTCCACAACGACGTCCCCTGGCGTCAGGACGTCGTCGAGGAGGGGTTCCGGGTCGAGCCGAAAGGACGGCTGGTCCGTCCCAACACCCGGCCGGGACTCGGGATCACGATCAACGAGGCGGAAGTCCGCAAGCACCCGTTCCAGCAGGAGCTGCCGCAGCGCGTGTTCTACAGCGACGGCAGCGTCGGCGACTGGTAGGTCCGGTCCCGTTCCGTCTAACCCGAAACCCGCTTCGACACTCGATTCTCTCCCACGGCGGAGGAAAGCGACCCGATGCCCCGACAGCTCACCGGCGTGCTGCCGATCGTGCAGACCCCGTTCACCGAAGACGATCGGATCGACGCCGCGGCGCTAGGGCGCTCGATCGACTGGGCATTCGATCTGGGGATCCAGGGGCTCGGGACCGGGATGGTTTCGGAGATCCTGCGGCTGACGTCGGACGAGCGGCGGGAGCTGACCGAACGGCTCGTCGAATCGACGGCAGGCCGGGGAGCGGTCTTCGCCGCGGTCGGAGCTGAGAGCGCCCGGCAGGCACTGGTCTATGCCCGGCACGCCGAAGAGGTCGGCTGCGACGCGGTCATGGCCGCCCCGCCCCTCGTCTCGAAGCTCTCCTCCACGGCCCTGATCGCCTACTACCGCGAGCTGGCCGAGGGGATCGGCCTGCCGGTCATCGTCCAGGACGCCTCGGGCTACGTCGGGAGCGCCATCCCGCTCGCGGCGTCGGTCGAGCTCTTCGAGCGGTATGGCGCTGAAAAAATCCTGTTCAAGCCGGAGGCCTCGCCGATCGGCCCCAATCTCTCGGCGCTCCGCGACGCGACCGGCGGCCGCGCGAAGATCTATGAAGGCTCGGGAGGCATCCTCCTGGTCGACAGCCACCGCCGCGGCATCGCCGGCACGATGCCCGGAATGGATCTCCTGGATGGAATCGTGGCCCTCTGGAATGCTCTCGAGCGGGGGGATGACGACGCGGCCTACCGGCTCTCCTTTCCGGTCAGCGCCATCGTCACCTTGCAGTTGCAGGCGGGACTCGACGGGTTTTTGGCGATCGAAAAAGCCCTTCTCTGCCGCCGAGGAATCTGGAACAGCGACCGGAGACGCTCGCCCGTGAGCTGGAGCCTCGACCCGGAGACCGCCGCCGAGGTCGAACGGCTGTTCGGGCGTCTGCAGCGTGCCCTCAAAGAGGACCGGTAGCCGGATGTCGGAGAACGGGCGGGGCGAGACCGAGCGGCACGCGGGTCGATTTGCGATCCTCTCCTACCTCTGCGCCGTCGCTGTCATCGCCTACATCCAGCGGGCGGCGATCAGCGTCCCCGCCAAGCAGGTCGCTGCGGACCTGCACTTCAACGCCGAGACCTGGGCCTGGGAGATGGGCTTGATCCAGTCGGCGTGGTACTGGAGCTACGCCTTCGTCCAGCTGCCGGCAGGCTGGTTCGCCGACCGGGTCGGCAGCCGCCGGGCGCTCGCGATCTTCTGCACACTCTGGTCGCTTGCGACCTTCCTGACGGCGTTTGCGACCAGTTTCCCCTCGCTCCTCGCCCTGTGGAGCCTGATGGGGGCGGCCCAGGCTGGCGCGTTTCCCTGCGCCGCGAAAGCGATCGGCGAGGTCTTTCCGGAGACGCACCGGGCCCGGGCTTCCGGGCTGCTGGCGGCGGGGATGGCCATCGGCGGTGCCATCGCTCCCGCTCTGACCGCCGCGCTGCTCACCCGTCTCGCTCCCTATGCCGAGCAGGCCGAGACGCACCCCTGGCGGCTGCTGCTCGCAGCCTATGCCCTCCCGGGGTTCGTCTGGACCGCCGCCTTCCTGTTCGCAATCCCCGCCGCGCGGCTCTCCGCGTCATCGGGCGGCGCAGCGGCCCGCCCGGCCATCGACTGGCGAAGGCTCCTGTCCAGCGGTCCGCTCGCGCTGCTGTGCGCGCAGCAGTTCTTCCGCGCGGCGGGAATGGTCTTCTTTCTGACGTGGTTCCCGACGTTCCTGCAGAAGGCCCGCGGCGTCTCGACGATCGACTCCGGCTTCCTGACGACGATGGCCGGGATCGGCGGCGTCCTCGGCAGCCTGCTGGGGGGCTTCGTCTCGGACTGGATGTATCGAAAAACCGGCAACGCCCGGCTCAGCCGCCAGGGGATCGCCGTCGCCGGAATGGGAAGCTGCTCGCTGCTGATCGTCGCGTCGCACTTCATCGCCGACGTCAACGCCAGCATCGCCCTGATTTCGCTGGGGGCCTTCTGCGCGACGTTCGGCGGTGTGAGCGGATACACCGTCGCGATTCAGTACGGGGGCCGCGGCGTCGCGACCGTCTTCAGCGCCATGAACATGTGCGGCAACATCGGGGCGGCCCTGTTCCCCGTCACCGCCGCGTGGCTCGTCGGCCGGACCGGGAACTGGGACCTGATGCTGTTCCTGTTCGCCGGGATCATGGCGGTCGACGCCGTCTGCTGGGCGATCCTCAATCCGCGGGGGACGCTGTTTGGAGAGACCGATGAACCGAGTTGAAACGCCGCAGTCCCGCTGCCGGGCCGCCTTCGCGCGGTGCGACATCACCCCGCCGGTCGGGATCTACCACCGGATGTGGGGAGCGGCGCTCCATGACCGGGCGACCGGAGTCCACCGTCCGCTCGAGGCGGGACTGCTCTGGCTGGAGCCGCGCGGTGCGGGGGCGGGTTCGCCTCAGGTTTTCGTGTCGCTCGATCACTGCATCCTCGACGCCGCGGAGATCCGGACGATCCGGAGCCGCATCGCCGAGGCGACCGGCATCTCGGCCGACCATGTCCTCGTCACGCTGAGCCACACGCACGGCTCGGGGTGGATGTCCCGGACGCGAAGCCATCTCCCGGGGGGAGATCTGATCGGGCCCTATTTTGACCAGATCGTCGAGCGCGTCGTCGGTCTTGCCCGCGAGGCCCGGTCGCACGTGGCTGACGCCACCATCGTCTACGGCGTCGGAACCTGCTCGATGGCGGCCCATCGGGACTTCCTGGATGTCGACACCGGAAAGGTCGTTTGCGGCTTCAATCCGGCCGGACCGGCGGACCACACCCTGCTCGTCGCCCGAATCACGGCCGAGGAGGGCGCGAGCGATCCACCGCTCGCGACAATCGTGAACTACGCCTGCCATCCGACGACCCTCGCGTGGGAGAACACGCTGATCAGTCCCGACTGGATCGGGGCGATGCGGGAGACCGTCGAGCAGCAGTCGGGAAGTCCCTGCCTCTTCCTCCAGGGGGCCTCGGGCGACCTCGGTCCGCGGGAAGGCTTCGTCGGCGACCCTGCGGTGGCGGACCGCAACGGCCGCGAGGTGGGCTATGCCGCCCTCGCCGCCCTCTGCGCGCTTCCTGCCGCGGGAACCGAGTTCCGCTATGCGGGACCAGTCATCTCGGGAGCGGTCCTCGGGACCTGGCGGCACGAACTGGTCTCCCCGGAAGCCCGCGACCGGCACGCCGCGTGGCGATGGACCACCAGCGTGGTCGACCTCCCCTATCGCTCCGACCTCCCGACGATCGAGCAGACGACCCGGGAGCGGGACCAGTGGCTGAGCGAAGAAGCTCTTGCCCGCGAGGCCGGGAACGAAGCTCGCGTCCGCGACTGCCGGGCCCAGGTTGAACAGCGGACGCGGCAGCTCGCCCGCCTCGCCGCCCTCGCTCCCGGTGCGGCCTACCCGCTCGAGGTGCGCATCGGGATCGTCGGGGACGCGATCTGGGTCTTTACCCCCGGTGAACTCTACCAGGTGTTTCAGCTCGAGCTCCGCCGCCGGTTTGCCCCCCGCCCCGTCGTCGTGACGACTCTCACGAACGACTGGCAGCCGGGCTACGTCCCGCCGGCGGACACGTTCGGCCGAGGGATCTACCAGGAGATCATCGCCGCCACCGCCCCCGGGTCCCTCGAGGCACTGACCGACTCCGTGGCGAGAGCGATCGAAGAACTGCTGCTGCAGCAGCCCGGCTGACTCATCGGCGACCCCGGCCGCAGCGGTCAGGCGAGAATGTCTTTCACGACCCGGCCGTGAACGTCGGTCAGGCGGAAATCGCGGCCGCTGTACTTGAACGTCAGCCGCTCGTGGTCGAGCCCCAGGAGATGCAGCAGCGTGGCGTGCAGGTCGTGGATGTGGACCTTGTTCCGGATCGCGAAGTACCCGTAGTCGTCGGTCTCGCCGTAGCGGATTCCCCCTTTGACCCCTCCGCCCGCCATCCACATCGTGAACCCTTCCGGGTTGTGGTCCCGCCCTTTGCTCCCCTCCACCGTCGGCGTCCGGCCGAACTCGCCCCCCCACAGCACGAGCGTGTCATTGAGGAGCCCGCGGCTCTTGAGGTCGGTCAGGAGGCCGGCGATCGGCAGGTCGACCTCGCGGGCGTTCTTGGTGTGCCCCTCGAACAGGTCGCTGTGCTGGTCCCACTGGACCTTCGAGTCGCTGTGGGTCACCTGCACGAACCGGACGCCCCGTTCCGAGAACCGCCGGGCCATCAGGCACTGCCGGCCAAAGTCGGCGGTGACGGGATCGTCGAGACCGTAGAGTTTCTGCGTCGCTTCGGTCTCCTGCGAGACGTCCTGAACCTCGGGCATCGACATCTGCATCCGGAAGGCGAGCTCGAACGAGGCGATCCGCCCCTCGAGATCCCGATCCGGTCCCGTCTCATCGAGATGCGAGCGGTTCATCCGGGCGAGAAGATCGAGCTGCCGCCGCTGCTCGTCGCGGGAGTAGCGGCCGTTGGCGATATGCCGGACGATCGCCTGGTTGGCCGGAATCCCGGCATGCCCGATCGGCGTCCCCTGGTGGGTCGTCGGGAGAAAAGCGGCGCTCCAGTTGTTGACCCCGCCATGGGCCAGCGTCGGGCAGATCGTGACGAAGGAGGGGAGGTTGTGATTCTCGGTCCCCAGGCCATAGCTGACCCACGACCCCATGCTGGGGCGGACGAACGTGTCGCTCCCCGTATGGAGTTTCAACAGCGCCCCGCCGTGGGCGGGGTTCGTCCCGTGCAGGGAATTGATGACGCAGAGGTCGTCGACCCGCTGGGCGACGTGCGGGAAGAGCTCGCTCACCTCGAGCCCGCTTTCGCCGTACTTCTCGAACTTCCACGGCGACTTCATCAGGTTGCCGGTCTTGGTGAACGTCACCCGCGGCTTGTCGAACGGGAGGGGCTTGCCGTCGTCCCGCGTCAGGAGCGGCTTGGGGTCGAAGGTGTCGACGTGCGACGGCCCCCCCTTCATGAACAGGAAGATCACCCGCTTGGCCCGCGGCGCGAAGTGCGGCGGAAACTCCGATTCCTTGCCGGCAGGAGCCGCGGACGCCTCCTTCGCGCTGGTCTCCGAGGCCAGCATCGCCGAGAGCGCCAGGTGGCCGAACCCGACAGCAGAAGTCCGAAGGAGCTGGCGGCGGCTCGTCGGCAACAGGGCGGGATCGAAGGTCATCCGTCTTCCTCGGTCAGTCAGGTCGGGTGGGGCGGCGGTCACACGCGGGCGGCTGGGCCAACAGGACGAGCGACGCGTCGCTACCGGACGTACAGGAATTCGTTGCTGGTCAGGAGGACCTGCGCCAGGGCCTCCCATGCCCGCTGCGGCGTCTTAGCAGCGTCGTCCCCCGTGGGAGCCATCGGCGCGAAGCCGGCGACGAACTCAATGGCCGTCTCCGTCTCCGCAGAAGTCGGTGAGCGCCCGAAGGCGAGGCGGTAAGCGAGATCGACCCGCTCGGCCTCCGGCCGGTCCGGTTCCGCGAGAACCCGCGCCGCGAACTTCTCACTGCAACCGAGCACCAGCTCGCTGTTGAGCAGCAGCAGGGCCTGCGGAGAAACCGTCGTCGAGGCCCGGTCGCCGCTGACGACACTCGGTTCCGGGAAGTCGAACTGCTGAAACAGGTCGTAGACGTGGTTGCGGATCACCGGCAGGTAGATCGACCGCCGCGGGACGTCGTACCCGGTCGCGTCCTTCGAGGTGTGGTCGAAGACCCACGACCGATTGGCGAGCTTGCAGGTGTCCCCGCCGACCGCCCGGTCGAGCGTCCCGGCGACCGCCAGCAGCCCGTCCCGGATCTCCTCGGCCTCGAGCCGCCGGAGCGAGAACCGCCAGTGGAGCCGATTCTCGGGATCGAGCCGCAGCCCGTCGGGGCTCGGCTCCGAGCTCCGCTGGTATGCGTTCGACAACATGATGAGCCGGTGCATCTGCTTGACCGACCAGCCCCGGTCGACGAACTCGCTGGCGAGCCAGTCCAGCAGGGCCTGGTTAGCCGGCTTCTCTCCCAGCACGCCGAAGTTGTCGGTCGTGTCGCTGAGCCCCTGGCCGAAGTGCCACCGCCAGATCCGGTTGACCATCACGCGGGCCGTGAGCGGGTGCTCCTTCCGCGTCAGCCACTCCGCCAGCTCCCGCCGGCCGCTCCGCTGCGTCTCGATCCCGGGGGCCTCGGTCGAGACCACTTGCAGAAACCCGCGCTGGACTTCATCCCCCAACGTGAGGTGGCTGCCGCGGCGATGAATCTTGAGATTCGTCGGCTCCGCCTCGGTGACGCCGAGGGCGGTCGGCAGGACGGGAGCTTTCTTATCGAGCTCTTTCAGTTCCGCTTCCAGCGGCGGCTTTTCGTCCCCCTTCGCGGCCGCGATCTTCTCTTTGAGGGCCGCGACCGACTTGGTGTGCGCGGCGGCCTGCTCCTCTTCCGAGGCATTCGCAAGCGAATTCTCCCACCAGCGGGAGACGATCCCCGCCCCCTGCGGCTCCATCGTCTTCGTGCTGCGGAGGATCCCGGCGAGCGCGTAATAGTCGGCGGTCGGAACCGGGTCGAACTTGTGGTCGTGGCAGCGGGCACAGCCGAGGGTCAGCCCCATGAAGGCTTTTCCCAGAGTGTCGACCTGCTCGTCGATGATGTCCATCTGCATCTTGGTCTTGTCCGGCTCCGCCAGGACCTTCGCGCCGAGCGCCAGAAACCCCGTCGCAACGAGCCGCTCCTGCCGGACCGCCGGGTCATCGGAGGGCAGCAGGTCTCCCGCAAGCTGTTCCCGGACGAACTCGTCGTAGGGCTTGTCCCGGTTGAACGCCTGCACCACGTAGTCCCGGTACTTCCAGGCGTTGCCGAACGCGACGTTCTCATCGAGACCGTTCGAGTCCGCGTACCGGGCGACATCGAGCCAGTGCCGCCCCCACCGCTCCCCGTACGCGGGGCTGTCGAGCAACTCGTCGACCACCGTGGCAAAGGCGTCCGGCGAAGGATCGTTCACGAAGCGGTCGACCTGCTCCGGGGTCGGCGGAAGCCCCGTCAGGTCGAAGTAGGCCCGGCGAATCAAGACAGCGCGGCTGGCAGCCGCCGTGGGAGCAAGCCCCTTCTCTTCGAGGGCCGCGATCACGAACCGGTCGACCGGCGTGGCAACCAGGGACATCTCCCGGACCGGCGGGAGCTCCGGTCGCACGACCGGTCGGAACGCCCAGAACTCTTTCCCTTCGGCGATGCTGAGCCCGACCAGTTTCCGCGGCGACGCAGGCCCCTCTTCCCCCCCCTGCCGCGGGTCGGGAGCCCCCATTTTGATCCACTGGGCGAGCACGTCGATCTCGGCGTCGGAGAGCTTGTTCTCCGGCGGCATCTGGAGCTCGCTGTCCTTGTAGCGGACCGCCCGCATCAGCAGGCTCGCGTCGGGATCCCCCGGAACGATCGCCGGCCCCCCGGTCCCGCCGCGGCGCCAGCCCGCCGCCGTATCGAGCCGCAGGTTCCCCTCGGGCTCACTCGACTCCGCCGAATGGCATTCGTTGCAGTGGGCCACGAACAGCGGGCGGATTTTCTTCTCGAAGAACTCGAGCCCTTCCGGGCTCGGAGCAGCCGGAGCCTCTTCCCCCCGAAGCGAGGCGAGTGGCCAGGCCAGCCAGAGCGTCAGGAGCAGCAGGTAGCGAACGGGCATCCGGGGAACTCCCAACGGTCGCGGGCAACCGTCTTCCTCGGCGGCGATCGCGGACTGATGAGCCGGCAGTCCGGAATTCCGACGGCAGGAAAGGCGAAGGGGGCTGGGGCGGGCAGAAGTCAGGAGGGCAGGTAGGAAAACCACCCGAGCGGCGGACGGTCTCCGTCACGGAAGACTTTACCCCGAAACGGCCTCCGCCGCGATTCCCGATCCGGGAAAGGACGTTTTCGTGTCGCCTAATCCTGCCCGGCAGACCCGGATCCCCCGCCGTTCCGGCGGGCCTTCTTCGCCGGGCGGCCGGGAGCGAGCGCCCGCCGCAGCGTCTCCCGGAACGTCTCCACGGGGCGTGACAGGTGGGCGAATTTTCGCGTGACGACCGCCACGCCGATCGAATCCGCCTGGTCGGGGAGCGGACGGATATGGAGCCGCGAGGGAAACACCTCGTCCCCGGCGATGTGGACGAGGGCAATTCCGAGCCCCGCGGCCACGTACTGCTGGATGTTGTCGAGCAGCGGCGTCTCCATCACGATCCGGACCCGGTCCGCCAGCTGGTGCTCCGCCAGGACCTGATCCAGCGCCCGTCGCGCATACGCTCCCTCGGGGGGGACGACGAGCGGATAGGCTGACCAGTCGGCCGGGGTCACAACCCGCTTGCGGGCGAGCGGATGTCGGGCGGGTGTAATGAGCGAGAACGGGAGATCCGCCACGAACTCGAAGTCGACCTGCGGCGCGAGGGGCTCTTTCCGGTCCTGGAACACGATCCCGACGTCCGCCTGCCCCCGCTCGACCAGTTCGACGATCTGCTTGATCCAGATCAGGACCCGGAGCTTCAGCCGGACGTCCGGGTTCTCGTTCGTAAAGGTCTGGACCGCCGCGGGAAGATGCGAGGAGGCCAGATACGGCGTGGAAGCGACCGTCAGCTCGGGGGGAAGCTGCCGCTGCCGCGCGGCGAACAGGGACTCGAGCGAATCGAGCCCGCTCACGTGCGGCTGGACGATCTCCAGCAGCACGCGGCCTTCATCCGTCAGCTCGACCGCCCGGCCGCGGCGGCGGATCAGCGTGGTTTTGAGGTGTGTCTCCAGCGCCCGGACCTGCTGCCAGACCGTCGGCGTCGAGAGTCCCAGCACCCGGGCCGCCGCCGTGAAATTTCCCTCGGTCGCCACGACGCAGAAGCTGCGGAGCTGGGGAAGCTGGATCTCCTTGTAGCGATCAGTGCGGTTCATGAGTGGCGGCAGATCCCCGAGGAGGCGCGAAACGACACCCTCCCGGAGCTGGCTCTCCCGGTTGTCCGGCTCATCGCCGGCGCGATTCCGACAACGTGCTGCCGAAACCGTCGCGACGGGCCATGCAGGGGCTTCGAGATCGTACTGAGGAGGATGTTCACTGGAAACCGGCGGTCTCGTTCCCATCACCGGGATGACATGTCGAGCGTCCGCGTGGAGTGACTCGCCCTTGTGCTCATCGGTGTACTCATCAGTCGGTCATCGCGTCCCGCAACGTGTCGTCGTACCTCACAGGTCCTGCCGACACTCGGTGACCTTGAAAAGCACCGCTTTCCGGATCGCGGCAGAGATCCATTGAAGCCCATTGATGGGTTCGGCGATAATCCGGCGCCCGCCTGACAGGTCGCTGCGACCACGACCCCGGCCCGAGTCCCCCCCCGGTCCTTCGATCTCCCACGCTGCCGATGACGTTCTCCCGACTCCTCGTCCTGTTTTCGTGCGTCCTGTTCGCCGCGTCAGTCCATGCGGACGACGCGACGTCGCTCGAGACGGCGTTCCCGAAGGAGGTCCGTCCGTTCCTGCAGAAGTACTGCGCGGACTGCCACAACGCCGACGAGATGACCTCGGGGGTGCGGGTCGACCATCTCGACGCAAAGCTGGAAGACCGCCGCCTGAAACTCTGGGAAGGGATTCAGCGGGTGGTCCAGAGCGGAAAAATGCCCCCCAAGGAGGAGGACCAGCCGACAGAACCAGAGCGAAAGGCGCTGCTCGGGTGGATCGATCGGGGGCTCGACATGGCCCGCTCGCGGCCGACGCCGAAGAACGGCGGGGCCCGGCGGCTGACGGTGGCCCAGTACCGGAACACGCTCCGGGAACTGCTGCTGCTCGATGATGAGCTGACAGAGACGCTCCCCCCGGATGCGGTCTCCAAGGACGGGTTCGTCAACAACCAGGAGACGCTCGCCCTCTCGCCGCTGCTCCTCGAGAGCTGCTTCGAGATCGCCGAGACGGCGCTCGACCGCTGCCTGGTCGACGTCACGGCGAAGCCCACGATCCAGAAGTTCCGGGTCGAGCTGGGGCGGGGGATCAACTCCGCCCCCTGCCCCGACAAGCTGATCCTGGGGGCGGACAGCCTGCTGCTCGAGAACGCCGACTTCGTCGTGACGGAGCCGGCCATCGAAAAGCCGTTCCCGTTCGCTCCGTTTGCGATGCAGCGGAAATTCCGGTTCATCGAGGGGTATCAGGGGAACGACACGGTCCGGGGGTGGCGGGAGTACGACAGCCTCTACCACGCGGTCTTCGCCTGCATGCGGGGGACGCACGGGTACCCGAAGGGCCACGCCTACGAGACAGTGCCGGAGGGTCTGCTGCTCCGGACGGCGATCCCGAGCGGCGAGATCTTCGGCGTCGAGAGCACCTACGGCCCCCGGGCGAATTTCAAGATTTCGCTCCGCGAGCTGCCGGACCACGGCCGCTTTCGCGTGACCGTCACCGCGGCCAAGTACGACGACGGCCTGCTCCTCGACTCCGGCACCATGGCGCAGCCCCTGGGGAGTGAGACCCAGCCTGTCTCGGGCCAGGTCATTGTGTCACAGCCTCAAGGCCAGGTCTCCGTCGTGATCCCGGCCGAGGGGGTCTATCAGGTAGATCTCCACAAGGCGTCCCCGGCGGATGCGGAGCCGGAGAAGCCGAAGGACGTGACACTGACGCTGGGGGGGCGGTCGTTCTCGGGAGTCCTCAACCAGCCCGCATCCCTCATCGTCCGTCTGCCGCAAGGAGCGATCGACGTCACCGCCGTTTCGGCAGGGACGACACCCATCGAGCGGCTCGTCGTCACCCCGCTGGACGTGCAAGACGAACTGCACCGCCGGTTCTCGCAGTTTGAAAGGCGTTCGCCGCGGATCGGCGTCCATGTCGGACTGCGGCGGGATTGCGGCAGTACGCTCAGTCCGGTCGGAAACCCGCAGACGGTCACGGGGGACGAGTTTTCGACATTCGTCTTCGAAGGAGCGATCCGCAACTTCCCGAGTCCTGACGTCGAAAAGGACAACGTCAACTACCTCGCCGGGATTCGGGAGATCGGGGTCCGGAGCGAATACACCGACGGCCGCGACATCCCGCGGTTGCTCATCCGCTCGGTCGAGTTCGAAGGGCCGTACTACGATGCCTGGCCACCGGCCACGCACACGAACATCTTTGGAGCGGCCGCGGCAGACCGGCCCGCTTCCGGTGGAAGTCCCGAGGATGAGCTGGCGGCGGCGCGGACGATTCTCCGCCGGTTCGCCACGCGGGCCTACCGCCGCCCCGTCACGGAGACGGAGGAGACGGCATTGACCCGGGTCTACCTCGAGTCGCGGCAGGCGGGGGCTGGTTTTCAAAGCGGCCTCCGGGACGCGCTCCTCGTGGTCCTGACGTCGCCGCAGTTCCTGATGATCGTCGAGACGAGCCGCGGACCGGAGCCGGAACCGCTCGACAATTACGAACTCGCCTCGAAGCTGTCGTACTTCCTCTGGAACGGCCCGCCGGACGAGAAGCTGCTCGAACTGGCGGCGGCCGGGCGGCGGCCGGGCGGCTGCGGGAGTCGCTCGACACGGAACTCGACCGGCTGGTCGCCGACCCGAAGTTCGACCGGTTCGCCGAGGAGTTCGGGGCGCAGTGGCTCGCTCTCGAAAAGTTCGCCGTCCTCGAACCGGATCGCAAGCGGTTTCCGAAGCTGACCCGCGATGCGCGGGCCCAGCTCCGCCGGGAACCGGTCGAATTCCTCAAGCACCTCGCCCGCGAGAATCTCTCCGCCCGCAACCTGATCGCATCCGACTTCGTCGTCGCCAACGAGGTCGTCGCCAGCTACTACGACCTCGCGGACCGGACCGAAACCGGCTTCGCCTTCACGGCGATCCCGCATGGCCGGGCGGAGCTGGGGGGCCTGCTCTCCCAGCCGGCGATCCTGGCGGGGCTCTCCGATGGCCGCGAAGGGAACCCGATCAAGCGCGGGGCGTGGCTCGCCCGGCGGATCGTGGCGGAGCCCCCCGACGATCCGCCTCCCAACGTCCCGACGGTGAAGGAAGATCCGACCCTCTCGCTCCGGCAGCGGCTGGAGCAGCACCGGAACCAGACGGGCTGCGCGGAGTGCCACTCGAAGATCGACCCGTGGGGGCTGGCGCTCGAACAGTTCGGCGCCGACGGCCGCAAGAAGACGGAGCCGGTCGACGCCCGCTCGATCCTCCCTGACGGAACGGAGGTCGCCGGGTTCGACGACCTTAGGCGGCATCTGGCGGAGGTCCGTCTCGAGCAGGTCGCCTTCAGCCTCCTCAAGCACCTGGAGACGTACGGCAACGACCGGACGCTCTCCTACGCGGAACTGGCCACCCTTCGCCGTGAGGCGGTCCGGCTCCGGTCGGAGGGGTATCGGCTGCGAGACCTCCTCCGATATGTTGTTCACAGTCCGATGTTCCTCGAGAAGTAAGCCGCGCTCCCTGGGGCCATCCGCTCGCACAGGCGGACCGGTTCCACGGACTGACCATCCCAGCCTCGCTCCCGCCTCCATCGGGCGGTCCTGACCGCCGCAAGAGAGCTTCCATGAGTCTGGCCCCCGCCCCCGCCCCCGCCCCCCACTGCCATTCCCGTACTCTCGACCGCCGCGCCTTCCTGCGCGGGATCGGCGGCGCGGCCCTCGCCCTGCCGGTTCTCGACGCCATGGGGGCCGAGGCGGCCGAGAACATCCCGCGGCGGTTCTGCGCCCTGTACACCGCCAACGGGATGTCCCTCCCCCGCGCAGAGCACGGGATCGACGACTGGAGCTGGTTCCCGACCGCCGAGAAGGAGGGCCAGTTCGTCTTCGGCAAATCGACCGAGCCCCTCAGCCCCTTCCGCAGCCAGCTCAGCTTCCTCGGCGGGCTCTACCATCCGAGCGGACCAAAGGCGGACCCGCATGTCTGTTCCGACATGTGGCTCACCGGCGCCCCCCTCCATAGCCCGAGGCCCGGCACCTACAACTCGGTCGGCCTCGACCAGGTCGTCGCCCAGCACACGAAACAGCATTGCCGGCAGCCGTCGCTGGTTCTGTCGATCGACGCCGGGACGGGGTTCCTGTCGCGGACCGGGACGATCTCCTACAGCCTCGAAGGTCGGCCGATCCCCGCCGAGAACAGCCCGCGGCGGGTGTTCGACCGTCTGTTCCGGAGCGACACGTCGTCGCTTCAGTCGCAGCGGGAGGCTCTTGAGAAGCGGATCAAGCTGGTCGACGCGGTCGCCGAGAGCGCCCGCTCGCTCCACCGGGAGCTTGGCCGGTCCGACAAGGAGCGGATGGAGCAGTACCTGACGTCGCTGAACGAAGTCGAATCGCGTCTGATTGCCTCGGAGCGGTGGATCGACGTTCCGCTGAAAGCCCAGGAGACCGGGCACATCGATCTCGACGTCACGAATGAGAGCGAGCCGGCCCTCTACTACCGGAACATGTTCGACCTGATTGCGCTCGCTTTCGACGCCGACATCACCCGCAGCGTGACGTTCATGCTGAACCGGGAAGACGGGATGGGAATCAGCGACACCTTCCCGCTGAAGCTCGGCCTGTCGCAGACCCACCACTCTCTTTCGCACGCGGGAAACAAAGAGGGGCAGCTCGCCTTCGCGAAGTACGACCTGTTCCTCAGCCAGCAGATCGCGGGCTTCCTCGGCCGTCTCAATGAGTACCGCGACCGGAACGGGACGGTCCTCGACAACACGGTCGTTCTGTACGGCAGCGGCGCGAGTACGACGCATACCCCCAGAAACCTGCCGACCCTCGTCGCCGGCGGGGGGAACCTCGGGCTCCGTCACGGCCGGTACTGGCGCGGCGGCGAAGCGCGGATGTCGAACCTCTACCTCGGCCTTCTCCGCTCGCTCGACATCCCGGCCGAGTCCTTCGCCGACAGCACGGGGACGCTCGACGGCTCCCTCTTCCGGGCGTAGAGGCAGCGCCGCGCGGTGCCGGGGAGGATGTTGGAATCAGCGCACCCCGGTGGGGCTCTGCCCCCGGTTACTCTCGAATCGCCGCTGCGGCCACGGTGCAGATCCGGCCGATCAGCGGGTTGACGATCGTGTCCTTCGTCGGCGCCGGATGGACGCGGTTGCTGAGGAACACGACAAACAGCTTCTGCTCCGGATCGATCCAGAGCCCCGTCCCCGTGAAGCCCCCATGGCCGAACGCACTCGGGCTCAACAGGTCCCCCCGGTTCGACGAGAAGCCGGACCGGTTGTCCCACCCACAGGTTCGAAAAGCCTTCCCGGGAACGCCGTGCGGCTCCGTCATCCGGGCGACACTCTCCGCCGCGAGAACCCGCGTCCCCTTCCATTCCCCGCCGTTGATGAGCGTCTGTGCGTAGATCGCCAGGTCGTCTGCCGTCGAGAACAACCCCGCGTGCCCCGCCACCCCGCCGAGCGCGAACGCCCGCGGGTCGTGGACGAAGCCGGTGATCCAGGTGTCCCCCCGCTTTTCCGTCGGGGCGATCCGCGGCATCAGCTCCTTCGCGGGGAGGTAGCCGGTCTCCTTCATCCCCAGCGGCGCGAAGAACTCCTCGCGGGCGAAGACGTTGACCGGCCGGCCGGAAACCGTTTCGACGAGCTTTCCGAGGATCAGAAAGTTGACGTCGGAGTATTGGAACTTCTCGTCGAGGGCCGCGACCGGCTTGATCCCGATCAGGTTCTCCCAGGCCTTGTCGGGGCCGAGCGCGTAGTCGCCGATCGCGTTGTCCGGGATCAGGCCGCTCGTATGCAGCATCAGATGCCGGACGGTGATCTTCTCCTTGCCGTTCTCGGCAAACGCCGGGATGTACTTCGCCACCGGGGCGTCGAGGTCGATCTTCCCCTGCTCCACGAGCTTGTGGATCGAGGTCGCCGTGGCGATCGGCTTCGTGAGCGAAGCGAGGTCGAAGACGGTGTCGAGCGTCATCTCCTCCGGCGCGGGCTCGACGCGGCGTTTCCCATACGCCTTCCGGTGGACGATCTTGCCGTCATACCCGACCAGGACGACGCAGCCGGGCATTTTTCCGTCGCGAAGCCCCTCGGCGACGATCCGGTCGATCGCCTCCATCCGCCGGGCTGTGAGCCCTGCGTCAGCCGGCGCCACGACAGAAAGGGCCGGTGACTTGTCGTCAGCGACCGTCTCGCCAGCGAGCCCCGCAGCCAGGGCGAGGCCAAGTCCGATCCGGACGAAGCCTCGCAGTCGCTCCGCGAACCGGGACGACGGACGAGTAGTGAGCCGGAAGGTGCATCGACGAGGGAGAAGACTCATGGGGGCTCCAAAACGCCCCGCCGTGGTCGGCCTCGACCGTCAGTTGGTCGAGCAGCCGCCTCCGCTGCCGCTCCCCGTGCCGCAGGAGCCGCCACTCAGGACGGGAAGTCCCGGGAGGGGCCTGGGACGGGAGCCGGTCGCGGTGGCGACGGCGGGTTCGTGATCGACGAACTCATAGAACACGTTCCGCTGACGCGGAACGTAACCCGCATCGCTGATGCAGCGACGGATCGTTTCGAGCGACAGGTGGAACACCGTCCCCGCCTGGGCGACGACGTTCTCTTCGATCATCAGGCTCCCCATGTCGTTCGCCCCGAAGAGAAGCGCCATCTGGCCGACCTTCTCCCCCTGGGTGACCCACGAGGACTGGATGTTCGGGATGTTGTCCAGATAGAGCCGGGCAACCGCCTGGGTCTTGAGGTATTCGAACGCGCCCGCCTCGGGAAGCTTCGACATGTCGACGCCCCCTTTGCGGCCTTCTTCCGCGTCCCGGCCGAACCAGGGAGCGTGCCCCGGGGCCTGATGCGTCCAGCAGATGAACGCGGTGAAGCCGCCCGACTGGTCCTGCTGCTGGCGGAGGCGGTCGAGGTGTTCGATCCGCTCTTCGAGTGTTTCGACGTGGCCGAACATCATCGTGCAGCTGCTCCTGCCACCGAGTTCATGCCACGCCTGGTTCACTTCGAGCCAGCCGTCGGTCAGGACCTTGCCGCGGGTGACCAGCTTGCGGACGCGGTCGACGAGGATTTCTCCGCCGCCGCCGGGGAGGCTGCCGAGTCCCGCCCCCTTGAGGCGTTCGAGGACCGTCTTGAGGGGGAGCTTGCTGAGCTTGTGGAAGTGGTAGATTTCCGGCGGGCTGAAGCCGTGGACGTTGATCTTGGGGAATTCGGCCTTCATCCAGCGGAGCAGGTCTTCGTACCACTCGAGCGGCAGCTTGGGGTGGAGGCCCCCCTGGAGCAGAATCTGATCGCCGCCGAGGTCGAGCGTCTCCTGCATCTTCTGGGCGAGGACTTCGCGGGTGAGGACGTAGGCCTCGGCGTGGTCGACGGGCCGGTAGAACGCGCAGAAGTCGCAGACGGCGGCGCAGACGTTGGAGTAATTGATGTTCCGGTCGATGTTGTACGTGCGGAACGGACCGGGGTGGAGGCGGCGGGTGACGGCGTCGGCCGCGGCTCCAATCGCCGTCAGGTCGTGGGAGCGGAGGAGTTCGACACCTTCGGCCGGTGTGAGGCGTTCCCCGTCGACCGCTTTGCGGAGGATGTGTTCGATGGCGGGGGGAGTGACGGTGATCATCGGGCCGGTCCGTGGATGGGGAGTCAGGCGGGATTGTACAGGGTCCCTCCGGGTATCCAACCGTCGCTGCGGCCTCGACTTAACCGCGAGCGCCCTCAGCCCGGGTCCAGGGGCGGAGCTCCTGGCCGCCGGAGGCGCTTTCGATGTGGAACCGTGGAAAACCGCCGACGCCCGCTTTGGGGAACCAGCATCGCGGGCCCCCCTCTCCTGTGACCGCAGGGAGTGCGGTGCAGGCGTGATGGAGAGGGGTGTCCTCGACGTCCGTTCGCGATGGGACGCCCGTTGTTTGCCATGGTTCCACATCGAAAGCGCCTCCGGCGGGGCCAGCAGCCTGCTGGACCGGGGTGGTCGTGGCTCGATGGGCTTGAGCAAACAGAGTCGTGCCGGCAGGGACGGGGTTCGCGCCATCGACTCCGGCCCAACCACCGCCTCGCGGTCCAGCGGGACATTCGCTGCGGAATCGCGCGAACCTCCCCGCAGCCCCGGTTGTCTTTCAGCACGTAGTGAGCCAATCTCTTAGTATGAACATTCTTTCGCAGCGGGTCCTCACCTTTCTCGAGGGCCCCTCTTACCACCCCACCGATCTCAAGGGGCTCGGCAAAAAGCTGGGCTTGAAACGGGAACGCCTCGCGGCACTCCAGGAAGCCGTCGACGAACTCGTCGCCGCCGGAGCAGCCCGCGTCTCGACCTCCGGACTGATCCTCGGCCGGACCACGGCCGGGCTCGTCCAGGGTGTCGTCCGCCGAACCCGCGCCGGTGACGGCTTCGTCACCCCCTCCCCCCCCATCCCCCGCGGAGTCGTCGGCGACATCTTCATCGATCGCCACGACATGAAGGACGCCCAGGACGAGGACCAGGTCCTCGTCAAACTCGTCGCCGCCCGCCGCTCAGGCGGACAACGCTCGGCTGAAGTCGTCGAGGTCGTCACCCGGGCCACCACCGTGTTCGTCGGGACCTACTACGAAGAGGACGACGCCGGCTGGGTCGCCATCGACGGTCGCAACTTCGAACAACCGGTCGCCGTCGGTGATCCGGGGGCCAAAGGGGCCCAACCCGACGACAAGGTCGTTGTGGAAATGCTCCGCTTCCCGACCGATCGCCAACCGGGCGAAGCCGTCCTGACCAAGGTCCTCGGCCCACGCGGCGAGCCCGGGGTCGACACGCAGCTCGTGATCCACGAGTTCGGACTCCCCAACGAATTCACCGCCGAAGCGCAGGCCGAGGCCCGCCGCCAGGCCGAAGAGTTTGACGAGACGAGCTTCGAGGGACGCGAGGACTGGACGAACGAGCTGATCGTGACGATCGACCCGTTCGACGCCCGCGACTTCGACGACGCGATCTCGCTCAAGAAGAACGAGGACGGCCACTGGCAACTCGGCGTCCACATCGCCGACGTCTCGTACTTCGTTGAAGAGAACTCCCCCCTCGACGACGACGCCCGAAACCGGGCGACCAGCGTTTACCTCCCCGCGACCGTCATCCCGATGCTCCCCGAGGTCATTTCCAACGGCCTCGCGAGTCTCCAGGAAGGCCGCGTGCGGTACGCCCTATCAGCCCTGATCGAGCTCGACGAGGAAGGGAACGTCCGCAAGCGGAGTTTCGCCCGGACGGCGATCAAGGTCGCCAAGCGGTTCGCCTACGAACAGGTGATGCCGATCGTGACTCATCCCGATCAGCATCCCGAAGTCGCACTGCCGATCCGCCGCCTGCTGTGCGACATGCACGCCCTGGCGATGAAGCTCCGCCGGAAACGGTTCCGGAACGGAGCGATCAATCTCGACCTCCCCGAAGTGAAGCTCGACCTCGACCGGGACCTCCGGGTGACCGGAGCCCATGAGGCGTTCCACGACGAGAGCCACCAGCTCATCGAAGAGTACATGCTGGCCGCCAACGTCGCGGTCGCGACCGAACTGTCCGACCGCGGCATCGAATACCCGCGGCGGACGCACGGTGAGCCGAATGCTCCCAAGCTGAAGGCCTTCGCCGAGTTCGTGGAGTCGCTCGGATTCCCGATCCGCAAGCCGCAGAGCCGGAAGGAACTGCAGGGCCTGCTCGAACGGGTGAAAGGGACGCCGCAGGAACGGGCGATCAACTTTGCCCTGCTCCGGACCTTTAAACAGGCCGAGTACTCCCCGCAGGACATCGGCCACTACGCTCTGGCGGAGGCGGAGTACTGCCACTTCACGAGCCCGATCCGGCGCTACCCGGACCTGATGGTCCATCGCCTGTTGGCGCAGGTCATCCAGGGGCAACGGCGGCCGCAGGGCTACCGGGGCGAAGCCCTCGATCATCTCTGCGGCCACTGCTCGATGGCCGAGCGGCGGGCGGCGGATGCCGAGCGGACCCTGACCCGCGTGAAGATGCTGCTGTTCCTGGTCGACAAGGTCGGCAAACGGATGGCGGCAACGATCACCGGAGTCGACCGGTTCGGGTTCTTCTGCCGCGGCATCGAGCTTCCGGCCGAAGGGCTGGTTCACGTCTCGACGCTGCCGGGGAACGAGGCGTTCGAATACGACAAGGTCGCCCAGCGGCTCGTCGGCCGAAAGACCGGCCGGGCCTACCAGCTCGGCGACAAGGTCGAAGTCGAGGTGGCCCGGGTCGACGTCGACCGCCGGGAGCTCGATTTCATGCTCGTGAAACACACCAAGGGGGCCTCCCCGCAGCGTGGCCGCGGTAAGCGGTCCGGCGGATCGGCCGCTCCGCAAGAGCAGGGCCGATCGGGCAAACGTCAGTCCGGAGGTCGCTCGGATCGGGGCTCTCAGCAACCCTCGTCGGGACGCGGCCGACGGTCGGACCGACAGGCCGCCCCGGCCAAAGAGGCTCCCGCGAAAAAGGGACGCCGCGGCCGCTCCCGCTAAAGATCCCTTTCCCCTTTTGACCAGCATTCCGCGCCGAGATGCCTGACCTCTCCGTGAATCTCGTTCCTGCGACAGCGGACGACGCGGAGTCGCTGGCAGAGCTGCGGGTCCTCGCGATGCGGCCGAGCTTGGAGCGAATCGGCCGGTTCGATCCCCAGCGGGCCCGACATCGATTTCTCTCCACCTTCGAGCCCCGACTCACTCGGCATGTCGAAGCGGGAGGGGAGCGGGTCGGGTTCGTGGTCGTCCGCCCGCACGAAGAGGGCTGGCTCCTCGACCACTTCTACATCCACCCCGACCATCAGGGGCGTGGGATCGGAGCGACGGTGCTGCTTCACATTCTCCGTGAAGCAGACCAGGAGGCGCAGCCGATTCGCGTCGGCGCGCTGCGGGGGAGCGACTCCAACCGCTTCTACGTCCGTTACGGTTTCCGGCTGGTCCAGGAGGCCGAGTGGGACCTGTACTACGTCCGGGATCCCGAGCCGCCCGGCTCTTTCGCGTGAGATCACTCTCTCACGGTGAGCCGTCGCCTACCAGTGTTCGACCGGGCCGTTCGGGACCTTGATCAGCGCGGTCGGGACGCTGCCCTGCCGCTCGCCGTGACGCTGACGGATCTCCGAGACGATCGCTTCGAACTCGCCCCGGCTCGTAAATCGCCGCAGGCGGTCTTCCAGGTCCTCGGGAATCCCCAGCTTCGCTCCGTACCACGCGGCGAACTTCCGGAACATCAGGCAGCTGTACTCTTCGTGCTGCTCCCACATCAGCCCGAGGTGCCGGTCGAGAAACCGGATCTGCTCCTCGGCCGACGGCACAAAATCGTGCTCGAGCCCCGCATGCCACTGTTCGAGCCGCCGGAAGATCCACGGGTCGAGCAGCGCTCCCCGGCCGATCGCCACGGCGCCGCAACCCGTCAGGCGGCGCATCGCAATCGCGTCCTCGACCGTGACGACATCCCCGTTGCCGATCACCGGGATCCGCTCGACCGCTTCCACAACGGAGCGGATGCCGTCGAGATTCACCTGGCCCCGGAACCCCTGCTGGCGGGTCCGGCCATGAATCGTGATCGCCGCAACGCCTGCCTGCTCGAATTCCCGGGCCAGGGCGGGTGCGGTCAGTGTCTGGGCGTCCCAGCCGAGCCGCATCTTGACCGTCACCGGAACCTTCACGGCAGCCACCGTCTCGGCGACGAGCCGGCACGCCCCGTCCGGATCGCACATCAGCCGGGCGCCTCCCCCCTGGCCGGTGACCTTGGCCATCGGGCAGCCCATGTTGATGTCGACGCCGAGGTAGCCGTGGTCTTCGAGCCACTTCGCCGCCGCGACGACATGCTCCCGGTTGCCACTGTAGATCTGAACCGAGAGCGGCGTATCTGCCGGATCGGTCGCGATCAGCTCGAGCGATTTCCGTTTGCCCGAGAGGAGCAGCGTGGCGTGGACGAGGTCCGTCGTCGCCAGCCCCAGGCCGCCGGTCTCCCGGATCACCCGGCGAAACGCGAGGTGCGTGTAGCCGGCCAGCGGGGCCAGGCAGTAGCGGCTCGGGAGTGGACGGCCGCCGATCTCCCAGGGTCCGCCGGCGAGTCCTTCGCGATCTGCTGGCATCCCAGGTGGTCGACTCTGTCCGTTCGTGGAATGGCAAACGCCACGGGGATCCCCGTGGCGTTCGGCATTGGCGGTCTCGACGGACGGAATCATCGACTCGCGATTCCCTTCGGCGTGTCCCTCTGGACTAGCCCTGGGCGGCTTTGAAGGCGTCGTGCGGGGGAGCTCCCATGATGTGGTAGCCGCAGTCGACGTGCAGGGTCTCGCCCGAGATGCCGCTGGCGAGGTCGCTGAGGAGGAACATCCCCGACTTGCCGACTTCTTCGGGGAGGACGTTCCGCCGCATCGGCGAGAAGGTCTCGTAGAGCTTGAGCATCTGGTCGAACTCGCCGACCCCCTGGGAGCTGACGGTCTTGACCGGGCCGGCCGAGAGGGCGTTGACGCGGACCTGATCCGGGCCGAGTTCGCTGGCGAGGTATTCCGTGGCGCTCTCGAGGGCCGACTTGCAGAGGCCCATCAGGTTGTAGCCGGGGATGACCTTTTCGCCGCCGAGGTAGGTGAGGCAGAGGATGCTGCCTCCCTTGTTCATGAGGGGCTTCGCCTTGCCGGTGAGGGCGATCAGGCTGTAGGCGCTGATTTCCATGGCGAGCTTGAAGCCTTCGCGGCTGCAGGCGTAGACGGGGCCGACGAGGTCGGCCGGCGGAGCGAAGGCGATGCTGTGGAGGACGAAGTCGATCGTGCCGAACTCTTCCTTGGTCTTGGCGTAGACGGCGTCGATTTCTTCGTCTTTGGTGATGTCGCAGGGCATGAGGAACTTGGTCTTCATGCCGTCGACGAGCTTCTTCACCTTGTTGGCGTTCTTGGGGCGGGCGGGGTCCTTGTCCGGCAGGTGGGTGAAGGCCATTTCGGCCCCCTGCTCATGGAGCTGCTGGGTGATGCGATAGGCGATCGAATACTCGTTCGCGATGCCGAAGATGACGCCCCGCTTGCCGTCGAACAGTCCCATGGTTCTTTCCTGAGGATGGGAGCGGGTGTCCGTGGCGGAAGGTCTGGTCCTTCCGTTGTGGCCACCCGCGTGCCATTTGCGTTCCGAATCGGGCACGATAATGAACGTTTTCGCGAGGGGCAACGCCGGTCTGGTCGGGTCGAGCCGGTCGCGTCCGCACAGCGGCGGTCGTAGCCGGCACGACTCCGCCAGCTCAAACCCAACGTTCCACGGCCACCCGGGTCCAGGGGCGGAGCTCCTGGCCGCCGGAGGCGTCTTCGATGTGGAACCATGGCCAACAACGGGCGTCCCATCGCGAACGGACGTCGAGGCCCCCCTCCATCACGCCCGCACTGCACTCCCTGCGGTCACAGGGGAGGGGGCTCGCGACGCTGGTTCCCCAAAGCGGACGTCGACTCTGTTCCGTGGTTCGACAGGGAAGAGGCCTCCGGCGGCCAGGAGCTCCGCCCCTGGACCCGGGATGGGGGACGTCCGTTGCGCAGGGGCGCCCGGTCCAGGATGGCTTTTCGGTATGGATTGCCTGGGCCAGAATCCCCGAGTCAAACTCGGTCTCGCAGGGGAGCACCAGCGCACGGGTCACGCATGCTGGAACAACTCGACCAAATCGACTGGAAGCATCTCAACCACGCCTACGGCTCTGCCCAAGACGTCCCCAAGCTGCTGCGACTGCTCACGGACCCACGCGACAACGTCCGGCAAGAAGCCCTGTTCGAGCTCAGCGGCAGCCTTAACCACCAGGGAAGCCTCTACGAAGCCACCCCCTACGCCGTCCCGTTCCTGATCGAACTGGCCAGCGACCCGTCCGTTCCAGACCGGCACAACATCCTCAGTCTCGTCTCCGGCGCCGCCGACGGGTGGACCGCCGCTCTCCGCGACGCACCAGACAGTCTCGCCGCGACGCCCCTCATGTTTCGAGCCTCAGCGGAGCGCGTCGCCTCCGAACGCCCTCATCGTGAGGCAGCCCACCGCGCAGTGGAACGAGAGTTCGCAGCCCTCGAACGACTTCTGCACGACCCGGATCCGATGGTCCGGGTGGCCGCCCCCTTCGTCATCGCCAACCTGTTCGAACACGCCGAGTCCGCCCCCTCTCTCCTCCGCATGATCGAGTCGGAACAGGACGACTGGTGCCGCGCGGGCGCGATCCTCGCCCTCGAACAACTCGCTCACGGCTCTTCGCCCGACGACGTGACGCCGATCGCCAACCGCCGCTTCCTTGAGGTCTTTCGCGACGGGACGGCCGGCCCCGACTCGCGTCTCTCCGCCGGCCTGGCCCTGCTCTTTCGCGGCGAGAAGAGACATCTGGACGAGACGCTGGGATTGGCCAGGCCGCGGCTCGCGCCGGACCTCAATCACTTTCTGAACCTCCCGTCGATCCGGCACTCGTGCAACCTGTTCAGTCTGGTCGCCGGAAGCCTCCGTGCCTGGCCTGAGGCACGGGTCACCTGGATTCTGGAAGGGCTCGCCTCCCCGCACGCGAACATCGCGTCGGCCGCAGCTTCCCAGGCCGGCCACCTGTGCCGCGAGTTCCGCTGGGGACCGTCGCGAATGGCGCCGGCGCTCCGAAAGCTGGTCGATTCCCCCGATCCGGAAAAACGCTCCGCAGGGATCCACGGACTGGCGGAGCTGGGGAGCATCGGAGCCGAGTTCCTGTGGGAGCTGGCCGACCACCCGCTGGACGAGGTCCAGACTGAAGCGGCGGCACGTCTCGCGAGGATGCGGACTCGCGAGACGGAGCGGATGATCCGATTCGAGGAGCCCCCTGCGGACAGCCTCCCCCCGGTCCCGTCGCTGATCGCCACCATCGAACGCCACGAGGGCTTGCGGAAGTGGGACGATGTGGAAGTCGTCAGCCGCGCGGTTCAGTCGCTTGGCTTCCACGGGACCGCCGCGGCCGAAGCGACAGAGGTCGTCCGGCGGCAGATCCAGCACGCAACAACGACCATCAGCAGCAACTCCCTCGCGGCGTCGCAGCTCCGCATCACCGCCATCCGGGCACTCTGGCTGATCACTCAGGATGCCGACACGGTCGTCCCACTGGCGATCCAGGGAGTCGAACCCGATCGCCACGGGCTTCTGGCCATCGAACAGCTTCGAGAAATCGGCCCGGCCGCCTCGGCGGCGCTGCCGATCCTCCGCCGGATCGCCGAGTCGGAACGGCGGCTCACCCCCGACGGGGACTATTGCGGCTGTTGTCCTGACGACGAAGCGTTCCAGACGGCAGCTCAGGTGGCGATCGATGCCATCGCCATGTCGTCCTGAGAGATGAGCTTTCCACGGGGCACCAGACGGCGGACTACGCCGATTCTCCGACCAGCATGCTGTGGATCTGCAGCGTCCCCAGCTCGACGATGGTGGAATTCCCCTCGCGGGCCACGACGGGCGTCACCCCCTCCGGCTCGACATGGAACCGGACCGGCGCGTGGCCGTGGAACGTGACGCGGATGCCCGAGATCGGGATCGACTCTTCCCGGAGCGGGACATCGGCGGCAGGGTGCCCATGTCCGGCGGTGGTGTGGACGTTGTTGAGGAAGTGAATCACCGTCTGCTCCGATCCGTTCTCGCCGGGGCGGCGGTAGAACGTCGTCTCGACGCAGCGGGGTGCCTCGATCGTGATCGGTGGCTGCCCGCCAGCGGCCCAGGTGATCGCGCGGGTCAGGAGCGATCGTTCATACGGGTACGCGTAGCTCCAGAGGGCGGCGTCGACCCCGGCAGCAAGGTAGACCACGCGCCCTTTGCCGACGCTCCGGGCGACGATCGCGGGGGAGGCTGCGGCTTCGGCCGGGACGCCTCCGGTTCCATCGGGAATGAGCCGTGCGGCGAGTTCCTCGGCCGCCGCGGGAGCGGTAACGAGAACCTGCGGACCTTTGAACCGGGAGCGGTTCCCCGGGACGAGTTCCCGCAGCCGTGGATCGTCGACGAGCGGATGCCGGTCCCACGCGAGCGTCCCCGCCCCGGACCGCTGCTGCCAGTACTTCTCGTCGAGGGCAATCGCGAAGTTCGGATCGATCGGGGCCCGTTCGGTGTTTGCCTCCGGTCGGCCGCGGTACGAGACGCCGAACAGGTCCGCCAGCCCGAAGTCTTTCCGTGGGCGGCCCAGTTCATCGCACAGCGAGGTCTCGGTCGTGGCGACGAGCCCTCCTCCCTCCTCGACGTAGGCGCGGAGCGCAGTCATCTGGGCGTCCGACAGCGCTGCCGCATTCGGGAGGACGACGACGCGGTATCGCCGCAGCTTCTCGACGGTCAGGTCCCAGTCGTTGAGGAGCGAAATCGGAAGATGCTCCTCCATGGCGGCCCGGTAGGCACCGAGCACCGGCGGAAGGAACCGCTCGGCGATGTCTTTGTAGGCATAGAACTGCCGGAACTGCTCGCTCACGAGCAGTCCCGCCCAGGGGAGCGGCTTCGCCCGGGTGATCCAGGGCTCGCGGCGCTTCGTCTCGGCAAAGACCGGGGCGGCCCCCTCGACGCCGTTCGTCCAGCCGACGGAGTGCGCCGTCGTACTGTTGTGGGCGAGGACCAGCATCGCGCGGATCATCCGCTCGTGGGCGGGGAAACTGTCGCCGCTGTACGGGTTGCCGCGGGACATCAGGTACGGCTCGCAACCGCACGGACCATAGCCGGAGACGCAGGCGAGATACTCGGCGCCGAAGGAGGGAGCGATGCTCATCCCGAGGTTCGTCTCGTCGAGCCACCACTCCTGCATCGGGAGGTCGATCACCCGGTTCAGTTCGGTCGGCATCGCCCGGGGAGAATGAAGAAAGTGGCCGTAACGGCCGGCGTTGACCGTCCAGGTCATGATGACGGCGTCGGGGTTCAACCCCTTGAGGCGCGTCTGCAGCCGGCGGTAGTGGTCGATCAGCTTCTCGCCGCGCCACACCAGATACTCGCGGTAGGCGATGTCGTCGAGGTTCGCCGCCGCGGGGAGGTCCCGTTGCCGTTCGGCCCGATAGGCGTCGCGGCAGCTCCGACAGAAGCAGAGGGGAAAATGATAGTTGCCGTCGAACGAGTACCCATCGACGCCGTAGTCCTCGACGAGCTCGGCACAGACCTCAATCAGAAACTCCCCCCACGGACCGAGGTTGCAGGGGAGCCGCGTCCCGAGGTTCCCTTCCTCGGGGACGACCTTGAGCGAGGCGTCATCCGGCGTCGGGCTGTACCGCCACTCCGGATGGGTCAGCATCGCCGCAACCGAAGGGAACGGCGGCAGGCCGAGCACGAGCTTCATCCCGTGCCGATGGGTCTCCTCGACAAACTTTCGAAGCGACGCCTGCTCTTCCGCCTTGAGTTTTCCGCCGTCGCGGCGAAGCGGGTAATACGGCCAGACCGCATTGCCGTGAACGACTTGAACCCCGGCCTTCGCGACGGCAGGGACCGCGTCAGGCCCGAGGAACGACATCCGGGTGATCCCCCGAACCCATTCCGGGATTGCGGCATCGTCGCGGGCTGAAATCGATGGAGATCCGCTCGTCAGGGAGGCCGGGTACGGCGTTGCCAAAAGCGTCAGCGTGGTAACGAGGAACTCACGTCGGCTGGCATGGGGCTGATCCACGATGCCTCCTTCGGTACCCGGGACGGGGACTGCGGATCTATCGCCGCCAATCACCGTTATAGAACACTCGAGGCTCCGCTTTCCCAAGCTTCACGACACAGCGATCGGGCTGGATCCAGACGGTGCACTTGCGGCGAGGATCCTGCAGGATGATGTGATCATTCATCCGCTTCACGTTCTGCGACTGAAACGTCATTTTTATTTGCGGATTCTCGTTGAGTGACTCGATCCAGTCTCCACTCGACTGCTCTTCAAAACTCCCCTTGGGATGAACCCACAGGGTGCCGAGAGCCCCCGAGATCCCGTGATACTTCTTCAAGAAGCCCTGCTCAAAGTCGTTCCGTTCTTTTTCATAGGCGTTCGCATCTTCGTCCGCCTTAGCCTTGAGGCACTCCTTGATGACCTGGTCGTACTCTGCCACGTACGCATTTTTCGCCTTCCGGATCTCGCTCACTTGCTGATCGACGTCGACCGAAGCCGGGAGCGTGAGCGATTCGTCGACGGCCTTGGACTCGCTCTTGATCTGGTCGACCAGCTTCTTGTCACCCCGTCCCCGAGCCTGAGTCTCCTTGGCGTCCAGCCGACGGTGGATCGAAGCGACGGCCTCGTCAAGCCGTCCCTGAAAGAGGGCTTTGGCTTTCTCCAGTCGTGCGTCCAGGACTTCCGATGCGGACGCGACTGCCGCGGAAAGCGCCACCAGGATGGTCAGGAATCGGAACGACACCATCGAAGCCCCGAGGAAACGAAATGTGAAGAGGCTGGCCAACCCGGGAATGTAGCCGGTGTCACTCCGATTTTCCGCCGATATCCACGAGCGGGGGTTGGTTGGGCGAATACCGCAGCGGGCCGACAGGCGGCTTGGAGAGAGGGGGAGTACATTTGCAACGGCGCTTCCGGGCGGTCAAAGTCATGGCACTGGAGCCGGGTGTCACCCGCTCCGGGGACGAGTTCCCGGCTCCGCCGATCGCCAGACGGCCGGGCCGGCGTCCGATGTCATCAGGCAACGTGACTTGCGAAGGATGGTCGAAGCAATGCGAAATCTCTGGGCGGCAGCCGCCGCGGTCGTGGTCGGAGCAGCAGGCGTCAGCGCGCTGTGCGCAGCGGACAAGGTCGAAGAAGGCTTCAAGGTGATCTTCGACGGCAAGAGCCTCGACGGCTGGAAGATCAACGAGAAGAAAGAGACCTGGACCCTCAAGGACGGGATGCTCATCGCCAAGGGAGACCGGAGCCACGTCTTCTACGTCGGCGACGACAAGCCGTTCAAGAACTTCGAGCTCAAGGTCGACTGCAAGACCGAGAACAACAGCAACGGCGGGATCTACTTCCACACGAAGTTCCAGGACGAGGGCTGGCCGAAGTACGGCTTCGAGGCCCAGGTGAACAACACCTACAACTCCGATCCGAAGAAGTCGGGGAGCCTGTACGGCGTGGTCGACGTCAAGGAGCAGAACATCCAGGACGGCGTGTGGTGGACCGAGACGATCACCGTCAAGGACAAGCACGTCACGATCAAGCTGAACGACAAGGTCGTCGTCGACTACGAAGAGCCGGCCGACAAGGTCGCCGGTACCGACTTCACCCGCAAGATCGACAGCGGCACGTTCGCGCTCCAGGGGCACGACCCCAAGAGCACCGTGTACTACAAGAACATCCGCGTGAAGCGGCTGGACTAGAGCATTCTGCTCGACCGGGTGCAGGCGGATGTGGGTCGAACGTAGGGGAATCCTTCAGTTCCGCCTGCGAGATCGCTGTTCGTCAGCTCCACATCCGTGCCAGTTTTCGATTCGTTGGTCGTCAGCGTTCAGTTCCCGGTCCGAGACGGCGCCGACCGCGCCGGTTCAGGCGGGAGCTGAGGCTGGCGGCTGCGAACATTGTGGAGAGTTCCCATGCTTCACCCCCGCCTGGCTTCGCTGGCGCGGCTCGTTCGCCATGTGCGGCGCGACGAGACGGGGGTGATCTCGCTGCTGACGGTCTTCGTCCTGCTGGGGCTGACGATGCTCCTCCTGGCGATGATCAACATCGCCAAGCAGATCGACGGCAAGGTCCGCCGCCAGAACGCGGTCGACGCGGCCACCCGCTCCGCGGCCAGCACGGTCGCCCGCGGGATGAACGCGGTCGCGTTCGCCAATCATCTCGAGGCGGACGTCTTCGCCATCGCCTCCCTGCTGTACGCTCTCGAGGGGACCGACACCCCCTGGACGCCCCAGTACGGCCCGCTGCGGCCCCTCTTCGAACAGATGCTCGCCGAGCGGGCGGTCAGTACGTTCCGGTCGGAAGTGATCCTGCTGACGCCGCGGCTCGCTTCCCGGACGATGCGGGAGATCGCCCGCCGCCACGGCCTGCGGCAGACCTCCCTCGAATCCGAGCAGCAGAGCGGCGCGGCCGGGACCGGCACAAGCAGTTACGCCACCGTCCTGTGGGGGATCAAGGAGACGGACGACGAGTACCCGGAGCTTCCGATCGACGATCTGGAACTCGTTCCGTCGGGCCGCACGGCCGAAGCGATCCAGCAGCGGAACCAGATGGCTCGCCGGAATCTGGGGGCCTGGCTGGGGGAACTCGGGAATGCCCTCCAGGCTCGACAGCTCCGGATGCCGACCGGCCTTCCACAGCGGGCCCGCGATCGCCTCGATCAACTGCTCGATGTGGAGTTCCCCAGCACCAACGTCCCGGCCCTGCTGGCGGTGGACGGCGAGAATCCCCGCTGGATGCAGTATCTGGGGATCGTGTACGGGCAGCACGTCTCCGAGATGGCGCCGCGGATGTATCGCAACCCACTCCGCAACACCGCGGACGCCGTCGCGTTCGCGCAGGCGCGGGTCTTCGTTCCGGTGCGCCGCTATCGCTGGTCCGTGGGGCGTTACGTCGAGGATGACGGAACAGTCGTCGAATCACTCGGCTGGATCACGCGGCGGACCGAGCCGAACGGGACCACCAGCGAATCGGACAATTACGACAACTGGCCGCAGGCGTGGGACACGTTCAATCAGAACTGGACGGCGCAGCTCGTCCCCGCGACCTGGACCTCCGTGCCGAAGATGCTGTCTTCCTCGCAGGGGGTCCGGATGCCGAGCCTGAACGGCGTCCCGTCGGAACAGTTTCAACTGCTGAATACCCACTGAAGTCACGCATCCGAGTTTCCCTTCCCCCGACACACCCGCCGCATGAACTTCAAGCCGTCCTCTCGCTTCCTGGCCCCTCCTCGCCGCCTGGGCCGGCTCCTGCTGGCCATCGCCGCAATCCTCCTGTCCGGCTTCACCCGCGCCGATGAGCCCGCGGCGGCGCAGGCGTCCAAGGCCGGCGGAGTGACGTTCGACCTCGAGTCGCTCGGAAAAGTCCCGGCGGTTTTTCCGGCCGAGGATCTCAAGGCGGAGGGAGTCCGCTCTCTTTACTACGAGGGCCTCCCCTGGAACGGCAAGCCGACCCGCGTGTTCGCCTACATCGGCCTGCCGGAGATCAAGAACGCCGGCGAAAAGGTCCCCGCGATGGTACTGATTCATGGCGGCGGGGGGACCGCATTCGACCGCTGGGTCAAGGTCTGGACGGCCCGCGGCTACGCGGCCATCGCGATGGACCTGTGCGGCTGCATTCCGGTCGGAACATACGGCAACTGGAAGCGGCACGACCAGGGGGGCCCTCCCGGCTGGGACGCCAGCTTCGCGCAGCTTGACGCACCGGTTCATGACCAGTGGACCTACCACGCGGTCAGTGCGGCAGCGCTGGGGCACACGTTGCTCCGGTCCCTGCCCGAAGTCGATCCGGAGCGAGTCGGCGTCACCGGAATCTCGTGGGGAGGCTACCTCACCTCGATCGTCTCGGGCGTCGACCGCCGGTTCCGGTTTGCGGCCCCCGTCTACGGGTGCGGCTACCTCGGCGAGAATTCCGCCTGGCTCCCCGCCTTCGAGAAGCTCGGGCCGGAGAAGGCCAAGCTCTGGCTCACGCAGTGGGACCCGTCGGAATACCTCGGCCGGGGCAAGATGCCGATGCTGTGGGTCAACGGGACCAATGACTTCGCCTACCCGATGGACTCCTGGCGGAAGTCGTACCTGCTGCCGCAGGCCCCCCGCACCCTCTGTCTGCGGGTCCGGATGCCGCATGGCCACGGCCCGGCCGGCGAGAACCCCGAAGAGATCCACCGGTTCGCGAACAGCATTCTGAAGGGGGAGTCCGCGCTCCCGCGGATCGTCGAGCAGGGCGAGACCGATGGCGAGGTCTGGGCGACGTTCGAATCGAGCGTGCCCATCACGAAAGCGGAGCTCAACCTGACCCGCGACGCCGGCCGCTGGCAGGACCGCAAGTGGGAGTCGCTCCCCGCGGAACTCGACCTGACGGCAAAGCGAATCCACGCGAAGGTTCCGGCGGACGCGACCGTCTTCTACCTCAACCTGTTCGACGATCGAAACTGCGCCGTCAGCACGGAACACGTCGAGCGAAAGTGAGCCCGCCGGGCGGTTTCCGGAGGATTCAGCCGACTTCGAGTGTGGCAACACCGAAGACCTGAGAGTCGCGGATCTCCGGAGCGGCGCCGTAATACATCCGGACGCAGCCGAAGACCTCCCGCATTCGGAGGTCCCGCGAGAGCGACACCGCCCCGGGATTGTTGTCGGGCAGATCAACGGTGAGCGGCTCCGCGCCGGCGATCTGGCGGAACCGTCGCAGCAGTCTCTCCGCCACGTCCCGGTCCTCCGCAAACAGCGGACCGATCTTCCAACCGCTCAGACAGGGCCGGAGAACGCCGTAGCCTCGTAACCGGTCTCCATCGAGGACCGCAAGCGATGTCGCTCCGGGTTGCCGGATCCAGGGGTCGAGGAACCGGCTTCGATCCGCCGGAAATCCCCGCCGGTCGAACTCCGCCAGGAGCGGCGCCGGGACCTGTGCAAGATCGACCGGCTCCGGACCGCCGGCGGGCGTCTCTCTCAGATCGGGAACTTCAAACCGGCGGTGCCGATAGAACGCCCGAAAGCCGCCCCGTTCGTAGAACGGAATCATGGCGTCGACCGCGTCGAGGCCGATCGTCGCGCCGGGCTCCATCCGGGCGAGGAGCCGGTCGCGGCGCGCGTACCACAGTTCGGTCCCGAGTTTCCGGCCGCGATGCGCCGGATCGACGAGGAACAGCCCCATGAATCCGAACTGGCTGTCGTAGCGGATGATCGCTCCTCCGCCTGCCAGACTGCCGTCGATCTGGAGGGCCAGGAACCCCTCCGGATCGAGTCGCCAGAACAGGTCGGCGTCATTCCGTCCCGGGTTCCACCCTTCCCGGCCCGCCCAGTCCACCAGCGTTCTCAGTTCGTTCTCGGTCATCCCGCGGATCGTGGACATGCTCTCGACCTCTCCAGCCCCGGGTTTGCGGATATTTCTCTCCCCGACGGGGAGTGTGACGCCGCATGCCCCGTCTGTCAGCCAGGCGTTGGCGGACCGGTAAGAAGCTGTTTCAAAACCGCGTGCAGGACTGACGCGGCCGGGTCAACCGGGTGCGTAGTTACCCCGGTCCAGCGGGCCGCTGGCGGGTCCAGCACGCTGCTGGCCGCCGGAGGCCATGAGCGCTCGAGAACCACGGAACACGTTTCGTGTCCCAGCGCGGACCGGGTGTGGCGGACCCTCTTCATCAGAACGCGTCCCCTGCGATTCCCACGGTCTGGAGAGAGGGGCCCGCGATGCTGGTTTCCGGAATTGGGCGCCAGCCGTTGGCCACGGTTCCCTGAACGGAAGCGCCTCCGGCGGGGCCAGCGACCCCGCTGGACCGGGATCGGTAGGCCCCCCTGGGGGCTGGATCTGGGGGCCGAACACGTCTTTGAAACAGCTTCTTAGCCGGGCCCCCCCCGTCATCGCAGGCCTCCAATTTACAAGAATCACAAAGTTGTCATCGAACTCCGCTTCTCCCGTGGCCGCGGGCAGCGATGATTTCTGAAGCGTCTGCTGAAAATCAGCACCAGGGGAGAGGATTCCCCGCGCGCCGCGATCCTGGAACCAGAGCAGCACCGGGAGCACCAGAGTCTGCGGCGGATCTGATGGGCAGATTGACGCGTCCAACCGACGGGCTGCGTGCAGAAGTTGAGGAAGGACGAAAGATGACTTCGACGTCCTGGAAGTGGATTCGAGGGATCGTGGCGGCGGGAGTCGTTGTCGCGGGAGTCGCCATCTGCGAAGGCCATGGGGGCCACGGAGGTGGCGGCGGCGGCGGACACATGGGAGGGGGAGGCCATATCGGCGGTGGCGGTGCCCACTTCGGTGGGGGGGGCGGCCACATCGGTGGGTCGCACTTCAGCGGCGGCGGAATGCGGATGGGAGGAGGCGGCGGCGGTGGGATCCGCATGGGGGGAGGCGTCCCCCGGTCCTTCAGCGGCGGGGGAGTCCCCCACGTCGGCGGCATGCGCGGTGGATCGATCGGCAACCTCGGAGGGGGCCGGGCCATCACGCCAAGCATCCCTCGAGGAGTCGGCGGCTCGGCGATTCCGCGCGGCAACATCGGGAACGTGAACCTCGGAAACTCGCTCCATAGCCCGCGCGGAATTCAGGGGCTGCCTCACACCGGGAACGGCGTGGGGAACGCCGGCAACGTCCTTCGCGGCGGCCAGCTGGGCGGAACACGCGGAATTCCGAACCTCTACAACGGGACCCGGACCACCTCGCTCGGCGCCGGTCGCATTCACACGCCGCAGATCGGCGGGGCGAACGGCAACCGCCTGGGAGTCGCGAACGCCGCGGGCGTTCATCTCCCGCACGCGGGGACCGGCACGGCCGCCCGCGCGGTCGGCCTGCATAACCACGGCGGTATCGGCGGCCCGGGGAACCTCGGCGGAGCGAACAGCGCGCTCCGGCACGTGGGGCATGTCGGCGGCGTCGGAGGTGTTGGCAACGTCGCCAACGTCCACCGGCTCCCCTACGCGGGGAACTCCCTGCGGCTCGGCAGCCGCTCCGTGGCCCTCGCCGGGGTCGGATACCGTCCGTCGTACTATCGGCATCCGTGGTATCACGGGTACTGGCACCGCGGCGGGTTCAGCAGCGGCTTCTGGCTCGGCTACGGCCTCGGCTCGTTCGGCAACGGATGGGGTTGGGGGCTCAACCCGTGGTACGGCTACGGGGGGTATGGCCGGTTCGGTTACGGCTACGGATTCGGCGGCTACGGTTACCAGCCCTTCGGATGGGGTTACGGCGGCTGGGGACTCGGCTCGCTCGCGTATGGCTCCGGCTACCTCTCCTACTCCAACCCCTACTGCGTAAGCGGCTACGGGGCCGGGGTGTACGACTACAACCAGCCGATTCCGGTGACCTACAACAGCGCGCCGGTGGTGGACCAGGTGGCGAGCGCCGATCCGACGCTCGCCGCACCCGCGGCCAACTCGTCCGAGCAGCAGCTCGAGTCGGCGATCGGCGCGTTCCGGCAGCGGAATTACGACAAGGCGATCGACACGGTCGACAAGGCGATCGCGGCCCATCCGGATGACGCCGTCCTGCACGAGTTCCGGGCGCTCGCCCTGTTTGCCCGCGGCGACTACCAGCAGGCGGCGGCGACGATCCACTCGGTCCTGGCGGTCGGCCCGGGCTGGGACTGGGACACCCTCAGCAGCATCTACGCCGATCCGGACGACTACACGCCGCAGCTCCGGGCCCTCGAGACCTACACGGTCAAGAACCCCGGTGACGCGGCCTCGAGCTTCCTGCTCGCCTATCACTATCTCTGCGGTGCTCATCCCGAAGCGGCCCTGAGCGAGCTCAAGACGGTGGTTCGCCTCAAGCCGGACGACCGGGTCGCGGCGGAGCTGGTGAAGATGATCTCGACCCCGGCCAAGGATCCCGCCCCTCAAGGGGGTGTGGCTCCGGCCGCCGGTGAGGCTCCGTCGGCCCTTCCGACGCCGCCAGTCCCGAACCCGCCGGCGGCTGATCCGGCAGACGTTCCGAGTGGTCCGCCGGTGGCGGCCGCGCAGGTCGTCGGAGACTGGTCGGCGTCGCGCGGAGACGGCTCGCAGTTTCAGCTCAAGCTGCAGGGGGATGGCAAGTTCACCTGGACCTTCTCGAACAAGCAGATGGCCGCGACGTCGCTCGAAGGGACCTACACCATCGAGGGGAACGTCCTGGCGCTCGAGCGGAAGGACGGCGGCTCGCTGATTGCCGAACTGACCTCGGTCGACGGCAGGAAGTTCCACTTCAAACTCGCTGGTTCTCCGAAGGAAGACCCGGGGCTCGAGTTCCAGAAGAAGTAGCCTGCCGTTTCTGCGAACGGCAGTGATGAAGAACCCGATCCGCGGGGAGGCCGAGTGGTCTCCCCGCGGATTTCTGTTTGGCGCGATGAGCGGCGCGGCCGACGCGATCTCAGAATGAGGACTTCTTCGCGGCCTTCCTGCGGCGGTTCTTCTTCGAGTCGGGCCAGCCCGCCTGCATGTCGTCGTACGACTTGTCCGAGATTGTCGACCGGCTCTTGGGACGACTCTTCCCCGCTTTCTTCCGGCGGTTGATGTTCGCCACGAGGGAGTTCTTTTTGGCGGACCGTTTTTTCGCGGCCCCCTTCCGGCGACCGGCAGTCTTGACGGCTTTCTTGGCCATGGTGACGGGTCTCAGGGTGATGAGAGATTCCCGCGGCGAGCGACGCAACTGGTATGCCATCCGCGGAATTCGTCAGAAACGCGTTCTCCTTCGCGGGAGAGGCGATATCGTGGCGAAGACCACTGGAGGATCTCCGATGAGCGATGTCCCGCATCCCCCGATCGTCACCCGTGAAGAGTGGCTCGCCCGGCGGCGAGAACTGCTCGAAGAGGAGAAGGCCCTGACCCGCGAAGGGGACCGGGTCAACGCCCATCGCCGGCGGCTGCCGATGGTGAAGCTGACCAAGACCTACACGTTCGAGGGACGGGGGGGAAAGCGGACGCTCGCCGATCTGTTCGAGGGCCGCCGGCAGCTCATCGTCTACCACTTCATGTTCGATCCCGAATGGGACAAGGGGTGTCCCGGCTGCACCGGCCTCGTGAGCGCGCTCGGCGACCTCTCGATGCTGGGAGAGCGGAACACCTCGTTCGTCCTCATCTCGCGGGCGCCGCTGGCAAAGCTGGAGAAGTACCGGAACGAGCAGGGCTGGGAGTGGCCGTGGTATTCCTCGTTCGGCTCCGACTTCAACTACGACTTCCACGTCACGCTCGATAAAAGCGTCGTGAAGCTCGAGCACAACTTCCGGAGCGAGGCGGAGGTCGAGGCCCGCAAGGAGAACGAGCCCTACTTCGCCGGCGGCGAGACGCATGGCCTGAGTGTCTTTTTCCGGCTGGATGACGACGTCTGCCACACCTATTCGACCTACGCCCGGGGCTGCGAGTCCCTGACCGACTCGTACCGGCTGCTCGACGTCACGCCGTACGGCCGCCAGGAAGACTTCGAGGATTCACCGGCCGGCTGGCCGCAGAAGCCGACCTACGGGTGACCGACTGAAGTCCCCGATCGGTCATGATCGGCGGCGCAGCAGTTCCCTCGCACAAAATAGACCACAAGTCTATACTCCAGCCGTCGGCCGATTCCCGGCTCGAGTCGCGAGGGATCGATGAGAACGTTCTGCGGTGGATGGGCGTCCGCTCTGCTCGTGACGGCGGGGTTGCTTGGGAGTCTCGTCGAGGCGACGTCCGCGGATGAGCCGGCACAGCCCGCCGACTCGGCGCAGCAGGTCCGGGACCTCGCGCTGCGGTATCAGTTCTTCACCGATGCCGGGAGGACCACCCGGTTGGAGCTCTCCCCCAAGTCCCTGCTGACCTATTCGAATCCGGTCCGCGGGGATGTCTTCGGCAACCTCTTCGTCTGGACGCACGACGGGCGGCCCGAGGTCGTCGGGGCGATCTTCGACTACCGGACAGAGGGGCACTTCGACAGCGAGCTGCACACGCTCGCGCGAGCCGGAATCGCAGGGGAGCGGGACGGCGTCCCGTTCTGGAATCCCCGCGCAGCGGGCGTTGCCTTCCAGCCGCTGGCGGAAGCGCCCGCGCCGGCGGACAAGGGGCTCGCCCGGGGCCGGCAGATGGCGGAGCTGGCCCGCTCCTTCACCGTGGAACGTCAGCACCCGGAACAGGGGCGCGGCGAAATGCGGCTGCTTCCGCAGCCGGTCTACCGGTATACGAGCCCGGCGGCCAAGGTCGTCGACGGCGCGATGTTCGTCTTCGTCGAAGCGACCGATCCCGAGGCGATCCTCCTGCTGGAAGCGGTCGGCGACGAGCCGAAGTGGCAGTTCGCCTTCGCCCGGATGAACATCGTCCCGTTCCGGGCGGTTCGCCACGGCGAAGAAGCCTGGCACGTCGACGACGTCACCTGGGACGAGGTCTTCGACAAAGAGGTTCCCTACGCCATCGTCCGCGAGAAACCCTCGCGCGGGCTCATGCGGACGCGTTGACGCTCCCGCACGCGGGCTCTGGCGGTCGCACTCGAAAACGTCTCAGAGCCGATCCGGAGTTTCCGGAGAGCGATCTCGCAGGCGGAACCTGAACATTCCCGATACGGGACGCACATCCGCCTGCCCGCGGTCGAGCAGAATGCTCTAGAATTCGACCGAGACGACCCGTCCCATGATCAGGCGGACGTACTTCTCTTCGAAGTTGTTGCCGGTCCCGCGGCGGATCACGACCCGGTAGATGTGGGTCAGGCCCGGCAGCAGCGGCTTCGCCTCGAAGTGCCACATGTCACGGTCGTCCTGGTTCCGGAAGCCGTCGACCCGGTCTTCGGCCCGGTAGTTCTCGACGTCGTACACCGCCACGTCGGTCGCGCCGGGAGCCCGGACGTCGAGCATGCCCGCCCGCGGATGCTTGTCGGCCGGCACAGGCCGGGACGAGCGCTGGTAGGTCTGGCCGAGCGTTCCCGGCGGCGGAACGATCGTTCCCGCCATCACGCCGGAATAGACCGTCCCCCCTCCCAGCACTGCCGAATAGGGATCGGCCGCCGGACCAGGAACTGCCTGGATCGTGCTCGTGATCGGCAGCGGAGCCGAGGGAGCGGCGTAGGTGGGCATCGGCTGCGGGCCGTAGTCGGGAGTCGCATAGGTCGCCGCCGGAGCCCCGACGACGACACCCCCTCCCCCCTTGTTGCAGTTGCATCCGGCGTCGGCGAGGCCGGCGGCAGTGACGGTCGCGCCGAGCGCGAAACAGATGGGAGTGAGCGATTTCATATTCGGCTCCAGCAGGTCCCGCGGCCGGGGAATCCCCGGACGTCATGCGAGGCCCGGGGTCGGGCGGAATGCTCAAACCTACACCCTCCCTTCCGGGCGGTCGGAGATTTGGCGCGGGCGGGCGGGACAATTCCCGGTCCCGTCGGCGGCTCCCCCGCACCGCTCCCCTTTCGCGAGCCTCCTTCGTCACCGGGACAGGATCCCCACCCGGCAAAGTTGCCGCGGACCGCAGGGACAGTTGTCTCCGCCGCCAAAGGCTTCCACACTCCCCGCGGAGGCGCCGGCCGGCGCCAGGCGCTCGAGCAACGGGAACGCGGCGTGGACAGACTGGTCATTCAGGGAGGAATTCCGCTTCGGGGACGGGTCTCCGTCAGCGGCGCCAAGAATGCGGCGCTCCCGATCATGGCGGCCACGATCGCCGTCGACGGCCCCTGCCGCCTGCGGAACATCCCCGATCTGGCCGACGTCCGGATTCTGTCGGACGTTCTGACGCGACTCGGAATGGAAGTCGCGCGGCTCCCGGACGGAGATCTCGCGGTCGAGACCCGCTCGGTCTCGACGGTGACGGCCGACTACGAACTGGTCCGGCGGATGCGGGCGAGCATCTGCGTGCTGGGGCCGCTGCTCGCGTCGCGCGGTCAGGCGCGGGTCGCCCTGCCGGGGGGGTGCCAGATCGGGCTCCGGCCGATCGACCTCCATCTGCGGGGGCTCGCGGCGCTCGGAGCGGAGATCCGGATCGAGCATGGAGACATCGTCGCTTCGGCCCCCTCGCTCCGCGGAGCCGACATCGATCTCGCCGGCCCGCACGGGAGCACCGTCACCGGAACGTGCAACGTGATGACGGCGGCCGTCTTCGCGGAGGGGACCACCTGGATCCGCCACGCCGCCCTGGAACCCGAGGTCGTTGACCTGGCCCGGTTCCTGATCGCCATGGGGGCCGAGATCGAAGGGGCGGGAAGTCCGACGATCCGGATCGAAGGGGGGCGAAGGCTCGCGGGGCAGAAGCCGTACTCAATCATCCCCGACCGGATCGAAGCGGCGACGCTGCTGATGGCCGCCGCGATCACCGGGGGGGACGTCGTGGTCGAAAACGTGCGGACGGATCACCTCGGCGCCGTGTTCGACGTGCTCCGCGCGATCGGAGTCACCTGGGAAGCGGCTGGTCCGAGCGGGATCCGCGTGCGGGGCGCACGCGAGTTCCGCGGGATTGACTGCGTCGCCGAGCCGTACCCGGGGATTCCGACCGACGTTCAGGCGCAGGTCACCGCGCTCCTCTGCTTGGCGGCGGGGGAAAGCACGCTCCGGGACGACGTGTTCCCCGACCGGTTCCTGCATGTGCCGGAGCTGCAGCGTCTGGGAGCGGACCTTCAGCGGGACGGATCGCGGACCGTCATTCGCGGGGTGCAGCGGCTGAGCGGAGCGGCGGTCCGGGCCTCCGACCTGCGGGCGAGCGCGGCGCTGATCCTCGCCGGGCTGGCCGCCGACGGGGAGACGACGATCTACGACATCGGCCATCTCGACCGAGGCTACGAGCGGTTGGCCGAGAAACTGACCGGGCTGGGAGCCTCCGTCGCCCGGGTCGGGACCGGGATGGCCGGCGACTGAGAAGGGACCGCGAAAATCGGGATCAGCTGGCGACCCGGATCGTCGGGGGAGGTGTCGATCCGACATCGCGGTCGGCTGCCCAGTCCCGCAGGTGCGACTGGCGGACGTGGGTCTCCCGCAGCTGATGAGCGTTGAGGGTCGCCACGAGCTCGAGAGCGGCCACCATCACCGGGGATGGGATGTGTTCGCGCTGCGCCAGCAGAATCCCAAGGAACTCTCCACTCGCCTCTGAAATGTCGCGCTTCATTGGGAGATCTCGCAAAGTGGCCAAAGCGATGCGGGGGAACGTCCTCCACGTAACGGCCCAGGGAGGAAAATCCACCGCGATGGATAATAAGTCGCCGGCCATTCAGGTTACCGCCGCGAATTCGGCTCCCGAATGAAGAAAACCTGAAAATCGGGTGGCCACATCAACCGATCACCGGATCTAACCCTTTTACACGGTTCCGGTTGTGGATCGAGAAGCCATCTGAGCAAAGTGGTCCGGATTGAGGGACGCGATCGATCGGCTCTCAAGAGCCCGCGGCGTTGCCATCCACCACTCCGGCTCGTGATGATGTCCCTCTTGGCCTCCGCGGCGCGTCGCGCCGCGGGAGGGTCCACAGGAGTGCCGCCGTGAACGACCGTCCATCTCAATACACTGTCCTCGCCCGCCGGTTCCGGCCCCAGACGTTCGACCAGGTCGTCGGTCAGGGGCACGTCGGCCAGGCGCTCCGGAACGCGATCCGGCAGGGGCGGGTCGCCCACGCGTACCTGTTCACGGGGGCCCGCGGGGTCGGCAAGACCTCGACGGCCCGGATTTTCGCCAAGGCCCTCAACTGTCCGAATGTCGTCGACGGGGTCCCGTGCAACGACTGCGAGGTCTGCCAGTCGATCGCGGCGGGGAGCGATGTCGACGTCCTCGAAATCGACGGCGCGTCGAACCGCGGGATCGACGACATCCGCCAGCTCCGGGCGAACGTGAACGTCCGGTCGATGCGGTCGCCGTTCAAGGTCTACATCATCGACGAAGTCCACATGCTGACGAAGGAGGCGTTCAACGCTCTCCTCAAAACCCTCGAAGAGCCCCCGCCGAACGTCAAATTCATCTTCTGCACGACCGAACCGAACAAGCTCCCGGACACGATCCTCTCCCGCTGCCAGCGGTTCGACTTCGGCGTCATCGCCACCGACAGCATCATGGGCCGCCTGCGGGAGATCGCCGAGGCGGAAGGGATGACGGTCGACGAAGAGGCGATCGAGCTCGTCGCCCGCCGGGCGGCCGGCTCCATGCGGGACAGCCAGTCGCTGTTCGATCAGCTCCTCGCCTTCGGGAGCGAGCGGGTCGGAGCGGAAGACGTACACCGCCTGCTCGGGACCGCGCCGGACGAGCGGGTCATCGAGCTGATCAGCGCGGTGCTGGATGGAGACCGGACCGCGGTCCTGACGCGGCTGCATCAGGCAGCGGAACAGGGGGTCGAGCTCGGCGTCTTCAGCGACCAGCTGCTGAACTACCTGCGGGACCTGATGGTCGTCGCGGTCGGGGCGAGCGACGTCCCGCTCCTTTCGGTCGCGGCCCGGCACCGGGAGACCCTGGCGGGACAAGCGAAGCAGTGGGGGCTGGCCGCCCTGACCTCGGCGATGCAGATTCTGGCCGAGTCGAAGAACCGGATGCAGCGGGTGAACTACGCCCGCTCGCTGCTCGAACTCGCCCTCGTCCGGATGACGATGATCGGGGACCTGCACCAGCTCACGGACCTGATCGAGCGCGGGGCCGGTGCCGCGCCCGTGGGAGCACCGGCCGCCAAGCCGGCCCTGCCCCGTCCGACAGGGATCTCCTCCTCTCCGCTCCGTGCGGAGGACCCGTCAAAAAAAAAACTTGAGCTGAGCCATCAGGCCAGTGCTCCGGTCTCTGCCCCGCCCCCCTACGTGCCACCTGAGAGTGAGCCGCCGATGGAGGCACCGGCCGATCTGGAGCCGGAGTCAGAGCTTCAACAGACGATCGCGCTGAGCGAGGCCACGCTGGAAGCTTTTCGAGCAGCGTTGCTGCCCCGTTTGCCGGAGATGCTGGCAAATCACTTGAAGAATGCCACTTTACATGCAAATTCTGGACCAAATTCTCTGGAAGTGCGATTTCCGAAGAGTTATGGTTTCTCCAAAATGTACTGTGAGAAGTCGGACAATCAAAAACGACTTCAGCAGTCCATCGGAGAACTCGCGGGAGCGGACGTTTTCCTCCGGTTTACGGAGGACGTCACCTCGCAGGCTTCCCCGACCCCGGCTGTCCGGGCACCCGTCATCGAACGGCGGCGGCCGAGCAGCGTAGATTCCGATCCATTTGTCCAACAAGCAGTTACGATTCTGCAGGCCACGGTCTTCGAAGTTCGGGAGATGACAGGGACGGGCGATCCGGACCTCTCCGAGAGCCAGGAGACCTGACAAAAGGGAACACATGTTCAAGGGATTGGCGAACATTGCCCAGATGATGAAGCAGGCGGGCGAGATCCAGGCCCGCATGGGCGAAATGAAACAGAAGCTCGCGGAGATCCGGACCGAAGGGACCGCCGGAGCGGGTGAGGTGACCGTCGAAGCGACGGGCGACCAGCGGGTGCTCAGTTGCCGGATTGCCCCGGCTCTCGCCGCCAGTGGAGACGTGGGGCGGCTCGAACGGCTCGTGACGGAAGCGGTCAACGACGCCCTCCACAAGGCCCGTCAGGTCGCCGCCCAGCAGATGGCCGGAGCGGCGGGGGACAGCGGGATTCCGGGGCTCGGCGACGCCATGGCGAAGTTCGGCCTCGGTCAATAACCACCACCGCTCTGCGATCCCGATTCGATTCGAAGGTTCATCAGGTCATGCCGGCAAAGCAGTTTCCTCCCGAGCAGCATCCGTTCGGTCCCGCCGTGGGGCGGCTGATCAACGAATTCGCCGCGCTTCCGGGGGTCGGCCGCAAGAGCGCCGAGCGGCTGGCAAACTACATCATCACCGCGACCGAGCCCGAAGCGATGCGGCTCGCCATCGCGATCCGCGACGTCAAGCAGACCGTCCGCCGCTGCCAGAACTGTTTCAACCTGACCGACAAGGAGCTCTGCTCGATCTGCTCCGATCCCCGCCGCGACCGGACGGTCGTCTGCGTGGTGGAGCAGCCGAAAGACGTCACGGTCCTCGAGGCGACCGGCGTCTTCCAGGGGACCTACCACGTCCTCGGCGGACGGCTCTCCCCCCTCGAAGGGGTCGGTCCCGGCGAACTGACGATCGATGCGCTCGATCGCCGCGTCCGCCGCGACGGAGTCCAGGAGATCGTGATGGCGACCAACCCGACCCTCGAAGGGGACGGGACCGCCCTCTACATCTCGAACCTGCTCGAAGACACCGGCGTGCGGATCACGCGGCTCGCCCGCGGAATCGCCACCGGCAGCGTCCTCGAATTCGCGAACAAGGAAATGCTGTCCGACGCCCTCCGCGGACGACAGTCTTTTTAGCCCACGTCCCCAGCCCCCGATCCCCCCTTCCGATTCGCTGCCACTGAACTTTTACTGATCCGAGTACCATGCATCTCAACATCGGCCAATTCCAGCGGCAGTCGCTCCAGCAGGTGCTGGCGCCGCGCATGATTCAGTCGATGGAAATCCTCCAGATGCCCCTCACGGAGCTGGAGGAGCGGATCGACCAGGAGATGGCCGAAAATCCGCTGCTGCAGCGGATCGACGGCCCGCACGAAGGGGAAGTCCCGGTCACGGCGGAAGGTCCCGACTTCGACCAGGCTCCCAACAAGGAAGTCGAACGCCGCGAGCTGAATGCCGGCCAGGAAGACAACAACGCCTCCGACTTCGAGCGGCTCGTCGAGATCGCCGAAGAGTGGCCCGACGACAACTACACCTCCGGCTCGAAGCCTTCGGGCAACCGGATGGATGAGGATGGTGATCGGGCCCACGACGTGATGGCGAACGCCGAAGAGCGTCCGCAGACCCTCCACGAATACCTCGTCGAGCAGTTCCACTACTTCAAGGTGAGCCCCGAGGTCCGGGCGTTCGGCGAATACCTGATCCAGAATCTCGACGCCAACGGCCGGATGCAGAGCTCGCTCCCCGAGATGGTGCAGGTCTTCGGGCAGTCGATCGACCTCGCCAAGGCCGAGGAAGCCCTGCGGCTCGTCCAGAAGCTCGATCCCCCCGGAGTCGGCGCCCGCGACCTGCGGGAATGCCTCCTGCTCCAGATCAAGCCCGACACGCCGCTGCGGGAGATGCTGATCACGATCATCTCCGGCCACCTCGACGACGTGATGCAGAACCGCCTGCCGCTGATCCAGCGGAAGACCGGCTACTCGCTCGACGACATCAAGGCGACGATCGAACAGATGCGGACCCTGAACCCGTATCCCGGCCGCGGCTTCGAGCCGATGCCGGTCCAGTCGGTGACCGCCGACCTGCGGGTCGCCAAGGGAGAAGACGGCAAGTGGGCCGTCGAGCTGATCGACGAGTACGTCCCGCAGCTCCGGATCAGCAAGCGGTACCTCCGCCTCCTGGAGGGGAACCCCGATCCGCAGACCAAGGAGTTCGTCAAGAAGAAGATCGAGTCGGCCAAGTGGCTGATCGACGCGATCGAACAGCGGTACCAGACCCTCCGGAAGGTCGCGCAGGCGATCGTCGACCGGCAGGCGGACTTCCTCGAAGAGGGTCCCGACCACATCAAGCCCCTCAAGATGCAGGACATCGCCGACGTCGTCGGGGTCCACGTCACCACGATCTCCCGCGCGGTCGGGGACAAGCACATCGAGACCCCCCGCGGGATCTTTCCGCTGAAGCGGTTCTTCGGCGGCGGGACGACGACCGCCGACGGCGAGGAAGTCGCCTGGGACATCATCCGGATCAAGCTCAAGGAAGTCGTCGACAACGAGGACAAGCACAACCCGCTCAGCGACGATGAAATCGTCGAAGCCCTCGCCAAGCACGGCTTTCAGTTGGCCCGCCGGACGGTGACCAAGTACCGCAAGGCGCTCAACATCCCCTCGTCGAGGCAGCGGCGCGAATTCTAGGAGCGGGCCCGACGAGGCCTCGGCGTCGACGGATCAGGTCGCCGTCAGTGGGAAGCGAGGCCGCACCGATGGCGATGGTCCTCGTCCCGCTGGCCGTCCTGATGTCCGTTCTCACATTCCTATTTGGGGAACGGGCGTTCTCCATCATGCAATCGCTCCTCAACCTGACGGACTGGAGCGACGATCCCCTTCCGCCCCTGTCCGACGCCCGGCTCATGCTCGCCGTCTTCTGGGAAAGCGGGGGCCCGCTGTTCAGCGCCGTCACCGCGTCCTTTCTGTTCGACTCCCCCTTCGCGACGGCATGGTTTCCCGGCCATCTCACAACCGGACGCCTCGCCATCGGAATCGCCACGCCGATCCCTGCCTACCTGCTCCTGTTGAGCCGCCTGTTTGATCTCTCGTATGGCCGCGCGCTCTGCAGGTCGGCGTGATGGTGCTGATCGCTCTCGCGTTCCTTCTCGTCTGCATGGCCTTGGCGGCAGTCGCTGCTCTTATGTCGACCGTCATGTCGTTCCTCGGCAACGGACCGGCCTGATCCTCCCGGCCCTCCCGCACCGGCAGTTTGCGGCCGGAGGAGCGAGACTTTCTCGTCCGATGCTTTTGCGCCGACAGCCCTTCCGTTACCTTCCGTCCAGAATCAGAACTGCAAAGTGGCAGCCGAATCGGGTCACGCGACTGTTGAGGTTGAGGTCAAATGGGTGTGGAACGGACGTTGATTCTGTTTAAGCCGGACGCCGTGCAGCGGCGGCTGTGCGGCCAGCTTCTGTCGCGGATCGAAGCGCGGGGGCTGCGGATCGTCGGCCTCAAGATGCTCCAGGTCACGCCGGAGCTCTCCAAGAAACACTACGCCGAGCACGTCTCGAAGCCGTTCTACCCGCACCTCGAATCGTTCATCATCTCGGGACCGATCATCGCCCTGGCGATCGAAGGCCCCGAGGCGATCCGCGTCATGCGGGAGACGATGGGCAAGACGAACTCGCGGGATGCCGCTCCCGGGACGATCCGTGGCGACTACAGCGTCTCCCGGCAGATGAACCTGATCCACGGCAGCGACGGCCCGGAGGCGGCCGCGCGGGAACTCGCCCTGTATTTCCAGCCGGGCGAGCTCTTCTCGTGGACGAGCCCGCTCGACGACCTGATGCTCGCTCCGGACGAGCGGTAATCAGACGGCGGGGCCTTGGCAACGGATGGTGCGGCAGGCCGCGGTCTCATTCGCGGGTGTCCGGAAGGGTCCGGACGGGACGGCGGCTGCCAACTTGAGCGGCAACCCCATGCGCAACGGATTCCTGGGTTTCGACGCCTCGTTCATGCTCGACTTCGTCGTCGTGGCACTGGTGGCGGTCGTCCCCGTGATCCTGTGGAGCCTCTACGTCGTCAAGGTGCAGCGGAACTACGCCCTGCACCGCCTGCTCCAGATCGCCCTCGGGGTGATCCTCCTCGTGACCGTGGTCGCCTTCGAGGTCGACATGCGGATGCAGGGGGGCTGGGAGCGGATCATCAACAAGGATCTCGCCTCTCCCCGCCGCTCGCCGGACGAGATCGCGACGATCCGTCAGTTCCTCTACGTCCATCTCCTGTTCGCGATCTCGACCCCGTTCCTCTGGGGCACGACGCTCGCCCTCGCTCTCAAGCGGTTCTCCGCTCCCCCGCTCCCGGGGCCGCACAGCCGGCTCCACAAGACGCTCGGCTGGCTCTCAACGTTCGACCTCGTCCTGACCTCCGTAACGGGTCTCGCCTTCTACTACATCGCCTTCATCCGCTAACCAGCGTTCCGCTGGACCGGGGCGGCGTGGATTGATGGGTTGCGCATTGGGGGCTGCGACGCCCAGGCGCGGTGTTTGGGAGAGCGAACTTGTGATGTTGGGAGTGGGGGGTTTCTTTTGCACCCCGGCGGGCTTTGCGGTGTCCATTGTGCCAAACGCCTGGGGAGGCACCGTCGCAGCCTGACTGCCACGACGTCCCGGTCCAGGCGGAACTCTGGCCCTCCCGGGCCGGTTTCGTAGAATCGATTCTCCCTCGCCACCTTCGAGTCACACCACCGTGTCGTCTGACCTCTCCGCCCTTCCGGTCCCCCCCATCCCCCAGGACCAGTTCTCCCCTGAAGAAATCGCCTTCTTCCAGGAGAACGGCTACGTCATCGTCCGCGGTCTCGGCGACGCCGCCACCCGCGAGCGGATGACCGAAGTCACCCTCGAAGGCCAGGCCCGCCTCATCGAGCCGGTCGAGTTCGAGGCTGACCTGCACTACCCCGGTGCTCCCCAGTCCCGCGACGCCGAAGGGGGCCGCACCGTCCGCCGGTTGAAGCAGGCGCTGACCCGCGACTATGTCTTCCTGCAGTGGGTCCAGCACCACGCGTTCGCCGGACGGCTCCAGCAGCTTCTCGGCCCCGAGATCATCTGTCCGCTGGCGCACCACAACTGCATCATGACCAAGGAGCCCCGGTTCAGCAGCGACACCGGCTGGCACCAGGACATCCGCTACTGGTCCTTCACCCGCCCCGACCTCGTCAACATCTGGCTGGCCCTCGGCCGGGAAGACCAGTCCAACGGCTGCCTGCAGGTGATTCCCGGGACCCACCGGATGCAGTTCGACCGGAGCCGGTTCGACGACGCCGTGTTCCTGAAAGCCGACCATCCCGACAACGTCCCGCTCATCGCCAAGGCGGTCCCGGTGATCCTCGATCCGGGCGACGTCCTTTTCTTCCACTGCCTCACCTTCCACGCCGCCACCCGGAATTTTTCGAGCGAGCCGAAGTACTCGGTCGTGTTCACCTTCCGGGCCGCGGACAACCCGCCCCTCCCCGGGAGCCGGTCCGCCGCCTCCTCGGAGCTGTTCATCCGCGGCAGCGTGTGAGGCGGCTACAGCCAGCCGGCTAGACGTTCCGGCCTCGCGGCACAGCGGTTGCCGCCTGGAACCGGACGAACTCGGATTGCCCATCGAAAACGGACTCTCGACAGTCCTTCACGGAGGTATCGACATGCAAGACTGGAATTCGCTCCCCGTTTCTCAGTGGGCCGCTTCGCTTCAGAGCGAGGCGGAGGTCCGTTCGCTCGTGACCTTTCTCGAGGGGAAGGGGTCGTTCCAGTTCCCGCGGCTGCCGAACGGACTCTTCTCTGCCGCGGCCAGCACGGCGGACGACTTCGAGTCGACCGGTTACCAGTACATCTGGGTCCGGGACAACATGCACATCGCCCACGCGCACCTCGTGATCGGCCAGCCCGAGGTGGCGGTGAAGTGCATCCGGACGCTGCTCGACTACTTCACGAAGCACCGTCACCGGCTGACGATGATCGAGGCGAAGGACATCGACTACTCGAACCCGATGAACCGGCCGCACATCCGGTTCGACGGCCGGACCTTGAGCGAGCTCGAGGAGAAGTGGGCGCACGCCCAGAATGACGCCCTCGGCTACTTCGTGTGGCTCACCGCGCGGCTGGCCCGGCTCGGGCACCTGACGCTGAGCCCCGCCGAGAGCGACGTCGTGGTCGACATCGTCCGGTTCTGGGACAAGGTCAAGTTCTGGGAAGACGAGGACAGCGGCCACTGGGAAGAGAACCGCAAGATCTCCGCCTCGAGCATCGGAGTGGCCCTTGGCGGCCTGATGGAGCTCGACCGCCTGCTGGGTGAAGCGGAGCGGGCTCCGGTCCTCCAGGCGCTCCTGTCGCGGCTGATGGCGCAGGGGCGGGCCGCGCTCGATCGCATCCTGCCGGCGGAGTGTATCCAGGCCGATCCGACGAAGAACCGGCGGTATGACTCGGCGCTCCTGTTCCTGATCTATCCGATCGAGGTGGTGCCGGAGCCAATCGCGGACCAGATCATTTCCGACGTCGAGCAGCACCTGCTGGGGCCGATCGGGATCCGGCGGTACCAGGGGGACAGTTACTGGTGTGCGGACTACAAGACGTTGCTCGCTTCTGACCAGCGGACGGCGGACTTCAGCGATTCACTCGAGGCCCGGAACGCGCTGCTCAAGGAGGGGATGGAGGCGCAGTGGTGCATCTTCGATCCGATCGTTTCCCTGGTTTACGGGCGGCGTTATGAAGCTCGGCGGGATGCGGCGGATCTGGCGCGGCAGCGGCAGTTCCTGGATCGGGGGCTGCGGCAGCTGACGACGGCGGAGAGCCGGTTTGGCGCGTGGAAGCTTCCGGAGTCGTACTTCTGCGAGAGGGGCAAATGGGTCCCCAACGACATTACGCCGTTGTTGTGGTCGCAGGCGAATCTGCGGCTGGCCCTGGAGCAGATGGCCGTCAGTCTTCGCCCGGCGAAATGACCGGCGTCCCGCGGGACCGGGGTGGGTACGGGCGTCGAGTTGCGCCGGGGAAATGGCGTATTGGCATACACCCTACCTGGCTGCAAAAACGAGGGCCATGACGGTTAACCGCGTTGCCGACCACCACGCCGCCCAAAGATCATTGAATCGGCTTTGATCCACCACGACGATATGTTCGTTCTCCCTGCGATTCCATCGACTCTCGAGGTGTTCCCATGAACGTTCAGCAATTCGTTCGCGAATGTCTATTGCAGATTGCAAATGCTGTCGAAGAGGCGAATTCACAGTTTCGAAATCAAGGCCTAGACGCGATGGTGAATCCCCGTGGAGCACTGTCTGAGTCGAAAGGTGGAGGATCGTACCTGAGCGTATCGGACACACACAATGTTGAATTCGATATTGCGTTGACTGCGTCTGAAACCTCCGAAAGTTCCAACAGCAAGGGCGCAGGCCTCGCATTGTCCGTGCTTCGAGCAAACGGAGACACGAGTTCAACGAATCAGTCGTCGCTGTCAAATGTTTCCCGCATTAAGATCACGATTCCCTTGAAGTTGCCACGTCCTCCCAAGGACGGTTCGTAAGGGATTTGCGGTAGAACCGAGACGACCAGCCCGCACGAAAAAGGGGGAAGAGATATGCCACATGTGGTTTTAGATCGTGGATCCACCAAACAAGCAGCGCTCTTCTTTGACCACGTGATTCCGATTGACGGAGTCGAGGGCTTGAGCGGACTTGGACTTGCCCCTCGCCTGAGCGGTAACGCTGACATTGAAGGTGCACAACGCATTATCCTAGAGTTGCTCCCACCTGATTTTGGGACGCAAGATCAACTCGCGAAGTTCGCGTCTGCCGCTGCAATTGGAGTCATGAACATTCAAGTTGGAATCGGCTTCTTTAACTGCGACGAAGCAACACAGAAAGGCAAGGAGTTCTTTGCTGACCTGGATGCACCAAGCGGATGGAACACCTATCCTTCACCTCTGCCGATTACCATTCCCGCAGAGTACGCTTCAAGCGAAGTCGATCAGAGTAACCAGCCAGACTCTCGAGCGGTGCTATCGCTGTCGGATATTCTCATCCCAGACGTCAAGAACATTTCTTGGGACGCGATCTTGGAATTTCGAAAAGACAGCGAGGCCAGGCATCGGCTACGACGTCTTCGTACATTTGCAGAGCAGGAGTATGCGGGAAAATCGAAGGCATATGTGGAAGATGATCTTTCCGTCCGGCTGGCCGACTATGAACAAGCCATGAAGAAGTGGGGAATAAAAGGCGTTCTTGGAGTGCTGTCAACCTGTTTTACGCTGGAGGCAACACTGCAAGCGGGTGCTGCCCATATAATTGCCGTGATGTCTGGCGTTCCTTCTGAACAAGCCTTCGGTGCATCACTATTGTTGCCGGTTGGCCGAGCAGTCATTGAGGCAACAACGGCTTCCATCACCCGGAATGATGCAATTAGAAATCACCCGCTGGCCTACGTATCGGAAGTAAAGAGAATGTGACGGCAGGGTGGCTAGGAGCGACGCTCTTGCAACCCGTCGCGCTAGCGACGAGAGGTTGCTAACGAGCCAACTTCCTTGCTTTCGCTCCCAAGTAGTCCAAAGCGGCATGTGGGCCCCCGCGGCAACGTAAGCCTCCAATCATCCGTTTTTGCTCCCGAGCGGCAGGGCTCCTCTTCGCGGCGACTCGGTGGCCTCGCCATCCGCAGTTGCCGGCTCCCGGCTTTCCGAATCGGTCGTCCGTCTCCGTCCGTCGCGTGTCGGGCTTGCCCGGGGGTTCCGTGTGCACGGTTCCCTGCACGCGACGGACGGAGATGGACGCGGGCCACGACGGGCATTCGCTGAAACTTTCTGGCAGTTGTCTTGCCCCGATTCCAGAGCGGATAGGAATGGAGCTGGCGGACGAGGGCGTCCGCGCGGAAGTGGTGGGAGAAGGGTGCGCCGATGAAGAGCAGGAAGGGAACTCAGAACGCGAACGAACGATTGAGAAAGTGATGAAGAAGCCCCTGACAGATCAGCAGACGGAATTCCTCGTGGCCTACCGGACC
>VFQQ010000127.1_pt1 | contig 197746 bp, 158 predicted proteins | sample 3512341 | NCBI WGS metagenome assembly VFQQ01 (sample SAMN10412373, study PRJNA504923) | tailings metagenome | isolation source: Relicate 2 Philex TSF1 revegetated site | place: Philippines: Tuba, Benguet | collected 2017-08-29 | reverse complement strand
TGAGCCTTGTACACACCGCCCGTCAAGCCACGAAAGCGGGGGGCATCCCAAGTCGCTGTACGAACCGCAAGGACGTAGGCGCCTAAGATGAACTCCGTGATTGGGACTAAGTCGTAACAAGGTAACCGTAGGGGAACCTGCGGTTGGATCACCTCCTTTCTAAGGAATTGATTCCGGTCTTATGGACCGGACAACCTTGACTGACGGAAGGTCTTCGAGGGTCTGGTAGCGGTATCAGACTCTTGAGGAAGAGAAGTCAGTCAACGACTGAAGCTGCTTAACCGCAGCATTCAGCCGTGGGATTGCGACGGAGAGAAGTGAAACGAAGACATGTTCTGGGGCCATCCACGTGGCATCCAACTCAGAGCGTGATGGGAGTTTGACTTTTCGAGGAAGCAACCCACGACCACCGAGATTGCCAGCTGTGCTGGTGTCTGGTTTTTAGCGCCGGACCCAGCCGATCACGCTGACAATCCCAGCGAATCCACCAACCTGTTGATACACGAAACGCTCGTGTCGGCTCACGCCGACACGAGCGTTTTCGCGTTTCGAGTCTGCCGCCCGGCTTCGATGGGCCGGTCGCTGGCGGCGGCTGGCAGCGCGAACGACTCGTACTTCTGTCGCACTTCTGGCCAGCGCAAACTCTCGTTGGAAGACCGCCGCGACGGCGCAGGAATGCTCAGGCGGCTGCGTAACTCCGGGCATCAACACACGCGGCTTTACTTTGCGGCCGCCAGCGTACACGCTACAGAACATCTTCTCACGGGAGATTCTCAATGCCTCCACTGCAGGGCGTCGGCACCGGACAGGTCCACGGAAATCAGTTTCAGGGCGTCGAGGCGCCGGCCAATAACGGGCTGAATGGTCAGGCGGTCCGTCTCGGCCGCGGCGCGGCGATCCGCCGGTCGGCCCTGGAGGGACTGGCCGATGTCAAATCGTTCTTCAAGGGGCTTGGCGATCGAATCAAGGCGCATCACCACGCCAATGTGGAGAAGGCCCGCACGTCCATCGCGAATCGCGGTGCGAAGAAGGTCGTGGACGGCCTGCTGGGCTCGCCCGTTTCCGACCGCAAGGTTCTCAGCGGCCTGAAGACCGTTGTGGAGAAAGCGATGAAGCTTGATCCGGACCGCCCCGTCGACAAGGCTGTCGAAATCCTCAATCACCGGCTGGGGGCGCTGACAGTCGACGAGAAAACGCAGCTGTTCACGGCGAATTTCGGGCAGATGAAGTCGCTGATGGCGGCGATGGGACAGCTTGCCCGCGAGGAGGGGTTCGCAGTGGCGAACGCTCTGCACGACATGGGCATGGTTGATGGGCAGGCGCCGCAGGGGGCGGGAGGTCCCTCCGCCCAAGAAGTTCTCACGGGCCAGCTGCTGGATCGCCTGTCAAACCAGAGCGCCGCGCACTTTGCCCACGATCTGGATGCGATCAACACGGGGTTGACCGATTACTTCGAGACGGGCGGCATCACTGCCGAAATCATGTTTCGCCAGGATGCCGCGGTGACAAAGGAGATGGCAAAGCACCTGGCCAAGGTCAATGGGCCGGCGCTGGAAGGGGTCAAACAGCAGGCCATATCGCAGGCCAAACAGACATCGAAGGCAATCGGCGATCTGGTGATCGGCAACTACACGAAGGCGGATCTGGCATCGATCACCCCCGAGCAGTTCGAGGGGATTCTCTCCGGATCGGCCGAGATCCTGAAATCGATGATGGGCGGGGCGTCGGAAGACGGGGCCCGTGCCGCAGCGAACCGGCTTTCGCCGCATGTGGTCCGCCTGTTGCAGATGACGGACCAGCAGGTCAGCCAGCATCTCGACGGGAACGCGACCGCCCGGGAGACGGCGTTTGTCGGCACCCTGTTTCTGCGGTCGCTCACGCCCCCGATGGCCAATGCTCCCGTTGGGCAGCCGGACCAGACCGCAGCGATCATCAAGATCTTCTCCCAGATCATCACCTACACGCTGAACCAGGCTCCGGACATCGGACTCAAGATGGCTGACCTGTCCGGGCGGAATCAGGAAGCTCTGACACAATTCATCGGCGCGTATGCCGAACCGCTCCGGGCCTTCCGGGAAACCGTGCTGGCGCGGACCGACGTGTAAGTCGACTGTCTTACCCGGTGGCTGGTCACCAGGCCGGCCGCCCTGCCTCTGATTCTCTTTCAATGAATTTCAGCCATGACGAACTCTGAAGCCGTGCGGCAGCTGGGGCAGTTCCTGGGACTGGAACTCGAGCTTGGCTCCGATGAAGCGGCAGAACTGATTGTTGGCGAGGACCTCAGCATCCTCATTTCGGGTGATCCTGATGGCTCCCGGCTGCGGTTCACGGGCGTGGTCGCCACGTTTCCGGAGGGCGATGCAGCATCGGCCGCGCGAACACTGCTTAAGGCGAACTACGATGGCCAGGGGACCGGCGCCGCGGCGCTCGCGCTCGACCCGGTCAGCGAGGATGTCGTTCTGACCCGGGCGTTCGATGTCGCGAACCAAGCGGCCGACGGTCTTTCGGCAGCCGTGGAAGAGTTCGCCAACTATCTCGAGTTCTGGCAGTCGCGGCTGGATTCCCTGGTGGCGGGCCCGGCAGCCGATCCGGCGACGCCGACTGCAACCGCGGCGCTGCGTGTTTGAGCGATGCGGAAAGCGGGGCCGGGGATGGCGAGCCTGTCGTCCGGTGAGAAACCTTCCGGGTGATGTCCGTCGACCGGTCTGACTGCAAGCGGGGCTGCTTGTGTCGGTCGGTCAACATTTCCGAGAATGTCGGGCGACTGGTCCAGCCCTCACGACGTTGAGCGAGTAAGCAATGCGTTTCCTCATTCTGCTGCTGGCATTGTCGGGTTCTGCACCTGCACAGGAGGCCCGCCCTGAGAATCGGCCGCCGGGCCGGGAGCCACGCATTCCCCGCCGGCCGATCGTGCTCAGCCCGGACGATGTGGCCGCGTTTCCCGAGCCGCCGGCCGGATTCGACCGGAACCGCGAGGACATCCCCCGCGGCCGGCTCGAGGTGATCGAGTACGAGTCGAAAACGGTGGGCGTCAAGCGCCGCATGCAGGTCTACACGCCCCCGGGCTACAACAAAGACAGGAAGTATCCGGTGCTGTACCTGCTGCATGGCATCGGCGGCGACGAAACGGAGTGGCAGCGGTTTGCCCAACCCGGGCGACTGCTCGACAATCTCCTGGCAGACGGCAAGGCGGTTCCGATGATCATCGTGATGCCGAATGGCCGGGCGCAGAAGAACGACCGGGCCGAGGGCAACGTCTTTTCCGCAGCCCCGGCCTTCGCCGTGTTCGAACGCGACCTGCTCGACGATGTGATTCCGACAATCGAGTCGCGTTACAGCACGTTTACCGACCGCGAACATCGGGCGCTGGCCGGCCTGTCGATGGGGGGCGGCCAGTCTCTCAACTTCGGCTTCGCGCATCTCGACCAGTTCGCGTGGATCGGCGGCTTCTCGTCCGCTCCGAACACGAAGAAGCCGGAGGAGCTGCTTCCCGATGCGTCCCGGGCCGTGAGCCTCAAGCTGCTGTTCCTCTCCTGCGGAAATCAGGATGGGCTGTTTGAGATCAGCCAGCGGTTTCACCGCTATCTCGTGGAGAACAACGTTCCGCATGTGTGGCATGTCAGCGGCCATGGTCACGATCCGCCGGAATGGAAACAGGCGGCGTACTACTTCCTGCAGAAGGTCTTTCAATAGGCCAATGGCAGAGACTTCCGGCAGGCGGCTGGACGGCCTCTGGTGCGTGTCAGCCACGTGTCGCAGCAGGACACGCGACGGCTCGCAGGCGAACCGGCTGAATAGGCCCTGCGCGCGATACGCTTCGGTGACATGTGCTCTCATTGTGGGCGGGCTTATGCCGCCTGTTTGGCCGGCTGCCGGAGCGCGGCGGTGACCAGGCCGAGCGAGATGCCGCAGACGGTGAGGAAGGTGAGTCCCGCGGTCCAGCGGCCTGTCCAGTCGGCGAGAGCCCCCATCAGGACGGGGCCGGCCGCGGCAAGCAGGTATCCCATTCCCTGAACGGCCGCAGAGATGCGGCGGTGGTCGTCGAGATCGCTGGCGGCGCCCATGGCCAGCATGAAGATCACAGTGAGTCCGCCGCCGGACGCAAAGCCGCCCGACATGCACCAGATGGGCCAGCCGCCCGGGCTCAGCAGCAGACCGCAGGTCGTCGTGATCCACGCGGCTGAAATGACGCGCAGCAAACCGGCGCGCTGCCAGCGGCCGGTCGACGCCAGGGCCGGAATTCCGAGCGTTCCCGCGAGAGCGAACAGCTGAAAAAACGCCGCTGCGAATCCGGCCCTGGTCGGGGAGAGAAACGCGGCCTGCTGCAGGTACACCGGCAGCCAGGCGGAAAGGCCGTAGTAGATCATCAGATGAGCCGCGAAGGCGGCGATCAACAGCCAGACGACGGGTCGGCGGAGGACATGCACGACTTCTTCCGGCGGGACATCCAGCGTGCGTGCAGCATGGTCGGGCCGGGATTGCTGCCGCGCGCGCCGCACGACCGTGCACCACAGTCCGATCGCCGCCGCGGCGAGCAGTGACCACGAGACGAGCGCCCAGCGCCATCCGAGAAGTTTCGCGAGCGGCTCGGAACAGGCGGCCGTCAGCATCGGGCCGATGTTCAAGGCCGAGGTATACAGCCCCATCACCATTGCGGTCCGGGCCGGGAAGTCGCGGGCGATGATGACGAGACTCACGATGTTTCCAATCGTGATTGAGGCGCCGATCAGCGTCGTGCCGGCCAGGGCCAGCGACGCACCGCCCGCGGACCGCACTCCGCTGCCCACGACGATGCCCACCAGCGTCAGCATGACTGACGATTCGACCGAGGTTGCGGCGATGCAGCGGGAGGCGAGGGGAGCGAGCAGGCCAAAGCACAGGACGGGAATGCTGGTCAGCAGTCCAGCGGCGATTTTGCTCATGCCGAGGTCGGCCTGCATCTCGGCGACGATGGGCGCGACGGCAGTGAATGGCGAGCGCAGGTTCAGCGCGAGGGCGAGAAGTGCGGCGACCAGCAGGAGGTCGAGCGGAGCCCGGGCGTCGCGGTTCATTCAGGATCCGGTTTGAGATTCTCGCGTGGCCGCCGCAGGCAGGCAGGACATGCAGCTACATACGCGTGGCCCGAGCGGTCGAACTGGGGGAAGGGCCTCGACCGGGGTGCAGTTGGCGGGAGATCAGCCGGCCGGGTTGCGGGCCATCGACTGCCGCGCGGCGCTGGCGAGGGCGGCTGCGACGAGTCCGTCCACATTCAGCCCGAGTTCGGCCAGCTGTTCGCTGCGCTCGCCGTGGTCGATGTAGCGGTCGGGAATTCCGAGTCGGCGGATCAGCCGGGTATCGAGGCCGGCTTCGTTGGCGGCTTCGAGAACCGCCGAGCCGAAGCCGCCGTTGAGCGTGCTTTCCTCAACGGTGATGACGAATCCGCTGTCGATCGCCCGAAAGATCGTTTCTGTATCGAGCGGGCGGCAGAACCGGGCATTGATGACGCCCACATCGAGCCCTTCGGATCGCAGGCGCTCGGCGGCGCGCACACAGTCGGGGAACTGGGCGCCGAACACGACGAAGTTGCCATCCTCGCCCCAGCGGTACACCTCGGCCTTGCCGAGCACGATTTTCTGGTGTTCGCGGGCGATTGTTTCCGCGTTGGTTTTGGGATAGCGGATCGACGTCGGGCCATCGAAGCCGAGGGCGAAGTCGACCATCGGCTGAATGTCGGCGTGATCGCCGGGCGCCATGCAGACGATGTTGGGGAACGTCCGCATGTAGGTGTTGTCGAAGGCGCCGTGGTGCGTCGGGCCATCGGCGCCGACAACCCCCGCCCGGTCGAGCGTGAACAGCACCGGGAGGTTCTGCAGCGAGACTTCCTGGAAAATGTGGTCGAAGCTGCGCTGCAGGAAGGTGCTGTAGATATCGACGATGGGGCGCATGCCTGCTTTGGCCATGCCGCCGGCGAAGGCGACTGCGTGCGCTTCACAGATGCCCGTGTCGAAGAAGCGATCGGGGAAGTCGCTGCGGATTTTCTGCAGCTTGTTGCCTTCGCACATGGCGGCCGTCAGCACGCAGACGCGCAGGTCGCGCTTCATGGCGGCGTGAATGGCTTCGCTGACTGAATCGGTATACGCCGGAGCGGACCCCTTTTTCAGGAAGTCGAACCCATCCTCGTCGTCGGTGCGGCAGAACGGGTTTGGCGAGTGGAAGCGGACCGGGTCGGCCTCGGCGGGCTTGAATCCGCGTCCTTTCTCGGTGAAGACATGCAGCAGCACGGGGCCTTTGACGTCTTTCACCATCTCGAGGTATTCGCGCAGCGAAAGGAGGTCGTGCCCGTCGACCGGGCCGACGTAACGGAAGCCAAGCTCTTCAAAGAGCATGCCGCCGTGGAGGAAGCCTTTGACGGCGTCTTTCACCTGCCCCAGCAGTTTTTCGGTGGGTTCTCCAACGACGGGCAGCTTGTTGAGCAGCCAGGAGACATCGCGCTTGAGGCCGTTGTAGAAGGACGCGGTGCGGGCGCGATCGAGCGTTTTCGCCAGTCCGCCGACGCGCGGGCAGATGCCCATCTTGTTGTCGTTGAGGATGACGAGCAGGTCCTTTTCGAGTTCGACGGCGTTATTCATCGCCTCGAACACGACGCCTGAAGGCAGCGCGCCGTCGCCGATGACCGCAACCGAGCGGCGGTTCTCCTGCGGGTTGATGAGATCATCCGCCGCCTTCAGCCCGAGGACCGTCGATACGCTGGCCCCGGCGTGTCCGGTGACGAACAGGTCGTAATCGCTTTCCACCGGGTTGGGGTAGCCCATGAGGCCCCCCTTGCGGCGAATCGAGCTGAACTGCGGGAACCGGCCGGTGATGAGTTTGTGCGGATAGATCTGGTGACCGGTGTCCCAGATCAGGCGGTCTTTGGAGAAATCGAAGACGGTGTGCAGCGCGAGGCAGAGCTCGACGACTCCGAGGTTCGATGCGAAGTGGGCTGGCCGGTCGGAGACGACCTCGCAGAGAGCCTCGCGGATTTCGACCGCGACCTCAAGAAGCTGCTCGTCGCTGAGGGTTTTGAGTTCGGCGGGTGACGAGATCAGCGGCAGGAGCTGGTAGTTCATGGAGCGTTCAGCCGGGGGGCCGATGAAAGCTGGAACCCTCGCGATCCGGAGCGGTCCGACCGGCGGTCGGCCGTGCTGACGGCGACGGGGACTTCCTGCGGCGTCCGAACATCATGTCTGGCCGATGGTTCCGAACCATCAACGACGCCGCGACTTTCATCGTCGCACATCGTATGGACGGCCCGGCGGACCGTAAATGCGATGTTGCCAAAAAGTGTTCGACGACGAGGATTTTTCGCGGCGGCCTTCGGAAAAACCGCGACGATGGGAGAGAATTCACCGCCCGGACGGGCAATGCGGGCGCACGATCGCCGGCCAGCCGCCGAGTTGGAACTGGCGCGCACGAGCGCGGCGGATGCTGAATGATGCACGTTGCAGAAACTGGAGGAGGCATGTCGGCCAGCAGTGGCGACGCGGAATCGTCGGTGGCGGTCAACGCCCGGAGCGCTGAATGCGTCGAGATTTATGTCCCGAAGAAGCTGGAGCACCTTTCGGAGCTGTTCAACTTCCTGCGAACCAAACTGATTAATCAGAGCGAGTCGCCGGAAGGCGCTGTGACCATCGACGGCTTCTCGCTGTACGAAGTGGATGGCGCGTTTCTCGGCGGGCGGATTTATCAGGAGCGGACGCTGGTGGTGCGAATTCTGTTCGCCCGCGCCACCGATGAAGACCCCGACGTGATCCAGCGGAAAATCCTCCAGCTGGGGCACGATGTGGCGACGGCCGTGGCGCTCGACGAAGAAGAGTTGTGGGTCTGCCATTATCCGCAGTCGGTCATGGTTTTCCGGCCCCTGAACAGCCAGCCGTCGAGCGCGTAAGTCACTCCGCAGCGGCCCGGCGGAACCGGAGCCCGATCGCAATCTGCAGCGCAGCGCAGATCAGCAGCGTGAGATACACGATGGGATAAATCCCCTGATAGCCGCTGCGGTCTCGCTGGCCCAGAAAGGCGGCGAACAAAGCGACGAACGGAGTCAGACAGCTCGAAGAGACCATCAACAACATCGTCGCCAGCGGCAGTGCACCCCATTTGACGAACAGCGACAGCCACGCGGTGAGATGCATGAGCAGAATGGCCAGGCAGACGATGACCAGCGAGGTCGGGTCGAGCAGGTAAACTCCCGCGAGGCCCTCCAGATCGATGGCGAATGTCGAACCGATCGCCAGAAACCAGACCAGATACGGCACGAGAACCAGGGCGCTTCCGGCCACCTTGGAATAGCAGATCGCCAGGGTGGATCGCGGCAGCAGGATGAGCGTGCACAGGGTCTGCCGCCGGTATTCGGTGTTGAACACACGCGCCGACAGGGCGATCGCTTCAAGGCCGGCGGCGATCATCAGCGAGATCCGCAGTGCGTCCGGCGCGTTCAGGTTCATGCCGGCGGCGAGCAGGCGGTCGATGGCGAACAGGCCGGCGCCGATCAGCGGAATGATCGCACAGCGGGCGATCAGTCCGGGCATTCCGCCCACGAGGAAATGAAAGTCTTTCCAGATGAGCGGATTTCGCCATGGGCGTGGCGTGAGCAGCCGCCGCCAGATGGCGGGGCGCTGGCCGCTACGGACTCTGAGAACGCCGAATCGCGCGGGGGCGTCGTCGCCGAGATACTGGCAGAAATGGGAAAACAGCCCCCAGGCCAGCAGGAACAGTCCCCCGCCAGCCAGCAGGCTGCCAATCACCTGGAAACTCCAGGCCGATTCATGAAATCCCGTCGACTGAATTCGCTGGAGACGGTCGACAATCGAGAATCGGGCGAGTGAATCCCGGGCCAGTTCGAGCCACGCCACGGTGGAACCGCCGGCCGACGCCCAGCCCGATCCGATCAGCGCCGCTGCGACCCGCGACAGCAGGAACGGACCTGCCAGCAGCGTGATGACCAGAGCGATGGTGATGATTGCGGCGCCGCTGCCGGTGGGACGCACGACCGACGCCAGCAGGCCGATGTTTGCCACGAGAACCAGATACGCCGCCAACGCCAGCAGGCCCGACCAGACCTGATGGGCCGTCGCGCCCCCCAGCGCCAGCGCGAGCAGGGCGAACGGAAACAGGCCGACAAACACCAGCAGCACCGACACCAGCCGGGTGGTTGATTTTCCCACCAGCACCGCGAGCGCCGGGACATTCGCCAGCAGCAGCAGGTTCAGCGTTCCCGCTTCTTTTTCCTCGGTGATGGCGGTGGCAAAATGCCCCGCGCCGGCCACGGTGATCAGCCCCAGGCACAGGTCGCAGATGAGAGAAAAAAACTTCAGGCCGGGCGAGCCGCGGCCTCCCGTGTACAGGTGCGTGGCCAGCAGCATCAGAAACACAATGGTGACCGACACGATGCGAAACGTGTGTGCGCGATACTGCAGGGCATCGAGTCGCAGCGAACGGGTCAGCAGGGTCAGTGTGCCGTGAAACATGCGCGTGTGGTCTGTCAGTTTGCGGACATCGGCAGGTCGATGACGTACAGCACGCACCCCTGGACATCGTCGAAGCCGTCGATCTGGCCCGCAAACGCGTCATCGGCTTCAACCAGCGCCATGATGCGCACCAGTCCATCGGGGACCTGGCAGGAGCCAGGTTCCACGCCGCTGCGAACGTCGAACGTGTTTCCAATCAGGGCCTGTTCGAGCGAACGATAAAACTCGGGCGAAAGTTGCGGGACCTGTGCAGCGGTCTGAGGCTGCGCGAAGCGGTAGTCGGGGAGACGTTCAAGATTGCTGATGAAGATGGACGTCGCCATGGGACGCCGGCGATCGTTTGCCCACTGGCTCTGGTCTGGATCCTGTCGCAGCCGGAAGATCGATTCCCGGTGGCAGACAAACGCCTCCAGCGGGGCGGCCGGCAATCCGTCGAAGACGACTGAGCAGGCGGCCAGTCGGCCATCAATGAATTCCGTCGACTGCAGCCGTGCGGCGACCGGCGGCGAGTCGGCCCGAAACCGGCAGATCGCGCTGCGCGTGCTGGCGACCGGCACGTCGACCTCGTACTGCGCGTCTCCACCGCCGGTGACCAGGCCGCGCGGAGTTTCGAAATCTTCACAGGGCGCATACAGCCGGCCGCTCCCTTTGTGGCGGAGGGCGAACCAGCCGCCATCAACGGCGGCGATCGACGTCCACTGGGTGCAGTCGAAAATTCCCGGAGTCAACTGACGGGCGATCGTCGCTGAACGAAGGCGATTTTTCGCACCGCCGCCAACGCCGCCCAGCGACTTGAACGCCCACGAGAAGACCGCCGCCGAGACGAAATAAGCGATGTAAAAGCGACGGACCCCGCCGGTTGTGCGAGACATGGCGAAGGCGCCGGGAAACAGCATCAGCAGGTAGAGAATCGCCAGCGGATAAATGAGCCACCAGCGCCGCTCGAACCGCGAGACGCTTTCGAGCTTGTCGAGAACCTTGCGATCGCGCCCCCACGGAATGCGGCCGTTGTAGGCCCGATAAGGGTCGTTGAACGCGGTGATGGTTTCGCGGGACGGACGCGGCGATCGTCCGGTCGCGGTCGCCAGTCGCAGCTGAGCGCTGTCGATATCGCGGGCCTGCAGGGCTACGCGGCGCACTTCGCCGGCCCCCACCAGAAATCTCGGCGCAGGATCGTTGAGAACGGCGAGCGTCGATGGAAAACGCGGGAACTCGTGGTTTTCCCCGTGCAGGACGACGACGGCGCCTCCACGTTTGAGCCATTCCAGAAACGACTGCAGCCGGGCGCCCTGAAAATCCGGGACGGTGTCGAGGAAGACAGTCCCCAGCGCGTCTGTTGCAGTGACCGACACTGGAAACAGGTTCGTCCGGAAGCGTCTCAGAATGCCCGTCGGCCGTCCGCGTTCGCCGGGGTTTGCCAGCAGCACCGTGGCGGGGGCGCCCAATCGGGGCTGAGGGATTTCCACGGTTTGCCCCGGGGCCGGCCCCCAGTTCAGCGAGTGCGGGATCGAGTCGTCATGAACAAACGGCACGATCTGCACCCACCGCTCTTCAAACGGCGGAATGTCGAACGGCATTTCGATCGGCGGCTCGCGCGCGATTTCGAGCGGCAGATTGCGAGTCAGTCGAAACGTTCCCGACGCCGTCGTCGGCCCGGTGTTTTGAACCAGGAGCGACAGCGGAACGAACGCCTCGCGCACCGCTTTTCCGTCGAATCCCCAGGTGGTCTCAGAGACGTTGATGTCGAGTTTTCTGGACGGATTCTGAGCGGTCGCCGGCGCCCCGCCGCCGCCGATCACCGCCAGCCCGATCACCATCCACATCGCAGGCCGGACTTCCATTTCAGAGTTCACCTGCTTTCAGAATTCGCCCACGAGGGAGCCATCGTTCCGGTGGCCGAGTCGGCGGTACAGGTCGATGTCGATGTGCTCGGAGAGGAATTTGACGCTGCCGTCGATCAGGGCGAAGTTGCATCCGCCGGCATGAAAGCTGTTGAATCCGCCGACCAGATTGGGTTGTGGCGTCGCGGCGGCGGCGTCTTCGGGTTCGTCGGTCGGTTCGGGTTCGGGCTCCTCCATTGCCAGGCCGGTGGGCAACATTCCCAGGGCGCGCGAACTGGCCGGTGCGGTTCCGGTGTTGCGCAGCGTGTGGTTGTCGCCCGGCATCCAGGAGGGCATTCCCTCCATTTCACCCAGCACCAGCGTGTAGGAGAGTCCATCCGGCACATCCTCGGGCAGCCGGATCGAGCTGTTCAGAAACAGCAGTCCATGGTTGTCGGCGTCGATCGGGGCTTCCACGTCGTGGTGGACGCCGGCGTAGCACGACCCGAGGCGGAAGTTGGACGGACACATCAGCAGCGGTATGCGATGGGCGGCAAGGGTGGTGTGGGCCGGGTCGAATGCGGATGTGGTGAAATCGATCCTGCGATGCAGGTTGGCTTCTCCCATGTAGGGCAGCAGCTGCGGAATCCAGCCCATGCGATAACCCTGCTGCTGCGACGACACGATCGGTCCGGTGTGATCGATCGACCCCGGAGGAAGCGTCCGGTGGGCGCCATGATAATTCTGCAGCGCCAGGTTCAGATTCATCATGTTGTTGCGGCATTGCATGCGCCGGGCGGATTCCCGAGCGCTTTGCACGGCCGGCAACAGCAGCGCGATGAGAATCGCGATGATGGCCACCACGACCATGACTTCCACCAGTGTGAAGCCGTGCGCGGCGTGCGATCGCGTGCGATGGCCGGGCCTGTTGAATGCTGAGCTGATGCTCATGGCAGGGTGCTTTCCGGAAACGTTGCGGCGGGAACCGCCGGGAATGCGAGAGTTTGCAGGGATTTGCGAGTCACGCCGCGCGTCGTCGTCAGCCGGGCTTCGCTGCGGAGCGACGTCCGCCCAGCCTGATTGTCCCGACGGATTTCAACAACAACCGTCTCGCCGCCGGGCAGCGATGGCGACCAGTCCTCGCCCGACCAGCCGGGGTGATGATGGATCTGAGCGACGGCCCTGAGCAGCCCCGCCTCCGCCAGTCGATGGACCTGGGCCTGATCGGCCGACTGGAATGCCAGACGATGCTGCATCGCAACCAGCATCGCCAGTGCATGACACAGCATCGCGAACAATCCGATCAGCACCACGACGATCAGGAGCGCCACTCCGCGCCGTGATCCGCGACGGGTCGACGCGCTGTGAAGGCGGATCATGGCGACTCCTTTCGGCCGGACATGCCGAGCGGCGACAGGCTTCCCATCGCCGACTCGATGCGGTCGACTCGGGACGGACTGACGTCAGGGGTCGAACCCGTCAGCATCAACGGAGCCGATTCCCGAATGACCGCCGCCACATCGCGGACACCGTCGATTTCGAATCGCCACTGGCGGGCCGCCGCCGGATAGCTTTCACGCGACGTCGCTTTGCGTCCGGCTGCCGACTGTTGCCGGCTCAGGCGGCTGTCCGCGATCCGCCAGGTCACCTGCGCTTCGGGCAGCTGGATTTCGAGGGTCTGGTCGTTTTCGGCGAGGCGGACGGCGGTGGCGCGATGCAGATCGGCTCGCCACTGCTGACCCATGCGCTGCAGAATCTGGGAGTCCTGAAGAGACTGTCCGGACCGGTTCTCAATTCCCATCAGCGCGACGATGGTGCGCGTCGCCGCGATAGAGATCATCCCCAGAACGGCGAGCACCATGCTGAGTTCAAAGAGCTGCCAGCCGCCTCGCTTCCGCGCTGGCGACCGAGGTCTCCGCGGCGTCATGGAGAGCCTCCTTCCGCAGCGTTTACAGGCGGCAACCAGGCCGTCAGAACAACGGGCGTGACCTGCTGCCCTTCGGCATTTTGCCAGGTCAGCCGCGCGGTGACGGCCGTCAGTCCCGCGTCGTCCGGAGTTCCGTATTCCATTGAGAGCTGCGGGGTCCGAAGCCGTTCCCCGGCGCCTGCCGGAAGAAGGTCGTCCTGAACCTCCCGGCGGGCGGAGAGCCGTTCCAGCGCGCACTCGAGAGTCTGCAGCGCAAAAATCCGGTCGTCCGCCGCGCGCCGTGCCGCTTCCCACCGGACGAGAAATTGCCCCAGCACTGCGAACACCGCGCCCAGCAGGGTGATGGCAATCGCCAGCTCCACCAGGGTGAACGCTGGACGCCGGGGGGGCAGACGGAACGACAGTTGAGCGGTCGGATGCTTCATGGGGCCAACATCTCCGCCTGTTCGATGATGCTGATCAAAGGGAGAAACATGGCGACGCAGATGAAGGCAACGACTGCGCCGAGGCCGCCGATCAGAATGGGGCGCTGCCACTGAATCAGCCAGGCGGTGCGCGTGCGCTGTTGCGAGGCGATGTTGTCGGCAGTGGTGCGCAACGCCCAGGCGAGATGGTCGTTGGCGGCCGCTGCATCAAGGGCCGCCGCTTCGCGTCGTTTGAGGAAGCCTTCCTCGCACAGGGCGGCCCACGAACGGTCCCCCGATTCCAGCTGGCTGACGACGCTGCGCAGCCGCGGCCGGAGATCTTCGCGGGGGTGGTGTTCCGCAATGTCGGACAGCGATTCGGTCAGCGGGCGGCCGGAATCGACAATCGCCGCAATGACTCGCAGAACCTCCGGGGCATCGCGACGGGGAAACCAGCGCATCACCAGCGGGAAGTTCAGATTCTCCCAGCCGGCCAGGGCGATCAGCGGAGGCGCGAGCAGCAGACCAACGGGAATGCACAGCAGCGGCCAGAGAATGAACCAGTATTCAGCGGCGCCGTCGGAGATGCGAATCAGCTGTTGCGTGACAGGCGGCAGCGTCATGTCGAAGTCGGAGAAGATTTCCTTGAATTTTGGAATGATCCAGTACATCAGAAAGGACACGATCAGGATCAGCACCAGCACGACGTTGACGACATACGCCTGAATGGGCAGGGCGTCTCCGCCGTCGCGCAGTTCCGCCAGACTGCGCACCGAGCGCTCGGCCGAGTCGTGCAGGACGCCCGCCAGGGCGGGCGTGCCTTCCGCCGCCCGGATCGCCAGCACGTCGCCGCGCGGCAGCAGCGAGGTCTGCGGGGCGAGAGCCTCGCCCAGAGACTGGCCGTTCTGCAGGCGATTGGCCAGCACGGCCAGACTCAGCCGTCGATTGGATCCGGCGCCTGAGGCGGCCGTTTCGACTTCCTCGGCGTACGGCAGATTGTTTTCGGCGGCGATGCACAGACGCCACAACAGGCTGACCTGGTTGCCGCGGTTCAGGGCCCCCAGTGAAGAAAGCACCATCGTCAGCGCGACGGGCAGCACGAGGACGGCCATGGGGATGAACGGAAACAGCGGCAGTAGAACGAGCAGCCAGCACAGCAGCCTGAATAGAGACGCCCGCTGGTCCCCCCGCGATTCTTCCCGCAGTTCGGTTGAATCGCGGGGCGCTCGAAAAGCATGTCCGACCACAGACGTCATGATCGCGAGCAGTCCGCAGGCCGCGGCGCCCATTCGCATCACGACATTGGTCACCGACGCGTTCCCGACTGGCTCGCCGTGGAACGCGGCCACGAGCATCACCGCCAGCCCCATGCCGGCCAGCGCCAGCCCGACACCCCGCATGGCCAGCGCCAGGCCGCCGAGTTCGTCGCGCGAGGCGGCGAAGCGGACGTAGTGGTCGAGCGCAAGCAGCACGCCGGCCAGTACGGGCAGTCCTAACAAGATAAAAAGTGTCAACATGCGAACGGAGGGGAGTCGTCGATGGGGAACCGGGTGGCGATCAGGAAAGTGCGTTCATCATGTTGATCAAAGGGAGAAACATGCTGAACACCACCGTGGCGCTGACAATTGCGACCGCCAGCAGCATGAACGGCTGCATCCACATGACCGAAATGCCGGCGTGGGACTCGGCCTGCAGCGCGAACAGTTCGCCATGCGACCGGAGAATCTCGGAAAACAGCCGCTCGTGATGGGCATGACGCATCAGCGACACCAGCCGTGGCGGGAAATTCGGCAGGACCGATGCCGCATAGGCCGCTGATTCGCCGCGTTCGATCTCCGTCGCCAGCCGCAGCGAGCCCTGTCGAAGGTTGGCGTCGCGCAGGCCGCCGGCAACCAGTCGCAGTGCTTCCGGCAGCGGAATCTGGGCCCGGACAAGAAGCGACAGCAGCAGACAGAAATCGGAAGCGCCGGCCAGTTGCGAGGCGGTTCCCAGCACGGGAATGGCCTGCAGCATGCGCACTGCGGAGGCGGACATCGGAAGTCGCAGTGTGTAGAAGGCGACCAGCAGCAGCAGGCCGCCGATCAACAGGACGCCGAGAATCCACGGCCAGGCCACCGCGACGACTTGGCTGGTGCGAATCAGCACCAGGGTGGTCAATGGCATCGTGATGCCAAAGTCTTCGAAAATCGGCTGAAACGGCGGGACAATCAGCGTGAAAATGCCCAGCAGGATGAGGCCCGTGACGATCAGCAGCAGCGCCGGATACAGCAGTGCTCCGAAGACGACTCGCTGCGTCCGCCGGGCCCGTCGGGATCCCGCGAGGTAGTCGCCGACCGCCTGCTCAACCGAGCCGCTCCGTTCAGCGATGACGAAGACGCCGCGCAGAAGCGTGGGGAGCCGGCGCCCCGCCGCCGCAACGGCGTCGGCCCACGAGCCCCCGTTTTCGAGGACGGAGGCGATGGCGCGGAAACCCGCCGCCGTGGCGGGAACATTCGACTCCTCGGCGAACATGCGCATCGAGAACGCCAGCGAGGGCGGCGGCGAGGAGAGGCTGATCTCCGCGGAGTTCATGGCGTCCCTCCGATGCGGTTCCAGACGGAAATCAGCGGTCCGAACACCGTCACTCCATATCCGAACACCGCGGCGCCCCCCAGGCCGACTACCATCATGATCGGGATGGCCCGCCCGAGAACATCCATACGGAACTGGGCCCGTTCCGCGAGGACTTCTGCGACGTGATTCAATCCCGACCGCACGGCGGCCGGGGCCGAGTCCCGGACGAAGAGCGCCCGCCAGAGCGGCGGCGCTCCGGTTCGCGATCGGAAGGCGGCGTCCGCAGGGATGCCCTGTCGCAGGTCGTCCGCCACGGCGTTGACAGCGTCGCGCGCCGCCGGGGTCGCCAGCGATTCCGAGGCCAGCGACAGCGCCAGCGGCAGCGGCGTTTCACATTCGAGAAGGGCGCCCAGCAGCCGGCTGGCGGTTGACGTCTGAAGATCGCGAACGGTTCTTTGCACGAAGGGGAGTCGCCCCCACCAGCCGGCCGCCTGGCCGCGTCCGAAGATCGCTTGCACGAGCAGCCACAGCACAATCACCGCGACGGGTACCGCCCAACTCCAGATCGGGAGCGTGGCGCGCAGCCAGTCGACGAGTTCCGTCCACCAGGGGGGCGAATCTGAGAACTCGGCGACGATCGACGCCAGTTGCGGAAGCAGGTCTCGCACCACCAGCACGAACAGCCCGTAGGTCAGAATCACGATGATGGCCGGGTACATCAGTCCGCGAACCAGAGTTTCACGCAGCAAGTGCAACTGTCGCGTGCTGTCGGACCACGCCTTGAGAATATCGGCGCCCCGGTTCGTTCCCAGGCTGGCGGCGGCCAGCGACCGGAACACCGGGGGCAGGTCGGGCGAGGTGCGCAGCGCCTCATCGACGGGCACGCCGGATTCGAGGCGGATGGCCAGCCGTTCCACGGCCGGCCCCAGGCGTCTGTTCAGATTGCCGGAGGCATGCAACAGCCCCGAACCGAGCGGCGCGCCGCGGCGCAGCAGCACTTCCAGCTCTGCCGCGAGCTGTGTCAGTTGGACTGGTTCAATCGCGCCCGCCGGCAATGCTGATCCTCGATTTCCGGAACACCTGAATCTTGGTCGGCGACCCCGCGCCCGGTCAAATGCCGGGCCACTGCGTGTCTACGCAGAAGGGGGGCCGGCTGTTGGGAGTTTCCGCCTCATCTTCGCGCTTGTCGACCAATCGGCGTAGAATCCGGGTCTTATGTCGTACCGCACCATCAAGCGCCTGCTGGGCGAAACGAGCCTCGAACGGAAGTGCCGGTTCCTGTTCGGCGGCGCCCTGCTGCTGCTGCTGACGGGCAGTTTTTATGTCTATGCGATGCTCAACCTGCGCATCGTGACCGACCAGTATCGCGACCGGGCCCGGCTGCTGATCAGCCAGGACATGATGGCGTTGCACCTGGGAATCGACCGCAACAAATCGGATCGGACCGAGGCCGAGCAGGTCGAGCGGCTCGAAGCGCTGAGCACCGAATTCAAGCCGGTCGATCTCCGTGAAAGCCAGTGGAAGTTCATCCGTCTGAACTGGGAGGACGCGCCCCGCGACCGGCGGTCGCCCTCGACGCCCGTCGAGTACGACATTCTCGGCATGTTTCCCCGGGTGGAAACGCCTGAAGCCCGGCGCGAATCGCGCATCTACGAAATCGGCGACAGCTACGAGTACTACGCCCCGATTTACGCGAGCACTGAACAGCGCATCACCTACGCCGACCGCACCGAGACCTGTTACGACTGCCACCGGACCATGGTGGCCGACCTGAAGCCGGGCGGCCTGCTGGGCGTGGCCAAGATCTCGTTCGACCGGCAGGAAACAACGCAGCGGCTGGCCCGCAACAACGCCATCCTGATTGCCATGGCGATCGCCACGGCTTTCCTGGCCATGCTCGCGCTGTACGCCATCGTGCGGTACGTCATCGTGAAGCCGGTGCAGCACCTGAAGGAGGTCAGCGATTCGGTAGCCCAGGGCGACCTCGACCAGCGGGCCGACATCCGGACCGGGGACGAATTCGAGGAGCTCAGCCATGCCTTCAACCGCATGCTGCGGCACCTCATGAACACCCAGGAGGAGCTGCGGCTGGCCAACACCAGCCTCGATGGCAAGGTCGATGAGCTGGCCCGCGCCAACCTCACCCTGCATCAGATGAACAAGGTGAAAAACGAGTTCCTGGCCACCATGAGCCACGAACTGCGAACGCCGCTCAACAGCATTCTTGGGTTCAGCGATGTTCTCGCCTCGGCCGAGAACCTGAACGACCGCCAGAAGAAATACCTCGCGAACATCCAGACTTCCGGACGCAGCCTGCTGTCGCTGATCAACGACATTCTCGATCTTGCCAAGATCGAAGCGGGCAAAATGGAGCGCAACATCGCCGAGTTTCCGGTGGGCGATCTGGTCGAGCGGGCGTCGGCCTCCATGCTGCCGCTGGCGGAAAAGAAGAACATCGATCTGCAGTGGACGTCCGACCCCGCGCTCCCCCCGCTGCGGCAGGATGAAGGGAAGCTGCAGCAGGTGCTGTACAACCTGCTCTCGAACGCCGTGAAATTCACGCCGGAAGGGGGACGCATCCGCGTGTCGGCCATTGCGGCGCCGGAAGACCGGGTCGACATTATCGTGGCGGACACCGGCATCGGCATCCCTCTCGAAGATCAGGCGCTGATCTTTGAAAAGTTTCGCCAGGGACGCAGTCTGCCGGGGCAGGAGTCAAACGCCCTCACCCGCGAGTACGAAGGGACCGGGCTGGGACTGTCGATTGTCAAAGAGATCTCCCGCCTGCTGGGGGGAGAGGTGTTCCTCGAAAGCGAGTTTGGCAAAGGAAGCACCTTCACGGTGCGGGTGCCGATGGAACTCTCCTGTCCGCTGGAGCGTCCCGAGGAACCGGCGTTCGATGTGCGTTCACCGGCCCCGATCGGCGGGTTCGGGCTCGAACTGCCGCTGCGGACGAACAGCTGAGCCGGCCCTCGGCAGCCGTGCGGCCGACCGGGCAATCGCCGGCCGCGTGTCTCGAATGCGGTCCATCAAGCAGGTCATCGCGTCGACAGCCGTTCATCCATCACGACGCCACGGCCGCTGTGGATCCGCTTCGAGCGGACGATCGGTCGCGTCGCCGCCGTCCGCTCAGGAGGAACCGCCGTTGCCGGGTGCGGCGTCGATGAAGGCGTCGACCTGCTGGCCCACGTACAGCGCGCAGCCGTGATCGTCGATGGAGTAGATGACCTGCAGCACGCGGGTGTCGACCCGTTCGGTGTTGTCGCCCGTGAGCGACCGCTTTGGAACGACATAGGGCTCGACGCGTTCGAATGTCAGGCTGAATTTCGCGTTCGGGTCGCCGCGGAGTGTCGCCTGAGCGCGAGCACCGGGGCGGAAACGCGGGATGTCGTGTTCGTCGATGTCGACCCGGACATGCAGTTGCTGGACGTTGCCGAGCACCACGAGGGCCTGCCCGGCTGGAGCGCCGACATACTCGCCAGGCCGGACGTTCACCTGCAGCACTTCCCCTTCCACAGGCGCGGTGACCGTCAGCCGGTCGATCTCAATCTGCACCTGTTCCACGGCAGCCACCGCCTGTTCCACTTTTGCCCGGGCCACGGCCTTCTCAGGTTCCCAGGCGCCGGCTTTCAGCAGAGCGTCGGCCGCCTTCGCAGCGGCCACCTGCTGCCGGCTCATCTCCACCGCCTGCCGGCGCTTGACGAGTTCCTGATCCGTCACCGCATTGGCGGCCCCCAGCTTCTGTGCCCGTTCGTAGTTGGAAACCTGTTCCGCCAGGTTGGCTTCGGCCTCGAGCACACGGGCCTCGGAGGCCGGCAATTCCTCCTTCCGCGGCAGACTCTCGAGCCGGGAGACCTCTGCCCGGGCCGCCATGAGATTGGCCTGCATGACGCGCAGATTCGCCTTCAGGGCGCGGTCATCCAGCCGGAACAGCGGGCTGCCAGGACCGACTTTCGCGCCGACGCGCACGAGGACTTCCGTCACCACGCCCGGCAGATGCGAGCCGACGGCGATGTTCTCCGTCCGGGCCTCGATAATGCCCGAGCCGGCCACCGTGTTGCTGAAGGGGGTTCGCGGCGGCTCGACCGGCGGCGTCGATTTCACGGCCGGCTGCTGGGCCTTGACGACATGCATGACGGCGAAGGTCAGCAGGCTCAACGCGAGCCCGGGCAGAATCAGTTTGCGAAGAGTGCGCAGCATCAATGTCCACCTCCGCGGGCGACGTATTCGTCCCGCGTTTCAACCTTCTCAATTTCACCATCCGACATGTGGATGATGCGGTCGCCGAAGTCGAACACGCGGTTGTCGTGTGTCACGACGATCACCGCGCGATCCGACTGCAGCGCAACCTGTTTCAGCAGCTCCATCACCGTCCGCCCCGAGTGGGCGTCGAGAGCGGCGGTCGGTTCGTCGCAGACGAGCAGGTGCGGGTTATGCACCAGCGCCCGGGCGATCGCCACCCGCTGCTGCTGGCCGCCGGAAAGCGTATTCGGATACGAATTGACGCGATTTCCGAGACCGACCGACTCGAGCACCTGCTTCGCCGCGGCGACGGCCTCACGCCTCGGCCGGCCGGCAATCAGCAGCGGCACCGCGGCATTCTCGGCGGCGGTGAGCGATGGCAGCAGGTTGTATTGCTGAAAGACGAAGCCGATCTTCTCGCCGCGAAACTTCACCAGCCGGCTGCCGGACATTTCCGCCAGGTCTTCCCCCAGCACCACGACGTGCCCTGCGGTTGGATCGAGCAGGCCCGCCACGATGGAGATCAGGGTCGTTTTCCCGCAGCCGCTGGGGCCGACAAGGAGCGTCAGTTCGCCGGCGCGAACCTCGACGGTGATGTCCTTCAGGGCGAGAAGCCGGTTGTCGCCGTCGCCGAAGGCTTTGGTCAACTGGCGCACCACGACCGCCGCCCGTCCGCTGTCCGGCGCGGCGGCGTCTGGTCGTTCCTGTGGCGCCAACGTGGTTGTCATGGTGTTTCTCTGTTATCCGCGAAAAACCACGGCCGGTTCGAGCACCATCACGCGCCGGACGCTGAGCAGGCTCGACAGGATGCCGATGACCACCACCGCGCCGCCGGTGATCGCGAGAATCTGCCAGGGCATGAAGAACGCCAGCGTGTCGTTGTTCTTGTTCAGTTCGCCAAACAGTGCGGCCAGGCCGACCCCGAGGCTGTAGCCCAGCACGCTGACGACCAGCGACTGCAGCAGAATCATGCCGACGATGCGGGCGTTGGTGACGCCCATCGCCTTCAGCGACCCGAACTGCCGCAGGTTTTCGATCACGAACAGATAGAAGGTCTGGCCCGCGATGGCCGTCCCGACGATGAACCCCAGAAAAATCGTAATGCCGAAATTGATCGGGATGCCGGTGCGGATCATGTAGTACCACATGGTGGTCCAGATGAATTGATCCTGCGTTTCGGCCTTGAGCCCCGTCTGCTGGGAGATTCGCCGGCAGACTTCCGTCGCGGACAATCCGTCGGCCGGCTCCGCCAGCACAAACGACATCAGCTTCCGCTCGCGGGGGACGAACATCGTCGCCTGGCTGTAGCGGGAATAGACGACGGGAAACGTCTGGAAGGTGGGCGAGGCCTTGCAGATGCCGACCAGCACGGCACGGCGGTCGTTCATCTCGAAAGTCCGGCCGAGTTCGATCGGCTGGCCGGGCCACAGATACTTGTACCCCCCCTCGTCCATGATGACGGCATCGGGCTTGCGCAGGTCGGCAAGGGTGCCGACCACCATTTCACGCGGCGCGCCGACCAGCGTCGCGTCGTCGAGCCCCAGCAGGATGAACTGCTGGAACTTGCCATCGCTGAACCGCGACCGGGCGATGCCCTTGTACAGCCGGACGGCCCACTTCACGCCCTCCACCCCGCGAACGCGGTACAGTTCGTTGTCCGACAGGGGCTTGATGTCGTCGACGAACTGAATGCCGGGATCCATGACCCAGATGTCGGCCCCGGAAATGTCGTAGATCTGGCTCGATGTTCGCAGCATCAGCCCGCAGAAAATGGCGCCCTGCTGGGCAATCAGCAGAGAGGCGAAGGTGACGCCGAAGATGATGCCGAAGTATTTGCTTCGGTCGCCGGTCAACATCTTCAGGGCGATCCAGTTCATGGCTGCTGGCCCACAGGTGGGTACTTACTAATCACAGCTCAATGCATTGCACAGGGTTTCGGGACGGATTAGCGCGGCGGATGAATCAGGGCGAACGCTTCAGGATTGAAATGACGGGCGATGGCGTCTTCGGACAGCCCGATTCCATGCAGGACGAACCGCACCGCGTATTCGATCAGTTCGCTGCGGGACGCCCCGTAATCGGCAACGGGAGGCTCGCGCAGCAACTGGAGCATCACCATCACCGACAGGTCGTGCACGAACCAACCGGCAATCCGGCCCGGAACCGTGCGGCGTTCCAGGTCGCCGGCGGCGTCGGCAGCCTGCACGCATTCTTCAAATTTTGAAAGCCAGCCCCGATCAAACCGCTGCAGCATGCCGCGGGCGAAATCGCCGTCTTCCAAGATGCTTCTGAGCATCAGTTTCTCGAACTGATTCGGCTGCGCCCGGCGAGCAAGGGCCTCGCCGCTGATGATCTTGTTTGCAAGCGCGTAAACGAGCAGCACCAGCGAGGAGGTACTGGGGGTCAGTTTCGACAGCCGGCCGAGTTCCTCCTCGGCCACTTCCGTCCAGCAGGCCTGCTGAATCGCCGCATACATGGCTTCTTTGCTGGGGAAGTGTTTGAACAGCAGGGCTTCGGAGACCCCGGCCGCTTCCGCCAGTTCGCGGGTCGTCGTCCCATGAAAGCCCTTTTCGGCAAACACCGAGCGGATGGCTTCGAGGATGGCGGCCCGGCGTTCTTCGGTCGACAGCCGGGTGCTGGTTTTGAGCGCGGTCATCTCTTGATATTAGTGGTCACTCACCTGTTGGTCCAGAAGAATCCCGGCAACCTCGGGGGGGCGGGAAACGTTCAGAGGCCTGGCGAAGCGGAGTCGCCGATGGCCGCAGACGCCGGCTGGGAAATGTTCCTTTTGTCGACGCAACTGCAACGTCTTCCGTCAGTAAGGCGCATCGAACTCCAGGCGGGAACGTTCTGCTAGACTTCCCGCCCCCGATTGCCGCCTGAGGCTCGCCGCCTGCAAATCTGCGGCGTCTTCGGGCCAGGCCGGTCCCTTCGATCCGTTTCCGATTTCTTACGGTCTCCGATTCTCATGGTTGAGCAACGCAAAGCCCGCCGCACCCGGTCTGACGAGGCCCACAAGGACCGCGAGCAGGTTTCCGCACTGTTCGACAAGGTGCCTCCGCAGGATCTGGAGGCCGAACGAAGCGTGCTCGGCAGCATTCTGCTGCTGAACGATGCGATTGATGAAGTGCTGCCGCACATCAGCGCTGATCGCTTTTATGCCGATGCCCATCGCCGCATGTTCAAGGCGATTGCCGACATGTACGAGTCGGGCCGGCGCGGAATTGATGCCGTCACGCTCGCTGCGGAACTCGAGAAACGCGGCGACCTCGAGCAGATTGGCGGCCCGGCGTATCTGCTGCAGGTGCTGGAAACGGTTCCGCACGCGGCCCATGCCGAGTACTACGCCAAAATCGTTCGCGACAAATGGCTGCAGCGATCGCTGATTGACGCCTGCACCGAATCGCTGCGGGAGGCATTCGCCGCGCGCGAGGACATTGAAGACGTCGTCACGCAGGCGGAGCGACGGATCTTTGACATCGTGGAGCGTCAGGCAACCACCGACAAATTCGCCATCGGCGACATTCTCGAAGCCACATTCGAGCGAATCTTCCACCGCATGGACCAGGAAGGGACGCTCAGCGGGCTGCATACCGGCTTCCACGGCCTCGACGAGGTGACCAGCGGGTTTCAGCCGTCGGAACTGATCGTCCTTGCCGCCCGTCCGTCCATGGGCAAGACGGCACTGGTGTGTAACTTCTCGCTGGCGGTCGCGCATCAGCGGCAGGGCTGTCTGCTGTTCAGCCTCGAACAGTCGAAGCTGGAACTGGCCGAACGTCTGCTGTGCATTCAGGCGAAGATCAACGGCCACAAGCTGCGGCAGGGAAACCTCGACGAAATCGAGCAGGCGGCCCTGATGGAAGGGGCCAACGAACTGCGGGACCTGCCGCTGTTCATTGACGACGTGGCCGGCCGGACGGTCTCGCAGATTTCGGCCATCGCCCGCCGGCTGAAACGGCGGTTCGGCCTGGGCATCATCATTATCGACTACCTGCAGCTGATTGAGGCCGACGAAAAGGGGCTGCCGCGCGAGCAGCAGATTTCGACCATTACCCGGCGCCTGAAGTTTCTGGCGAAGGACCTCAGCGTGCCGGTCATTGCACTGGCCCAGCTGAACCGCGGGGTCGAGCAGCGCGAAGACAAGCGGCCCAAGCTGTCGGACCTTCGCGAATCGGGCGCCATCGAGCAGGACGCCGACATCGTGATGTTCCTGCATCGCCCCGACGCCTACGACCCCGGCGACCGACCCGGGGAGGCCGATCTGATCGTCGCGAAGAACCGGTCGGGCCCGATCGGAACCGTGGGGCTGGTGTGGATGCGCGAGCAGCTGCGATTCGGCGACAAGGCGGCGGTCGACGTGCCCGCCGGCATGGGCGACTTCTGACGACCGGGCCGAAGGGGGACGGGCCGCGCGCCGCAGATGCGTGGTTCTATTCCTTCAGCACCATGTCGATGCAGAACACGGCCGCCATGATCAGAATCCGCACCGGATTCCCGGGGGGGACAGTTTCGTCGATCGACAGCATGTAGTTGTCGGCCGAGGTGAACAACTCCTTGCCCAGGCCGGACCACTTCCGGGTGACCCGGGCCAGTTCGACGCCGTTGCTTTCGAACTTGTATTCCCACGAAGTCCACTTCCCTTTCAGATCGCACAACGGCTGGTCGTCGGCGCTCAGCACCTGGAACGCGCCGCCGATCGAGAAGAACTTCTGTTTGAACCCGCCGACGGCCTCATCTTCTTCGTCGAACACATTCACCTTCGACAGCCAGAACGAAACGCCCCGGCGGACGCTGAGGACCGGTTCGCCGCCAGGCTCGGTGACCCGGATGTCGAACGGCGTGAGTCGCTTGTAGTCGGTGAACCGCAGCAGTTTGGTGAACGTCCCCAGGTGGGGTTCCCGGCATTCCAGCACGATCTGGCCGGTCGCCGGGTCGTACACATCGTAGTTGTTCGCCGCCTTGAAGAATCCAACGTGCTCCTTTACCAGGAACAGGTTCTGCTGCAGGACAGGGTGCATGGTGTCGGCTCGGGAAAGTGTGTGGCGGGAGTGTAAGCACTGCCGGCCGGAATCGCGCGTCTGGTTTCGCGGCGGGCTTGAAGCCGGGGCGTTCGCGGGCGAACATCGTGCGGCTCCGTCGGGCGTCGCCCTCCCGGCCGTCGGTTCTGCTCTTTCGCCCCCAGGGATCATGCGTACAAATCGTCTGGCCGCAGCCGCGGCCCTGCAGCTGCTGTTGATGTCGCAAATCGGGTGGACCGCCGAGCCTGCGGCGACTCCCGAACAGCAGGAACTGGCGGCGGAAATTCACCGCAGCGGCCTGTTGTTTGACGGACACAACGATCTGCCCTGGCAGGTCCGCAAGCTGGCCGGCGGATCGCTGGATGTGCTCGACATCACGGTGAACCAGCCGCGTCTGCACACCGATTTTTCGAAATTGCGCAGGTCGGGGCTGAAAGCGCAGTTCTGGTCGGTTTATGTCCCGGTGGAGACGATGACCACCGGCGACTCGCTGCTGCGGACGATGGAGCAGATCGAGCTCGCGCACGAGATGTTCCGCCGCTATCCGGAGGTGTTTGCGGTCGCCCGAACTGCCGACGATGTGGAAGCCATCGCCGCGACCGGAAAGATTGCCTCCATGCTGGGCGTGGAAGGGGGCTATTCCATCGAGAACTCGCTGCCGATGCTGCAGAAGTTCCACGACCTCGGCGTCCGGTACATGACGCTGACGCATACGCGCACCACCGACTGGGCCGATTCCTCGGCGGACCAGCCGCGACATGGCGGCCTGAGCCCGTTCGGCGAGGAGGTGGTGGCGGAGATGAACCGCATTGGCATGCTGGTGGATCTGTCGCATGTCTCGGTCGACACGATGTACGACGCGATCCAGGCCTCGCGGGCCCCGGTCATTTTTTCGCATTCCTCGGCCCGCGCGATCTGCGATCACACCCGCAACGTGCCCGATCATGTTCTGAAGTTGATGCCGGAGAACGGCGGAGTGGTGATGGTCAACTTCATGTCGGGGTTTGTGGTTCCGACGGCCGAACTGAAGGCGAACCGGACCGCCCGGGGAACGCTGGGGACGGTGGTGGACCACATCGACCACATCGTGAAGGTCGCGGGAATCGACCATGTGGGCCTGGGGGCGGATTACGATGGAGTCACGCGGCTGCCGGTGGGGCTGGAGGATGTTTCGAAGTATCCCGACATTACTCTGGAGCTGGTGAAGCGGGGCTACACGCGGGAGCAGATTCACAAGATTCTGGGCGGCAATGTGTTGCGGGCGCTGCGACGGGCGGAAGAGGTCGCCCGCGAACTGCAGCGGGGCTGAGCGGGCAGGCGAGACGGGGGCGCGGCGAACGCCGGCAGTGTTTGCGTCCGGAACGCGGTCGTCGGAGTTGTCGAATCAGTCCGCTGCTGAGGCGCAGCACCATCCGGCGGGCTGTTCCGGAACCAGGTTGACATGTCGGAATGTTCCGATATAATTGCGGTCACAGAGGGAAGAAAGCCGATCAACATGGCTGTGAAGACCAGACGACTCACCAATCTCGAAGCGCTCGGCCACGCCGCCGAATGCCTGCGAACGCTGGCTCATCCGCACCGGTTGCGGATGGTGCAGATGCTGCTGCAGGGGGACTACACGGTGGGAGAGCTGGCGGAGGCCTGCGAACTGCCCAGCCCGATGGCGTCCGAGCATCTGCGTCTCATGCAGCGGTGTGGATACCTGTCGAGCGAAAAGGAGGGCCGGAAGGTGTATTACCGCGTGGCCGAGCCGCACCTGAAAAATATCCTGAAATGCATCGAAGATCGCTTCGGTGTGAACTGACCGTTTTTTTGAGTAAACATATCGACAGGTTACGACCTGTCGACTGGACCCCTTGCCTGTCAGGAGCAGATCATGGCCGTCAGCACCATTTCACCACGGCAGTTGCACGACGCCGCCCAGCGCGGCGAACGCATCGAACTGATCGATGTCCGCACCCCTGTTGAATTCCAGGAAGTGCATGTGGAATTCGCCCGCAATGTCCCGCTCGACGAACTCGACGCCGGCAAGCTCGCCGCTGGTCGGCCTGCCGATCAGCCGCTGTATGTCATCTGCCGGTCCGGCAGTCGTGGCCGGCAGGCGGCCGAAAAACTGCAGTCCGCCGGCCTGTCGAACGTGCTGAATGTGGATGGCGGAACTCAGGCGTGGGATGCGGCGGGATTTCCCGTCAACCGCGACCGGAAGGTGGTTTCACTGGAACGGCAGGTTCGCATTGCGGCGGGTCTGCTGGTCCTGACGGGAGCGATCCTGAGCTGGTTCGCACACCCGGCCTGGGTCGCCCTGTCAGCATTCGTGGGGACAGGCCTCGTCTTTGCCGGCATCACCGACACCTGCGGCATGGGAATGCTCCTGGCAAAAATGCCGTGGAACCGGGTCTGTTCCGGCTCATCCGCTTCCGGCAGCGCGGGGGCCAGCTGCGCGGCGCAGTAAGCCGGCCGAAGGCCGCCGCCGCGAACCGTTCGTGCATCGGTCCCGTTCCGTCACCCCAGTCAGGAGCGCTCCATGTTCCTTAAATACTTTTACGACAAGTCGCTGGCGCATGCGTCCTACCTGGTGGGCTGCCAGAAAACCGGCGAAGCCATCGTGATTGATCCGGGCCGCGACGTGACGCCCTACCTCGAAGCGGCGGCCTCCGAGAATCTGCGGGTGACAGAGACTGCGGAAACGCACATCCACGCCGACTTTGTCTCTGGCTCGCGAGAGCTGGCAGACCGTGCGGGGGCCCGGATGCATCTGTCGGACGCCGGGCCGCCCGAATGGAAATACGCGTTTGCAACGCCCGAGAATTCGCGGCTGCTGAGGGATGGCGATTCTTTCCGGATCGGCAACGTTCGCTTCGATGTGCTGCATACCCCCGGCCACACGCCCGAACACATCTCCTTCGTCCTGACCGACGAAGGGGGCAAGGCCACGGCGCCGATGGGAATTTTCACCGGCGACTTTGTGTTCGTCGGATCGATTGGCCGCCCGGATCTGCTTGAAACCGCGGCCGGTGTGACGGGGAGCGCCGAACAGGGGGCACGCCAGTTGTACTGGTCGATGCGTCGCTTTCGAGAGCTGCCGGACCACCTCCAGGTCTGGCCCGCGCATGGCGCCGGCAGCGCCTGCGGCAAGGGCCTGGGCGCTGTCCCCTCCAGTACGGTCGGCTATGAGAAACTGTTCAATCCGGCGCTCCAGTTCGATGAGGAGCAGCCGTTCGTGGAGTACATCCTCTCCGATCAGCCGGAGACGCCGTACTACTTCGCCGTGATGAAGCGGGTCAACCGGATCGGCCCGGCCCTGGTCCGGGAGCTTCCGGTCGTCTCCGGACTGCCGGGCGGTCAGTGGCCCGAGCTGTCGCGGAAGCTGCTGGTGATCGACACCTCCAGTTCCCACAGCTACGCCGAGGGACACGCACTGGGGACAATCAATGTGCCGTCGTCGATGCTGGCGAACTGGGCCGGCTTTTTCGTGGGGGACGGCGAGCCATTCGCGCTGGTGACGTCGCACGACCAGCTCGCTGGCGACCTGCGCAGCCTGCGGTCGATCGGCCTGGACAACGCCGTCGGGTGGTTGGACATCACCGAGCCGCAGATGCGCGAGCACCTGTCGCAGGCCATCGTGTCCAGTTCGCCGGGCGAGTTGCGGTCGCGGATTGAGTCGGGCGCGACGCGACTGCTGGACGTGCGGTCGGAAGCCGAATTCCGGGACGGGCATATTCCCGGGGCCGAGCATCGTTTTCTGGGACGGCTTCTGCGGGAGTTGCCCCAGCTCGATCGCCAGACGCCGCTGGTCGTGCAGTGCCAAAGCGGCGCCCGGTCGGCAATTGCCGCGAGCATCCTGCAGCGTGCGGGCTTCGACGTCACCAACATGACGGGCGGATACCAGGCGTGGACCGCTGCGGGGCTGCCCGTCGCCAGCCGCTGATTGAGTGTATTCGCAGGTTGGGGGAGGAGCATGTCGCCACTGAGCCTTGCTTATGGCGCACTGGTGGGGCTGTCGCTGGGACTGACGGGCGGCGGCGGGGCGATCTTCGCCATTCCGCTGCTGGTTTATGGCCTCGGCGTCCCCGCTCGGGAAGCGATCGGAGTGTCGCTTGCGTCCGTGGGAACCGTGTCGCTAATCGGATTCCTCAATCGCTGGCGTCGCGGACAGGTCGATCTGAAGACCGGCCTGCTGTTCGCCGCAGCCGGGATGACCGGCGCGCCTTTGGGGGCGTGGCTGGCCGGACAGATCCCTGCGAACGCCCTGATGATCGCGTTCGGAGTGGTGATGGTGGTGGTCGCGCTGCGGATGTGGCGTCAATCATCCACTGAACTGGCCGCACTTTCGGGAGGAATCCCCGAAGCCGACGCCGGCCCGGTTTGCCGCCGCGACGATGCCGGCCGGCTGGCGGTCAGCACCCCGTGTGCAATTCTGCTGCTCTTCGTCGGACTGCTGACGGGGGTGCTGTCGGGGTTGTTTGGCGTTGGCGGCGGATTCGTCATCGTTCCGGCACTGGTGTTGTTCAGCGGACTCACGATGCATCGGGCTGTAGGAACATCGCTGATGGTCGTGGCCCTGGTCAGCGTGGCTGGCGTCACTGCTCATGTCCTGGCCGGTCGCCCCATCCCGCTGCCGCAGTCCGCCCTCTTCACTGCGGGCGGCCTGGCGGGACTGCTGGCGGGTCAGCGATTTGGCCGACGGCTCTCCGGGCCAACGCTGCAGCGGACGTTCGTCGTCGCCATTCTGGCCGTGGCGGTGTTCGTGATCGCCCGCAACCTTGATTCCTGACAACACGAAGAATCATGCTGATGTCGCCATTCCCCGCTCCCTCACTGGTCCCGCCCATGTGCCGCTGTCTCATTGGTGCTGCTGTTGCCTGTCTTGCGGTTGCGCCGACCCTTCCAGGCGTCGCCCAGGAAAAGAGCGTCAAACCCGGCATCAATGACACGTTTCAGAATCCCGACGTGCAGGACTACCTGGGCAAGTTTGAAGTCGAGTCGCGTGAGGTTTACCTGCAGCGGCACGCTGTGAGGGACGCCTGCCGGATCGAACCGGGGCAGACGGTTGCCGATATCGGAGCTGGCACCGGGTTGTACACGCGTTTGTTTTCGGAGGCCGTCGGCCCCGGCGGGCGTGTGATCGCCGTGGACATCGCCCGGAACTTCCTCGACCACATTGAGCGGACCGCGCGGGAAGCGAAGCTGTCGAACATCGAGACGGTCCTGTGTCTGCCCGACTCGACCGAGCTGCCCCCCGATTCGGTGGATGTGGCATTCATCTGCGACACCTACCACCACTTCGAGTTTCCGCTGAAGACCATGACGTCGCTGCACAAAGCCCTCCGGCCGGGCGGCCGGGTGATTGTCGTCGACTTCAAGCGGGTCGAAGGCGAAAGCACTCCCTGGGTCATGAACCACGTGCGGGCCGGGCAGGATGTTTTTGAAGCGGAGATCATTCAATGTGGATTCCGGAAGGTGGGTGAGCGAACCGGCGTGCTCAAGGAAAACTATCTGGTTGAGTTTCAGAAGCTCGACACCCCGCGTCCGATGACGTCGCACCTCGTCCCCGGAGTTGGGCTGGTCGCCGAGCTGACGGGAGCGCCGGGCAGGCCGCGGGCTGGAAGCCGCACGGTTCTGGATGTCACTGCGGCGGCCAGGCCGGGCGAGCTGAACGTCGGGCTGGAACGGGCGGCGCGGCTGCTGAACCTGTACGGCTCGGCAGGGCTGGCGCCGTCCGATGCACGAATCGCCGTTGTGTTGCATGGCGATGCCGCAGCCGGGGCGCTCGTCGATGAGGCCTATGGACGGCTGTCAGGCGGAGAAAAGAACCCGAACGCCAGGCTGCTGATGGATCTGCGGGCAGCGGGCGTGGATGTTCTGGTGTGCGGACAGACGCTGGCCCGGAAGAACATTCCCCATGGGGATGTCGCAGAGGGGGTGGTGATTGCGGCATCCGCCATGACGTCCGTCATCAACCTGCAGGCAGACGGGTTCGCCCTCATCAGGGTTCAGTAGCACGCGCGCGGGCGAGGCAACAGGTGCGACTCCAAACCGCATTCAGGCGGCGCCGGCCGGGATGGGACGTTGAGCATGGATGGTCCGATGATGCTTGAGCGACAGACGGTGGAAGACGCGGTGGCAGCGAGTCGATTCTCCAGGCGATCGCGCTGCCTCTGGGCCAGTGTCGCGCTTGGCGTGGCGACCATCGCTGGATGCTCGCCCGCGCCATTGCCAGCTCCCGCGCCGTCCGCCTCGCCGTCGGCCGCCGCTGAGCCGCGTCTCAACGCCGATGCACTTGTGCAGTTTTCCCTCATCACGGCGCTGGCGGCGGGGGACTACTCCCACGGGGCCTCGCTGCGGGACGTGCGGACCAATGGGGACTTCGGACTGGGCACGTTCGACCAGCTCGATGGCGAAATGATTCTGCTCGATGGCGAACTGTTCCAGGTTCGGGCGAATGGCGAAGTGCGCACAGTCGGGCCGGAGGGCTCGACCCCCTTCGCAGTCGTCACCTTTTTTGAAGAGGATGGCCGGATTGAGAATCTGAACGCCGAGTCGCTCGAATCGCTCGACGGGCATCTCGACGAGGCTCTGCCCCGGCGCAACTCGCCTTATGCCCTGCGGATCGATGGCGATTTCGACCAGTTGACGCTGCGCAGCGTGCCGGCCCAGCAGAGCCCGTTCCCGCCGCTGGTGGATGTGGTCAAAACGCAGGCTGTGTGGGAAAGCCGGAACGTCCGCGGAACGCTGGTCGGGCTGCGGTGTCCGGCGTGGATCGGCACGTTGAACGTGCCTGGCTATCACTGGCACTTCATCAGCGATGATCGCCTCGTCGGCGGACATGTGCTGGGCTGCCGATTCGCCGGCGGCCTGCTGCGATTCGATGAATGCACTTCCGTGCTGATTCACATCCCGCAGTCGGAGGCCTTTAATGAGTTCGACGCGGACCGGATCCGCTCGCAGGACATTCAGGTGATCGAGCGGCAGCGGGCGCGCTCTGAGGATTGATCGCACCGGGCGACTTTGGTGTGATGACGTTTCGGCCGGACTCCGCGTGGCCGCAACAGCCCCCTAACGCTCCCGGGATCGCTCGCCATGAAGTGGATTCGTCTGTCGGCTGCCGTCTGTTGCCTCGTGGGAGGCATTCTGGCGATTTCGTCGGCCCAAGAAACGCAGCCGACGCCGCGTCCGAATGCACAACGTCCCCGCCCGAATCGCCCGGCCGCGGTGGGCCCGGCCATCAAGGAGAACAAGGCCACACCGATCGAGCGCATCAAGACGCTTCCCGGCTTCCAGGCCGAACTGCTGTACTCCGTCCCCGGAACCGACCAGGGTTCGTGGGTCAACCTGTGCGTCGACAACCGGAACCGCATCATTGTCAGCGACCAGTACGGGGGGATGTACCGGTTCCGTGCGCCGTCAGCGGGCGAGGCGCTGGACCCGACCACCATTGAAAAGGTCCCCGCGGAAATCCGTGCGGTGAATGGCATGGTGTGGGCGTTTGATGCCCTGTATGTCGGCGTCAACGACTACGAAAAGAAGATTCCCAGCGGGCTGTACCGGCTGACGGACAGCAACGGCGACGACCAGCTCGACAAGGTGGAACTGCTGCGCGCCATCACCGCCAATGGCGACCACGGCGTGCATGCGGTGCTGCCCACGCCCGATGGCCAGGCCCTGTTCCTCGTGTGTGGCAACGGCTCGAAACCGACGGACCTGGCGCCGACGTCGCCGACGCCGCAGGCCTGGGGTGAAGATCACCTCCTGCCCCGCCTGCCGGACGGTCGCGGATTCATGCGCGACGTGCTGGCCCCCGGGGGCATCATTTACCGCGTCTCTCCGGACGGGAAGACGTTCGAGGCCGTCGCGAATGGCTTTCGAAACGTGTTCGACGCCGCCATCAATCGCGATGGCGAACTGTTCACCTACGACGCCGATATGGAGTACGACTTCAATACGTCGTGGTACCGGCCGACGCGCATCAACCACGTTGTCAGCGGGGCAGAATTCGGCTGGCGGAACGGGGCCGGCAAGCGCCCCGAATTCTATCCCGACAATCTCCCTGCCACGCTGAACATCGGACCCGGATCGCCCACCGGAACCACCTTCGGCTATGGGGCGAAGTTCCCGGCGAAGTATCAGAACGCGCTGTACGCGCTCGACTGGAGCTGGGGCAAGCTGTACGCCGTTCATCTGGAAGAGGATGGCTCGACGTACCGGGGGACCAAAGAGGAGTTCCTGGTTGGCGCTCCGCTGCCGATTACGGACGCCATCATCCACCCCGAAGATGGCGCAATGTATTTCACGATCGGCGGCCGGCGCGTGCAGTCGGGGCTGTACCGGGTGACGTACACCGGCCAGGAGTCGACGGCCCCCGCTCCGGTTCCCTTGCGGGCCAACCTCGCACGCGATCTTCGTCGCCAGCTCGAGCAGTTCCACGGCAAACAGGATGCCCGGGCGATCGAAGCGGCCTGGCCCCACCTCGCCCACGACGATCGCTTCATCCGCTGGGCGGCGCGCATTGCCGTGGAGCATCAGCCGCTGGAAACCTGGGCGGACAGGGCCCTCGAGGAAGCGGACCACGGCCGGAAAGTGACGGCCCTGATGGCGCTCGCCCGGGTGGGCGGCGTCTGTCCGCAGCATCGCACCAGCGACACGCCGCCCGTCAACGAAAAACTGGGAAACCAGCTCGTCGATGCGCTCGCGCAGCTCGACTGGAACCGGCTCGATGCGGAACAGCGGCTGACGCTGGTCCGGACGCTGCAGATCGTGTTGAACCGGTTTGGCAGGCCGAATGATGCGCGGGTGGCCGGCCTGGTTGCCAAGCTCGATTCGCAGTTCCCGGCCGACTCGAGGGAGATGAACTGGCTGCTGTGCGAAACCCTCGTCTTTCTGCAGTCGCCCAGCGCCGCGGCAAAAGGCATGGCCCTGATTGCCGCCGCTCCGACCCAGGAAGAACAGGTCGAATATGCGCGCTCGCTGCGGATGCTCAGGACGGGCTGGACAACGGAACTGCGGACGGCCTACTTCGAGTGGTTTCTGAAGGCGGCCAGCTATCGCGGCGGAGCGAGCTTCGAGAAGTTCATCGAGTTCATCCGGACGGACGCCGTTGCGTCGCTCACCGAGGACGAGCAGTCGGCGCTGGCCGAACTGCTCGCCCGCAAGCCGGAGAAGAAGTCGGCCATTGAGAACCTGGGAGCGATCTTCGCCGGGCGGACTCCGACGCACTGGACGCTCGAAGAACTGTCCGCCGCCGCTCAGACCGGTTTGAAAGGCCGCAACTATGAGAACGGCCGGAAAATGTTCGCCGCCAGCGCCTGCTTCACCTGTCATCGCTTCGGGAACGAAGGGGGCATGACGGGCCCCGACCTGACGGCCGCCGGCCGGCGCTACTCGCCGCACGATTTCCTCGACCAGATCATCAACCCGAGCAAGGTCATCAACGATCAGTTCTCGGCGGTGACGGTCGCCACCGAAGAAGGGAAAGTGTTCACCGGAGTGGTCGTCAATCTGAACGGCGATTCCATCACGCTGAACACCGACCTGACCGACCCCAATCTGCGCGTCACGATTGATCGCAAGCAGATCGAGGCCATGAAGACTTCCGAGATTTCACCCATGCCGTCTCATCTGCTCGCCATGCTGACCAAAGAGGAAATTCTCGACCTCACGGCATATGTGCTCAGCAGCGGCGATCCGGCGAGCGATTATTTCCGGAAGTGAGTTTCGACGGAGCGGACGTTCTGGCGTGTTGAAGGAGTATGCGATGCCGGTGTTCAAGAAGATGCTGATCCCGATCGACTTCAGCGACAGCAGCCATCAGGCGCTGCGGCAGGCGTGCGACCTGTCGCGGCGCTACGATGCGGAGCTGCATCTGGTGCATGTGCTGGAAGCGTGGTCCCGGTCGCCCCCGGTCGATCCGGAATACCGTTCCCAGTTCGACGAGCTTCAGGCCGAACACCGCCAGCGAATGGAGCATCAGCTGGAGCAGCTTCCAGATGCCAGCCTGGGGCCCAAGCCGGTGGTCCGGGCGCTGTTGTCCGGCAACGCGCCGGAGGAAATCTGCAACTATGCCGACGCCCATGGCATCGACCTGATTGTCATGGGCACGCATGGCCGGTCCGGGGTCGCCCGCTGGCTGATGGGCAGCGTGGCGGAAATGGTGGTGCGTCACGCGCACTGCCCGGTGCTGGTGGTGAGGCCGAGCACACCGCCGCCGCCATCAGCCTGAGTCGCATCTTTGCCCGACCGGGCCTGTTTCCGGACGCCTGTCCTGCCGGCCGCGGCAGCGGGCAGGCGATCTGGATACAATCCCGCTGTGGGATGTACTGTGGAATTTGCGGTGGGATGAGGTCATCGCCATTCGTGCTCCGCTCGCTACGGAAGGTTTTCATGCGGAATTCGCAGCCGGTTCAGGGCCCCTTTCCCCCACAGTTTCCGTTCTATCTGTTGGGGAAGACCGGACGTCCGCTCGTCGCCGACCACGCCGATGGCAAGGCGGCGGTCGGCTATTCCAGCCGTCGTCTGGCAATCACTGCGGGCCGGCTGCTGCTGCGGCAGGGCCTGAAGCAGGTCGGCATTCTCAGCGTCTCGACAGAAGAGCGATTCCGGGAGGTCGTCGATCAGCTCGCACGGCATGACGTCCAGTACCTCATCTGGGACGACATTGGTGAATCTGAGGTGAAAAACGTGGTCGATCTCGCATTTGTCTTGTGACGGCATGCATCGTCCGGTCGGAGACAGGGCTGCTGCGCGATCAACTGCGGACTGGCCGGCCTGCGTGGCCGCGAAGCATCGAGCGTCAATGGACCGATGCATCGCTTCCGGGTCGCCGATGTTGACTGCGTGCACGCGCTTGACGCACGCCAGACGTTCACTGCACACGTTCGGCGAGCCACCACATGACTCCACTGCTGCCCGGCGCCATTGCGCCCGGAAACATCGTGACCGTCGTCGGCCTCGAATCGTCCCCGGCGATGTTCGTTTCGGAATGCGATCGCACGAATGCTGAGTGCTTCTGGTTCAACCAGAACCTGGACCTCGCCCGCGCCCGGTTTCCGATTGCCGCGCTGCGGCGCGTCCGCGGAACCGGGGAAGAACCAGCAGCGGCGGGCGAACAACGCCCGGCGGTTACGTCGTCGACATCCAGCGTCCCAGCGCCAGTGCCGGCAGGATCAGTGCAACCACGCCCGCCGCGATCGGAAACCCTGCATCCCCCAGGGCCGCATACAGAACGGTCGCGTTCAGGGTGATGATCGACAGCAGCATGACTCGCACGGCTGACTGCACCATCGCCGGACGCGGATCAGCAATCGCTGCCAGCGCCCGGCGGTTGACCACCACCGCGACGACGCCCAGCAACAGCAGGGCCCGCGACGCATCGCCGGGATGATTGAACCACCAGCCCAGTTCCTGCCAGACGGGCTGCAACTGCGGAGCAATCCAGGCGGCCAGCAGCACCAGTCCCACGTTCATCACAGCCTGTCCGAAAATCAACCCTCCCCGGTCGCTGTGTTCAGCTTCCTTCTTCGCAAACCAGGTGACCCCGGCGACATACAGGCCCATCGCCGCCGCAACAATCACGACCGGCGACTGGAAGACATCCGCAAAGTCGGCCGAGGCGCCGCTCGCTCCCAGCAGTACGTTCAGGAACCGGCACCCCCCCATCGCCAGCGGGCCGATCGGCGTCTGCTTGGCCCAGCCGTCATAGAAGAAAATGTTGGCCAGCAGCATCAGGGCGACCAGCACGCTGCGGAAACCGGCAACCTGTGCGGCGACGAGTCCGATGGCGATCAGGACGGCGGCAAATGTCATGGCCCGCGCGATCGGCACGCGGCCCGAGGGAATCGGCCGCCCAGGCCGCTCGCGGGCATCGATGTCGCGGTCAAAAATGTCGTTCAGCACCATGCCAGCCAGATACAGGCCCGCCGATGCAACGATGAGCGCTGAAAACTGCCGCGGGAAGAGGACCTCCGGCGTCTCCTGCCGGACAAAGTACCCCATCACAATATCGGCGATGGCCGTAAAGACCGCCGGCAGGCGGCAGAGCTGGGCGTAGGTGCGAAGAGTCGACATGCCCGCCAGCGTGGAGTCCGATCCGCGGCGGGTCAAGGTTCCCGGACTGCGGCGCCGACGGACCTTTTTCGGGTCACAGATTCGGAACGGGTCACAGATTCGGAACGGGCGCGAGCAGCGGGACGTATTGCACCTGCATCATGCCGGGCTGCTGGTTCCCCTCTTCCAATTCAATCGGCATCAGCATCGCCGGACGACGCCCCGCCTGGTTGTCGGGATGCGTCGAGTGTCCCTGCATTCGCAGCGCGATTTTTCCTTCACCGAGAACCTGCGTCGATCGCAGGCCGGCCGGCCGCTCGGCCGACGACTGTTCCAGCAACGGACGCGATTGATCGGGATAGAGTGCGTTCGGCATCGGCGATGCCGGACCGGGCATCAGGAACTGGACCGACTCTTCCGCCTCGACCGGTGGCGGAGGGAGCTCCTGCTCGAGTCGCAGGGCGGGCGTTGGCATCGGTTCCAGATCGCCCGGCCGAACCGGCGGCGCGACATCGTACGACCGCTGTGACGGCGGCGGGGCGTGATACTGCGGCGCGGCCGGCAGCATCGGCTCGACCGGCGGAGCATAGATCGACTCGCCCGTGGATCGCACGCGGGGGCCGTTCCAGGTGCGGGTTCGCGCACCGCCGCAGCCACAGGCGGCGAGGCACAGAATCGTGCAGACAGATCCCCGAATGAACGGCTTCATCGCGGCAACTCCCTGAGTGCGAGTCGACCGCAGCTTTCATAGCTGCGGTGTGCCCTCATCCGTGAGTGCCGGAAGCCCGATGCCCGGATCTTCCCGGGGACGCCCGTCGATTTCCGTGTGCGGCCCGCTCTCTCCCAGAGCGGCACGCACGCCGACGAACTTTCCGTGTCCCTGCGAAAACAGATCGGCGGAATGTCAAATGGCGATGCGACCAATCCGGCAGAATTCGCTGGCCCCGGCGGTGACTGTTCCGGTTGGTCCGGTGGCGCCGCGCGGGAACAGGCAGGATGGGAGCGAGGCCCCACGCGAACACCGGCCACTTCGCCGGGGAAACCGCTACAGTATCGCCTGCCGTTCGGCCCTCCCGAAACCTCTGTGTCCTTCTGCAGGTGTGGCGTGATCCAGCGCAGGCAAACATTCCGGACCGGCTGTGTTCTCCTGGTCGCCCTGGCGGTGGCGGGGATGGCCAGCGCCGCAGACCAGGCGCCGCCGCCCCGAACGCCGTGGACGACGCCCAACGTCACCGGGTCGCCGGAACCGCCGCCGGCCTACAAGACGGTGCGACTGTTTCCGAATGTCCAGTTCCGAAATCCTGTGGCGATCGAGATGCCGCCGGGCGACCCACGGTGGTGGGTGGCCGAGCCCGAGGGCAGGCTGTCGATCATCACCCCGACGGAGGACGGAGGCCGCGTCGACGAGATCGCGAACTTCAAAACCGACCTGAACCTCACAGGCGCCGGCGGCGAGAAGCTGCGCTGCACCTACATCTACGGCATTGCGTTTCATCCCCGGTACGCCGAGAACCGGCAGGTGTTTCTGGCCTATACGGTGGTGCCGCCGACGCCGGGCGTGCACCTCGAAGACGGCACCCGCGTCTCGCGCTTCCGCGTGCTGCCGGGAGAGACGCCGCGACTCGATTTCGATTCGGAAGAGGTGATTCTCACGTTCCTCGAGGGAGGCCATAACGGGGCCTGCCTCGAGTTTGGACCGGACGGCTGCTTGTACATCTCCACCGGAGATGCAGGCGACGCCAGTCCGCCCGACATGCACAACACCGGGCAGGACAATTCCGATCTGCTGTCGTGCATTCTGCGAGTCAACGTCGACGAGTGCGACCCGGGACGGAACTACTCGATCCCCCGCGACAACCCGTTTGTTGACACTCCCGGCGTCCGGCCTGAAATCTGGGCCTATGGATTCCGCAATCCGTGGAAGATGAGCTTCGACCGTGCCACCGGCGAACTATGGGTGGGGGACATCGGCTGGGAACTGTGGGAGATGGTGCACCGCGTCGAGCGCGGCGGAAACTACGGCTGGAGCGTCATGGAAGGTCCGCAGCCGGTTCGCGTCGATCTGCCTGCCGGTTCAACCCCCATCACGCCTCCGCTGCTGGCGCTGCCACACACCGCGGCCGCCAGCATCACCGGGGGCTTCGTCTATCGCGGCAGCCGGTTCCCGGAACTGCAGGGCAAGTATGTCTTCGGCGACTGGGAAACCCACCGGCTGTGGTCGCTCGCCGTTCCCGGACGCGACGCCCGCGAAATGGCCGCCCTGGAACTGACCGATCTGGCGGCCCCGACCATTCGCATCATCGACTTCGGGCAGGACCACGACGGCGAACTGGTGATTATGGATTATGACGCCGGCACCCTGCATGGACTGGAACGAAATGACCCGGTTGAACACGCGGCCCGCCCGTTCCCCCGGACGCTTTCAGAAACAGGGCTGTTTGCTGCCGTCGACCGGCATGAACTCGCGCCGGGCATTGCACCGCTGACAATCGCCGCCCCGCAATGGCAGGATGGCGCCACCGCCGAACGATACATTGCCCTCCCGCACGAGGGCGTCATCCGTGCCTACCGAATCGCGAAGCAGACTCCCGGCTCGATGTTTCGCCGGCATTTCGAGTTCCCGCAGGATTCGGTGCTGGTCAAAACGCTGTCGCTGCCGGCCGAACAAACCGGCAGTTCGCCGAAACGGATTGAGACGCAACTGCTGCATTTCGACGGGTACCAGTGGCAGGGGTATTCCTATCGCTGGAACGACGAGCAGACGGAGGCGACGCTGGTGCCGGCCGATGGCGATGCCGCGGTGTTCACGGTGCGCGACGAGCGTGCTCCCGGCGGCGAACGTCCGCTGCACTGGACGTTCGCCAGCCGCAGCCAGTGCATGACATGCCACACGCCCTGGGCCGAATCAACCCTGGCGTTCAACTCGGCGCAACTGCTGACGCCGCTGAACGGCGCTTCGCGCAGCCGGCTGGACGATCTGGAAGCCGCGGGACTGCTGGTGCGGCAGCCGGATCAGAAGCAGCCCAAGAACCTGTCGCGCTGGGACGAGGAATCGATCCTCGTTCCGCCGTTCGACGAATCTTTTCCGCTCGAACAACGCGCGCGGTCGTACCTGGACGCCAACTGTGCTCATTGCCACCGCTTCGGCGGCGGCGGAACAGCGCAGATCGACCTGCGCGCCGGCATTCCGCTGGAACGCACCAGAACGATCGACGAGGTTCCCACCAAGGGGGACCTCGGGCTGCAGAACGGCAGAATCATCGCCCCCGGCAATCCGTATCGCAGCGTGCTGTTCCTGCGGATGGCGACCTGTGGACGCGGGCGAATGCCGCACCTCGCCTCCGAAGTCGTCGATCAGCAGGGGCTCGCGCTGATCGAGACCTGGATTCGCTCGCTGGCAGACCAGCCGGGGGCCGATGAAGTCGCCGTCGACGCCTTGTTGCAGGCGGCTGGGTCTGAAAAAACAGCGGAGGCGCGGCGGGCATTGATCGCTTCGGTCCTGAATGATCTGGGAGGCACGCTGTACCTGGCGCGGCTGCTGGATCGGGGCACGGCGCCCCAAGCGCTGGTCGATGACGTGCTGGACTTACTCGAAAAGAACGCGGATCCCGGCGTCCGTTCGCTGTTCACGCGTCATTTGCCCGCGCCGCCGGCCGACCGCGTTGGACAGGCGCCCCGCGCGAAGCTCATTCTGAACCTCGCCGGCGATGTGCATCGTGGAAAAACGCTGTACGACACCGTGACAACGCTGAACTGCCGGGTCTGTCACCGAATTGGGACGGACGGGGGACAGGTCGGCCCCGAGCTGACGCAAATTGGCCGGCAGCGACGCCGCGAAGAACTGCTCGACAGCCTGCTGTCGCCTTCGGCAATCGTCGACCCGAAGTACGCGGCCTACGTCGTGCAACTGACGGACGGCCGGGTGCTGTCGGGAGTGCTGGCGGAACAGACTTCAGAACGGATTTCACTCCGCAATGCAAAAGGCGACCTCGACCAGTTCGCGCCCGGGGATGTCGAGGTGCTGAAGCCGCAGCGAGTCTCGCTGATGCCGGAAGGCCTGCTGAAAGACCTCACGCTGCAGCAGGCCGCGGACCTGCTGGCGTATCTCGAATCGCTGCGGTAACGAGGCCGGCCATCACGTTCCGCCCGCGTCCCTGGACAATCTGAACTGGTCAATCTGGCCTCGTCACAGATTTCATGGCACACCTCCCCCGGCAATTCCGGCGTACTCGTCACCCGGCGTCGATACTGGAATCGGGAGGGACGGTTTAGGATGGGGCTGTTTGACGGTGTCTTCCGAGGAGAACCCGTCGCCTGGCTGCTACTGTTTCAGACTCGCTCGCGAATGCTTCATTTCACTCCCCGTCGTCGTTATCTCGTGCGGTTCGATCCCAAGCGGATTCCGCACATGTTTGCCGATGTCCTGATCCTGGGGTCGGGAATCGCCGGAGTGCGGGCGGCGCTGGCCGTCGATCCGAAGTTGCGGGTCGTGGTCGTCAGCAAAGACCGGGCGGACCTCTCCAACAGCGCGTGGGCGCAGGGTGGCATCGCAGGCGTGCTCGATCCGGCAGACGACATCCGGAACCACGCGGCCGACACCATGACGGCCGGTGCAGGCCTGTGTGATCCCGAAGTTGTGGAAACGGTCGTCGCGGCCGCGCCTGAGCTGATCCGCGAACTGGAATCGTTCGGCGCCCTGTTCGATCAGGTCAATGGCCGGATGGCGCTGACGATGGAAGGCGGGCACAGCCATCCGCGCGTCGCCCACGCACTTGGAGACGCCACCGGCAAGGAAGTGATGCGGGCCCTGATTGACCGCATTCGCGGGACCCAGGGGGTGGAGGTGTGGGAGCAGACCTTCACCATCGACCTGCTGACTCACGATGGCGTTTGCCGCGGCGCACTGGTGTGGAACGAGGAGCACGGCAAGACGTTTGTATGGGCGAAGCAGACCATTCTGTGCACCGGCGGGGCCGGCCGGCTGTATCGGGAAACCACGAACCCCAGCATCGCAACGGCCGATGGCCACGCGGTGGCCTATCGGGCCGGCGCCCAGCTGCGCGATATGGAGCTCATGCAGTTTCATCCGACGGTGCTGTACATCGCTGGCAGCTCGCGGCACCTGATCACCGAAGCCGCCCGCGGCGAAGGGGGCTATCTCGTCGACGCCAACGAGTACCGGTTCATGGGGGACTACGACGCCCGGTGCGAGCTCGCGCCGCGCGATGTTGTGTCCCGTGCCATCACCAGCCAGATGGACAAGACCCGCCATCCCTGCGTGTACCTCGATCTCCGCCACCTGTCGCAGGAGTTGATCAACGAACGGTTCCCGCACATCGGGCAGCTCTGCCGCGAGTTCGGGCTGAACCTGAAGACCGACCTGATTCCCGTCCGGCCGGGAGCCCACTATATGATCGGCGGCGTCACAGTCGACCTGGAGGGCCGAACAACGCTGCCGGGGCTATGGGCGGCGGGCGAGGCGACCTCCAGCGGGCTGCATGGCGCGAACCGGCTGGCCTCAAACAGCCTGCTGGAAGGGCTGTACTATGGACTGAAGTGCGGTCAGGGGGCCTCGCGCGAGGCCGCCAGAATACCCGATACCTTCGCCGCCCTGCCGCTGAAGTCGGATTGGGAAAGCCCGCTGGCGGACGACGATGAACTGAACCTGACCGACCTGCGGAACGCGCTCGCCAGCCTGATGGGTCGGCATGTCGGCATCCGGCGGAATGCGGAAGACCTGAAGCAGGCCGCCAGCCAGGTCGAGTTCTGGGACCGCTACGTCTCGACGCGCGAATTCCGCACGGTGGAGGGCTGGGAACTCCAGAACATGCTGCTGACCGCGCGGCTGATGATCGAATCGGCCCTGGCGCGGGAAGAAAGTCGCGGAGTCCATTTCAGGGACGACTTCCCCGCCACCCGGCCCGGAAAGGGAGAGCACGTTGCAATTCAGCAGCCGGCCGGATGAATCAGTTGGACATGTCTCTGCCGCATTCGACTTCGCCGGACCGCCCCAAAGCCTACAGGCGTTTCCCTGCGGCCGGATGCAGCTTTGCCCTCTCCCGCCGCAGCCTGCGCGCTGATCGCATGCAGGCCGGCGGAACGAGGGGCGGTGAGCGCTACCATTCGACGCGCTTCGCGTCTCCCCACAGGCCTTCCAGGTCATACTGGCTGCGGCCATCGGGCGAGAAGACGTGCAGAATGACGTCGCCGTAATCCTGAACGATCCAGTTGCTGGAATCGCGACCATCCACGCTGATCTTCGGCGAGCCGCGTTCCTTCATGGCGGCGTCCGCCCCTTCCGCCAGCGCCTTGATCTGCCGGGAGTTCGTCCCGGTCGTCAACACGAAGAAGTCGAACAGCGGAGTGATCTGCGAGACATCGAGGATGATCGTGTCTTTGCCGCGGAAATCATCGCAGGACCGCGCGCACGCAATCGCGAGTTCACGACTGTTCGCGAGGCTCGCCCGGCGATCGAGCGCCTTGCTGCGTGATCGAGATTCCGACCCGGTTGGCGACACGACTGGCATCATTCAATCGTCTCCAAAAGGCTTGTGGCGACCGGCTGGACCACCCCGCCGGTCTGACATGCGTCCAGCTCCGCAAACGGCATTCCCCATGCGTCGCAATGGCCTCATCCGGGGCCGTGTTTCGCGCCGCGGCGCGGCAGGGACCCCAAACAACAGACCCGCTGACTGCCGAGCCTGCACTGGGCATGCAGGCCGAACGTCAACGGGTCACCGGCGGCATCGCGGGGATTTGACAGGCTCTTCAATGGAGAGGTTCGCTCCGTTCGTTGTGACCTGACGAGGTCCGTTGGCGGCTGATTCCCTCTGTCTGCCGGCGATTCATCGCGTTCCGCAGGTGAACCAGTCGGCTGAGGTATTCTTCCATCGCCCGCGTGATCAGACAAGACCGTCCCGGCCGATTTCACGCACCATTCACGTCAGGGCAACCCGGCCAGACTGATCCTGTCCCGGGCCTGATCGCGGCGTCGCGACCGGCCGGAAACGTGCCAACCGCCGCGACAGTAGATACGATCTGGGAACGGACAGTCTGGTCGTCCAGGAGTCCAGTTCCGATTCGTCGCCGGAGGCCTCGCTCCGGGCGTCCAGGGTTTTGAGGATCTTCGCCATGTCGCGTCGCTGTCTGCAGTCGGCATCTGTTCTGGTCCTCTGGGTCGCGCTGGTCACGACCGCGCGGGCGCAGGATCCCGTCGGCGAACCTGAGAAGAAGGCGTCCCCGCCCCCCGTCCCCTTTGCAGTTCTGAACATCGCCAGCGTTGATCGACTGCTGAAAGACACGGAGTTCATGTTCCGGTCCATCGACCGGCCGGATGTCTATGAGTTCTGCATGTCGATTCTCGCCGGCCAGGTGAACGACCTGGGAGGAATTGACCGGACGAAGCCGGTGGGCGTGATGATGTTTCTCGAGCCCGGTTTCCCACCGAAACCGATGCCCGTGCTGTACATGCCGGCCACCAGTCCGGATGACTTCATCAAGACGGCCGCACTCGGACGGATGAACTTTCAGAAGGTGAGCGAGAACCGGTACGAAGTGAAGATGCCGCGCGGCCAGGGGAAGCAGATCGCCCTGTTCACCGACGGGGTGATGTACATGACCCCCAGTGAAATCCTGATCGACGAGCAGTTGCCCGACCCGATCAAGCTCAGCGAAACGCTGACCTCGCGCTACGATGTCGCGCTGTCGCTGCGAATCAACAGCGTGCCGCCGCTGCTGCGCGACGTATTTGTCACGTTTCTGCGCACCACCACCGAAGCTGAAATGCAGCGGCGGGATGGCGAAGGGGAAGGGGAGTACCGGCTTCGCCGGGCGAACTCCCAGAGCATGCTGGAGATCTTCGAGGAATTGCTGACGCAGGTGGACGAAATCACCATCGGCTGGGATGGCAACGAGGAACTCAGAAAGGGAGTGCTGGAGATCAACCTGCAGGCCAAGCCCGACAGCGACTATGCCAAGGCCATGAAGGATCTCGCCGGTCGCCCCAGCTTCTTCCATATCGCGCAGGACGACACAGGCAAGCCGTTGACGGGCTCGGTGTCGTGGCGCATGAACAAGCGCGAACGGAACACCTCCGCCGAACTCGTGGAAGCCGCACGGATCAAAATGACGGAGGAACTGACGAAGATTGAAAAAGATGTGACGGGGGCCAATACCCTCTGCGATGTCGCCGCGGCCACCATCGCCGCCGGCCATCTGGATGGATTTGTCCAGGTGTCCGTTCCCGAACCAGGCAAGTTCATCGTGCTGGGCGGCGTCCGACTGCAGGGCGCCAATGCGGCGGCGCCGGCGCTGGTCAATCTGTTCCAGCAGATCCCCGAGGAAGGCCAGCGGAATGTCACGATTGAAACGAATCTCGATTCCCACCAGGGGGTCGCATTCACCCGCTTCAGCCCGAAGAACAAGGACGAAGTCAAGTTCTTCGGCGGCGTGCCGGCCTTCTGGTGCGGCGCCGGCCAGGAAGCCTTCTGGTTCGCGTTTGGAGCCGATCAGGCATTCAACACCCTGCGCGACGCCATGGACCGCGTACTCACCAGCGGTCCGGCGCCGGGGGGACAGTCTGATCCCTTTGTCGTCATTATTCGCCGGGCGGCGTGGCAGTCTCTCGAACCGAACCCCAACCGGCGCGGTGAAGTCACCCGTCACGAACTCGCCGGGCAGGCCTTCGACAGCTCGAACGACACGCTCAAGATTTACACGCGACCAACCGAGAATGGCGTCCGCACGCGTCTGGAGTTTCAGGAAGGCTTCATTCGCATCTTCGCGCTCTTCCTGGCGCGGCAGTACGACGAAAGCCAGCTGTAGGCCCCCGGCGAAAGATTCGACAGGCGTCGACCGACGGGAATCCCCCGGGACGTTCCCGCGCCGCCGTCCGCAATGCTTCAATTGCCGCCAGTCACCGTCCCCGCTTCGACGATCCGGTGCGAGCCCGTTTTCGGATTGAACTGGATCACGCGCCCGGGAATGCGGCCGCGTTCCGGGCCGGCGTCGAAGTACACGCTGGCCATTTCCTCGCCGCGGCCCCGCAGCTCAAACACGTCCTTCTCTTCCTCAAAGCTGATCTGATACGCGTTGGCCTGCACTTTCTGGGCTTCCAGTTCAACGCGCCCCTGTGCGTTCAGCGTGATGAATCCATTAGGAGCGCCAGGCTTCGGCGGACTGAGGGAGACGTTCAGCAGGTCGCACCCCACCCACACAGCCCGCTTGGCCGATTCCGACTCGCCCGAGAGCGCCTGTCGGTCGAAGGGAGTCCGCGCCTGCCCGACCGGGGCGTAAATCGCTTTGACGCGTTCTTCAAAGGTGGCGAACCGCTGATGCAGATTTCCCGTCACCCGTCCTTCAAAATCGAGACGCACAAAGTTCCAGGGCAACTCGGCCGAGGCTGCCGGGCGGTTCGCGCTGGCAGAGGCTTCCGGCGTGACTCGGAAGTGAAATGAGCCGCGCTGCCACTGAGTCATCGTGCCCGGTCCGCGTCCGCGAAACGCGCCGTCTCCTTCGCGGGGATGCACTTCAAATGCCCCCAGTTCGACATCCACCACCCGGGACAGAGCCGACTTTTCCCATTCCAGCATGTTGACCCGCACGCGCCCCGGACTGCGAATGATCGCCACTTCCGGTCGTGCGGCCGACTGCGTTTCGGCTCCAAACGACCACGGCCGGTCCAGTCCGGCAATCAGTTCCTCGCACGACATCTGGCTTTCATCCTGCATGCGGACGACGACCGACCGCAGGAACCGCGCTTCCTGTCCGTCAAAGGTCAGACCATCCGCGCAGCTGACGGTCATCAACGTCGGAGCGGCCAGCTGGCGGCCGGTCAGGTCGCCAGCGATGGGCCAGGTGACCTGCGTCTGCCCGGCGACGTTCATCGTCGAACGCGCCCGATCGAGCTGGATTTCCTGTCCTTCCAGGGAAGCGACTCCCGCACGCAACAAGGCCCGTTCCACGCACCGGCCTCCATGCATGCGGCCCTGCAGCACCACCAGTTGCCGGTCGGCGCCGCCGTTCGTTACAAGCAGCTTCTGGCCTGCAATCCTGACTGGTCCATCGGCCGGGTCCGTCGCGTTGCGAGTCAGCTCAGGTCGCTCGATGACCAGCGGACCCACGACGGTGGCGGTCGTTACACCGGCGTCCATCGTCTCCGGATCCAGAACGACTTCCGCTTCAATGCGTTGGCACTGCTTGAGGTTCCACGGGGGCGACTGCCGCACCGGTTCCCCGCGCGTGGCTCGGGCGCCGGCCGGTTTTGGCGATCGCCCCTGCGTCGCCGGCGGCATGCCAGGGACGAACAGCACATCCAGCACATCGGTCCGGCCCTCCGCTTCGAGGGCGCTGAAGCGCACGTTCCCTTTGGCATGCGCGCGGCGGACTGGCAACGACGTTTTCGGCGCGCGGGCGTTGTCCGGCGCGTCGAGCGCATGAAACACGTCAGGCGGCAGCGTCAGCGTCAACACGTCCGACTGCACCCCCCGGTCGATGCCCTGGATGACGGTCGCCTTGCCGGTCAGCTCCAGCAGCCGGGGCGCTGTGCGCGGGTCGGCGGACGATTCATCCGGGCTGAGGCTGAGCTTCTCGTTCCAGCTCGCATCCAGCAGCGTTTCGCCAGTCGCTTCCCGGAGATGCAGCAGTCGCCCCAGTCCGGCGCACATAATCCACTCGACGCCGCCGAACTTCCGACGGATCGGCTGGAATTCGGGCGACTTCTGTGGCGAGCGGTCTGTCTCGACCGATTCCAGCCCGAGCAGCAAACGCCGCGTCAGCAGCCGGGTGATGGTTCCGGCCTTGGGGTCGTGCCGTTCAATCTCGCTCTGTACGGGATCGGTGATCGACAGCACGCCATCGAGCGCGTTGAACGTCACGCGATCCATCGCGGCCGTCAGCGAGTTCTCTTCCGAAGTGAACTTCACTTTCGGGGGCGTCTCGGCGTCGCGCGGCGGCGAAAAGGCCACAATGTAGTGGAGGGTGAGCCCGGCGAGTGAACGCAGTTTCTGATCCCACAGCTCCTGCTTGCGGTCGGGCTTGCGGCCAGTATCGCGGGCCGGCGCTGGGTCGGCCGCAGGCGGGTCGTCGAACAGCAGTTCCAGCCGCTGGCACTCGAGCACATTGTGCAGCGGCGGATTCCCGGCCGTGGACGTCCGCTGCACCAGTTCCACATCGCGATCGAAACTGGCTTTGCGGCGTTCGCGGTTGAATTCGAACGAACCGGCGCTGGTGACTCGCACCGGGGTGAGCACGCCGCGATTCTCGTAGTCGATCTGGAATCGGACATTGCGCCTGAGGGTCAGGTGTTCAAAGTCGGCGATGCGCGGCAGGTCCTTGCCCAGGAGGTCGCTGTCGCCGGCTTGCAGGGTGACGGCGATGTCTTCGGCGTCGCACACCAGCCTCGTTTGCGACTTCTCGGTCGGGCCGTAGGTGAACTGCAGCGGCTCGTCGCTGTAGAGGCTGCGGGTCGCCTCCGAGAACACGAAGTGACTCCCCGTGAGCGACAGTCCGTTGGGCCCCGTGAATGAAACGTTCGCGTCGAGCTCAGCGCCCACAATGCGGTTGTCGCCCGAGTCCCCCGCGCCGAACTGTTCAATCTTCTCCTTGAACGTGACACGCGCCTCGTCGGCGGCGAGAACGGTCGGCGGCTCCTCCGGATTCTTCGGATTGCGGACGATCATCGCAAACGGACGGAATCGGTACTGGTTCTTGTTCTCGATCTGTCCTTTCCCCTGCACCGGGCCGATTTCGTTGAAGTAGATGAACTTCTGATCGTGGTGCTCCCAGGTGAACTTCGCGTTCTGGGCCCAGGGTTGCCGGGACAGGAAGTTCTTTGCGGCGTCGCGCGCGGCATGCGAGGCGTGGCCGCTCCCCTCAATGCGGGTCACCGGCGGGACGACGGGCATCACCTTCATCCGCGTCATCGGGCCGACGACCAGCGCATAAACGCGAAAGGCGCCAAACAGCACCAGCAGCGTCAGCAGGGTCAGCGGCAGTCGTTTCATGCGGTGCGGGTCGGCTTTGCGAAAAGCCGGGTTTCTGCCTCTGGTGGGGAATGCGTCAGGAACAGGCGGCCGCGGATTCAGACTCACGAACGCGGGCCAGCGGCGATCACCCGGACATCGGGGTGCAGCCAATCACATCGGTAATGTCGATCAGTCCCACTGGCCGGCCGTCGCTGTCGACCACCGGCAGCTCACTGATCTTTCGAACGGACAGCAGGTCGACGACGTCGGCCAGCGACGCCGTGCAGGGAACAGTCAGCGGCGTGCGCGTCATGACGGATTCAATCGGCTGGTCCAGAGCGTCCTCACGGCGACGCTCCAGCAGGCGGGCGAGATCGCTGTCGGTGAAAATGCCATCCAGACGCCCCTCCTCATCGATCAGCACGAGCGCCCCGGACCGCCGGCCCGGTTGCGACTGCGAGGTGAACGCCTCACGAACGGTCACGGATGACGACGCCACCCGAACCTGATCGATCGGCCGCATCGTGTCGACGACGCACTTCAGCTTGCGGCCCAGGCTTCCCGCCGGGTGCAGCGTGGCGAACTGCTGCGGAGTGAGCCCCTTCAGGCGGCTGACGACCAGCGCGAGGGCATCGCCGACGGCGAGCATCGCGGTGGTGGTGGTGGACGGGGCCAGCGCATGAGGGCCGGCTTCCCGCAGCCGTCCCAGCGTCACCAGCGCCGTGGCCTGTGCGGCGAGGGTGCTGTGTTCGGTCGCAGTAATGGCGATCAGCGGCAGCCGGCTGGCGGCAATAAACGGGAGGATGCGGGTGATCTCCTCCGTCTCGCCGCTGTTGGACAGGGCCAGCACGATGTCCTCGGCGTGGATGCAGCCCAGGTCGCCATGCACGGCTTCGGCCGGGTGCAGGAAGTGAGACCGGGTGCCCGTGGATGCGAACGTGGCGACCAGTTTCTGGCCGATCAGTCCGGCCTTGCCCATACCGGTGACAATCACCGCACCGCGACAGGCCAGAACAAGTTCAACGGCGGCGCAGAATCCGCTATCGAGCCGCTGAGCCACCTCGAGGACGGCATTGGCTTCCAGGCGCAGGATTTCCCGCGCCTCGCGCAGTTGATCAAACTGCGAATACGGAACGATCGACTCGGCCAGAGAGGCCATGGGCAGCGGTCCTTCGCTGAATATCGGCAGCCTTTCCCAGCATCCTGATGGGGGCGGCGTTATACGACTGGCCGGCGAAAACCGTCAATCCGAGATGCCGCCTCGCGGCAACCTTCAGTCAGCCAGTCACTGTGCGCAACCCCTAATTTCAAAAGAGGTTACAACTATTCGCCTGGGCCGGGACGTTAGTCGCCGGCCCGCAGCATGGTTTGGCAGAGGGCCAACCCGGCATGCCGGGCGGCGGAATCGGGGGTCAGGCTGCGGTGCGTGGCGACCGGCTGCGACGGAAGGACAAAGTGGGCCACACCGCGTTCGCGGGCGATGCCTGAAACCGCCTCGAAATAGACTTCGGCGTCGATTTCCGCGGCTGTCTCGTCCAGTTGCGGCTGAACGAGCACAACGGCAGCGCCGATTTCGGCCAGAACACTCAACACTGCGACCAGGCGTCGCTCGAACTGAGCCAGTTCCTCAACGCCAGCTGCGGAATCGGAGCGATCGAGAAACAGAACTGCGATGTCAGGTCGATGGCGAACGACGCGGGCCTTCAGATGCGACTTCAATACTGCGACATTGCCGCCCGGCCACGTGGCGTCGATCACGAGGTCGGTCGTTCGACCGGTTTCCGTTCGCCATTCTTCGGCGAACCATTCGCCGGGCAGGCGGCCATCGCCGAACGCGGGGTCTCCTGCCAGCCGCACGCCGGCGAACACCCAAGTCAGCGGATCGGGACGACCCAGCAGCGGCGCAAGGCACAACAGCGGCGCCGCCTCAATCTCGACGGTCTCGTCGTCGCTGGCCAGAACGAGGTCCGACTCGTCATCGAGCAGCACCTCGCTCAGCGGCCGGACAAACGAGCCGTTCCCATCGCCGGACGGTGCGGCGAACGGAATCGCCGGCGCGTCCGAATGCTGGTCGAGAACCGGGGCGAGCTCGGCCGGCTCTGGCGGCGCGATCGAAGCGGCCACGCTGGCCTCGGGGGAGTGCTGCCCGTCGATAGGTTCATTCATGTGAGACGCTCCGTCGTCAGGGATGCAGTCTTCCGGTCCGACCAAAACTCAATCACGCTCAAGATTCCACGGGCCATTCGCCGCTGAACACTTCGACGGCCGGTCCCGTCATGAACACGTCTCCGCTTTCCGTCCACTCGATTTCGAGGTCGCCCCCTTTGAGGTGGGCCAGCACTTTGCGATCGAGCAGATTGTTCAGAACGCCAGCGACGGCCGACGCACAGGTCCCGGTGCCGCAGGCCCAGGTTTCGCCGCTGCCGCGCTCCCAGACGCGCATCTGAAACTCGGTGCGGGAAATCACCTTCACGAACTCGATGTTCGCTTTCCGCGGAAAGGCCGGATGAACTTCCAGCTTCGGCCCAATCGACAGCACCCATTCATCGGTGATGTCGTCCACAAAGACGACGGCGTGCGGATTGCCCATCGAGACCGCGGTGACTTCAACCACGCGGCCATCCACTTCAATGGGCTGCCGCAGCGGCGGATGGCCCGTCAGGGTTGTCGGAATCTGCGCCGGTTCAAAAATCGGCTCTCCCATGTTGACCCGCACCTGTTCGACCCGGCAGTTCCTGGGAAAGAGCTGCAAGGTGAGGACGCCGCGACCCGTCTCGATCGTGACCGTTTCCTTCTTCGCGATGCCGTGGTCGTAGACGTACTTGCCGACGCAGCGGACGCCGTTGCCGCACATCTCGCCTTCGGAGCCGTCGAGATTGAACATCCGCATCCGGGCATCGGCGCGCTCGGAGGGGCAGATCAGGATCAGGCCGTCGCCGCCAATTCCGTAGTGGCGGTCGGCCATTCGGCGGGCGAGGTCGCCCAGATCGGACGGCAGTTTCTCCGTGAACGCGTTGACGTACACGTAGTCGTTGCCCGCCCCGTGCATCTTCGTGAACTTCATCGCCGCCTCAATCCTTCCGCCGAAACTGACACCGCATCCAACGGTGCAGCGTTGCGCAATTTGAAGTTCGCGTGAAGGAAAATGCAAATGCGACTGTTAAAGCGGGCGGCAGGTGTGGGGTGCGAGAATCGGTTTGTAGTCTCCTCGTGCCCAAGCTCCGCTTGGGCACGTCCCCGACTCGAAGCTCCCACTTCGACCGACGAAGCGAAGCTTCGTGGTCCGTCGCTCCCAAGCCGGAACTTGGGAGTGAGGGCCGAACTGATCACGCTGTGCGACCGCGTGCTGGTGCTGTGTGAAGGTCGGATGGCGGGCGAACTGAAGCGGGGCGAGGTGACGGAAGAGCGGCTGATCGAACTGGCGACGATCATTGCCGACAACTGAGAGCCCGCTATTGTCAATGGCCTTCCCGGGGCGAGTCTGCCTGGCGGGCAAGAGGTTAATGACTCTGCGAGGGGCACTCGATGTTTAAACCGGAGCTGACGGACTTTCACACATCCCTCGTTCTGTTTCGCGGGCGTGCCGTCGTCTGGTACCTGGCGGCGATTGGAATGACGCTCCTGTCGGCCGTTATTCTGGTGTTCGCCATTCGGGCAGGCGGTGTCGTGCTAACGTCCTGGATCACGTGGGGGTTGATTGTCCTGTTCGGAGCCGTTGCTGTGATCCGCTGGGGGAAGGCGATCGAGCTGGGACGCGTCGTCCGCGAACTGCGAGATCACCCGCGGATCGCTTTGCGGCAGGATCGGCTCGTTCTTCGCCCCGCTGCCCGCGGTCTGCAGAGCGCTGAGCTTTCGCAGGAGTATCATCTCGCCTGGGACAAGCTGAAGCGTGTGGAATCGAGTACGCGGACATTGATGTCCGTGCTGGTGCTGAGTGGCGAACTCGCTTCCACGGCCGGGACCAAGGGGGTTGGCTCGACGCTCGATCTCGATGTGGATTACAGCGAAGTGGAACTCGGCTTCTCTGTGAACGACGCTGCCGACACGATCTGGCACTACCACGACAATGAGAACGAGCGAAGCCGATTGCCGCAGTGGGAGGGATGACCGGCCCCTGCTCCGGAACGCAAGATCGCCTCGGTGACAGGAGTTTTCAGAGATCAGGGCGAAGAAGCCCTTGATGACGACTTCAGTTCAACCCTTCAGCCGACGATAAGAAGGCTGGGCGGAGTCTGCTCTACGGCGCTCGCTCAATGGCGGTTGCCGCCGCGTCGGGCGGGGGCTCGTGGGAAATCTGCAGTTCTTCGATCAGATCCTGTCGTTGCTCGGCGATGCGGCGGTCGAACTGGTTCAGCACGTCGATCGCTTTATCGCGAGAGGTGACCAGGCCGATGATCAGGTACTGCGTGACGGCCAGTCCGTAGAAGATCCAGCCCAGGCGTTCGGGGAGGATGGTGGACAGAATCGCGAACACCGGCGAGGAGCGATTCAGGTGCTGGCAGATCAGGCCCAGCAGGACATTCTTCCACTGTTTCCACAGCCCGCGCAACAGCCCCTTCGAGCGGTCGGGCTTCACCCGCCGCAGCCCCGGGTGGATCAGCGAGAACAGCATCTGGTCGGGCATCGCCTCGATCACGCCGATCGCCAGCATGATCCGCAGGCCCAGAGTGATCCACGAAATCTCGATCGCCTCGCCCTTGAAGTGGATCTCGTTCTCGATCCACTGCGAGAACAGGACCGACTCCATGTTCTTCGTCGCGAGCAGCAGCAGAATCGACGCCCGGAACCATTGGTCGATGTCTTTTTCGAGTTCCGCGTTCAGGTCCTGTACGCGAACCACTTTCCGACGGAACAGACGGAACAGCGGGACCGCAATGAAGCCGACGAGCAGCCGCGTGATCGGCCGCATGACCGGCCGAACAAGCGGCTCGATAATGGGGCCAATCAGATCACGAGCAAGTCCTGGCACGGTTCATCGGCCTTAGAAGGGCTCATCAACCACGGAGACACGGCGGGCACAGAGACGCACGGAGGAAAAGACTGGCGCCGGGCTGTTCACTCAGTTCTTTTCTCCGTGCGTCTCTGCGTTCTCCGCGTCTCCGTGTTGAATCAGACGGCTCCGACTCGCGTTTGGCTCACAAATTCTGTCTATGTCGCCGGGGGTTCGGCGAGTTTGATGTGGAGGTCGCGGAGCTGGCGCTGGTCGACGGGGGACGGTGCGCCGGTCATCAGGTCGCTGGCCTTCTGGGTTTTCGGGAAGGCGATGACGTCGCGGATGTTGTCGCAGCCGGCCAGCAGCATGACCCAGCGGTCGAAGCCGAGCGCGATGCCGCCGTGCGGCGGGGCGCCGTACTTGAGGCCGTCCATCAGGAAGCCGAACTTGGCCTGCGCCATTTCGGGAGTGATGTTGAGCAGGTCGAAGACCCGCTGCTGGATGGCCGGGTCGTGGATCCGGATCGAGCCCGAGGCCGCTTCGTAGCCGTTGCAGATCAGGTCGTACGACTGGGCGCGGACCTTGCCAGGATCGGTCTTCAGGTGCTCCACGTCTTCATCGACGATCGAGCAGAACGGATGGTGCTCGGCATCCCAGCGGTTCTCTTCCGCGTTCCACGTGAGAAGCGGGAAGTCGAGGACCCACGCGACCTGGAACGTGTTCGGGTCGTAGAGATTCAGTTCCTTCCCGAGCCGCGTGCGAAGTGCGGCGAGGGCGGAGCAGCAGACCTTGTACGTATCGGCCACGTAGAGCAGCAGGTCTCCGTCTTCCCCTTTCATGCGTTCGACGACGGCCTTCTGCTGGTCCTCGGTGAGGAACTTGGCGATTGAGGACTCGAGCTTCCCGCCGGCCACCTTGAAGTAAGCGAGGCCCTTGGCGCCGTAGTCACCGACGAGGTTCTTGAAGTCGTTGTCGAGGATGCGGCGGCTGAACTTGTCGGCGGCGCCTTTCACGCACAGCCCGCGAACGTGGTTGCCCGCCTCGGCCGTCTGCTTGAAGACTCCGAAGCTGGTGTCCTTCGCGATGTCGGTGATGTCGGTGATCTCGAGGCCGAAGCGGAGATCGGGCTTGTCGGAGCCGTACTTCTCCATCACCTCGCGGTAGCTGTAGCGCGGCAGCGGGAGCGGGATGTCGATGCCGCGGATCTCCTTCAGCATCGCCGCGACGAGGCCGTCGATGGTGGAAAGGATGTCTTCGCGCTGGATGAACGCCATCTCGACGTCGATCTGCGTGAACTCCGGCTGGCGGTCGGCACGGAGGTCTTCATCGCGGAAGCAGCGGGCGATCTGGTAGTACCGGTCGTAGCCGGCGATCATCAGCGTCTGCTTGTAGAGCTGCGGCGACTGCGGGAGGGCGAAGAACGAGCCTTCGTGAACGCGGCTGGGGACGAGATAGTCGCGGGCGCCTTCGGGGGTGCTCCGGCCGAGCATCGGCGTTTCGACTTCGAGGAAGTTGAGCTTGTTGAAGTAGTCGCGCACGACCACGGCCAGGTTGTGGCGCATGATCATGTTCTTCTGGAGGGCCGGGCGGCGGAGGTCCAGGTAGCGGTGCGTCAGGCGGAGCTCCTCGTTGGGCATCGTCTGGCCGTCGGGCTCGAACGGCGGCGTCGCGCTCTTGTTGAGGACGGTCATCGTCTGGGCGAGGAGCTCGATCTGGCCCGTTTCGAGCTTGGGATTGTCCTGGCCTTCGGGGCGGGCCTGGACCTTGCCGGTCACCTGGATCACGTCTTCGTGCCGCAGGTGGCGGGCGGTCTTCTGGATGTCGCTGCTTTCGGAGAGGTCGAATTTGACCTGGGTCTTTCCGTAGCGGTCGCGGAGGTCGATGAACACGATGCCGGCGTGGTCGCGATACTTGTCGACCCAGCCGCAGATCGTGGCCACTTCGCCCGAATGCGTTTTCCGCAGTTCACCGCAAGTATGCGTCCGCAACACCGTCCGACTCCCCTCGACCGCAATTGAGTTCCGATTTCAGCCTGTAAGTTGCTCACAGTAGAACTGAAACTGGAAGCAATTTGAAAACAACGTTACCGGGCGACACGTCTCGACGTGGACGCCATCTGGGGGCTGACGCCCCCCGCTCGCCTGTTCCGACCGGCCCGACGGCGCGGAAGCTCAGGAAAGAAGACTCGCGCAAGAGTCCGGTTCGGGGGGAATTTGAGAGGGACCGGCCGGAATTTGCAATTGGCGTTTGGTTCGAAGAGGCTCGGGCGGCCCTTGAGCCAGATCATTTGCGGCGACAATTCAGTCGCCGGCGACGGAATCGGCCAGAATGCCGTAGTCGCGGCTCGAATCGCGTGTCTTGTCGATGGCGAAGGGCTCCTCGATCGACCGCTTGGGAAAAGTGTCGAACATCTCCGTCCGCTCATCGGGGCGGACTTCGATTTCGCCCGGGCCCAGATGGACGCGAAATTTCAGGGCCGCAAAGCACAGCTCATCGTTGGGCAGCAATGCGCCGCGGACCACTTTCTGGCCATTCACGCGGGTGCCATTGGTGCTTCCCAGGTCGCGGAAAAAGAGGAGCCCATCCGTCCGGGCGATGACGCAGTGCATTTTGGAGATGCTCTCATGCTCCAGCACGAGGTCGCATAGCCCATGCTTTCGCCCCACCACGGTGACGTCGCGCATGATGTGAATCGGCGGCGATCCGTCGAGGGGGATCAGGCTGGCAATCATCCAAACTCCACATACGCGAGGTGACCTCGATTTTCCGGGCGATTTGCGGGGAAGTCAACGCGAACTTTGCCGCGATGGCCACTTCCCGGCCCGCGGAGCGGTTCCCCGCGGATTAACCGTGCAACTCCACAACGTCCCCCTCGGCCAGAGGATGATCCCGGCCGACCGTCAGGCCTTCCCCTGTCGCGCCCCAGATGCGGGCATGGGTGAGCCGGGCGGCCAGCTCGTGATGCACTTTGCCGGCGAGGTCGACCACCGTCGCACCGTTTTCCAGAGTGATCGGGTTTTCCCGGTCTATCGGCTCTCCCGGCCGCCGGGTGTAAACCCGCATCACGCCCAGCAGGTTGAAGATCGCCCGGCGAAGCTCGGCGGTGCTGGCGGATGACTCAAATTCGACCGGCGCCGTCTCGAGGTCGAGGTCGGCCAGTTCGCGGAACATCTGCAACCGCAGCCCCGCATCCGGATCGCCCGCGCGGGTGCAGGCCAGCAGCGTCCGCACGTTGATGACGCTCATGTCATCCGGGTCGAACCCCGTGGCCGCGGAAAGACGGGTTTTCCTGGCCGCCAGCTGCCGCACGACATCGACCGTTTCCTGCGGCGCATCGTCGCTGGCCCCATTCAGACAGAGGATCACGGCGTCGGCCGAACGAACAAAGTCGGTCAGGTAAGGTTCGAGGTGGCCGGCGGTGACGGGAGGCGTATCGACCAGCTGCACGCGGACATCCTCCCAGGGCATCATTCCCGGAAGCGGCTCGCGCGTGGTGAACGGGTAGTCCGCAACGTCGGGCCGGGCACTTGTCAGCTCCCTCAGCAGGCGGCTTTTTCCCGAGTTCGGCCCCCCGACGATGATCACTGTGCCCGCCCCCTGCCGCGGGATGCGATAACTCCGCGTTCCTTTGGGAGCGTTTCTCTCGACCTGGACTTCGACGCGCGCCTCTTTGAGCCGCGTTTTCAGGTCGGCCTGCAGTCGTTCCGTCCCCTTGTGCCGCGGAATCAGTTGCAGCATGCGTTCCAGGCAGGCCAGCCGTTCGCTGGCCGACTGCGCCCGCCGGAAGTCGGCCTCGGCTTTCTGGTACTGCGGTGTGAGGTTGGCGGGCATGGACGATGGTCAGCGGCGGCGAGTGACAGCAGGGCATTGTCGCAGGATCGGGCGTGTGCGTCGCAGCCAGAAAGGGAATTGATCCGAGCGCAGCGGGACATCGACCAAGTTCCTCGGCGGCGCGCTAGGGCCCGTGACCGCGCTGCCTGGTCTGGATTACGACTTCGGCGGCCAGGGGAGAAACGGACTCGTGCGCCGCTGGTAGTCGGCGTAGTCCGGGCGGCGGTCCGTCATGGTCGATTCCAGCAGCGAGACGCCAGACACCTTCAGCAGCAGAAACGTCATGACGATCGGGCTGAGAATCGTCCACACGCCGCCCGCCGCGAGACTGATGCACCAGAAGCCCCACCAGATCAGAACTTCACCGAAGTAATTCGGATGCCGCGTGTATCGCCACAGGCCGCGATCCATGACGCGTCCGGCGTTTTCAGGCTGCGATTTGAACCGTGCGAGCTGCCAGTCTCCGATCGCTTCAAACGCGAAGCCCGCCCCCCACAGCAGCAGGCCGAGGGCGTCGGTCCACTGCAGATCCGCTGGTCCGGCGTTGACGGCAGTCACCTGCAGCGGCCACGAAATCCACCACAACAGCACACCCTGCAGCAGGAACACGGTCAGCAGGCTGACCCACCAGAAGCGCCGCCCGTGATGAATGCGCATGGCTGTGTAGCGGCGATCCTCGCCGTGCCCCCAGTTCCGCCAGAGAATGTACAGGGCGAGCCGCATGCCCCAGATCGACACGAGCAGCGCGAGCAGCCGCGGTCGCACGGCGCTGTTCGCGTTGAGCGACACGCTCAGCCAGGCGACGCCGGCAAACCCCAGCCCCCAGAAGATGTCGACGAGACTGACATCCCGGCGGGCCGTTCCCACGCCCCACAGCGCGATCATGACCGACAGCAGGACCGCGAGCGTGGTCAGCAGGGTTTCGATCAGGGGGGACATGCGTTCATGTTCCGCGACGGACCGCGGAACCCGCCTCCGGAAGCTTCAGGCGGTAGTGCGTCACGCACCATTCGTCGCCGCCGTGGCAGCCAAACAGCTCCGAGACCGCGAGGAAGAACATCCTCCACCGCTGCAGCCAGCGGCTGGCTTCGCGCTCGCCGTAGGTCGCCACCAGAATGTTTTCAGCGGCGTTCCGCTGTTCATCGAGATTCCGCAGCCATGCCTCGGCGGTCTGCTGATAGTGCCGCCCGCTCCAGATCCATTGCGATTCGACCTGCAGCCGATCGGGGAAGTGATGAAACAGATCGGCGCTCGGCATCAGGCCGCCGCTGAAGAAGTGCCGCGCCATCCAGTCGGTCGATCCCTCTTCGTTGAACGGATACAGGTAAGATTTGTGGCAGAACACATGTACGAAGAACCGGCCTGCGGGCCCCATCCACCCGGCGATGCGACCGAGCAGCTGGTCGTAGTTCCGCATGTGCTCGAACATCTCCACCGACACCACGCGGTCGAAGGGCGCCCGCCCCTCGGCGTAATCGCGCGGCTCGAACGTGTTCATGTCGGCCGTGACGACACGCAGATTGCGCAGCCCGCGCTGCGCGGCCTGCGACACGATGAATTCCCGCTGAGGACGGGAATTGGAGACGGCCAGGATTTCGCTCGCCGGATATCGCGCCGCCATCCACAGCGACAGCGATCCCCAGCCGCAGCCCAGTTCCAGCACCCGCTGGCCATCAGCGAGCTGCGCATGCGCGCAGGTGGCATCCAGCGCGGCCTCTTCGGCTTCGGGCAGGGTTGCGTCGGCGTCGTGAAACAGGCAGCAGCTGTATTTCCGGTGCGGCCCCAGAATGAGCTGGAAGAACTCCGGCGGCAACTCGTAGTGCTGCTCGTTGGCACGTTCCGGAACGAGCGCGACAGGCCCGCTCTTGAGCGCTGCCAGGAACGGCACGATGCCGTGCATGGGGGCATAGCGAACCGCGCACTCCTGCAATCGCTTCTTGCAGAGCCGACGAATCGCCAGTCTCAACAGGGCATCCGGCAGCACGCCGCTTTCCGCCGCGGCGATGCCCACATCCACAGGCGACGTCAGGCGTGGCATGATGAACGGCGCTCCATGTCACGGGGGTTCTGCCAGGCGGCGCGCTGCCCCACCATCAGCGGGTCGCCCGCGCATTGCGGCTTGTCGAAATGGATCTGCACAACGCCCACCTGCCGTTCCTCAAACACCGCTTCGCAGTAGCACAGGTAATAGGTCCACATCCGGATGAACTCCTCCGAATAGCCGAGGGCCCGAACCTGATCGATGCGCTCGAAGAAGGTCTCGCGCCAGCGACGAAGCGTTTCGGCGTAATGGGGGGCGAAGTCTTCGAGATGCGACAACCGGAAGTCGCCCGTCCGGCCCACCGACTCCAGCATCGCCGACACCGACGGCAGGCACCCGCCCGGGAAAATGTACCGCTGGATGAAGTCGACGGACTTCAGGTACTGCCGATACCGACGCTCCGGCATCACGATCGCCTGGATCACAAACGACCCGTGCGGCCTGAGGAGGTCGTTGCACTTGCGGAAGTAGTCATCGAAGAACTGGCTGCCAACGGCCTCGACCATTTCGATCGACGCCAGCTTGTCGTACTGGCCAGTGAGATCGCGGTAGTCGCAAAGCAGTACATCAATCCGGTCGTCGAGCCCCGCAGCACTGATCCGCTCGCAGGCGACTTCATACTGCCGCTGGGAGATCGTCGTGGTCGTCACGCGGCAGCCATACCGGCTGGCCGCGTGCATGGCGAATCCACCCCAGCCGGTGCCGATTTCCAGCAGGTGGTCGTCTGACCGCAGGTGGAGTTTCCGGCAGACCCGATCGAACTTCTCCTCGGAAGCCTCCCGGAGCGGTGCATCGAACGTCCGGAACACGCCGCTGGAATACGCGAGAGTTTCGTCCAGCCACAGCTGAAAGAATTCGTTTCCAAGGTCGTAATGGGCCTGGATGTTCCGGCGGCTGCCGGCCCGGGTGTTGGCGTTCCGCAGGTGCATCAGCCGCGAGGCGATTCGGGCTCCGGTCGCCGACCACGACGACAGCCGATCGGCCGAGTCGATGTTGCGGATCATCACCCGGAACAGCGAGGTCAGGTCGTCCGTCTCCCAGCCTCCCTGGATGAACGAATCGTCCACAGCGTCCGTGCCTGCCAGCAGGATGTTGCGGTAGAACCGCGGATCGCGGATGCACAGCGTGGCGGACAGCCCTTCATCCGGCTGGCCCAGCACTGCCTCGCCATACGCGTCGGCAATGGTCAGTTGCCCGCGCGTCATTCCCGAAAGGGCCTGATGCACCAGCGAACGCGACCAGCGTTCAAGTTTTTGTCCGACAGACGATGGTCTCGGCGTGGCCTGGGCGGAAGGGGGCGTCATCATGATGCGACTGGCTCAGGGGGACGACTGTGATCCGGGGCGGGAGCGACTGCGGCTCGGGGGCGGTTCCCGGCGCCGGGATGGGGCACATAGGGAACCCCTTTCCACCACAACCTCAGGGCCTGCCAGTAGATTCCGGCAAACACCTGCAGCGTTAACAGTGGGTAGCGCGCCAGAAGACGCAGTCGCTGCCAGCGTGTCAGCGGCCGGCGGGCGAGCTTGAGGACGGCGTCGAATGGTTTGCCGCCCGACGCCTCGTTCTCGATGCGGACGGACAGAAACTCGTCCGGGACGCGGATGGTCCACTGGTAGTCCATCTCCATCCCCAGAAAGGGGGAAACATGGAACTCTTTCGCATTTCGGGCCCGCCGCACCCGGGCCTCGCCAGCGAGATCGAGTACGTAACAATGCCGCTCGTTCCACGGCGTATTCCGGACTTCGGCCACCAGCACGTCGAGTCGGTCCGACTCATCAAAAATGTAGTAGAAGCTGACCGGGTTCATCGAGAACCCGAACGAACGAAAGTTGGTCAGCAGTCGAATCGGCCCCGTCGGCCGTCGGCCGAGTCGCTGCTCGACCAGATCGCGGACCGCCTCGTCCAGGGGGATCGCTGCGTCGCCGAGGTAGTCATCTCGCCGAAACCGGGCGATGGCCGGCCAGCGTGTCGACCACAGTCCCCGCCGGCCAAAAATCGAATCCATTTCCGCCAGGTCGACGTACACCATGAACAGCCGGTAGCGAAACACATGCGCTCGCGGCGAATGACGCCGGTGGAGAACCGTGCCTTCATAAAAACAGGTGTTCATCCCCGGGCGCCCCGCGCCAGCAGGTCGGCCTCGCGAAACGTGACGGGTTTGGGTGCGGCAGCCTCCAGCGCGCGAACGGCGCGCATGGCGCTCACGACGCCGTCTTCATGGAAGCCGTTCCCCCAGTACGCCCCGCAGAACGAGGTGCGGTTGACGTTCAGCACCTCCCTGTGTCGCGCCTGGGCAGCCCCCCGCTCGACCGTGAACACCGGATGCTCGTAGTGAAAACGCCCCAGCACCAAAGCCGGGTCGATCGCGGCGTCGCAGTTCAGTGTGACGTTCACCGTCCGGCGGATGGGCAGACGCTGCAGAATGTTCATGCAGTAGGTCAACGTCGCGGGAGCGCTGCGCTCGACCTCATCACCCATCAGCAGGTAATTCCAGCTGGCCCAGGCCGCCCGGCGCCGGGGGAGCAATCGCTCGTCGGTGTGCAGCACGGCGAGATTCCTGCTGTACGGGAACGCCGACAGTAATTCGCGTTCGATCGGGCTGGGGTCGGCCAGGATCCGCAGAGCCTGATCGCTGTGGCAGGCAAAAATCACATGGTCGAAGGATTCGGCGTCGCCGGAAAATGGCTGGAGATCAACCTGGCCGCGGCCTCGGCGAACGCGGGCGACCGGACATGCCAGCCGGATTTCGACCGATCGCCCCCAGCGTCGCTGCAGGGCTTCAATGTAGCGCCGCGAGCCTCCCTTCACGACCCGCCATTGCGGGCGGTTCTTCAGGCTCAACAGTCCGTGATGGTGGTAGAACTCGGCGATGAAGCGGATCGGGAAGTCGGCGAACGTCCCCAGCGGGCACGACCAGATCGCGGCCCCCATGGGCAACAGGTAGTGCCCGGCGAATTGCGGAGAGTACCGGCCCCGTTCGAGAAACTCGCCGACGGTCTCGCGCTCGCTGCCGTCGCCCGAATGCCGCGCGGAGGTCGCCAGCGCGGTCGCGTCGCGATTGAAGCGCAGAATGTCGCGCAGCATCCGGTGAAACGACCGCGACCACAGGTTCCGGCGCTGGACAAACAGGCCGTTCAGCGATGTGCCGTTGTACTCAAGGTCTGCTGAATCGCAACGAACGCTGAAACTCATTTCCGTCGGCTGCGAGGCGACTCCCCATTCCTCGAGCCGGCGAGTGAACTCCGGATAGGTCCGGTCGTTGAACACGATAAAGCCGGTGTCGACCGCCAGCCGCTGTCTTTCGACCTCGATTTCAACCGTATTCGTGTGTCCGCCGAGGTCGGAGTTCGCCTCGAACAGTGTAACCCGGTGCCGATGTCTCAGGTCTTCAGCGGCGATCAGGCCGGAAATACCGGCTCCCACAATCGCAATTCTCATGAGACACTGACCACGAAGTGTGCCGTTCGCAGGGGCCTCCCGTCAGCCGCCCGCACCGACGGTGAACCGGAAACGTCCGTCGCGGTTAACCCGGTCGACCGCGCACTCCGGGCCGAAAACTCGTCAGGAAGGTGATTGATGACCGCCGCGAAGCTGTATCTCGTTGTTCTAATTGTCTTTCTGGTGATGGATGCGGTTTGGCTGGGCCTGCTGATGAAGGGGTTCTACAACACCGAGCTGGGTGATCTGGCGCGCCGCGACAACGGGGCGATGTCGCCGCGATGGCCGGCCGCTGTTCTGGTGTATGTCATTATTCCGCTTGGGATTGTGATGTTTGTTCGCCCGGCGATGGGATCGGCTGCCACCTGGCCGCAGGCGGCGGGCTGGGGCGCCCTGTTTGGCCTGATCGGTTACGGCATCTACGACCTCACCAACCGTGCCGTGCTGGAGCGGTGGTCCCTGAAGATGACCGTCATTGACATGGTCTGGGGGGCAACGATCTGCGGGGTCTGCGCGCTGGTTATGCGGATCGCCGAGGCGAGGCTCGCCGGAAAGTGACGAAATCTCTATCTTCAACAGGAGTTGCGTAGAACCTCCGGCTGGAAAGTGAGGTATATTCGGGCGTGGGCTCGGCCTTGAGGGCGAGGCCCGAAGGGATGGACTGTTGAACGGTGAAGCGTGTCCGGGGCCGGCTGAAGCGGTGCTTCAGTCATGGAGTTGAAGCGAATTCGCTTCGCGGCGTCAGAGGGAGCGGGAGTCGGGGAGTGCGATGATGCGCTCGCCTGTCGATCGCAGGCTCTGGTGTGGATCGGCCCGTCGTCCGTGAGTTTGTCCGACGTGCGATGTGTCGTCCTGTCACCGGGCCGGCCATCGCCGGGGTGAGTCGTTCGCATGAATCTGCGTCATCCGAAAGTGATCCGGCTTGGCGGGTGGGGGGCCCTGGTTGCCACCTTGCTGGCAGTCTCGGCCGGAGCATTTCTCGCTTTCAGCTTTTTTCAGTCGGGCAATCTGCTCAACGCCGGACTCGCCGGCGGCATCACGCTCGCCACGGCGGCCCTCGGTGGTTTGCTGACCTATCTGGCCTTTGTGTTCGCTTCCATGACTGCCGGACAGACTCCGGCCGTCAGCGAGGCTGCTGCGGAAGAACCGCCCCTGTCTGCGCCGATCTCGGACGAGCCGGTCGAGCAGGTGCGCGTCGAAGTCGATGCGGCCCCGGCTCCTGACCTCTCGGAAGAAGCGCTGCCGGTCTTCCAGGCGGCGTCGCTGTCCGACGATGGACCCTGGACCGCCGCTCCGACCAGCGTGGATGAGTCAGAAGCCGAACTGCTGGTGGTGCCGCCGCCGCTTTCCAGCCCCGAGGAAAGCGATCAGCTGGTCGCCGAACTGACCATCCCGGACGAAAGCTCGGACGCTCTCGACTCCCGGATGGATCTCCCGGTGACGGTCGATGGCGTCGCCCTCGATGCCGCGGCGGATGATCTGCTGGAAACCTCTGACGACGCCGCGTCCGCCGTCGAAGAGCCGGACGTTGCAACTGCCGTCCAGCCGCATCTGGAGTCGTCAACGCTGGCCGTTTCGTCGGCCCTTGTTCAGACCGACGAAGTGGAAACGATCGGCGCCGACTCGGAACCTGATCTGTTGATCGGGAGCTCCGCTCCGACAACGGCGGTTCCTTCGCCTGCAGACGCCTTCCCGGAGATCTTCAAGAGTTCGCCGAAGACCTCAGCACCGGCTGCCGCCGCACCAGCGCCGCAGGCTCCCAGAACACCCGCGCCGGCTGCGGCGAGCCGGACGATGGATGCCGCTCCGAGGGAGGCCTCTGAGCAACCCGCGGCCGAGACCCTGCCGCCGATGTCCATGGAGGATCTGCCGGCTGCTGCGGAACTGCCTGAGATGGCGGCGATTCTCACTCCCACCGCTCCCAGCGCCGGCGCGCTGCCGACCGAGATTCCCGACTTCTTCCTGAAGATGCCCACTGGTCGGGCCATGCCGACCGCGAAGGCGCCGCTCGTTCCGAAGCCGGCGCCGCCAGTGGCCCCGCGGCAGGTGGCTGCTGCCAAACAAGTCTCCATCGCACCCGCCGCCGTCCGAATCGTCGATTCCTCGACCATTCACCAGGAGGCGGAAGAGGAGCTGATGACGATGACGACCATTCCTGATGACTGGCCGTCCTGAACCGGGCGATACTGAGCCGGTCTGTGCGGGCGCGGGTGCGGGTTGCACCCTCAATCGTTGCCCGCTGACTCGTCATTGAGGCCCGCTGCTGATTCTGACGACGTCGCGCACCATTCAGGTGTGCCAGCTGCTCACCGAGTCGGTCTCGAAGTAGTAGTCGTCCGGCGACTCGAGCTGCATGGCCACCAGCTCGCCGTCGATATCCAGCAGGGTCAGCTTGTGGTCACCCAGGATCAGCGTCTCGCCAACTTCCAGTTCGATCTCAAGCGGTTCCACTCATTCGCTCCGTCGCATGAACGCCTGCGGCCTTCGCTGGCATACCACGCGGCCATCCTCGACCGCGTTCCTGCGGCAGGGTTATATCGCTTGGGCAACCGTCGAACAATCACTCTGGCAGGCGAGTTTTCAGGATGCAGAGGATGCCGATGCAGCATTGCGGCGGCGCGCGCGCAGCATGGTCCAGCGCGTCGCCAGCAGGCTGGCCAGTCCAGCGCCGATCCATCGCACCGGGCCCTTTTCAAAGACCACGACGGCGTTGAATGCGATGAACAGCATGCCGGTGTGCAGAACGATGTCGATCCCGCCTGGACGCCGCGCGTACTGAAGGGGCCGCCAGCGCCACCAGAAGGCATCCGCCGTCCAGGCCGCCATGAACAGATAGTTCACATGCAGTCCCTCGGCGACGCCGCTTTCAAGACGCGTCTGCTCCAGCGCCCGCTGCTGCGACCAGTGATGCACGAAGTGAAACGCAGACGCCACATGGACCAGCAGTGCAGCGCAGGCCCAGGTCCACAACTCGCGCGCGAGCCGGCCGCGCCGCGTCTCGGCCTGCCAGTCCGCAGGCGACATCGACGACATCAACCACAGGGCCGCCGCGTACAGCAGCAGCGCCGCATGAATCGTCGTCTGCACGAGTCGATCAGTCCGTTCCGACAGGCACAGAGTCGCCACGCAGGTCAGCACCACCGCCAGTGGGCAGATCCACCGGATTGCGAAGTCGGCGATCGAACCGGAAGCAGGCGACGGCATGGTGCAGTCGGGTCGAATCACAGGGCTTCGCTTCTGCGTCCGCCACGGGGGACTCAGACCGATGCTGTCTGCTGGGCCAGCATCGGGAAGGATGCACGAACGGTCTGGTCGCGTCCACCATGCTTGGCCTGATACAGCGCCTGATCGGCCGTCTCGACCAGCAATTCTGGCAAGGCGTCTGCACCGCGCAGCGTCGTCACTCCCAGGCTGGCGGTCACGCGGCGCAGCGACCAGCGGAACTCGCCTATCGAGCGGCGCAGACGCTCGGCGACCAGCAGGGCCTCGGCCGCGTCCGTTTCCGGAAGAATGACCGCGAACTCTTCCCCGCCGATGCGCGCGGCAATGTCGATTTCCCGCACTCCTTCTTTCAGCAGCCAGCCGACGTTTCGCAGCGCGTCGTCGCCGGCCGGGTGGCCGAAGGCGTCGTTGTATGACTTGAAGTGATCGACATCGAGCAGGATCAGGGATAGCGGACGATCGTGCCGGGCGGCCGACTGGCATTCTTCATTCAGCCGGTCATGAAACGCCCGGCGATTGGCGAGGGTGGTCAGTCCGTCGGTCGCCGCCAGCAACTGCAGTTGCCGATTGGCGGCCTCGAGCTGCTGATGCGCCTGCTCCAGCTTCTGCGCGGTGATTTTTCGGGAAGTGACATCGCGAAAAATCATGCGAATGCGGTTTGTCGCGCCGGTCGAACTGCGGCAGCTGAAGCTCCCTTCCACATCCACAACGTTCCCATCCGGCGTCACGATCTCCAGTTCGATGCCATTGAGCACTCCGGCCTCTGGAAGCACATCCAGCACATGCTCGAACACCTCGCGCGAATTGGCGTGCAGCAGGTCGGCCAGAGGCAACTCGCTCACGTCCCCCGAGGCCCCGATCAGGCCGGCCCACGCCTTGTTCGTAAACAGCAGCCGCCCGCTGGCGTCGGTGACGGCGACGAGGTCGCTGACGTTGTCGAACAGGTCCCGGAACCGCTCGTCGCTTTCGATCCGTTCCGCCAGCGAGCGTTGCCGCTCGTTCACGACCGCCGACAGCACCAGCCCCGACATCGCGGCCGTGAGGTTGAAGACCTGGATGAACACCGCCCGGAACTCGATCGGCTCAATGCGTCCGATCGGGCCTTCGCCGCGCGCGGTGTACCACACGGCGATCACGGAGAGGACGACGTTGCCGATCGCCACGCCGCCCGTGCCGGCCCGCAGCGCCAGCCACAGCGAGAATGGAACCGTCAGATAGGCGATCGGTCGCTCGCCCACATGGAAGATCAGCCAGGCCGCGAGCGCCATGGCCGCGATTGCGCCCGCGCTTTCAGCGAACCGGGCCCACATTCGGGGGCACTGCGGTGGACGCCACCCCTGCACGATCTTCCAGAACAGCGGGAAAAACACGATTTCACCCACCGTCACCGACACCCACCATTCGCGAAACGGATTGATCCACGACCCGCCGAAGCCGATCTGCAGCACCGTTGCGCCCACCAGGGCTGAGGCCGGTCCGCTGCAGACTGTGACGATCAGCGCCAGCCCCACAACGTCGCGGAGCGTCAGCAGTCCATCGGGGAACAGTCGGTACCGCCGCGCGGCCCACGCCGCCGTCAACGCCTCGACCGAGTTGGCGGCGCAGAAACCAAGGCTGACCAGCAACCGCTGCTCATGAAAAACGACGTCCGACAGCATGTTCGCCGCACAGGCGCTGGCGATGATCCAGCGGCGGGTCGCCCCGTTCGGCGAGGCCAGGATTGCCGCGAGGTACAGGCCGCTGGGAGGCCAGTAGATGGCGAATTCGCCGTACTCGCCGCGCAACGCCAGCAGATGGCCGAGTTCCGCCCCGAGAAAATAGGCGAGTCCAAACAGAAACAGCCGCCCGAGGCGGCTTTCGACGAATCTGTACTGACTGCCTGCGGCCGACATCTGCGGTCGCAACTCCTGCTGCCGGCAAGCATGAATGGGCGGCCCGCACTGACCAGTGCCGCCCGCTGAGAACATCGAACGATGTCCGTTTCTCTTTTCGGCAGAGGAACAGCGTTCCGTGGGCGCGTCTGCGCATTTTCTATCGACCGGGTGCGCATTCAGGTCAACCCCCGGAGCGGACGCACCGGAACAAAAAAAGCAGGCAGAACGATTGTGACGATCGTTCCGCCTGCCCACGGGCATTCTGAAACGAATCCGGTCGGCCGGGAATTAATTGCTGGAGGGATTCGCCCCGGCGTTGCGCTGACCACGCCGCCGGCCGCCGCCGGCTCCGCCTCCATTCGGCGGGCCATTCGACGCCACCTCCTTCGCATCGGTCGACGGCAGACGGCCCTGATGCTCGGTTTTGACCGCCGCATGGGCGCGATCCCCGGCCACGTTAGTCCACTCAAACTCGTCGTCGGAATGGTCGTACAGTTCTTCGCTGCCATCGGCGTAGCGGATGTACCGCCAGCGTTCCGACCGCACGGAGTGGTTTCGGAAGCCGTGCGTCGTCAGTGCCGCGTGGTCCCACGGGGCCGAGGGGGCGACCAGCAGCGGCTTGATGCTGACCCCCTCCACATGCCCCGGCTTCTCGACCGCGGCCAGTTCGCACAGCGTGGGGTAAATGCTCATCAGGTCCACCGGACGATGGCACACGCCGCCCGCACGGGAGACGCCCGGCGCCACCCAGATGAACGGCATCCGACAGGCCTCTTCCCACAGGGCGAACTTCCGCCAGTGGTCTTTTTCGCCGAGGTGCCAGCCATGGTCGCCCCACAGCACAATGATCGTATTGTCGCGATGCGGGCTTTTTTCGAGCGCCGCGACGACCCGCCCGACATTCATGTCGAGGTAGTTGATCGTGGCCAGATACGCCTGCACCGCTTCTTTCCAGCGGCCAGACTCAACCATCTGCCGATGGTCGCCGTTGGGCTTCGCCATCTGGATGCCGGCGGACGGCACGTCGCTCAGGTCATCCTCGCGGTACGGAGGAAGCTGAATCGTATCGAGGGGGAACTTGTCGAAGTACTTCTGCGGAACATTCCAGGGCATGTGCGGCTTGTGAAAGCCGCAGGCGATGAAGAACGGTTTGTCGTGCTGCTGATTGATCCGCTGGATGGCGTAGTCCGCGATCTTCCAGTCTTCGAGGTCTTCATCCTTGCAGTCGAGCGGTGCGAACTTGATGCCGCCGACGCCGTCATTCTGGCCGGGAGCGGGCTTCGGATCTCCCGAGGGCTTCAGATAGTCGTCCCACTCAGTCTTGCGGTCGAAGCCGCCGTGATAAATCTTGCCGCTGGCATACAGCCCGTAGCCTGCCTTCCGGAAGGTTGCATTCAGCGTCAGTTCGGGAGCGATGTGCGGTCGCCAGTCGTTCGAGTTGAAATAGACGCCGCTGGTCGAGGGTCGCAATCCGGACATCAGCGCCGCGCGCGACGGGTTGCAGGCGGGCGCGGCGCAGTAGGCATGGGTAAAGGTGACGCCCCGGGCGGCGAGGGCGTCGAGGTTGGGGGTTTTTGTCTGGCTGTTGCGTCCCAGGTGGCCGACCCAGTGGTTCAGGTCATCAACCGCGATGAACAGGATGTTCGGTTTGTCCGCCGCATGCGCCGCGGACGACAGGCCCGATGTCGCCGCCAGCGATGGAAGGAACAACAGCACAAAGACCGCGAGAGCGCGTGGCATCGGCAGAGGTTTCCTGAGTGAAGGAACAGCACAGGGCCGCAGAAGTGCGGTCCCTGGAAACTGGGACGCGGATGCCCCCCAGTTTATTTAGCCGCGCCGGCAGTTTCAGCTTCGGGAGACTTCCAGCCCCCCGGCGCGCGGCCTCCCAGTTCTTCATAAACCGCCGGTTCCAGCGGAATGCCCTCCGCCAGAATGCGTTCCGCCCGCAACGCATCTTCCTCGCCGGGAAACCGCACCTGCCCACTCGACTCGCCGCAGCAGCGCTGGCGAATTTCGTCCATGGATGTGCACAGCTCCTTCGCCAGCCGCTCAGGATCGACGAATGACGCCGGGTCGAAGGCCTGAAAGAAATGCTGCGAGTCTTCAGCGCTGCCCGGCCGCTTCTTGCGAACCGGCAACTTGCCCCCTGCCAGTCCCCCCGTGAGCACCGAACAGACGAACGACAGGCCAAACCCGCGCGGCCCAGCCATCGGCAGCAGCGTGCGCGCACTTTCCGGATCGCACGTGGGGTTCGACTGTTCGTCCACCGCGGCGCCCGGCGGCAATGCCGCGCCGCATTTCTTCGCCTGCTCCACATCGCTCCAGCTGAGCGCGCCGCACGAAAAGTCGACGACGAACGGCGTGCGGCCCGGAATGGGAATGGCCCAGGCCAGCGGATGATTTCCGACGGCAGGCTGATTCGACCCCGCGGCCGCGACGGTCGCTCCCCCCGTGCTGGATGTGACGAACCCGATCAGCCCTTCCCTGGCCGCGAGCAGGGCGAAAATCGATGCCGCCCCGAGCGTCTGGCTGTTGCCGACCACCGCCGTTCCAACGCCGACCTGCCTGGCTTTGGCAATCGCCGCTTCCATGCCCTTGGTGGCCGCGACCGGGCCGGCGGCGCGGCTTCCGTCGAGAACCGAAATGGCCGGAGTCTCGTGAATCGTCATCACCCGGCCGCGAGGATCGATGTCGCCAGCCGCGACGGCGTCCAGCAGCCTCAGCGCCGACGCCACTCCATAATAGTGCTGCTCGCGGAGGTCGGCGTCGATGAGCCGCTGAGCCAGCACCTCGGCATCGAAGCGGTACAGGCTCTTCGAGATGAACAGCCGCGTCAGCAGATCACGCGCGGATTCGACAGGAACTGCGATCACGATGACGATCTGCCTTGAACTCGGAGGGAAGGTCAGTGGTTGGTCGGCAAATTGTACTCGTCGCCTTCACGAACGAAAAACCGGCGCAGCGACGGCGCCCCAGGGCCCATCCCGTCACTTCCGATTCCGCTTTCGGGACCGCACGACGCGCGGACACTGCGGTTCAGTGCCGCGGCGATGAACATACGCCAGATTGCCCGATTTGACATCTGCTCGCTGACAATTCCCGCCCTGCTGCAGGGCCGGTATGATGAATCGCTGTCGGGTCAAGTCATCGAGAATGGGAGAATGACCGTGCGGAACTGGTCGGATCGTGGAAGTTCCTGGTTGATCGCGGGCGTGGTGTTGGGAGTGGCGCTGGCCAGCTACTGGCCCCATGAGCCAGTTGCCTACGCCCAGGCGGCGGCCGAGGCAGACAAATTCGCTCTCTGCACCGTGAATACGAACGTCGGCGATGCCGACGCCATTTTCGTGCTCGACTATACGACTGGCCGGCTGATCGGCGCGACGTTCAATAACAAGGTCAACCAGTTTTCGCAGCCGATGATCCGCAACCTCGCGGCCGACTTCGGTCTGACGGAGTCGGGCACGTTTCTGATGGTGCCCGGGTTTGTGAACGCGCGCGGCCGCGGCGCCCAGCCGGCGACCGGCGGCATCTATGTCGCTGAACTGACGACCGGCAAGCTGGTGCTGTACGGGTTCATCAACGTCAGCCAGGGAACGCGCGTTCCCCAGGAACTGAGCGTGCTGGGCATGTTCCCGTGGCGGACGGCGAGCTAAGCCCGCCGCGCCTGAATCTGCAGACGCAAGCACACGATGGCCCGGTCGCTGGACTGGGCCATTCTGCATTGCTTCGCGTCGTCTGTTCCCCCGCTTCTTCCTCCTTCACCGCCCGCATCCGTCATGCTGCCTGGAATCAAACAGTTTCGTCTGGACGGCAAGGTCGCGATCATTACCGGCGGCTCCAAAGGTCTGGGCCTGGCCATGGCGGAAGGGCTGGCATCCGCCGGGGCCGCGGTCGCGTTGGTGAGCCGCAAGGTTGATGAGGCGGCTGCGGCGGCCGAGCAGGTGGCCCGCGAATACGGCACGCGGGCCATTGGCATCGGAGCCGACGTGACGGACAACGACGCCGTCAAGCGAATGGTCGACCGCACGATCGGTCAGCTCGGGGGCGTGCACATCCTGATCAACAACGCCGGGATCAATATCCGTGGACCGATCGACGAACTGACGTATGACGAATTCCGGCAGGTTCAGGAAACCAACGTCTCCGGGCCGTGGCTGTGCGCTCGCGCAGTGACGCCGTTTTTCAAAGAGCAGAAGTCCGGTCGGATCGTGAACCTGGCGAGCACGCTGGGCGTGGTGGGCCTCGCGAATCGGACTCCCTATGCCGCCAGCAAGGGGGCCGTGGTCCAGCTCACACGGGCGCTGGCGCTCGAACTCGCGCCGTTCAACGTCACCTGCAATGCCATCTGTCCCGGCCCGTTTCTGACGGCGATGAACGAGCCGATCGCCCACACTGAAGAGGCCAAAAAGTTCATCGTGGGGGCTGTCGCCCTGAATCGCTGGGGTAAACTCGAAGAAATTCAGGGTGCCGCCATTTTCCTTTCGTCCGACGCCTCCAGCTTCGTGACCGGCAGCCTGCTGACGGTGGATGGCGGATGGACAGCCCGGTGACGTTGCGCAGCAATTCGACTCGCCTTCTGCGCTGGTGCATGTTCGTCCTTCTGCTGCTGGCCGCGGGTTGTGGCCGCCGGGTGGAAGAACGGCATCGCGCCGTGTTCGATTTCGCCGATCGGAACCGCGACGGTGCGGTCTCGCAGGCCGAGTTCACCGCCACGCACCCCGAACTGAACGCACGGGCGCAGCAGCGCGACTTCGAACGGGCCGACAGGAATGCCGATGGTCAGCTCGACTTCGAGGAGTTTGAATCGACGCTCGATGCGTGGCATCGCGTGTTCTGGGGGCTGGGAATTTTCTCGGCGCTTTCCTTCGTCGGGTCGCTTGTCGCCATCCCGGTCGTGGTGGCGCGTCTGCCGGTCGATCACTTCGTCGCCCCGCACGAGGCCGCCGACTGGGTTTCAAGCTCGTTCCTGCGACGGGGCTGGCTGGTGCTCAAAAACCTTCTGGGAATCATGCTGATCTGCGGCGGGATCATCATGCTTGTTCTTCCGGGGCAGGGAGTGCTGACCATTCTGCTCGGAGTCGCGCTGACGGACATTCCCGGGAAGTGGCGACTGATGCGTGCACTCGCGCGGCGGCCCAACGTCATGAAGGCTCTGAACTGGATGCGGCAGCGCGCCCGCAAGCCGCCGTTGTTGCCGCCCCACTCGAAGGACACCCGGCTGGAACGGCCAGTGCTGTCGTAACCAGTGCTGTCGTAACCGGGCAGGGGCGTGAATGTTTGCCGGGATCGGGGTAGTCCGGCTGCACGATCGCTGCAACACTCGGAAGACTCCCTTTGTCGAACCCTGCACCGCGAGCACCATGTCTTATCTGCCCATCGAAAACTACGGCGTCATCGGGAACCTGCGGACCGCGGCGCTGGTGGGCATCAACGGCTCCATCGACTGGCTGTGCCTGCCGAATTTCGATTCGCCGAGCGTCTTCGGGGCGATTCTGGATGACGCGAAAGGGGGGCGGTTCAGCATCTCCAGCCCCTGCGATCATGCCCGGCGAAAACAGTTCTACTGGCCTGCGACCAACGTCCTGGTCACCCGCTTTCAGAGCGATCGGGGAGTTGGCGAACTGATCGATTTCATGCCGATCGTCGCCGATGGCAAGGCGCTGCGCGATCAGGTCATCCGGCAGGTGAAGGTCTCACGCGGGGAAATGACGTTCGACCTCATCTGCGAACCGGCGTTCGATTACGCCCGCGGTCAGCATGTCACGACGGTCGCCGGCGACGCCGCGTGGTTTCAGTGCGGAGACCTGACGCTGTGCCTCGTGTCGCGCGTCGAGTTGCAGCAGACGAAGCAGGGGGTCCGGGCGTCGTTCACGCTGAAGGAAGGGGAATCGGCCGAGTTCGTGCTGCGCGTCATTCCCGATCAGGACCTTGGCCAGCACTGCCAGACGACGCATGAGGTGGAAGCCCAGTTCCGTTCGACCGTCGACTACTGGCGGCGGTGGCTGTCGAAGTGCACCTACTCCGGGCGCTGGCGGGAATGGGTCGAACGCTCTGCGCTGGCCCTCAAGCTCATGACATTCGAGCCGACCGGCGCCATCGTGGCCTCGCCCACCTGCAGCCTGCCGGAAGGCATCGGCGGCGTCCGCAACTGGGACTACCGGTACACCTGGATCCGCGACGCCGCGTTCACCGTTTATGGATTCCTGCGCATTGGCTTCACCGATGAAGCCCTGGCCTTCATGCACTGGCTGGAAGAACGCGTGAAGGACTCCCAGTGGGGCGACGACGGGCCGCTGCAGATTGTGTACGGCATCGACGGCCGGCACGATCTGGAGGAATTCACACTCGATCATCTCGAAGGCTATCGCGGGTCCAAACCGGTTCGCATCGGCAACGGCGCGGCCAAACAGCTGCAGCTGGACATCTACGGAGAACTGTTCGACTCGGCCTATCTCGTCAACAAGTATGCCACTCCCCTGTCGTACGACGCCTGGCGCTCGGCGCGGCGGATGCTGAACTGGCTGTGCGACAACTGGAAACGCGGGGACGAAGGGATCTGGGAAGTTCGCGGCGGCCGGCGGCAGTTCGTGTTTTCCAAACTGATGTGCTGGGTCGCGTTCGACCGCGGAGTCCGGCTGGCCGACAAACGCTCCTTTCCTTCCGACCGCGACCGATGGCTGGCCGCCCGCGATGAGGTTTACGAAGAGATCATGGACAAGGGCTGGTGCGAAGAACGGAATGCGTTCACGCAGTCGTACGGGTCCGAAGCGCTGGACGCCTCCAATCTCATCATGCCGCTGACGTTCTTCATGGCGCCCAGCGACCCGCGCATGCTGAGCACCATTGACGCCATCAAACGCCCCGTCCGCGATGGCGGCCTGGCCTCGGACGGGCTGATTTTTCGATACATCCCCGAACAGGCGAACGATGGCATCGAGGGGGACGAAGGCGCGTTCAACATGTGCACGTTCTGGCTGGTGGAAGCCCTGACCCGCGCCGGCCGGACCGACCCCGCCCGGCTGGATGAAGCCCGGCTGCTGTTCGAACGCATGCTGGGCTATGCCAATCACCTGGGCCTGTACGCCGAAGAAACCGGGTTTGGCGGCGAAGCGCTCGGAAACTTCCCCCAGGCGTTCACGCACCTGGCCCTCATCAGCGCGGCGTTCAACCTCGACCGCGCCCTGGGCCGGGGATGAGCGGCTTCCCCGGAGTGGGATGCGGCGAGGGCCAGGTCGCCGGGCCGCGGTGGTTTCGATTGCGAGCAATCGGTGCGATTCGCTGGTATTCTCGCGGCTCACCATTCTTTCTTTGAGCAGGGTTCATTGTGGCCATCGAAAGTTTTCAGATTCCGTGCGAGTGCGGCCGGGACGTTGAGGTTGGCATTCACCAGTGCGGCCTGGAAACGGGCTGCCCGGGGTGTGGGAAGCGGTTTCGCGTGGCGGACCTCAAGACGCTGCGGGCGCGGTCGGGAGATCCGTATCCGACGCTGGCGTCGATCCGCAAAATCCAGAAGGCCATCGCCGATCGTCTGGCGCCGTTTGATGGGCGGTGCGTGAAATGCCGGGCCGAGGCGACGACGGAAATTCCGGTCCTGTTCTGCGAACTGCGGGAACGGTTCGTGACCGATCACGGAGGGTTTCGACTGGGAGTGACCGGGCTGAGAAAGGTGGTCGGCGAGAGCGAGGATGTGATGGAGGAAACGGAGATTCCGATCAGCCTCTGCGACCAGTGTGCCGCAGAGTTTGAAGCGAGCAAGCCCGCGGCCGCGGTCAACTGGATTGGCCAGCTGGCGGGCCTGATCGCTGTGGCGGCGGTGTTCCAGCTGGTTTTTCAGATGTGGCAGTTCACCCTCGTCGCGCTGGGGTTGTTCACCGTCCGGATCTGGCGCTGGCGGCAGACGTCGTACGCACGGGAGCTGCGGCGTCCGAAATGGCTGGAACCGTGGATTGCGAAGGTGCGGTGGTTTCCGGAAGCGATCCGGGATGCGATGGAGTGTTCGTTGAGCGTGGGTCCGCCCCGGCCAGTGCGGAAGGGGGAGTGATGCGGCACCTTACATCCGTCCGACGGCGGCTGGCGATGAGATGTTGCCTGGTGATGAACCCGCGCTTATGACGGGCTTACTGTTGATCGACAGCGGTCGCGATAACGGCCCTGTTCGGACCATCGCCTTCCGTGCGGGCGCTCAATTCTGCCTGGTGCCGATACAGGATCGCAAGAAGTTCGTCGTCATCGATGTCAACAAGATGCTTTCCAAGATGGGCATCTGTTAAAAAGTCGAGGTGCGAAAGGATCTGACCGAGTCGCACGCTCGGGGACAGCTCGCAGATTTCCGACAGAACTGTCAGGGCCTCGTGTCTGGTCTCGGTCATGGCAGGAGGTCTCCGATCGTCGGCAGCATGGCAACTGCTGTGGGAATTCGTCCTATGATTTCGACGGTCAACAATGTCCCCGGACACAGTTTTGCGATGCGGACCGCGCGTGTCATTCCATTATAGATGACGAGTGCTCCGTCCGAGCCTTCGTAGACCCAGAGCGGAGGCATTCCACGTGTGGACGTGCCGAACAGTGCGATTTGCCGAGTGAGCTTCGTCGGGTCGGCTCCGTGACGCCTCGATGATGGCGCATGAAGTGTTCGAGGATCGACGTTACAGATTCGAGGCACAGTGAGGCCGCCGACGGACCTGTCGGGTGCGAGGGGGATGGGCAGCAAAATCAGGCGGGTTTTACGGCTTCCATGTGCGCGGTTGGACGGCCTTGCGCTCAGGGACGACCTGCTTTCGCCAGAGCAGACCTGGCGACCGGCCTCGGAACGGCCTTACCGCTGAGAAACTTGTGATCCCATCGGCAGCTCGGGGCTCGTCATGTCGGGCTTGCGGGCGAGCAGTTCGCTGAGCTGGAAGGCGTGGTACGGCTGGTCGGCGGCGGGCTGTTTGTCCGTGGTGGCGTTCGAGACCCAGAATCTGGTCGACTTCGGCTCGAACAGCACGTTGTGCAGATTCGACTTCATCGCCACGCCGCGGTCCATCAGCCGCAGGGCCGACTCGGCCGTGAACGTGCCGAACCCGTTTTCGACGCGGTTGACGAGTTCGTGGTAGCGGTCGCCAGCCGAGAGGAGCGCGCAGTCTTTGACGGGGCGGGGGAGCTTCGGGTCGGCCTGGCCCGGCTCGATGACGGTCATGACGTTCCAGGAGGCTTCCATGCCGACGGCCCGGTTTGTCTTCCCATCGGCGACGACGTAGTAGTACTCGCAGGTGCGCGGCGTTTCGCGGTAGATCTTCAGTACGTCATCCAGGGTGTGCCCCCGTTCGAGGGCATCGCGAACCAGGAAGGCCATGGGCATGCCGGACCAGTGTCCGAGTCCGCCGCCCCCCATTTCACCGATGGAAACATGTGCGGCGTTCATGCCCGTCACGCAGCCGACGAAGCCAGCGTAGGAGACGTTGACGAACGGGATGCCGCCGGTTGGCTCGGCGACGATGACGACCGCGTGGTCCTGCAGGCCCCAGTCGATGGCGTAGTCGAGGACGCGTCCGTGGTAAAGGGTGCCGTCTTTCGTGGCCGAGTTCATGATGGCGAACCCGCTGCAGTGGAACATTTCGGGGATGAAGTTGGCGACGCGGGCTTCTTCGGGTTTGATCTCCGCTCCGGCGGCGAGGCCGGCGATTTCCTCGACGAAGCGTTCGGGGACGAACGGCTTCTGGATTTCGATGATCGACTGGATGGCGTCGCGAGGTTTGACTTCGATCGGCCCGAACTTCACGAGGGTTTTGGCGCCTTCGACGTTCAGGATGCGATCGAGATTGGTGCGGACGTGTTCTTTCAGCAGGGCGCCATGCTGGTAGCCCATTTCGTAGGGGCTGCCCTTCAGGTGCAGCACGGGCAGGCCGTTGACGGTTTCCAGCCACCCCTCGCCGCAGCGGGCGGTCGTCTGGGCGTGGAGGTCGAGAAGCGTGGTCGCAAGCAGGGCGACAACGCAGACAATTCGCAGTGCAGTCCGAAGCATGGCGTGAAACCCGTCGACAGGAGCACAGGGAGAATGGCCGCAGGGATCTGCGAACAGCATAGCTTCGGCGGGGCGGTTCGTCGCCAGTGGAGTGTTCGAGACCGGTTTTCGGAGTTCTGTCCCGGACGGCTGGTTCCCGCCCGGGAACATCTGGCGAGAACGCGGCCGAGGCTCTTTCACCGGCGGCCGATTGCGATAGACTCGCGGGACTTCACGACCCCGGCGCCCGGGGAAATCGGGTCGGGACCGACAGTTGCGGCCGAGGGGCGCGCCCCTCGGCCGGGATGAATTGCGCGCGTGCAGGCGGCATCGCGCGTTCCTGATGTGTTCAAAGTGTGGCATGAAGCGTCTCCTCCATCGACTGGCACCGATCCTCATCCTTGCGGTGACCGCCGGCTGCTGCTGGCTGCTGTACCGACAGTTGCGGGAGTACAACCTGGCCGATATCCGGCAGGCGTGGAACGAGCTGCCGTCGTCGGCGCTGTGGCAGGCCGCCGGTCTGGCGCTGCTGAGCTACGTGGTGCTGATCGGGTACGACTTCCTTGCAGTGCGGTCGATTGAACACCCGCTGCCGATCCGGAAGATTGCATTCGGCTCGTTTGTCGGCTTTGCGATCAGTTACACGCTGGGGGCGCTGCTGGGGGGGACGTCCGTCCGCTACCGGATGTATTCATCGTGGGGGCTGACGACGGTCGAAATCCTGCGGCTGCTGGTCACCGTGGGGATTACGTTCTGGCTGGGCGTTTTCGCGCTGGGGGGAGCCCTGTTCGTCATCGCTCCGTTCGACGTTCCGGCGGCGCTGGTCGCGGAGACCGGCCTGCCACGAACCATTGAACCGCTGGGATGGATCCTGCTGGGCCTGACCGGAATTTACTTCGCCATCGCCGGCTTGTGGCGGACACCCGTGACAGTGCAGGGGAACAAGATCAAGCTGCCCGGGCTGCGGATGTCGCTGGCCCAGGTGTTTGTTGCGGCGATCGATTTTGCCGTGGCGGCCGGGTGCCTGTTCGTGCTGCTTCCCGAGGACCTGCCGCTGGGGTATTCGCGGTTTCTGGCGATCTACATGCTTGCCTGGGTGGCCGTGGTGACGACCCACGCGCCGGGGGGCGTGGGGGTGTTCGATGTGGTGATTGTGTCGCTGACGGCCGAGTCGCGCAAAGACGCCGTGCTGGTTGCGCTGCTGGTGTACCGGGTGATCTACTACCTGATCCCGTTCTTCATCGCGGTGCCGATGTTCCTCTTGCACGAGGCGACGATCCGGGGATCGAAAACGAACCGGCTGGTGATGCGCCTGTTTGGCGAGAACGCGCTGTCGGGACCGGTGCAGATTCCGACCGAGGTGGAAAAACGCCCGTAGCTTATCGCAGCCGCGCCGGTCCGGCGGTGGCGCGCTCCACCAGGGCGGGAAAACGCGGATCGCTGTGCAGCGAGAGTAAGTCGGGGTCTTTCTTCAGCAGCGTCAGTTCGTCGTCGGTTCCGCCGAAGCCCATGTCGAGCGACTGCTGCAGGTTCTGAAAGGCCTGGTCGCGCAGTTCGGCTGCCCGGCGATCACGTTCCGGACTGGCCGGCCGGTTCAAAGTCACTTCGAGCGCCCGCGCGAACGCGCAGGCCGTGTTGTAGGCGAAATTCGAGTTGTTGGCGAAGAATCGTCGCGACTGCTGCAGCCAGTCGAGAGCTTCTGTGTCGCGTCCGAGCATGACGTACGCGATCGCCGCGCCTGTCAGCGAAATCTCGTCGTACGGGTTGAGTTCCATGGCCGCCTCAAAATCGCTGGCGGCCCGGGCCCATTGAGAACGCCGCAAACGCAGATTGCCGCGACCCCGGTAAACCTGGGGGAGCAGTCGATCCAGTTCGACCGCCCCTTCGAACAGCTTTTCGGCTTCCGCCAGATCGGCCGGCGAGGCGGGGATCTGGCTTTCCATCACCAGCAGGGCGGTGTCGGCTACGTCAGCCGCGGGCGAACGCGACCAGTAGTTGGCGAACGCGATTTCCGCCTGTGTTCTCAGCAGAGCATTGCCGCCGTCGCGAAACTCGCAGAGGGCGTCGATGGCGGCGGGGCTTCCGATATTCGAGAGGGCGGTCAGCAGGTCTTCACGGTTCGGCAGACTTTGCGTGCGAACTGCATGGCGCAGGGCGGCGGCCGCGTCGTCCGAGCCATCGTGCACCAGGACCTGGCGGGAGAGCTCGGAAAGATGCGACTCGCCTGACGCCACCATCCGCATGGCGATGGGCAGCGCCCGCTCGGGGTCTTCCCGCCAGACATGGCCAAGCACCTGACTTTGCTCGGGAGGAGTGAGCGAATCGAAGACCTCGGTCAGAATGCTGGTCGCCTCGGAGCCGCCAATTCGCGTCAATTGTTCGATCAGCAACGAGCGATCGGGAGTTGCGGCCTTCGCGCCGTGCAAGCGTGCGGCAAACAATGCAACGAATCGCGCGTCGCGCGTCTCGGAGGCGATGTCCAGCGCCAGGCGGTCGGAAACGCCCGATTGCAGCCGTCGCAGGGCTTCTTCAATCGCGAGCGTCCGCAAATGCTGGTCGCCCGCTTCGAGTCGCTTTGCGGCAGCCTGCAGCGCCGCATTGCGAATCTCGCGGTTCGGTGATGCGAACGCTTCCTGAAACAGGCGGACTGTTTCCGGCGATCGGTCGGCGCTGATGGCGCTGAGCGCCAGGTGGCGGGCTTCATTCGATCCGCTGCGGGCGGCTTCACGGATGCGGGAAGCGAACGCCGGATTTCGCGACTGAATCTGCAGTCGCAGCAGAGTGAGTTCAGGGATTGCCGTGGGGCCGTCGGCCGCTTCGACGCCGGCGGCCACCGTCCGTGCGGCGCGGGCACTCAGGAGCGCCGCCAGCGCGCTCTCCGCCGACTGCGGAGACCCGGACCGGACAGCCGTCTGGAGCATCTGCCGGGCGTCGTCCGTGTCGAACCGCGCAATCAGGCTGCAGGCGGCCTGGCGGACCGCTTTGGACGGATCGTCGATCCACGGCTCGATCTTGGGCAGGTCGATGGCGCGAAAGGCGTGGGCGCCGCAGGCCAGCGCGGCCGCCCGGCCGCGCGGGTCGCCCTGCTCGAGTTCCTGCAGCACGACGCGCCGAGCGGCCACGCGGTACGGGGCCCAGAGAGCTTCCGCCAGCGCCGCTTCGATTTCGTCGTGCCGCTGTCCACGGGACTCGCCGGCGATCTCCTGAAGTTGCGAGGTCGAGATGCCCGTGAAATGCAGCTCGGCGACTTCGGTCGGCAGCGATGGGAGACCGCGATACAGGTCGCCGATCTGTCCTTCGGCCGCCATCGAGGCCAGCCAGCCGAGAATCGTCAACGAGGGGGCTGGGGAGTGCTTCGGAAACTGGAAGACGAACCGGTTCACTCCCGATTCGCCGAGCTGGTTCAGGCGGTCGGCCAGGCGTCCGGCGTTGATTCCATCGATGACGCCGCGAACGCTGACGACCGCGCACGCGCCGGCGGGTCCCAGGCGATCGATGTCCGCTTCCAGCAGGGCGTCATGCAATCGGTTCAGGTCGAGTTCGATCGGCACTCCCGCCGATTCCAGCTTCAGGGTGAGGGGGGGGACGGTTCCACGGGACTCCACCGGCGCGAACAGCATCAGGACGGAAGTCACCTTTCGCGCGGGCATGCTGATCGGGCGATTGGGCAGCGCATCGGCGACCGACACCCCGCGTCCTGCAATGTCGACGACGAACCCATGAATCGCCGGCGGCACATCGCCGAACCGGACCGGAGTGCCGTTGACGACGAGGCTGACGCTGGCCGGATCGAGCGACTGGACTGCGCTGGTAGTGTTCAGCAGGTGCAGAACAAAGGCCACATACGACACGCCTTCCGCGCCATAGGCGTTGGTGGTGTAAAGCGTTGGCGAATCGGTAAGGGGTATGACCGCGGGGCGGGCGGCGAAGAGCGGCGGCGCGCCGTCACGCTGCAGCGATTCCTCCACTCTCGTCAGCCGCTCAAGAAACGCGGCTTCGGTGAGCGTGGCTGTATCGACCGGCAACGGCGCCTTCGCGGGATCAATGGCCCAGCCCGGAGTCGTGCCGCCGCAACAGGCGACGACCAGCAACAGCACTCGCAACCGTAAGCAGGCCATAATCTTGAGCAGGGGTGTTACGTCAGTGTCAGAGGCATCAAAGGGGGGCGATCGGATTGCAGTGTACCCGGGGCCACGGGTCGGACGCAGGGGCAATCCGGTGCGGCGTCGACGAAAAATGGGCGGGAGGGTCGGCGGCGCCGCCGTTCGGCCGGTTGCCGGTTGGCCGGGTGAAGAGGCGTCCCTCGCCGCAGGTTGCTGACGGACGGACCAGTTTTCCTCCCTGTCGTCGCGGCGGCGCCCTTCGAGAGGGTTGTGACAGGTCGCGCAGACCGAACGTCTGTGCACGACTTCCCCTGATCGAGCAAACGGAAATCCGTGACGACACCTCCGCCTGCGGTGCAGAAGGTGTAGGAACTTTCGATTGTTTCTGGGCCGACCGGGAGGGCGAGGCTCTGACCGAGCCGCGTCCGGGAGAGTGGGCTCCATCGGATTCGGCGTTCCGCCGGCCCTTGTTGCCGAGGCAGGCCGTTCGTGCAGGGGCCGGTGGATGGCCGTCTTCCAACGGGAAGTTGTCCACCGGATGCGGCTCAGCAGGAGCTTCGCCCTCCCGTTTCGGGCGAGACCACAAAACAGAAGAATCTTCCGACACCCGTGCTGCGGGGCCGATGTCGCGATCGTAGCGGGCCCGCGCGGGTTCCGTTATGGTGAATCGGCCGGTTCTGGCAACCGCCGACGGCGGACGCACGGCGTCCGGTTTGCGGTTCCTGCCTGATGTCATCCCTCCCCCCTGTGCTCGATTCTGCGGAGCGTCTTTGATGGCTGCTTCCCCGTCCGATCTTGTTCTCTCACGTCGGCAGGTTGTCGGCGGAGCTGTCGCCGCCGCTGCCTCGACGGCCCTGTTGCCGCGGGCTTTTGCCGCGGGCGACGAGACGATCAACCTGGCGCTGGTTGGCTGCGGCGGACGCGGCAGCGGCGCGGCCGATCAGGCGCTGTCGAGCGTGTGCGGCCCGACGAAACTCGTCGCGGCTGTGGATGTGTTCGAGTCGAATCTCGAAGGCAGCCTGAAGGGCATTCAGTCGAAACACAAAGACAAGGCTGACGTTCCGAAAGAGAACCAGTTCATCGGCTTCGATGGCTACAAGCAGGCGATGGACCTGCTGAAGCCGGGCGATGTTGTGATTCTCACTACTCCGCCGGCCTTTCGCTGGGTGCAGTTCAAATACGCCATCGACAGGGGGCTGCACGTTTTCATGGAGAAGCCGATCTGCGTCGACGCCCCCAGCGGTCGCCGCATGATTGAACTGGGAGAAGAAGCCCGGAAGAAGAATCTGAAGGTGGGAGTGGGGCTGATGTGCCGGCACTGCGAAGTGCGCGGCGAACTGTTTGATCGCATTCAGAACGGCGAACTGGGCGATCTGACCATGCTGCGGGCTTACCGCATGGCCGGCCCGACGGCGTCGGCGTTTTCGGAAAAGAAGCCGGCCGACATCGGCGAACTGGAGTATCAGATCAAACGGTTCCACAGCTTCCTGTGGGCCAGCGGCGGCGCCTTCAGCGATTTTCTCATCCATAACATCGATGAGGGCTGCTGGATGAAGAATGCCTGGCCCGTGGAGGCGAAAGCCTCTGGCGGCCGGCATTACCGCGGCGATTACATCGATCAGAACTTCGACACTTACTCGGTCGAGTACACGTTCAGCGACGGCGCGAAAATGTTTCTGGAAGGCCGGACGGTTCCCGGCTGCCATAACGAGTTTGCGACCTACGCCCACGGCACGAAAAACTCGGCGGTCGTGTCGACGTCGGGGCACCTGCCGGCCCGGTCGCGGATTTACAAGGGGCAGAAACTGAACGACAAGGAATCGCTGATCTGGTCGAAGCCGGGCCGGGAGCCGAACCCTTACCAGCTGGAGTGGGACCACCTGCTGGACGCCATCCGGCAGGACAAGCCGTACAACGAAGTGGAACGCGGCGCGATGGCCAGCCTGGTGACGGTGATGGGACGGATGGCGGCCCACACGGGGCGGGTGGTCACGCTGGAAGAGATTATGACCCACAACCACGAGTTCGCGCCCCACGTCGACAAGCTGGCGCTTGGCGGACCGGCGCCGCTGCTGGCCGACCAGGATGGCAAGTACCCGGTTCCCCAGCCGGGACTGATTACGAAAACGGAGTACGCGGACCCGGCCTTTGCCGCGAGCTGACGGCGACTGTGTTTCGGCGGCTGGGCGAGGCGCGGCTTCGACACCGTGCTCGCCCGCCGGTTCAGCCACTGGACCTTCCCTTACTGAGAGTTCTCACCATGCTTCGCGCGCTCACGTTTCTGATTCTGGCTGCGGTCACCGTCACTGCCGGCGCCGAGGAGGCCCGGTCGCTGTTTGACGGGAAGACTCTGAACGGCTGGAAAGGGAACCCGGATGTGTGGTCCGTCAAAGACGGCGCGCTGACCGCAACCCTGTCGGCCGGCCAGTTCAAATACAACACGTTCCTGATCTGGCAGGAGGGAGATCAGGACGGCGTGGTGTCCGATTTCGAGCTGACCTGCAAATACAAAATGGTCGGCAACAACTCGGGCATCCAGTATCGCAGCAAGGTGATCGACGCCGAGAAGTTCATCCTCGGCGGCTACCAGGCGGACATTGACGCCAGCCTGAAGTATTCGGGCATCAACTACGAGGAGAAAGGACGCGGCATTCTCGCGCAGCGCGGCCAGCGAGTGACGATTGCGGCCGACGGGATGAAAAAGGTCGAGCAGTTCGGCGACGCGGATGAACTGGGCAAGAAGATCCGCGTGGACGACTGGAACGACTACCGCGTGGTGGCGCAGGGCAACCGGCTGCAGCATTTCATCAATGGCGAACTGATGTCGGAAGTGATTGATGAACAGTCTGACAAGGCGTCGACCGCGGGCGTGCTCGGGTTTCAGGCGCACCAGGGACCCGCGATGGAAGTTCAGTTCAAGGACATCCTGCTCAAGACGCTGAAGTAATCGCCGTGCAACAGTCAGGCCCCGGCAGATCGCCGATCTGCCGGGGCCTGTTTTCATTTCGGGGCCGCGATGGGCGAGAGCCTGGAGGCGTTTCGCCGCAGCGTCGCAGCCGGGCACGCGATCTACATGGGCGCTGCCTTTTTGAACCCCTTCTGCACCAGTTCGTCGAAGCCGGCCGACAGGGGCCGGACATCGTAGCCTCGGGCCTTGAGGATCTCGGCGGCGGTCAGCGCCCGCTTCCCCAGCGCGCAGTGCGTGTACACGATTTTGGTTTTGGGAACGTTCTTCAGCAGTTCATCTGCGAGTTCCGGCTTTCGCAGCTTGAGAAGTGGAACCAGGCGGGCGCCTTCGATGTGGCCGTCATCCCATTCGTCCTGGTTGCGTACATCCAGCAGCACGGCTTTGTCGTCCCGCAGGTTGGCCTGCACCTGCTGCAGCGAGTCTTTCGTGTGCTCTGCGGCGAATGTGGCGAGGGGGGCAAACAGCAGGATCAGTCCGAACGTCAGGCCGGCGGAACGCATGGGAACCTCGTTACAGGGAAGGGGCGTCGTGGATCGGGCGGGAGCCTGCCAGAGGCGTCACCGGGAGGCCTCGGCCGATGGGAGCAGCTCGTCCCGAATCGCGAGGCTCAGGCTGCGGAGCGCATCATAGCGGCTGGTTGTCGTTGCAAAGGCGGGTTTCGGCTGGCGACACATCACGACGAACACGATCGGGCCGCGCGCCGTCTGTTGCCAGCCAGCACGAACCGAAGTCAGCGGGTCGCTCGACAGTCCGCCATCCTTTTCATAGAGCACGCCCCCCGGAGCCGGGCGGCGTTGCCGCAGAACATCGTGCAGGGCGGACATGACGGCATCGTCAATCCCGTCCAGCCGACGCGTCGCCAGCGACTGATACAGCGCTGCGAAGGCGTCGGCCGTTCCTTCGTTGTCTCCAGGCTGCGTCCGGTCCCGCAGCATGTAGCGCCGCACCATGATCGTGCGGAACCTGGGGTCGCGCGCATGGATGAGCGCCGTGAGCTGTTCGGGGCCTCCCAACTGGGCCGTAATGAGATTGGCGGCCGCGTTATAGACGGCATTGGAGACGTCTGTTTTTCCCATCATCACCTCGCCGATCCGCCGGACGGAGGCGGTTGTCAGTTCCTTCCGGATTTCGTCCCGAACGGCCGGTGCGAAATGCGAGACGGCGGGATGCGCGTCGTGGAGAAACTCCGCGGCATCCGGCAGGGGGGCATCGAGACCATCGCGGTGAGCCGCAAAGAACTCGACGAGGTAGAACGTCTTGATGGCGCTCGCGGTCGGCATGACGACGGCGGCATTGTAGGCCACGCGGGGCGGTCCATCGGCCGCTCCCATCCACACCGCAGCTCCCACGTCCTCCCCGTAAGCTGACAACCGTTGCTGCAGGCTCGCTTCCAGCCCGCGGGCCTCTGTATCCACTGGGGCTGCGGCATTCTGCGCGTGACCCGCTGCGGCCATGACGGCGATCGCGGCAGTGGCGATGGCGAGAAACAGTGTGCGAACGATCACGACGACTCTCCAGGAACAGGTGGCGTGCGGTCGAGCGCCACACCACGTTCCCGGTCGGGCGGCCATCTGTCAATCAGTGCATCACGCAGAAATTCTGTGAAATGGCGCGTGAGATTTCGCCGCCCGACTCGCCCCGGCAGCGGGAATTCTGCGGATTAACTGAGCGAGCGAACATGGCCACTCCCGTTGGAATGCTGTTGTGCCTGGGAATGCTGGGGTTCGGAACAGCAATTCTCTTTGTCGCGACGATCATCACGGCCTGTTGCTGCCCAAACGGCGACTCGGCGCTGCGACTCGCACGAATTGATGAACCACTCCCGGCGTCGCGCAGGCCGGCGGCGGGTCGTCAGCGTCGGTTCTGCCGCGGGCGACGTCTCTACCGACGGATGCAGGCGGGATCTCTCAACCGGCGCGCGTCTGGCCGCCGAGAATGGTCATGATTTCGCCGCTGATGTAGCTCGAGTCGGCCTGCGACGCGAAAAACACGAATGCCGGGGCGACTTCTTCCGGCTGGCCGGCGCGCTCCATCGGGGTGTCCGCGCCGTGCTCCGCCACGTCGTCGGCTGGTTTGGAGACCGGTTGCAGCGGGGTCCAGATGGGGCCGGGCGACACGCAGTTCACACGAATTCCGCGGTCGGCCAGATTCATCGCCAGCGACTTTGTGAAGGCGTGAATCGCCCCTTTGGTCGAGGCATAGTCGATGAGGTGCTTGCTTCCCTCCAGCCCGGTAATCGAACCGCAATTGACGATGGCCGAGCCGGGCTGCAGGTGCCTCAGGGCCGCTTTGGTCAGGTAGAAGTAACCATGAATGTTCGTGCGGAACGTGTTGTCCCACTCCTCATCGGAGATGTCTTCGAGCGATTCATGGGTCTGCTGGTAGGCCGCGTTGTTGACAAGGATGTCGAGCTGGCCGAACTCCTGCACAGTTTTTTCGACGGCTTCCCGACAGAAGCTGGCGGAGGTGACGTCGCCTGGGAGCAGCAGCGCCCGCCGCCCCAGTTTCTCGATGGCCTGTTTGACTTCGTCTGCATCAGATTGTTCTGCTGGCAGGTAAACAATGGCGACATCCGCACCCTCGCGGGCGTAGAAATACGCCACGGCCCGGCCAATCCCCGAGTCGCCCCCCGTAATGAGGGCCGTCTTTCCCGCCAGCTTTCCGGCTGCCCGGTACTCCGCCCCCTGGTAGATGGGTTTGGGAGTCATCTGTGAGTCGAGCCCGGGCTTGGGCTGGGTCTGCGGCGGGAGCGGGGCTTTCGGATATTTGGTCGCGGTCGACATCAAGGACTCCCTTCGGCAAAAACGGATCGGCAACGGCTGCGTCGATGGCTGAGGGAAGGCAACGACGGTGCCAAAGCGGCTGAACATGCGTTGAAGCGACCGATTGCAGCACTCCGGCCGCTGGCGAGCGGGGCCTCTTGGATGCGGACCGGACAGCCTGACTCGGGAGCTTCCAGAGCGGCGCGCAGAATCGCCCCTGCGAATGGCGTATCATCCGATGTCCACTCTCGAGCCGCGAAATCGCCCATGGTTCAGGTCAACCGCAGCCTCAGTTTCGACACCGGGATCGAGCAGATCGTCGTTCAGAACGACCCGCGACCGGCCTCGCTTCCGGAGAGCGGCCGTGCGCTACCCGGTGATGGTCAGATTGCCCGCCTGCTGGATCAGGTCCTCAGTCCGTCTACGATCGACCAGTTGCTGATCGAATCGTTCCGGCCCGAAATCACCGAGCGCGATCTCCTGTCGCCGCCGGGCTACGAAGCGGCCCGCGACAATGCCGGCCCGGCCCTGCGCGACGCTCTGGCGACCCTGCCCGATTCGCAGGACCGCGAGGCCGTTGAAGAGGCCTTGAAGTTGCTCGCGGATGACAAATCGCTGCGGGACCTGCTGAATACCTACCGCAACCTCCTGCACCGGGCCTGAAAGCCGGGCGTTGTTGCGATCGACAACGCGGGGAGGCTGGTTCGCCGGGGGCATTGATGTTTGGCCCGGAAGCACGGACGGAAAGTTTGTGCCTCGACTTCCGGCTGGTTGCAGCGGCCGGTTTCAGAATTCAGACTGTCGGGCGTCCGCTTCCGTTTCCGCGTGGGCCTCAGGCATGTTCGTATTTCGTGTGGCATTTCTCACGGCGGGACTTGCTGTTCTGCTCGCCACCAGCTGCTCAAAACAGCCGGCCCCCTCAACCGCCTCTCCCGTGACGGCGGAGACGGAATCGCTGCCGGCAGTCGATGCGACGTCCCCATCCCCGGCCCCGGCGGCCGAGCCCGAGCCGCTGCCGGTCATTTCACTGGGGCAAACATCCGCGGGGGGCTCCAGCAGCGCGGCTGGCGGTCGGTCCATCGGGATGGACAGTGACGCGCGGCAGGCCGCCATTGAGGCCCTGCAGCCGCTGCAGTCGCTGTTAGGCAAGTGGCGGGGCATTACCCGCAGGGAGGTCTCCGACTTCAAGGGGATCGAGCAGCCGGAATGGGTCTGGGACCTGCGGACGGACCGAGCCCGGCCCGCGCTGGTGATGGAGTCGCCCACCGGCGTGTATTACCGCGAGCTGCGCCTCACGGGCGCCGGGCAACCGGACCGGTTTCAGTTGATCGCCACCGACGCGGAGGGCCGGCAGCGGACGCTTGAAGGGACGCTGGCCGAGCCGGTCGAGCAGTTCCAGGAGGGAGGGACGACGGTGCAGCACCGGTTCCGGCTGGTGTTCGAGGAAACGGGGGACGCCCGGGATCGCTGGCAACTGGCGATCGCCCAGCAGAACAACGACCGCTACCTCGTCGAGCTCTCTCGCATCCGGCCTTCCGGAACACAGCGGATCGACACGATTGGGCACCAGCGGGACGGCACGTCTGTCGCGAAGAGCGATACCGACTTCGGCGAACGAAAGTGCATCATTTCCGGCGGGCTTGGAACGATCGCCGTGAACTACAAGGGCAAGACGTACTGGGTTTGCTGCACGGGCTGCCAGGCGGCGTTCAACGACGATCCGGAGGGCTGGCTGCGGGATGCGGCGAAGAAGGGGATGCCGTAGTCCACGAGCGATCAACGGTGTGTAATCTTGTTGGTAGTCCGGACAGCTGATAGCGTCGAGCGGCGGTTCGGGGCGCGGTAATGGGTGAGGCTCGTTCGTTCTTCGATGTCTTAGGGCTGGCCATGCCAATCAAGGTGACCTGCGACGAGTGTTTTACGACGCTGACTGTGGGCTCTCAACACGCCGGAAAGGTCGCGAAATGCAAGACTTGCGGTGCCAGGGTCCGTATCCCGGTCGCGGAGGAGGTTGACGAGCCGCAATCGAGCGGTCCGTCACTCGTTGACGACGAAGTTGAGGAGCGTTCGCTGCGGCGCCGCAATTCCAAGCCGGGCGTCAAGAAGAGGAAATCGGGAAGGAACTCGAAGTCTGGCGACGGTTCAAACCACTGGAAGTCGGTTGCTGTCACCGTTGTGGTCGTTCTGCTGTTCGGATTCAAATTCGCTGGTCGGATCAACAGGCACTGGAAAGCCCATCAGGCTCGACAAGGCGCTGCTCAAGACGGTTGGGGTGGACAGCAGTCCGGCCAGCTCTCCACGGAAAATGCGTCATCGTTCAACCAGTCAGCAGCCAGCGATCCCTCGGAACTGTATTCCCTGACCGACGCTCCAATTCATCCCCCGGAGTTCAGCAGTGCGACGTTCCGGGAGATTCCCACGTCGTATGCGAAAGCTTACATCCAGTCGGTCCCGATGCCTGGCGCCTCTCCCGGCACCCTGGCTGTACTGGGCGTCTATCTGCCCCCCGGCGACCACGAACCCGGATCGCTGCCGTGCATTCTGTTCGCGCCAGCCGGAACGCCGATGATCCATGGCAACCCACTCGATGGGAACCCGGAAAACCCGGAGTTTGCACCCTACGTCAAGGCGGGATTCGCCGTTGTGGAGTTTTCACTCGATGGGTGGTACGACTCCAGTAACCCCTCCGATGCAGCGGCGCTCCCCGCGTACCAGCAGTTCTCTGCAGCGAGTGCCGGCGTGAAGAACGCCGATGCGGCGTTTCGATTTGCGAGGAACAACCTGCCTGCCGTGAATCCAAAGCAGATCTATATTGCAGGGCATAGTTCAGCCGGGACGCTCGCCCTGTTGTATGCCGCGCATCAGCCACAACTCGCTGGATGCATTGCCTATGCGCCTCAGGTTGATGTCGAGGGGCATTTGCGCGAGGCACTGTCGGATCCCCGGGCCCATACGGCGCTGCCGGGCATCCGAGCATTCGTGAAACGCAGTTCCCCAGACTCACATGTTTCACAGATTCGAGTGCCCGTCTTCGCATTCCATGCGATAGACGACGAGGTCACTTCTTGCGCGAAGACGCGACAGTTTTGCAATCAGCTTCGGGAAGCCGGCGGCGACGTGAAGTTCGTCGAAGCCCAGGGGGCTGATCACTATCAGACGATGATTTCACCTGGACTTCAGACGGGCATCAAGTGGGTGGCATCGCGTGTCGGCCCAGCCGGCACCGTTGCTGTGGACGCGTCATCGCCCGCCCCCGCGCAATCGCCCGCATCGACGGCGGGTGCGGCAATGTCGTCTCCGTTTCGACCCGTTCCAAGTGAACCGTCAGACCCGGCCTCGACGCCCCTCTCACCAGATCGTCCGGTTTCGGCGGCACCCGAGCAGTTCAATCCAGCACCGCCAACTCCCGCCACAGAGCCCTCACAGACCAGGACCATAGAGACGGAGTCATCACTGGTCCCCGGAACACGGGTGATTGCTCATCAGGGATTAAGATGGGTCGGCGGTGAAGTGGTGGAAAACCTTCCGGGCCAGATGGTAAAAATTCATTTCCTGCAGCTGCCGGCGGCGTTCGACAAGGCACTTCCATGGTCGCACGTGAGGCTGCCGCTTGCTGAGCCCGCCATCGACAAAGATGCTCTGGAGACGCTGCGATACAACCTGATTCAGGTCCCCCAGGGTGGTGCTGCGGGAGCGAGACCGCTCGTCGAAGCCGAGCTTTTGGCCTTGGAAGGTTATGTCGCAGACTCGCTCAACATCGATATCCGGGCAAAACGTGTGGCGCTGAAAGTGGTCCGCGGCAGTTCCGCTGAGACAGAGGCCACCTTCGCCCTGCTGCGTGGCCAACTGTTTGTGACCGAATTCAAGTCGACGCGACGATAACAGCTTTCCACCGCTCGACAGTCAAAAAGGCATTCAGCTTCGAGCGAAGAGGCCTTCCCAGACCTGCCAAAATGGCGATGCGGCTGTGTGCCAGTCGCCATTGGTGATCTGTAAGTCTATGTCTGCATTAGATTTATGGGTGTCCTTGATTTTCTCGCAGTGCTCAGCCGCTCGGCACATCCTTTGCGAATCGGATTTTCCGAGGGACTATCCAACACGTCACGATGTCGCACGGGTTGCACCCGGCGATTCAAGGAGTCTGAATCACAATGGCCGTTTCCGGCGAAAAGATCATTGGCATCGACCTGGGGACCACCAACTCGGTCGTGAGCGTCATGGAAGGTGGTGAAACGAAGGTCATTCCGAACCAGGAAGGGAATCGGATTACGCCTTCGGTCGTGGCCTACACCGACAAGGGGGATGTGCTCGTCGGCGATCCGGCCAAGCGGCAGGCGGTCACGAATCCGCAGAATACGATTTACTCGATCAAGCGCTTCATGGGCCGTCGCCACAGTGAAGTGGAATCGGAAGAGAAGATCGTGCCGTACAAGATCGTCGGCGCCCGCGACGAGTACGTGAAGGTGGATGTCGGCGGCAAGCAGTACACCCCGCCTGAAATCTCGGCCAAGATTCTGCAGAAGCTGAAGGAAGCCGCCGAGAACTACCTTGGCCACAAGGTCAACAAGGCCGTCATCACGGTGCCGGCGTATTTCAACGACGCCCAGCGGCAGGCCACCAAGGATGCCGGCCAGATCGCGGGCCTTGAGGTGATGCGAATCATCAACGAGCCCACGGCTGCAGCGCTGGCGTACGGTCTTGAGAAAAAGAAGGAAGAGAAGATCTGCGTCTTCGACCTGGGCGGCGGCACGTTTGACGTGTCGGTGCTGGAAGTCGAAGAAGGTTCGGTCGAAGTTCTGTCGACGAATGGCGACACACACCTGGGTGGCGACGACTTCGACGAAGAACTGATCAACTTCATCGCCGACGACTTCAAGAAAAAGGAAGGCGTCGACCTGCGGAAAGACCCGATGGCCCTGCAGCGCCTTCGCGAAGCCGCGGAAAAGGCGAAGAAGGAACTGTCGAGTTCGCAGAACACCGACATCAACCTGCCGTTCATCACGGCCGACGCATCCGGCGCCAAGCACCTGCAGATGTCGATCAGCCGCGCTCAGTTCGAGCGCTTGATCGACAAACTGGTCGAACGCTGCCGCAGGCCGGTGGAGCAGGCGCTGTCCGATGCGAAGCTGAAGCCCGAGCAGATTGATGAAGTGGTGCTCGTGGGCGGTTCCACCCGCGTGCCGATGGTTGTCGAGTTCGTCAAGAAAATCTTCAAAGGGAAAGAGCCGCATAAGGGGGTCAATCCCGACGAAGTCGTGTCGATCGGCGCCGCCATTCAGGGCGCCGTGCTGACCGGCGACGTGAAGGATGTGGTGCTGCTCGACGTCACCCCGTTGTCCCTTGGCATTGAGACCGAGGGTGGCGTGATGACGAACCTGATCGACCGCAATACCACCATTCCGGTCACCAAGTCGAACACGTTCTCGACCGCTTCCGACAACCAGACGGCTGTCACCGTCCGGGTGTTCCAGGGAGAACGCCCGATGGCGAGCGACAACCGACTGCTCGACCAGTTCAACCTGGAAGGCATTCCCCCCGCGCCGCGCGGCATGCCGCAGGTGGAAGTGACCTTCGACATCGACGTGAACGGCATTCTGTCGGTCTCGGCGAAGGACAAGGCCACCGGCAAGCAGCATCAGGTGAAGATCCAGCAGTCGTCCGGTCTCTCCAAGGAGGAGATCGAGAAGATGAAGCGGGACGCCGATGCGCACGCCGCGGAAGACAAGAAGAAGCGCGAACTGGCCGAGGCCCGCAACAAGGCGGAGCACCTCGTTTACCAGACCGAGAAGCTGATGAAAGAACACGCCGACAAGCTCGACGCGGGTTCGAAGTCAGCCATCGAAAGCGCCTCGGAGAAGGTGAAGGAAGCCCTGAAGGGGGACGATGTCGCCGCGATCAACTCGGCGGCGGAAAACCTCGAACAGGCGACGCACGCGCTGTCGAAGCACATGTACGAGTCGCAGCAGGCGGCTGGCGGCAGTCCCGCCGGGGCGTCTGACAACGGCCAGGCCGCAGGCGGCGACGAGAATGTGATCGACGCTGAGTTTGAGAAGAAGGAATAACGCGGTCCGATCGCCGGCCAGACCATGGGCGCCAGGCCTGTGATTCTCTGGTCATGGGGTGAAAAGGCCAGGGAACCGGTCGGGAGCAGACTTCGACCGACATGATTCGCGGGGCGCTCTCCAGCACGAGGGCGTCCCGCTTTTTTGTGCACAGATGGCCGAACCTTCCGCGGAACTGGTCTCTCTTCCTTGCAAGGACGGGAAGGGCCTGAGATAGTCTGCCCTCCGCGGTGACGCCGTCTGGCAATCGCCGCTCCGAGTCCTGGGTCCGGTTCCCCGCCGGACTGCAGCGGAGCGGTCGTCAGCACAGGATCACACTCGGGCTGTAGCGCAGCCTGGCTAGCGCGCTTCCTTGGGGTGGAAGAGGTCGTGGGTTCAAATCCCGCCAGCCCGACTTGACGAGACAAGAAGCCCTTCGGCAAGAATGTCGAAGGGCTTTCTCATTGTGGGGCAAAGAGTTCCGTCATCGAACGTGCAGTTCAATAACACGATTTCCAGCAGTCGACGCTTCGCTGAGTAATCGGCTGTAAGCCACTGTTCCCTCAGGGTTTGCGAGAGTTCAAAAACTTTCACCGCCAGTTCGACGGTTTCGTCGTGCGAGCGGTCCAGCACATCCAGCTGCAGCTTGAGCTGCGCCAGCAGGTCATTCATTCGGTGAAGACCGACTGTGCCAATCCCCCTTCGGGCAGCCTTCGGCAATCCAGACCTCAATGTCTGGCTGACGCCAGCGGACGGCCCCGCCGACCTTGATCGGCTTGGGCAACTGGCCGGAGCTGCGCATCCGCCAGACGGTGCGTCGACTGACCTTCAGCAGCGCTGCCAGCTCAGCTTCATGATGTGGAAGCGGTCATGGACGATCTTGGTCTCGGCCAGCGAGATGTTCGCTTTGGCCGCTTTGACGAAGGCGGCACTCATGTCCATCGAAATGACCTCCACCGCCTCTCGCTGAGCCTGAGAAAGCTGCGAAAAGCAGGCGTTTCCGCTCTCGGTGTCGTTCCCGTCCGAGATCGCTTCCACCGTACGCTTGTCGAGATCGTAGATCAGCGTGACGTCGCTCTGTCCTTTGCGAAACGCCTTCTCATCAATGCCGATGCGGGGCATGGCTGTCCCGATCTTCCGGGCTTTCCCGCGCTGGACGGCCTTGGTGAGAATGTGCCATGTCTCGTCCCAGCTGATCCCCAGGACGCCCTGGGCGCCTTTGACGGTCTGCGAGGCGAGCAGGACATCAATGGCGAAGCGTTCGAACATCAGCGTGAAGCGACTTCCCTTCTCGGCCCAGGGAGCGAGGGCATTCCTGACGCCGTGCTCAGGACACTTCACCCTGGGGTTCTGGCAATCAGCACGGTCTTGAACTGGCAGGAGTCGAGGTGCCGCCACCGCCGCTCGTCCGCGTGGTCAAAGCAGGCCAGTTCGGTCCCGCACTCCGGGCAGCAGAACCCGCCCCCCTGCGGGTGCTCGACCAGCACGCGCACCTCCTGGCTCTGAAGATCAAGCTGCACGCCGGCGACGCTCCAGGGGGACAAAAGACCGAGGATCTGCTGGTAGAGTTCTGTATCGTGCACGGTGATTCTCCTGTGAGGAGAATCCTACCGAACCCACGACATTCCCGGATGGACCATAAACTAGCTCGACAAATCCCGGGTCGAGGTCGTTTGCTGTGGTAGGTCGGGAGTCCCCGCTCGGATAAACTGCGAAAGGCCAACGGTCAGCCCATGACTCGGCTGTGGTAGGTCGGGAGTCCCCGCTCGGATAAACTAATGCCGCGTTCGGCAAGGCGGGACCACGGCTGTGGTAGGTCGGGAGTCCCCGCTCGGATAAACTTCATCCGGCGACTCATCGCAGCGGAGTACCGCTGTGGTAGGTCGGGAGTCCCCGCTCGGATAAACTTCGAGCACGAGCCTGGCTTCCCACTCCTGAGCTGTGGTAGGTCGGGAGTCCCCGCTCGGATAAACTCGGGGCGTCGAATTTCAGCGGATCAATCACGCTGTGGTAGGTCGGGAGTCCCCGCTCGGATAAACTTCTGACCTGCCCTAGTAATTGCGTCGATGGCTGTGGTAGGTCGGGAGTCCCCGCTCGGATAAACTATCTAGCAACATTACTTTCCAAAGGAACCGGCTGTGGTAGGTCGGGAGTCCCCGCTCGGATAAACTATTCGGTTCCGCCACGCTCCGCAGGTACGCGCTGTGGTAGGTCGGGAGTCCCCGCTCGGATAAACTTCGGCTCGGGGTCCGGGAGTCTGTAATCCGGCTGTGGTAGGTCGGGAGTCCCCGCTCGGATAAACTAGCCAGCGAAGCCCGTGCTGACGATTGAGGGCTGTGGTAGGTCGGGAGTCCCCGCTCGGATAAACTTCGGCTGGGCGGCGAAATACATGCTTCCTGGCTGTGGTAGGTCGGGAGTCCCCGCTCGGATAAACTGTCGCAATGTGCGGGGCATGCCGATGAGTTGCTGTGGTAGGTCGGGAGTCCCCGCTCGGATAAACTGCCTTCGCCGTCCTGGCGCAGCGCAGCTTGGCTGTGGTAGGTCGGGAGTCCCCGCTCGGATAAACTCTGGTCGGCATTCTCACGTGCGCGAGGTGCGCTGTGGTAGGTCGGGAGTCCCCGCTCGGATAAACTGACGGATTCATCCGTGCCCTCGCAAGCCGCGCTGTGGTAGGTCGGGAGTCCCCGCTCGGATAAACTCCGTACTGCCAGAAGGTGCTCGCGAGGTACGCTGTGGTAGGTCGGGAGTCCCCGCTCGGATAAACTCATCCTCGATTCCCCACCGCTTCAGTTCCTGCTGTGGTAGGTCGGGAGTCCCCGCTCGGATAAACTGACGCGGCGGGTCATCAAGAGTCGGTGGGAGCTGTGGTAGGTCGGGAGTCCCCGCTCGGATAAACTCGCCTTGAATAACGTCGTCCAGCCAGTGCGGCTGTGGTAGGTCGGGAGTCCCCGCTCGGATAAACTCCGGCGCATGGCCGGCCGGCGGTTCATCCTGCTGTGGTAGGTCGGGAGTCCCCGCTCGGATAAACTGTGCACCGCTCCCGGAATCGCTGATCGATCGCTGTGGTAGGTCGGGAGTCTCCGCTCGGATAAACTAGATTGACGTTCTGTTCGGTGCAGCTGTCGGCTGTGGTAGGTCGGGAGTCCCCGCTCGGATAAACTGCTGCGGGCTTTCGCAGCCGCTTCCCGATGGCTGTGGTAGGTCGGGAGTCCCCGCTCGGATAAACTGCGTGAAGGTTTCCGGAGGCGTCCTGGTGGGCTGTGGTAGGTCGGGAGTCCCCGCTCGGATAAACTTGGGTGCGGCTGCTTATCCGCCTGCGAGTCGCTGTGGTAGGTCGGGAGTCCCCGCTCGGATAAACTCGACCTGTTTCAGCGCATCGCGTACGTGCCGCTGTGGTAGGTCGGGAGTCCCCGCTCGGATAAACTGCGTCGGGTTCGCCGTCTCGTTCGGACTGCGCTGTGGTAGGTCGGGAGTCCCCGCTCGGATAAACTTCGGTCGAGGTACAGAAACGCGCACAGGTCGCTGCTGTGGTAGGTCGGGAGTCCCCGCTCGGATAAACTCCTGCTGACTGGACTGGCCGCGAGTGATGGGCTGTGGTAGGTCGGGAGTCCCCGCTCGGATAAACTCTGCATGAATCGCGTGGCCTGGAACGTCCGTGCTGTGGTAGGTCGGGAGTCCCCGCTCGGATAAACTCCCAGCTCGCAGCGGCCCGCCGGCCCATTTGCTGTGGTAGGTCGGGAGTCCCCGCTCGGATAAACTACCTGGTGTACTACATCCTCCTGGCCAACCGCTGTGGTAGGTCGGGAGTCCCCGCTCGGATAAACTACCAACACCACGATTGACCGCATCGTGATGCTGTGGTAGGTCGGGAGTCCCCGCTCGGATAAACTTGACGGGAACGTGGAAACGTTCGTCGAGCCGCTGTGGTAGGTCGGGAGTCCCCGCTCGGATAAACTGACACGACCATGGTTTGTGTACGATGCTCTGCTGTGGTAGGTCGGGAGTCCCCGCTCGGATAAACTTTCTTGCCGTAAAGGTCCGTGGAGAGATAGGCTGTGGTAGGTCGGGAGTCCCCGCTCGGATAAACTCGCCGGCATGGCCCCGAGGTCAACCGCCTCGCTGTGGTAGGTCGGGAGTCCCCGCTCGGATAAACTCCGGTCCTGCCGCCGCTCGTTGTGGCGTCGGCTGTGGTAGGTCGGGAGTCCCCGCTCGGATAAACTCAGTCGTACTTGACTCCGGAGGGGCTGACCGCTGTGGTAGGTCGGGAGTCCCCGCTCGGATAAACTAACGGCAGATCATTGACGAGGAAGTCCGGGGCTGTGGTAGGTCGGGAGTCCCCGCTCGGATAAACTCTCTTCAATGAGCGCCGCCCGCTGCTGATGCTGTGGTAGGTCGGGAGTCCCCGCTCGGATAAACTACAGTCCGTTGTCGCGGATCTGCGGGACCAGCTGTGGTAGGTCGGGAGTCCCCGCTCGGATAAACTAGAGCCGGGTTCGCCTTGCACGTGAGAAGCGCTGTGGTAGGTCGGGAGTCCCCGCTCGGATAAACTAGTCAATGAAACGCTCGGAAGCTGCGCCGAGCTGTGGTAGGTCGGGAGTCCCCGCTCGGATAAACTTGGCGCAGCCGGAGGGCGGGCCGGAGTGGCGCTGTGGTAGGTCGGGAGTCCCCGCTCGGATAAACTACGTTCCTGAACGCGGTCGGCGACGACTTCGCTGTGGTAGGTCGGGAGTCCCCGCTCGGATAAACTACTTCCTTCGCAAGCCCCAGCACCGCAGGACGTTCCGTACGAAAGGAGCTTCAAAATAGCTGCAACTGATCGGGTTTTTGCTCGGTCTCAATGCGGTTTCTCCCAAAAAACACCTCCATTTTCCCGAACTGGCGGTCAGTCACGGCCAGCAGCCGAACGTGGCCGGTCGGGGGGAGTTTGTCTCTGAGTCTGCGGGTGTAGGTCTTGGCGGCGTCTTCGCTCGGGCAGACCCGGGCGTAGACGGAGAACTGCATTTGCGAGAAGCCGGAGTCGAGGAGCAGATTCCGAAAGCGGACGTAGTCGCGCTTTTCGCGACGCGTTTTGACAGGCAGATCGAACATCGCGAACAACCACATCACGCGATATCCTGAAAAGGTTGCTTCACTGCGGGGCATCGGCCAGACGCTCCGGCAGTTCCAGCGAGTCACGCTCCCCGATGACGATTGCCGCCAGGGATTGAGCCGTGCGCGCAACGGCGTCAAACAGGCTGCGAATTTCTCCATCAATGACCACAAACTGAGTCAGCGAGGCCAGCAGTGAACTGCGGGTTTCCCGGTCGAATTCCTCAACAGCATCCGTGCGCTCATCCATCAATCCGGCGACGGCCCTGTCGACGCAGGCGCGGTAAGGCTCGATGAGGTCATCCGCCAGGCAGAACGCATTGTACCGGTTGTGGTGGTGGAGCCCCACCGACGGGTGCAGTCCGGCCGCGCAGATCGCGCGGGCCACGGCGGCGCGGAGGACGGCATAGCCGTAGTTCAGAAATCGATTGTGATCGCCGGCGTCGCGATCGCGGCGGAAGTCGGAGCCAAAGAGGGCGGTCCAGTATTTCCGGGAGGCCTGGGCCTCAATGTTGGAGGCGTCACCGGAGCGAACGGACTTCGCGAGGGCGAGCAGGGCCGCGTCATCGATGTTGCGTTCGCGGAGGAGCGCCGCCTGCATGGTGATCTTGGCGCGGATGAGTTGTTGCCAGAGCCGCTTTCGCTTGGGAAGGGGAAGCTCGGGCTGACGGCGGATGCGTTCGGTCTGGGCGAAGTGGCCGGCGAGCGGGAGGAGCATGCCGACGGGAAGCCGGTTGCGGTCGCAGGCGACAAATGCGCCCCCTTCGGCGAGCAGCTCGGCCAGGACGGCCTGGGTATAGCTGACCTGCGGGTGGGAGGAGACGACGACGGCGATGTCTTCGAGCGGGATGCGGGCCGGCTTATCGCCGGTCTCGACGACGAGCTGTCGATGCTCGACGCGGAGCCGGGCGGGCTGATCGGCGATGTCGATGATGCGGTTGCGCATCGCGGCGGATCACAGACTGGCCGCCATGCCCGTTGACTCGGACTTCGCCAAAAGCGAGGCGTTGCCCGAAAACATTCCCTCTTCAAGGTTGCGAGGGCAGGAGACCTACCGCAAGAGGGCATCGGAAACTGCCGCCGGGCGGTGTTCCACCCGGCGGCCTCAGGCTCAGCGGGCGTTACGGCTGGCAAGTTCCATCGTGGGACTTGCCTCGACACTGGTTGCACAGTTCACCGGTTGCTGGCTTTGTGGACTGCTCCACGAAGTCACGATTCGGATAAAGCGTGCAGTTGCGGCACCAGTGCCAAGTATCGCTGTCCTTTCGTCGTCTGTAGCTCATGGCTACAATCCCCTTACCAAGCGATGCCGGCAATTGACTCCGTTCAACTGACGGCATCAACGCATGAGTGGTGGCCATCCGTGGCCACCGGTCATGTCCTGCGAGGCGGCGTGCTACGAACACGCCGCCTCATTTTGTTTGGACGGGATGGAAGTTAGGAGTTGACGACGACGAATGCAATGGTTCGACATTTTTACATTTTTAATGCCTTAATGGCTTGAGTGGAGTAGATAGCCAATCGAGGATCGTGTTGTTGCCTGACTGTGAGCTCCGGTTCTCTATGCACCGCAGACAATGGCTGTGAGTGGGTAGAGCTGTGGTTTGTCGGGAGTCTCCGCTCGGATAAACGGGCGACAACCGATGGCAGTTAACTTCCTTGCCTTGCGTACCACTCGCGCGAGGCGAGGAACCTTATTCAGCGGCAATATCGCCCATCGCTGATACCGAAGTTTTTCGCGCATCCCGCTTCCGCAGCGTGTCGACACTGCTGATTCGATTCCACGACGAACGAGTCTCGGCGGTCACAGTCGAGACATTGTGCTCGCAGAGTTGGATTTCGTTTTGCGACAGTTTCTGCACCCGATACAGCACATCATCCCCCGTCGGCCCCTGCAGCAGCAGGCAGTCGTTCTTCATCAGCGAGAACTTGAGCCGTCGGGTTTCCGTTTCGTTCGGAATCAGAATCTTCTCGCCTTCGAGCCTGTGGTTGGCGGCGTAGCGCTCATGGGCTTCGAGCCGGGTGATGATCTCGTGTTCCCAGCGGACTTCTTTCCCATTTTTGTCGAGGACTGCATAGACCATCGACGCGTAATTGGAATCCTGCCCTGAAGCGACCCGGCGCTCGCGAACTCCCTTTCCAATTGCGCGCGGCTTGGCATCGGTCCGAAGTCGGGCTTTGAAGATCGGGACTTTCTCCCCCTTCCTGGTTGCCAGGTGTGGGTAGTCGTCTCGCCTGGACGTATCCCCCCAGAGCTGAAACGGCTTCGCTTTCGGACGGGCCGCGAGCAGTTCGGAGTATTTCGCCTGGACGGCCGCGCGGACGACCGGGTCGACGATCTTATCGCCCAGAATTTCCTTCTCGGTCAGCTTGTGCAGCTCTTTGCGCACATGAAACGCCTTCGAGCCGTCGCGGAGCGAAATCGCGCGGCTGTAGTTCGTCTCGGCGTGCAGCGGGCCCGCGAGCGTGCGGGTGGCGCGATGCGAGACGTTGATGGCGTGAATCGACGTCCCGACATCCTGAATGAACGTCGCCCAGGGGCGTTCGATCTGCTTGATGAAGGATCGCGATTCACCCCGGTCCGCGTCGTGCGCGGCATCGCCGGCGATCTGGATCGTCCGCTGGTCGATCAGGGCGACGACGACGGCGTCGATGGCGTGGTGCCGGTGGTCTTCACGGTCCTTTTCCTCACTGCCGAGGACCGAGTTCAGGCCCCAGACGCGGCGGAGCATGCCGGTCAGCGTCCCCGTGGGCGTGTAGACGCGCTGAGTCTGGTCAGGATCGATACGGCCGCCGAACAGGACGGCGACGTAGTCGGACGCGAGGCGGGAGTTGTAGCGGGTGTCGTTGAGCTGGCGCTGGGCGAAGTCCTTGGGGAATTCATGGGCCTTGAACCGCCGCAGTTTCTCGTCGCGGAACGGCCCCTGAAAGGCCGCCACGCGCTGGAGCATCTCCGCGAACGCGGGAGTTTCGCCGCCGGCGGAATGGAACGGGAGCCGGTCGCGTTTGACGTTGCGATTGTAGTTGACGTCGCAGAGGGTCTTGTTGGAGAAGGAGTCGTCCAGATAGCGGCGCGGGTAGATATGCTCGATATCGAATTGCGGGTGGTCGCTGATCAGCGTTCGCGGCGTGATCGGATTGTTCGTGTAAGGACAGTGCCAGCCGCATTCATCGGCAAGCAGCCATTTGTCGATGTCGCGCGGGCTCGCCTCCCGTCCGGCGAGTTCCTTATGGATTGCAGCTTTAGCCTTTTCACGGCGTTTGCGGTTGTCCTGGTTGTTTTTCCAGATCGTCTTGCGTCGGTCGCGGGAGTTCTTGAGATCTCGGGCGAGCTCGACGTGGATGCGACTTGGTTTTCCATATTTCGCGATCAGTGCATTGACGACTTTGCGTAGCTCCGTGAGCGCGCGAAGGACGGCCGGACTCTTGATGTCGCGATTCCAGGTCTTGACCGGAGGGAGCGACGGTTGCGGCAGGTGCGACTGGAATGACTCCGGGTAAGCCTCCTTACGGGCGGTGGCGTAGGGCATGCCCTTTCGCATCAGGGGAACGAGCTTTTCGAGGGCCTGCCGTGAGTGACGGCCGAAGTCGGATTCGAGGCGGACTCGCTGAAGGGTTTTTGCGGCAACTTCATTCAGTCCCCAGGCCCGCTTGCCACGTTCGGCGAGCTTTTTCTCGTCTCGATAATGAATGATTTCGGAAACGATCTGCGTCTGCTCGGCCGCGGAAAAGGTGTACCACTTCGGGCCGAAGATCCCGACGAGCTTCGAGTTGGTGCGGTGGCCGACGAGGTTGTCCTCGTACTCGGCCATCGTGAAGGAAGCTCCTTTGGGAAGCTTAATGAGCTTGGCCGCCGCCTTGAACGACATTTCACCCTGTTCGGACAACGTCTGGACCAGCTTCTCGCGTTCATCCTGAGCGAGAAACCGCTCGGCGCCGTCGGCGAACCGGACCTGCAGATGATTGACCGTCTGCAGAATGCGGAATTCCTGGAAGATCGGCAGAGCAGCGGGGCACCGTCGGCGTTTCTTCTCAAGCTCGCAGCGGCCGATAAGGTGTTTTTGCGACTTGAGAGGCCGCTGGAAGAAGATCGCGTCCTGAATCTGGTTCCAGGCCTCGTCGCTGATCTCGGGGTGAGCAGGCTTCTGCGCGTCGCGGATCGCGAAGAACTCGGCCCTGTACATGTCGCGCGAGGTGTAGCGTCTGCGGAATCGCGCCTGCTTGATAGGATCGACCTTCTCGGCGAAATACTGGCCGAGAGTCAGTTCCCCCTTAGCCTCCGCCAGTTCCCCGATGCCGGTGCGAACTTTCCCGGCTTCTTCTTCGTCTTCATCTCCCTGGCGGTTGCTGAGATAGCCCCGGCGCTGGCCAAGGTGGTAGAGGGCGCGGCCGAGTTCGTGCTTGTCGACAGGACCGCGGGCAGCGTTCGCGCGAAGCGTGTAAGGCAGCCGCTGGGCGGCGAGATGGTCTCCGGCAGGAATGTGCTTCTTGGCAAGTTCCCCATCGAGGGAATCGAAGAGTTCCTTGCGGGACTGCGAGTTGGCGTCTGGAGACGCCGGGAGCAGCCCGTGGCGCTGGAGGGCGAGGAACAGCTTCTTGTGCCGCCATTGACGGCGCCATTGGTGGCGGCGAGGCTGGCGCTTCAAACGGCGTTCGGCCGCTCGTGACGCATCCTTCCCCTGTTCGATGTCACCCTCGACGCCGGCCTCAAAAATGCGCACGCCGGAATCGCGGATCGCAATGGGAACAACGCCGTCCCGATCGAGTTCAAGGACGGCCCAGCCGAGTGAGGAGACGCCGAGATCGAGTCCGAGCACGTAGGAAAAACGCCTGTCCATCGCCGAGCCCATTGCAGAACGAGAGAACACGGAAGAGCCAGTCGAGCGTAAAACCGCTTGCAACGGGTTTCAAGGGCCGTAAACTGGCGGAAGTTTATCCGAGCGGTGATTCCTCACTTATCACAGTAAGGTTTCACGCGTAGGGACTCATCCCTGCTGGCAGGTCCTGAACCTGCTGCCCAACGAGACTTGCCACCTGCTTGCGGGTGGCTTTTTTTGTCGGCGTTCCCAGTTCGGGCGTTTGTTCAAGGCCCGCCTGGTGCGGGCCTTTCTGCTGTCTTGGCAACGAACGGAGGGAGCGGCTCATGAAGCGATTGCCACAGGGTGACGCGAATTGTCGCCTCCAGTCCCTGAATGGCACACCGAAACAGTTCAATAGCCGTCCTGTTGCCCAGACTTTTGTAAGACGATGCCAAGTCGAGGCTTACGACACCAGCTGACGGTCGGCAGTGCGGCCCTGATGACTGCGAATCGTGGTAGATTTACCACTTTTCCGGAGGGTTCGTATGCCAAGTCGGAAGTCTCTCGTCCCGGGTGACCTGCTCCAGGAGCCGACTGGTTTGGCCCGTGTTCGCATTCGCGGACGCGATCACTATCGGGGCCGTACGGGTCGGATGAGTGCCGCCGACGCGATGGCGAACTGGTGGCGCAGCATGGCGGCAGCGCTATCCCTGATCCGCTCCCGCTGACCAGTCAATCCGACACGGGTCCGAGCGTCGGCGAAATCGTGCTGACCTTCCTTCGACACGCTCAGGGCCGCTGCCAGAAGAACGGCCGGCCGACATCCCGCAGGTTGCCGAAACGAAGCGAGACCATGTGCACGGTTCCTGTGCAGTCGATGGGACGGCATCTGGCTCATGCTGATCCAGGGTTCGCCTGCGAAAGCCTGCTCATCAGCTCTGAAAATGCTGTCGACACCGGACTGTCGGCGCAGACTGAAGCGTCTCACAATGGTCCCTCTCCGATCGCCCACTGGAATCCCGGTCGCAGTCCTGCCATCTGTCGGCGAGCCCTGCTCGATCTGTCGACGGGGCGGAGGCGGCGTTCCCGAGCGTGAGCGAGCCGGCTACCCTCTGGCAGGCGAGACTCGACCGGTCGTGACAGGCAGCGGGCGTGGAGTTGTTTCATCAGCAGCGCGCCGGGTCAGGTGACTGGCAAGTTGGCAGTGAGCTCAAGAATTGGAAGACAATGATCGCGGCGAATGCGACAATGATGACCATGCTACGCCAAACTCAGTTGATTCGCCGGACTGCCGCAGTTGTGCTGGCTTGCAGCGTGATCGCGAGCCTGATGCCGGCTGTTGCTGTCGCCGGGGAGCAGGACAAGGACAGTCACGATTCCGCCCTTCAGTCCGACGGTTCCCAGACTGAAGCAACGCTCCGGGCCGACGCCGAGAGAACCCTCAAGAAGAACGTCGAGCCCTTCCTCAAGAAATACTGCTTTGAGTGCCACGGGACCCGGCCTGAGGCAGGCATCAACCTCAAGTCGGCGCTGCAAACTCCCAATGCGACATCCTCATTCCTCCATTGGAAGAAAGCGGTGGCCAGCGTCAAGGTGCACGACATGCCGCCCGATGGCGCCGACAAGATCCCGACCGATGAGGAGCGACTTCAGTTCATCGAGTGGATCGGGCAGCTCAAGTATCTGGCCCCGCGTGATCCCGGCCCCTTCGTGATCCGTCGCCTGAGCAAGGTGGAATACGCCAACACGCTCCACGACCTCTACGGCGTCGACCGGTCGATCGCTGACAGTCTGCCCGAGGAGGTCGTCGGGGAAGGTTATCTCAATTCGATCTCTCCGCTGCAGTCGGAGTTGTTTCTCGATATCGCGAACAAGGTGATCGAGCAGGTCGTGGCTCGGGAAGGTCAACCACCCACCGAGGTTCAGAAGCGTCTGTTCGGGGAGTTGCCTGCCAACGAGGTCAATCTTCACGACGCGGTGCGGAAGCGGGCGCGCTCCCTGGCTCGCGATGCTTACCGTCGTCCGCCCACCGAGGCAGAACTGGATGTCCTGGTGGGCATCTTTGACCTCGGCCGCGAGAACATGCTGAGTGATACGGCTTCGCTGAGCCTGATGCTCAAGGCGATCCTCGTCTCTCCGCAGTTCCTCTTCATCACGCCTGCAGCCGAGGCGGACTCGGAAGACTCCATCGTGCCGCTGGACGACTATCAATTGGCCGCCCGTCTCTCGTACCTGCTGTGGTCGGCTCCGCCCGACGCCGAGCTGTCCGGCCTGGCTGATGCGGGCGAGTTGCGAAAGCCGGAGGTACTGAAAACTCAGGCGGAGCGTCTGCTCGAGCATCCACGGTCGCGAGCCCTGTTCGACGGCTTCGGCGCTCAGTGGCTGGGCGTGGGTGGGCTCGAGGATCAGACGTTTGACCCGGACGTTTTCCCGCAGATGACCCCCTCGTTGCGAAAGGCGATGGTGGACGAAGCACGCCTGTTCTTCGAGAGCATCGTGCGCGAGAACCAGACCGTATTTCGCTTCGTCGACAGCGACTACACCTTCCTGAATGAGCCCCTTGCGGCACTTTACGGGCTGGAGCAATCCGTCCAAGGTCTCGCCATGCGGCGGGTCAAGCTTGAGAACCCCAACCGCGGCGGCATCCTGGGCATGCCGGCCACCCTGGCCACCACGTCGTTTCCGAACCGGACGAGTCCCGTCAGGCGAGGTGTCTGGGTGCTCGAACAGGTCCTGGGAGAACGTGTCCCGCCCCCTCCGCCGAATGTTCCCACACTCGAAGAGCAGAAGCAGAAGAACCTGGAGGGGTTAACACTTCGTCAACGGACGGAGCTGCACCAATCGGACCCAACGTGCGCCAACTGTCACAAGGTGTTCGATCCGATCGGCTTCGGATTAGAGAATTTTGACGCCATCGGCCGCTGGCGGGAAAAGGATGACGCCGGCGTTGCGATCGACTCAGCGGGGAAACTTCCCGGCGGGGAAAGCTTCTCGTCCCCCGCGGAACTCAAAAGCGTGTTGGCGAATCGGAAGGCAGACCTGGCTCGAAATCTGGTCGAAAGGCTCACGGCCTACACGCTCGGGCGACAACTGGAAGGTTATGATGAAATCGTGATCGACCAGATCATGGTCAAGATCGCCGAGGACGACTACCGCATGCGGACGATGATCATGGAAGTCATCACCAGTTACTTGTTCACGCACCGCAAGGTCAGAGGATGATGAACATGAGCCTGCATTCTCCAATCAATCGCCGCACCTTGCTGAAAGGAGCGGGCGTTGCGCTGGCGTTGCCGCTGCTGGATTCCGTGTGCTGGGCCACCGGCGTCAAGCCCGCCAAGCCGCCGGTGCGGCTCGGGTTCATGTATATGCCACACGGCGTCATCATGGACGAATTCTGGCCGGAGAGCGCGGAGGCGTATCACACGTCACCACCTCCGGCCATCGAGTCGCTGCGTCCGATCCTCGACCAGTGCCTGATGATGAAGGGGATCTCTGGTGTGCCTAATGCACCGTTCAATGGTGCCCCGCACGCGCTGGAACTATCGACCTGGCTCACGGCCACGCTCCCGGACGCCGAGACCCGCAGCCGCATCAATATTGCGATCTCGGCGGACCAGATCATGGCCAATTACGTCGGGGCCCAGACGCTGCTCCCCTCGCTCGAGCTGGCGACGATGCCGCAGACGTGGAAGGAGAACCAGGCCGGCCTGCATGAGGCGTACTACTCCCATTGCAGCTACCGTTCGCCAACGCAGCCTGTCCCCGCCGAGATCGATCCGAGGAATGTGCTGAACAGACTCTTCGGGAAGAAGGGCGACGACGGACGGGTGACCAAGGCCAACCCTCTCGACCGTCAGATGCTGGACCGGGTGCTCGGGGGCGCACGCGACCTGCGCCGGACTCTGGCCAGAACCGACCAGCAGAAGCTCGACGAGTACCTCGACAGCGTCCGTTCCGTGGAACGAAGGATTGCGGCCATCGAAACGCGACAGAAAGAGGCAGCCCTGGAGAAGGCGGGCGTTCGTTCGACCAAGCGTGACGCCAGCGACTCGCCGCCCATCGAGGTCAGGATTCCCGAGGGGGACAAACGGAGCGAGTACATGCAGGTCATGTGCGATCTGAACGTGCTGGCATTTCAGACCGACACGACCCGTGTCAGCACCTACATTGGCTCGACGCCCAACGGCGTGTCGTACCCGGAGCTGGGATTCACGGACAAGCACCACTCGCAGACGCACCACGAGAACCGGAAGGAGATGGTCCGCAAGGTGGCGGCGATTACGAAGTTCAACATCGATCAGTTCGCCTACATGGTGAACAAGATGGCCAACCTGCGCGAGGGGGATGGCACGCTTCTCGACAACTGCATCATGGTGTGGGGCTCCGGCCTGGAAGACGGCAACAAGCACACCCGGGAGAATCTGCCCTTCATCATCGCCGGACGCGGAGGCGGCTCCATCAACACAGGACGCTTCCTGCCGGATGTGCGCGGAAATCAGGGCGACTTGTTGGCCACTTTGCTGGCCTGCGCTGGCGTTCCGCTGGACCGTCCGATTGGCATCGCCACAAAGCAAATCACCCAGATCATCACCGATGTCTGACCAACCGGGCGGCCGCTGACTGGCCCCGGGCGGCTCAGCGAATCTGAAACGGCGTCCAGAATCGAAGACTCCCAAAGTCGATGCACCAGACCGGCCTGTTCGCCGACGTCCGCGTACCGGGCCCCGGCCCGGGAGCCGAGGTCGCCTGTTCAAAGTCAGCGGAACCGGCGAGTGCCCGGCCGTCAGCAGCGTGCGATTCCCGGAACCATGCCCAGCCCCGAACTCACCGCTGTTCTGGCTGCTGATGGCACGGCCGCTCGTTGCGGAGTTGCCGGCGCGGCGCGGGAACTCAGTTTGGCGCTGGTCTGCCAAGGTCATCCAGACCGTGGCGGGACAGGGCTGCTTTTGTGCGTCGAAACCGGGTTGGGGCGGCGACATGCCTCAGTGGTCGAATCTCGCGCCGCGATCAGAATCAGGCCGGTCGCGAACGTCGAACGTGCTCTGTCGTTGTGATTGGCTGCGGAATGGAATTGAATGAGCTCGCGGGGGGAACTCTGGCGAGTTTCGCCATCGGATCAGCGAGCCTCATCAATGCGCCAAGACAGCACCACTCACGCGATGAGTGCACTCCCGCTTCTCGTCGCCGTCCTTGGTTTCATCAGCATTCCCTGGACCGCCGTTGAGGCCGCTGGCGCCAGGCCCAACATCCTGTTCATCCTCGCCGACGACCTCGGCTACGGCGATGTGGGCTGCTACAACGCCGACTCGAAGATCCCCACGCCGCACCTCGACCGTCTCGCGCGGGAGGGCATGCGGTTCACCGATGGGCATTCGCCGTCTTCGGTCTGCACGCCCACGCGTTATGCGCTGCTCACGGGCCGCTATGCATGGCGAACGCGACTGCAGCGCAATGTGCTCGGGCCGTGGGACAGACCGCTGATCGCGCCGGATCGGCTCACGGTGGGGAAACTGCTGCAGCAGCACGGCTACGCAACCGCCTGCATCGGGAAGTGGCACCTTGGCCAGGACTACGCGACGACTGATGGCAAACCCGCCATGGGCGGCGTAGCCAACCCGCTGAGTAATGTCGACTTTACCAGGCCCGTCGCCGATGGGCCGATCACGCGCGGCTTTGACCACTACTTCGGCACCATCGTGCCGAACTATCCGCCGTACTGTTTCATCGAAGACGACCGCACTCTCGGCATTCCGTCGCAGCTCGCGACCCGCGGCCTGTTCAACATTCCCGGCCCGATGGTTCCCGATTGGGAGCTGGTGAACATCCTTCCGGGACTCACCCGCCATGCCGTGAAATGGGTCGAAGACGCTGCAAAGACCGGGAAGCCGTTCTTCCTCTACTTCTCGCTCACCTCGCCGCATTATCCCGTCGTGCCCGCGCCGGAGTTCATCGGCAAATCGGGGGCTGGCGAGTATGGCGACTTCGTTCATCAGACCGACTGGACGATTGGCCAGGTGCTCGATGCCCTGGAGCGCAGCGGCGCGGCGGAGAACACGCTCGTCATCTTCACCAGCGACAACGGTCCCGAGGTCACCGGCGAGGTGAAACCCGGCGTGTACGATCGTGTGCAGCAGTTCGCGCATCGCAGCTCCGGCGGGCTTCGCGGCGCCAAGCGCGATGCGTGGGAAGGCGGACACCGCGTCCCCTTCATCGCCCGCTGGCCCGGCAAGATTGCTGCCGGCGCGGAAAGCGATGAAACGATGTGCCATGCGGACTTCATCGCCACCGTCGCCGCCATTCTTGAAGAGCAACTGCCCGAGAACGCCGCCGAGGACAGCGTGAATATTCTGCCCGTGCTCCTCGGCGAAAAACTCGCCTCGCCCATTCGCGAGGCCACCATCCATCACAGCGCCCAGGGCAAGTTCGCCATCCGCCAGGGCGACTGGGTGCTCATCGACGCCCCAACCGGCGATGACAACAACGCCCGCGGCGAACCCCAGTGGCTCAAAGCCGAGCGCGGCTACACCCTGCACGATCAACCCGGCGAACTCTTCAATCTTCGCGAAGACCCTGCCGAGCGTCACAACCATTTCGCCGAGCAGCCGCAGCTGGTCAGCAAAATGAAAGCCCTCCTTGAAAAATACAAAGCCGACGGCCGCAGCACTCCAGGCCCCTCCCAGAAGAACGATGTGGAAATTCAGGCCTTCGCTCCGCGCAGAGCCGTGTCCGCACCAGGACGAAAACAGTGATTGTTCTCGTCTGCCTGCTGGCGCCTGGCACATTGCCTGAGGCGGCGGACAGGCCGTAGCCTTCAGAAGTACCCTCGCCGCCCGCCGACTGCACAATGCCGTACAACGGCGTGAGCAACTTTGGCCGGGTCAGTTTGAACAGGCCGTGCGATGGCGAGTGTCATCCAAGTGTCGCGGCGGCTCGTGCTGCGGGTTTTGTTTCCGGGCTGGATCGGCAGCGGTTACTGCTGGTAGTCGGCGCCGGTCAGGCTGTGCAGCACCGATGTCTGCCATTCGCGAAGGCGCGCCTGCAGTTCGTCCGCCTGGGCGGGCTGCTGCTGGGAGAGGTCGGACTTTTCGGCCGGATCGTGCTGGAGGTCGAACAGCTCCCGCTTCACGCGGCCATTCTTCTGCTCGTGGATGACGAGCTTGCGGTGACCCAGAATGATGGTGCGCGGGCCCTGGTAGTCGTCTTCCGAGAGGGGCGGGCTGCGGAAGTTGGTGAAGTCGCGCGTGGCCTTGCCGCCCATCAGCTTCACCAGCGGCGTTGTTCCTTCCTGCAGGGCGGGGGCGATCCAAGGTTCAGGCCGGCTGCTCATCAGCCGCCGGGTCTGGTACTCCCAGAAGAAGAGGGGCGTGACCCGTTCCTGCTGCGGGTTGTCGAGGACGGGCGTGAGGTCGATGCCATCGAGGACGCGATCGGGGGTTGGTAGGCCGACGAGGGCGCACACTGTGGGCAGCAGGTCGCTGGTGCTGGCGCGGAACGGCGTGGTTTGCGGAGTAGGAATCCGGGCGGGCCATTCGATGAGCCCGGGGACGAGGATGCCCCCTTCGTACATCTGGCCCTTCACGCCGCGATGCGGGACGCCGAGGGCGGAATCGGCCGAGGTGCCGTTGTCGCCGCAATAGAACAGCAGCGTGTTGTCGCGCAGTCCGTGCTCGTCCAGGTGCTTGCGGAGGGTTCCGATCGCGCGGTCCATGGCGGTGATTTCGGCATACCGCTCGCGCAGAACTTCGCCCTGCGGCCGGGTCGTCGTCTCGCCGGTTTCGTTGGAGGTCAGTTTGACCAATTTCGAGTACTGGCCGGGGAGGTCGTCGTACAGGGCGAGGTCGGCGGGCAGGCCGCTGTAGGGCTCGTGCGGCGAGCCGAACCACACCACCGTGAAGAAGGGCTGTTGAGCGGCGCGGGCACGGTCGATGAAACGGATGGTTTCGGCGATCAGCACTTCCGAGCTTTCGCCGGGATAGACTTCGGGCGGGCCGCCGTTGCGCGACAGCGATGGGTTGAGCTCGAAGAAGTTGTCGTGCGAAAGCCATTCATCGAAGCCCATGGCGCCGGGGTTCACGGGGGCTCCGGCCTTCACCGCGCCGACGTGCCATTTGCCGAAGTGCGAGCTGCGGTAGCCGGCTTTGCGCAGGATGTGCGCGAGGGTGATCTCTTCAGGCCGGAACGACCAGCCGGGGGCGAAGGTGCCCATGCGGTTGGGATGGCGTCCGGTGAGAAAGCTGGCGCGGGTGGGCGAGCAACTGGGGTGGGCGGCGTAGAAACGATCGAACCGCAGGCCTGTGGCGGCCATTTCATCCAGCACGGGCGTTTTGACGTGGGGATGTCCGTTGTAGCCGGTCTCCTCCCAGCCGTGGTCGTCCCCCATCAGGAGGATGATGTTGGGAGCGGGCGGGGCGGCGAGGGCGGCATCGGCAACGATGAGCCACAGCGCGCACAGCAGCAGATGCACCTTCATGGGCGGCTTTCCTCCAACGGGTCGAGGCCGGGAGCGCGCAGGCCAGTGCCTGTCACGCCCTGGAGCGAGTCTCCGAGTTCAGCCCGCACAGGTTCTGCGAGTTGCAGCAGGCGGGCGACGATTTCGGGGTGAGTTTCGGCGAGGTTTCGTTCCTCGCCCGGGTCGGATTCGAGATTGAACAGCGACATCTCGAGCATCTCGATGCGATATCCGTGGCGGGTGGCAATGCCCTCCACGCCCGATTGCGTGATGGAAGTGGGAGACAGCTGGCCCCAGTTGGACGGCTTGCCGCCGCGTCCCGGTTCCCCGGCGACGGTGATGTAGGGATGCTGAAAGTGGAGTTTCCACGGTCCACTGCGAACCGCCTGCAGGGCCGTTCCGGAATAGAAGAACAGCGCTTCGTGCGGCGGGGCTGCCTGCGGTTCACCCAGCAGCACGGCTTTCGCAGACCGGCCATCGATGGGCAGGGTGGGCGCTTTGCCGCCGACGATTTCCGTGAGCGTCGGCAGCCAGTCGATGCCCATAAAGGGCGTGTTCGAGACGCGGCCGGCCGGAATCACGCCAGTCCAGCGCGCGAGGCAGGGAACGCGCATGCCGCCATCGAAGGTGGTCAGTTTTCCTTCTCGCAGCGGAGCGGCCGAGCCGGCGTGTTCTCCGTACGACAGAAAGGGGCCGTTGTCGGAAATGAAAATGACGAGCGTGCGCTCGTCGAGCTGGTGGCGTTTGAGCGCGGCCAGCACTTCGCCGACGGACCAGTCGAGTTCTTCAACCACGTCGCCGTACAGCCCGGCTTCGCTCCGGCCCCTGAAGCTTTCAGACGCGAAAATGGGGACATGCGGCATGATGTGCGGCAGGTAGAGAAAGAACGGGCGACTGGCATTGCGCTCGATGAATTCAACGGCCCGCTCGGTCAGCCGCCGGGTGAACTGGGATTGATCGGGATCGAACTCGATCACCTTCTCGCCGTCGTAAAACGGCAGCGGCGGCATCTGTTCGGCGAGAGTCGGATGATATCTGGTGTTGTCGTTGGAATACGGAATGCCAAACCATTCATCGAAGCCGTGACGCAGCGGATGGAACCTGGGGCGGGTTCCGAGGTGCCATTTCCCCATGCCGGAGGTGGCATAGCCGGCATCCCGGAACATTTCGGGAAGGATCCATTCCTCGTCAGCGATGCCATCGCGGCTGGTGTGGTTGTACGCGCCGTGCATTCCGAGCCGGTTCGGATAGCAGCCGGTCATGAGCGCCGCGCGGGAGGCCGTGCAGACGGACTGGGCGACGTAGAAATCGGTAAAGCGCGTCCCGTCGGCTGCGAGGCGGTCGAGGTGTGGCGTTTTGAAGCCCTGCGCGCCCTGGACGCCGAGGTCGGCATAGCCGAGGTCGTCGGCGACGATGAACACGACATTGGGCCGATCGGCTGCCAGCCCGGGTGAGGCGCCCAGCAGTCCGGCCAGGAGCATGAGAAGTCTCATGGCATCTCCAGAGGTGCGGGTTCAAAGTCTGTTTTGTTGACCCAGCCGGCCGGCGGGTTTTCGCCCCGCATGAACTTCTCGTAGAAGCCGTCGCCGCTGGTGGGCTTGTATTCGTCGAAAATCTTCCCGCGTCCCAGCATGCGAGGGTCCCGCTGCGCCCGGAGCTGTTTTTCCATCTGGTCTCGGAGCTGGCTGGCCAGGGCCCGGTGGGAGGCGTCGGCCGCGAGGTTTCGGGTGCAGTCGGGGTCGATGCGGAGATCGTACAGTTCCTCGGCCGGCCGCAGACCGAAGTTGAGACGCCAGAAGCGGTCGCTTCGGTTCTGGCGGCCGAGGTCGAGGATCAGCGATTTTGTGGGGCTGCCATCGGTGTCGAGGTAGCCGGTTTCCGGATTTCCGGCCGGCCAGCGCGACGGCTCATCGTTATACAGGAACAGGTGCGAATCGGTGACGATGCCGCGAATGGGGTAGCCCCAGTTGTGCGGCCGGCCCACATCGGTCCGTTCCTTGCCGACGAGGACATGATCGCGCTTGGGAAGAATGCGGCCGGCCTGTTCGCTTTCCAGCAGCGGCCGCCAGCTGGACCCGGTGATGGGCTGCATGCCTGATGATGCGGCAGCGATGCCGGCGTAGTCGAGAATCGTGGGGGCGATGTCCGTGAAGTCGACAAAGTCGTCCACGACGCGGCCGGGCTGGCGGACCCCGCCAGGCCAGCGGATCGCGAGCGGCACATGGTTGGAATCGTGATAGGCGTAGCCCTTCACTCGCGGGAACGGCATGCCGTGATCGCTGGTGACGATGACGAGCGTCGAGTCGAGCAGCTGGCGCTTTTCGAGTTCGGCCAGCATGCGGCCCAGGTGGGCATCGGTGTGCTCGACTTCGTAGGCGTAGTCGAGCATGTCATGGCGGACGGTGTCGTTGTCGGGCCAGTAATCGGGGACTCGCGGAATGTCGGTTAGCCGCTTGCCTCCTTTGTTGACGCCGGACTGGAACTCGTAGCCGCGGTGCGGTTCGGTGCTGCCATACCAGAAGCACCACGGCGCGCCCTGGGGGGCATCGTCGAGGAAGTCGGCGAAGTTGGCGGCGTAGTCGTTCTGGCTGATGCTGGATGTCGGCGGCGGGGCCTTGCGACGGTTGTAGGGAACGCCGGTGATCTGACGGGGCTGTCCAGCGGCGTCTTTCGCGACGCCCGGGCCCCAGCCCTTGCCGGTGATGCCCATATGCCAGCCCTGCTCGCGAAGCACTTCCGGCCAGCTTTTCAGTTGAGCCGGGAAAAATGCCATGTGATTGCCGGCCTCTTCATTCTGCCAGGCATGACGCCCCGTCAGGACGATTGCCCGCGATGGCGCGCACTTGGCGACGGGCGTGTAGGCGTTCGTGAACAGGACGCCCTCGCGGGCGACGCGATCGAACGCGGGCGTTTTGACCCATTCGTCGCCGTAGGCTCCGGCGTGGACGCCCCAGTCGTCGGCGATCGCAAACAGGATGTTCGGCCGATCGGCCGCCTGGCCGACGCCGGATGCCGGCCCCAGCAGGGCCAGAAAGAACAGGAGCGTTCGTTTCATCGAGTGGTTCCCACGAGGCGGCTGGGAGACGGTCGGCTTCCGATTCAGCGGCGACGGGCGTTTGGCCTTCCGCCGAGTTGCTCGGCACGGGCCGGATCGTAATCGGGATTCGGCAGCGGCATGCGGGCGCCCACCTGCTCGCGCCAGGCGGCGAGCCGCGATTGCAGTTCGTCCGCCACGCCAGGCTGGTCGCCTGCAACGTTTCGCGATTCACCCGGATCGTCTGCGAGGTTGAACAGCTGACGGTCGTTCGTTTCAAAAAACTCGATCAGCTTCCAGTCTCCCTTGCGAATGGAACTGGCTGGCGTGCTGTGGTGGTAGTGCGGCAGGTGCCAGTACAGGGTGTCGCGGGAAAGCGGCTGTGCCGGCTGATCGAACAGGGGCACGATCGACACTCCATCGATCCGGTCCTCTGGGGGAAGCTCGACTCCGGCCAGCTGCAGGAACGTGGGATGGAGGTCCATCGTCGTCGCCGGGATGTGACAGATGCTTCCGGGAGCGATGCGACCGGTCCACCGTGCGATCGCCGGGACGCGGGTCCCGCCTTCGTACAGCGTCCCTTTTTCGCCGCGCAGGGGCTGATTCGAGGTGACGCGCTGCCCCCCCTGCTGATGTTCGAGTCCGCCGTTATCGGAGACAAAGAGGATGAGAGTCCGATCGGCGATGCCCGCACGATCGATCGCCGCCACAACCCGGCCCACGCTGGCATCCAGTTCCTCCATCAGCCCCGCGTATTCCGGCAGGCTGGGGTAGCCGGGCGTTGCGGTTTTGTTTCGATACTTCGCGAGCAGCTCCGGCGTCGTGGTGAGCGGAATATGCACGGCGGCGTGCGACACCTGCAGCACGAACGGGCGGTTGCGGTTGGCGTCGATGAATTCTTCGGCTTTCCCGGCGAGAAAGTCGGTCATGCGCGTGGGAGAGTCCTGACCGGTCAGTGCTGGTTCGGCGATGTTTCCCCGGGTCTCCAGCGCCGTTTGCCAGCCCTGGTCCTGCGGCCCGAAACCTTTGCCGCCAAGGTGCCACTTGCCGAAGTACCCGGTGGCATAGCCTGCGGCGGCGAGCCGTTCGGCATACGTTTCCACTTCCAGCGGCAACTGCAGCGGCACAACGGGATCGAGAAGTTTCGCATAGGGCCGGCGATGGCCGGGAATGTGCTGCGTAATGCCGAATCGCGCCTGGTCGAGCCCCGACTGCAGGTTCGCCCGCGTGGGAGAGCAGACCGGCCCGGCGTAGAACTGCGTGAAGCGCAGGCCTTCCGCAGCCAGTCGGTCGATGCACGGGGTTTCGTTGAACTGATTGCCGTAGCAGCCTGCGTCGGCCCAGCCGAGGTCGTCCGCAAGAATGAGGACCAGATTCGGACGCGGGGACGCTTCACCCGGCCCGGAAGCGAGGTCGGTCGCGCAGGCCTCCGTCGCCGCCGTCAGAGCGACGATTAACGCCAGCGCCAGCCGGAAGTGCAGGGGGATCGTCATCAGGGGCGCCTGTTTCGATTTCCGGTGTCGCAGTTTTCGAATCCGGCACTACTGTAGTGGATGAGTCCCTGAGCAGTGAGTTCGCCAGCCGCGAGCGATCGGCATCGATTCGATTGACCGCGGCGACCATACTGGGGCGCCAGGGTCTGAGTGTGATGCGCTCGGTGCAGTGTTGATTCTGTCAGGAACGGAATGATGTCGAAAATCAGTGCGTGGACGGCGCCGGCCGCAAAGCAGAAAATGGTTCGCGAGGAAGTCGAACTGGGGCCGCTGGGGCTGGAAGAAGTGGAGGTGCAGGTCGAGCATTGCGGGCTGTGTCATTCGGACCTGTCGGTGCTGAACAATGAATGGGGCGGAACTCCATACCCCGCAGTGCTGGGACATGAGGTGATCGGCAAGGTGGTTGCCATCGGCGAGGCCGCGAAGGGGCTGCAGGTCGGCCAGCGCGTGGGCATCGGCTGGACCTCCGGAAGTTGCATGCATTGCCGGGAGTGCCTGTCGGGGTCGCATCAGCTGTGTGCCGAGGCGGCGCCGACCATCGTGGGGCATCGCGGCGGGTTTGCGAGCCACGTTCGTGCCCACTGGGCGTGGACGGTTCCCCTGCCGGAAGGGCTGGCGGCCGCGGAAGCGGGGCCGCTGCTGTGCGGGGGCATCACGGTGTTCAATCCGCTCGCGATGTATGCGAAGCCGACCGACCGTGTCGGCGTTGTCGGCATCGGCGGCCTGGGTCACATGGCGGTGAAGTTCGCAGCGGCGTATGGCTGCGAGGTGACGGCATTCACGTCGAGCAGCAGCAAGTTTGAAGAAGCCCGCGGATTCGGCGCGCATCACGTCGTCGCCAGCCGGGATCCGGCAGCCATCAGGAAGCTGGCTGGCGCCTTCGATCTGCTGATCGTGACGGTGAACGTTCCGATGGACTGGGACGCGCTGGTGGCCTCGCTGGCCCCCCGGGGACGGATGCACCTGGTGGGGGCGGTGCTGGAGCCGGTCGCTGTCACAGCGTTCCCGCTGATTATGGGGCAGAAGTGCGTTTCCGCCTCGCCGACGGGGTCCCCAGTCGATATTGCGAGGATGCTGGAGTTCGCCGCCCGCCACCAGGTGACGCCGCAGACCGAGCACTACCCGATGAGCCGGATCAACGAGGCGTTCGAGCGACTGGAATCGGGTCAGGCGCGGTATCGAATCGTCCTGGACGCTGATTTCTGAGGCCGCGCGGGGCAAAGCGTCCGGATGTTGTCGCCGACAGCAGTCGGTCACAGGTCGATGAGGCGGCCTGGGGCCGCCAGGGGGGCGGTCCGCTCCAGCGGAGGGGCGCGGCGCTCGCTTTTGTTTGATCCGGCAGTTCTGCACACTACAGCTCGCTGCTCGCGACGTGTTCGCTGGTTTGATTGAGTGGAAAGGTGCGGGACGATGTGGCAGATCAGGTTGATGTGGCGTCGGGAATGGCTGGTGGTTGTGGCGGCGGTGCTGCTGGCGGGGGGCGCGGCGGCTGAGGCGCAGTCCGACCGGTGGAAGGATCGCATTCGCGAGCTGGCGACCGCTCACAAAGGAAAGGTTGCGGTCGCGGTCAGGCATCCGGCATCGGGGCAGTCGTTCTTTCTGAACGAAACCGAGCCGATGCCGACGGCCAGCCTGATCAAGCTGTCGGTCATGATCGAAGCCTACCGGCAGTCGGATGCGGGAACGATCGATCTCCAGAAGCTGGTCCCGCTGAAAGAAGAAGACAAGGTTCCGGGTTCGGGCATTCTGACTCAGAATTTCTCCGCTGGCCTGCAGCTCTCCACGCGCGACGCCATCCGCCTGATGATGGCCTATTCAGACAACACGGCCACCAACCTGGTGCTCGATGCCATCGGTCTGCCGGCGACGGCCAAAGCCATGGAAGAACTCGGTTATCCCAACACGAAAATTCATTCCAAGGTGTACAGGCGCGATCTGTCAATCTTTCCCGAACGCAGCGTGCAGTTCGGACTCGGCAGCACGACGGCCGCCGACATGGTTTCGCTGCTCGAACGGCTGCTGAAAGGGGAACTGGCGAAGGAAGACTCCACCAAAGACATGGTGGCGCATCTGAAATCGAACCAGGACAAGGAAACGTTTTCCAGGCTGCTGCCGCGCGGCACGAAGTACGGCTACAAGGGGGGCGCCGTCGACAAGATTCGCACGGCCGCCGGATTCATTGAACTCGAAGGCGGGCCGCTGTTCGTGGCCGTGCTGACCTCCGAAAACGAGGATCAGTCGTGGACCGAAGACAATGCCGCCCAGTTGTTGATCGCGAACATCACCAAGACCGCGTTCGACCGTTTCCAGCCGCCGGCCGGGGTGGCGCGCCGGGGCAGCGCCGCGCGGGAAGAGCTGAAAGTCGGCTCGGGTGGACCGCTTGTGGAATCGCTGCAACGCACTCTGAACGAGCGGCTTCCGAAGGCACAGGGAATCGCGGTTGACGGCGACTTCGGCCCCGCGACGGAAGCGGCCGTCATCGCCTTTCAGAAACTGAAGTCGCTGCCGGAAACCGGCGTGGTGACCGCCGACACCTGGCGCGCCCTCGGGCGGCTGGTGACCGACCAGATGTTGGTGACGGACATCGCCAGCCTGGATCTGTCGGTGCCGGATAAACTGCCGGCCGATTCGCTGGACAGCCCTCCCTTTGTCACCTGCAAGGCCTGGGCGATCGGAGATGCGAAAACCGGCGAGCTGATCGCTGGCGGGGACGCCGATGAATCGCTGCCGATGGCCAGCACCACGAAAATGATGACGGCCTACATCGTTTTTCGTGAAGCGAAGAAGTCGCCGGCCGTGCTGGACGAGGTCGTTGAGATCAGCGAGCGGGCGGACCGGACGCCGGGATCGACCGCCGATGTGCGGGCCGGGGAACGGGTCAGCGTTCGCGAACTGCTGTACGGCTTGATGTTGCCTTCCGGGAACGATGCGGCGACCGCGTTTGCCGAGCATTTTGGCGGACGGTTCAGCCCTCCGGACGACCAGCCGGACGCCGCCGACCCGGTCGTGCGCTTCGTCGCCGAAATGAACCGTACGGCCGCCGGCCTGGGCATGGCGGGGACGCGCTTCACGGATCCGCACGGATTGTCGTCCAATGGCCACCACGCCCGCGCCCGCGATCTGATGACGCTGGCCAAGGCCCTCATCGATGATGGGCAGGCGCTGGAATATGTCGGCACTCGCAAGTACGCCGGCAAGCTCGAAGGGGCTGCGGGATACACCCGCTACGAACTCTGGCGGAACACCAACAAGCTGCTCGACATCGAGGGATACCTTGGATTGAAGACCGGAACGACGACGCCCGCAGGGGCCTGCCTGGTGTCGATCGGCGAACGTGACGATCGTCAGTTGATTGTGGTGGTGCTGGGGGCGACCTCCAGCGATGCCCGGTACATCGACAGCCGTAACCTGTTTCGCTGGGCCTGGTCGCAGCAGGGTAGCCAGCAGACGGTCGTCGGAGGAAAATAACGGGCGCCGATCAGGCAGTTCAGAAACAAAGGGGGGGACAAAAGCCAACGAAGCCATGGACGAGGTCTGCCGCGGCGCCTGCCAGGTGGTATGGAACGGCCGGGGCAGATCAGTGCATCCAAACAGAAACTCCGGGTGCACTGTCATCTCGGGGTCCGCTGGCATTCAGGTTCACAGACATTCTGTCGGCGCCACCCGGCGTTGCCATGTGCCACCGGCAGATCGGCACGCCATTGTTTCCTCCCCCCTTGTTTCTGCAGCTCGGTTTTTTCGCTGGACTTCCCGCCGTTGATTGAGGCCCGTCGTATGTTGGATCGCAGTCGCTCGCTGCAGATCGTCGTGTTGTCGCTCGGAGTGTTCGGTGTCGCGATCGAAGTCGCGGCCGCCGACCGGCTGGAGTTCAACCGCGATGTGCGGACGATCCTGTCTGACAAGTGCTTCGCCTGCCACGGCCCCGATGAGGCGGCGCGCCAGGCCGGGTTGCGTCTGGATGTTCGCGAATCAGCGCTGCAGCCGGCCGACTCGGGCGCGATTGCGATCGTGCCCGAAAAGCCGGCCGAGAGCGCGCTGGTGAAGCGAATTTTTTCGACCGATCCAGCGGAGGTGATGCCGCCGCCCGACAGCAACAAGCAGCTCTCGGTCGCCGAACGCGAACTTCTGCAGCGCTGGATCAGCGAAGGAGCGGACTACGCCGAGCACTGGTCATTCGTCGCACTGGCCCGGCCCGTTGTGCCGGCGACGCACGATCAGGCATGGCCCCGGAACGATCTCGACCGGTTCATTCTGGCCCGGCTCGAAGCAGCCGGGCTGAAGCCGTCGTCGGAAGCGTCGCGCGAGATGCTGATTCGCCGGGTCACATTCGACCTGACTGGTCTGCCGCCCACGCCGCGGGCGGTGGACGCCTTTCTGGCCGACACATCTCCCGAAGCGTACGAGAAAGTCGTCGACCGGCTGCTGGCGAGTCCCCAGTTCGGCGAGCGCATGGCGCTCGACTGGCTGGACGCCGCCCGGTATGCCGACACGCACGGCTATCACATCGATTCCGCCCGCGACATGACGAAATGGCGCGAATACGTGATCGACGCCTTCAACCACAACAAGCCGTTCGACCAGTTCATCGTCGAACAGCTGGCGGGCGACCTGCTGCCCGGGGCGACGATCGAACAGAAAATCGCCAGCGGCTTCAACCGCAACCACATGATCAACTTTGAAGGGGGGGCGATTCCCGAAGAGTATCACGCGGCCTATATCGTCGATCGGGTCAACACGTTCGGGACGGTCTTCCTCGGGCTGACGATGGGTTGCGCGCAGTGTCACGACCACAAGTACGACCCGATTTCGCAGAAGGAGTACTACGGCCTCTACGCCTTCTTCCATAACGTGCCCGAAAAGGGACTGGACGGGAAAGACGGCAACGCGGCGCCGGTCATCTCGCTGCCCACCGAGCAGCAGGCCCGGCAACTGGAGCTGCTTCGAAGCCGCATCGCGGCTCGCGAGGCGGCGCTGAGCGCTGCCAGCCCCGAACTCGATGCGGAACAGACGCGCTGGGAACAGGCGCTGACGGTCGGCGGCCCGGAATGGCGACCGCTGACCATCACCGGCGACCACGCTGCCGTGCTGCAATCCTCCGGGGGAGCGACTGTCGACCCCCAGACCGATGGCGCCTGGCGGCTGAGCGGAACCAACCCCGCGCAGGACACGTACACCGTGGCCTTCAATTCGGGCGACAAACCGATCACCGGCGTGCGACTGGAAGTGCTGCCCATCGACGATGCCCCCGGAAAGCTTGTCGGACGCTCGGCCAACGGAAACCTGGTGCTGACCGATGTCCGCGGGCATGTGCAGGTCGATGACTCGCCGGCGGCCCTTCGCTTCCGCAGTGCGTCGGCCGACTTTTCCCAGAAGGACTTTCTCCCGGCGCAGGCCATCGATGCCGATCCCAAATCGGGCTGGGCCATTTACCCGGAGGTCAGCAAGCCGCATGCGATCGCCTTCGAACTCGATGAGCCAGTCGCGGCCAGCGGACAGGTTCAACTGATTTTCGATTTCCAGTCGCCGTTCGCAGGGCACCAGCCCGGCCGAATTCGCGTGTCGGTGACGGACAGCGCAGCGGTGCATGGCGTCGAAACGCTTCCGCGGGGAACGCGGCTGATTGTTCAGAAACCGGCAGGCAAGCGAACGGAGGCCGACCGCGATGCGCTTCGCAGCTACTTCCGCAGTGAAATCGCCCGAGGGGGCAGGCCCATCGCGGAAGAACTCGCGAAGCTGAAGGCCGAAGTCGCCGCCATTGAGAAAACGGTTCCGACGGCGATGGTGATGTCTGAGATGCCGACCCCGCGCGACACGTTTGTGCTGATGCGGGGCGAATACGACAAGAAGGGGGAGCAGGTGACGGCCCATACGCCGGCCGTCCTGCCACCCTTGCCAGAGGCGTTTCCGTCGAACCGCCTGGGTTTGGCCCGGTGGCTGATCGCTCCCGAGCACCCGCTGACGGCGAGAGTGGCCGTCAATCGTTACTGGCAGATGTTCTTCGGACGCGGCCTGGTTGAGACGGCCGACGATTTTGGCTCGCAGGGAGCACGGCCCACGCACCCCGAGCTGCTCGATTGGCTGGCCTGGGAATTCACGCACGCTTCGGAGTCGAACCCGACTCAAACGGCCTGGGACATCAAGGGACTGGTGCGGACCATTGTGACCTCAGCAACCTATCGCCAGAACTCGGCAGTCACTCCGGAACTGCTGACGAAAGACTCGGAGAACCTGCTGTTGGCCCGCGGCCCGCGGTTCCGCCTGCAGGCCGAGTTCATTCGCGATCAGGCGTTGGCGGTCAGCGGGCTGCTGTCCGATCGCATCGGCGGCGAAAGCGTGTCGCCCTATCAGCCGGCCGGGCTGTGGGAGGAACTGATGTCGCGTGAGGATGGCCAGCGATTCACGGCCCAGACGTACGAGCAGAGCCACGGGGCCGACCTGTACCGCCGCACGATGTACACCTTCTGGAAACGCACCTGCCCGCCGCCGACGCTGGCGACGTTTGACGCACCCGACCGGGAGATCTGCACTGTCAGCCGGGCGCGGACGAACACGCCGCTGCAGGCGCTCGTGCTGCTGAACGATCCGACGTACATCGAAGCGTCACGCAAACTGGCCGAGCGGATTCTGAAGGAAGGGGGCGAAAGCGCCGAAGCGCGGATCGACTTCCTGTTCCGTCTGGCGACCGCCCGGCGACCGACCGACCGCGAACACGCGATCCTGATGGCGTTGCTGCGCGATCAGGAACGGAAGTACCGTGAAGATCAGCCGGCGGCCGAGAAGCTGCTGGCTGTTGGAGAGTCGCCCCGTGATCCGAAATATCCGGCGGATCAACTGGCCGCGTGGACGACGATGGCGAGTGCGGTGCTGAATCTGGATGAGGCGGTGACGAGGAATTGAGTGTTGGAGCCTCCATGTCTCATGCGGCACAGGAACTGATCGTGACCTGGATGTGGATCGCGATTCCGTCCGCGATTTGCGGCGCTGCTGCTGCGTCGAGCAAGAATGCGAAAGTTCCGGGAGCCATCCTTGGGTTTCTCTTCGGTCCGCTGGGACTGATTGCCGCCTTCGGACTCGACGAACGCGAGATCTGCCCGACCTGTCATGGTCGATTGAATGGACAGCCGCAGCTCTGCATGCACTGCCGGTCTGAGCTGTACTGGAGACAAAACTGATCATAATCGAATGGCAGCCTTCGACCTGCACAGGCCCGCTCCAAGAAGCGATGCTCAAAGATCTGATTCGTTGCCGAGGTGACCTGCAAGGTTTTGCTCTCGACGATGACTACGTCGCCGAGCTTCGCCGCTGTCACGGCGGGAGTCCGGTCAAGCAATACTTTCAAGATCAGCGCGGCACGCTGCACCGGTGTGGCCGATTCATCAACTTCCACACTCCGGCAACGTTGCAGGGCCCTTTCCAACCGTGGTTCGGTGACCCGCACAAAGATGCACGTCTGGTGATGAACCGGCACAACCTGGAAGCGACCGCTAATACGTCGGAAGGGACTGGTCCCTGGCTGATGCCTTTCGCTGCCCTCTATCAAGGCGGCCACTCGCCGGATGAGATGATGCACGACCACCTGGACTACCTGTGTTTCAATCATCGCCAGACCGCAATGCGGCCCAGCGTGGTGGTGTGGCACAATGAACAGGGAGTCGCTGAAGCATTTCGCTGCGACTGCGAAGGCCTTGACTATTGGGACTTTGACGAGAAGAACTGTACGACGCCCGTCGCGGAATCATTTCGAGAGTTTGCGGCGCTTCTGCACGATGCACAGTGCTGACGATGATCCAAATCCGGATGAAAAACATGTTGCTCGAATCCTCGCACTCCCGCCGCCAGTTCCTCGGCCGCTCCGCCACCGGCTTTGGCACGGCCGCGCTCGCGTCGCTGCTTAACCCCCAGTTGTTGGCCGCGCCCGGCGCGCTGTCGTCGCTGCAGTTTCCCGCGAAAGCCAAGCGGGTGATCTACCTGTTCATGTCGGGCGGGCCGTCGCATATCGACCTGTTCGACTACAAGCCCAAACTGGCCGACTTCAACAACACCGAACTCCCCGGCTCCATCCGCATGGGGCAGCGGATCACCGGCATGACGGCCGGGCAGAAGGCGTTTCCCTGCGCCGCGCCGATCTTCAAGTTCGCCCAGCACGGCCAGTCGGGAACCTGGGTCAGCGAACTGCTGCCGCACACCGCGAAAATCGTCGACGACATCACGCTCATCAAGTCGATGAACACCGAAGCGATCAATCACGATCCCGCTACGACGTTCATCCAGACCGGCTCCCAGCAGCCCGGCCGCCCCAGCTTCGGGGCCTGGCTGTCGTATGGGCTCGGGTCGGCCAACGAAAACCTGCCGGCGTTCATCGTGATGATCTCGCAGGGAAGCGGGAACAAGACCGACCAGCCGATTTTTTCGCGACTGTGGGGCAGCGGGTTCATCCCCAGCGAGCATCAGGGAGTGCGCTTCCGCTCGGGCGACGACCCGGTGCTGTACCTGTCGAACCCGCCCGGCATCGATGCGAATTCCCGCCGCCGCATGCTCGATGGCATCGGCCAGTTGAACGAGATCGCGTCGCAGGCCTATGGCGACCCGGAAATTGATGCCCGCATCGCGCAGTACGAAATGGCGTACCGCATGCAGACTTCCGTTCCCGAACTGACCGACCTGTCGAACGAAACCAAAGAAACGCTCGACATGTACGGCATCAAGGACGATGGCGTGGATGGCGGCTTCGCCCGCAACTGCCTGCTCGCCCGTCGCATGGCCGAACGCGGAGTGCGGTTCATTCAGCTGATGCACCGCGGCTGGGACCAGCATTCCAACCTGCCCAAACAGATCCGCGGTCAGTGCAGCGACGTCGACCAGCCGTCAGCCGCGCTGATTACCGACCTCAAGCAGCGCGGCCTGCTTGATGAAACGCTCGTCATCTGGGGAGGCGAGTTCGGACGCACCGTCTACAGCCAGGGGGCCCTCACCGCCGACAACTACGGCCGCGATCATCACGGCCGATGCTTCTCAATGTGGGCGGCCGGCGGCGGATTCAAGCCCGGCGTGACGTGGGGCGAAACGGACGATTACTGCTACAACATCGTGAAAGACCCGGTGCACATTCACGACCTCAACGCCACGGCGCTGCGGTGCCTGGGCATCGACCACACGAAGCTGACCTACCGCTTCCAGGGCCGCGATTTCCGGCTGACGGATATTCATGGCAACGTGATTGAGGGGTTGTTGGCGTAAGGGATGCGGCAGTGAGCCGCGCGAGTTCAACCGGACAAGTTTGGTAATGGCGGAACATGGGCTCACCGCTGGTAGTTGACTGTCCGCAGTGCGGCAAAACCCTGAAATACATCGAGTCGACAACGAAGTCGCGGACGGTGAAGTGCCCCGTCTGTGCTACGAAGTTTCTTGTCGAGCGCCAGGCTCAAGTTTCGGAAGCCTCGGATTCTCCATCGTCGATTGAATTCACAGAATCGCCCTGTGACGTCCCACTCAGGCCTCTTCAGCGAAAGCGTCGGCCCGGTAAGCGCAAGTCAAAGCCGCAAGTCGAAATCGATTGGCGTCTCAGCGGCGCGGTCATTCTGGGGGCCGTTTTGCTGCTCGCATTTTTGTGGTGGAGGCCGCTGGCGACCGCTTCAAGGCCAGTCGGCGAGGAAGTGGCTCCACTCTCCGGGGGCGACTGGACGTTCCTGACACTGAGGGAATATGGCGTCGAGTTGGAGGCGCCCGGCCCGATGGTGCTCGTTGACAGTTCGTCAGAGTCGAGCAGGTATCGATTTGGGGAGTTTCGGCTTCGACGGCGGCATGATGCATTTGAGGTCTTCGTCACGACATTTCCGGATGAAGTCCAGGCGAAGATGAAGCAGACCGGCCGCAGCCAGGCGGAGTACCTCGCATATCTATCTCAGCATGACGAGCAGAGAATTGGCGACGCGCCAGCCCAGCAGGTGTCGCAGCGGGACATCCGGTTCGGAACGCATCCAGGACGGGAGGTCGTGGCCCGCGCTGGCCAGCGTTGGAAAGTGGTGAGGAGCTTCATGAACGATCGCTGTCGCTGGATGCTCGAATACCAGTACAACGATGGCCAGGAAAACACGGCCGATCGAGACCGCTTCCTGAACTCGCTCCGATTGCTGCCGTCACCCTGAAGCGGATGCGTGGAGTGCGGTAGCACTGCTCATACCACCGCAGCTCACCACTCCAGCAGCCGTGCCGCCACCTTCTCGGTGTTCTGGTGCGCTTCCGTCACCTTGCCATCGGAGACGAACACCACGCGGTCGGCCATTTTGGAGATGACGGCGTTGTGGGTGATGACGGCCGTCGTGGTTCCCAGTTCGCGGTTCACCCGTTCAATCACTTCCAGCACCACAATGCCGGTGTGAACATCCAGGGCGCCCGTCGGTTCATCGCACAGCAGTACCTGCGGGCGCTTGGCGATGGCGCGGGCAATGGCGACGCGCTGCTGCTGGCCGCCGGAGAGCTGGGCCGGGAAGTGATCCATCCGGTCTCCCAGTTCCACCATCTCCAGCGCCTCTTCCGGTCGCATGGGGTTCTTCGCGATCTCAGTGATCAGCGCGACGTTCTCGAGCGCCGTGAGGCTGGGGATCAGGTTGTAGAATTGGAACACAAAGCCGACGTGCTCACGGCGGTAGCGGGTGAGTTCGGCGTCGTCGAAGGCGGTCAGCTCGCGGTCGCCGTAGCGGATCGAGCCGCTTGTGGGCACATCCAGGCCGCCCAGAATGTTCAGAAGGGTCGACTTGCCGCTTCCGGACGGTCCCAGCAGCACCACCAGTTCAGCCGGGTAGAGTTCGAGGTCGACGCCGCGGAGGGCGTGCACCTGCACTTCCCCCATGTCATAGACCTTCGTGACATCCCGGGCCTGAAAAACAGGCGGGCCGGTGTGGATACGGGCGGGCGTGGAGAGGGGAGTTGCGGACGACACGGCCATGCAGACGAAGTGAGGGACTGCCGAGTTTATCGCGGGGCGTCCCGGTCTTCCAAGAACCTGTCGTTCGAGGCCCGGCCAGTGTCGAAAAGCCTGGCCTTCTTGCCTGAGACGCGGCTCTCGTCTGCAAATCGGCGCTGCAAAGCGTTGGAAACGCCCGGGCCTTTGCGTCGCAGTGGCGGTTTCGATCAGGCCACGCGGGTGGCGGTGGTTTCAATCACGTTGCCGGTGGCCTGGTCGGCGTCGGGGACCGGGCGACCGCGCATGGCCAGCCAGGCTTGGGTCAGGCCGAACCACAGGACGAGGCCGTCGTCGAGCCAGCCGACCACCGGGATCACATCGGGCAACAGATCGATGGGCGAAACAGCATAGACGACCGCCAGCACCGCCAGGAGTGCATTCAACTGGGGATTGCGGACCGTCTTCGCGGCGACGCCCGGGGAAGCAGGCGTCGCGACTCCTTTGCGGTTCATCAACCACCGCAGGACAGTCAACATCAGACCACGAAACATGGCACGCTGGGGCTGAAAGGGGACGTCAAGTCCGGCCTGCGAAAGGGCGACCGGATCAACAGGAATTATACGGGTCGATGAAGTCTGGAAAGCCGAAACCGGCTGCGATTCGGAAACCGGTCTGGTCCGCAGCCGGGCCGATGGCCATGGCCGCTACTGGGCGGCTTTCACCGGCATGGGGACGCTGGCGGGCAGGGTGTAGTCGCGTTCGACGGCCGCCCGGATTGCAGCCCGCGTTTCGCGGGGCGTTGCGTCGGAGCGCTGTTCGATGTCCCGCAGCTGCGCCGCCATCGCGTCATCCTTGATGGAGTGGGCGAACCAGTTCGAGTAATCGCCGCGCTTCAGGTGATACATCCAGGTGTCGTCATCAATGCCGTCCGCGAGGTCGAGAAACACCATGATGTTCTGAGCCCGCAGGTGCATCGTCGAGGCCGGCCCGGTGAAGTAGAAGCTGGATTCCTTCGAGAGTTCGCCCTGCACGTACTTCCGTCGATGTCGATGACGCTCCGTCTTGCTGGGGTAGGCCTTCACCAGGCGGGGCGGCGCGTCCGATCCCCGCTGCCACATCAGCAGTTCCCCCGCCTCCCGGGGAACGGCGGAGGGTTCCGGGACGGTCATCCCGCTGGCGCCCGCAAATTTTTCGACATTCTCTTTCGCATTTTTTCCGACCGCCAGCACGAGATGGATGCGCTCAAGCAGCGCCGGCGGCAGCAGTTCGGGGTGCACGGTGATCAAGAGCGTGTTGGAGAGCTTCTCCGGCAGGATCGACTCCGTCGGCTTCCAGTCGGCCGGCATCAGGTGGTGCGCCTCATCCAGCACGATCCAGTGGGGGTGCCCGGTGTTGCTGCGGCGCTGCAGCAGCTCGCTCATCAGGCTCAGAAAGAAGGGGGGGCGGTCGGAGATTTTCATTCCCGTCATGCAGACCACGGCGTTCGACATGGGATTGTCGAGCAACCGCAGGATTTCGTCGCGCGGGGGAGGCGACTGCGGACCGCCGAACACAACGGCCCCTTCAAACTTTTCGTAGTCTCCCTCGGGATCGATGAGGCAGAACTGATAGCGCTGCTCGATGAGCGATTCCACGATCCGCGTGGCGACCGTCGACTTGCCGCTGGCGGAGGGCCCGCAGATGAGGACTCCGCTGGTATAGGGGGGAAGCTTGATCTCCTCGTCGCCGCTCTTGCCGACCGGCAGGTAATGTCGCGTCAGACGCTTGTCGACATCGGAAAGATCGTTGCGGACCATCCCGGTGATCAGCTGGCTCACCCCTTTGCCGTGGTCGAGCGTCGTCACGATGTCGGCCGTTTCCTTCACCGCTGGCAGGGCGTTCGACACCGCGGCGGAGACTTCACACATCCGCAGCATGGCATGGTCGTTCTCGGCATCTCCGACGGCGACGACGTTGTGCGGCGACAGGTTCATGACCTTCAGCGCCGCCTTCAGCCCGGACGCCTTGTTCACGTTGGCCGGCAGAATCATCACGGCCCCTTTGTTGAAGATGACCTGCAGCTCGAGGCCCATATCGTGAATCACGTCGAGACAGGCCTGCTGGTGGGGCTCCCAGGTGGCGACAATCACCCGCCCCACGGAGATGGGCCCGACGCCACGCTTCTTCAGCTCTTCCACGAACTCGGGCTTCGGCGGATCGGCGAGCGGGCGCTCTTCCCGCGTCGCGGGGCAATACAGCAACCCCCCGTTTTCGGCGACGACCCACTCGAACAGATCGAGATCAGGGCAGACGGTCTTCAGTTCGGGCAGTTCACGCCCCGTCACCATGATCAGTCGACGGCCTGAAGACAGCAGCCTGTTCAGGTGCTCGACCGTATCGGCGTCAACGGCGCCGTGATGGGCGAGGGTTCCGTCGTAGTCGGTCGCGAGGGCGTGATAGCGCATCAGGTCAGCACGCAGTGGAGTGGATGTTCCCAGTTGAGGGTTGATTGTGACGGCGATTCCCGTCCGGAACAGGGGGCGACGATGCGCGAGCGGCGGGAGCCTGAAAAAACGGCCGGGCCAGCGGCTTTCGGGAACGGCGCACAACCGGACCGCACAGAACTCAGCAGGGCGGGATGTGTCGGCCTGCATTCGGGAGAGGCAGACGCCTGCCGGGAAAAAACGGGGGACTGTGGTCTGGCTCCCCCGGCGCCGTGATATACTGTGGGCCTGACAGCAGCAGCGATGGGAACGCCGCTCAGGCCCTGCGGGAGAGTCGATGACATGCTGACGTTCACAGGCGCAGGTCGCGCTCACACGTGCAACGGCGTCACCCGCCGCGACTTTCTGCAGGTCGGGTCGCTGGGGGCAGCCGGTCTCTCGCTGCCGCAGTACCTGCTGGCGAAAGAGCAGGGCCGGGTCAAGCCGCCTGGCGACGACCGCAACTGCATCATGATTTTCAATCTCGGGGCGCCGAGCCAGCTCGACACGTTCGATATGAAGCCGGACGCCCCGGCCGAAATCCGTGGCCCGTTCCAGCCGATCACCACGAAGTCAGGGGAGTTCCACGTTTCGGAAATTCTTCCGAGGCATGCGGAGGTCGCCGACAAGTTTTCGATTGTTCGATCCTGCCACCACACCAGCGCCGCCGTCCACGATGCCGGCTGGCAGGTGATGCAGACGGGCCGCATTTTTTCGGGCGGCGTGAATACTCCGCACGCCGGTTCGGTGGTCAGCTTTCTGAAGGGCCGCAAAACCGACCTGCCGCCGTTTGTCATTCTGCCCGAGCCGATGGGACGCGGCGGCGGCAATATGCCGAGCGGTCAGTCCGGCGGATTCCTTGGCAAGGCGCAGGATCCGTTCGCGCTGATGGCTGATCCGTCCCGTCCCGATTTCAAGGTGCCCGATCTGCTGCCGCCGTCCGATCTGGCCACAGTCCGCCTTGATCGTCGCCGGAAAATGCGGGCGATTGTGGATGACGCCGTCAAACAGTTTGAAGCGTCAGAAAGCGCTGCCCTGCTCGACAGCAACTTCCAGGCGGCGTTCCGGCTGATGACCAGCAGCCAGGCCCGCGAAGCGTTTGATCTGTCGCAGGAGCCGACAGAAGTCCGCGAGCGCTACGGCATGAACCGCTTCGGCCAGTGCTGCCTGCTGTCCCGCCGGCTGATCGAGTCGGGCGTCCGGTTTGTGACGATCAACACCTTCCTCACGGTGTTTGACGAAATCACCTGGGACATCCACGGTTCAAAGCCATTCACCTCGATCGCCGGCATGCGGGACATCGTCGCCCCGATGTATGATCAGGCCTATTCAGCGCTCATCAGCGACCTCGATCAGCGGGGCATGCTGGACTCGACGCTGGTCTGCAATATTGCGGAATTCGGACGCACGCCGCGGGTGAACCCTGCGGGCGGTCGCGACCACTGGCCGCAGTGCTATTCGGTCTACTTCGCCGGGGGGGGCGTGAAAGGGGGCCGGGTCATCGGGGCCAGCGATCCGATCGCCGCCGTTCCGGCCGATCGTCCGACCCAGCCCGGCGATGTGCTGGCGACGATTTTTCACAGTCTCGGCCTCGATCCGGAAGGGACGCTGCCCGGCCCGAACGGGCGTCCATTCCCGCTCGTCGACAGCCAGTTCCACCCGATTCACGAGTTGTTCGCATAGCCGCCCGGCGGCGCGTACGACCGCACTTGCGGCGCGCACAATGCGGAGGCCTTCACGGTTGGCATGCGCGGGATGGCGGGTTGGCGGCTGCTGTAAGTTATTATGTGGTTATGGCTTGGGAGGTTTATGTCGTGGCGGGCGTGCGGGTGGATTCATCGGGATGAGCTCTCCGGCTGGTCAGGAGTTGTTTCGTGCGTCCGGATCGTTGCAACTCTCGTGAGAGCAACCCTATACTTCCGAATCGAAAAAATGGCGCGGGGATCAGGAACCCGTTGCGCCCCCGGTGCTTCTGTCGGAGATCCCGCCCAGCCAGTTCGCAATCGGCTGGAGTCCGACACCGAGTATCTTGAGGATTGAGTAGCCGTGAGCACTGTACCGACCACCGCGATTCCAAAGGCCCCTCCGCTGTCCGCCACACCCGTTGATGTGAACGCCACCCTGCGTGGCCCCGTGTTTGGTCACGACGAAATCCGCCGCCTGCTGAGCAGCATTGCCGGCCCGGCTTCGGGCGACTTCCGTCGCACTGTGGAAGCCATGCAGACGGAAGTCGGCAGCAATCCTTCGCTGAAGGTGCGTGTCGGCATCGGTCTGTTCTACCTCGGCAAGCCGCAACAGGCGGTCGAGATGCTGATCGACTCGAAGGATGGTCTGGGCCGCTACTACGCGGGTCAGGCCTATTCGACGATGGCGCAGCACGATAAGGCCGCCGAGCAGTTTGAAGAGGCGGCCAAGCTTGGCTACCGTCCGATCGAATCGCGGTTGCGAAAAGCCGGTGAAATGCGTTTGCAGGGGAATCTCGAAGAGGCCGAGAAGCTGATTCGCGCCACCGGGGCCGAAGGCGCCCGCCTGGCGGAGTACTCCTACCAGATGGGCTGCATCCTGTTCGATCGCGGCGACAGCTATGGCGCAATCGAGTATTTCGAGCGGGCCGTCGACATGGATCCGCACGACAGCCGGGCGCTGTTCTCACTGGCCGTCCAGGCCAGCCGGCATGGCAACGATGAAGACGCGATCCGTCTGTACGAGCGGTGTCTGTCCAAGCCGCCTTACTACGTCGGCGCTTTGCTGAATCTGGGCCTGCTGTATGAGGACAAAGAGAATTACTCGGCCGCCCAGTACTGTTTTGAACGTGTTCTGCGGCATGACCCGACCAACGAGCGGGCAGTGCTGTATCTCAAGGACATCGAAGCAACCAGCTCGATGTACTACGACGAAGACACCCTGAAGCAGCAGCAGAAGCTGGAACACCTGCTCAACCGTCCGGTGACCGACTTCGAACTGTCCGTGCGCAGCCGGAACTGCCTGCAGAGCATGGATATCCGTTCGCTGGGCGACCTCACCCGCATCAGCGAGCAGGAACTGCTGTCAGGGAAGAACTTCGGCGAAACGTCGCTGAACGAAGTCCGGGAGCTGATGCGGCAGCACAATCTGGTCATCGGCCAGAACATGCACCAGAAGGCCCGCGACACGGCCGCTCCTTCCCGCGACATGTCGCCGGAAGAGCAGGCGATGCTGTCGATGTCGATTGCCGATATGCAGTTCTCGGTGCGCAGCCGCAAGTGCATGGCGCGTCTGGGCATCACGACTGTCGGCGAACTAATTCAGCACACGCCGGACGAACTGCTGTCGGCCAAAAATTTCGGCGTGACGTCGCTGAACGAAATTCGCGCGAAGCTGTCGGAACACGGCATCAAGCTGCGGAACGACTGATCCGCCTGGCTGCCTGAAATTGAAAACGCCCGCGGTTCCGACCGCGGGCGTTTTTTGTTCACGAGGGAGAGGCGGTCGACCTGAGGCGAGTCACTTCGCGGCGGCGACGTAACGGCCGAGGATGTCGAGGTTCTTCGCGAACGTCGCGCTGGAAATGATCGGGCGGGCCTGTGATTTGTCCGGGTGATAATTCAATCGCCCCGTTTCGACCCACGCGCCGCGGTCGTCGAGTGCGGCGACGATTCGGCGCACCTGTTCGGCAGACGGCGGAGCGTCCTTCTCCATCCGTCCCCAGAGCTTCGCCTTCTCTTTCTGGAGCGCCGCCGGGTTCGCCTGGGCCAGCTTTTCCGACCGTTTTCGAAGCGATTCGAGTTTGCTGGACACCTTGAACCCGTAGTGCGTGGGCAGGTCGGAGTCGTCTTTCGTCAGCACATAGTCGCGGGTGAAATACAACGGCTCGTTCGTCTTCAGTTCGTAGAACCTCGCCAGTTGCCCGTTTGGCAAACGCGATTTCTGCAGATAGTTCAAGGCGGGCTCGACGGCGTTCAGAAAACGCCGATCGCCTGTTTCGCAGTAGACATCCAGCAGCATGTCGATGACGTTCTGCGATTCGCTTCCGCTGATCGCCGGCGGCTCGAACTTGCGGGCCCACATCGGCTCGAAGTCGTAGTTGTACTGCTGCGCCCAGGCAGGCTGCGGATCGGGCATCTGTGCCGCGAGCAGGAACTCGGCTCCCTTCAATGCCGCCGCGTGGTACTTCGGTTCGCTGTAAATTTCCGCTGCCCGAAACAGCATGTCCATGACATCCACATGCGAGTTGTCGTTCAGCGTCGGGTAATCCCAGTAGTCGGTTTTGGGAAACGTTCTCGGCCAGTCGGCGGGATACCGAGCCCGGTCGACTTTCGTGATCGCCGCATCGACGGGCCCTTTGTACCCCTGGGGCCAGCCGCCATGCGCGAACTGCGCCGTGAGGACGCTCGACAGCGCCCGCTCCACGGCGGCGTGGATTCGGACGTCCCGGAAGCCGGTCGCCCGGTCGAAACGCATCAGAAATTTGAGGGCGGCCTGCGATTTGTCGTCATCGAACGTCGAGTAATTTCGGGCGTTCTTCGTCCTCTCCTTGCCAGTGATGAACGCGTAGTTCTTCCGCTTTTCCGGAGCAAAGTCGATCCAGCCGCTCCACGCGCCGCTTTCAAGTTGCCCTTCCAGCAGGCAATACGCCGCATCGCGAGCGGCGTTGAGCAGTTTTTCATCGCCCGTGCGTTCGTAGGCCGTCAGAAATGCCAGACCGACGGTCGGTGTGCCGGGGGGCTGAACCCAGACAGTGTCCAGATCGGTGACGCCTTCCCCTTCCCGGAGTCGCAGATCGGCCGAATACTGGTAGACGTAGCCGCCGTGAGTGGCGACCTGCTCGTGGTAAAACTCGGCCGCTTTGAGGAGCGTTTCGCGTGCAGAGTTGACGAGCGGGTCGGCGGCGACCGCTGCCGCGGTGAAAACGGTGAGGGCCAGTCCGGAGACCAGCCGTAGAAAGCAGGAAGACATTCGCGCAATCCCCCCAAACCATGAGTGACGCCGGCTGCCTGGTCCCTCAGGCCGACGCCGCATGACCCGCGCGTTCCTGAACCGGACGCGCCGCCCGTCACATTAATTCCCGACCGCGTGATTTTCGACGTTCGCCGGATTCCGCCCGATCAAACGGTGCAATCGTTGCGTCTTTCCTCACCGGACGGGCTTCGCCAGTCGCCGTCTGCAGGCCGGGGACGGGGGTGGAGAGCGGGGGATGCCTCCCCCCTTGATCTCGGTTGCCGCCCGCTTCACACTCGAACCGATACCAAGATGGACAGCTCTGCGACAGGGCGCGGCGCAACGCGCCAGGTCAGAGTGCGGGCCCGAACACCGGCGGCGATTTTATGACAGTCTGCTCAAAGTTCATGAAACGACTTTGGCCCCGCCTGCCGGCGGTGCGTCGGCGGACCAGCGCGCAGGTAGAGGGGGGCCAGACGCTTGAGACGCGCATTCTGCCCTCGGGCAATGTGTCGGTGCGCGTTTCGGGACAGGCGCTCGTCATCGACGGCGACTCCGGCGACAACGAAGTGTCGCTGGTGGTCGATGGCGGAATGCTGGTCGTGCGCGGCCTCAATGCGACGACCATCAACGGGCTGGACGAAGACTTCATCGTTTCCGACGACGGCGCGACGTTTGTGGGCCGGGTGCTCGTGCGGCTGGGGCGAGGCGACGATACGTTCGCGGTCGGCGACGGGGTCGTCATTCATGGACAGCTGAAAATTCACGATTTCTTCGGGAATGACCGGATCGCGATCGACGCGGCACAGATCAACGGCGGCCTGCAGATCAACACCTTCTACGGCAACGACCGGATCCGGCTGAACGGAACGAAGATCTCCGGCGAGACCAGCATCAAAACCGGTTTCGGCGACGACCTCGTTGTGCTGGACAACGTGACCACGACGGCGTTCTTCCGGGTTTCGATGGGGCCGGGCGAAGATGGGCTGGTGACCGACGGCAATACGTTTGGCAACAAGTTTGTCACCCGCCTGGGACGCGGCGAAGACAGCGCCAGCTTCGATAGCGATGCCGTTCAGGGCTCGTGGATTGTGCGCACCGGCCGCGGCGACGATGCTGTTCGCGCCACCAACATGCTCATCAACGGGTCGACCCTGCTTCGCAGCACAGTCGGCAACGACAACTTCCAGTTTGTGGGGACGAACCAGCTGACCGGCCGCCTCATCGCGCGGCTCGGCGCCGGCGAAGACAATCTGGAATTCTCCGAGGACACGGAAACCTTCGGCGGCGTCTCGGCGCGCGGCGTCGAAGGGGACGTTGCGGACGAACCGATTTACGCCAGCCGGTTCGACGCCGCGACCTTCGGGCTGATCGCTCGGGCGGACACGCTGCGGGCGTCCATTGATGGGCCGCTGACTCTTGTGCTCGACGAGATCGAGGGGACCACGCTCTCCAACGGCGTGCTGCTGACGCGCAATCAGCAGTTCATCATTACGGGGAAGACGCACGCGAACGCCGTGGTGTCTCTCGATGTGGACAACGACGGCTTTGATGACGGCACCGTGATCGCCAACAACGACGGTGAATTCTCGCTGTCGGTCACGTTGCTCAGCAACGCGGTCAGCGCCGGCATTCAAACGGTTCGGGTGCGATCGACGTTCGCCGGCACGACGGTCAATCAGGAACGCCGAATTGACCTGGTGGAGGGGACTGTGGTGCAGTTCGCCACCACACTGGGCAACTACGACGTCGAACTCTTCAACACCGCCGCTCCCGCCACGGTCGCCAATTTCCTGAACTACCTGGCGCGCTATGCCGACTCGATCATTCATCGCTCGGAGAAGACGGCTGGGGATCTGCCGTTTGTGATTCAGGGGGGCGGCTTCGTGAATCCGCCAGACGTCGTTCCGATTGCGGTTGATGCACCGGTGGTCAATGAGTTCAACGCGGCGAATTCGAACATCCGCGGAACGCTGGCCATGGCCCTGCCGTCCAACAACATCGACGGCGGCACCAGCCAGTGGTTTGTGAACACCGGCAACAACGCCTCGCTCGATTCGGGCAAGTACACGGTGTTCGGCAAGGTCCTGGGCGACGGAATGACGGTGGTGGACTCGATCCACGCGCTGACGTCGTACAACCTGATTGGTCCGACGGGCGAAACGGCCCTCGCCAACGTGCCGCTGCGCAACTACACGCCCTACACGGAAATGCTGGCCGGCACGGCCTCGGTGACGGCCGGAAGCGCGACGGTGACCGGCGTCGGAACGAACTTCCTGACCGATCTGAGGATCGGGGAAGCGGTGAAGATCGGCGAATTGGTCGGCGTGGTGGCGGCGATCACGGACGATGCGACCTTCACTCTGGCCATCGCCTCCGGAATCACGGTGTCCGGAGAAACGGTGCGCAAGAACGGACTGCCGGCGGAGGCCAGCTACGTCACGCTCAGTTCCGTCGCGACGCGGACGATCTGACCGACTCGTTTTGAAGCCACTGCGACGGTTCTGGATCAGGCATCGCGAACGCGAGCGTGGCTTTTTGAGATCTGGTCCCGATGAGACAGGCATCGGGGCGAGCGGATGATCAGCCGGGTGATTTCCGGCCGGGCCCCGAAGCGGATCGGGTGCATTCCCGCCAGTCCGCGTGAGACGTGCATGACCGTCGCCCAGTGGGCGTAGATCCCCGAGGGATACCGGCAGCCGAAGAGACTGGGCGCGTACACTGGGCCGACGACCGGCAGCACGATCTGCCCGCCGTGGGTGTGACCGGCGAGCATCAGGTCGACGCCCTGAGCACAGTGGTGGGCGAAGCGGTCGGGGGTGTGCGACAGGACCAGTCGCGGCAGCGAGCGATCCGCATCCGACCAGACCGGCACTTTGTTCAGCCACGGCGTTTCGTCGCCAGCGAGGGCGATCCGGCCGGGGCCGACATCGAGCACCGACCGCTTTCCGCCCAGGTCGTTCCAGCCGACATCGATCATCCGGCTGCGGATCCGGGCGTGGTCAATCAGCGCATCATGGTTGCCGAGAATGAACCAGGCTCCCAGCGGAGCGGTCAGCGATCCGAGCGTCGCGGGCAGCCAGTCGAGACAATCGACGTCGTCGCTGAGATCGCCGGTGAACGCGATCAGGTCCGCCCTCACCATTGAAGCGGCCGCGGCGGCAGTCTCGTAGAACTGCCGCGAGAATGTCGTATTCAGATGCCAGTCGCTGAGATGCAGGATCGAAAGGCCATCGAGTTCCGCAGGCCAGTTGGGAGGAATGAGCTGCTTTTCGGTGGTTTCCAGCTCGAACTGCTGATTGAGCGGGAACTGGGTGAGACGTTGAGCGCCGGCCGAGACGACCTCGGTTTTCGACCCGGGCTGGCCGGGGGTGGACGAGGGGGGCGGCGGGGACGTGCCGCGCGGCAGCGCGACGAGCGAGACCCTGCGGCCCGCGTACATGCGCCAGCGGGTCCGCAGCCACCAGGTCAGAATGCCGACCATGAGGCCGAGCAGTCCGAGCGTCGAGGCGAGGAAGATCGCCAGCCAGACCGGCGACAGCAGCGACCAGTCGCCGCTGAAGAATGCAGCCGGCCCGTGCAGCCCGACGCGCCAGTACATCAGGACGGGAAACGCGACGATGGCGACATCGTGCGTGCCGCGAATGCGGTGCAGGGTTCGGATGGGAATCGCCAGTCCGTAAACCCGGTTTACGAACGTGATCCACAATTCCGCATGCCCGGCGGTGATCGCCAGAAACGTGATGAGACTCCAGATCATCGATCCAACTCCAGGGGCCGCCTCAGGGCTGGTTTCACCGGCAGCCGCCGACATTATTGATTGCCGCGGCGGAAATTCACGCGGCGGCGGCCAGGCGTTCTGACGAAATCAGGACGGCGATGATCGACTCTCCGGCGTCGGCGCATGGCGACGACCGCCGGCACACCAGGCGAATTCCGTAGGGCTGGGCCGGGTCCACCGTCACGCGCACCTCGTCTCCTCCCGCGGGTTCGCATTCCACTTCGGGGTCGCACGGCATGGCCGGCTGAATCGGAACGTGAACGATTGCGGTCTGTTGTCCCGGCTCGAACCGAACCCGCAGGCATGCCTCCAGACAGTCGCGGCCGTCGGCGATGTAGCGGCTGGACGTCTGCTGAAAATGGTCGGGCAGGGACAGGCTCGACGGGCCTTCGGGGTCGTCGACGGCGGAATCCGTCATCAGCGTCAGCGATTCGGGAACGGAGTCGGCCGGAGTCTTGTCGTTCAACTCTGGCTGTTCGGCTGTCGCTGCGGCGACGGGGCGAGCGATCGACGCCTGTGCGTATTCACCGAGGACCACGAGAAAACTGGCGAACGACAGGCCACCGGCAACCGCCAGTTGTGTCGGCCCGGCGAGGTGCGTCGTGGCAAGCAGGGCCGCTGTCGTCACTGCGGCCGCCATCATTCCGCAGGCCAGATTGAAGGCCGGGGGCGTCGTGCCGGATTCCCGGGCCAGCGCGCATCCGGCCGCTGACAGGCCGCCCACAAAAAGCCAGGTTGCAAACGTCCACCAGCCGTTCAGCGGCACAGTCGCCTGCGGCAGTCGCGTCACCAGAACGAGGGTGACGAAGATCGCGGCGGAACCGCAGACGGCGGCGATCAGCAGTCGCCAGTGGGGGGCGAGCAAAGTGCGATTTCCCATACCGTTCCTTCCCTGGAAGCGGGGGCATTCGATCGGGGGCCGTTGCCCGAAACGAAAATGCCACGGCTCATCCGAGCCGTGGCAGGTTGACGACGCTCACGTCCGGCGACGGACTATACCGAAGCCAGCTCCAACTCGGGAACCTTGGAATCCAGCCCGGCGGCCTGCCGCAGCTCGGCGGCCTTGTCGGTGGCTTCCCAGGTGAAATCGGGGTCGTTTCGGCCGAAGTGCCCGCCCGATGCGGTCTTGCGGAAAATCGGCCGGCGCAGCTGCAGATGCTCGATGATTCCTTTCGGAGTGAGTTCGAACACCTCACGAACAGCGGCCTCGATTTTGGCCTCGGCCACCTTTGCGCTGCCGCGGGCATCGACATGCACGCTGACCGGCTCGGCGACGCCAATGGCGTAGGCGAGCTGAATTTCGCATTCGCGGGCCAGGCCGGCTGCCACGATGTTTTTGGCCACATAACGGGCCATGTACGCGGCCGAGCGGTCGACTTTGGTCGGATCTTTGCCGCTGAAGGCGCCGCCGCCGTGGCGGCCCCAGCCGCCGTACGTGTCGACAATGATTTTGCGGCCAGTCAGCCCGGTATCGCCGTGGGGCCCCCCGACCACGAACAGGCCGGTCGGATTGATGTGGTACTTCGTTTTCGAGGAGAGCAGGCTCGCCGGAACGACCTGCTTCACAACCTGCTCGATGACGTAGTCGTGGATTTCCTTCTGGGAAACGTTTTCCCCATGCTGGGTCGAAACGACGACGGCCGTAATGCCGACCGGTTTCGGTCCATCAAATTCAATCGACACCTGGCTCTTGCTGTCGGGGCGGATCCAGTCGACGTCTTTCTGCTCGCGCAGTTCGGTCAGCCGGGCGAGAATGCGATGCGACAGGGCGATCGGCAGCGGCATCAGTTCGGGCGTCTGGTTGCAGGCATAGCCAAACATCAGGCCCTGGTCGCCGGCGCCGCCGGTATCCACGCCCTGGGCGATGTCCGGGCTCTGCTGGTGCACTTTCAGGAGCACCTCGCAGGTGTCGGCACAAAAGCCGATGTCGTCGCTGGTGTATCCGATTTCACGGATCACCTTGCGGGCGATTGCTTCGTAATCGACGGTGGCCTGGGCGGTGATTTCGCCGGCGACGCACACGAAGTCGGTCGTGCAGAGCGTTTCGCAGGCGACGCGGGCCTTCGGGTCCTGAGCGAGAATTGCGTCGAGGACGCCGTCGGACACCTGGTCGGACACCTTGTCGGGATGCCCGCTGCTGACTGATTCACTGGTGAAAATAAACCGCGACATTCCGCACTGCTCCGGGAAGCCAGGGGGCCGGGAAAGACTGCGTCCGCCGCACAAAAATGGGCCACTCGCCTGGGGATCGGCATCTTAAAGGCGTCGTTGACCGATCGCAAAGCAGGAACTGTCGAGCGGCGTTCATTTCGGGGCAGGCGGCCGTGGACGGGCTCGCCGGGGGCGGGCGGGGGACGTTCTCACCGGGGCGGCGGTTCCATTCCGTCCGAACCGAGCCGTTGACGGGCGGGCTGCGGCGATTGCGGCCTCACGTCTGGCCGCGGGCGTGTTACACTCGTGGAAATCCCTCCTCTCAGCACTCGCAGGTGTATGCTCCCATGCGACGAATGAAATCGGGCGGCGGCTGGGCCGCAGTGAAATACACGCTGCGAATGGCCAATAAGGTGACCTGGCCGAAGCTGTGGCGGGCGATGATGTCCCGGAATACCTGCAAGACCTGCGCGGTCGGCATGGGGGGGCAGAAAGGGGGCATGCGGAACGAGATGGGTCACTGGCCTGAAGTCTGCAAAAAATCGCTGCAGGCAATGGTCGCCGACATGCAGGACGGCCTGCGCGACGAGTTCTTCCGCCGGTATTCGATCGCCGAGCTGCGCACCCTGTCGCCGCGCGACCTCGAATGGAGCGGTCGCCTGACTCAACCGCTGTATGCGGGGCCGGGCGACACGCACTACCGCATGATCTCGTGGAACGAGGCCTTCGATCGCATGGCCAGGCAGCTCACGTCGACGCTGCCCGACGAGAACTTTTTCTACTGCAGCGGCCGGTCCTCCAACGAGGCGGCGTTTCTGCTGCAGCTTTTCTCGCGCCTGTACGGAACGAACTACGTCAACAACTGCTCGTACTACTGTCACCAGGCGAGCGGCGTTGGACTCGGGCAAAGCCTGGGCACGGGCACCGCGACGGTGACTCTCGACGACGTCGAGCAGTCGGACCTGTTCATTCTGATCGGCGGGAATCCGGCCTCGAACCATCCACGACTGATGCGGACGCTAATGACGATCCGCCGCAACGGCGGTCAGGTCGTGTCGATCAACCCCATCAGGGAACTGGGGCTCGTCAATTTCAGCGTGCCGTCCGATGTCTGGAGCCTGTTCTTCGGGTCGAAGATTTCGTCGCAGTATGTTCAGCCGCATATCGGCGGGGACATTCCGCTGCTGGCTGGCGTGGCCAAGGTGCTCCTGGAACGCCGACTCGTTGCGAAGCCCTATATTAAGGCGGCGACGGAAGGCTTCGACGAGTTCGTGAAAGGTGTCGAAGCACTCTCGTGGCAGGAAATCGAACGGCAGTCGGGTGTGCCTCGCGCGCAGATCGAAGAGCTGGGCATTCTTTACGGCCGGGCAAAGAACGCGGTGTTCGGCTGGACGATGGGCATCACCCACCACCTGCACGGCGTGGAGAACGTGCGGATGATCGTCAACCTGGCGCTCATGCGGGGCATGGTCGGCAAACCGCACGCAGGGCTGCTGCCGATCCGGGGCCATTCGAACGTGCAGGGCATCGGCTCGATGGGAGTGACGCCCAACCTCAAGCAGCAGATCTTCGACAACATCGAATCGCTGCTGAACGTCAAGTTGCCGACGAATCCCGGCCTTGACACCATGGCCTGCATGCGGGCCGCGGCGGAAGGGAAGGTGAAAGGGGCAATCTGCCTGGGGGGCAATCTGTTCGGGAGCAATCCCGATTCGCATTTCGCCCACGACGCCTTCAGCAAGCTCGATTTTGTCACTTACATCAACACAACGCTGAATACCGGCCATGCCTGGGGGACGGCCAAGGAGACGCTCATCCTGCCGTGTCTGGCCCGCGACGAAGAGCCGCAGCCGACGACGCAGGAATCGATGTTCAACTACGTCCGGCTCAGCGACGGGGGGGAGCAGCGGATTGCGCAGGCGAAGTCGGAACACGAGATTCTGACGACGCTGGCCCATCGCGTCCTGGGAGACGACGGCCCGGTCAACTGGACGGAGCTCAAGCTGCACAAGACCGTGCGCGAGATGATCGCGAAGGTCATTCCCGGGTTCGACGCCATGGCGCGAATCGATGAAACGAAGCAGGAATTCCAGATTGGCGGCCGGACGTTCCACACGCCGAAATTTCCCACACCCAGCGGCAAGGCTCAGTTTGCTCCGCTGAGCGACTCCCTGCAGCGTGTGGCGGCGGCCTCCACGCCGCCAGCCGCCGAGCCGGGGCAGGGCGTGCTGCGAATGATGACGATCCGCTCGGAAGGGCAGTTCAACACGGTCGTCTACGAGGAACAGGACATTTACCGCGGGCAGGAGCGGCGGGACGTCATTCTGATGCACGTCGACGACATCCAGCGGTTCGGACTGACGATTGATCAGACAGTGACGGTCCGCAGCTCGGTCGGCGAACTGCACGGCATTCTGGTCCGCGATATCGACATTCGCCCGGGCAACTGCGCGATGTACCTGCCGGAAGCGAATGTGCTGGTTCCGCACGATGTCGACCCGCAGTCGAAGACGCCGGCGTTCAAGTCGGTATGGCTGACGATTGAGGCCGAGCAGCCGGGAACGCTGGTCGCGACCGACGGCAGTCTGGTCTCGCTGGAACTGGCGGGAGCGTGAACCGTCGGCGCTAACCGTCGGCCCGATGTGATGAGAAGCCGCCATCCGGCAGGTGGCGCGTGCCGGTTGCGGGATCAACGCCGGTTTCCGGATCCAGATCATCTGGCTCTGGCTGGTGGGCGTTCGCGCTGGTCGTCGCTGGAGGGGGCGGGCCTGTCCAGCGTGCTGCCGTTTCCTTCCGGTAGTCCCGCGCGACGAGCATGAACCCCGCGAGGTCGTAAACGGTATGGGCCACGATCGGTGCGATCAGATTCCGCTCCGCCCCCAGGTTGGCCAGTATGCTGAAATAGAATCCAAACCCCGCCGCGATCACGAAGTAAAGGAGCGTGAGCGGGTGCATCGCGCCGAACAGCAGGTTCGTGACGACGATCGCCAGGACAACGTCGTACAGCCGCAGCCAGCCTTCCAGCGCACCGCGGAACAGCAGCTCCTCCGAGATCCCGGCCATCGCCGCCAGCAGCAACAGGTCAAAGAACCGGCACTGCGCCAGCGCGGGGCCGAGCAGGTCAACCACGCGGTCTTTCAGGTCGGGCGCAATGAAGAAGACCACGGACATCGGGACGACGGCAGCCAGGCCAATGGCGGCCTGCGTCCAACTGAACCGCAGGAGCGGCACGAAGTCGACCCCGGCCAGCCACGCGAGAAGGAGTGCGGCGGCAGTCAGAACGAGGTAGACGACGGCGGCTGTTCTCAGGAGCCCGAGGCGGTCAATCATGTGTAAGACCGCTCATGTTCAGCGGGCCGCATCAGGCAGATTACCCTTGATCGCCTCATCGATTGCCTGCAGATGCTTCTCTGATTTCAGATCCGACCGCGCCTTTCCGGCGATCGACATCGCCTCCTCCCGCCGGTTGTTGATGACCAGGAGTGCAACGATCGTGGCGGATCGAGTGGTGAACGACTTTTCCGCAAACCCAATCGTCGATGATTCCCAAGGCTGCCCTTTCGCGGAATCCACGATTTGCCGATATATTTCGACGCCCTGTGCGTACGAGCGTTCAGGGTTGCAGTACTTGTTATAGAGGTCGTAGCGCTTGTTCTTGATGAGGGCGTTCTCCGCCCATAGGTACGCCAGCGGTGCGTTTTCGGGCTGTTCGCGATCCACAATCGCAAACAGCTCCGCCGTCTGCTGTTCCTCGCCGAGTTCGCGATTCATGTTCGCGAAGTCGGCCATCGCACTGATCGCGTTTCTGTTTTCCAGAACACTCTTCCCGGCCCGGTCGCGCTCGGCCTTGAACTCATCCAGCGCTGGAGGAAAACTTTCCCCCAGTTTCTTCCAGCTCGCAAGCGCTGATGACAGCCGGCTGCCGCTTTCCAGCGGCGCGTGCTTGAGCGCATTGCGGTGATACCAGATGTGCTTCATCAGGGCTGTCTCGTGGCGACCGGCCCTCGCGTCCTCTTCGGCTTCTTTCAGAATCTTCGAGGGCTCGGGGTCGAGCGGGGGAGTCCAGTCCTGGGCCAGTGACACACTGGCAAGAAGCATTGAAGCGACCAGCGCCAGCCACCGGGTTATCATCGACCAGCCCTCGTTATCTGCGGGTTGCGCGAATGGTTCGTGCGAGCCATCAAGGGGCTGATGCCCCCCGCTCGCCGGACGCGCTTCCCTGACGGGTCCCGACTAAACGCCCAGCGTCGCGACGACCTTCTTCGCCGCGTCGGTCAGGTCGGTCGCCGACGTGATCTTCTTGCCGCTCTTGGCCAGCATGTCGCGGGCCAGTTCGACGTTCGTTCCTTCCAGACGCACGACCAGCGGCACGGTGATGCCGACGGTGTCGTAGGCCGTCAGCAGCGCGGTCACGATCGTGTCGCACTTCATGATGCCGCCGAAAATGTTGACGAGCACGGCCTTGACGTTCGGGTCGGCCAGCAGGATGCGGAAGGCTTCCGTCACCTGTTCGACATTCGCGCCGCCGCCGACATCGAGGAAGTTGGCCGGTTCGCCGCCGTGCAGCTTGATGAGGTCCATGGTGCTCATGGCGAGGCCGGCGCCGTTCACGAGGCAGCCGATGTTGCCATCGAGCTTCACGTAGCTGAGGCCGGCCGCCTGGGCGCGGATTTCCGAGGGATCTTCTTCGAGCAGATCGCGCAGCGGCTCGTAATCCTTATGGCGGAACAGGGCGTTCTCGTCGAACGTCACCTTGGCGTCGAGGGCCAGCATTTTGCCTTCGCCGGTCAGCACCAGCGGGTTGATTTCGGCCATGCTGCAGTCGTGATCGACGAAGAATTTCGCGATCTTCGGGAGGAATGCCTCGGCGGCCTTGGCGCCGACGGCGTCCAGCCCGATGGCGGCCGCCAGTTTGCGGGCCTGGAAGGGAAGCAGCCCCATGCCCGGGTCGAAGTGTTCGCGGGCGATTTTCTCGGGATGGCTCTCGGCGACCTCCTCGATGTCCATCCCCCCCTCGGATGAGAAGATCATGACGGGCAGGCCGACTTCGCGATCGACGATGACCGCCAGATACAGCTCCTTCTTGATGTCGAGCCCCTGCTCGACATACAGCGTCTGCACTTTTTGGCCGGCGTCGCCGGTCTGCTTGGTGACGAGCGTCGAATTCAGCATCCGCTCGGCGTTGTTCCGGGCCTCATCGGCCGATTTCACCAGCACGACTCCCCGCTGCTCGGGGTGTTCCTTGAACGTTCCCTTGCCGCGGCCGCCGGCGTGGACCTGCGACTTCACGACCGCGACAGTTCCCTGCAGTTTGGTGAAGGCATCGGCCGCTTCCTGCGGAGTTTTCGCGACGATCCCTTTCGGAACCGGAACTCCGGCGGCGGCGAACAGTTGCTTTCCCTGGTACTCGTGAATTTTCATGGAACGATCGTGACCAACAGTGCTGAGTCGAAGGCGATGGCCGCCGGGTCCGGCAGACCAGACGAATCGTAGAATGCAGCCGCGCGACATGCACGCCCGCTCAGCGGAGTTCTCAGAGCGCCGCGCCACCTCGTAGAATCGGCACATGGCCATTCAGCTCGATTGCCCTGCCTGTTTCCAATCGCTGCGGGTTCCCGATTCGGCGATGGAGACCGTCATCGCCTGCCCGCACTGCCGCTCGCGGTTGCGGGTGCCGGCGGTCGTCATTCCTGCGGCGATGGCGACCACCGCGTTTGAAACTCCGGTGTTCGCGACACCCGCGTTCGCCCCGCCCGAGACGACGGCCGGCGATTCCCCGTTTCTGATCGGGAGCGAGGAAAACGACGGGGCCGGGGCGCCGGCAACGACCGTCAACCCGCATGCCGCTTTGGCGCGACGGAACAAGCGGCGCATGAGCCGGGCCTGGATGGGCGTCATTCTGGCGTTCGTTTTGGCGACCATCGGCACCAGCGGCGTGTGGTGGTGGTCCAACAGCCAGAATGTGGTTCGCAGGTCGTCTGCCACGGTGGTCGCCAACGCCACGCTGTCGAAGGATCTGACGCCGCTGGATGTGAACGTGCTGCCGGCCGACTGGGGGGCGTTGACCCGCTCGCTCGAAGTCAATCCGGTTGATCTGACGGATTCCAAGATGAAGGTGCAGTTCGGTTCCGGATCGCGTGGCCTGCAGTTGTCGCTGACTCCGACCAGCGAGCGGATCCTGGTGGCCGTGCCGACGGCGTCGATTGAGGAACTGCAGGACCCTGCCGTTCAGACCGCCCTGGTGGAGGCGTGGAAGTTGGCGCTGTCGCAGGGGATTACGGAGATGTCGCGAACGGTGCAGGACGCCGTGGCGGCGGGGGTGCCGCCAAAGCTCGGAGGTTTTGGCGACGTGGTTGGGCTGGAAGGCCTGGCGGGGCCGATCGGCTATCACTTCCGGGGGGCGGTGGGGACGACGGCCTACCCATGCGTGTTTGAAGACGCCAACCGGCAACTTTACTTTCTGGTGCCTCCGGGAACGCAGTCGCTGGCCGTGATTCCGCGAGAGATCGGTGCGCGGAACAGGCTGCCCGCGAAGATGCGGATTACGGCGACTGTGAAGTAGTAGCAAGTAGGGCCGGCTGTGCCGGCCGATCGTGATGGGTCAATGTGCGCCGGCCGGCAAAGCCGGCCTTACATCATGCCCCGGCCTTTGAGTTCGGCGACGACGGTCTGCACGATGCGTGAGATCTCTTCCGGCTGAACATTTCCGGCCTGCGGCGTTTTCGACCAGACATCGACCGGCGTGCAGCCCTGCACGGGCTGGTCGGCGAATCCGTGGGCCGCCAGCAGACACTGCAGCGTGCTGCGCAGGGCGGACAGATCGGCGTGCTGTTTGTCCGACAGCGGCTGTCGTCCGCTCCCCATGTCGAACCCGCGCAGGGTGACGGCTGCCCGGAAGCCATCGGGGAATTCCGCCTGGTACAGCATGGTGTCGAAGAGGGTGACGAGGTCGTACTGCAGGTTGCGGGCCTCGTCGAGCTGCCGGGCGAGCGTCAGTTCGTACAGTTTGCGGGTGAGTTCCGGGACGACGCCGCTGGAAGCATTGGTGCCGCCGTCGCAGCCCACCAGAAGGAGCGGCATGAGGGCGGCGTCCCAGCCCGTCAGGAAGCTGAAATCGGGGCGAGTGGGTCGCACGGCCTTGATCATGCGGATCATGTGCGGGATGTCGCCGGAGGAATCTTTAATGGCGACGATCCGCTCGCATTCCTCGGCCAGCCGCTGCACCGTGGGAACATCGATCGGGCTGGCGAACAGCGGGATGTTGTAAAGCGTGACATCGATCGGCGTGTTGCGGCCGATCTCCCTGAAGTAGGCGTAGACCGAGCCGGGGCTGAGCTTGTAGTAGAACGGCGCCACGATGGCGACGGCCCGCACGCCGAGGCTGGCGTAGTACTCGCAGGCCGAAAGCGTCTCTTTGACGTTGGCTTCCGCCGCTCCGGCGAGGATGGGGACGCGGCCGCGCGTCTGGTCGGCGACAATGGCCCCGATCCGCCGCCGTTCCTCGGGGGTGAAGCGGGTGAACTCGCCCGTCGAACCGTTCGGGTACAGCCCGTGCACCCCGCGCTCAATCAGCCAGTCGACGTATCGCCGCAGCTCGGCCTCGTTGATGCCGCCATCCGGCTGATACGGAACGAGGTTGGGCGTAAAAATGCCCTGAAGTCGCGCGGATGACATGAGCGGCGGGAAGCAGGCAGGGTGGCGGGACGGACCGGTGTGCCGTGTTTTATCGACTCCGCGACCCCGCGAGAACGGCAGTCGAACTGCCCCAGGTTGAGGTTGCGGTGGGAAGAACCCCGGCCGCCTGGAATGAGGCGGGCGGCCTGGAATCGATTTCCGGTCTGCAGGACGGGAAGAAGCCAGGGTTCGGGCGGTTAAGCGGCATGGCCAGGAATCGGTTTTTCAGCGACAGAACATCGCGTCCCGGTGACAGGTTGGAACATGGTCGCTCTTCGCAGAAACCCCGAGCGTCGGGGGTGGATTCTGGAAACTGAACTGTGGGTTCCGCAGCCGCTGGCCGACGTGTTTTCGTTGTTTGCGGACGCCTTTCAGCTCGAGGCCATTACTCCGCCGTGGTTGAACTTTCAGGTCGTGACCCCGCGGCCGATTGAGATTCGCGAAGGGACGCTGATCGACTATCGCCTGCGGCTGCATGGCATTCCGATTCGCTGGCGTTCGGAGATTTCGACGTGGGAGCCGCCGTACCGGTTTGTGGACGAGCAGCGGAAGGGGCCGTATCGCCGGTGGTACCACGAGCACACGTTCGAGGAGCACAAAGGGGGCACGCTGTGTCGCGATCGGGTCGAATACGATGTCCCCGGCGGGTGGGCGGTCAACCGGTTTTTCGTCGCTCCGGACGTCAAGCGGATCTTCGAGTACCGCAGAGAGCATTTCCCTCGCGTGCTCGCAGCGCAGCTGGCCCAGACCGCGGCCGGATGACGAGCGAAGCGTATACATGACGTTGGGCGACGTGCCGTGCGCGCCAACGAAGCGTCATCGCTCAGGCGAGCGCAATGTCGGACCGCAGACTGAGGCGGAGATCGACGGCGTCGCGTTGGCGAAGCTCGTTGGCGACCATTCCGAGGGCTCGCCCGTTGGGGAGTCGGTAGTCTGGAAGGAGTTCGTCGAGCGGAACGGCCAGGAACACACGTTCGGCGATTTCCGGGTCGGGAAAAGTCTTCTGGCCCAGGGTTCGCGGCGAGCCGGGAATAATGGCCAGATCGAGATCGATGGTGCGGGCTGCATTTTTGTTGCGCGGGTCGCGCACGCGGCCGAGCTGCGATTCGATGTCGCGCAAATGGCGCAGTAGTTCGGCGATGTCCAGATCTGTTTCCAGCAGCAGGGCGGCGTTGCAGAAATCGGCTTGGGCGGTGTCTCCGATCGGGGCCGTTTGCCACACGGAAGACACGGCAGCGATGCGTCCCAGACGGCGGAGATGCTGCACCGCAGCGGGCAGGTGGTACTCGGGTGCGATGTTCGACCCCAGCATGACCGCCACGCATTGGGCGCGGCCGACGACCGGGCGTTCAGGGCGAAGATTCGGTACGGCGATCATTGCGGTCTCGCTCAATGCAGACGCCGACGGTCCGCGCAAAACGGAGAGCGCCAGGCTTTTGGAGATGCACCCGCACCCGCTGCACCCGCGAATCTCGCAGGCAGAGTTGCGCCACTTCCTCGGCGAGCTTTTCCACCAGGAAGTAGCTCGATTTCTCGACAAACGCGATGACGTTCTTGGTGATCGTCCGATAGTTGACGGCGTCTTCAATCGAATCGCTGTTCGCGGCGGGGCGCAAGTCGGCTTCCAGCCGGATCGACAGCAGCACATCCTGCCGGTTCACGCGTTCGTCCGGGTTGACGCCCACAATTGTGCGGACGAGCAGGTCTTCGATCTCAATGAAGTCGGTCATCGGCATGCATCAACAGGAGGCTGCGGAAAAACCGGCAGTTGCGGGAACGGTTAACCGGCAAAGTCCCGTTTGGGGGGGCTGACTGCCGCCCGGGGGCCGTTCAGCCATCATGCCATGCCGCGGGAGAGAATCACAGTTCTTCGCCGCCGGTCACGTGCAGAACTTCCCCATTGATGAATTCTGATTTCAGCAGATACGCAACCGCGTTGGCGACATCGGAGGCCCGGCCGGTTCGTTGCAGCGGGTTGCGTTCGGCCATTTCGACCAGCGCCTCGGCGCCGGCGCCCGGCGGGGGCAGGATGGCGCCTGGGGCCACCGCGTTGACCTGGATGCGGGGGGCGAGTTCCTGCGCGAGGACTTTCGTCAGCGCGACCAGACCCGCCTTGGAAACCGTGTAGGGCAGATGGCCCGTCGGCGGCCTGAGGCCGCGCCAGTCGACAATGTTGACGATGCTGCCCGTGCGGCCTTCGGGAAGCCGCTCGGCGAATTCGCGGCACAGGAAGGCGGGGGCCTGCAGGTTGATCGCCAGGTGCCTTCGCCAGCGGTCTTCGGTGGTGTCGGCCAGCGTCGCCGGTTCGAAGATGGCCGCGCTGTTGACGAGCACTGTGACCGGGCCGAGTTCGCTGTTGGCCCGCTCGAAGACGGCCCGGGCGGCCGCGACGGGCTCGGTGAAACTGGCGGCCACGGCGACCGCCGAGACTCCGTGCCCCCGCAGGTCGTTGAGCACCCCCTGAACCTCGCCGGCGTGGCTATGGCAGTGCACGCAGACATTCGCCCCTTCGAACGCGAGCTTGTGAGCGATGGCGAGGCCGAGCCGCACGGCGCCGCCCGTGACGATGGCGTTTTGTCCGCGAAGATCCATGAGGTCGGCTGGTTCTGGGGGGCGACGGGGCGAGATGAAACGTGGAATTCGCGGGCATCATAGGCAGGCATCTGGAGAGCGTCATCCACCGGCCTGTGAACCGACGAACCGCGGACGACTAAGCCTCGCAGGTTTCCCCGGAAGCGCTGTCGTCGACATCCGGGTACAGGCCCGGGCGGTCATCTGCATACCAGCGGTGCAGGACTGCGGCCCAGTCGGCAGGCGTTTTGACGACGCAGAATGCGGCCCGCACGTCGGCGAGTTGCGGATGCAGCCGGGCGTACTTCACGCCGAACTTGCGCATCGGCGTGGTGCAGCGTTCGGGGCCGTAGGTTTCGAGGGCGAGCGCGTAGTGATCCTGCAGCACGTCCCGCTGCTCGTGCACCGTCGGAGGGGGCGGAAGGGGGGCGCCGTGCCACAGCGCTTCCGCCTGCTGGAAAATCCAAGGGTTGCCGATGGCCCCCCGGGCGATGGTGACGCCATCGACTCCGGTCGCGTTCAGCATGTCGACGCAGGCCTGCGCGGAGAAGAGGTCGCCGCTGCCGAGGATCGTACGGTCCCCGACATGGGTTTTGACCTGCCGCAGGAATTCCCACGAACTGGGACCGTTGTATTTCTGTTCGACGGTTCGGCCGTGAACCGTGATGGCGCTGACGCCAGCCGCAAAGGCCCCGTCGAGAATCTCGAAGAAGCGGTCGCGACTTTCGGTTGTGTCATCAATGCCGCGTCGCATTTTGACCGTCACCGGGATGGGCGCGGGAACGGCGTCGCGGACGCGCCGGACGATTTCGAGGGCCACGGCAGGCTGACTGAGATGATAGCCCCCGCGGCAGCGTCCCAGCACTTTTCTGACCGGACATCCGAAGTTGATGTCGATGACATCGAAGCCGGCCTCGACAAGCTTCACGGCGGCCGGGCCGAACTCTTCGGGCGATGACCCCATCAACTGACCGCCGACCGGGTGTTCGTCGTCGGTGACTTTCAGGTGGTGCTTCGTTCGTTCCCGCCCTTTCAGCTGCAGGACGAACTGATCCAGCAGCACTTCGCAGAGGGCGTAGGACGCGCCGAATCGCCGGGCGACGACGCGCATGGGCCAGTCGCTGTACCCGCTGAGCGCCGCCTGCACGAAGGGCGTCCGCAGCTGATGCGGGCCGAGGTTCAGCGTTCCGCGGCTGGGAGTTGTCGAGACCGTCATCAGATTCACAGAGGCGTTTGAAAACCGCTCAAGATACCGGTCGCGGGCGCCGGGTTCACCAGCAGACGCGGCTTTTTTGCGAGGCAGCGTCGTTGCTGGCGGCCAGTCTGTCCGGGTCGTTTTTTACAGAACGCAATTCGCGGGCCAGATCGGGGTAGAGCGCGCGCGCCGTTTTGTGGTATCGCTGGAGTCATCAGGAGCGGGCCAGGCGAAGACGAAAGCGGTTAGCAGTGATGTCGGTGAAGTTCAGTTTCCAGAATTGGATGCGGCGGGCGGCGGCGCTCATGGTCGCGGCGATCGCCCTCGTGCAGGGAGCGCTCGCAGATGATCCGCCAGCGGCGGCCCGGCCGGCCCCTGCCGCAGAAGCTGCAGGCGACCGCAGGCCGAATCCGCGCGGCGCGGCCCCTGCGCTGTCGAAAGCCGAGCAGATCACCCGTCTGCAGCGCCAGATTGCCGCCGATGAAAAACAGCTCGCCGAGTTGAACGCCGAGCTGAGCAGTCCGGAAAGCGAGTACGTCAAAGCCGAGGCCGAGTTCAAGGCGATCGACGAGCGGTATGTCGCCGAACAGCAGGAGATCGACCGCCGCAAGGCCGCGGGCGAAGAGTTGGGGCTGAAGCGGCTGGAAGACACGCATGCCGAGACGGAGATTGCGCGGAAGCTGGCGCATGAACGCTTCGACCTGGCGATTCAGACGCGGAAGACATCGCGGGAGCAGATGACCGCGATCGAGGAGAAGCTGAAGCAGAACAAGGCCGCTTTGGACGCCATGACGGGGACGGCCGCGCCGGCTGCCGCTCCCGCAGAGACGCCTGCCGTCGTGCCGCCGGCTCCGACGGACCAGCCAGCACCCGCTGCGTCTGCACCAGCGGCGCCGCTGTCGCCAGCCATGCCCGTGCCCGTTCCGGCGCCGGCACAGGCGACCTCGCCGGCTCCGCAGCCAGCGCCGACGGTGGCTGCGCCGCCCGCACCAGCGGCGGCCGGCAATCAGGCGTCGTTCCTGGGGTCGCAGACATCGGGCGACCGGGCTCGGGAGCGGGCGCACGAGGAGGTTTCCAGGGCCGAACAGGCCGCCCACGAAAAGCATCTGGCCGCCGAACAGGCCATGAAGACGGCCCAGTCGCTGTCGGACCGGCTGGCGGCGCTCGACAAGGACATCGCCAGCCAGCAGGAACTGCTGGCGGCGTCGCGTCGCAAGGCCGAGTTGGCGCTGCAGGCGCGCGATGCGCACGAACGGGAGTACAATCGCATCAAGGATGAAGGGGGGCTGGAGGAAACGCAGGCCGCCCGGAACCGGCGCGATCAGTCGAGCGAAGCGGTCATCCGCGCCCAGGACGAAGTGACGTCGCGAATGGACCGTCTGCAGGAGCTGCAGGCGGATCGGGCATCGCTGAAGCAGGAAGAGTTTGCCGCCGTCACCGCCGCCAAGGAGCGGCAACTGGAATCAATCCGCGCGCAGGAAAAGGTCGTCAGCCTGAAGAACCCGTTCGCCATGCACAACATGCTGCAGTGGCTGCTCGATCATGGTCCGCGGCTGACGCTCATCATTCTGGGGATGTTCATCCTGCAGATGTTCATCAAGGTGGCGATGAAGCGCGTGGTCGACATCATGATGCAGCGCGGGTTCCGCGGCACCTACGAAGAAAGCGAAGACCGCGCGAAGACGCTGGTCAGCGTGTTCCAGAACGCCGCCTCGACAACCGTGGTGGCGGGCGGCACGCTGATGATTTTCGAGGAAGCCGGCATCGCGGTGGCGCCGCTGATGGGAGGGGCCGCGGTCATCGGTCTGGCCGTCGCCTTCGGCGCGCAGAACCTCATTCGCGATTACTTCTACGGCTTCGTGATCCTGCTGGAGAATCAGTACAAGATCAACGACGTGCTGCGGATTGGATCGGTTTCCGGCCAGGTGGAACGCATCACGCTGCGGATGACGGTGCTGCGCGACATGGAGGGGTGCGTGCACTTCATTCCGAATGGAAAGATCGAGTGCGTGACGAACATGACGCACGGCTGGTCGCGCGCGGTCTTCGACATCCATGTGGCCTATGACGAAGACACGGACCGCGTCGTCGATGCCTTGATGGATGTCGCCAAAGGGCTGCGTTCGGAGCCGCAGTACAGCCGGATCATTCTCGAAGACGCCGAAATGCTCGGGGTTGATTCATTCGGCGATTCCTCCGTGGTGATCAAGTTCCGCATCAAGACGCGTCCGCTGAAGCAGTGGCTGGTCAAGCGCGAGATGCTGCGGCGGATCAAGAAGAAGTTCAACGAACTCAAGATCGAGATTCCGTTCCCGCAACGGGTCGTCCATCACCGTGGAGAGCAGATGTCGCGTCTGATCCACGAGCAGGGGCTCGACGACGAGGGGACGAAAGCTGCATGAAATCTGGCTTATGCGAGACACCAGGCGCAGCTCGCTGATAAGGTGCACACAGAGTTGTCACCTTTGAGATTCGCACATCCGCAGCAGGAGCTGGAGAACATGGCAGTTGCATTGGCAGAAGTGAGAAAGGTCTGTACGGCGGCGGAAGTCGCGCTGGTGAAGCTGAGTCGTCCGCCCGCAGTCGGCAAGCTGTCCGCGGCGGAGGCGCGCCGGCTCGCCATTCGGGCCCGGAAGGCGTTCGACAAATGGCAGGACCAGAAGCGGTCGCAGGCGCGTGAGAAGTCCCGTGAGACGGGATTCGGCGAAGCGGCCGAACGCACGGCTCTCAAGATGGAGATCTTCCGCGACGCTCTCGCCAGCTTCGAGCAGCAGGCAGCTCGTGGAGAAGCCGGCGCCGCTGCCGCGAAAGGGACCCCGAAGGCGAAACGTGCGGCCGGGCACCGGGCCGAACGGGCAGCGACCCGCGACCAGCTCAAAGAAATCAAGCATGGCAAGAACCGGCGTCCGCTGCCGAAATCGGCCGCGAAGCCGAAAGCAGACGACGCTGCACCGGCTGGCGAGGAAGCTGCGGCCGACGAGGCCCAGACCTCCTCCGCGGGTTCCGGAACCATCACGCGGCGGGTGCGCAAGAAGGCAATTCTGACGGGCGCGGTTGACGGAGCGGCGTCGAACGAGCGCCATCTGCGGCAGCCCTCACAGGTGCAGGCGCGAACGGTGGCCAAGAAGGCGCGACTGCTGGAGAGCGGCGTGAAGACCCGGATCCGCGGGCATGTGTCGGCCCAGGGCAAACGGGCCCAGGCGCGGCGCGACAGCAAGCCGAAATAAGACTCTGGCGGATGGCAATTCGGGCTGGCCTGATTCGCAGGAATTCAGGCCAGCACCGTTTTCAGAAACCGCTGGGCGCGATCGGTCTCCGGGTGATTCAGGACCCGGTCCGGCGTGCCTGATTCCGCAATCTGCCCGTCGGCCAGCAGCAGCACGCGGTCGGCCGCGCGGCGGGCGAAATGAATTTCGTGCGTCACCATGATCAGCGTCAGCCCTTCGGCCTTCAGGTCGAGCAGCACATCGAGCACTTCCGATTTCAGTTCGGGATCGAGGGCCGACGTGATTTCATCGCACAACAGGCCGCGCGGTTCCATCGCCAGGGCCCGGGCGATGGCGACGCGCTGCTTCTGGCCGCCGGACAGTTCCTTCGGGTAGTTGTTGGCCCGTTCACTCAGTCCGACTCGCTTGAGCAGTTCCATCGCCTGCTGCGTCGCTTGCTGCACGCTCAGCCCCCGCACCTGCATCGGCGCTTCGATGATGTTCTCAAGGGCTGTGAAGTGCGGGAAGAGCTGGAAATCCTGGAAGATCATGCCGAACAGCCGGCGAACTTCGTGAATCTGGCCGGGTAGCGAGCCGGGCGCGAGCCGGTGGCCGCCGACATCGATCAGTCCCTTGTCGAACGTCGCCAGTCCATTGATGCAGCGGAGCATGGTCGACTTGCCGCCGCCGCTGGGGCCGATGAGCGCAACCGTCTGCCCGGGGTCGATGGCGGCCGAAATGTCGTTCAGGATGATTCGCGGGCCGTACGTCTTGGTGACGTTCGTCAGCGTGACATTGTTGGCGGGGTTGGCGTTCGTCACAGCGATTTCCCCCAGCGAAGTTCCAGGCGTCGCGCGAGATAGCCCAGCGGCACCGACATGACCAGATACAGGATTGCCGTTGCCAGCCCGATCTCCATGTACCGCAGGCTCGACTTTGCCAGCATCTGGTACTGCTTGGTCAGTTCCACCACAGCGATGGCGCTGGCCACGCTTGTATCCTTGAAGAGCGCGACGAAATCGTTGGTGACCGGCGGCAGAATCATCCGCGTCGCCTGGGGCAGAATGATGCGCCGGAACGTCAGCTTTCTGGACATGCCCAGCGAGGCGGCCGCTTCCCATTGCCCCTGGGGAACCGAGGTGATGCCGGCCCGGTAGATTTCGGCCTCGTAGGCCGAGTAGTTCAGGCTGAAGGCAATGATGGCGACGACGATGTTGGACGGCGCGAAGGCCATTCCCAGGCCGAGCGTCTGGAGGATGGTCGGCAGTCCGAAGTAGAGGACATACAGCAGCAGCAGGACCGGGATGCCGCGAAAGAATTCGACCCAGACGATGGCCAGAATCCGCAGCGGCGTGGGGCCGTAGAGTCGGCAGATGGCGATCGTCAGCCCCAGCAGCATGGCGAGGCACATGCTGCACACTGAGATTTCGATTGTGACGACCGCCGCGCGGCTGAGGCTGCGAAACACGTTCGCCAGCGAGAATCCCGCGGCCGACTGTTTCAAAAAGTCGTCGGCGCTGGTCGCCGTCGCCAGGGTTTCCTGATCGGCATTCCAGATGCCCCACTTTTCGTAGATGCGCCGGAGTTCTCCCGATTCGAGAAGGCTGTTGAGCCCCGCATCGACGGTTTTCGCCAGTTCCTCGTCAGCCGGGCGCATGGCGATTGCATAGTAGCCAGGTTCAATCGGATCCCCGACGAACTGGAGCGCTGGATTGCTGCGGGCGTAGGCGACGGCAGCCGGCAGGTCGGCGAGGACGGCGTCGAGTCGGCCCAGGGCGAGGTCCTGGTAGGGCTCGACCTGCCCGTCGTACGTGGACAGCGGCAGGCCGTGCTTTTCGCAGTAGCGCGAGGCGGCGGTCTCGCTGAGCGTGCCGACGGGAACCTTCAGCCGCAGCCAGTCCTCAACCGTCAGAAACCGCCGTTCGTCGGCCCGGGAGACGAGTTGCAGCGTGTAGACGTAATAGGGCCGACTGAACCGAACATGCTCCAGCCGGTCGGGGGTGATCTCCAGGCCGTTCATGGCGAGGTCGATGTCCCCCCGGTTCAGTCCGGAAATCAGCCCGTCGTAAGGGTACTGCTGGAACTCGATGGGCCGGTTGATGACCCGGGACAGGGCGGCGGCGAGATCGACTTCAAAGCCCTGCGTTTTCGTGACATCCTGCGGGTCGAGAAAAATGTACGGCGCACCGCCTTCGGCGTCGGCCCCCCATTTCAATGGCTCGGCGGCGGGAAGGTCCGCTGTCGCCAGCAGGCAGAAGATTGCACCGCAGAGTCGCAGAGGACGCAAAGAGCCGACGAGAAAAGTCACCCGGTCTTTCAATGACGTGGTCCTTGTGGGGGAGTTGCGGGCGTTTGAAAGCGCTCCGAGGGGGGAGCGGTGCTCACCGGCGACTCAGCTTCGTCGTCGATCTGAAACCATTTCCAGAATCCGAGCAGCACGCAAGCCAGAAACGCCGTGGGGGCGGCAAAGATCGGGCCGAAATCCATCTCGCCCGTGGCGGTGTCGGTTCCCCATTTAATCAGCGGTTGCGTGATGAGCAGGCCCAGCGGCATGGCGATGCCACCGGCCACAAATGCGAACACGTTCTGCGCTGTCGCCCGGAGGTCGCGCGGGCAGGTCGCGTCGACATACAGCTGAATGACGATGATGAGATACACATGGCAAACGCCGTGCAGGGCGATGCCGGCCAGCACCAGCCACATGGGTGCGTCCATCGCGAAGATGGCGTAGCGCACCATCCACGCGACGACTCCCATGGCGAAGGTGGCCTTCAGCCCCAGCCGGTGCAGGCACCAGGGCATCAGCAGCAGGGCGGGGAATTCCGAGAGCTGGCCGATGGTCATCAGGGCGGGGACAGAATCGCCGCGAACGAGCCGCTCCTGCAGCAGTTTGGGGACGACCAGCGAATACAGCGGAATGACCAGCGACAGCAGGCTGGCGACGACGACCAGTCGCACGAACCCTTTCTGATGCCAGATCGCGACCACCCAGTCGATCAGCCCGATGCCGTCGCGCGGGGAATGCAGCGGCGGCGTATTCGGCAGGAACGCACAGAAGCTGGAGAGTGCAAACGAGAGGATCGCGGCGATGCCGAAGCAGTCGCTGCTGGAGGGCTCGGGCAGGAACCACAGCTTGCGCGACAGGCCCAGAAGCGTGGGCGCAGTCGATGGAAACGTCGTCCGCAGCCACGCTGCGACATCGTGCTGTTCCAGCCACAGCGACAGGCCGATGCCGGCCAGCACCCAGCCGACGGTTCCCCAGATTCGCACTTTTCCGAACTGCGATTTTGGATCGCTGAGGTGCCGGAAGGTGAGGGCGCTGGCCAGTGGAATCGTCGGCAGGTAGACGACTGCAAACAGCCCGAACAGCGTGAGGATGAACCAGTAGGCGGATTCGGTGCGGGACTCGCGGTAGATGTCGGTCGCCGCCGGGATGGCCAGCAGAACGAGCCCTCCGAGGAAATGAGCGATGGCCATGTAGCGCTGGGCGGCCATCCAGCGATCACACAACTGGCCAACGACCAGGGGCGACACCCACAGTCCGACGGCGCCGATGGCCAGCACCGGCCCGGTTTCGTCGAGCGTCAGGCCGTTCTGCGTGAAATACAGCGGCAGATACGTCAGCAGCGCGCCGGTGATGCCCCATTCGAGCAGCCAGAGGACGCTGAGTCGGAAGCGAAGTCTGCGGGAGATCTCGCCGGGCATCGAATTCGCGGCCGTCGAGGCCGGGCCAGTCAGTGTGCCGGAGGGGAGACGCCTTCGAGGCGGGCTTCTTCCTTGGGGGGATTAAACAGCACGGCCAGCAGAACGATGCCAAGAATGGCGAGGCCCGTCGGCACCAGGAACAGCGACTTGTAATCGATCACTCCGTCCCTGGTGAACACCACGTCCCGCAGATACGGGAAGAGGAAACTCGCGACGACCATGCCGACGCCCAGAATCAGCAGGTTGAACAGGCCCTGCGCACTGGAGCGAACGTCTTTCGGGAACACCGCGTCGACAAAGATGTAAACGGTCGCGAAGAAGAATGCATAACAGACGCCGTGCAGCACCTGAATCGCGATGATCAGCCACTGATGATCGGGCAGGTAGGCGAACACGGCGAACCGCAGGGCGTGGCCGAGGACGCCGACAATCATGGTCCATTTCCAGCCCAGCCGGGTCAGCACCGCTCCGAGGATGAGCATGGTGATGATTTCCGCCACCTGTCCGATGCTCATCACCAGCATGCTGACGTTGGGGCTGATCTTCACGCGGTCGACGAGGAACTGATCGGAGACGACAAAGTAGCCGTTGTGGATCGTGGAATCGATCAGTGTGACGATGAACAGGACGAGCACATACGGAACCGCAAGCAGTTTGGCCGCGCGGACCCAGGCCAGTTTGTCGAGTCCGTGCGCATTTTTGTTGGGCGGCGTATGCGGCAGCGTCAGGCTGAAGCCCGCCATTGCAAACGAGGCGATCCCGGCGACGATGAAAATCCAGCTGGTGGCGGCCTTCAGATCGAATCCCGGAGAGTCCTTCAGCAGAAACACGAAGGGCCAGGAAGCCACGATCCAGCCGATGGTGCCCCCCATGCGCACAAAGCCGAACTCGTTGGCCGGGTCTTTCAGGTTGGCGAACGCGAGGGCGTTCGTCACCGAAATCGTCGGCACGTAAAGCAGCGAGTAGACGAGAAACAGACCGAAGAAAGGCCAGAACGACTCGACCTGTGAGGCGCCGATGAGCGCCAGCCCGCCCACGAGATGGCTGAACGCGAGGAACCGCTCGGCGGCGAAATTCCGGTCGGCGAACTGGTTGCTGAAGAAGATGCCCAGCAGCGAGGCGATGCCGAAGGCGCTTCCGACGAGTGACATCTGCCAGGCGTCGAACTTCAGCATGGCCATGTAGGCGAAAATCTTCGGCTGCCAGGCGCCCCAGATGAAGATCTCGATGACCATCATCAGGAACAGCTTGAACCGCACGGATGGGTCGGTTTTCGCGATGGCAACGTCAGACATGAAGCGGACTCCGGGTGTGCATCGTCATTCGCAACCGGGCCGCAGCGGCGGAGCCGGCGGTCGGGATGCGGAGCACAGCGAACTTATCCGCCGCTTCACGGCACGGCAAGGAACGCCCGGACCGGTTCGTCGCTCCGTGACAGACTTTCCCAACGGGCGTCCGCCTGAGACGATCAGGAAGCGCCCGTGTTCCCTTCGATCACCCGGTTCGACCCCGTACGCTGATGACATTCCGCAAACTTGCCCTCTCTGCCCTGTTCTGCGTCATTGGCGGAGCGTCGATCGCCCGGGCGGCGGACCGCACTCCCAATGAGGTCGTTCTCGAAAAGGTCCGGGCGATTCCGGACGGCGGTGGTTACAACTGGGTCGCCGGGAGCACCGGAGTTCCCGAGGAGATCCGGTTCAAGGACACGCTGATCCTCTCGAAGGGCAAGGGGGGCACCTATTGCTGCGGAATTACGTTCGCCGTCGTGATGCAGGCCGGCACCGAGCTGGGGATGCTCGATTCACTGTCACCAGCTGAGATCAAGCTGCTGCAGAAGCGGTTTTATGGAGTGCCGAAAGACGCCCAGGAACGGCAGTGCGTGATGGCGCTGGAGGAAGCGGGTCTGGGGGCGGAAGTGACGGCCGACGAGGCCCGGGCCGGCGACTTCCTGCAGTTCTACCGCGACAAAGGGGGGCACAGCGTCATTTTCCTCAACTGGGTGGAGGAAAACGGCCAGCGGATCGGTTTCACCTACCGCAGCTCGCAGAAGTCGACGAACGGCGTCGGCGACCGGACGGAATACTTCAGCGACGCCGAGGGCAAAGGCGGCAAAGTGGACCGGACGCGGATGTATTTTGGCCGGCTGGGAAAGAAGCCCGCGGCGGGAGAAACGGGTCGCAAGCGACCAGGCTAAATGGAATGGCTACTCTGGCGCTTTGCCCAGCACCAGGCAGGCATTGTGGCCGCCGAAGCCGAAGCTGTTGGACATCACGCGGTCGATCTTCATGGCGCGCGCCTTGTGGGGCACGTAATCGAGATCGCAGTCGTCGTCCGGGTCGTCGAGATTGATGGTCGGCGGGGCCATCTGGTCCAGCAGGCTCATCACCGAGACCACGAATTCAACGCCGCCAGACGCGCCCAACTGGTGGCCAATGGAACTCTTGGTGCTTGAAACGCACAGTTTCTTCGCGTGATCGCCGTAGACGGTTTTGATGGCGATCGTTTCGGCCTTGTCCCCCTGCGGGGTGCTGGTGCCGTGGGCGTTGATGTACTGGATCTGTTCGGGAGTGAGTTTGCCGTCGCGCAGGGCGCCGGCCATGGCGCGGGCGGCGCCGCGGCCTTCGGGGTCGGGCGAGGTCATGTGCGAGCCATCGGCCGACATGCCGTAGCCGAGGACTTCAGCGAGGATGGTAGCGCCGCGGGCCCGGGCGAATTCGAGTTCTTCGAGGACGACCACGCCGGCCCCTTCGGCCATGACGAAACCGTCGCGGCCTTTATCGAACGGCCGGCTGGCGGCCTGGGGGTTGTCGTTGCGGGTCGACAGGGCCTGCATCCGGGCAAATCCGGATAGTCCCATCGGGGTGATGGCCGCTTCGCTGCCGCCCGTGACCATCACATCCGCCATGTCGCCCTGAATGAGCTTGAAGGCGTCGCCGATGGCGTTGGTGGCGGAGGCGCAGGCCGTGGCGACGGCACTGTTGGGGCCCTTGAGCTTCCAGTGAACGGAGACGTTCCCGCTGGCGGCGTTGACCATCAGCTTGGGAATCATGAATGGGGACACGCGCTGGGGGCCGCGGTCGAACAGCGTGGCGTGCTGGGTTTCGATTTCGCTGAGGCCGCCGATGCCGCTGCCGATGAGCGTGCCGTAGCGGTAGGCGTCGCCTTCCTGCAGGTTGATGCCCGCCTGCCGAATGGCCTTGTTGGAGGCGGCCATGGCGAACTGCACGAAGCGGTCGATGCGGCGGATGTCTTTTTCGCCGATCTCGAAGTGATCCTGGATGTTGAAATCCTGGACCTCTCCTCCAAAGGTGACCTTGAACTCCTTGACGTCGAACCGGCGCACCGGCCCCACACCGCTTTTACCGGCGCAGAGATTGTCCCACAGCTCGTGGACTTCGCAGCCCAGAGCGGTGACGACTCCCAGTCCTGTGACGACAACTCGTCTACGCATGACAGTTCAATCCGTCATTCCATTGATGACGGGCGCCGGGTTGGAAACATCCTGTTGATCGCGGCAGCTCAGACCTCGGAATTCCTTTCCGAAGCGACAATCCTGGCTTCCCCTCCCTGCTGCTGCGGCCGGCCTTAAGACCGATTGGAGACAGCAGCCGCGGGTCGTCAAGACCCGTCGCCTGCGGACGAACCGGAACACGGTCCGCCGCGCAGGCGCTCTGGATTCAAATTTCAGCCTGACCGGGCCTTCTTGACGTAGTTAATGGCGTCGCCGACGGTCTTCAGCTTCTCGTAGTCCTCGTCCGGGATGCTGATGCCGAAGTTATCTTCGAACGCCATTCCCAGTTCGACGAGAGCCAGCGAATCCGCTTTCAGGTCGTTGATGAAGTTCTTCGATTCTTCGACTTCTTCGCGCGGAACGTCGAGCTTGTCGCTGACGATGTCCTTGACCTTTTCCGCGATCTCCGTGTCCGACACTGTGTTGCTCCTTGGTCCGGGAGGGCGATCACCGCTCCACCCGTTTTTTTGACTTTTTTCGTCAGGTTCCCGCGGTCATCCGTCCCTGGCGAGCCACCTGCCCGGGACGCTTCCGATGACCGCCATCACGGCCAGATGGCCGCTGTTTCCCTCTGTTCTGGCGGACAATCGCCGCCGACACTTCCGCCTGTCGACAGCCGGACGGGGGAAGATATAGCGGCTGGTTTTAATGATGTAAACGGGAACCGGATGGTGGGTTGGGGCAGTTTCGGCAGGAGTTGCGGGTCCCTTCCAGCCGGTGCAACCGATCCGCCCCCCAGCCGCCGGCCCGCCGGGGCCTCCGGGAGCCGTTTTCGCGTCTGAAGTTGGTTTTCCCTCGACACCCCCTTGGTTAGAGTGAAAGTCCGTTTTCCGGTGAGTCATCGTCTTTTCTGATCTGGCGTCCGTCCATGCACACGATTCTCGCGCAGGCTGCCGCGCCTGCAGCGTCCTCGCCCAATCTGATTCTCCTGCTCGGCGTGGGCTGTTTTGCGATTCTGCTGACGCTGTTTAATTATGGCACCCGCGCCGGAACCATCGCCCTGGCGACGTGGAAAGAGGCCCTGCGCCAGCCGGTGTTCTCGATTCTGACCGCGGTTGGCTCGCTGATTGTGATCGCCAATATGATCGTCCCGTTCTTCGCGATGGACGATGAGACGAAAATGTTCATCGACTGCGGCATGGCGACGATTCTCATCTGCACGCTGCTGCTGGCGGTGTGGACGGCGAGCATCGCGGTGGCAGAGGAAATCGAAGGCAAAACGGCGATGACGCTGCTGTCGAAGCCGATCAATCGCCGGCAGTTCATCCTCGGGAAGTACTTCGGCATTCTGCAGGGCGTGCTGACGCTGCTGCTGATTCTGGGAGTGGTGATGTACGCCGCGACCTACCTGAAGTACGGCTACGACCAGAAGGAAGCGGCGAAGGGGGCCGTGGATTACTACGTGATGGTTGAGGGGAGCAGCCTGCCGCGTCCCGAGCCGCAGCGTCTGGCGGCCGCGAACGCCATCATTCCGGGGCTGACGCTGATTCTGATGGAAGCCGCCCTGATGACCGCGGTGAGCGTGGCGATTTCCACGCGACTGCCCATGCTGCCGAACATGATCACCTGTTTTGCGGTGTTCGTGATCGGTCACCTGACTCCGGTGCTGGTGGCGTCCGGAAAATTTAAGCTCGTCTTTGTGCAGTTTTTCGCGAATCTGATCGCCACGCTGCTGCCCGCCCTCGATAATCTCAATATGTCCCCTGCGATTTCGACGGGGAAGGTCATTCCGGTGAACTACATCGCGCTGAACGCCCTGTACACAGTGGCGTACGTCGCGGCGGCGATCCTGGTGGCGTTCCTGCTGTTTGAAGATCGCGACCTCGCCTGATGAACTCGGACCGTGGCTGACGGGGACCGATTCGCCGTCGCTGGCTGGAGGGAGACCAGCCGCTGCCGCGTGCGGATTCCGCGCAACACCCTGGAGAGATGTCACCGACAGCAGGAGGGAGCGCTCCGGTCATCCGCTGCACGGCCTATGTCTCTGGCACCTTTTGAACAACTTCTGCCGACCCGGGCACTGGGACGCGGTCGCGGGCTGGTCGCCTGGTTCTGGGGCGTCGTCGGCGCTCTCGCGCTGTGCGGCGTGCTGGTTTCGCTGTCGCTGCTGCTCGATTTGTGGATCCACCGGGGGCAGATGTCGCTCCGCGGCGACGAACTCGCCGAGGCGGCGGCCCTGGTTGGCACGCCGCCGCCGGAAGGTCCGGCGGAGTTTGTCACCCTCAGCGATCAGGGACTGGCGCCGACGGCGTGGCGTCTGAAACATCATTGGTGGGGCCGGACGGTGGCGGGCCTCATTCGCACGTTTCCTGCCCCGCGGACGAACGGCGGAGCGGTTGGATTTCTGCTGATTCTGGGCATGGGGAGCGTCCTGGTGCGGATCGCCGCCTGGGCCCGCGTCCGCCGGGCAGCCGAGGATTACGCCCTGCAGATGGCCTCCAGCCTGCGCGCGCACCTGCATCGCCAGACGCTGCGGATCGGGCTCGGCGACCTTGAAGGGGATCGCGCGGCCCGCGCCCAGAAACTGTTTATCGACGACGTGAACAGCGTGCGCGATGGACTCAGCGACTGGATCACCGGCGTCTGCCGCGACCTCCCCACCCTGATCGCGCTGTTCAGTCTGGCTCTGGCGGTCGACTGGCGGCTGACGCTGATCTGTCTGCTGCCGCTGCTGGGGGTCTGGTGGTTTGTCGATTTCGAGCGACGCCAGGGCGCCGCCCGCCGCGAGCAGTCGGAATTGAATGCCGCGTCCGCGCTGCGACTGTTGTCGGCGGGGCTCTGCCAGTCGCGTCTGATTCGCGGCTACGCCCTGGAAGCGTTCGAGAACGATCGCTTTCAGAAGAACCTCGATCAGTTCCAGTCTGAAATCTCGGCGGGGCGTCGCCGGCAGTCGTGGTCGCGGCGACTGGCCCGTGTCGCCATCGCGTGGCTCGCCGCCATGATGCTCTATTTCGTGGGCACGGCGGTGCTGGCGAACCGGTTTGCAACGGCCGACGCCTTCCTGCTGCTGTCGGCCTTTGTCGCGGCCACGCCCAGCGCAGCGGTTTTCGGCCTGCTCACCGCGTCGCGCAAGGCCGTCGATAAAGCGGGCATTCCCATCTATGCGTTCATCAATGAGATCCCCGAGGTCGGCCAGGCGGTGGGAGCGAAGTTCCTCGAACCGCTCGCCCGGACGGTGATTTTCGAATCCGTCACGGTTCGCCGCGGCGATCGCGAAGTGCTGAAGCAACTCGATCTGCGGATTCCGGCCGGCAAAACGACGGCGATCGTTTCGCTCGATCCGCTGGCGCCGCGCACGCTGGGGCATCTGCTGCCGCGGTTTATTGAGCCGCAGACGGGGCGCGTGCTGTACGACAGTGAAGACATTGCCTGGGGCACCCTCGAATCGCTGCGGGCGGAAACGCTGTATGTCAGCGGGGCCGACAACTGTTTCAGCGGCACGGTGCTCGAAAACATTACCGGCGGCGAGGCCCGTTATTCCGTTCCGGAAGCGACCGATGCGGCGAAACTGGTGCACGCCCACAGCTTCATCGTGCGGTTCCCGATGGGTTACGAAACGGTCATTGGCGAGCGGGGAGAACAACTCGACGCCGGGCAGGCCTATCGCATCGCGCTGGCCCGGGCTGTCCTCCGGAAGCCCGCCGTGCTGATTGTCGAAGAGCCGGAAACGCCGCTGGACGACGACACGAAGGCCATTCTCGATGACACTTACCAGCGCATCGCCCAGAATCGCACTGTCATTTTCCTGCCACACCGGCTGTCGACCGTCCGCCGCTGCGATCTCATCGTGCTGCTGGCGGAAGGCAAGGTGGCGGCCATGGGTTCGCACGCCGAGCTGCTGAAAAACAGCGAGGTGTACCGACACTGGGAATATGTGTCGTTCAACACGTTCCGCAAGCGCGGCTGAACACGGCGCCGGTCCCGGCGTCGCGCCGCCGCCGCCGCGGCTTCAGAAGGTCTTGTCGTGTCCAGCCCCCCGATTTCGCGCCGCAACTGTCTGTCTCTTTTGGCGGCTGCGGCTGTCGCCCGAGTCCCGCGCCCGGCTGTGGCCGATGAAACCGGGAGTCTCATTCGCGGCATCACGTCGACGACGTTATGGGACAACCTTGATGGTCAGTCGACAACCTGGTTCCACCCCAAAGTGTGCATGGTTCCCCGCGCGGGAAAGCCTCCGCTCGCGCTGATGAACCTGCAGCCGATCGGCGGCTCGGACTACTTCGGGCCGGTCCACTGGTCGGCGTCGGAGGACTTTGGCGTGACGTGGTCGGCCCCCGTCCCGATTCCGGGTTTCGATCGCCGGGAAGTGCCAGGGCATGCCGGGTTGCTCGCCGGGGTGTGCGACGTCGTTCCCGAGCATCACGCTCGCACCGACACCGTGCTGGCCGTGGGCGAGATTGTGTTTTATCGAGGGGTGAAGTTTGCGGCGAAGGACCAGCTGCGGCGGTATCCCGTCTACTGCGTCCGCCGCGCGGATGGCACGTGGAGCGACCGCCGGGTGCTGGAGTGGGACGACCCGCGGTCGGCGTTCATCTACAGCAACAATTGCGGCCAGCGGGTGAACCTGCCGAACGGCGATGTGCTGATCGCCATGTCCGTCGGGGCCCGATCGGAATCGCGCTCCGTCATTTCCGCCCGTTGCTCCTTCGACGGCGAAACGCTGTCGATTCGGGAGGTCGGGGACGAAATCACCCTCACGGCCGGCCGGGGGCTGCTGGAGCCATCGCTGGCACGCTGGAACAATCGCCACTACCTGACGATTCGGGCCGAAGACGAGCGCGGGTATGTCTGCACGTCCGACGACGGCCTGAAATGGTCAGAAAAGCAGCCGTGGCGCTGGGACGATGGAGAACCGTTGGCGATGTCGAGTACCCAGCAGCACTGGCTGACTCACTCGGACGGGTTGTTCCTCGTGTACACCCGGAAGGATGAGTCGAACCTCAAACTCGTGCGCTGGCGGGCGCCGCTGTTCGTGGCCCAGGTCGATCCGGCCACGCTGAGGCTGCGCCGGGCGACGGAGCAGATTGTCCTGCCGATTCGCGGCGACTCGCTGAACGACCCCGACGGCACGCAGCAGATGGGCAACTTCCACATTGTGAATGCCAGCCCGGATGAGTCGTGGGTGACGGACGGCCACTGGCTGCCGAAGAAGAACGCCACCGGCGAACTGCGGATGGCGAGGATAGCGTGGAATCGAAACAACCGTCTCGCTGCGTTCTGAACTGCCAACCGTGGGGACCGGGCCGATGACGAAATCGGGTGACGATCAGGGGCTGTCGATTACGGCGATGACCATCGGTTGCGCGGTGCTCGTGACCTGGCTGCTCTGGGGCGTCTCGTGCGCCATGTACGAGGCGGCTTATCCGCCGATCGCTGGCGACGGCGATCTCGAACTGCGGCCGCACATCGGACGACGAACGAGCGGTCTGATTTTCGCCGTCATGGGAGTTGTCACCTTCGTCGTGAAGTCCTGCACCATGCTGCCACAGGTTCCGACGGTGATGGCGTTTCTGTTCCGGGAACGATTCTGGTTCGTCATCGTCGCCGCCGGAGTGCTGGCGGGCGTCGGACTGTTTGGCGTGTTTCTCAAACGAATGGAACTGGCGCTTGCGGGGCCCCAGCGGAAAAAACGCCGCCGCAGGCGCTGAGGCGGATGGCTACGGAGTGATCAGAGAACGCCGTCCAGACCGCGTTTTTTCAGTTCCTCGATGAGCACCTTGATCGCGTTCTCGTCTCCGCGTTTCGCGACCAGAGTTGCGTCTGCGGTGTGGACGACAATGCAGTCCTCCAGCCCCAGTGTGGCCACCAGGTGGTTGTCCGTCGTCCGTACGATGCAGCGGCGCGTATCCACTCCGACGTGCTGGCCGATCACCGTGTTGCCGCTGGAGTCGCTTCCGGAAAGTCGCGTCAGGGCTTCCCAACTCCCCACATCGTCCCACTGGAACGGCGCTTCGAGAACGACGATCGACTGGTCGCGTTCGAGCACGGCGTAATCGATGGAGGTCGACTTCATCTTCGGGAACAGCTCTCGGATGGCAGCGTCGTAGGCCGGCGTGCCAATCGTTCTGGCAAGCTCGCCCGTCAGCGCTCCCATCTCCGGTTCGTATTGGGAAATGGCGTCGAGAATGCGCCGGGCGCTCCAGATGAAAATGCCGCAGTTCCAGTAGAACGAACCGGCGGCGAGATACGTCTCGGCGGCGGCCCGATCGGGTTTCTCGCGGAACGCCGCCACGTGGTAGGCCGCGGTCTGGCCGTCCAGAACCGCGCCGCGTTCGATGTACCCGTATCCCGTGGATGGAAACGTGGGGGAGACGCCGAACAGCACCAGTCGATTCCTGTCGGCATTCACGAGCGCTTCTCCGCGACGCCCCGCATCTTCGAAGGCGGCGACCGGCTGGATGACGTGATCGGCCGGGAGGAGCAGCATCAATGCGTCCGGATCCTCCTGCAGCAGGTGGGCGGCGGCCAATGCGACGCAGGGCGCCGTGTTGCGGGCGCAGGGCTCCACCAGAATGTGGCTGCCCGGCAGGTCGGGAAGCTGGCGCCTCGTTTCATCGGCCTGCGCGGCGTTGGTGACGACCCATTGCCGTTCGGTCGGGATCCACCCTCCGCAGCGGTCGGAGGTCGATTGAATCAGCGAGCGTTCGCCCGCGAGGGTCAGAAACTGCTTCGGGAACGCCTGACGGCTCGCCGGCCAGAAGCGTGTCCCGGAACCTCCGGCCATGATGACAGCGTGAAGCATGAGTTCCGGATGAAGGCGGAAGGATGGCGGATGAAAAAAGGACCCGGCTTCATGACGAAGCCGGGTCCCAACCTGATCGTTTCCGCCGGCCCGCGGACGGGCCGGCGTTTTTCCTGTGACCTCACTTCGCCGTCGCCGCGTCCCACCACCAGCGACCTTCCGGCAGCTGGCCGGCCCTGGCGGCGACTTCGGCGGGAGCGTTCGAAACCTGCCGGGCGGCCGGGTTGGCGACCACGTTCAGCACGTCGGCCCGGACGCCGCCGGCGACCTGCACCACGACATCTTTGCCGCCGAAGACCCGGTGATTCACGACGGAGTCGACTTCCTTCGGCACCGCGTACTGGCCCGTGCGGAAGGCGCCGTTTCTGGCAAACACGCCGCGGTCCCATTCGGCCGAAACGTCGAGACCTTCATGCTGAATCAGGGCGGCGACCATCGCCAGCTCGAACACCCCCTGGAGGTCGGCAAAGACCGGGTGAGCGGCGGCGAGTTCGGCGTAGTGCTTCGTGAAGTTCTCAGCAAACTGGCGATTGATCGGCTCAGCCTTGCCCGTCGAGGTCCGGCCGCCGGTCGCGGAGATGAACTGGTTTTCCGACTGGCAGCGAACGGCCGTACCCTTCAGCTCGAACGCCGTGCGGGCCTCGTTGTGCAGCACTTCGTTCAGGTTCAGCGTCATCCACCAGCGGAGAGCGTCGAGACTGCCGCTGGCGAGTCCGGGCTGCCGGGCGAGGAGGGCGAAATAGCTGGGCACATTCGCGCCGCCATCGGCCTTGCCGACGCCGATCAGCTTCATAAGGTAGTCGGCTTCCACAATCACGCGGGCCACGCGCGAATCGGCCGGCACGCCGTAGGTGGTAATGTCCTGGCGGCCGAGGGTGTCGCCGATCTGCTGGGCGAAACCGCGAGCCTGTCCGGGCGCCAGCGGGCCGCGGGCCTGCGATTCTTCCACCAGCGACTTGACCGCCGCCAGCCCTTCGGCCCGCGGATCGATCGAGCAGCCGAACATCGACTTGCCCTGGCCTTCGTGCGTTCGCAGCACGGTGACGAGGTCGTCCAGCCGCAGGAGGCCGTCGGCCCGCGCCGGGCCGGCGATGATGATTTCCTTCGAGTCGGAGTCGACGAAGACGTACTGGATCGACGACAGCCCGGCGAGCTGTTTCATGTCTTCCGAAACACGTTCGCCATTCGCCAGACGGGCGGCGACTTCGCGTTCCAGGCGGGTCAGCGACACCAGCCGGAGTTCCGAAGGCTGGGCGACATCGCCGTTCATCGCGGCCTTGCGGGCGGCGAGCACCATGGCGGCCAGCGAGCCAGCCGCGTCCCGGCGTCCCACCCGCTGCAGAACACCACGGGCATCGACGCGCACGCCGCTTTCGAACGGCGTCATCGTTCCGCCTTCGCCGTCGATGTCCTGCCACGGTCCTTCGGTCTGCTGCTGAATCAGGTTGATCAGGGTCTGGAAATCGGCCCCGGTCCCCTTCAGCGACGGCTGGGCCTGCGGCTGCTCACTGCCGGCCGGCCGTCCGGTCGTCCGCGACAGAGCCTTCTGGCCGCCGGCGCGCTGCGCGGCGTTGATGCGCGCGAGCAGTTCCGCTTTTTCGTCGGCCGACAGCTTCGAGACGGCGTCCGCCGCCTGATTGATCTCGCCTGCCGCAAACATTTGGATCGCCCGGTCCGGTCCGTCGCCAGCGACCGCGGCGGAGACCGTCATCGCCACGACCGCCGAGAGGCCGAATGCCATCGCCGTCTGTGCACGGCCGATCAATCGGTGAAGCATGACCGAAAATCCTCGTCGACAGGGAATACCAGAGGGGAGGCCGTCCGGGGCGGAGCCCGAACAATCAGCCAGATGCGGCCCCGCTCGATGGGCGGGCGCGCAGCGTCTCGGCTGGACAATGACCTGATTAGAGAATCGTCAGGCCGGCCGGGAGCGTCAAGAACTTTCTGCCAAAACTGCGTGTCGGGCACGCACCCGCGCCGCCTGGTCGAAAGATCGCGAACAGCCGGTAAAATGCGGCTCCGGTTGTAGTGGCTTTGCAGGCGGAAGGATGAAGGCGGAATTCCTGGGGTGAGCATTGCGCGCCGGCAGGTCGACCCGCGCAAATGCGGGAGATTTGAGTGAGCATGGCAAGCATTGCGCATTGTCTGTGTCAGCGCGACCATCGAGACGAAGAAGCGAAGCGGCGCCGCGGTTTCGGAATTCACTCCCGACTGCGGATCAATTCATCGTGAGGGGTTGCGCCGAGGGGAAACGGGAATCTTTCGGCGCTAAAATTCGTCCTTCATCATTCCTCCGTCCTCCTTTCGCCCCCCTGTGCCCGAGCTTCCTGAAGTCGAAACGATGGTTCGTGGCATCCGCCCCGTGCTGGAAGGGCGGACGCTGCTCGACTTTGCACGCCTTCCCTGTCGTCGCAGGCCGGTGCTGCTGGAACCGGTTCTGGCTACGATCCGGCGGCGTGCCCTGGGCCAGACGATCACCGCGGTCCGCCGGCGGGCCAAGCGCGTCGTGCTGGAACTGGCGTCGGGTGAAGGGTTTGTCATCGAACCGCGGATGACGGGGCTAATGCTGGTCACCGACCCGCCCTCCGTCGAGCACCTGCGGTTTTCATGGCAGGTTGCAGGACCATGCGGGCCGCAAAGTGTGATGTTCTGGGATCGGCGTGGGCTGGGGACCGTGCGGCTTCTGAGTCGCGAAGGGCTGTCGGCATTGATGCTGCCCGGACGGCTCGGACCGGATGCGCTCGAGATGACGCCCGACCTGTGGAAAGAGCGTCTCAAGCGAACGCGGCGACCCATCAAGGTGGCGCTGCTCGATCAGGCGCTCGTCGCCGGCATCGGGAATCTGTACGCCAGCGAAATCCTGCACCGGTCCCGCATCCACCCCGCCACGCCGGCCGACCGCATTTCGGCGGCACGTCTCGTCCGGCTGGCGGAGGCCGTGGAGGCCATCCTGCAACTGGCCATTCAGTACGAGGGGAGCACTCTCAGCGATGGGACCTACCGGAACGTGTTGAACCAGGATGGCGGATACCAGAACGCCCACCAGGTGTACGATCGGGCCGGTCAGGAGTGTCCGCGATGCCGGAAGGCGATTCTCCGCATCGTTCAGGCGCAGCGTTCCACGTTCTACTGCCCGGCATGTCAGCGGTAGTGGACGCGTGGAACCCGCCAGATCGCTGCCACCGGTGTGATCGATACAACCGTGCTGACCGGCGCTGGTTTCCGGGCCGCACGGGGGTTCGGCAGCTCCTGACCCCTTGTTGTGGCATACTCTTATCCTTGAGTGATGCCCACTTCCCCTGGCGAACATCAGCGACGTCATGGAACTTGTTTCACCCATCACGGATCTTGCTGGCGGCGTGATGGCGACGCAATCGCAATGGCGGCTTGTCGGCTGCGTTCCTCCTCAACGGCAACTGTCGCAGTATCGGGTCGACTGCGAAGGGTTCGTGATTGGCCGGCGTCCCGGCGCCGATCTGCAGGTGGCGTCTCCGCGCGTTTCAGGACGCCACGCCGAGCTGCTGACCATCGGCAAGCACCTCTTCATTCGCGACCTGGGGAGCACCAACGGCACCTATGTGAACCGTCGCCGCATCGAGCAGCCGACTCCGATCGACGAGGGGGACCACATTGAAGTCGCCGACGTGGAGTTTCGCGTCGAGCGCGATTCCGAATCGGACTCCACCGATGAACTGCCGACGTTCCGCTCGACGCATTCCGACATCGACGCGCTTGAATCGGACTGGGTTCTCAGCCAGCTCGACAAGCTGATTCGCGACCGGGCGGTGACGCCGCACTACCAGCCGATCGTCACGATCGACGGCCTGCGCACCCTGGGTTACGAAGCGCTGGCGCGGAGCGCGATGTATGGGCTGGAAAGGCCCGACTCGATGTTCGACACCGCCCGGCTGGTGAACCGCGAGGTGGAACTGAGCCTGATGTGCCGGCAGCGGGCGGTGGAAATCGCCAGCCATCTGCCGCGGCGGAGGGCGGTGTTCGTCAACACGCATCCCACGGAACATTTCGACGTTGATGTGCTGCCATCGGTCCGGCAACTGCGGCGAATCGCCCCGGATCTGCCGATCGTCGTCGAGATCCACGAGGCGTCTGTGCATGACGCGCAGAGCGTCCGCGAGTTTCACGCGGCACTGAGAGACCTGAACATCCGCCTGGCCTACGACGACTTCGGCGCCGGCCGCTCGCGGCTGATGGAACTGGTCAAGGCTCCGCCGGACTTTCTGAAATTCGACGCCTCGCTGATTCGGAACCTCGACGCTGCCGGCCCGCAGCAGGTGCGACTGCTAAGCACGCTGGTCGACATGGTGCGCGACTTCAACATCTGCACCCTGGCTGAGGGAATCGAAACGCTGGGTGAGCTGGAAGCCTGCCGGGCGCTGGGCTTCGACCTGGCCCAAGGCTTCTATTTCGGTCTGCCGCTCGAGGCAGACGATCTTCGCCAGCCGCGATAGCGCCGGGCGGCGCTGCGCCGATTCTGAACTCGCTGGCCCGTCCGTGGTCGATGGTTCGATTGACCAGTGACGACAGGGACAAGACTGTTGACAGTGTGACGGTGGCGTCGACGAACTGGCAGCAGCGGGACGGGCGACGGGGCGTTACCGCGTCGTCGCGCCAGTCAACTGCCGGATGTAATCGACTTCCTTCTGATCGTACGGCGTTCCATCGGTCCGGAAGATGTCGTGGAACCAGCGGGGTGGCTCCTGGTCGTATGGCTTCTGCCACGAATCCCAGGGGTAGATGGTGTTCGTTTTGCCCTGCACGAACCCCCAGTTGTAGGCGTCCACGCCTGCCGCCTTCATGTCGCCGAGAATCGGATCGAAGGTGCTTTGCATCGGACGGGCCATGTACTCGGTGCACGAGACGGGGCGCTTGTAGCTCTTCATGGCGGCAATCCATTCCTTCATTTCGGCCGGATTGCCGTAGCTGTGGAAGCTGATGATGTCCGATTCTTCGAGCTGGATGCGCTCGATGGGAATCATTCGCGACGGATTGAGCGCCCGGTTTTTCACCCACAGGCCGGAGGTGAGCGGCTGCGTCGGATTCTCCGACCGGGCCCACTCGAACGACTTTTTCAGGAGTTCGGCGGTGATTTCCATTTTTCCGGGCGGTTCCTGCTTCAGGCCGTTGCGGCCATAGCTGTTCTCGTTGTGGTTGTCTGGTTCATTCCACAGATCCCAGACGACGACGCGCCGGTCGTCGCGGAATCGCCGGATCACGCCTTTGGTGAACTCTTCCAGAAGCGCGTGACGGTCGCGGTGCGTGAGGTCGTGAGCGCCGGGGCTTTGCACCCAGCCGGAGTTGTGCAGTCCCTGCTTCGGGGCGCGCTGCGGCCCGAGCTTCGGATGAGGGTCCCACACGCTGTCGAACAGCACGAACATGATTCGGATCTTGTGCCGGTCGGCCACTTCGAGAAGCTGATCCATTCGTTGGAGCAGCCCCTCTTTGTCCTGTTCCCACAGCAGGTGGTGCAGGAAGACCCGCATCGAGTTCATGCCGAGGCTTTCGGCCCAGCCCAGTTCGCGGTCGATTGCGGCGAGGTCGAACGTCTCGGGCTGCCACATTTCCAGCTGGTTGATTGCATACGCCGGGCCAAAGTTCGCCCCCACCAGCCAGCCCATGCGGTCGCGCCATTTTGCGGCCTTGTCTTCCGACCAGCGTTCGCCGGCCTGCAAAAACGCCTGCGAGGCAAGACTCATCAGCAGGGCGACAGTCAACAGCGAGCGGCGGACGAGCATGACGTTTTCCAGTGGGTGGAGCGCAGCGGGTGGAACGTGCAACAAAAACCTGTTGGATTCGGTTATCGGATTGGCAGGACCTGCACGGCGTCGGCGATGACATGGCCATCGGCGCCTTCATTCTGAATGACGACGCTGGCGCGACCGGGTTCGAAGCGCACGACGCCGACCTTCTGGAACACGCCGTCGATCTGCGGCCTCTTTTTCTGGTTGATGCGGAACGTCTCGGTTCCGGCCGCGTGGTGCACAACGACGGTGGCGTTGCTGGCGCGGTTGGAGTTGGCGGTGTAGCTGATCCGCACTTCGTAGCGTCCGGCCTCCTGAATCGGCAGCTCGTACGTCATCGCACAGCCTTTGCCGACCGCTCCATCGTGGGCGTAATTGCTGCCCACATACGGGCTGATCGACGACCCTTCAGACCAGTCGCCGGTTTTTCGTGCGGCGTCGTTGTCGACCACAATGCCCGGCAACGTGGATGGGTCGATGTTGATCTTGGCCGTCGTTCCTTCGGGCAGGTCCAGCACCTGTTTTTCGTCGAGCAGACGTTTGCGCAGCTGTTCGTAGCTGACATCCTGCACGGCCTGCTGATGGTCGATGGCGAGGGCGGCAGCCGCGGCGGCGGAGTGGCCGAGAATCATGAAGACAGGCTCCATGCGGATCGAGCCGTAGGCAATGTGAGACGACGACAGGCAGACCGGCACGAACAGGTTCTGGCATTCGTTTCTTGTTGGCACGATGGCTCCGTAGCTGATGAGATACGGGCCTCCCGGGCTGACCTGCACGTCTCCCTCGTTGCGGACGTGACCATGTTCGTCGATGTGCCGCTGCACATGGTGCGAATCCATGTTGTACGACCCCAGTCCCACGCTGTCGGCCGCTTTTCGCACCCGCTTGCAGTCGTTCTCCGTCTGCACGTAGTCGCTGACCATGCGGCGCGCCTCGCGAACATAGGCGCCGTACGGGAAGTTGTTGTTGTCGGTGAATTCGTCCTTCGCGTAGCCCCACTTCGCCACCTGGCTGCGAATTTCCTCGGGCACCCGCGGATGGGTCTGCAGCGTCCACAGGAAGCCGCGGACATACGTCTCGTGGGCCTTCAGGATCCGGTCGCGTTCCGCGTAGCTCGCCTCGGGATAGTCGTAGTTCATCCCGATCCAGTCGGTCGACACCGCGAAGTTGTTGTTCAGGTCGGTCTTCCGGTTTGGCAAGAGGCCCGGCATGCTCAGCGGGATGCGGCGGTCGCCCGCTTCAAAGTTCCGCAGCAGCAGTTCGTGGTCGAGCGGGTCGTAACCAACCGGCTTCTGAAACGCGACCCGGTTCTCAGGGACATCCGTCATGCAGACCCGATAGTTGTACGCCTGTACCCGCTTGTCGGCCTCGCCATCGACGCCGGGGTTCGTATTCACCCCAGGCAACAGACCGCTCGTGGGATCGCCCGCCTTGATGTAGGGGTCGACCGGGTGCGTAAACTGGTGTTTCGTCGCCCGGGCCACCTGCACCCCATTGAGCGTTTCGCCGTACTGCGAATTCGCCTCGCGACCCACCGTGTATGACACCCCCGCCAGAGCCAGCAGGTCGCCTTCGTAAGTGGCGTCGATGAACATCTTGCCGGTGAACTCCCGGCCCGATTCCATTTTGATTTTCCGGATCGCAGCGCCCTCCTTGACGACGCCTCCCGCGCCCGGCGCGCGCTCGATCCGCTCACCGCGGACCACCACGACATTCGTTTCTTTCAGCATCGCCTCCAGCGTTTTTTCGGCGGCGCTGGGCTCGAACACCCACATGGCGTCGCCGCCGGTCGAGAACTGCCTGTGCTTGTCCGGATTGTCGTACGGCCAGGCGGAATCGTTGGAATAATACCGGCGCAGTCGCTGGTAGAATTCGCGCGACAGGCCGCCGATCACCCGTTTGTCGCCGGTGTCGGTCCAGCCCAGGCCGCTCGTCGTCAGGCCCCCGAGATGCTGCGAGGGCTCGATGACCACGGCGGTCTTTCCGAGGCGGTCGGTTTCAATGGCGGCGATGACGCCGCTGGCCGTGCCGCCGTACACAACCACATCGTAGGCAGCCGGCTCGGCGGCGCGTGCGGCCGAGCTCGACGCGGCGATCGCCGCGAGAAGGCAGAGAAGCGGCACAGTGGGCCGAGCGAGCACGATGGGCATGGCGAGTTCCGGGGAAGGGGCAGGGCGGGGCCGCCAACAGACGGGTCTGCCATTTGAAAACTGCCCCCGTGAAAATGCAATCAACGCGATGAAGTCCGGCCTCCCGACAGCAGCATTCCGCCGATCAGCATCATCATCAGCCCCGTGAGATTCACCAGGAATGGGGTTCGTGCAAACCGCCACCGGCCAATCACGAACGCGGCGCCGGCGATGGGAATGAACAAAATCGCCAGTCCCCAGTACCGACTGCACTGAAACGCACGCATCGCCAGCCAGATCTGGCCGATGATCCAGAATGCAAACCCGGCCAGAACAATCGCCTCACCCGCATTGATCATCCGTCGCCCCGGAAAGAGAGAGTCGCCCTGGATCGAACGCACTCGGAACACCGCCGACGCTCGACTTCATATCCGATTGCGAGGCGCGTGGGGAGTCGTGCGGCTCATCGATTTTTCAACCGGCGGGATGCGCGGAAAACCGTTCCGCGGTCGAGGAAGCCGTTGGCACGGACTTTCTGTCCGTGCATGCACTCGAAGCGTCTCCGAAACCGCCGGCCCGGCCTCGCAGCGCTGGAGTGCGGGACCGCGCCCGGGGGCATCGCTGTTCCCGGCGCGCGTTCACTGGTTTCGGCAATTCTGATAGCTTGGGGCTGTCGAGAAGGATTCCACAGGTTCCATGCGCCTCACGTTTCGTTGCCCCGCCTGCTCGCGAACGATTGCCACCGATGCCGCGCCGCAGTCGCGCGCGGTGAGTTGTCCGTGCGGGTGGCAACGGCCGATTTCCGATGAAGCCTGGCAGGGGGATCATCCGCGTGAATGTCTGGCCTGCGGCAATTCCGACCTCTGGCGGCAGAAGAGTTTTCCGCAGCGGCTGGGGTTGCTGATCATTGCGGTTCAGGTGGGGCTGACGACGATGTTCTGGTCGTGGCATCGACCGGTGTGGACCTATGCCACGCTGATTTTTTTCGCGGTGCTGGACATGTTCCTGTTCGCCGTGCTGCCGGATGTGCTGGTCTGCTATCGCTGCCGCGCGCGGCATGGGACATCCGGCGGCGAAGACCGGACCACGTTCGACCTCGAAACCGCTGAACGTTATCGTCAGGAGGGTCTGCGCGCGGCCGGGAAATGAAACTGACGGGGAAGTGGAGCCCCGGCGGAATCATCGGTCGCCGAATGCCGGGAACCGGTCCCAGTTTCAATTGTCATCACGGTGCGAGGGCATCGTCGGCGCTCGTTGTTCAGGCCCAGCCGGGCGGCATCGGGAACCTGCGAGTTGGCCCTCCCGCTGGAACTCCACTCAGCCGCGGGCCGGGAAATCCGGTCCGCCACTTCGCTGATCACCTGTGGACGACCAGCAGCAACGAATCGCTGAAGACCTCCGGGGCGCCTTCGAGGGCGACCTGCTGTTCGATTCGCTGACCTGCATGCAGTACGCGACCGATGGGAGCCTGCACCAGGTTCGCCCGCTGGGAGTCGCCCGCCCCCGCAGCCGCGACGATGTCGCCCTCCTGGCCCACTACGCCCACGACCAGCGGATTCCGCTGATCGCCCGGGGCTCCGGCAGCGGACTCGCCGGCGGCTGCCTCGGCGCGGGAATCGTCATCGACTTTTCCCGCTATCTGCGGAACATTGAACGCATCGACGATGCCACCGTGCGGGTCCAGGCGGGCGTCGTCCGCGAACACCTGAACCACGAGCTTCGGAAGGTCGAGCGTTATTTTCCGCCGGACCCCAGCGGATCGGCGATCACGACCATCGGCGGCATGCTGGGGGTCGACGCCGCGGGCTCGCACGCCATTCGGGTCGGTTCGACGCGTGATCACGTCGTGAGCATTGAGACGGTCCTGGCGGAAGGCACGGTCATCGAGGCGGGGCTCGAACCGCTGCTCGAGGCCGAGCCGGCGATGGCGGGCAATGACATCGAATCGCTGTCGGCGCTGCGGCAGCGCGATCCGAAGCGGGCCATCGTGGATCAGCTTGGACGACTGCTGGCCGAGCGGCGCGACCTGATTCGCACCCACCAGCCCCCGCTGGTTCGCAACGTCGCCGGCTATCACCTGCGGACGGTGCTGGGCCGGCATGAGATCAATCTTCCGCGTCTGCTCGTGGGATCAGAAGGAACGCTGGGCCTGTTTACGGCCGCCACGCTGCATACGTCGCCGCTCCCGGCCCATCGCGGCGTGGCGCTCGTGCTGTTTGGTCAGCTCGATCCGGCGGTCCGCGCGGTGCCGCTGATCGCCGACCAGCAGCCCAGCGCGTGCGACCTGCTCGATCGCCGGCTGATCGCGCTGGCCCGCGAGACCGATCCCCGCTTTGAAGCGATGATTCCGAAAACGGCTGAAGCCGCGCTGCTGGTCGAGCAGGCGGGCTTCACCCGGGAGCAGGTGCAGTCGCGCCTGCGGATGGTTCTGGCGGCGATCCGCTCGGTCGATTCCACGGCCGTCGTTGCGGCGCAGGCCGATTCTCCCGAGGCGATCGACTTCCTATGGTCGCTGCCGTACCGCGTGGTGCCGCTGCTGACGGGCCTGAAAGGGGCGACGCGCCCGCTGCCGTTCATTGAAGACGTCTCGATTCCGCCGAGCAGTCTTGGCGAGTTCCTCGTGCTGGCGCAGCGGGTGCTGCAGCGACATCAGGTGACTGCCTCGCTGTACGCGCATGCCGCGTCGGGCCAGATTCACCTGCGTCCGTTTCTGGCGGCGCCGTCGCCGCAGAATGCCGAGGCCCTCGAAGCGCTGGCCAGCGATCTGTATGAAGTCACGTTCGCCTGTGAGGGTTCGGTGTCGGGCGAGCATGGCGACGGGCTGTCGCGAACGCAGTTTCTCCGCCGGCAGTATGGCGCGCTGTACCCCGTGTTTGGCCAGGTCAAGCGCATTTTCGATCCGCGGGAGATCCTGAACCCCGGAAAGATTGTCGATGATGACCCGCATTCGGCTGTGCGCCGCCTGCGTCCCGCTCCGCTGGCGGGCGATTCGGCGCCGCTGGTCGAGCTGCAGCTTGGCTGGAAGCCGGAGGAACTGACGGAAGCGGTGCTGGAGTGCAACAGCTGCGGCCACTGCCGGACGGTGGAGGACGGTCTGCGGATGTGCCCGTTCAATCGGGTCGACCCCCGCGAGGAGGCCTCGCCGCGTTCCAAGGCCAGCGTGCTGCGGGCCATTCTCGATGGTTCCGTCGAGCCGCGGGAAATGACGACCGACGGGATGAAGCAGCTGCTGGACCTGTGCTTCAACTGCAAGCAATGCCAGCTCGAATGCCCGGCGCATGTCGACATTCCGCACCTGGTCCTTGAAGCGCGGGCCCAGCATGTTGCGGCGAACGGGCTGAACCGTCCCGAGTGGGTTCTGTCCCGCTCGCAGTCGATCGGGCAACTCGGATCGACGATTGCCCCCTTCGCCAACTGGGCGCTGAAGAATTCGGGAGTTCGCTGGCTGTTTGAACGGATCTTCGGCATCGCCCGCGATCGCAAGCTCCCGCCGTTCGCGCGCCGCACGTTCCTCCGCCAGGTCGCGCGGTTGTATGGCGATCGCCGGCTGCTGGTCCAGAAGCCGCGGCCGGTGGTTTATTTCGTCGATCACTTCGTGAACTACCACGACCCGGATCTGGGATGGGCGTTCATCCGCGTGATGGAGCACCTGGGCATTCCGGTGTTTGTGCCGCCCGGACAGATCGGGACCGGCATGGCCATGATTTCCGCCGGCGATCTCGACGCCGCTCGCGAAGTGGCTCTGCACAATGTCCGTCTGTTGGGGGAGTTTGCGCGCGAAGGGTATTCGATCGTCTGCACTGAACCGGCCGCCGTCGTCTGCCTGTCGCAGGAGTATCCGCGGCTGATCGATCACCCGGATGTCGATGCCGTGGCGGCACGGGCGGTTTCAGCGGGAGATTATCTGAAGCGCGTTCGGTCGCCGGAACAGCTGGCACGCGGGCTCCGCTCGCTGGGGCCGCTGCAGGTGGGTTACCACACTCCGTGTCACCTGAAAGCGATCAGCCCGGATCGCGCGCTGGTCGACATGCTGCGGCTCATTCCCGGACTCGATGTGCGACTGATTGAAAAGGGCTGCTCGGGCATGGCCGGGGCGTTCGGGCTGACTCGCGACAATTTTCAGACCTCGCTGGAAATTGGCCGGGAACTGCTGCGCGAAATGCAGCATCCGGACATCATGCTGGGGACAACCGAGTGCAGCAGTTGCCGATTGCAGATGCAGCAGGGAACGCAGAAAGCGACGGTTCATCCGCTGAAGGTGCTGGCGATTGCCTACGGACTGATGCCCGAACTGCGTCGTCAGCTGCTTCCAGGGACCCAGCGGTTGATGACGACATGACGGTTCGGGTGCTGCTGTTTGCCAAAGCCCGCGACCTCGCGGGCTGTCCGGAACTGATGCTGACGCTCAGCGACAGCGCCACCGTCGCCGACCTGCGGCAGACGCTGGGCGCTGAAGTTCCCACGCTGCAGCCGCTTCTGCCGCGTCTGCATGTCGCCATCAACAACAATTACGCCGCCGATGCCGACCCCGTACCGGCGGACGCTGAAATCGCCTGCTTCCCGCCCGTCAGCGGCGGCTGATTGCTGATGGAAACCCCATCCCCGAGAATGCTGCGGCCTTCCCGCCGAAGGGACCTGCCACATGCGCTGCGTCTGTCTTGCTCCGTTGGTCGCCACGCTGCCCGCATGGGCCGTCGCTCAGGATGCTTCCCGCTCACTCGATCCCCGGAGATCTGTGGCCCGGGGGAATGAGCGAGAAGGAGTCGCCCGACGATGGCAGGCTCGTCCTTCACCGACCTGACGGCCCCGGCGGCTCACACTGTCACACTTTCCACCGCCGCGGCGACGGTCAGGTCAATCCTTCCTTGCCTGTGCCGGCCCCGGCGGCATACTCTCGCGATGGAATCGCGACGAGCGCGGTTCGTACATCTCAGGGAGATCGACATGGGTAAGGGCGACAACAGCCAGAAGAACGACAAGAAGAACAAGAAGCCGAAGCAGGACAAGAAAAAATGATCCGTTGTCGCTGCGGGGCGTTTCAACCTGGCGGTGCGGCAGGGCACGCGGCGGTTCGCAAACCACTTCCGTGAAGTTGCAGTTTTCCAGGTTGAGAATTGGTCCGGCCGGTTGAACACTGTGAACCACAGGCGACCGGCCGGCTTTCTGTTGGTCATCCGGGCGCTTCGCCCGGTCGGGTTCAATACTTCAAGCGGGCCAGCATTATCTCGTCCCGGTGTCGCGGCGCGGCCCGCAAATGGGCCGGCTCAATAGGTCATCCCACTATCGCGGGGAAATGACGCCGACCCACAGGTCGCCGTCCGTTTTCCACGGATCGCCGCCGCCGTTCTTGCCGGTCAATGTCTTGTGGAAGCCGGGCTCGATGTAGGTGTCGGACAGATCCTGCGTCTGTTTCAGGTCTGCAAACAGCCGGTCGCGCTCGGCATCGACATCTTCCGCGATGTGATGGGTCACCTGCCCGGTGGTGTGGCTGAAGCCGATTCCCTTGTCGTAACTGGCCGACCCGACCCACACCGGGCGGCCCGTGCTGTCGGTCTTCTCCGTTTTCCAGTAGCGGACGTGGTTTCGATGCTGCGGGTTGTCTCCCACCGGTTTCTCGAAGGCCAGGTCTTCCTTGCGCCCGAACAGAAAGAGTGAACTGACCGGCGCGTCCTGATAGGGGCGGTCGAGCACGGTGTCGGCCGCGATGCGAACGTCGCTTTTCAGCCCCAGTGCGTCCGCGGCGGTCCATCCAGCTTTCAGCATTACCCGGTGCACATCGTCGCGCGTCCCGATCAGCGCCACGTTGATTGGGTCGCCGGGGATGCCGGAGCCGGTGAGGGTGATGCCGGGAGCATCGTCGAGCGATGGGCGTTCGTGGAAATAGAGTCTCCACAGTCCGGGCAGCAGCAGGTAGGCCGCGGCTCCCCAGGCCAGCAGTGTGAAGGCCGCCGCGACGGCCAGCCGGTGGAGTCGCGATCGCCGTGGCCGCGCGCCGACTTCAGCCGCGTGGTTGTGCATGTTGTTCTCGGATCGCGTCTCGAAGGGGGCGGTGGAAACGGCGGTCACTTCAGTTGCAGTGCAATCAGTTCCGCCCGCGAGTGCACTCCGAACACGGCATAAATGTCCTTGACGTGGGTATGCACCGTGTTGGGGCTGAGGTTCAGCCGCCGCGCGACTTCTTTTTCGGTTTTTCCTTCGATCACGAGGTCGAAGACGCGGCGCTGGCCGTCCGTCAGGTCGGCGCGTGTTTTTCGCTGCATTTCATGCTGCCGGGCGGAGACCCGGGCCGTCTCTTCCCGGTCGCCGGCGATGTCCTGGAGTTCAAACGGAAACGTTCCGAACTGGATGCGATGGCCGATTTGAATTGTGCCCGACGATACCCGTTCGCCGTCGACATAAGTGCCGTTTCGGCTGCCGAGGTCGCGAACGGAGACGATTCCATCGGAGACATCGACTTCCGCATGCCGGCGGGAGACGGTTTCGGAGTTGAGGATGATTTCGCAATCCGGGTCGCGTCCGACGACGGACGTTCCCTCCCGCAGGCGAAAGATCAGTTGAGTTCTGGCAGGACCGATGCTGACCAGTGCGAGTGCTCTTGGTTCCGTGACCACAGTGAACGCCAGCCCCAAAATTTCAGAAGTCCGAAGAATTTCGACGAGATTACCCTGTTCAGGTGATGCAAGGCAATTCGGGATCGGGCAGGATTTGGCAGACGCGTCCGCACTCTTCCCGGGTGGGCTGAGAGTGCCGGCGCAATTCGCCCCTGCCGCTGTGGATTCGTCCACCGCGGCAGGCGGAGCGGGCTGGCCAGCGGCTGGCGTCGACCTGTGTGCGGTCGACGCCAGCCGCTTCGCTTTTGAAGAGCGCCGCTTTTACCCGCGTCGCCGTCGGGGGCGCTTCCCATAACCACCAGCCTGCCGCGCTATTCCGGTTGATCGCGCACTGCAACCGATGCGGAGAACGCATGCCAGTCGGCATGGACGATCATGGAATGTCCGGGTTGTCGGCGGCGGCCTGCGTCGGGGCGGGTTCGCTCAACGGAAGGGCGAGGGCGAGCGCCGTCGTGGCCCAGCCGGCTGCGGCGATGGAGATGAACTGGTCGGCGCCATGCGGGTAACCCGATTCGAAGTACGCCTGAAACGGCTTGCTGTGCGACACGACATGCCACGAGCCGTCGTCGAGCTGGGTCGACAGCAGGAACGCCAGGCCTCGCTGATACGCGGGATCGGCCGTCGCTAATCCTGCGGTCTCGTGCAGCGCCACAAGCGCCGAGCCGGTCGCATAGGCGTCGCTCGTCCGGTCCGGGGACTGCCCCCAACCGCCGTCCTCGCGCTGCGCGCTCCGCAGGTTGTCCGCGGCCTGGGTGATTTCCGCGGCGTCCGCCCGGGCTTCCTCGAGTGCACGCAACCGGAATACAAGGTCTTCGGTGTCGTTCGCAGGCGTTTTGACAAGCCATTCCCGCACCTGTTCGCGGCGATTGTCGATTCGCTCCTGCTGTTCGCTGGCGCCATACCGCGAGAGCGCGCGGAGAGCCAGATACGTCGCCGTGAACGGGCTCTTTTCGGAAGGTGGACGATCTGAAACCGACTTCCAGTGGTCCTGGTTCGCCTGATATTTCAGGAAGTATTCCGTCACGGCCGATGTTGTTTCGTCGGCCGGCCAGCGGCCGGCATCCAGCATCCAGAGGGCATACCCGGCCATGTCGGCCTGGCCCCCCTGGCCTTCCCCTGTCTGGTAGCGCTCGCGGTTTCTGTCCAGAAACGCGTGCGTGTGCGTTAACTGGCGTTTGAGAAAACCGTCGTCGAGTGGAAACCCGCGCGTCGCGGCCGCGGTGATGGCGAACACCGGCAGCGCCTGGTTGTGGCACATGAAGCACTGGCGTTTGTGCTCCGCCGCCCCTTCGGCCCCCGCCATCAGCAGCGGCAACGAGCGAGCGACGGCGGACCGGATGGCGGCTTCGTCAGGCAGTTCGTCGGCAGAGAGCGGAACGCCGCACAGCGCGGGGACGAGGAAGATCAGGGCGCGCAACGCTGTTCTGAACATGTCCTCCCCTTCCAGTTTCGAGATTCTTCACTCGCTCGCGAACGAACTGGTTCCACATGCCGAAAACGCCGCTGGTCGATGCGTCCGGCGCCGCAGGTGATGGGATGGTTGCCGGCCAATGGTCGACTGGCGTTCATTGCCGGAGGGCGGAGCACCAACTGCGGAGAGTGCTTCAGTCCTTCGGAGACCTGGGCCGCTTAAGAATGAATTGTTTTGCGCGCGGAGTCGGTCCCTCCAGCACCGCCACGAGTTCCCAGCCGACCGATCCCGCCTGATTCAGCAGTCCGGAGTCGGCGACAGAAATGTCGCTTTGCGTGATCTCGATGATGCTTTTGTACTCCCATTGAGTTCGCATCGACGGTTGATCGGCCTCCACCGGACGCGGAATGCCATTCACCAGCAGAACACCACACACCATCAAGACGGCTACCGCCAACAGATTCCGGCTTCCCATGCGATCACTCCCTGAACGAGTCTGTTCCCGACTCCGTATACTCTGCCATCCGGGCAGGCGGTCCGTCGAGTCCACCGCCGTGGATGAGGCGTGGCGGGTGGGCATCTCGAACGCTGGCGGGTTCGCTGAGGCCAGCGGCAGGACGGCAGGACGTTTCGGTGCGATCAATCCTCCTCGGCGGCGTGGCGTGGCCTGTTCCGCCGCGAGCGGGTCCTACCGATTGTTCCGGTTGTGATTGGTGCTGCCTGACGGCGCGGACCGTTTGGTCAGGCTGTCCGTTGGAATGGCGACCTAGGTTTTCAGGACTCCCGCACGAATCGGGCGGGAGATCTCCTGAGAGCTCTCCATGTCGATGGCCGCCCCGCTTCTGCCACCACCATCCGCCCCGACGTCTGCCGGCGAACCCAGTCTGCTGGTGCAGATGCGGCCGTTTCCCTGCCACGTCGACCTCGCTTTCCAAACGGCATGGCGCGACCTCGAACGTCGCAGTCTCCACCAGAATCCGTTTCTGTCTTCGTCGTTCCTGCTGCCCAGTGCGGTTGGTCGGCCTGGCTCGGGGGCGGCGCAGCTTCTGACCGTCATGGATGACCAGGGGCGCTGGCTGGCGGCCGGGTTGTTTGAGGCTGTTTCTGGTTCGCGCCAGCTGCCGCTGCCGCACCTTCGTGCAGTCCGCTCCGAATACACCTTCCTGACGGGCCTGCTGATTGATCGCCACTGCTGCAGCGAAGTGCTGGGCGTGCTGTGGCAATTTCTCGATGAATGCGGCTACCACGGGCTTTCGTTCCCGACGTTTCCGGTGGGCAGCGCGCTGGCACAGGCGTTGACGGACCACTGCGCGCGGCATCAATTCGCGGCCACGGTCGACGATGTTCAGTCACGGGCCACCCTCGCACGCAGCGAGGCTTCGACGCAGGTCGGCATCTCTCCTCGACGCGCCCGGAGCCTTCAGAAAGGCCGTCGCGCGCTCGCGAAACATGGCCCGCTCGATCTGCGATTTCGGTCCCCGGCGCGCGGCGACCAATCGGCGATCGACCAGTTTCTGCACCTCGAATCGCTTGGCTGGAAAGGGGAATGCCGGACTTCGCTGGCGTCGCAGGCGGCGAACGCGGAAGCGTTCCGCCGCTCCGCGCTGTCGCTGGCCGATGATGATCGGATCCGGTTCGCCGAGCTCACTGTCGGCGAGCAGGTCATCGCCAGCATGTGTCTGTTTCGCGCCCAGACTGAATATTTCGCGTTCAAGATCGGCTGGGATCCCCGCTTTGAACGCGGCTGTCCGGGGTTTCTGCTGGCCGCCGAACTTCGGCAACGGCTCGAGCAACTGCCCGGCTGCGAGCAGATCGACAGCTGCGCCAAGCCCGGCAGCTTCCTCGACCACGTCTGGAGCGGCCGGACAGACATTGGGACGGCCGTCTTCACCACCAACCGGCTGGCATCGGTCATGGTCTGCGGCACGCAGTGGGCCCGCAAGCTGATTCGTCGCTGGCGTGGCCGAGTCGACGTCGCCGCCATCGTCGCCGGACACGCGGCCGAAGAATTCGCCGGTGCGGGAGCACCGGCATGAGGCTGTCGAGCCTGGGTTCGTTCACGCCGCGGGAGTTTCATCCGGCTCCGTCCGACCATCGCCCAGCTCTCGATGGCGTTCGCGGAATCGCAATTCTCGCCGTCTTCCTGTACGACTGCCTGAAGCTGCCGGCGGGCGGACCGATCAGCTTCGTGTTCCGGAAGGCCAGCTCGGCGGGCTGGACGGGCGTTGACCTGTTTTTCGTTTTGTCCGGCTTTCTGATCACCGGCATCCTTCTCGACTCACGCGGCCGGCGCGGGTATCTCAGCAGCTTCTTCGCGCGGCGCTCGCTGCGCATCTTCCCGCTTTACTTCCTGGCGTTGTGGGCCACCTTCATTGCCATTCCGCAGGCGGCCGAATGGATTTCTGCCGCCCGGCCGATCGCTGCGAATGTTGAGGTGCTGGCTGGCGGGCAGATCTGGTTCTGGACGTACCTGCAGAACTGGTGGTTCGCGTTTCAGGGGCATTGGCCGGAGGTGAACTACCTGAATCATTTCTGGTCGCTGGCGGTCGAAGAGCAGTTTTACCTGGTGTGGCCATTCATTGTGGGCTGGCTGTCCGTGCGGGGGTTGACGCGACTGTGCTGCGTCTGCATCGCCGCGGCGCTGGCGTTGCGCATTGGCTTATGGATCGCCGGGACGCCGTCGGTCGTGCTGTATGTGACGACCGTCACTCGCATGGACAGCCTGTGCCTGGGGGGGCTGTTTGCCATTGGACTGCGTTCGCCCGCGTGGTATCCGCGACTTTGCCGCTGGGCCGGGCCAGCGCTGGCGACGCTCGTTGTTGTGATCGCCGGCCTGGATGCCGTCTGGCCTGTCTTGAAGACCCAGACAGTCGGCGCGCAGACCATCGGTCATACGCTGCTTGGTCTTTTCTTTGGAACATTCATCTTCTCGGCCGCGGCCCTGCGGCCCGAACATGCCCTGGCGCGGCTGCTGTCGCAGCGGTGGCTGACGTTGCCCGGCCAGTTCAGCTACGCGATGTATGTACTGCACCGCCCTGTGCACAAACTGGTGTTGCGGGCCGACTGGACGTGGCTTCCCGCAGCGGCGCTGCCCGGAGTCCTGTTCGTCGCAACGCTGCTCGCCTCGCTGGCGTGTGCCGCGTTGTCGTGGAAGTTCTTTGAACGTCCGTTCCTGTCGCTGAAGGCATTCTTCCCGCGTCCGGGAGAACCCGACCAGGCGACCGCTCCACCCGCGCCCGCCCAAGGACTCGCCCTCAGTCCACCTTAAACGGGGTCTTGCCCTGCTGCGTGAGAGCGGGAAGCGTCGACAGCACGGCCTTGTTCGCCCCTTCGTCGACGAATACGGCGAGGTCCTTCTGGTTGGGAACCGCCAGGATTTCTTTCAGTGCCTGCGTCGCCGGGACTTTCCCCAGGCTCATCGTCTGCGGCATGTTGCGTGTATAGCCCATCATCCGCAGCGCTTCGCCATCGACCGAGAAATCGACTCCCGTTTCATCGCCGATGTATTTGATCGCCTGTTCCAGCGGCGTGCGGCTGAACTCGGCGAGAATCTCCTTTTTCAGTCGATCGGCGACTTTCTCCGTGGGCTGAGCCGTGCTGGCGACCGCCGTCGGCGCTGCAGCACCCGGCGACTTGCGAAGTTCGTCCCAGGTCAGCAGCGTCCCGAGCGCCAGGTTGGGGGCCGCCTTGGCCGGCAGCAGCGTTGTTGCGTAGAGATCCTTCGATCCGGGACGCAGGATCGTTGACTGGCGGACGGCTTCCAGCATGGCCGGGTAACGTCCCACGAGTTCGCGAAATCCCTTTGACGCCGGCTGGGTTCCTTTCACCAGCGTCATCATCTGGGCCGGCAGTTCGTCCAGTTTCTTCTGAATCGACAGTTCCAGCGCCCGCGACGTCAGGCCGGCGCGCGGGCGGAGCGTCAATTCGGAGTAGAGCGCAGGCGTGGTGTGAATGCTCCAGGCGATGGCGTCGACATCGTCTCCCAGCCAGTCGACGATTGCCCGGATGGTTGGTCGCGACGCTTCCGGAAACAGCGTGTCGACATGCCGCCGGAGATCCTGCATTTCGGCCACGACCGTAAGCAGCCGGTCGCGATCGGTCTCCCTGAGCAGCTCGGCCACATTCCGGGAGACATAGCTGTTCGGGACGGAGAGCGCTTCCTCCAGTTCGTCGGCCGTCTCGGCGGGTGAAACCGAGAACGTACTCGCGTCCACCAGCACGAACGCCAGCCGGTCGGAGACGGTCACCGGCGGCTTGAGATCGTCGCGCAAGGGCTTTCCGCTGAACTCATCCAGCAGGGCCGACATCTTGTCGGGGGTCGCCAGCCGCACCACCTGCGTTGATGTCGGCTCGGTTCCGAACGCTCCCATCACGAATGCAAAGGTCGCTTCGGAAACCCGTGCGGGTTCCCGTCGGCACAGTTCCCTGATGCGTCCATCCAGCCAGGTTGTCACGCCCTCGGTCAGGCTGGCCCGCAGTTCGGCGGCGCTGCGATCGCTGCTCCATAGATCGGCTGGTCGCAGGTGGACGACCATGTTGACGCCGTTTGGCACGTACTGCATGCCGATAGGCCGCCCCTGGGTGGGGCGGAATTCTTCCATCAGGGCGAGATTCCCCTTCAGCATTTCGCGCGAGTAGACAGCCGGGTTGGCCGCGACCGGTGCGGTCGCCGGATTCGATGGCGGCTGCGTTCCGGTCTCAGCAGCCGGCCCGCGTGAGAGGGCGAACCCCGCGAGGCCGCCCCCGATGAGCACCACCGCCGCGCCGACCCCCAGCAGGGCATTTCGTCGCGACGACCGACGGACGCGCGATCCGCCACCGTGCGCGACCTCGGCAGCGGCTGTGACGGGTTTGCGAGGGCGTGACGAGGCGGCTGTGGCCGCCGGTTCGGCATCGTCGCTGCCGGCGAATGGACCCGAGTCAAAAGGACTGGGCGCGAATGGACCCGAAGATTCGGCCGGCGCGGGCGAATCGTCCGCGATCCAGATCGCGTTGAGCCCCCATGGGATGGTTTCGAGCGCGGCAGGGCTGGAGCCGGCTGTGGTTCGCGCAGCCGACTCGGCGCGACGGGTCGGCGCCTTTTTCGATGCCTCTGTTGGGGCGGCCGAAGCGGCAGCGGGACGTTCCACAGGGGGACGTTCGGCGGCAGGGCTCGCAGCCGGCTTTGGAGTCGCTGGCCGCACGTCCGGCGCGGCTTTTTCCGGGGGCCTTTCGGGGGTCTTTTCCGTGGTCCTTCTTTCGGCTTTGCGGCCGGCGGCGGCGGGAGCAGGCTTGCCCGTCTGGGGCGCGGCTTCCGAGGCTGGCGCGGTGGCTTCTTCCGTCAGCGTGAATTTCTGGGCGCACGCCGAGCACTTCCCCGTCCGCCCGAGCAGCGAGCGGTCGGGGATCTTGAAGCTCTTGCCGCAGTGAGGGCAGCGCACGCGGGCGCTGGTCGTCGCCATGGGAAAGGTCGAAAACAGCGGGGCGGGATCAGATCGGTCTCACCAACATAGACGCCAGCGCCGTGCGGATGAAACCCAGTCGCCGGATTCCGCCCCAATCTCCACCGGCTCACTCGTCCCCCGACGGGCCATACATTCCCGGAACGGCAATGTCATTCAGACGCAGGTAGCAGCAGAGAAACGCCCGGTGGTGAATGATGTGGTTGATGCCGAAGAACCGGCACATTTCCGCCCGTGACATTGTGATGATCGGCTGCCCGCCGTCGAGGAGCGACCACTGCTTCTGAAAGTCGGCGTCGGAGACCTTTTCCAGCGCCTGCCTGCCGGCCGCCACTCCGGAATCGAACAGGGCGAGGATGTCTTTGGTCGACTGCAGGCTGGGCGACTCATATTTCGGGCCGCCGGGCGGATTCACGTCCCAGTTGTCGTAGTTGATGATGCCCTCGAACCAGCCGACCCCTTCTGCGAGATGATTGGCGACCCAGCCGATGGTGTTGCTTTTGGGATGCGCCTTCCAGCCGAACTTGTCATCCGGCACCCGTTCGAGCACTTTGCGGGTATTGGCCATTTCCTGATCGAACTCGGGAATCATCGCCTGGGCCATTGTCATGACTGGAACTCCAACACGGTTGCAGGGCTGGGAAACAGCGGAAAACTCGCCGGGAATGTATTTATGTACAGTGTCGGCAATTTTCAAGCCGGACTGCACAGAGTGATGATTGCCGACGGGAGCGACACGGCCAGACGTCTGTCGGTCCGCAGGAAACGGACGGCCATCACGCTGAGATCGCGGGCAGGAATGACGTCGGTCGCCGCCCGTCCTTTCGATCATCCCCTCACGCCGCTAAATTCACCCTTTGCCATGCAGTCCGTTTGGTTCGAGGGTTGAGGGTGTCATGTCGCGTAAGGGCGAACAGTTCGCAGGGTTGACGGTCGCGCTGGTCACGCCGTTCAAGGACGGCAAAGTCGATGAGCCCACCCTCAAGAAGATCGTCGACTTCCACATCGAGGCTGGCACGGACGTTGTCAGCCCTGTCGGCACCACCGGCGAAAGCCCGACGCTGACGCACGAGGAGCATGAGCGCGTCATCGCGGTCGTCTGCGAACATGCCGCTGGCCGCATCAAGGTCATGGCGGGGACCGGCTCGAACAGCACGGCCGAATGCGTGCGGCTGACGAAGTGCGCCCAGAAGTCGGGCGCGACCGGCGCGCTGATCGTCGGGCCGTATTACAACAAGCCGACCCAGGAAGGTTTCTACCAGCACTTCAAGGCCGTGACGGAAGCCTGCGACCTGCCAATCGTGCTGTACAACATTCCTGGTCGCACGGCGAAGAACATCGAGCCGGAAACGATCTGCCGGGTCGCCGAGTTTCCGTCGGTGGTCGCCATCAAGGAGTCAACCGGGTCGATGGACCAGGCCTCGCAGGTGCTGAACGGCAGCGAACTGACGCTTCTGTCCGGCGACGACAGCCTGACCCTGCCGCTGATGGCGCTGGGCGGCAGCGGCGTCGTGTCGGTCGTCGGCAACATTGTCCCTAAGGACGTGAAGGCCATGATCGCCGCCTGGAACAAGGGGGACATCAAAACGGCCCAGGCCGCCCATCACAAGCTGTTTCCCCTGTGCCGCGATCTGCTGGGCCTCTCAACCAATCCGATTCCGATCAAGGCGGCGATGGCCGCACTTGGCCGCGACGCTGGCCCAGTCCGCCTGCCGCTCACCCCGCTGACCGATGTCGAAATGCAGAAGCTGCGGAAGAGCCTGACGAATTACGGTTTGCTGTAGGCCAAAAGCCCGGCTTCTCGAAATCCAGGTGCGGTCATCCCTGTTAACGGCGCTTGATAAGACGCCGAGAAGCCGGGCTTTTTCATCGCGCGTCTCAACATGCCCCTTCGCGTCTGCAGTTTTGAAAGTCGCCGGCAGGATGAAATGGCGTCGCTGATTCGCCGGCAGGGAGGCGAGCCAACGATTGCGCCGTCGATGCGTGAAGCTCCGCTCGAGAAGCATGGGCCGGTGTTCGAGTTCTGGGATCGTCTCACCGCGGGCGAAATCGATCTCGTCATTCTCATGACGGGCGTCGGCACGCAGGCGATGTTTGATGTGCTGACCTCCCGCATGTCGCGCGAGGATCTCATCGCCGGGATGAACAGTCGCCCGGTCTGCATCCGCGGCCCGAAACCGGCGGTCGTCCTCAGGAACTGGACGGTCCGGATCGACTACCGCGCCCCGGAGCCGAATACATGGCGCGAGATCCTCACAGTCCTCGACACCGAGGGCGTCCCGCTCGCCGGCCAGACAGTCGCTGTGCAGGAGTACGGCAAGCCCAGCACCGAGCTGTATGAAGTGCTGCGCGAGCGTGGTGCGACGGTCATCACGATTCCCGTGTACCGCTGGGAACTGCCGGACGACCTGGAGCCGTTGAAACACGCGATCCGCAGCACGGTCAGCGGCGAGTTTGACGTCCTGCTGTTCACCAGCGCCCAGCAGGCCCATCACGTGCTGCAGGTGGCCGAGCAGCTTGGCCTGCGCGACGAGTGGCTGGCGGCGGCGAACCGCTGCGTCATCGGCAGCATCGGGCCGACGGCGACTGAAACCCTGGTTGAACTGAACCTCAAACCGGACCTCGAACCCGAGCGCCCGAAAATGGGTCCCCTCGTCTCCGAGGTCATGTCCAAAGCTCATGGGCTCTTGACGGAAAAGAACAGGCACCGCGGAGACGCGAAGTTCGCAGAGGGCCTGCAGGAGAGCGATTGACTCGGTGTCGTTCTGAGGTGACCGTGGGAATACTTCATCACGATTCGGTGGTCAGTTGCGTTCCTGTTTCTTCGTGTCCTCCGCGCCTCTGCGGTCAACTTTTTTTTCAAGCAAACTATGCATCTTCCCAACGGTTTTCTCGCTGCCGGCGTTCCCTGCGGAATCAAGTCGGACCCGACGAAGCTTGACCTCGCCCTGTTCGTCTCCGATCGTCCGGCGACGGCGGCGGGGGTTTTCACGCAGAACCAGGTGGTCGGTGCGCCGGTCAAGGTCTCCCGCTCCCGTGTGCCCAGCACGACCGCGCGGGCCGTTGTGCTGAACTCTGGCTGTTCGAACGCCTGCACGGGCCAGCGCGGCATTGACGACGCCGAGTGGATGACGGCCGCTGTCGCCGAGCAACTGGGCTGCCAGCCGGAGGATGTGCTCGTCTGTTCGACTGGAATCATCGGCCACTATCTCCCGCGACAGAAACTGGCGGAGGGGATTCCGGTCGTCTCGAAGCAGGTCACCGCGACGGACGCCGGGTTCCTCGCCGCGGCCCAGGCGATGATGACGACCGACACCGTCCCCAAACAGGCAGTGCGCACGCTGGAACTGGGGGGCAAGACGGTGACGATCAGCGGGGCGTGCAAGGGGGCCGCGATGATCGCCCCGAACATGGCGACGATGCTGGCCGTGGTGATGACGGACGTGCGACTGATTCCCGAGACGGCCCAGATGCTGCTGTCCAACGCGGTCGGAACCAGCTTCAACTGCATCAGCGTCGACCAGCACACCAGCACCAGCGACACCGTGCTGCTGCTGGCGAATGGGGCCACCGGCATCACCATCGGCGACACGGCCATGCAGGAGTTCCAGCAGGCCCTCAGCGAAGTTTGCCAGGAGTTGTCTCAGAAGATTATTCGCGACGCGGAAGGGGCCGAGCACTTCGTCACGGTCGATGTCCTTGGCTGCCGGTCGTATGACGAGGCCTACCGGATGGCGAAGTCCGTTTGCGACAGCCCGCTCGTCAAAACGGCGGTGGCCGGCAACGACCCCAACTGGGGCCGCATTGTTTCCGCCGCCGGCTATGCGGGTGTGCCGTTCCGCGAGGAAGAATGCTCGCTGACGATCAGCGGCCTCGAGGTTTACCACGCCGGGGCCCCGACAAACTTCGATGCCGACGCCGTTTCGGCCGCGATGAAGACCGGGGAAGTGCACTTTGAGCTGCGGTTCACCCACGGGAACGAGAACTGCCGCTGCTGGACGTGCGATCTGACGGCGGAGTATGTGCGGCTGAATGCGGATTATTCGACGTAGGTCTGCGGGGCTGGTATTCTTCCCATTTCACCCCTGCCCGATGGCGAGTTCGAGCACTTTCGGGTTTCCCAATCGACAATGATTGATCGCACGCAGTCAAACACGTTCAATCAGCTGTTGCAGCTCTGTAATGACGCCGGCTGCGAAGTAAACGGATTCACGTTGGCAGTTGAGCAGACATTAAAAGCCGAGCAGGCTTTGCGTGAAGCTCTTTCAGTGCTTTCGAGCAATCACCGGCTGTTGGAAGCGGATGTCAGTCTGGTCGTGTGCGGGTCCTTTGCTCGCGGCGAGTTTGTCAGCGGCAGCGACTATGATTGGACGCTCTTGGTCGATGGCGCCGTCAATCGTGCGCATGCTGATCTCGCGTTGAAGATTTCCCACGGTTTGAATGACGCTGGCTTGACCGAGCCCGGTTCCAGTGGAACGTTTGGAAACATGGTGGTTTCGCACGATCTGGTGCATCGCATTGGAGGAATGGGCGACAGCAATCCCAACCTGACTCGACGGATGTCGATGCTTCTGGAATCTCGGCCGGTCAGCCTGTCGGCGGCCGACTCGTCTGCAAGTGTCTGGAACGCCGTGCTTCGCAATATCCTCGGTCGCTACTTTGAAGAGGATGTTCATTTTTCTCCTCAGGGGAGTCGGCGCGTTCCCCGGTTTCTCGTCAATGATCTGACGCGATACTGGCGAACGATCGGTGTTGACTTTGCTGCGAAACACCAGGAGCAAGCCGGAAAGAAATGGGGCATCAGGAATGCCAAATTGCGGTTCAGCCGAAAACTGCTGTATGCCGCAGGCCTGGCTTTCTGCCTGAGTTGCGATCTCCAGCCTCCGGATACAGTCGAGCAGACGCTGTTTGGTGATGAAGTCGACCAAACAGCGCAGCCTTACGTCGGCCGAGCGATGTCTTTCGCGAGCACACCTGCGCTCGAATACTTGGCAACCTTTATCCACACGTTCGTGCGTGATGATGCTCGACGCAACAAGATCACACGTCGTCTGTTTGGAACGTATAACTGGTGGCTTGAGACCCTTGCTGACAAGGATGCTCGTGGAGAACTTGAGAGCCTTTCGTTTTCAGATGCGTCAAAGAGCCAACTCTTCAGTGAGATTCGAACGCGTGGAACTGAATTCGCAAAAGGGCTCGAGTTGCTGTTTTTCTCGCAGGATCGTGACATGGCGTCGGACCGCCTGGCTCAGTTGAGCCTGCAGTACGTCGGCTTCTAATTGGTGGATCGCGTGATCGGATTTTCAACAGGCGCCCTGGAGAAGAGTGACTATCGATCGGCGTTGCGATGGATGAGGAATCATCGTGTTCCGTGCGTTGAATTGTCCGCACTTCGATTCACCGAGCTTGAGCCCTTGGTGAATGACTTGGACAACTTGGACTTGTCCTCGTTCGAATACGTCTCGTTCCATGCGCCTAGCAGCTTTTCGTCGGCGAATGAAGCAACAGTCGTTGAGTTGCTGACATCAGTGGCGCGTCGCGGGTGGAATGTCATCGTTCATCCCGATGTCATTTACTCGCCGATTCTCTGGAAGGGGCTCGATTCTCGGCTGCTCATTGAGAACATGGATCGACGTAAGCCGATCGGTCGGAATGCAGGCGAGCTCCTGAACCTGTTTCGGCAGCTGACGACCGCGCGATTGTGCCTTGATGTCGCACATGCCCGCCAGGTGGATTCGACATTGTCAGTCTTGTTCGAACTGGTGAAGACTTTTCGCACGCGGATTGGCCAGGTCCACATCAGTGAACTCGACTCATTGAGTCGCCATCGCCCGTTGTCAGATCGCGCTGTGCACGACTTCGCGATGTTCTCAGATGTCTTGCGATCAGTCCCAGTCATCATCGAGTCCGTGATTGGAACCGAAACGCAATTGAGGACCGAGGAAATGTTCATGGCTCAACAGGCATTGCAACCGGCCGTGACCTCATTGATTGAGACTGCCGATGCTGTGAATTAGTCCTTCTTAAACCCTCGGCCTCTGGCCGAGGACCGGAAGAGGTTCGGACCG